>Ga0316204_10000024_pt1 | contig 748153 bp, 544 predicted proteins | sample 6monrhotite_MG_2_FD_205661 | JGI IMG/M metagenome (GOLD analysis project Ga0316204, IMG submission 205661) | Microbial mat bacterial communities from mineral coupon in-situ incubated in ocean water Damariscotta River, Maine, United States -... | ecosystem: Environmental > Aquatic > Marine >...
TTCAATATCGCCTGTTGGGTTTGTTCAATGGCCTCTTTATGGGCGCAAATGTCGGCATGAATGACGTTGCCTTGGGTGATAATATCCCCCGCCGGTTTGGCCCCGTGGTTTAACAGTGCTTCCTGACTGGTCAAGGGTACGGTGCCATCACCCTGCCGGGCCTTGTTTAAGGGGCATTCGAGCACCTGGTTGCGATTAATGAATAAGTGTACGTTGATGACGGTGTCCAGTCCATCAGAGCGAATTACATGGGTGTTGGGGTGATGTTGTAACTTTAAGTGACCATGAAACGCTTTTGCAGTCAGCAATCGTTCCTCCAATTCTTCGTACCATCTTGTTACTACTATAATGTCGTCATCTGGGGTCGCCGCATTAGGCCGCAAGCGCATATTATCATGATGCCAGGGGGTTTCGTTGGGTAAATAGATGTTGGCTCGATCATTGAGGTATTCCGGGTCCACTTTGTGGAGATAATCGTCCACTTCATCGCCAAAATCGTCTTCGTAAGTAACCCGAGTGAATTCCTGCGGGGTATAGGGGTTGGGGCGATCACCGGCGTCGTAGCGCTTGTGGCACAGTAAGCCCACCTGCTCATCAAGATACACGTCGTCATAGATGTCGGTGATGGTGTCGGGTTTTAAGTGACCGGGTTCGGTGGTGAGCCAGTGGGCCTTGTTGGCACCCTCGGGGTTCGTGGCAGCGCCAGCCTGATGCACGTAGTCGTTGGTGGGCAGCAGGGCATACACCCCGGGCAGGTTGCCGATGCGGGTGAAATGATAGGCGCTGCTGCCAATAATTTCGGAGAAGATGTTGCTTTTAAACCGGGAGAAGCTATAGGCCAGCACTCGTTCCTGGTGCGCGCCAAACAGAAAGCGCCGGTACAGCACCGGCGAGCCGGTGGTGGGCTGGTTAAGGTGCACCATGCCCTGGATGTTGGCGTTGGCCCCGAGCACTTCGCTGGCATAACGGGCAATGAGACTGCCTTGGCTGTGGGTGATGACGATGGGGTTTTCGCTCCCGGCGTCGTAATGGATGCCTTGGCGGCCCAATTCTGGGTAATCGCTAAGGGCTTTGATGCGGGCGATGTCCTGTTGCAGGTCGGCGGCTTCCAGGGCGAGGTCGTTACGCCAGTCGCGCCCAGCGCCATGACAGCGGTAGATAAAATGCTCGTCCTCGATGAGTTCGATAGCTTCCATTAAGGGGGTGTAGTCGCTTAAGATGCCGAGCCAGCCACGCTGGGCGCGGCGTTGATAAATGGCCTCCAGTAACGCGTCTTGTTCGGTGGGGTCGTGGGGGTTGTTACTGACCTGGGCGGCCTCTTGTTGGACGTGGGTTGATTTTTTGAGGGCTTTTACAATGGCTTTTTTACCGTCAGCATGGTAGTCGTTCATGACACTAACGCCGGTATCATGCAGGCGTTCCACTTTGTCGTTGATCTCTTCATCATTCCAAGTGCGTTGAAGCAACCCCGACCAGAAATTTTTGGCGAAGTGGAACGTGAGGGGCCACTTGGCATCCGGATCCCACACGTATTGATCTTCGGGTTTATCGCCCGGTCGTTCCAAGCGGGAGCCAAAGAGACCGGGCACATAAATCACCGGAATCACCCGTTTCTTAACGGGTTTGTCATGCAGGTACACCACGGGCAGGGCGTGGTGACGGCTGTGTTTTAGTCGGTCTATCCCCGCGCCCGGCGGCAGGGCGCTGGCGATGGGGCCGACGTTGTTGGTTGCGGAATGGCTTGACTGAAAGCCCGCCCCATAGCCGGATAAATCCACGGCTTGCAACCACTGTTGACACAGGTCGTTATCCCGGGCGATGGCGTGCAGGGCGCGTTTGTCCTTATCGAAAAAACGATCATCGCTGGGGGCGATGCCGCCTAGCCGACCCAGGGTTTCCCAGGTGAAGGGTAAGCGGGAATAGGCGATCTCGATGCGTTGTGGCTGGCCGTTGATTCGATAAGGCACCAGTACGTGGTCGAGGTAGCCCCCTCGGGCGCGGCGTTGGTCGCCGACGCCATCGTTAGCCCCCAGGTCCACATCGCGCATAACGCCGTTATCGTTAATGACCTGCAATTCACGAAATAAATAACCATTGATAAACACATAGACCCAGCCGCCGTTGAGTAGGCGGGCGTTGTCTCGGGGGGTATTTTGGGCATTATTTTGAGCATTGCCTTGTGTATTGCCTTGAGCATTATCTGGGGTATTACTTTGGGTATCGCTTTGGGTATTACCTTGAACGTTGTGTTGGACATTTTCCTGGGCATGGCGCGGTGGATCACTGAGACGCAGCAGTTGCAAGGGCACTAACACCGTGGGCCAGCGCGCCGTTTGTGTGCTGTGTTCCACGGGCGCCAGTTGTTCGCACAGGCGCAGGTGCATGGGAGTGCTGCCTTGCATGGCGATGCTGTACCACAGCTGGTGCGGAACATTGTCGACCTTCTCGAGATGCCACTCGAGGCGGTGTTTGTCGTGGCTGTGGTTGGTGGTGGGAATACGACGGCGCTTATTGGGGGTGCTGGCTTGGCTAATGGCGAGCTGGCCCGAGAGGTTGAGGCGAGGAGGTTGCCCGGCGATTTCGAGCTGAATTTTGTAGCGCAGGGCTTGTTGCGGTGTGTCGGTTTGGGGCCTAGCTTGGGCGGTGGGCGCGGGTGTTATGCGGGCGATGGCGGGGGTGGCGGCGGGCGCGGCCAATAGGCCACCGCCGGTGACGGGGCTGCACTGGAGGGTTTGCTTATAGAGGGCGGCGGCCAGGGTGGTGGCGTCGCAGCCGTGGGGGCCGCCATAAACATTGACATAGGCGTATTGCAGGGATTCGCGGTTGCCGGGATCGTCCATGAGGGGTTGCACAAAGGCCAGTGCCTCGGCTTCAGTGTCAAAACTGATGGGCGGGTTGTTCATGGGCAGATGACTGATCCAGTAGTCACCGTTGGTGGTGCGCAGCATGGCCTGTGCTTTTGCCATGTGAGGTCTCCCTTGGGTTGGTTTTAGTTTTGGTTTTGGTTTTCGTGTTGGCGTTGCTTAGGATTCGTTAACCGCCGGTTAACCCCGAGGTTGGCCTGTTTTTTATAGGCTAAATGTGTATATGGCATTATCTTGTTATCAGCTTACTTAAGGTGCTGCCTTGTTTTTTACACCGGCGCTATTCTACGGACGTTGGCCGGTGTTTAAAGGGTAATAAGTCACCTTTATACCGGTATTTTTGCTCAATGCATCGGTTACTGTCCCTTAGTACAGGGGTTATCGCCGCGTGGTCACTCAAACCGTGACGGTGGACATTCGCCGATGTTGAAGGCACTCAGGGGGTTAGCGCAGTGATGCGCAGTCAGCGGCGGAATGTAGAATGATTGGCGTGGTTTTTTGGGGAAAGCAGTCGTGGGTAAAAAAAGTGCTGTTGTTGGCGGGGCTGAGTATTATTTGTCCAGCTTGAGCGACTGGGAGGAAAAGCGGTGGTTGTTGCGGTGGCCGGGTTGGCTGCTTATGCCCGAATAATGCGCTGGGCCAAGCCTGGGGCTGTTTGTTATTTGATCGAATTTGATTAATATTTGGCGGTATAGCCGCCCTGTTGGGTTGGAACCCTTCCCTGTTATGGTGGGGCCATTCCCTGTTACACCGGGACCCTTCCCTGTTATGTCGGGATTACTCCCTGTTACGTCGGGATTACTCCCTGTTGCGTCGGGACCGTTCCCTGTTACGCCGGGACCCGCCCTGTTACGGTAAAACCCGCCCTGTTCTGGTCTGCCGGGACCCCTCCCGGTTTGACGGGTTTTCTATTTCTCCATTTAGTATGACGCCCTATACTAGCGACGTCGCCAATTATTCACCGATAACGGTGTTTGTTTTTTAACCGGTAGAAAGCTGTATTTAGCGTTAATCAATGGAACGTGTGGGGTGTGTATGCAACTATTGTCAGGGTAGCCGATCGAATGTTTTATCGTCATATCAAGGGTCTGTTGTGAAATCCACGTCCACGTCAAAAATACTAGCCATAATGATACCGGGGAAGTTATTTATCCCATTGAAATTAAAATGGAAATCGCTGGGCCGGCTAAATCGGGCGTTGGTGGTCTCGGGAATGGTTGTTTCGATTGCCACGATTATCAGTACGACAATGTTTGCCGCCAGACAGAATCATCTTCGTGATATAAAATGTTTGGCGATGAATGTTTATCATGAGGCCCGCGGAGAGCCCGTGCCCGGGCAGTATGCGGTGGCAGCGGTAACGATGAATCGTGTTAAATCACGTCGTCATCCTAATGAGGTGTGTCGCGTGGTTTATTTACAGGCCTGGAGTAAAAAATATAAGCGCATATCCAGTGCCTTTTCATGGACCAGTGATGACCTGGATGATATTCCAAAAGAGAGTGATGCGTGGGCAAGTGCATTAGTGGTCGCCCGGCAGGTTTATAAACGGGATGCCGCGGGTGACGGTGGACACGACATTGTTGAGGGCGCCTTGTTTTATCACGCGGATTACGTTAACCCGCGATGGGCTGCCAACAAAATTAAAATTACGAAGATTGGTAAGCATATTTTCTACAAATAACCCGGTTGGATAGGCTGTCGTTCCCCCCCCCAGTATATTATCTCCCACAAGGTTTTTATTTGGCACCCTCTGTGTGATAAAAAGCAGGCTAATTTTCCAAACGCCAGTAGATAGACTATTATCCGGTTACCTCCGTAGTGGTGGGTTTTTGCAAGGTATGTATCGCGACTTGAATCGCCTAAAGCGCTAACAAAAAAGGTGGAGTTAATCAAATGAACTGGTGGGGAAAATTAATTGGTGGTGCTTTTGGCTTTATGGTCGGAGGCCCCATTGGCGCCTTATTAGGGGCGGCGCTTGGACATAATTTTGATAAAGGTCTGACGGGAGTACTGAAAGGCACTGTGGGGGGGGTAGGAGAGACTGAGCGTGTGCAATCTGCATTTTTTGCCGCTACCTTCTCTATTATGGGGTATATGGCAAAAGCAGATGGTCGTGTATCTGAAGTGGAAATTAGTACTGCTAATCATATCATGTCACAAATGATGCTTAATTCCGAGCAACGGGACGTGGCGAAGCGTTTGTTCAATGAAGGTAAGCAGCCTCAGTTTGACTTGGAGGCAGTGCTGGGCCAGTTTAAGCAAGAGTGTCATCGTCGTTCTAACCTTATCCAAATGTTTTTGGAAATCCAGATTGCGACGGTGCTGGCCGATGGTGTTGCTGATCAAAAAGAGCTCGATGTTTTGTATCATATCGGTAAGCAACTTGGGTTTAATGCCGGTATTATTGATCAATTAGTGCAAATGGTTCAGGCACAACAACGTTATGCGAACCAATCCAGCGACAAGCGAGTACCTACAAAGTCTGATATTAAAAACGCTTACCAAGTGCTTGGTGTTGCGGAGTCAGCAGACGATGCGCAAGTGAAGAAAGCATATCGACGCTTAATGAATCAGCATCATCCTGATAAGTTGGTGTCAAAAGGCTTGCCGGATGAAATGATGAAACTGGCAACTGAAAAAACACAGGAAATTAAGCGTGCTTATGAGCAAATCATGCGTATCAGAAAACAATAACGGGCCGCTCATTTCAATGATTGTCGCGTAGAGGGTTCAGTCCGGCAGGGAACAATCACGGCGGGTTTTAAAATAAAATATCTGGGTTATTAGCGTATTGCGATGGGTTGATGAGTCCATAAATTGATTGGCATTGACTGTTTTGCCTGATTGGGATGACACTGGTGACTTGCCGTTAGTTGTATTAGTTCTCTAGTACAGATTCAGTCGTGATTAAAGGGTATTGATTATGGAACAGTTGTTCACCCTTGTAGACCATTATGCCGTCGAAATTGTCACTGTTGCCGTGACATCCATTTTGTTGGTGTATTTAATCAGAAGCTTTAAAAGAAATTTGCTCATTGGGCATGGCCAGACGCGTTTAGTGCTTGAAAAGTATGACCATCATTCTGGCATTGTTCATTATATTATTTCGGTAGTGGTTTTGCTGCTGTTAATTCCTCTCTTAGTGTATGCGAAATGCTTTAATTCATAACGCGTAGTGGCTACACCCATCGGATACACATTCAACCCAAAAAAATCACACCTGTGTGTTACCTTTCCTGTGTTTTACTTCCCATCATTGATTTCTATGTACGTGCAACCACTCCGGCGTTTGTTCATAAGCGTGAATTAGATCACAGAATTTCACTACGCCACACCCATTATGGCACTGCGTCACACTAATAGCGGCATCGTGGTCTCAAAGAACCGCTGGTGCGGGCGAAATAGAGGTATTAACTGAGCATAAATATGAATATAACCAGTAAGTTTCAAATATCCGCCTATTATCTGCTTTGTGTTGTGGTACTTAGCGTATTTGCGTTTCGCAGTTTTGGTGCCAATGCCATAGATTCCGGCTTTATCCTGGTGTTGTTGGTGGCATTGCCTTTTATTGTATTACGCCTGGTGCGTGGAAAACTGGAAAAATTGTTGGTTACCAGTCGTCCTGCCATTGATCAATCTAAACGGCAGTTGGTATTGGATATGACGTTGTTTGCACTAGCAGCGGCGGAAATTGTTGCGCTAGAAATAGTATTTCAAGAGCCGACGTTGTTGCTGTCAATGAAAATTTTTGTTTGGACCATGATTATAGGTTACTTCGCCAGTATCGACAGTGCGCTGTACCGAGTAAGGGAATGCTTTGGTCAACAGGAAGTAAAAACTGAGTTAAGCGAACAAACCGTTCCAATTGCGCATCGATTGAATATTTTCCTAAGCCTGACGGTGTTGATTGTTGCTGTTGGTGTGGGTTTGTCCGCTTACAGTTATATGAGTATTGATACCGATAGCATTGCAAATAAATCCATCGATATACGACAGAACTTTATCGTGGATACGTTGTTTATACTTGGCATTGTTGTTAGCTTGACGACACGCATTATTTTTTCGTATTCATTGAATGTGCAAAATTTGTTTAATCGGCAAATGGATATTTTACGCAAAGTGCAATCAGGGGACTTAAGTGATAATGTCCCGGTATTGACGCGTGATGAGTTTGGTGTGATTGCACAGCAAACCAATCAGATGATTGAAGAGCTTCGGGGTAAAGATAAAATTCAAAAGACCTTGGAGCGCATAGTCAGTCCCGATATTATGAATAAATTGCTCAATGGTAACGCTGCTGCACTCAAGCAGGGAGAAGAGCACGAAATTGCCATCTTGTTTTGCGATTTACGTAAATTTACAACGTATGCTGAAAATACACCACCTGAGGAGGTTATTTTCTTTCTCAATGCCTATTTTACAAAAATTGCCGATGTTGTGGCGGAGCACAATGGTATTGTTAATAAATTTATGGGTGATGCAATACTAGCGGTGTTTGGTGTTGGAGGCGAAGCACGTTATGTGGAGCAGGCCGTTGATGCCGCGTGGGATATATTGCAGCACTCCAATTCAGCCATAATGCGTGATGGTACTAAGTTTGATATTGGTATTGGTGTGCACAAAGGGCGTGCTGCTGCGGGAACAATTGGTTCGGCAGATCGATTTGAGTACACTTTTATTGGTGACTCCGTTAACACAGCGAGTCGGCTGGACGGGCTAAGTAAACGGCTTAATCACAAAATTATTATTTCTGGTGACGTTTACGATTTATTGAGCCGTGATGTTCAGGAACGTTTTGTCGACTTTGGAAAACAAAACATTCGTGGGAAATCTGTTGCGTTACAAGTTTATGGCGCAGTGCCTCGAGGTGTTAAAGCCAAGAATAAAGTGGTTGGTTTTCAGGGTAAACAAAGTCGCGCTGAAAGCGCCGGCTAAGCATAGTTTTCTACATTACTGTTAACGTTACTGTTATCGTTGTTAGCGTTACTGTTATCGTTCTTAATGATCGATCAGGCCGCCTTAAAGGGTAGCTCCTGCAATAGGTAGTTGCGGACATCGATAGCGTATTGTTCTGCTCGGGCAACGTTTGCTATTTCGTAAAGCGGCTTGTTTTTACTGTTGAGAAACAGTGATAAGTTAATTATTTTAGGGGGCTCTACCGGTTTTTTGTGCTGATCACGTACCAATAAAATTTTAGGTAATAAACGGGTTTCTGGGTTAATGGATATGACGATGCCAACATAGCCGGATCTTAGCTCAACCACGCTGCCCAGTGGGTAAATGCCAAGGCATTGGATAAATTTTTCCACCAATAAATGATCAAAGAAATCCTCCCGCCATGCATAAATGTTTTTTAGTGCATCGGTACACGCAATGGCAGGCATCCCATACAGGCCACTGGTCACACTGTCGTAAACATCGACTATCGAGACAATGGTGGTATAGAGGTGCAATTGCTCAGATTGTAGGTGCTGGGGATAACCGGATCCATTGGCGCGCTCATGGTGGTCCCTTGCGATGGAGATCACGCTGTCGGGCAAGCCCTTACTATTGTGTAAAATGGCAGCACCATAAGTGGTGTGATCCTGGTATCGTCTAATTTCTTCCGGCGAACAGCGGCCAAAATTTTCCAGAATGTCATCCGGTATTTTGGTTTCCCCTATATCGTGTAATAATGCGCCAGCCCCCAGTTCCATTAATTGTTGTTTATTAAACCCAAGAAAACGTCCGAAGGTTACTGATAGGGCGCAGACATTAACCGCGTGGCCAACCGACCGGTCACTTTTTTCCCGCAGCGTGGATAATAACATCAAGGCGTCGGGATGGCGCATGACACTGTCCACCAGCGAGCTTACGGTGTATTTTACCTCGGCTACCCGCAGGCTTTTGCCGATTCGGGCATCGCTGTAAAGGTTGACTGCATTTTCGTGAGCGATATTGTAAATCTCTCTGGCGCGGGGATATTCCTGCTCAAACGTGGTTTGATAAGGCTCGGCGCGTTTAATGTAATTTGAAGCCTTGCTGGTTTGCTTTTTAGTGCGGGTGGGTACAATGGATAATTGGCTGGATACGGGCACTATGCTTTTTTCTGAATCTACAAAAACATACTCACAGATCTCGGCAAGTTGCTCCAATTCATCAGTGTTAGTGATACGAAAGCCTTGAAATAAAAAGGGTGAGTCCAGCCATGGCCGATCCAGTTCGGCCACGTACATGCCTTTTTTTAGGCTTTTGGGGTCGACCATTACTTTCATGGGTACCGCTTATGGTTAATACACTACTCGAGTGCAGAGGATTGCGCCGGACAGGCTATACCGGACAGGCTATAGTGAATAGGATAGACTATTTCCGTTGTATACCCCGAACGATTAAGGTTTAGGCTTCAATAGCACGTCATCGTCATCTCATGGCGGCGTTGGGCATGACTGTGTTGAAATACTCTGCAACAGGCCAGCGATGACTCGCCATTTCGCCTAGCCATCGCCATGATTAAGAGCTATAGACACTTTTAACACCTAAATCGTAAACGCTACGAGTATATTCGGCATTAACTCGCGAATGTTTAGCTAACTCATTCGCATAATGATGTATGTCATGTTTTTACCTTATTTTCACGTTGTTGCTATGTTGCTTCTACATCGTTTTGAGTGTTGAAAATCGATCGAAAACCGCATTAAGCGGGTTTTTGTTCGTGTATTTACACGCATATTGATGCGTTATGCCGCAATATTTAAGCCGGTTTGCTCAGGAGGGCGGGTGGAATACATGTTTGGCAATGCTATACAAAGTTGATGAACATGGCGGATGTCCATGCTTTTGCATCATCAATTTGTCGAGCGACAAAATACACCGGGCGAAAGCCGTGAGGACCATTGTTGCTTTCGATGTCCAGGGAGCCGCTCACGTCTCTTGGCATTGGTTGGTCACTCAGTCGTTCAATGGCGACGAATAATTCGGTGCCGCCCAGTTCAATGTGTTTGGTGTTGTTATTCATTAAATCGAGACCACTGAGTTCGATGGAAAAAGTGGGGCAATGCACAAATGGATTGCCCTCAAGGGGGTTGCCAACCTTGACGTAACCGTCAATGGTGCCTTCTATTTTCAAGGTGCATCGTGCCAGGTTGCTGATATCGATTTCTATGGCATCAGCATCGCCGTAAGTGTCTGAATGAAAACCAATTTGAGTGCTGTTGGCACGCCAGCAGTTTTCTTCGCTATGCTCGAATCCGAGTCCTTTAAAGTGATTAATAACACCATTGGTAACCGTAATAGTACCCTTCCAGGCAGCCCAGCGATAACGGTCCCGAATACGGGCGCCACCCCAGCGTATGCGAATACGCCGTTCGGAGTATCCGGCTTCCTGTTGCAGGTTCCGCCGCCAAAAACAGCCGTTGTGATCGTAAGCGGCTATTTCGTCCCAACCGATATCCCCAAGGAATCGGTATTTAATGCTTGCATTACCCGGGTGTTCAAATGCATCGCCCTGAATGTGACGTTTGCATTGGGTTATGCCCACCAGTCGTTCGCCCGTGGTTGCCCAGGTGTGACGTGCTCGCAATGCCTGACCGATCGATTGGCGGGTTAATGTATCGGCAATGATGCCGGTGAGACCGCCTTTAGTGCCGAACACAGCGGTACCCGGTACACCGCCGCCACACCGCCCACGATGTTCATCGCCGTTCGCAGATACGCCGAGTTTATAACCGCGTTTGATAACTTCTTCGTATAACCAGGGGAAATGGCCCCAGGCCGATTCGACTTCAGCCAGGCGTTCTAACTCGGGGTGGTGCCAATCCAGATTACAACGGCGGCCGCCGACGTGCGGCATTAATAAATGCCCCTCGGGATCATGAATATACGTTGCGTATAGTTCCTCTAGCGGCCAGGTGCCAGGCTCAATGGTTTCCTGGTCCATTTCTTCATTCCATTCGAATGAGCGGCAGACGTTGCCGTTTCTATCAAAGGGAAATTCCGGAATATTGTCGTGTAAGAAAATAACATTGTGATCGCCCCCCGCGCAGGAGTTGCCACACCATTCCGTGCCTGGATAGCAGACAAACTGCTCCTTAACATTAAGTTCATGACAGAGTTCGACAGCCTGTTTCCAGCGCGCTTCGGTAATCTGGAAATCATTTGCGGTATAGCCTAATACATCCAGCCCCGCTACATCCCGGCCGTAACTTAAATTGTAGCGCGTTGTATTGGTACCTACCGTATCGTCAGAATGGACATGGAGGTCGCCAAAATAACTGCGTTTAAATGGGAGTTGATGGTCGATGCTGACGTAATGTTTTGTGTCAGGGATATGAGTGTCACCGGATAATTTTGCCAATAATATCGCTTCACCACAGGCATTCAACGGAATATCGTCAATGCTGGCAATCGCCCAGCCTGTTTCAGACAGTCGGATATTCTTGGCATAAATCGCCTCATCATTCAGTGTGGCTAATACCCTCAGGTCTTGAGTGCAATTCCAACACGTATTGCCCCAGGCATCTTCGGCTCTTAAACGAAAGGTCGCAGAATTATTGGGTTTCACCGCACGTGGACCCACGATAACTAATTTTGCCGCTTTACCAGCCACAATATCCATTTTAATATCGCCGGGTATCGGCGCAAAACGGGACGTCCCTAATGGATCGACATAACAACGGAATCGAAAATCTTTTTCAACAAATGTCTGTACCCGTGTACCAGGGCCGCCGGCTCGACGATCCCCTATACGAATGATGACATGATCACCAGGGTTTATGTACCCATCAACGGTATCGACAATGATGGCTTTTTGAAAGGGGCGCTCATGACCTTTTTGGTCAAAACGAACGTTGAGCGATTGCACGGTGGCGGGGCTTTGTCCCTTAACCAGTGGACCCGCCTGGTACTCTGCACTCACGTAGTTAGCGGCTTTGGGGTCTGTTGTTTGGAACAATGCCCAATCTGAATAAAACTTAAACGTTGCTTTTAACCAAGCGCCGTCCGCAATACCCGATGCCCCAACTTCGTAGTCAAGTATAACCTCTGTCCAGGAACCAGCCTCTAGGTTGTTTACATTGCAGGTAACCTTACCGAGAAAAGGCCTGTCTTTAGACTTAGTATAAAGTCCTTGTGGTGCGGTGTATTCGCCTAACAATTGTTCAAGTTGATCCGGGGATAATTTTTTCATTGATTGCTGACCCGTTAAACGCGATGAGATAGATTACGTCTAGATATAAATTGATAATTTAGTATGTCACCCCAAACTAAATTTACGTTGACGCCCGAGAAGGTATGGTGGTTTGATTCTGAGGCTATTGCCAAGGTGCTTATGTCCATACCTATTATTTTTTAGTACTGAAGATTTCCATAGCTAAAGATTTCCATAACAAAAATTTCCACAACAAAAAATTTTATTAATAATGACTTTCATAACAATAACCATTAGCCATAGCGCCATAATTGGATTAAAGTTGTCATCTGATCGGCGGCACAGTAGTATAATCTATCTCATCATGCTTGACCGTCAGTGGTATGTCAGTCAGGCGACAGCTTAAATAAAATGTGGAGACGTTGTACCTATTAGGAATCACATAGGAATCGATTATGGATGAAAACAAATATTCCAGGTGTACCGACTTTTTGTCGCGATTAAACCCAGAAGACCAGAAAGCCCTTTGTGATATTGGCACGCAACGCACCTATACAAAAGATGAGCTGGTGTTTTCAGTGGGTTGCCACAGTGAAGATATTTATATTATCGTGGATGGTCGCGTTAAAATATTTGAACTGTCAGAAGAAGGCAAGGAAGTCATATTATGGTTTTGTTTCCCCGGTGAATTGTTCGGGGTTGCCGAGGCGCTAGGTCATCAACACTGTAGCGTTCGGGAAGTGAACGCTTTGGCTTGTTGTCCTACCCAAGTTATGACGATTAAGCACTATGACTTTGTGCGCTTCCTTCGCGCTTATCCCAACGCGGCTTTAACCGTTATTGAACTGCTGAGTTATCGTTTGCGGGAGTTGGGTGATGTGTTGCTAAACCTGGCCTCTAACGATGTTACTTCTCGGGTGATAAAACTCCTGACCCGGTTGGGAACTCGCTATGGTAAACCCTTTGGACAGGGACTTTATCTTGATATTCCTTTAACCCACCAGGAAATGGCCGATATGATTGGCACCAGTCGACAGACGGTAACAACGGTATTAGGTAGCCTGAAACGAAAAGGGAAATTGCGGGTTGAGCAACGGACTATTTATATTCAGGATGGTGCCTGGGTTAAGTCTATCATGGGTGATCTGCCTGTTGTCAGTTGTGCAGCCGGGTAAGCGTACTCAACGCACATTAAAAATTAAGCCACTGGCCCTATAACTGACATCGCTGTAGTGTTTTAGCCGCTATTGTTTTAACTGCTATTGTTTTATCACTATTGTTTTAATCACTATTGTTTTAACTGCTATTGTTTTAATCATTATTGTTTTATCACTATTATAGCGGGAAAAATTACGGTCGTACCTGGAGCGACCGTTGTATCTGGAAGTGCCACCTTGCAGTGCTGTCACCATCTGTGTTGTGGCCATAATTTACTTATATGGCAATAACTATTTTTACGAGGTGGCATACTGTCGCACACCTCCAGGCTGTTTACATTCAGCGGTACAATGCCCATGCGGCTGTAGCAAAGCAGGTTTTGTGGCGAAGCAAATTACCCACTGTCGTTTTAGTGATCGTTATTTAGCTATCGTTATTAGCTATCGTTATTAGTTATCGTTTTAGTTACCGATTTAGCAAAGGAGTGTCATTTGGTGTCTAGTGTCGAGCACGTTGGTGGAGATAAGCTTATTATCGACAAGGTTAAGTTTAGCTACGATACCATCCCTATTTTCGAAAACTTTTCAATTGATGTGTCCCCAGGTGAATTTCTTTCCATTATCGGGCCTTCAGGCTGCGGTAAAACCACCTTGCTTAATTTGTTGTCTGGTTTTTTAAAGCCTGATGACGGTGCAATTAAACTACGTGGTCAGGCAATTGCACCAGAGGATCCTCATTTTGGTTATGTCTTTCAGTCGGCAACATTATTTCCATGGTTATCAACGGTGGAAAACGTTGAGTTCGGGTTAAAGATGGAAGGCAAGCTGTCGGCAGCACAAATGCGGGATAAAGCATTAGCTTATCTAGATCTGGTGGGGTTGTCCGGTTTTGACGACTACTTGCCACGTAAGCTTTCCGGTGGTATGCAGCAGCGGGTATCACTGGCACGGGCGTTGGTTATGGAACCGCGCTTATTGCTAATGGATGAACCTTTTGGCGCGTTGGATGCCATTACCCGGGAAACCATGAATGATGAGTTATTGCGTTTGTGGGATGAGCTTGGGCAGACGGTAGTTTTTATCACTCATGATATCGATGAAGCAATATACCTGTCGGATCGAATACTGGTATTAAATCGGCCTCCCAGCGGTATTTTCAGGTCGCTTAATAACGAACTCACACGGCCACGCAGTGGCCCCACCACACGGACCAGTGAATTGTTTTGGCAATACAAAAAACAATTAATTGCTGATATTTCCGATGTGGCGCAATCAGACACAGGGAATGATGATGCTATTGGGGTGAAATCAAGCTCATCATCCACTGGACGGACAATACAAGAGGAGGCTGTATTATGAAAAAGGTATCAAGGTTAGTGATTGTTGTTCTATTAATAGCGCTTAGTAACGGTGTAGCGCTGGCCGCTAAGGAAAAAATTCGAATTGGATGGGTGTTTGCAATGGCCAATGCGCCAATAGTGATTGCCAAAGAGAAAGGTTTTTTTACCGAAGCAGGCCTGGAAGCGGAAATTATTTCATTTACCAGCGGGCCTATTGTGCACCAGGCGTTAGCCGCAGGCGAATTGGATATGGCTTATATTGGTTCCCCCCCGGTCTATCATTGGTATTCTCGCGGTTTGGAAAGTCGTATTCTGGCTAAAGTGAATTATGGGCAGGCGGCGGTGATTGTGCGTAAAGATTCCGGTATAAATTCAATGAGTGATTTGCGGGGAAAGAAAATGGCCGGGGTTCGCAAGGGGAGCGGCATGGATGTGTTGCTGCGAGGTTATGTGCTGGGAGAAGCAAGCTTAACGCCTGATAAAGACGTACAGATTGTTCCTATGCCTTCTGGCAATATGGGGCCATCGGTAGAATCACACGTTGTCGATGGTGCTTTTATATGGGAGCCGTTCACCAGCCAGTTTGAATTGCGTGGTGACAGTAAAGTTATTTTTAATATGAATGATGCCGTGCCGAACTATCCCTGGTATGTGGTGATGGCAATGCCAGATGCATTAAAGAATAAGCGTAGCGCGGTTAAAAAAGTGTTAAAAGCCCACAAGCGAGCCGTAGAATACCTTAACTCTAGCCCGGATGCCGGTAATGACATTATTGCAAAAACCTTCAAGCTGGAAAATGTGAAAAATGACAAAACCGGTAAGGCGATACCAGGGCGAGACATCGTGGCACAGGCGCGTAAACGTCTGGGGTGGGAGTGGGATTTAACCCAAAAGGATATGGATTTTATTCAAAACCTCATGAATTACTCTTTAGATTTGGGATACATTAAGAGACCGTTAACGGTGACTAATATTGTTGATCGTAGCATTACGCAGGAAATTGAAAAAGAAGCGATCGCTCAGCGTTAAAAGCCATGGAGGTTTTGTTGGGTGATGCGTTATATGTGCGGTAGTCACGTTACCATCTTGGGTTTGCGAAGAACATGCCTGCAATGGTGTGATTTAATAATAAAGGGCGGGAATAAGCTGTGAGTGTAATAGAAAAAGACACTGTGCCGACGAAGCGGCGTAGGCTTACCTCGTTAATAACATTACCCGCATTTTCCTGGTCTTGGCTTTCGCTACCCTCCCTCTTATTAGTCTGGGTCGTGGTTGCTGCCCAATTCCCATCTTATATTCTACCGCAGGTCTGGGATGTTGCCGAAGAAGCCTACGAATGGATTGTGACCGGCCAGTTATTACCCCATCTATGGGCTAGCTTTTTGGAGGAGGTGGGTGGCTTTGGTGCGGCCATTATTGTATCCCTGGTTTTTGGTTTTTTAGCGGGATTTTACAAAGGGTTTCGTGAATACATCGTTCCCTTAAATGGTTTGTTTATGGCCATTCCCCCTATTGCCTGGGCACCATTGATGCTGATTGTTTTTGGTATAGGGTATACCACCATCGTTGTCGTCATTTTTATTTCCGCGGTTAACCCCATGATTCTTACCATCATGGAGGGGGTGCTTACTATACAGGGTAATGATGTGCGGGCAGCTCGGGCGCTTGGTGCGAAGAGAATACAATTGTTTTTTTATGTGTATTTGCCCGCGAGTTTACCGTTTGTAACCGCTGCGTTACGTATCGGTTTTAGTCAGGCCTGGCGTGCGTTGGTTGCGGCGGAAATGATTGGTGCAACCCAGGGGCTGGGGTGGATGGTGTCTATGGGCGGGGAAATCGGAAATTCGCGCCAAGTATTATTAGGTATTGTTCTGATTGGTGGTGTGTCCTGGTTATTTGAGCGAATGTTTTTTCGGCAAATAGAAAAACGTTATGAGGTTTGGCGGTTAACTTAAATGTCGTTGTCTAACGTTTTGTTTAACGTGGTGTCTGCCGGGGTATGCACCGGGTTGCGATAGTAGGTTAATCCGGTTCAATGTTTTAGGTGTAATATTTACCTTCTCATACTTATCTTCCAATGCTTCTCTTTCGATACCTTTATCTCAACAGTGTATTCGCACATAGCGTGTACTGCTTATATTCCTTAGTATTGTTGTAACATTTATGGCGCTTCGGCGTTCCTTGTATCGCTGTGGATGATATGACGTAGTGCCAAGCGGATACGTCCCTCAATACATGGCACTTTTTTGTACAATATTCGCCCATCCTGGTGAGTGTCCCCTCAGAAGTCGCCGTTGGTTTGCTACTATATTTAAAGTGGTATGCCTATTTATTCAATGATTGTTTTTCGTCGAAGAATCAATCTGTAATACGAATTCCAGATGATGACTTAATTTCCCGCATACTTGGCCGATATCAAGAGAAATGGACAATCGGTTCAAATCCTGGTTAGATATAATGATTAGGTAATCAACATAGTTGCGTGCTGTTAACCAATTGAAATATATGGATAATAAAAGCTGGAGAGCATGTTGAAAAAAGTCTTGCTCATAGAGTTGTCGGCAACGCTGCGTCATGCTGCCAAAAAACTGATGGAAAACAGCGGTTACGATGTTACCGAGGTTGCCAGTTTTTCCAATGGTTTTGCGAAAATTTCGCGGATTGAGCAAGACTTCGATTGCAACATTGTTTTGCTCGGATGGCCGGCCAAAACCGATGATATTGCTGACGAGTTGTTTGCTACGCTGGAGGAACCACAATATCAGAATTTAAGCGTCATCGTATTGTCCCATGAAGCGGATACGGCGAAACTGGCATGGGTGACAAAACGTAGTAAGACTGCCTTGGTTTTGTGGGAAAACTATTCGGAGATTATCGATGCCATTAGTTCGTTAACGGTTGATAAACAGCCAGCGTCCAATTGGGAAAGTATTGCGCATGGTGAAACCACGCCTATGCGGGTACTCTTTGTTGATGATTCTCCCACTGTTCGTGTCACCTATCGACGCTTGTTGACTCAGGCGGGCTATATAACCGATACCGCGTCCTGCGTTGAAGAAGGCATGGAAAAGGCCATCGCCAACTATTACGATATTGGCATTATTGATTATTATATGCCAGATGGTACTGGCGACACCTTGTGCCGTTTGATTCGTGATAACCCTGACACCAAGCATATTACCACCGCGATTATTACCGGAACCTATTCCGATAAAGCCATCATTGGTTCATTGGGGGCGGGTGCGGTTGAATGCATGTTTAAAAACGAAGCCAAGGAGTTGTTTCTTTCCCGTATCGATGCCATGAGCCGTTCGATCAATGCTATGCGCAACGTGCAAAATGACCATAAACGCCTCGAAGGTATTTTAACATCAGTGGGTGATGGTGTGTATGGTGTGAATTGCCAGGGCATGATTACTTTTATCAACCCGGCCGCCAAGGAAATTCTTGGTTATTCAGATTCTGATAAATTAATCGGCCAGTCGGCTCATCAGTTGTTTCACCATTCGATGGAGGATGGTTCACCGATCGCCATCGAAAGTTGTCAACTTCAGCATGCCTATCAAAATGGCAAGCAGTTTCGGGCATGGGCTACCATGTTTATTCATGCCGATAAGAACTTTATTCCGGTTGAGTGTACAGTTTACCCATTATATTTGGATAATAATTTACACGGTTCGGTGGTGGCATTTCGTGACATTACTGAGCGCAGGTTGTTGTTGGAAGAGTTAAAGTGGCAGGCTACTCATGATCCACTTACCAAATTACCTAACCGCAGCTACTTCGAAATACAGTTACTGCAGGAAGTAAAAAGGCTAAAACGCAGCAAAGAATCCAGTTGCCTGCTTTACCTGGATCTGGATCGATTTAAATACCTTAACGATACTGCTGGACATAATGCTGGCGATAAATTATTGGTGGCCGTGGGCAAGCAGTTGTTGAGCAAGTTGCGGGCAGCCGATAGTCTGGCGCGCATCGGCGGTGACGAATTTGCTATCATTATGCGCAATATTGATTCAGAGTCGGCATTTACCGCAGCGGATAAATTTCGTGAAGTCCTCGATATCTATCGATTTAATTATTCCGGTAAGACGTATAAAATTAATGTCAGCATTGGTGTGGCTTTTATCGATGAGGCGGTAAAGTCTTCTGGTGAAGTGCTGGCAAACGCTGATATTGCGTGTTTTATCGCAAAGGGTAAGGGGCGAAATCAGACGCATATCTTTAGTGCGGAAAGTGACGAGAAAGCCGCAATGGATATAGAGCTAGGCTGGTCGGCCCGGTTGCATGATGCGCTGGAGCAGGATCAGTTTGTACTGAATTTTCAGCCTATCGTTGCATTGGCCGATTTGGATATCAACGAACTTCCTCAGCAAGACGGTAAAATTTGGGAGCAGGTGTCCAGTCGTCCAACTGTCGATGGTATTTATCACTATGAAGTATTATTGCGATTACACGATTCCCGCGGCCAGATAATACGGCCCGATGCGTTTTTGCCAACGGCGGAACGATTTAATATGATGACGGCCATTGATCGCTGGGTCATTAAACGATCCATTCAAGCATTAGCGACCCAAGATAATAATGGCGCTCATATGTGTTTGTCGATAAATTTGTCGGGACAAACCCTTGAAGACGACAGTTTGGCCGCGTATATACATAACACCTCACAACAATACGGGGTCAGTCCAAGATCATTATTGTTTGAGATTACCGAAACATCGGCGATCGCCAATCTTGAAGCTGCCAATGCATTTATTTCCCAGCTAAGAACGTTAGGGTATCAATTTGCATTGGATGATTTTGGCAGTGGCTTCTGTTCTTTTTCTCATCTTAAGTTTTTGGCCGTTGATGAGATAAAGATTGATGGTATTTTTATTCAGGGTATGTTGCACGATACAGTAGATAAGGCCATTATCAGCTCTATCGTACAAATCGCACATACGGTTGGAAAAAGAACGGTAGCCGAGTTTGTGGAAAATGCAGATATTCTTAAATTACTGAAACAAGTCGGTGTGGATTACGTGCAGGGATATTATATTGCCAGGCCTAGCGCCGATATGTTGGATCAGGGTGATTCGGCAAATAAAGTGGCGGGTTAATCAAAGGCTAATTCAAGGCGTACTGATACTTTTTGTTTTTTAACGCTTGCATGTTAGGTTGTGGTAAAGGATAAACTAAAATGACAACGACCACACTAACGGATTTTGTCGAAAAATTTTTTGAGCAACTGCAACATGACATTGCAAACGATCGGATTGTATTGCCTTCTTTGCCTGATGTGATTGTTAAAATACGGCAAGTTGTTGATGATCCAAATGCTTCTATCACGGATGTCGCTGCGGCCATTAGTAAAGATACGGTAATCTCTGCGCGATTACTCAAAGTCTCAAACAGTCCTTTATATCAACGTGGAAGCACCCCCGTAGCGGATGTATCCGGTGCAGTATCGCGCCTGGGCGTAACGCTGGTACAAAACCTGGTTACCCACCTGGCGATTATTCAGTTAATGACGGCGCCAACAGGGGCGCTTGGTGAATACATTAAGCTGGCGTTTCGCCATGCCACTGAGGTCGCTGTATTGGCGTATGGACTTGCTGCATTTTATACGAAAATAAACCCCAACCAAGCCTTGCTGGCAGGACTTATTCATGACATCGGTTATTTGCCGATTTACCAAAAGGCGAGTAAGAACGCCAAACTCATGGAAAATACGCAACTGTTGCAATCACTCGCCCTTCGTCTGCATACCAATGTTGGGACATTGATTCTAGAAAAATGGAATTTTTCGCCTGAATTTGTTGAGGTTGTCTGGGAACACGAAAATATCCACGACGTTAGTGGTAAAGATATTCGATTAGTTGATATATTGGTAGTTGCGAACATTGAATCACACCGAAATACCCAACACCCTTTGGGGCAAACGGATTACCAACGGGTACCGGCGTATGAAAAATTAGGTATCTTATCGACTGATAAGCTGTGGGATCAAGACGATATGGCTCTTTTGCTGGAGCGCGCGCGTCTGGTGTTTAGTCTCTAGTGGTCCATGCGGAAAATTAAGTCACTGTTCGCTTCGTGAGAAAGCACAGCTCATCGTTGGCAACACTCGAAAGGGAGCCACTATTCCAGCGTGTTGCCGCCTTGACCTGTGCTTTCTCACTGTGCTCCTTAGTAACAGAACTTCCCGCATGGACCACTAGCGTCTAACGTCACGTGTCGGTATAACGTTGACAGACTAATACCCCGCGTGCTACCTGATGATCGTTCCCGCGCGGTTGGTTTTCAGACGATTGGAAAATATACGGTGCAAGTCAAGAATAGGAACAGCACTACCGTCTTTTTCTGTAAAACACGATATCGCCAATTGGTGCCAGTCCCAAGTATCCTCAGGTAGTTCGCAGGCTTGATTATCATCCACTTGGGTACGTTTAGGGGGGGCATCAAGTAATAGTCCACCGAGTTCAACAGCTTCCTCCTGACGGGTTTCATACGCTACAATAGCAATAAGCGGGTTATCGTTTACTCCCTGATTGCCCGTGAATAAGCAGGCTAAATCCATAATCGGTATTGGTTTTTGCCGCCAAATTACCACTTGGTTACAAAACAATGGTGTGTGGGGTACATCAAATAATAAGGGCTGATCAAGCAAATGTTGCATTTCCCATTCACCGATAGCGACCGTATGCTGGTTACGTATCGGTAACAACCATGCCTGTGATAATAGGGTGGTGCCTGTGGTTTGTATAGCATTCACGCTCATCCGTTTAGGCCTTTACCAACGTTGTTCCGATGCGGTTAATAAGAAGGGTGCGAGGCGCGCAATACGGGAAAGACAAGCGATGGTGTCGTCAAGAATGACTATGCCATTAACAGGAGAATTAAGTTTTACCATGCAGGCCGGCAGTGGATAGGCGGATAATGCCTGGTTTCTTATCATGCCTAATTCATCGCATAAAATACCAACGGGTGACTCCTCCGTGCTGAATAACACGATGATTCTCCGGCTGTTGGGCACATCGCTCGTTAGTGTTAATTGCTGCGTGAGACAATAAACCGGTATAGGCTGTTCGTAGTTGGTTAATTGTCCGACTTTATCAAAGGGTGCTTTGTGCATGTCCAATACGGATTCTACCGTTAGCACCTCATTATAAGGCAACAGCAGTTTCATACTGTCGAACAGCAAGGCTGCGTAATCAGGACCGGCAGGTTGCGCACCGGATAATAGCGGCGTTGTTTCAATCATTGTGTTGACCTGAGTGACTTTTCAACGTTATGCGCCAATTCATCTTCGCTAAATGGTTTGGTCATGTAAATGTTGACGCCTGCGCGGGTGGCTTGCTGCTGGTGTTTTTCGGAAGCGCGTGAGGTGATCATAATAACAGGGATTTCGCTGGTGCTAGGGTTTGCCCGAAGATGACTTGTTAACTCCAACCCGTTCATGCGAGGCATTTCCAGATCGGTTAACACTAGGGAAGGCGAATCCTTCTCTATTATGGCGATCGCTTCCAGGCCATCTTTCGCCATACGTACATCAAGGCCAATATCTCGCACAAATTGCGCGAGCGAGCGCCGGGCACTAAGCGAGTCATCCACGACCACGGCGACCAATTGCTCATTGGCGGGTGCGTTGGCGGGCATTGCTCGTTGCTTGTCAGAGAGTATTGTTGTCTTGTGCTCTATGTTGAGCAATTGTGGTAAATCAATAACTGGCGCGACACTGCCATCACCCAGTATGGTTGCTCCTACCACGCCTTTAGTTTTTGGAGCATATCGACTCAGTGGTTTGACGACCAGTTCTCGCGTGTCGATAATCTCCTGAACCAGCACTACACTTCGGTTGCCATCATCGTTACGCATTAGCAGCGCTGACGCTGATTGTTTATTATCAGGGGGGGCATGTTTTGTGTTCATCAAGTCATTGAGAAATGCCCCAGCGTAGACTTCATCTCCGAGTCGGTATACCTTTTTTGTACCAATTTCCTGTAATTCACCTGCCCCGGAATAATACATTTCTTCTACGCCACGGTTGGCAACAGCGGCAATTTGTTTGCCGACTCTTACCAGAATTGCATGGGTCGCTAATAACGTTACCGGAATCACCAGGTCGATAACTGAGCCTTTACCTTGTTCCGAGCGCAACGACAAACTGCCTTTCATTTTTTTAATACTATCGTTCACGGCATCCATGCCGATGCCACGGCCAGATACCTGGCTGACATTGTTTCGAGTGGTAAAACCGGGTGTCAGAATAATGCGATGCAGTGTTTCATTGTTGGGGGTGCTATGCTCAGCCAATAATCCCAGTTTCGTGGCTTTTCGCTGAATGGCTTGATAGTTGAAACCGCCACCATCGTCTTGGCAACGCACTAATATATGATCACCCTGGCGTGAGAATGTCAGCGCAATGTGGCCGTTAGCTGGTTTTCCGGAGCGCTCACGTTGTTCGGGCGATTCGATGCCGTGGTCCAGTGCGTTGCGCAGCAAGTGCATGAGTGGATCAGCGAGATCGTTTAAGACGTTGCTATCCATGGGGGTGTCAACACCGCTGAGGTGTAGGTCGGCGTTTTTTCCTATAGTGCGGCAGGCTTGACGCAGGCTGCGTTTGAGTCTGGGTACGATGGTACTAACCGGCACCATGCGCATTTTCATGGTGGTTTCCTGGTTATCTCGGTTAAGACGCCGTTGGTCTATCGCCATGTCATTTAAGTGCGTCAACTGATTCTGAATAGCATCCGTTATTTCAGTGGCGTCAGTCACGGCCTCTACCAGGCGATGAGTAAATGTATGTAATTCGCTGTATTGATTCATCTCAAGGCTATCAAAACCATCATGGGACTGGGCGCGACTGGCATGGGTCCAGAAACCGCGTATATCCACCAGTTGTTCGAGTTCAGAGCCAAGTTGATTGAGGAGCTGGTTTTGTCGTTTCAAGGTTTTCAGCTGCTCAGCGGTGCGACTTATTTGCTCAAAGATTTGACCGTTGGATATTATATTCTCTCCGGCCAGTCGCAGCAGTTCTTCTGCAATATTGGTCGGTACACGTAGCATGGCCTGGGTATTGAGTTCCGGCTTATCGTCATTATTGCTGATGACTTCATTGGTGTTGGTAGTGATGCTCGTGTTTTCAGGCGGTAGCGGTGTTGATGGTTCAGCATCGGATGGTGTATCTTCTTCGTTACCAAGTGCCAACTCATTAATGGGGACACTGGCTTGCTCAATATGATTGATCCAGTCTAATACACGCTGCAATACCTTCAGTGCATCTTGAGGCGGTTGCCCCGTATTGAGTAGTGCCTCGCTCATTTCTTCTAGGCAGTCGGCGGCGTGCACGAGGGTCTCCCCCAGCCCGCGAGGTGGTAATGCTCGTTGTTTGGTGAGCGCTTGTAGAATATCTTCTAACTGGTGAGATAATTGCGCAATGCCTCGTATCCCGACAACGTTAGCCGCTCCCTTCAGTGTATGTGCCACACGTTGTGCAACATCAATGCTTTCCCAGGAACCGGTGTCCACCAGGTTGGTAATGGCGCTTGAAAATTCAGTAGTATGGATCGGAAGCTCTGCTAGCAGGCCGTCCAATAACTCTTTGTTAACATCCTCTGGTATAGCAAGCGAGATATCTTCAGGCAGAGCCTTTGTGAGGCGTGGTTCGGCATTTTCGTCAATCTCGTTGACCGTAGCCTGTTGCAGTGTTTCGACCAATGATGGCGCATTGGCTGCGGCTAATGGTTCGGGCCAAAGGTCTTGTTGCAAAAAATTAACCAGTACTTCGCATGATTGGGGATCGTGGATATCTTGCAAATAACCGAGCATGAACACTGGCCACTCCCGTAGCAGGTTATGCATATCGGGTTTGGATAAATCATCCATGTTACCTGAAAATATTTGAAAATTTAACTCAATATGGGCACTGACATACTGTAAACCCACTAAACCTACCATCTCGGCAGCGGACCCAATACGTTCAAGATGATGACTATAATTTTGTAACAGCGCAAGTTGCGCCTCAAGGTTGCCATCGCCAAACCCTATCAGCTCTTCATCTCTGGACTCAATAACATCAGCAAGTTCAGCCCTTAATAGGTCAACCAGTTCCTGCTGATCGGTGTTGAGTTGTACGGTGTGGGGTTGGTTGGGTTCAATGCCAGTTTCCACCGCCAGTGCGCCAGGTGCTGGCTCGTCATCGCTGGTATAAAATTCAGTCAGCCCATCGTCACTTTCCCCTGGAGGGGTTGCTTCAAGTGTCTTGGCGGACATTTCCGATGTCAGCATTTGTTGCAGTACCGTTGCGTAGTCATCTGTGAGTGGTGTTATCCACAATGGGTTACCTAGGTAGACCAGGACATTGTCGGTCGTTGTTGAATCATTTGGTGAGGCAATATATTCCATCAACAAAAGTGGCCACTGATTCAGTAAATCGATTTCAGCTTCGTTGAGCGGGTTGTTAGCAGTGTTGAATTCAGCCAAGTGACTTTGTAAAATAATGTTGGCGTCCTGCAAGGCAGAATATAGTGTGTCTGATACCGTCGTACCAATAGTGTCAAGCCGGACAATATAAGCCTCACGTATTTGCCGAGATTGTGCGATGCCTGCTTCCGATGCGCTATCGGCGAGAGTGTCTGGTAAGGTTTCCTGAAACCACTCGATGAGCGCTTCAACCGCCGACAACACGTCCTCAATTAGCGTCATAATATCAGCTTCACTTTTCTTGTCGACAATAGGGTTATTATTCATGTGTTTGCAGCTAATAAGTTATTATCACCAATGTTGCAATGCCCGGCACCGATTATCATGCTGCTTCCTTATCAGACTGGGGCCGTGATTTGGGTTGTGGTAGTTTAAAGACGCTAATGGTTTTTACCAGCAAGGCAGCAAACTTGGTGAGGTCATCTGTTGCGGCAGATTGCTCTTGTAGCTCTTTTGCGGTTCTCATTGTACTGTCTTTAATTTTTTCTGATTCTTCACGCAATGCCAGACTGGCTTTAGCCTGATCCTGTGAACTGTCGGCAATTTGTCTCACCGATGTTACCAGTTCGTTGGTGGATGATTGGGTCTTTTTCATATTATCGCCGGCCTCTTCAGCACGTTGGGTACCTTCTGCCACCTGACTGATTACATTATTCATGGTGGCGACTGTGTCGGCTGTCTCCAGGTGAATGTTATTAACCAGTGTACTGATTTCAAGTGTTGCCTCTCGGGCATTTTCAGCCAACCGTTGTACCTCGTCGGCAACTACCGCAAAACCACGACCTGCTTCCCCGGCAGAGGCGGCATGCATACTGGCATTTAGCGCGAGGATATGGGTACGTTCAGCAATGGTGTTAATAAGGTTAACAACACCGGTAATTTCCTGGGTACGTTCGCCGAGGCGCTTGATCCGCTTTTCCGCTTCACTAATCGTGTCGCGGACCTGGTTAATGCCCTCGACGGTTTTGTTCACTGAGTCCAATGCCACCTGGGTATTTGTCATTGCTTGGTCGGCCTGTTGGTTGGCAGACTGGGCATCCTGTGAAATACGCATCATGGTGCGCGAAGTTTCGTCCAGTTTGCGGGAGGATTCCTCCACCTGCACGCGCTCGGATTTAGCCACCGAAATAACAGAGTTACCTTGTTTTTTTACTTTAGCGGACATGACTGATACGGAGTTGGAAATGTTACGAATGGTGTTCAGGATTTCAGAGGTTTCAGACGTCAGTAAATTGAGTGAGTCACTTACTGCTCCAGTAACATCTTCTTTTACAGGCACCTTAACCGTGAAATCTTTTTGACTGATGACGGCCACTGTGCGAATGAGATCAATAATGGAGTTGTTGAGTCGTTCTGACTCGCGTTCCGCTTCGGCCAGGGTTGCTACTCGCTCGTTTAGGAGGCTATCGAAAGCGGTACCTAGTAGCCCCAGCTCATCTTCACCACTTATACCGGTTCGGGCATCATAGTTACCTTCTGATACTGATACTACCGCGTTTTTGATGTAATCGATTCGATTGGTAATAACGTTGACGGTCCACCATGTTAATGCAGCCATTATACCTATGCCGAGTATGAATAATATAATCATCACGATAATCGCAGCTTGTTCGTGCGCTTCTGCGAGCAAGGCTGAAGCTTCAGTAAATTTTTCCACATCTAGTAATAATGTTTTAATTTCTTCATCAAGCTGGTCTTCCTCACGCTGCACTTGCGAAATAAGCGACTCCAGGCCTTGGTTATTGTTCAGGTTGAACTCACTAAAAACCTGTTGTGCGTGGCGTGCATAGTCAGCATGTTCAGATTTGATTAATTTAATGGTTTTTACTACTTTTTCGAATTCCTGCTTTTCTGCATCGGTGCGGGCCTTTTCATTGGCCTCGGCGGCGAAGATTTCGGTATTTTTAAGGGTCTCAATTACTCTTGTATCGAAATCATCAAACTGTGCCGTTGCGTCTTTAAATTTGATGGAGCTTGCTTGATCCTGTTTAAGGTCTTTTTCACCGTAACGTACAGCACGCTCGAAACGGATGGCCTGTTCCAGCTGGAGTGTCGCCACGCGGGTTAATTGTTCGGTTAGGGGGATATCCTGTTCTGCAATGGCTTTAATTTCAACACCAATGTTATTCATGGATATTAGCGCGTAGAGTTGGGCAATCATCATGATTGCCATGATGATTGCCGCGTTGGTAATGAGTCGCGCTTTTACAGATTTATTTTTCAATGAAATTTTCATATCATTTCCTGTTATGTTGATGTTGACTTATTCGTAGTTACAAAAGTGTTAAATCCGTTGTCATTACCTGCAGACCTGAACGACGTTTTGTTAACGCGTGAGCCTACGCCGGACAAGGGAAAACATTTCCCGCTTTTCCAAAAAAACAATAACAAACCAAGGGTCGTCAGTTTGTAGTATGGTTTTTGATGCATCCATTCACTGGCCGGTTCCTTTTAGTAATGTTTTAAAGAAACTACTATGATCGAAAGCAAGCCAAATTTCTTCGCCGTTAATATAGGTTTCGGACACATGTGGCTCTAGTAAATCAGGTAATGGTGGTCTCTCAGTAGCAAGAAGACTGTCATCAAATCGCTTTGCTTGAGGTAATTGTTGTAAGGTGATGCCTACCGCGTCATTGCCTTTGCCAAGGATAATGAGGTACTTCCTGCCTTCTTTCCCCCCCTGTTGTACAAACAGCCTTTCCAGGTCATACACCGGCACGATGTTGCCGCGTAGGTTTCCCAATCCGGCGAACCAGTCCGGGGTGTTTGGTAATGCGTATACCGGCACATGTGTTAAGGCTTCGCTGGGTATGTTTGGTGCAATAAGCAAGCCGATATCGCCAATTCGAAAACCATAACGCAGCTGCGTGGTGGTTGTCTGTTCGGCGCTATTGCCGGCAAGTGAGCCGGATTTAGCTTGTGCTGCATTGAACCGTTTTAGTGCGGCGCCCGGGCTCATCCAGGATTCGTTGGCTTTGTTAAGGCTGGAACTCATAAGCGTTGAACCTGTTGGTTAAGGGGCGCCACGTTGTATGTGATACCTTGATGTGCCATTGGTTGCCTTAGCTTAATGCCGTGATCTGCGAAATGATCTGGTCCGCCGTGTAAGGTTTTCCAATTAGACCTTTACCGCCTTGTAGTTCTGCCCATACTTTGTCGGCCTTTTGGTTTTTGCTGGTAACGAATACGACGGGGATATCCTTGGTGTCGACATTCTTATTTAGCTCTCGGCAGACTTCATAACCGTCAACATTATCCATGACTACATCCAGAAAAATGAGGTCCGGTTTTTGAGCTTTGGCTTTGTCTAGCGCTTCAGCGCCAGAAGCGGCAGTGATTACGCTGTATCCTGCATCAGAGATAATTTTTTGTATATTGGTGAGGTCTGCGGTTGAATCGTCTACTACCATGATTTTTGAAATCGCCATTTTAGTCTTCTCCTATTTGTAATTACAGTACTGCTTATTTACAACACTCGTCCGCATAGTACGGTGCTTGTTGATTCGTTGTGGGCCATTTGCGTTAAGCCCATGAATGGTGATGTCACCATGAATATTCTTTAGTTGATATTTTTTTTGTCGGCATTACTAAAAATTGGTTAACCGTTGAGATAAAGGCCTCACGTTCCACGGGTTTTGTCAGATAACTGTCACAGCCAGCCAGTTTGCCTTTCACGCGGTCAAAGGGGGACGACTTTCCCGTCAGCATGATGATCGGCGTATCCCGAGTTGCAGGTAGTTTCTTCACTAATTTACAGACCTTATATCCATCAATACCTGGCATGACAACATCGAGAAAAATAATGTTGTAAGGTTTTCGCTCCACCATGAGCAATGCCTTTTCACCACTTTCAGCCTCGTCAACGTTCAACCCCAGCAGTTTTAATCCGGTGATGATTTGCTTTCTAATGGTGGGGCTGTCGTCTACCACCAGGGCTAGTTTGTCCGGTATATGATGATCGTTGGTAGTAGGCTGGGTTTTGTCTGCAATTTTATCGAGGGCGATATTTGATGCTGTGTCACCTCCAATGGTGAGTTCTGGTATATAGTCCAATTCCTTAATGCTGATTTCATCAAGAATGGCAAAGACATTGGAGAGGCGTAATGGGTAACCCAGATGGTAATAATCGGTATGTATCTGTTTTTCTTTTGATAGGTGAATAACCGGTGCTTTTGACTGGTTTTTGGGGTTGTATGGCAGTTTTTTAATATTGGCTAGCACCGTATTGGCGTCTCCACCAAGGATAACAATGTCTGGGGGATTGTCTACGCTGAGTTCGGTTTCTATATAAGCGTGATCGCGATTGGCCGACAGCTTAAAAAGGCTTTTTAATATTCGCTGATCATATTCCTGTAAACCCACAAAGGCTATCTGGAATATTTTTTTTTGATGCGTTGTTTTACTCACTTAATACAACTCCGAATCGGAATTTTTTGCATTATCCATGGTGACGCCACCTTCAGTGTAATAAAACAGAACTGATCTGTTGGTTTATATTGTGAGTGACTGAAAACGTTAATTTATGGAGCTATCGTCTCCCACAATTAAATCTTTAACGTTGAATGTTCAAGCATTTGTTAATGAAATAAACAAGGCTGTTATGTTGTGTATTACCATTTATATTTAGTGGTTATAGCTAAACGGGCCGTGTATTATGGTGGCTCAGTGCTGTATTTTGTTTTTTATTCGTTCAATTTCTACGTCTAGGCCCCAGTTTAGTTTTTTATTGCACAATTCAAGTAGTGGTATGAGGTTGCCGGCGATGTCATTTAAATGGGGATATAACAGTTCTACCTTGCCGCTTCGAAATACCTTCATGACTGAATCAAGGCTAAGTAGTTTCTTTTTCGCCGGGGGTTGCAGAGGTGCTGCCTTCTGGTCACTGGCAACCACGCGATTGCCGCCGGATTGTAGGGCGTAATTTAGGCGATTCTCTGCGAATCCGCAAAACTCATTTATGTTTTTGGAGCGATCTCGTCCCAATGTAGAGAGTCCGATACTCACGGTTAATTTGAGGGATATGACCGTTTTGTTATATTCGGTTTCGGCGATGCGTTTGCGGATGCGTTCACATAATACGGCCGCTTCCATACGTCCTGCGGTGGGGATGAGGATCGCATATCTGGATCGGTCGATGCGTGCCAGCGTGTCTTCTTTTCTTAGGGTATCTTTAATAATGTCTGCCACCCAGATAACAATTTGGTTGGCGGTCTCTTGGCCATAGGTGGGTGTAATTTCTTCGAATTTATCAACTTCTATGGTAAATAAAGACAGTTCTTGGGTATGCCGGTTGGCAAATGAGATTGCCTGTTCACCTCGTTGTTTAAAGTAGCGCTGGTTATGCAGGCCCGTTAAGGTATCTGTTGCGGATTGTTCACTCAATGCATCCTCGGTTTCGCCAAGGCTGCGTTTGGTTTGATCCAGTTTTGCGTGACTGCGTGCACGCGCCAATAATTGCGTTTTGTCGAACGGTTTGGTAATGAAGTCAGTGGCACCAAGGTTCAGCGCCTTTTCTCGCAGATGTGTGTGTTCTTTTTCGGCACCCGTTACCATCATTATTGGGATCTCGTTGATGCGGGCGGTATCATTGGCGCGGATGCGCTTTATGAGATCAAAGCCATCCAGTTTGGGCATGCCCTGGTCAGTAATAACAACTTGCACCTGCGGGTCCTGTACGAGCTTGTCCCAGCCATCTTCACCGTCGACGGCCTCCAGGATATCGAATTCTTCCATTAATACTTTTTTAATTGAGACGCGTACCAGACGCGAATCATCAATTATTAGTACTCGTGGTTTGATCTCAGCGCTTGAGGTCGCTGCTGCTGTAATTGTATCGGGCGTGGTTTCCATTATTTGCATCAAAATCCTTTCCCAAAATAGTCTATTACTTTAGATACTTATCGGACGCTAAATGGAAGATTTGAATGGTCAGGACGAAAAAACATAATCTATTGTTAAATAAAGATATTTTTTAATCGACTGGCGGCATGGTTTAGCATGTGCTGACTGCACTATGTGAAGTAGGGCGGGTGTTTGCCGGTAAACGGCGAGTGAGAAAGACCGGCTAGTCACTTGATATGATAGTTTGATGGGAGATACCGCTGTATTTAGTTGTACTCTTTGTTAAAATCAGCTTAGAATAAAATGGTATAATATAAATACAAAATTATAACTAGCGCGCATATGGAGGCGGCATGAAACTACACCAATTGCGTTATATCTATGAGGTGGCTAATCACGATTTAAATGTGTCTGATGCAGCCGAGGCACTTTATACGTCGCAACCAGGGGTGAGTAAACAGATTCGTCTTCTTGAAGATGAAGTGGGTGTACCTATTTTTATGCGAGAGGGTAAAAGGCTAACGCAAATAACACCGGCTGGTCAGGAAATTTTGTCCCGAGCTGGCAATGTCTTGAGAGAAGTTGAAAGCATTAAGCAAATCGGCAACGAATATAAAAATAAGCAATCCGGTACTCTGGTCATTGCCACTACTCACACCCAGGCGCGGTATACACTGCCCGAGGTGATTAAAACTTTTTTAAAAGAGTTTCCCGATGTTAAACTTTTTTTAAAGCAGGGCTATCCCGAAGAAATTGTTAATATGGTTGTGGAAGGGGAGGCGGATATTGTCATCGCAACAGAAGCGGTGTCGCGTAGTAAGGCGCTCATTTCCTTGCCTTGTTACAAATGGAACCGTTGTGCGTTGATGTTGCCCAAGCATCCATTGTTACGGCAGAAGAAAATATCGTTGGCACAACTTGCGGAATATCCGCTAATTACGTATGACTTTGCCTTTGCTGGCCGAACATTGGTAAGCGATACGTTTACGGATGCGAAAATTAACCCTAATATAGTGTTTACCGCCCTCGATTCCGATGTTATTAAAACTTATGTTGAGTTGGGTTTGGGGGTTGGGCTGGTGGCAAGGATGGCGTTTGACGAAAAAAAGGATCGTTCACTGAGAATGGTGGATTTGAGTCATTTGTTTAAACCCAGTACTACCTGGTTAGGGTTGCGTAAAAGCAGTTATTTACGTTCCTACGTCTATCAATTTATACAATTGTTCGCGCCACACCTGGATACGAAAACCGTTAAGGCTGCCGTGTCGATACTTTAGTGCGATGGATAGAAAAACAGATATTCAATAACTTGCGGTGCGCTTGCTAATGGCGGTATTAATGCGCTTTGCGGATGAGCGCCATTCTTTAATGATTGAGTCGTTAAGCGATTGATTGAACGGTTTAGATGCTTAAATGTAGATATTTAAATTTAAGCATTGGGCGAATGTAAATCAGCGCTGGTAATCATACCTAATAGTTTTTTGTTATTATCGACGATCGGTATTTGATCAATGTCATGGTAGCGAAGCTCACGAATGAGTTGTGTGAGCTTGTCGTTTGCTTGCATCGTGATGGCAGGGCTGGTCATTATTTGTCCGGCCACCTCCGGTTTATTGGAGGTTAGCCCCGGGGATGGTGTAATTAGGTGTTGCAGCCGTTGTTGTTCTGTGTCGCCATTTAGCTGATTGGCTTGCTGTACAAAATCTGATGTTGTAATGATTCCGATAACATGATTTGCTGCACTAACCACCGGGAGCCCGTGCAGATTGTGCTGTTTCATTAATTCCCATACCTCGTTAAGTTCAGTTCCAAATTCGACGCTGATGTTGCTCCGGGACATTAGGTCACTACAGATTGAGTCGCCTAAGTGACGTGTGTGGGAATGGAATAGGGCCAGGGAATAAATTTTGTTTAAGTCTTCATGCGTTACATCAATGTAGGTGTCAAGTTCCTGTAACGCTTTTGATAAGTCAGTTTCATCAAAGGGAGGGTGGCTTTCCATTTTGTTGGAGGGTCCTACATCCCACCACGTATTGTGTATGGTGTTGTATGTATAACCTGCCTGCATTTTTTTTTCTAATTTTTTTTCTAATAACCCAAATAAAAGTGATACTGCCAGCATAATGGCAGTGTTTAATGCCACTGGGGTTAGTGTAAACTGAAATCCTAATGCGTGGACGCTGTTGCCGCCAATCACTGCAATGAGTGCGGTTGCTCCGCCAGGTGGGTGCAGGCAACGTAAATAAAGCATGGCTGTGATGGCCAGTGCTACGGCCAATGGTGCTGCTATTAGAATATCCGGTATAAATTTAAAACAACTGACCCCAATTGCAGCTGAAACCAGATGGCCACCGATCAGAGGCCAGGGTCGTGCCATCGGGCTCGAAGAAACGGCGAATAGGATGACTGCGGATGCGCCCATCGAGGCGATAATGACAGAAAGCCCGGTACCGGACAAAATTGATGCGCTCACAATACTGATCAGTAAAATAGCGGTAAAGGCACCGATGGTGGAAATAATTATACCGCGATGGCTGACGAATGACGTTGCGTTAAAGAAAGATAAGTACGGCGCCTGGTGGTTGGTTCGATTTTTAGATTTATTATCCACTAGGGTTTGTTGACCATTGAATTTTCTCACTGCGGAAGCCGCTTTTTTCGCTCGACAAGGCGCAACAGTGAGGAAACTCAACTGTCAACAGACCCTAATATTAAAATCGTAAAAAGTGTAGATTTTTGATGTTCGTTGTGAAAATAACTCTTCCTGCTGCTGTTTGGCTAATAATAGCATGTGATAATACTGGGTTGTAAATGTTTATGATGCCTCCTATCGTGGGTAAGCCAATGTTGTTAAGCCCGGATTTCATGCTCTCATGGCCGCTGGACCGAGGAGCGCTGGGGCCTAGCGTAATGGAACCAACCGCTAACTATGTCAATGACCTACATGCTGAATTTGGTGGGTGCGATATTGTGTTGTCGTCCTCTGGTAATTACCACATGGCATTGCACGATTTATGGTTTACTTATTTGGACGAAAATGCGCAGCGGATCGGTATTAAACACTGGTTTTATTCTACCAGTCCACCGGTTGTTATTTCACAATTACAAAATCACGGTATTCAATTGGGCAACATCCGGGTTGTCAGTCCACCGCAGGTGGCGGTTGGTCCCTTAACGCTGATGCAGGATTTAACGCGTTTGGGTTTTAAGGACGGTAACATCGAGCCGATACTTAAAAGTCGCGGTAATGTTTTGCTGGTCAGGCGTGGTAATCCAAAAAACATTCAATCCGTTTGGGATTTAATGAAGGAGGGGGTGCGTCTTGTGACACCTAATCCTGGTACCGAGCCAGGCACCTTTAAGAATTTCGTGTCAACACTGTATAACCTGGCGTGTAACGATGGGGCGTGTTCTGGAGGGGTTACGGCCGATCAGCTATTTAATGCTGTTTTTAACGAGGGCATGAATGCAGCTTCGACTATAAATCATCATTGGTTTACCGGCCATCGGGTGATGCATCGTGAAATTCCTTGGGCGATTAATGCTGATAAGGCGGATGTTGCCATTATTTTCTATCATTTGGCGCGATACTTTAAAGCTATTTTTCCTGATATATTCGATTTTTTACCATTGGGTGGAACGATGGCGTGTCCTGATCCGCTGCCCGGCAATGCAATTGAAACCCTATATGCAACTCGTATTATTGGGCAATGGAATAAGGTTCAGTTAGCTGCCCGGGAATGCTTAATGGAGGCACTATTGTCCGCGAAATTTGATAATACCCTGGCGCACTATGGGTTGTTGCGTCCAGAGTGAGGTGGTGATTGATTGATGTTGTGAAATACTTGAATGCGGGATGTGTTGGTACGGAAAGTGCCTTTAATGTCTTGTTTTTCAAATGATTAGCGCGTCGTAAAATTCAATATCGTTTGTTGGCAAGCTGTTGCGGGTAATTGGTATTATCTTTATATTTCAAGCTCTTACGAATTTCACCGAAATAACAGCTTGTTACGTATTTTAAAGAAAAATGTTTATGGACTCGATATAAACCTTGAGGTTTAAATACAGGTAGCCACGTTAAACCGGCTGATGAGTTTACCAATTGATAAAATAGGTATTTGTTTTTGTCAAAAATAATCAATAGGAACTTGCATTGATTTTACAGGAGCAACTGCAGTCTGCACGTATTTTGTTATTCGACGATGACGTCGTAAACTTGTATGGCCTAAAAAAAATACTCAATAAGCACGGGTATGGTGAAATATTCTGCGTAACGCCCAGCGAAGAAATTAATCAGTGTTTGCAGAATACCGCCCCCGATCTGATTCTACTGAATTTGGCAATGCGTAGTGTTTGCGCTCTCACGGTGTTAAAAGACCTTAAATCTCAGGTATATGTTGAGGGAGTCCCTATTTTGGCGCTGGTGGATCAAAGCGCTTATGAAAAAATGGATCAGGCATTTGAGCTCGGTGTAAAAGATTGCCTGATGGTGCCACTTCATGAGTTAAAATCTGTTTGTAGAGTCAAAACGTTGTTAGAGCATTATTTTTTATCAACCAATGTAGTGAACAATGGATCAAAAAATACTGGCGATTATAGTCCCGTCGCATCCGGCGTAGATACCTGGTGTGAAGTGCCTCGTGTGAAACCATTGCTTGATGACAAACGTTTAACCAATAGTAGCGATTCATTGCAGCGGCACGATCAACTAACGAAAGCCCTACAGCTGCTTAAAAGTAGCAAGCATTCATTGGCGGTATTATTATTTTCATTTGATAATTTTGGTGAAATTTGTAAAACCCTAGGTGCTGAGAGTGCCGATACTATATTAAGCATGACGTTGCAGCGTCTTCAACATTCGATACGTAAAATTTCCAAGGAAAACCCTGGTGAAGTTGAGCAGAACCACTTCGTAACGCGCTATTATGGTGGAAAGTTCGTTATCGTGCTCCAAAACTTGCATTCAGAAGAGAAAGCGGTGCTTATAGCACATAGGATTTTATCTACTCTCGCATTGCCTTATGAACTACCGGGGCTGGTGTTGGAAATTGCGGCGCAAATTGGTATATCGTTAGCGCCGCGTCATAGCATTGAAGTTGATGGTTTGTTTCGTCAGTCAGAAGTGGCGTTGTACAAGGCAAAGCAATCCGGTCGTCCTGTGGTGGTGTACTCTTCAGATATTGATTATTACGATCCTTTACGGCTGGCATTAATTCCTGAATTACGTAAAGCAATTAACGCCAACGAACTTTATCTTGTTTATCAACCCAAAATTAATATTAAAACGGGTTGCGTTTCCGGGGTGGAGGCGTTGATAAGGTGGATTCATCCGGAGCACGGATTTATTCCACCTAACGATTTTATACCCCTGGCGGAACAAAATAGTGTCATTAAGCCGTTAACGGTGTGGGTGCTGAACAAAGCCATGCAACAATCTGTTGAATTTTGTCGTTTGTCAATTGATATTCCGATTGCCGTGAATATTTCCGCAAGTTGTCTGCGTGATGATTCTCTCGTTGGATACACAAAAATGTTGTTAGAGAAGAATAATATTGCCCCGGATCGGATGATCATGGAAATTACGGAAAGTGCGATGATGCAGGATCCTGCATTGGGGCTGAATCTGCTCAACCAATTAAACGATATGGGCATTCAGATATCCATTGACGATTACGGTACAGGTTACTCTTCACTGGCCTACCTAAAACGTTTGCCCGTTAATGAGATGAAAATTGATCGGGCGTTTATCAAGGATATGGCTAGTGACGAGGACGATAAGCTTATTGTCAGCACCACTATTGAAATGGGGCACAAATTTGGTTTACGGGTTATTGCTGAAGGTGTCGAAGACAGTGAGACCGTGGAGTTATTAAAGTTAATGGACTGCGACCAGGTGCAGGGTTATTTTTATGCCAAGCCAATGCCCATTGACGAACTTTATGCATGGATAGGGCAGCAAAAAAAAGCGGTTTAGGCTTGTCGCTGCTGCCTGCTAACAACGGGTTGGCGCTAGGGGGGGGTAACCATTAGACAGACCCGGCCCTTCGGGTTGTGCCTGAAAAAACGCCAGGCTGCGTTGTGCGTCGTTTATTTGGAATAACCAAACCGCTCTCCTCACGCCTTGCCGGGCGTTTTTTTAGATTCAACAGGACCGCCTTTCTAATGGCTAACCCCCCTAGTTTAATGGCGTGTTTTTTATATTATGCCGTTCCGGTTGCACCAAGCGTTGCTTTCTTGAGTATTCCGGCAAGAAACTGTCCGGTATAGGATTGCGGGTGTGCAGCCACTTCTTCAGGCGTACCGGTAACGACAATGGTACCGCCTTTGTCGCCGCCTTCGGGGCCCAGGTCAATAATCCAATCAGCGGTTTTGATGACATCCAGGTTATGTTCTATGATGACAATAGTGTTACCTTGGTCGCGCAACCGGTGTAATACCGTAAGCAACAATTCAATGTCGTGAAAATGCAATCCGGTGGTAGGCTCGTCAAGAATATAGAGTGTATTGCCTGTGTCGCGTTTTGATAGCTCCCGTGAAAGTTTTACACGTTGTGCTTCACCGCCTGATAAGGTTGTTGCACTTTGTCCTAAGCGGATATAACTCAAGCCGACATCCATCAATGTTTGCAGTTTTCTGGCCAGTACTGGCACGGCATCAAAAAAGTCGCGTGCATCTTCCACCGTCATATCCAGAACCTGATAAATATTTTGTCCCTTATATTTTATTTCCAGTGTTTCACGGTTATATCGTTTTCCCTTGCAGACGTCGCAGGGTACGTAAATATCCGGTAGAAAGTGCATTTCCACTTTGATAACGCCATCGCCTTTGCATGCTTCGCAACGGCCGCCTTTAACGTTAAAGCTGAACCGGCCCGGGGTGTAGCCCCGTGACCTGGCTTCCTGGGTGCCGGCGAAGAGATCCCGTATCGGTGTAAATAATCCGGCATAGGTTGCCGGGTTGGAGCGAGGTGTGCGACCAATGGGGCTCTGGTCGATATCGACTACTTTATCGAATTCGTCCAGCCCTTCAATACTGTTGTGTTCTGCCGGTTCGTTAGGGTTGCCGTTAATGTGTTTGGCGGCATATCGAAATAATGTGTCGTTAATAAGAGTGGATTTTCCTGATCCGGACACACCGGTAATCGTTGTCATTAAGCCGATGGGGATGTCCACGTCAACATTCTGTAAGTTGTTCCCGACCGCGCCCTTAATGCTGATGCGACGAGCGTCGTCAACGGGGGTTCGTTGTGCCGGGATATTGATGGATTTTTGGCCGGACAAATACTGGCCGGTCAGTGAGGCCGGTTCTGACAGTACTTGTTGGGGGGTTCCTTGAGCAATAATCTGTCCACCGTGAATGCCGGCACCAGGACCGATATCCACCACATGATCAGCCGCCATGATGGCGTCTTCATCGTGTTCCACCACAATAACGGTGTTGCCCATGTCGCGTAAATAAGTCAAGGTGTTTAACAGCCGCTGGTTATCGCGTTGATGCAAGCCAATGGATGGTTCATCCAAAATATACATAACGCCAACCAGTCCGGCTCCAATTTGACTGGCAAGTCGAATGCGCTGCGCTTCGCCTCCGGATAAGGTATCGGCGCTTCGTTCCAGGGTTAAGTAGTTTAATCCCACATTGACTAAAAAATTGAGTCGTTGCCCGATTTCTCCCACAATTTTTTCGGCAATTTTACCGCGTCGACCGGGTAAATTTAGGTGATTAAAAAAATGGTGAGCTTTCTCCACCGATAACGCGGCAATATCGGGTAAGGCGTAATCTTCGATAAATACATGTCGGGAGGATTTAGCTAGACGGGTACCGGCGCAGTCAGGGCAGGGTTGGTTGCTTAAATATTTAGCCAGTTCTTCCCTTACTACATTGGAATCCGTTTCGCGGTAGCGTCTTTCCATATTGGGAATAATTCCCTCAAAGGGCTGTTTGTTTTTTCTCGCGCCCGTTCGGTTATTGTGGTACTGAAAGGCGATGCTCTCATCCTTGCTGCCATATAGAATTATGTTCTGTATTTTTTTGGGCAGTTTGCTGAAGTTACGGTCAATATCAAATTTATAGTGCTTTGCTAGGGATTGTATCATTTGAAAGTAGTAGGCGTTTCGACGGTCCCAGCCACGGATGGCCCCTGCGGGTAAGCTGAGCTGGGGGTGTAACACAACGCGTGACGGATCAAAAAACTGTTTTGTTCCCAGGCCATCGCAAGTGGCGCAGGCGCCACTTGGGTTGTTAAATGAAAACATTCGGGGCTCAAGCTCTGGAATAGAGTAACCGCACTGGGCACAGGCATATTGTGATGAGAAAACAATATCAGCTTTTGTATTGTCATCCATGAATGCGATTGAGGCAACACCGCCGGTTAAGGACAGTGCAGTTTCAAAAGAATCTGCAAGACGTTGTTGCACGTCGGCACGTACCTTAAACCGATCCACAACAACTTCAATGGTATGTTTTTTGTGAAGCTCCAATTCTGGTACGGCGTCAAGCTCGTGTAGCTCACCGTCAATGCGGGCGCGAATATAACCCTGGGCACGCAAATCGCTAATTAAGTTAATGTGTTCACCCTTGCGGTTACGGATGACCGGTGCGAGCAGCATTAGCTTGCTAGCCTCAGGTAATGACAGTACCTGGTCAACCATCTGGCTCACTGTCTGCGCCTCTAGCTGGGTGTCGTGGTCTGGGCATTTGGGGAGCCCGGCACGGGCAAACAGCAGGCGTAAATAGTCGTAAATTTCCGTAATTGTTCCCACTGTGGAGCGAGGATTGTGGGAGGTTGATTTTTGTTCAATTGAAATGGCCGGGGAGAGACCCTCAATATGATCCACATCTGGCTTTTCCATAATGGATAAAAATTGGCGTGCATAGCTGGACAATGACTCGACATAGCGGCGTTGGCCTTCCGCATAAATCGTGTCAAATGCCAGAGATGATTTGCCTGAGCCAGAAAGGCCTGTAAAAACAATAAGTTTGTCCCGTGGTAAGGTTAAATCGATATTTTTAAGGTTGTGTGTTCTGGCGCCGCGTAGCTGAATATAGTCCATGTTCATTTCCGGTGATAGCGTAACCTGCTAATATACGTCGTTTCCCATAGTTGACGCAAAAGGAAGTGACAGGAGTGACAGATAAAAACCCGCCAAACAACAAAAGTAACAATGACGGGATGACCCCCACAGAACGAAAATCGGTATTTTCATTGGCAAGCATATATGCCTTGCGAATGATGGGGTTGTTTATGATATTGCCAGTATTTGCGCTTTATGCCGAAGAGCTAGAGGGGATGACTCCCGCCTTAGTGGGAATTGCCATCGGTATTTACGGCTTAACCCAGGCCCTGCTGCAGATTCCATTTGGTATGTTGTCCGATCGTATTGGCCGTAAAAAAGTGATTACCTTTGGGTTATTGATTTTTGCCGGTGGTAGTGTGGTGGCGGCATTATCCGATACCATGAGTGGCGTGATCATCGGGCGAGCCTTGCAGGGGGCGGGCGCAATAGCGGCGGCCGTAATGGCCTTAACCGCTGATCTGACCCGCGAAGAAAACCGGCTGTCCGCGATGGCGATTATCGGTATGAGTATTGGGGTTGCCTTTATGGTATCACTGGTGGCCGGACCTATTCTCGATCAGTGGATTGGTGTGCAAGGCATCTTTTGGTTAACGGCGGTACTTGCGCTTGCCGCGATCGTGGTGTTGCAATTTATTGTGCCCAATCCTGTGCAGAGTAGTTTTCATCGTGACACGCAAACCGCACCGCAGCAACTGAAAACCGTGTTAGCAGACGGCCAATTGCTGAGGCTGGATTTTGGTGTAATGATCTTGCACATGTTGTTGACCTCTACCTTTGTGGTGTTACCACTTGCATTACGTGACGTGGTAGGCCTGGCATCTGAACATCATTGGTATGTTTATTTGCCCGTGATGGTGTTGGCGATGGTTATGATGGTGCCATTTGTTATCTTGGCTGAGAAAAAACGACACCTGAAAGAGGTATTTACAGCAGCTATTATGACGCTGGCAATCGCAGAAGCCGTATTTATGCTAATGTACGATACGTTGGCCGGTGTCGTGTTTTCACTTTTTATGTTTTTTGTTGCCTTTAATATTTTGGAGGCGACCTTGCCATCATTAGTTGCCAAAATGGTATCCCCTGACCGTAAGGGTACGGCAATGGGCGTGTATTCCAGCTCACAATTTTTAGGTGCCTTTTTTGGCGGTGTGCTTGGTGGTTGGTTACACGGTGCTTATGGCATGGGCGCGGTTTTTGGTATGTGTGCGGTATTGGCGGTGATTTGGTTTTTCTTCGCTACAACCATGCAAAGTCCACGCTACCTTAGTAGCCATATGATCAAAGTAGGGGCGGTGGACGAGTCCCGTGCTCGACGCCTGGTGACGGAGTTGACCGGTATTACCGGTGTTGCTGAAGCCGTTGTGGTAATTGAAGATGAAATTGCGTATTTGAAAGTGGATCTAAATGCACTGGATCGAGATGCCTTACAGCATTATTCCGTGACGTGAGGTTTTCTCTGACGCGTCTGTTGGGCGTCGGTGCAGGTCAAATTAGAGTGTGTTTGACCTGTTCCTGATAGGGGGGCCGCCAGTGTTCATCTTATTGATTGTGGTCATTGCTAATCCTGTCAGTAGGACCAATGTTGACCAACGTTCTGCAATATGAACCTGTGACAATGGGGTTGTATACATGGGGGGGGATCGCTCGGGGTTGTTTACTTTGCAGGCTCGAGTTCCTGTATCTGTAGCGATTAAGATTTAAGTGTTAACAGTGCGTCATATTCATTTCATGGCTAGACGAAATGACAAGTAAGCCGGACTATTGCACGGTATTAACGTCGCTATGATCAACGCCGCGATGGTTAACGTTGCCATGGTTAACGCAGCCATAGTCAACGCCGCCATGAGATGAAGAGGGCGTGCGATTGGCACCTAAATCTTAATCGCTATGGGTATATAGTACCTTATCTGTAACATTTCTATATTGACCTGTTTCGGGTCTTGACTCCTGATTAAAGTATTTACGCTCATTCCTTTTTTGCCGACATCAAGACGAGCAAAGGGTTGTCCGCAAGTGTCGAAAAATCTTGTGGTCAATTGGGTGAGTGAAAGTACACCGCTAATGATTTAATACAAACCTACATTATGTTCATCGTTTAATAGGGACGACCCTGCCGTTTTTTTACGTTTAATCAATCGTATTTTTTTATGATGATGCGGGTTGTGTTACCCAAAAAAGGGGGCTGCAGAGTGCAGCCGAGGCGATTTATAGGTGAGGCTTTTGCCGTTTTTTTACTTACACTTGTTATTTGTAATAAAAAACGGCCATGCATTGGTTGCTAGTGGGGGATAGTGTATCGGTTTTGAACAGGTTGTATGCAGATTCGTTGTTTTCCTATGCGCCTTTTTAAGATAACAATGTCGCCGATGATTTGATGATGATGTGCCATTACTGTCTCCCGTTCCCAAAAATATCAGCCGGCTTTTCTTTGTGATCTAACAATGAAAATGATATTCATTGGAACGATAGTAGTGTCAGTATGGCTATAATATATAAGTGTACTTTTTTAACAGTCAGCTTGCGATCGATTGTGTGCCAATCAATTCTACAGTATAGTTTCATTGTGAGTACTATTTAGCGGCAAGTAACCATTAGTTAAAGGCATGAAACTACTCGCTAAATAGACGGGATAAGAGGTAAGTAGATAAGTGCATTTTTTAGTCGGCATGGCGTTAGTTATGAATTATCAGAGAAACCTAAGTAAGGCTTATAACGTTCGCTTTTTATAGCCAAATATAATATAAAAAATCATAATAATTTTAATTTATACTGAATCATTACTATGAGAGAATTTTGTTAACGTGCCTGCAGGACGTTTTATCTATATTGAAAGAAGTTTATAAATACGGTGTCGAGCCAGTTTAATGTAGGCAATAAGATATAAGCCCCTGATATACTAAAAATATAAGTTTTATTATTAATTAGAGGGCTCAACAAATTCACTCGAAAGGGAGCGCTTTCATGAAAGTCAAGTTAGTCTTACTGTTAATTATGCTGGCTTTGTCGACCATAAGTACTAATGGTATGGCCATTCCATTGCGTTATGATTTCTCTGGTACTAATGGTGCCGCGCTCGCTGGGTTAGCACAGGGCACTTACACGGAGCTCGATTTGTCTCTTACTGTTAGTGCCGGGTCCATGGATACTAATGGATATTTTTCAGCGGGAGGCGGAAGTATAGAGTTGCTTAATGGTAGCGTGGTAAATACCACTGCTATACTAGATATTTGGGGGCCGCGTTCAGATTTACCGGCGGGGTTAGGGGTGCGTTCGGTAGGAGTTGCCGGCATTGCTGGCGCGCAAGTGGGACCGGGCGAAGGTTTGTTGTTCGGGTTTGGATCAGCATTCAAGCCAACCTCTGTGACACTAAGTTATTTTTTCGGTGATGGCGCTTCTTCTGATTCTGAAGATGTTCGTTTGTTTGGTGATGGTGTTTTTCTACAAGATTTATTTTTGGGTGAGAACGGGGTTGTCAAGATCGACCTAAGTGGCTTTCATTTATATTCCACGTTTTCGTTGACTACGCGTAATTGTAAATTTGACTGTACCGGTCGGCCTGCTGATGAAGGTAACTCAGATTTTGTTATCTCCTATATTGATGGTATTCGGATCCCCATACCTGAGCCAGATACATTGCTGCTATTCATCTTGGGCCTACTGCTGTTTCGAGCCGGTGCTGGTATTAGGAGAAAGAGAAGCGGAGCGCAACTATGTAACAGCAACCAGTTATGTATCAATTAGGTGCCGCAATAAACAGATATGCGTATGCTAAAATTGCTGTGTTGATTTGTGCCAGAATGTTTCGCAGGTTTCAATGATAGTGTTGGTGCATCGTTTTCGCTCAGGCATTTGATAACTGATCGATATGTGGCGTAGCAATGTCAGGTAGGTATATACCTGAATGGGATATAAAGACTGCTCCCCACTTAATGCTACGTATCGATTAACAAACTGTTGTTGGCACTGAGTAAGTGCATTGGGATGATTCAAGTGGCGTATACTGTATTCAATCAGATGAGCGTTAAAATTTCCTATGTCCAATGTGGGGTTGCCATTGCAAATAATGTCATTATCGACTATAAAAATACGTGATTTATCCGGAGAAACAATAATCTGGTCTGCGTAATAGTCTCGGTGAATCGTGCGATACGGTTGCTTTTGAATCGCTAACGCAGTGAGCGTTGCCTTTTTTAGCAACGGTGCTATCCGTCGCTCTAATTGCGGCGCGGTCTGATAAAGTTGTAGCATGCGCTGTTGTAGTTGGGCTAATGCATCATCCACAGAATGAGTGAATGGGAGCTGCAGCGGTGTGTTGTGTATTTTCCACGCGGCTTCGGCAATACGTGGCATCAAGGCGATTGACCGGGGGGATTGTAGTAATGAGGTGAGAGTGGTGCCAGCCACCTTGCGTTGCAACCACATATTGAGAGACGGGATATGTGCCAGTGTATCGGGGACTGAAATCGGGTTAGCCGCGGTGTCGGCAAACCCGTGCTCCTGCAGTTGGCGTTGCTGGCGGTATTCCTTCTTCCCTGAACGGGATGCCCTGATTTTACCAAGCAAAATGAGCGGTGTGAAATGCTCGTAAGCCGGGGCATCGCGGCCAAAACAATACTCCAATAGGCACCGTTTGTTTGGTTTATAACGAAGCACGCGAATGCTGAGTAGTTTATATGACGTGTTTGTTTTAGCAAATATTTTTAGTTGCCGAAATGCCTGGACGACTAACTTTGGTTGTAAAGCACTAGTGATGCCTGTCAGGTTCTCATCTGCCTGAGCATTAAATGAATCCTCAATACCTACCTTAATATTGCTCGTTAGTGTCACAACAATCCTTTACAATATTGATGATGCGCCTGGCATTATGATCCCAAGTGTAATTGTCCCGAATTAGTTGTTTTGCCTGTTGACCGAGGTATCGTGCTAACGAAGAATCTTCTAATATATGTAGACAGCCGTTGACTAGGTCATCGAGATTGTCAGGTGAATATAGCCAACCTGTTCTTTTATGATCAATGACATCCCTGATTTGGCCAATACGCGCCGCAACCACGGGCACACCGCAGGCCATATACTCAAAAATTTTGATTGGGGAGAAATAAAATTCATGTTCGAGAGGTGAATAAGGGGCTATCGCAATATCGAATTGCCTAATCAAATCCGGAATTTCGTGGTGAGGCCTGGCACCTGTGAACGCAAGATTCGATTCAATCCCCAGTTGTTTAAAAGCGCTTAACAGCGTTTCATTCAATGGGCTATTACCCACCACCATGAATTTTACGTCCTGATATTGCACGCTTATTTTTTTTATCAATGCGGGTATGATGTTTATGCCGTGCCAAGGACGCAGGCTACCGACAAAACCAATTATCGGTCCGCTTGCCGGGTGATCGCCGTCTTGCCAATGATTTTTTGTATTACTACCGTCAACCGTCTTAGCGAAAAAAAGCGGATTAACGCCATTGGGTGTTACATACAGTTTATCAGGGATATTTTGCTGAGAGAGCGCGTATGTACGGAGTGCTTCAGAGACGCAACATATCGCGCTTGCGTTGCTGAGTAGTGTTCTTTCCGCCAGTTCAGCCACTTCTGGTAAGCCGCAACCACGATAAATTGCCTGCTCTTTTGCGAGCGGTGCATTGAGCTCAACAATCAGGGGGCATTTCAACGCCTTTGAGAGTTTGATGCCTGCAGTGGAGTAAAGTGATGCGCGTACATAAATAAAATCAGGGGGGGCGGACAGAAAGCAATCGTGGAGGTGCTGTTCCAGTTCTTGATTGTAAAATACCTTCTTCAGGTCACTGGCAATGTATTCTTTGCTGCCGACGTATTGTAAGTATTGTTTCGTCAGGTTGATGTTGTGTTTACTGTTTTTGCTGAGTTTAATGTGTTTTAAATCAGCATTGATGCGCATGGTCGTATTAAAGGCCGGGTCGGGGTCATCGGTGGTAGGAGCCACTAGTGTCACCTGATGCCCGCAGCGGTAGAATGCCTCGGTAAGTTCTCGAACGTGAACGGAGGCACCTTTACTGCCAAAAACCGGAATGCCATGATCGGCACAAATAAAAAGAATTTTCACGGCTGGTCGACCTTCGTTGGTGCGTGCCCCTGCCTCGGGCATTGTTGTGGGCTGGTGGTATGCCAAGTGTTATTTAGCATAAAAGATCGCATCGTATTACTGGTGTTTCGATTATCGAATTCGTGTTCTATCAGCTGGCGTGCGTTCCTGGATAAGTGAACCCGGAACGCGGGTTTTGCAAACAGGCGGCTGATCGCATTTGCCAATAGTGCGGTGTTATGTTGTGGTAGCAATAAACCGGTTTCTTCATCGATAATAACTTCTGGAATGCCAGTAACATCAGTGGCTATGCAAGGTGTGCCCAGTGCCATGCTTTCCAATAGCACAGTAGGGAGTCCATCTCTGTCGCCGTCGGCGGCCAAAATACTTGGTGCAACTAATGTTGCCGCATTTTGTATGTATTGTTTTGTCTCTAATTGTGATTTTGGGCCACACAACTGGACGTTAGAAGACAGGTCGAGTTCGGTGATGAGTTGTAGCAGTGTTTTGTAAAGATCGCCATCACCTACAATAAAACATTGAAACGGTACCCCGTTTTGCCTAAGTAACTGGCAGGCCCTTATTAGAGTTTCAAAACCTTTTTTCTCAATCAGGCGGCCGACGGCCACCACGATATTGGGACGATCCTCGGGAGCGCTATAAGGGAAACTTTCCAATGACAACCCATTGTAAACGCGTTTCACCCTTGCTTGTGGTATTCCGAACTCACTAATAAGATACTGTAGATTGTAATCACTTACGGTTATTACCGAGCTGGCGTTATGCAAGGTTTGCCTTAGCGTCTCTTTGTTTACTGCGTTGCTGTAGATATCTTTAGCGTGAGCTGTTAAAGAGTAGGGGATGCCGGTTAGTTTGCTGGCGAGTCGAGCGACGTTGGCGGCAACGCTGGCAAAATGCGCATGTATATGCGTAATCGACCGTTGATGAATAAACTTGGCCAGGTTCATTGCCTGATAGGTTTGTTTGGCATTGTCATAACGGGTTTCATCAAGTGCCGACCACAGATTAGGAAACAATTCGGCGCATTCTCGCATAAGGTCCCAAAATCGCTTAATGCCAATTTCATCTGGATGCAGAGAGGTTGTGGTGGCGTTAACTTCTTTTACCATTTGATGGCAAAGCGTTTCTTTGGGTTGGCGCAGTGAATAGATTTCAATGGCTAATCCAGCGGCTTCATGGGCAAGTATTTCATTGACAATGAACGTTTCGGATAAACGGGGGTAGGTTTTAATGATATAAGCCACTCGAGGAGTTTTTACGTTGGTCACTGATTATTTCCTTGTGGTTGTCATAAAATACACTGCGCTAGCGATAACCTAACCTAAAATGTATAGACAATTCAACATAGTGAATCACTGAATTAGAGGCTGGCCAGTTCTGTTTTATAATAACTGGTCGATGTTATAAAGCGAGACCTGGTCTACGCTAAGGTGCTGATGTATGCGTTTTTTCGACGCGTGTAATACTAAAGTCGGGAAACTGCCTTTCATTATTTTTGTAGCACCTTTTTTACGGGTGATAATGTCAATGTGCGCAACAATGTATTCTTGCAATAATTTTTTTATAAAAATGTATTTGCATTAATGTATCTACAATAATGTATTTATAAAAAAATGACTGTTAAGGCCATTTGTCCGTGACGACACTGGTTTCGTGACGTTATAGGCGAAGTAACGACAGTTCTAATTTCGAGTAAGGCATATTGGTTTTGCCTTTTAATGAATTAACATGAGTGACTTCACGTGAGTAGCTACACATGAATGGCTTCACATTATTAGCTGCGTATTATCGACCATGTATTGCTAGCTACCTGTTATGGGATTGTTGTCCCTTGTTGCTAGATTATATGCATAAAACGTTAGCGTGAATACCCCCTGATAATACTTTATCCGTTAACGTTTATTTTCCGAAAAGCCGAATAAACAAGGTTCTTATATATAATAAATAACTTTTCAGGCCAGGTACAAATTACTTACGAGGACGTTGTATTGGCTGATAATGCCTATAGGTTACATAATTGATTTTATCGTCCAATAACGTAATTACTCGTCCACGATATTATCGTAATAAGCATGTCTGGAGCACAAGAGACGTTTTCATATCCCATATTTATGTTAACATGATTGCTTCGTATTTAGTGTGGATAGTTGTCTATGCTAGGGGTAAACACCAGTTGGGGGTAAAGACTGGTTGGGGTAAGCACTGGTTGGGGTAAACACCGACTGAGATAAGCCATAATGGGGATAAACCATAATGAGGATAAGCAATGACAGGGACTAAAAAAGCAGTGGTGTCTGATGATGTCAATGGACATAGGGTTGGCGGCGAAGATAACACCGAAACGGGATTGAAGTACTGTCCGGTGTGCGAAACCACGAGTGACTCATTTCTCACCTCTGGTATCGTACCTCGAAAAAATGCCAAATGTGGCACATGCAGTGCCCGTGAAAGGCATCGGCTAATCTGGGCGTATTTTGAGAAAATGACAGACTTGTTTGATGGCGCATCAAACAAAAAAATGTTGCATGTTGCCCCGGAAAAAGCGTTTGAGCCTCGTTTAAGGCAGCGACTGGGGGAGGGCTATCTTACCGCTGATCTTTATATGTCACAGGCGATGGTGAAAATGGATATTACCGACATACAATATCCCGACAATACCTTTGATGTCATCTATTGTTGTCATGTGCTTGAGCACGTGGAGGATGATTTGTTGGCCATGCGCGAATTTCGCCGAGTGCTAAAGCCTGACGGTTGGGCTGTGTTGATGGTTCCTGTTAGTGCGGATAAAACCTTTGAGGACCCTTCCGTCACTGATCCGCAACTACGGTTGAAGTTGTTTGGTCAGGAAGATCACGTGCGGTTGTACGGTCCGGATTACATTGATCGGCTGAAAAGTAGCGGATTTAATGTCAAGCTGACACGGCCGGATGAATTTCTAAGTGATGCGGAAATTGAACGCATGTGGGTTAAGAGAAGGGAGCGCATTTATTTTTGTACAAAATAGCGTTTAATCAACCCTATAGCTTTTTTTACCGGGAAATCAAATTACGTAATGCTGATGATCAATGGGCTAAAACGTGTATTTTAGTTTAAGCTCGCCAATGTGTGATGCAATTTGTTCATCAAAAGCGTTGCCAGGTTCAAATCGGCCCAGTATTAAGTCCATTGAAAATTTATTATGGCGATAACCCAATACCAAATCCAAGGCAGTACCGATATCGGTTGATTTTCCATTGGGATCTGCCTTGAGGCGGGAATCCGTCAGTTCGGTTGACTTTTCCCCCTGTTGATAAGCATGGTACGCGAGGTCGATGGAAAAGTTAGCGTGGGGCCTAGTGCCTATGGCAATTGTAGCGATTGCCAGATTGGATAATTCAGGTGAAACCACTTCACCGTAGTATTTGAAACTGGTGATGCCGCCGAATTTGTCGGAATTATCGTGTAAACCTGTTTGCCGGAACAGGGCATTGCCTGCGTTGTTTTTCGGCCCACTGGCGTATGCCAGTGCGAATGTTATGTATTTTCTTGGTTTTCGTTTGGAAATATAGCCCAACCCCATATCGACAGCATAACCTTTAATTGTTTGGCTCCCAGCATTACCTTCAGCGTAAGCAAGGTCAAGCCAATGCCGGAACCCCTTGCTCGGATTTGCAATGGAGCGTATACCATATAATGTTGGGTTAAAGTCCCGTTCGGTGGTATCTTTTCTGTTGACATACCAGGCACCTAAAAAGCTTTTTTTGTCGGTAAAATATCGTATGTCAGCAATGGTGTTTTTTATGCCGGTAGTGCTATTGTCTTCGTCCAATACATCGCGGCCCTGGCTTACCGATAATTCCATTTGCAGTTGGTCGTGGTAGAAATAAAACCTGATCCCATCGAGGGTTTCATCGTAAATCCATTCACGTTCTTCATCGAAGTCCTGTCGTCCGATGTTTAACGCAAAAGCATCTGATAATGTGATAAACCCATAGGCACGGGATAAGCGTTGTGATGAGCGAGTGATGGTGTCGCGCTGTTTAACGTGTTCCTGTACATAATTAAAGGCAGGTTCCAGTAACACGAAACTGCCATTTTCGGATAATCTCCATATCATGTCGAAGCGTAGCTCGGTAAAAGCACTGGATTTGTCTTTTTGTTTCTTTTTGTTTAAATCGCGCTCTTTATCGGCTTGTGCACTGATTTCATAATTTCCGCCAAACCAGATACTGTCGTGTGGTTTAATACTGAAGGCGACGGCTTTTGACTCATCTTCCATAAATGTTTTTAAGGGTTGTCTCGGGCTTCCTTTTTCTTTGGTGAAAATTTCAGGGTCCAGTTCGTCTTCTTGTATCACGATATACAGGGGCCTGCGCTCAATTCTACGTACTTTCCTGGCCACAAAAGTACCATCGGCTTGGCGATGAGCCCTGATTTTTACCCACGTACCTTTTTTGAACAAGTACTTGTTGTCGATTAATGTCGTGATGTTTTCAAAACGGGTTGTTTTGCTTACCTCAATTTTGTAGCCAAAAACATTCATAACTGTACCGGTAGCCATAAAGTCCTCCTCCAGCGGTGCAATGATATTCAGCGAGCCGTTACGTGATTGTTCTGTAGCTGAAGCTTGTTCAGCGCAATAGGCTGGGTGAGCAATGATTGTTGAGAGCATTGTGATGGAGAACAATGCCAAAAAAATCAGGCATTCTCTGGGGGCAATACGAAACATTATTTTACCGAATAAAAAAACATTACAACTTACTCTAAATCCAATGTGTTACATCATACGCGCAACGTGTTTGCCAGGGCTTCGAACTTTGTTGTTCTGGCGCCATGTTGCCGGGATTGCTGTGTGTACAAGGCCCAGTATTGCCCGTGTGCGTTGAACAATTGCTCGTGAGTACCACTTTCTATAATGCAACCATGGTCAATGTAATAAATTGTATCAAAGGTTTTGGCGGTACTGAGGTCGTGGCTGACCAGTATTGTGGTTTTACCAACGGCGCATTGCGCCAGGGCTTCTATCACCTCCTGCTCACTGGTTTTGTCGAGTCCGGTGGTGGGTTCATCCAGTATCATAATAGGGGCATTGCGAATTACGGCTCTGGCCAGGGCGACACGTTGTCGCTGCCCACCGGAAAGTGTTGCACCCCGTTCACCGATAATTGTATCGTAGCCGTCAGGTAATTTAATGATAAAGTCATGTGCGTTAGCCAAGCGTGCTGCTGTTTGTACATCCTCTTCGCTGGCATTGGACCGGCCATAGGAGATATTATCGCGGATACTGACCGCAAAGAGCGAACTGTCCTGCAATACTATGCTCGATTGTTGGCGCAGGGCATCGATTTTGTAGTCACGCAGGTCATGCCCGTCCAGCAAAACCTGGCCACGGCGTGGGTCGTACAACCGGAGCAGTAGGCTCAGCACTGTGGACTTACCCGCACCAGAAGGCCCCACGAGTGCGATTTTCTCCCCTGGCTTAATTGTTAAATTAAAATCACTCAAGGCGGCATAATGTTTATTGTAATGAAATGTCACTTTCCTAAATTCAACATGGCCTGTTGCGCGGTCCAGATCTTTGGCATCCTCACGTTCGGTAATTTCAGGCAGGGTATCAAGAATTTCAGCAATTCTTTCCCCAGACGCCAATGCCTTGGATATTTTTATCAAGTACTTAGCGGTCTGTCGCATCGGTCTAAATACCTGACCCAGGTAGGCGACAAAAACCAGTAAGGTTCCTGCGGTAATGGTACCATCGATGACGAGGTTGACTCCCCGCCAGAGCACCAGGGCGGTTGCGATGGCCAACATGACTTCAATGTTACGTTCAAGGCGCGCACTTAAACGCTGTGCTTGTGCGCCTTTTTTGAGGCTTTTCGTGTTTTGTTTCTTAAATGCCTTTTCCAGTATTGTATCCAGCGAGAGTGCCTGCACCACTTTTATTGAGCTGATGGATTCCGCGGCGGTTGCCGCTAATGCACCATCTCGCGCGCGTTGTTCGCGGACCACTTTTTGAATTCTTCCCGAGAAGCGTATGCTTGAAAGAAAGAAAAAGGGTACCACCACAAGAATTATGACGGCGAGTTCAGCACTAAACCAGAACATGAGGCTGACCATTGCCACCACTGTCAGCAAATTGGCAAGCAGTGGTAACAGTGCCAACGCGGCTACATCACGCAAACGGTCGATATCATAAGTAAAGCGGGTAATAAGATCACCGCTTCGCGTCTTGTGATGAAACGCGAGTGACAGTTTTTGCAAATGCGCAAACAGCGTCGCTCTGATCTGACTGGCCACTCGGGTGGCGATAAGCGCCATTCCTACCGCTGCCAGGTAGGTTGCAAATGCCCTCGCTGCGGCGAATACGATAACGGCTATTACTAGAAAGGTTAGCAATGAGGCGGGGTTTTGCAGGGTACTGGCATCCATGAAATTATACAAAATGGCAGTACTTTTAGCGTCTTGTGATGGAGCAATGATAAAGTCGAAAATATATTTTAATGGCCACGGCTCTAACACGCGTGCAACGATAGCGACGACAAGCGCGCAAAAAGACAACGCGATTAGTACTTTTTGCTGTCGGAGTTGTGGCCAGAAACGCCGCCCAAAATCCAGAATGCTGGGTACTATTTCCTTAAAGGGTACACTGTTGCGAACTTTTGCCATATTTAGTTACTTGGATTAAACGTCATTGTGTCATGCTGTTAAAGTAAGATCATGCAGTTAGCATGAACGTTAAGTTAGGTCAGTAAGAGCCGGTATATCCTTACAGTGTCATTAAACTAGGCGATACCTGCCAACATGGCATGTTGGTTTACCGCCAGTGGCTGATTTAGCACATGTTGATAAACATTTAGCCAGTTCTTGCATTCCATTTCCGGTGATAGTTTATCCAATGCCGTGTTGCGAGCGGCGAGGCCCAGGCGTTGTCGTAAGGAGTTATCATTGGCCAGTGTTCGTAATGCATCAGTGAGTCCGTGGGTGTCCGCAGGACTGACGGTTAAACCGTTAACATTGTTTACCAGTATTTCACCGATGGCGTCAACAGTAGACCCAACGATTGCTTTAGCGGCCAACATGGCTTCCAGCATTGAGTTCGGACAGCCGTCACGTAATGACGGTATCGCAAAAATATCCACGACAGAAAAATACAGCAGTGCCTCATCTCTTGGTACGACGCCGGTAATAATTATATTGTCCTTCATGCCGCTCTCTGCAATAAACTGTTGCCAGTAAGACTGCTCTTTTTCTATAAAGTCACCGACCAGTAACAGCGTTAGCTCGATTTCCTTGTTAAGCTCACGGCATGCCCGAATTAGATAGTCAATTCCTTTTTTGTCCCTGAATCGGCCAAATGAGCTGATAACGATGCCGTTTAGCGAGGCCTTTAGCTTGGGTTTTGGTAGATTGGCGAAATCCACGGGCTCAATTGAATTCCAAAAGGCGGTGGTTTTATCTCGGGTTGTTGGTGCCAGGACGTGTGCCCGGTTTTCCAGTTCACGGCTTACAAAAGTGATCCAGGAGGAGTTCTCGAGTGACCATAGTGTTTGGCTAAAATGTTTTGAATTAAATACGTTTTTGTGTAAATCCGCACCGCGCACACTGTTAATCACGGGTATTCCCAACTCGCGTGCGACTAACGTGGTGAGAAAACCGGTTTCATTCATGAAAAAAGCATGGAATACATCAAATTGTTGTTGTTCATGCAAGTGTTTTATTTCCATTGCCACATCGCTCAGAAATTCAGGTAACGGGTTTGAATCCGTTTTTGCACTGGCTCTGCTACGATAGACATGAATATCGCCATCGTTACTGGTATCAAAGCCTCGTTCCAATGTGTCGTTATTGCGGGTTTTCAACTGCCTGGAATGAAAAACAACCACATGTACTTCACAGCCGATCTTAGCCAGCATGCGTGCAATACGGTGGACGGATTGACCCACTCCACCAGGTTCGGGTGGGAACTCAATGGTTGTCATGCAAATTTTAATTTTTTTCATAATGCCCCTCTCTACTTGTTGCTCATTCCATTCGATAATTTTTGGATTAGTGCTGCTGTGTTTTTTGCACCGTTAAGGTTTATGCTTGGTGTGGTATGAACCTTCGCTAGGTTTTGCACTATTTTTGCCGCCAGCGTTTCCGGTTGTAAATCGTCAGTTTCTATGAGATCAATGGCGCCTGTCATTGCCAGCCGCTTAAGACGCGGAGCCTGATCCATGCCACCATTATTCCTGCAAGCCATCATCATGCTGGGAACGCCGGTTGCCAGTACATCCATCGTGGTATTGTATCCCCCTAGACTGATCGACAAAGAAGCGGATTGTAACTCGAGGTGTAGATCCTCTGTATAATACTTTATTTGTAAGTTTGTGGCTTCGCAGGCCGCTTGCTCCAGCATGGTAATGATTTCGCGAGGACAAAATGGCCCGGTGTATAACGTGATTTGGTGGGGTATTTTATGTTCCAGGTACTTGGCAGCAAGTACCACCGCTAGAGCAAGTTCGTGACCAAATCGGCCGCCGCCGATACTTGCAATAATGTGCGCGGGTTTTGGCTGGGCGGGGTCGTCTGCTGGGTCGTATTTTATTTCTGGTCTTATTTCTGGGACAACATACCCTGTGTAATGGACGTTGGATTGTATATCACGCATACGTGAAAAGCTTTCATCCAATGGGTAAAACGTTTCATCACCGTGTATTAGTAATGCATCGAAATAGCGATTCATTCGGTCTATTACTTTTTGTTCATAACGTGATTGGTCAGTGCGCTTGGCCAGTATGTCACGCACACTGCTCACGGTATAGGTTCCTTGTTGCCTGGCTTGTTTGAGCAATGGCACTAATTCCGAACCAAAGGAGCCGCGACCAAATGGGTATAGTTCCACTACTAATACTTGGGGGGTATGGCGTTCAAAGGTTGAGAGTATAATGTCACGACGTTGTTGGAAAATGTCTTCGAGGCTGATATTGTCCTGCATGGGCCTCAGTTCTACAAACTCAGGGTCGGCGACGATGGGGGGCAGGTTGATGATATGCACGCCGGGATATTGTTCAGGTGGTATATCTTTTCCACCATTAAGAAAAAACACGTCATATACATGGTTTAGTTCATGAATAATCCTGAGGCTGCGCATGGTATGCCCGATGCCCAGGCTACTTTGGCAATAGAGTAGCAGTGTCGGTTTTTTTTCGTCAGCGCACATTTTTTGCTCAGCCGCACTTTTGGGGGTTGGTTCGGAAACAGTTGTTTGCATAATTTATATCGTCCACACGCTGTAAAACGAATTATCGCTAGATACGGGCTATCTTGCTAATAAGGTCGGGTAATTTCTTCAGACCGTTAAAATCAATACGCTGTTTCACGTGTTTAATGTCCGGCCCGTCGGTTAATAGCCATGATACGATTTTCTCCGAGGTGATTTCATTAGGATGTAGTATGTCTATCAGTCCTAATTGGTTTAGGCATTGGGCGCGCACCCATTGTTCCGTTCGCGGCGTTATTCGTGGCACGATAAGCGCCCGTTTTTCAAATGATAGTACTTCACAGATACTGTTGTATCCACCCATTCCTATTATGCGATCAGCCCGACTGATTAGGTAGGTGGGTTCTTTTAAAAAATCAATGATGTGTAGATTGGGTTTGTCGAGTGAATGTTTGAGCAATTCTTGTTTGGTGTCTGCGGGCATATATGGGCCGGTAATCAGTACACCTTCGTACTCATCAGGTAAACGGGCACGGCAAAATTGTTGTGCCAGCGTATCACCATCCTGGCCGCCACCCACGGTGCAGACGACTAATTTTTTATTGGTGTCCAGAATATGTTGCAATTCCCGTTGCAGGTTCAGGTCATCAATTTGTTTAATACGTTCCCGATGGTCGAAATAACCTGTGTAGTGAATTTTTTTGCTGATTTCCGGTGAAAATTGGCAAACCTTTTTTAAGTCGTATACGCCAGGGTCGCCATAAATCCATATCGCATCATAATAATCGCGGTAGGCCTTTTCAGTAGCAAGATACTGACTTTGAGTTACCGTATGGTCATCCTGAATATCTCTTAGCCCCAGTACACACCGGGTTTTTTTTGATTTTCTGAGATAATTCATCGCGAGATCAAGCTCGCCCAGTGCGCCGGTGGCGACATTGTCAACGATAAAGACATCCGGTCCGAATGATTCCAGGACAGACAAAATTGTTTTCGAGCGCAGTTGCAGCAGTTCGTGGTTTTTTACATCGAGATGTCGAGGTTGGTATTGTCCATTCGTATTTTTATAGTAGGAAGGTAATACAAAACAATCCACAAATTTTGGTAATGAATACGTACCTACTTCTCTAGCGCCCGCAATAAGCAGTATGGTTGGGTTAATGGGCGACTGTGCAAGTGCCCGGGCGATAAGCAGGTTTCTGCGCATATGGCCTAAGCCCATTGTGTCGTGAGAATATAGTACCACGCGACAACGCCGGGTGTTTTTACGCGTTGCAGTGTTAGTTGCGGTATTCGTTGTTGTAGTGCAAATATCGTTAACCGAGTTATCTAAGCAAGACGGCATAATCTTATCCCTGTTCGCCGCACAACAGTCTGTAACACGAGCTGCAACAACCTAGTGTACGAACATTTCGTGATTAAGCTACGCAATTCCACGATGTGGCATCACAGTAGCATGTCATGGCTTATGAATGAGTATGGTGTCTTGCTATGGTGTTTGCATTGATGGCGCTAAATGTCTTTACTGATGCCTTCTTTGCGCATTGGTAATGACAAATAGTATTCGAGATATTTTACACCTCAACCGATACAAACACTGTGTAGTTAAATACGTACAGCCTGATCAGTTTGTGTAACTGTAGAGTTCCATCGGTAATATGGACGACCGTCCAATATATATCCTATGTAAACAAACACCGCATACAACCACCAGAGGAAACTGCCCTCATTCTTAATGCCCTTATTTCTCCCGGTGTACCTATTTGTATTATTTTGTTTTGCCTGCAGTGTACCACTAAAAAAAAAAATATAAACCGTATCTTGTATAAACTTGCCAAAAAATAATAAGTGATATTTTATCTGCGGTAATGTGGCAATACGCTTGTTTTAGAGTATTTAACCAATAATATGGTGCGTATACCGTTTATTTCTGTGCTGTTTACTGCTCTGTTATTCTAGTTGGTGATATTGCACCGGGGTTCTATGCTGTGTTCCATCAAAAGCAAAAAACACATTGTGTGTGTAATGTGTACTAAGCTGTACCTACGGTCAATTAGGGAGGGAGTTCTTACATAGTGTGGATGGATATCGTTAAGTAGGTATACCTGGGTGCAAGCGCTTAACTTAATGCACTGATTTTGTGTATGTAGGTTGGGTTTAAGGGGAGTATAGCGAATATTCTTTACCGCATAATCCTTGTCTTTATATTCGACCGGAACTGAATGTAAGTGTTTCCCTAGCTAAAATTGCAGCAGTACATACGTAATGTGTCACAATAAAAATGACTTAATAAGGGGAACTGGTGTTTGATTTTAGTGGTGAGACCGTTGCGATAGACGCGGACCTGGATAAAGGCGGTCTGGGTATGGGCGATATTAATGGTTTCTAACATAGTTATTTCTATTAGTCATTATCGTCGCCATAATTATTACTATTAGTTATTACTGTCATAGTTATTACTGTCAAAATTATTGCTTTAAACGATAACCGGTTTTAAACATCCACCACACAACGAGCAGGCACAGTGCCAGGAATAGTGATACCACCAATAAGCTTATACCCACACTAACATCGGAGATTTCAAAAAAGCTCCAACGAAAACCACTGATTAAATAAACCACTGGGTTGAATAACGTCACGGTTTGCCAGGCTGGTGGTAGCATGTTAACGGAATAGAAGCTGCCCCCTAAAAATACCAGCGGTGTAATGACCAGCATGGGGACAAGCTGGAGTTTCTCAAAATTGTTTGCCCACAGCCCGATAATAAATCCAAACAAGCTGAACGAAATACAGGTGAGAATCAGGAACGTCATCATCCATACTGGATGCGCTATATGCAGTGGCACGAACAAGTTTGCTGTGGCCAGAATAATCAGACCTATTATCAGTGACTTTGTCGCGGCAGCGCCAACATAGCCCAGTAGTATCTCAATAAAGGAAACCGGTGCCGACATCAGTTCGTAAATGGCGCCGGTAAACTTGGGAAAGAAAATACCAAACGAAGCGTTTGCAATGCTTTGAGTCAATAGCGCCAGCATTATCAGGCCCGGTACGATAAACGATCCATAGGTCACCCCCTCGATTTCTTCAATGCGGGTACCAATCGCCGAGCCGAATACCACAAAATAAAGGATAGTGGATAAAATTGGCGAGGCAAAGCTTTGTAGCAAGGTTTCCCAGGCGCGCAGCATTTCGTACTTGTAAATAACTCTGACAGCGTAAGTGTTCATGATTTGGTTTTCAGCAAGTTAACAAATATTTCTTCCAGAGAGCTTTGGGTTGTATTAACGTCTTTTAGTAATAAACCGGCGGTAGTGATGGCCTGTAGCAGTCCAGCGATGCCGGTGTGTGTTTTTTGTGGATCGTAAGTATAGATGAGCTGGCTGCCGTCCGCCGAAAGCTCCAGTTCCCAGTCGCTTAGCGCACTGGGAATACTATCCACGGCATCATTGAGCTCAACAATCATTTGCCGTTTCCCCAAGGTTTGCATTAATGTCTGCTTGTCATCAACCAGTAACAATTTGCCCTGGTCAATAATGCCGACACGATCGGCAATTTCTTCGGCTTCCTCGATATAGTGAGTGGTTAGAATAATGGTAACGCCGGATTCTCTGAGGCGATGCACCAATGCCCACATGTCTTTGCGTAACTCCACGTCCACGCCTGCCGTGGGTTCATCCAGGAATAGCACCGACGGTTGGTGCGAGAGTGCCTTGCCGATAAGGACTCGTCGCTTCATTCCCCCTGAAAGCGCCATAATTTCGCTATCTTTTTTATCCCATAACGACAGTTCCTTTAGCAGTTGTTCAAGGTAGGCCGGGTCAGGTTTTTTACCAAACAGGCCTCGACTAAAGCACAAGGCATTCCAGGGGGTCTCAAAAGCACCCAGTGCCAGTTCCTGAGGCACCAGTCCAATCATGGCGCGGGTGGCGCGGTAATCCGAAACAATGTTGTGCCCACCTACGGTTACCGAACCGCTGCTTGGCGAGACTATGCCACAAATTATGGAGATGAGGGTGGTTTTGCCCGCCCCATTAGGCCCCAATAGCGCCAGGATTTCCCCCGGGGCGATATCAAGACTCACGTCCTGCAAAGCCTGGTGACCGCTGGCGTAAACTTTAGATAAATTTTCGATAGAGACGATGGGTTGCATAGACTTTCCGGAAAGCTTGCCTTTAAAACGTTTAAAGTTGCTGGGTTTACGTTAGCTCTGAAGGATAAAAGCCTTTGCCAGTAAAGTCCACGGTTATTGTTATTGTTATTGTTATTGTTATAGTTATAGTGTCGCGCATTTTCAATGCTTGGTATACCTGAACCCCCAACCACTTGTTAATGGTGGGGATTCGGATCTTAACGGTATATAGGCCTGTTTTATGGGTATGTAAACAATCATGCGCCAACGAATAAGCTGCAGCTGATTCCGCTTTAGCGATCAGCAATTGCCGTTTCCCGTTGTTTGTCTTGCGATACAAGGGCTTGTTCAAGCGCTGATGTCTGTGAATATGCCTGTAAATAGTCCGCGGTTATGCCCTGATCTGAATATAATGTCGTGCAAAAATCAATAATTTTTGTGCAACTTTCAGCTTGAGTGAGCAGCACCATGTGATTGGCGGAATCCACATCAATCCGGTGGAAGTAGGGCAGGTGCTTTTGCCAGAGTGCCCAGTAGTGCGCATGATCCCTGGATGAAGCCTGTCTCTGATCCTGATCGGATAATGTGTAATAAGCGCCCAGGTCACCTAGGAACAGTCCGCTGGCATTACGGAAATAATAGCATTGCACAGTGTCAGGCTGCGGCAGGGGGCGCAAGGCATATTGATCTATCTCATAAGCCTGTTGGATCGTTGCCATTTGTTGCAGGGTATGGTGAACCTGGGTTTGTGTTGTGATTAAGCCTTTGGTTTTTGCTAAAGCGACTAATTGTTCAGCAAACGCCGGTTCTTGCAATGCGGCATCCACTTCATCTCGGTGTATTAAAATCTCAGTCAGTGGTTTAACGTTTTGTGACAGGGTGGATTGCAACGCGATGTTCACGGCTTGAAGTAACGCTGATTTTTTCGAAATATTTACATTGTCTGTTATTGCATTATCGTAAGTGTCCAACATCACAATGGATGAAACAGTTTCCCCCAGCTCCTGTAGTTGACGGGTGATTTCATAGGCTAGGAGTCCTCCCAGGGAGTATCCGCCTAAATCGTAAGGGCCGTCGGGCTGAATGGCACGGATCACATGAATGTAATAGCTGGCCATGGCCTGAATACCATGAATTGGCGAGCGTTCTGTCATCCATCCTCTTGCCTGTACGCCATAAAAAGGCCGTGGCGAGTGTTCGGCAATATGGTGATAAGGTTGCACACCGCCTGAGCCTGCGTGGAGCCAGAAAACCGGCTGACCCAGAGTATGTTGATTAAGATGGACTAGTTCCGGAAATTTTGTTTGCAACGATTTTTTTACCCTGTGTTCGTCGTTAATCGATTCCCGGCTCAATTGTAGTCGGTCAAAAATCTGGCGATAATGTTTGTATAAATAGGCAGTGAATTTTTCAATGCTAGGGTATTCAAATAAAATGGCTTGAGGCAACTTTTCACCCAGGACGGTTTGAATTTCCTGACTGGCTTTAATGAGGCCTAAAGAGCTTAAGCCCAGCGCGGAAAAATTCTGAGAGAGGCTGATGGCATCCCAGGCCAGGTTGAGTTGATTGGCAATGGCTTGTGTTACCAGCAAATCAATTTTTTCCTCTGTTGTAAACGCCGCTGCCGACGATGCTTGCGCTACGCTGTCTCCTGTTAGAGTAACACCTGTTGTGGTGGCCTCCGTAGGCAAAGAAAATTGCCAATATTCATCCGTGTCGTTAGTGGGTGCCGGTATGGTGTCTGTTATTTTTGTGGTTTTTGTTTTTTGTTTTGGTATTACCTCGGCATTATCCTGTTCGCTCTTTGTTTCAATATTTGTTTCACTCTTTGTTTCAATATTCGTTTCGCTGTTTTGTGCATTGTTTTTCTTAGTCACCCAATAACGTTCTCTAGCAAACGGGTAGGTGGGAAGGCTGATTTTTCGAGCCTGCGCTGAGAATAGTCTGTGAAAGTTTAAGGGGTAGCCTTGTAGGTAGAGGTCGGCAATGGTGGATAGATGCTCCAAATATTGAATCGCATCACGGGTGGACCTACAGTCTTCAATACATTGATTGCCGTAATGGCGTAACGATGGTTGTTGCCGCGTTTTCCCCTCTGGAATTTCTGAGGTATAAATTTGAGCGGCATCCCCGGTTCTACACCATTTTTCCAATAACTCAACAAGTGCCTGCTGATTGCGAGCAATCGCGGAGAAGCGACAATTAAAATGCTGTCGACCGATAAACAGGGTATGGCTGATATCATTCAACGACAGTGAAGGTGTCTGTTGACAGCATGCAAGCAGGTTGTTGACCTGCTGTTCAAGCTGCTGTGGCGTTCGAGCGGAAAGCACAATTAGCTCGGCAGGTTTTACTGCTTCATTGTCTTTCTCCCTGTCTGTTTCTATATCTTGTTTAATGTCTTGTTTAATATTCAGTTGGATGTTCTGTTGATCGTTTGGCTGAATGTCCAGGGGTGCCTCCTGTAAAACCACATGCGCATTAGTGCCACTGAATCCAAACGCACTAATTGCGGCCCTGCGCGGTAACGGTTCTCCTTGTAGGGTGGTTTGCGTTTTCCATTCCTGCAACCGGGTATTCAGGTAGAAAGGACCGGCTGCAAAGTCTATGGCGGGATTGCTTGTTTCGAAATGCAACGAGGGGGGGATTTGCCGATGTTTCATCGCCAGTAATAGCTTCAGCATGCCTGCAACTCCCGACGCGGCAGCGGTATGACCAATATTGGTTTTAAGTGATCCGAGTGCGCAAAACTGTGTTTTGTCGGTATCTTTACGGAAGGAGCGGCGTAGCGCTTCATATTCAATGGGGTCGCCCAGCGCTGTGCCAGTGCCATGGGCTTCGATCACTTGAATGCTATCGGCATTAATCTGAAAGCGATCGTAAACCGCTCGTTGCAAACGCTGTTGCGATCTTGCACTGGGGGCCGTAATGCCGTTGGTGCTGCCATCCTGATTGGCGCCACTGCCGATAATAACGCCGTGAATATTGTCCCGGTCCTGCAAGGCGGTTTGCAAGGGTTTTAGCACCAGTACTCCAACAGCCTCACCTGGTACAAAACCGTCGGCCCTGGCGTCGAAGGCAAAACATTTTCCTTGGGGAGAAAGCATGCCGGCCAGATTTGACAGTTTGAAAAACCCTGGTGTTATTTGCAGACTGATACCTCCCGCCAGGGCCATATCAATTTCCTGTGAACGCAAGCCCTGGCAGGCAAGATGAATGGCAACCAGTGAGCTGGAACACGCCGTATCCACGGCAATAGCAGGGCCATGGAGGTTGAGATAATAAGCAATACGCGCGGGAATAATGGAACCGGCATTACCCCAAAACGCCTGCGCTGGTGCGGTCTCATTGAACAATTGTGGATACTCCGATCCCGCGCAGCCCACGTAAACCCCACATTGTTTTTCCGCGATGGCCTTGCCTGTATAAGCTGCGTCTTCCAGCGATTTCCACGCTTCTTCTAGAAACAACCGCTGTTGAGGGTCCATAAACCGGGCCTCTTCGCCGGTAATACTAAAAAATGCGGGATCGAACAGGTCGATGGAGTCAATAAAACTGCCCTGTTGACAATAGCCGGCTTGTTGATGTGCATCTGCCATCACCAGTTCGGACGTTTTCCAACGACTGACCGCCTGGACCAAATCCCTGCCTTGTTTGAGATTGTCCCAAAACATCTCTAGTGATTCGGATTGGGCAAAACGGCCACTCATGCCGATAATGGCGATACCATCGGCGGTAACCGAGGGTGTTGCGGATACATCGTTCGCAACCGTACTTTGGGGTAAATGGCCGGACTGACGTGTGGCATTCCCGCTTGAAGGTGATACCGAAAATTGCAGATGTTCCGGGATCTTCACCACAATTTTGCCAATATTGGCACGATCAGCAAGTGCCTGATAGGCCTCTTGAATATCCTCAAAGGAAACCACCCGGGAAATGGTTGGGGCAATGATGTTTTGTTGACAAAGCGAAAGCATTTCTTTTCGATAACGCGCAATGGTTTGCGGTGCCTGCTGGCCCAATTTCACCAAATTTACGCTGTAAAAACTTTGATTACTACTCAACACTGAAAGGTCGATGGATTTCGCAGATTTTAAGGCTGTCATGGCAATTTCAATATACCTTCCGCCGGGAGCAAGACAATTCAGGCCTTTTTGCATGGCATCGCCCGAGAGGGTGTTAATCACGACATCGACGCCTTGCCCTTGTGTTAAACGCTTAATTTCCGCCTCAAAGTCCTGTTCGATATAGTTAATGCCATGAGTCACACCCAATGACCGTAAATAGTCGAGCTTTTTGTGGCTGCCCGCCGTGGCGTAAATGATCGCGCCATAATGTTTGGCCAGCTGCACGGCGATTAGCCCGGTGCCACCAGCAGCGGTTTGGATAAGTATGGCTTCTCCCGGTTTTATATTGGCGCGGTGAAACGCGTCAATCATGGTGAGACTCACCGCCGGTAAGGCACACGCCTGCTCAAATGACAGAGCGGCGGGCTTGGTAAAGAGTTGCCCCTGCTCACAGATCATTGCTGTGGCGTGTGCTCCCAGTGACTTTCCCGCAGCGGCAACGACGGCATCACCTACGTTGAATTGAGTAACAGCGCTACCCACGGCGCTGACAATACCGCTGGCTTCGAAACCGGGTGTAAATGGGTAGGGCGGCATGGTGGGATACATTCCCCTTGCACAAAGCAGGTCGGCAAAGTTTAACGAGAAGGCGCGAATGGAAATACACAGTTCGTTGGGCGCAAGATCCTGTAATACGGCCTGAGCAATGCTCAAGTCTGAAATCTCCCCCGGACCTTTAATGATGACCCGATGGTAGTCTCGATGATCGTTGGTGGCTAACCCCGAGTTGTGCAACATACCGTTGAGGCCGGTTTGCGGGTGATCGTTTCCGCCAGCGTTGTGCCCGCGGGGTTCTTTTGTTGTAGAGGCTGAAGAAAAACGGTTTGACACGTTTGGCAGCGTTTGCGTCACCGGCAAGACTGAGACAGGGGGTGCTGCGTTTGCCATGGCCTGAGGTTCAACGGATTCTTGCAACAGACCGGCAATGCTGTGGTGATGTTCTTCAGTAATAAACTCGGCAAGTTGGTTAATGGTGTTGTAATCAAACAAAACCGTGGTTTGCAGTAGCAGATGAAGTGCTTTATTCACCTGGTTGATCAATTGCACCGCCACAATGGAGTCGACTCCATAGTCTGAAAAATTCTGATCGTCGCGAATCCGATGAGAGGGCATTTGTAAGGATTCTGCAATGCAGTGGCGTAGTACTTCTGTGACGTGATGGTGGAGTAGTTGCAGCGTTATATCGTCCTGGATTGGTTCTGGTTGTTGCGACTCTGGTGGTAGCGCTTCAGGCAGGTGAATTTCAGCTGGGAGAGGGGCAGGCCGGATAACGTTGCTTGTTGCGCCTTGCGCCTGGCCGCTTGGTTGCAGCTGCGTCATAATGGTACGATGATGTTCCTCAATCACAAAATCCGTTAGTTGAGCAATGGAGTTGTAATCAAACAAAACCGTGGTTTGTAACAGCAGATCGAGCTTTTTGTTCACCAGATTGATCAATTGCACCGCTACGATGGAATCCACGCCATACTCGGAAAAGCGCTGATCTTCGCGAATCCGATGGGGCGGTATTTGTAAGGATTCTGCAATGCACTCACGCAGAACATTCTGGACGTGATCATTTAGCATTTGATCAGTGATGGCGTCGTTAGCCACGGCTACCGGTGTTGCTAGTGTTGCTGTTTGCTCAGGCTTTGCCGCTGGTGTTGTTAGTAGTGCTGCTACTGGTGTTGTTAACGTTGTTGTCAACGCGGCGCTTGGTGTGGGTGGGTTGATTTTCTGCCTGACTACGCCGTTACTGCTGGCCACAATGACCTGCTGTCCAAACGAATGGGCTTTTTCTGCGGGAAAAAATACGGATTCAAAACCTTCTTCTTCCAAGACCCGTTGCCAGTTGTTTGGGCTTAAGCCGGGGCTGCCCGCGATACGCAATGGGCTATCTTCATACAACCACCAGCCTTCCAGTAATCCAAAGGTAAGGTGGCCGGATATAAACCATCCGCTCACCTCGTTCATCAATAGAATACCCTGATTCTTCATGCAGGCTTTGGTATTACGCAGGGTTTCCCTGATATTTGCCGTGGCATGCAACACGTTGGTTGCCACCACAATGTCATAATGATCTGCGGCAATGGCCTGTCCGGCCAAGGGTTTCGATGCATCAAAAATAGCTGTTTGCAAGGTGGGAAAATCCGCTTGATAGTGTTTCTCCGCATGCAATAAAAAGGCTTTCGATAGATCGGTATAACGATATTCGGCAATGGCGTCAGTAAACGCGTGTAACCGGGGTAAAAGCCGGGCGGTTGTGCCGCCAGTGCCTGCGCCGATCTCTAGAATGCGAATTTTTCTGCCCGGATTCAGTTGCAATGCCTGATGAAGGCTTTCGATAAGTGTATCGATTAGCATGTCATTAAAATAGTCCGCCACGATGTTGTTCTTGTAAACGCCTTCGACTAATGCCATGGACGAGTTAGGGAACATTACATCGGTTGCGAGCGCTTTGCCTTGCAAGATTGCCGGCAGGTTTTTTAGACAGGTTTCTAACAAAACCGCCAGCGCTTTCTGATTGTGATTGTTCAGCCACAGTACTTTTCCGTTTTCCCACTCTTGCCACAACGCCGAAAGCGGTCTTGCTGCTTGGGTTAACGTCCCCGTTGTACTGAGACGCCGTTGTTGTTGCAGATATTGGATAGAGGCCTCAAGCCAGCGTTGATAAAAAGGCGCGGCGTGTTTTTCCAAGCCGCCCCAGATACCCAAGGCATCAAAAATAGATACCACAAAATCAGTTAGCAACGATTCGATTGATGACGGTGGCCGTTGTTTATCCAGTGCCGCCAGCGCCGGTGCTGAATCAGTATTGGCCAGGCTGGCCTGAACCTGGCGCAAGTTTATTGTGGCATTGTCTGGATAACACCTTATTTGCTGGTTTAGCGGGAACATTTTCAGTGCTGGGGTCGCGTGACCGGGATACTGTTGTACCGTTTTGATCACCGCGATCTGATTGATCCTGGCGTTGACAAAATCTTGTAGTGTTTGCATGGCTTCACCGGGTTCGATGGAGCCTAATCCAAATTGCGCCATGCGTTGGTGATAAGACGGGTCGGTGACAACACCGACACTGCCCCAGTATCCCCAGTTGATGATCTTGACCGGATAGCGGCGTTTTTGCTGCAGCATTTGCGCAAAGCTGTCTTTGAACGTACAGCCCGCGGCATAATTGGATTGCCCCGGCGCTTTGCCAAAGGACTGGATAGAGGAAAAGAACAGCATAAAGTCCAGATCGTGCTCGCCGAACACTTGGTCCATATTAATGCTGATATCAATTTTGGCGGTTAAACCGGATTGAAATTTAGCTTCATCCATACTGGTTAAACCCTGGTCCTGCAGCACGATCGCCGAATGCACCACGCCATGAATGCGGGGATGTTGCTTTAGAATGTCTCGAAAGGCCTGTTGCAGGTCGCCCAGTTGGCTGGCGTCGGCGCTGATATAACGTGGTGGGTTAGCCGCGTCAAGGGCATTGAGTTGCGCTTGAACAATATCGTCTTTTTCCCGTCGCCCGATCCAGATGATGTGGGCCTGATAATGTTCCACCATAAAGCGGCTCCACACGTTACCTACACCACCCGCACCGCCAATCACCACGTAAACCCCGCCTTGCCGATAGCGTGGATTTACGTGATGCGTCTGCTCAAGTGGTTGCAAGTGCTCAAGTTGGGCAAATTCCTGTTGATACCATTCCTGCTGACGATAGGCCCAGGTATCGCCGTGCGCATTCCACGCCAGCGTGAGACATTCCTTCGGATCGATGGACAAGGTGTCCAAATCGAGCACGCGCAGTTTCCAGTGCGAAAATTCTTTTGCCAGACTGCCAATGAGTCCGGCAATACCGGCATGGCTGGGATCAATACGGTCCTGTGGTCTCAGTGCCTGGGTATTGAAGGTGATGAGTGTCCATTGAATTTCCTGGACGCCATAACCCAGGTTTAGTAAGGCCTTGATGATGCGGAAAATCAGTAGTGTTTCTGCCTTGCTCTGGGAAACCTCAGTGCTGGGGGCAAGCCATAACAGCTGATCAAACGAATGGTCTTGCAGCTGTTGTTGGATATCGTCAATGCTTGCGTGCTTGCCTGTGTGGGTAGATAACGCTAAACATTGGCTGTTAGGATAAGCGTTTTGTAACCAGGCCAGGGATGCTGGTTCATCGCCTAGTAGCAGAATTTTGCTTTCCGGTGCAACCGGACACTGGTGTTGAATACCCGCGTAGACGGTGTTCCAGACCGGCGCAAAGCACGTTAGCGTTGTTAGTAAATTGGATGCGGTATCAGCCTGTGGCGTCAGCGCCTTTGCGGTTATTGTCGTTGTTGGCATGGAGGATTTTTTTTCTTTCAGGGGGCGAGACACAAAACCAGTCATTTTGACACACAGATTGCCATGTTCGTCACACAAGTCAATGTCCAGTTTTTTGCCGTGCGTACGGCGATCTTCCTTCGCAATGCGTACCCAGGCATACTGGGTGAGGGTGCAGGGCGCATAAACTGTTAAGGATTCCAGGGCGAAGGGCAGCCCCGGACTTCGTTGTGTACCTGGCAGGGTAGGTTCCCCGGTATTTAGGATCAAACCAATGGCGGCTTGTAATGCACAATCCATTATACTGGGGTGCAGCTGATAATCGTTTTGGGTTGCTCGGATACATTCAGGCAGGCCGATTTTAGCCAGGACCTGCTGCTCGCCCTGATAGATAAGCTGTAGCCCCTGAAAACTATCACCGTAGTGCAAACCAGCCTCCTCAAAGGCCTGGTAGCATTGTTGAGCCGTTAAGGTGCCGTGGTTCATTTGTTGTTGAATCTTTTTCAGGTCCAGGATTTGATTTTGGCTCTGGCTCTGGCTCTGGCATTGGTCCAATAAATGAGGGGATTCATCGGCAGATTGTTGCTGAATAAAGCCCTGGGCATGTATACGCGCTTCGCCGCTTTCATCGTTGCTGTAAACTTCATATTGAATAAGTTCTTTGCCTTCAACTTCAAATAAACGAATGTGTACCGGGTAAGGTGCGTTGGCGACAATAGGTTGCATCCAGGCGATATTCTTGAATTGCAGCCGACTCGTGGTATTTTTTACATCGCAGGCGTGTTCGACCGCAGCCCTTGCCATTTCCAGATAAGCAACTCCGGGCAAGACTTTTTTACCACCCAGCTGGTGCCCTTGCAAAAAGAATTCGTTGCCGCTGAAACGCGAACTAAAGCGTTGTTCGGCGAAACTGGAGGTGTTCTTATGCAGCAAGGGGTGGAGGTGCGATGTATCGCCGCTGTTTTCGCTGGCCACTGGGGTTTGTGGTCGCCAATAACGCTCTTTGGCAAAACAATAGCCAGGTAAGTGCACCCGAGAGGGGTGTGCCAGGTCTGAGTCAAGGTATAAGCGCTGCCACTCGATGGCATAGCCTTGGCACCAGTATTCGGCCAGTTGGCTGAATGCTTTTGTTTCAAACCATTGATGGGTAAGTGTGTGATGGCTAAGCGTGTCCTGGTCGGCACATTGCGATGCTACGGCGCGGGATTCCACCGTTCCCTGCCAACAGTGCCTGGTGTTGGTTTTTCCATTGAGAAAATCCGTTAATAGGGTTTGCAATTGTGCCTGACTTTCCACCAGAAAAGCCACCCGGTAAGGCATGGCTTCCCGGCCGACCTGCAAAGTATAAGCGATGTCCTGCAAGTGATGGTGTAGGCGTTGTCGAGTCAGCAGCCCAAGGAAACCTTGAATGGATGCTTGTACGCTTTCCGCTGTTTTGGCGGAGAAGAGCAGCAGGGCGGGGGTTGTGTCACTGTTCTCAACGCGGTTAGTTTCGCTGGCCGGGGTGGCAATATACTCCTCAATAACAAAGTGAGCGTTGGTGCCGCTATGGCCAAAAGAATTGAGTGCCGCCATGCGTGGGTTACTTGCCGGTGATGTCCACTCCTGCACCTGGGTATTAATATAAAAAGGTGAGGCCTGAAACTCGATCAACGGGTTGAGTTGGTGAAAGTGTAACAGCGCAGGGATTTGCCGGTGTTGCATCGACAACAATACTTTAATTATGCCGGTAACGGCCGCCGCAGCGGCAGCATGACCGATGTGAGATTTGGCGCTGCCCACGGCACAATACCCCTGCTTTTGAGTCCAGGTTTTAAAGGTCCGGGTTAATGCATTGGCCTCCACGGGATCACCCAGCCGGGTGCCTGTGCCGTGGGCTTCCAGGTAACTAATGCGTTCAGGATCAATTTGGTACTTTTTGTAGACACTGGTGATAAGCTGTTCCTGGGCAGCGCCATTGGGCGCGGTAATACCGTTGCTGGCGCCATCCTGATTAACGCCCGATCCACTGATCAAGCCGTAAATGGGGTCTTTGGCGTGAATCGCATCCTCTAAACGCTTGAGAACAAGCACTGCCACGGCTTCCGCAAAAACGGTTCCGTCCGCGTTGGCACCAAAGGTATGGCAGCGTCCGCTGGGGGAGAGCATGTCCAGTTCCGATAAAACAATGAGTGGTGCCTGCTCCATGCAGGCATTAACGCCGCCGGCGATAGCCATTGTGCTTTCTCGATTGCGCAAACTTTCGCACGCGAGGTGAATGGCGACGCCAGAAGACGAGCAACCGGTATTAACCACCAAGGCGGGGCCGTTTAAATTCAGAAAGTAGGCGAGGCGAGAGGCAATAATGGCTTCGGAAGACCCGGTGAAGCTTTCATAAAAGTACCCGGTAGGTTCGGCACCGATAAAGATACCCGTTTGAGAGTCGGCGAGTGCCTTGGGGTTGTATCCCGCATCTTCAATGGCTTTCCAGCTTTCCTGCAACACCAGGCGCTGGTGGGGGTTCATGGATCGCGCCTCACGGGGAGGGATGTGGAAAAACAAAGGATCAAAACAATCGCGTTCCTCAACGATGCCTCCCCACTTGCAGTAGGTTTTTCCGGGTTGTTTTTCCGGACTGAAATAATGTTGTTGGTCCAGGTATTGTGGGGGGAATTCCTCAATACCATCAACGCCCTGGATTAGGTTTTCCCAAAAACGCTCAATATTGTCCGCTTTGGGAAATTTGCCGGACATGCCGATAACGGCGATTTTTGAATCATGGGATGCCGTGGTGTATTGCGGTTGCTGTGCCGCGGGCTCTGATGGTTGCCTTGGTTGTTGTTCTGGTTGTAGATGTTGTTGTAGCTGTTGTTGTGGATATTGCTGCGGACGTTGTTCGGTTTTTGGTTGTGCCTCAACACTGTGTGCTGACAGGGGGGAGTGACGCTCAGTGGTGTCGCCTAGCTTGATTTTATTTTCAAGTTGTTTGGGGTAGTGGCTTACTAAATGGCGTGCCAACGATTTTATGGAAGGGCAGTCAAAAATAACCGCTGTGTTCATCGAGATCATCAGGCTGTCATTGATGCTATCAATAAAACTTACCCCTAAAATGGAATCAACCCCGTATTCTGAAAATGCGATTCCCAATTCGATATCCTGAGGCGGAATTTTCATGGTGCTGGATAAACACGCCAGCAGGGTTGTTTCGGCATAGCGTTGAATGTTGTGTAGTGACAGCTGCTGCGCTGTTTGTTGCGGTGCCTGTTGTTGTATCTGTTGTGGTAAAGAGTCGGGGCGCGGCGATTCGCTCAAGGTGGCGCTACCGGGGAGAAGCGTTTCAGAGTCCGAGGAAGCCGCAGTAAGCTGAGGCTCTGGTGAATGCTGGATATTCATGAGTGCTTTGATGGCGGGGGTTGCTTTAAGACAAAGCACCTGATGGACATGCCCTTGCTGCAAGGTATTAACAAATTGCTCAAAACAGGCAAACCCTTCTTCAGCCTGTAGGAAGTCAATGTTGGGGATGGATAAGGCTTTATCCTCAAGAGGCTGCCAGTATCCCCAATTGATGATTCCCAGGGGGAATGCCGATACTTTTTGTAACGATGTGACCAGTGTATCTGCATAGGTCATGCTGCTGGCATAGGCGCAGAATGTTGCTGCTCCGGAAAAGGCATAAGATTGCCCGGACGAAAAATAGCACATGAAGTCCAATGGCTCTTTTTCCAGGGCCTGATAAAAAATCAAACTGCCCTTGGTTTTTACGTCCAGGGTGCTGCTAAACGGTGCTTCGGTGGTTTCATCAATGGAATTTCCCAGGCTATTTGCCAAACCGGAAAAAATCGCGCCATGAATATTCGGGTAGGTTTGTTTAATGCGTGCCAGGGTTTGCTGCATTGCATGAATGTCGGTAACGTCGGTTTGGGCATAAACTGGTTGTTGTGCAGACGCGCTAAACCCCTGTAGCGCTGTCCTAACTTTTTCGGTGTTTGCTGCACTTCGACCTAACCAAATGACCGTTGCATTATATTTTTGGAGCAATTGCCGGGTGATCATCTGTCCAACCCTGCCACTGCCCCCCAGGATGAGATAAACGCCGTTGTGTTTAATGCCAGAGAATGCGGCGCTGTCCCACGTAAGCGCTACGAAGGTTTGCCGATAACGCTTAGCGGCGTCCAGCTTGATTACCTCGCCGCGATTTGAGGCTGGTTCACGTAATATAAACGATAATAATGCCTGCTGGGTTTGTGCTGTCTTTAAATCACTGCTCGATAAATCAAGATTTCTGACCGCGAACTGATAATTTCCCTGCGCAAGCGAATAGGCGAGGCCCCTGACCCCCGCGCCGAGCGGATTAATGTCCTGCTTGTCGTTAGCATGGTTGCTTTGGGTATGACTGTTTAGCGTATGACGGTTCAATACATGACTATTTAGCGCATAATTGTTTAGCGTCAGCAAATAAGAATCTACCTTCGCCTGAATTTTATTGTGTTGTTTAAGTGCTTTAATCACACGCAGTAACTGAATTTCATGTTTCTCCTGGGCATCAGTGATGGCCTGTAAGGAGATGGGTAGGGATTGAGGCTGATCCATCGAAATAAAATACAGGCAATCGATGGGTGCGAGCGCTTGTAAGCATGTGGGGAAGCCCGCCGGATCATGGGCATCACACAACCATTGGGTTTCCGATAAGCGCTTTGTTTTGTTCGATATATGAATCAGGTTGATCTGAACACCCGGGGTTTGCTGATTTTGTTGATAATAGTCTGCAATGCAGGTTTCAAACTGGTAGAAAGATCCAGCACAAACTATTAAAACGTTTTGATGGAGAGGTGCCGCCGGGTTGGAAAGCGTTGTTTCCTCCTGCCACGTAACGCGATAGCTTATTTCATCCCATGCGGTTTCCTGCACTGTGGCGTGTGCTGGGCGCGGCGTGCTTTCTCGTGTGTTACGACCCGAATTATTCTGTAGCAACCAATGGACGTCGTTAGCAAAAGGATAGGTTGGCACGTTGATTCTGGCGGGGTGGTGCTCACCATAAAGCTGTTCCCATTCTATTTCTAATCCTTGACTCCATAATTCGCCAATTTTCTCCAACTGCCCTTCGATTAGCCATTGCCTTAGTATGTTCTTGAATTCCGGACTTTGGGTCAGCATTGCGTTAGTAGTCAGTGTCTGGTCATTGTTCTGATCCAGGCTCCGGTCAGTGCCACCTTGCCAATAGTGCACGACACTGGACGTGTCAGGGTCGTGGTTGGCTCCCCCCTTGAGATAATGTTTTAAGCCCGTAATCAGTTCAGCAACATCGTCGACTAAGAAAACCACGCGTTGTGGCATGGACTCTCTGCCTGTCTGTAGGGTGTAGGCCAAGGATTGCAGAAATGCTTGTGATGACAGGGTGGCCTCGGTTTGGCCTCTTTTTTCCAGAAACGTCAAGCATTGTTGGGCATACGCCTGGAGACGATCTGATTTTTTGGCGGACAGGGGAATAACAAACGCTGTGTTTACGTGAGTACGACAAGTGGTATCCCCGGCTGGTACGGTCACAGGGGGGGTAATAACTGCCTCAGCAATATATTCCTCAACAATGATATGTGCGTTAGTGCCGCCGGCACCAAAACTACTCACCCCGGCCCGTCTCGGTAAAGCGTTTCCCTGGGGATTGTTAAGTGCCTGCCATTGCTGGGTTTGCTTGACCAGATACAGAGGACTTTGTGTTAACTGCAAATATGGGTTGATTTCCTGCAGATGAATATTGCCCGGAATTTTATGGTACTTCAGCATCAATAGGGTTTTAATCAGGCCTGAAACACCAGCGGCGGCTTCTAGGTGACCTATCGTGGTTTTAACAGAACCAATGGCACAATGGGGTGTGGCTGGTAGTGGCCGGTAATTTTGCTGGTAAAGGGTTTTAAATGCCGCGTTGAGGGCATTGACTTCGATGGGGTCTCCCAATTCCGTCCCTGTGCCATGGGCTTCTATATACGATAGTGTTGCCGGGTCGATGCCTGAACGGGTGTATACATCAACCAGTAGTTGTTGCTGGGCTATGGGATTGGGCGCGGTGGGGGAGGTGGCTCTACCGCCATGGTTTTCCCCACTGCCCTTAATCAGGCCGTGAATCGGATCACCATCGGCAATGGCGTGCGACAAGCGTTTTAAACAAAGGATGCCAACGCCTTCTCCCCGCACATAACCGTTGGCTTGTTTATCAAAGGTTCGGCAGCGGTTGTCTTTACTGAGCATCCCCGCCTCGCTCATTCCCGCCGTTAATGCCGGATTCAATATAATATTAACACCACCAACCAGGGCTAGATCGCAGTGACCGGCAAGGATGTTTTCAACCCCGCGGTGGGTGGCAACCAGCGAGCTTGAGCAGGCGGTATCAATCACTTCGCTAGGGCCGTGGACATTCAAAAAATAGGAGGCACGATTGGCTATCATACAAGAGAATCCGGAGACCAGCCCCTGTGTCAGGCCATTAATTTGGCATAAGTCCTTATAATCAGAGGTCGAAACACCAATGAATATGCCGGTTTTACTGCCAGCAAGGCGGCTGGCTTTATACCCGGCATCTTCCAGGCAGCTCCAGATCATTTCCATACACAGGCGTTGCTGTGGGTCGAGTATTTCCGCTTCTCTGGGGGATATGCCGAAGAACGCGGCATCAAAGCAATCGACATTACTGATGAAGCCACCTTCTCTGATCTTGATTTTAGTGTTTTCCCGCTGTGGATCTGCGTAGTATTCCCGCCAGTCCCAACGTTGTGTCGGAATTTCCGTAATCAGGTCGTCGCCCGATTCAAGATGCCGCCAGAATTCCTCATAATTAACTGAGCCTGGAAATCGGCACGCCATGCCAATGACCGCAATGGCATCCAGATGGTGAGTCTGACCCGGCGGGACTGCGGTTTGTTTAATGCGGGGTTCAGGCCCTTGTGATAATAACTGTTCTTCAGGTGACAACGGGTTTTCAGCTAATGCATGATGTCCAGGTAGTGATTGATGTTCAGGTGAAAAATGTTGCTTGGTGTCATTCGCCGGTAAATGCTTTTGTAACACTGCCAGATGGTGTTCAAGTAAATACTCGCCCAGCCCTCGTAAATTGGCGCATTCAAAAAACACAGTGGGCATGAGCTCCAGGGCGTAGTCACGATTGAGGCGATTGGCAAACTCGGTAAAACCTATGGAGTCAAAGCCATAGTGTGATAATTCCGTGCCCAGGTCGATGCGTTCGGGCTTGACTTTTTGCAGCTGGGATACCACTTGAATCAGTAGTCGATGAATCTGCTCCAACTGGCCTTCGGGGGCTGGCAGTGATGGCGATTTTTTTGGCTGATGAGAAAAAAGGTGTTTTATTTTTGGATAATCGCCCTGTACTACGATAAGTTGTGAAAGCGATTGATCTATCAGCGCGTATTTTAGCGCGGCAATCCCGATTGTTGTGTCCATCGGTACCATGCCGGATTGTTGTCGCATTAATTCTTCGGTATGAGGGTCAATTTTCATTCCACCGTCTTTCCAGAGTGGCCAGTTAATCGACAGAGTCTGGCCGTTACGCTGGCCATGAGCCACCTGTTGATTTCGGTAGTGGGCAAATTCGTCCAAAAAAGCGTTGGCGGCGGCGTAGTCCGCCTGACCGGCATTACCCAGGACCCCGGCCCCGGAAGAGCACAGCACCATAAATTTTAAATTTATGGTGGAGGTTAACGCATCAATCGCCAAGACGCCTGCAATTTTCGGCTCGAATACCGCCCGAATTTCGCTGCTGGTTTTCTTTAACAGGTAGCTGTCGCGGATAACGCCAGCACTGTGGATGATTCCGGTGAGTCTGCCGTATTGTCGCTGGATCGTTGCCAATAATTGCTGCGTGTCTTCTGCATTGGAAATATCACCTTGCAGGTAAACAACGTTGGCTTGCCGGGTTTGCAGTTGTTGTAATCGTGCCCGCTTGCTTGAATCAAGCGGTGAGCGCCCGCTAAGCACAATGGTAAGCCCGGCAATATCGGCAAACGCATGGGTAAAAATTTGTCCCAGGCCGCCCAGACCACCGGTAATCCATAGCAGGTCGTTGCTTTCCAGGCCGGGAATGGGGCCGCGGTTTGCCACCAGCGGTATTTCGTGAATGCGCTTTACTTGCCTGTTTCCTGCGGCGGTGTATCGAACTTCAATGTCAGCGTTTGTAGCTGCAAGTTCCGTTTCTGCCATGTGTATAAATGGTTTATCCAACGCCATGGCGGTATCATAATAAATTATTTTTGCGTTAACTTTCGGGTGTTCGATCCGAAGTGTTTTTATTAAGCCGCTAAGAGTAGCATAAACGGGAGTTTGTCCTGTTTCCGGGATAAAAAATAGAATAACACTCGGTAGGCCTCGTTCAATGAGGGTTGTTATCGCATCCAGGGCATAACTAAAAATCGCATGGATGGCGTCATAGAGGGAGGCTGGTGGTTTTAACTGCGTAGTATGTTGCAATGAAGCGATGTCGGACAAAGGCCAATGCTTTATGATTACATTCGGGTTAATGGTGCGTTGATTAAGCATTTCGTTATCAATCATGCTGTTATTAATCATGTTGTTATTAATCATGGCATCATCAACCACAGACCCTTCCGGCAGAACTAATATCGTCTGATTTGAGGTGTTATTCGTGGTATTACGCGGGTAGCGGTCGCCTTCACGTTCAGCTAGATGACCATCGACCCATTGCGGTGTTGCATAAAACACATCGGCCCTGGCAGAGTGTTGTTGGTAAGACGGTGACAGTGATGGTGCCGGGGGCTGGTTGTTTACGGCAGGTGTTACCTGGGATTGTGTTTTGGCAGATGGTCCATTAAAATCACGTTCCGTCGGTGACATGGTGCTATATCCTCGCATCGCGACAATGATTTCACCGTTCGCATCGGCAATGTCAATATTGTATTCGTGAATGACGGCATCGATACTTGATACTCTGGTAATATAGGCATAAGCAAATAGGGGCGTTTGTCGATAGATTTTCATTTCCTTCAACGTAAAGGGTATCTCAAGTTGCTTTTTTCCCAGGTAGGAATTCCAGTACAGAATGGCGGAAAATGCGCCATTGAGTAAGCTGGGGTGTAGCTCATATTGTTGATAATCTTGATGCAGCGAATCCGGTATGGTGAGCGTGGCAAGTGCTTCCCGTTGATGGTACTGCAAGCTCGTCACTACATCGAAGCTGTTCTTTTTTGGGCTTACGCACTGATTCAATTCCTGACTCAATTCCTGGCTGAATGGATATTCATAAAACGCCCCGGTGTCATGTTGAACCGTCTGGCAACGTGCTTTAATGTCTGTCAGGGGTAAAGGTCTGGCCCGGGTAGACTGAGTCGCTGAATCGACGATGATTTCACCTGTTGAGTGAATGGTGTTTTGGGTCACTTTTCCAATAGTATTTTTGCCAGGCTCATGCCCTTGCCGGGTGCTAACCTCGTATCCATAACCCTGGGTTTTAGGAATTAACTGGATACTGACTTCCCGAGGCTGGTCTGTGACGATAATAGGCTGTATCCAGGCAATATTTTTTAATCCGGTGACTCGAAAGTCAGTTATGAGATGGGCGGCTTTTCTGGCCATTTCCAAATAGGCCACTCCTGGAAGTACTTTGTGGTGATCAATAACATGATCGCGCAGAAAAAATTCGTTTCCGTTAAACAAGCTGGTAAATTGGGCTGTGTTGCTATTTGTGCTGTTAATGGTGTCGCCAAGTGCGGTGGCTTTATGCACCAGTGGGTGGAGCGGGGCAGGAGACACTGCTGTTACTTCATGTTGTGTCTCATGTTGTACTGCATGTTGTACTTTCGTTTGTTCATTCTGTAATAGTCTTGAGGAATAGCCGCGCATACGCACGGTTATGTTGCCGTCAGCATCGCATAGATCTACATCCAGTTTTTGAATATTATGGTTTGTTTTACTGGGTATAGAACGCACCCAGGCGTACATGACGGCAACACAGGGCGATACCAGCTGTAATGATTCCAAGGCAAATGGCAGGCTGGGTTGCAAGGCTTGTTGGTTACTGAGGTCAACCAGGCCAATGGCTGCCTGGAATGCTGAATCCAGCAGGCAAGGGTGCAAAACATAATCAGTCATGGTGTCAGCGAGAGAAACCGGCAGCTTCAGTTTGGCCAGTAATTGGTTTTCGCCTTGGTAGATAGCGTCGATGCCCTGATGGCCAATGCCGTAGTCTAATCCCATGCGTTTAAATGACGGGTAGCAGTCAGTGGCTGACAGTGTGCCGTTATTCATGCTTGAGCGAATCGTTGTTAAATCCAGGCGGGCAATGGTTTCTGACGGCCTGATGTCGGCGATACCCTGCGCGTGAATGATTTCTTTTCCACCCTCAAGGGATGACATCGTCACGACTGCAAAGTGGATTTTCTCGATGGTATTGCTGTGATTGTCGCCGTAGTTATCACTGAAATTGTCATTGGCATTTTTCGGGGCCATCAATCTTATTTTAATCGCTTGATCCGGGCGATTGATTATCAGTGCTTGAGACCAAACCACCTTTGTAAGGTAAATGGATCTGCCGGCTGTTGCTGGTAATGAATCCATTGCTAATGAAAGCATTGGTAATGAATGCTCAATGGCAGCTCTGGCCATTTCCAGATACGCCACGCCAGGTAGCAGCTTTGCACCGTTTACCTGGTGGTCTTTCAGAAAAAACTCCTCGCCGCTAAAGTGAGAGGTAAACTCCTGTTGCAACAAGGTAGAGGTGTTTTTATGCAGCAAAGGATGGAGAATGGTCGCATTGTCTGTGGATAGACGACCCTGGTTACTGTTTGTAATAGCGCTTGGCTCAGCGCTGCCGTCAGGTATCCAGTAGTGTTCCCGGGCAAACGGATACAGGGGTAAGCCGGATAAGGTTCTGACCCGTTGGTTGGGGTGATACAGTCGCCTCCAATCAATTGTGTTGCCTTTGGCCCACAATTGCGCCAGGGGCACCAGTTTATGATTGTTTGTTAGTGAGTCGATATATTGCCGGCCTTCCTCAGTATCCCCGATTAATTCAGTCGTTGATTTGGCGTTTCCGGCAACTACCCCGATGACCACGTCAGGGTCGGCGCGGTTCAGCAGGTAATGCTGCAATGATTGTTTTAATGCCTCAAGACTCACGGTGGTAATGGCTAATCGATGTGTCATCGCTTCGCGCCCCAGTTGAAAGGTATAAGCCAGGTTCAGCAATGAGAGGGCTGGGGATTCATCGATAAATGTGACGACGCTTTGGGCATAGGCGTTTAACTGTGCTTCGGTTTTCGCCGATAGAGTCAGTATTACTGCCGTGGCATTGACGGCTTCAGCAGGGCTGTTGTTGATCGCATCTCTGCTTGCATCGTCATAATGTGACGGATCTGGCTCCGAGATGACCATATGGGCGTTAGTGCCACTAAAGCCAAAAGAGCTGATGGCGGCCTGACGAAGCCCCCGGCTGGGGGCAGTCCAGTCTTTACATTGGGTATTGATGTAGAACGGGCTGCCCTCTAATGTAATATGCGTATTGAGTTGTTCAAAATGTACCGTGGGCGGCAGTTTTTTGTGCTTCAGCGCCAGTAGCAATTTGATGGCACCCGTAACCCCGGCGGCGGCCAAGGTATGCCCCACATTGCTTTTGATTGATCCGACAGCGCAATACTGCTGCCGCTGGGTATATTGGCTGAAAGCGTCCCGCAGGCCTTCAATTTCAATCGGGTCACCTAATTGCGTTCCAGTGCCATGCGCTTCAATGAGTTGAATCTCTTCCGGATCGATTTTAAACTGATCATAGATTTGTTGCTGCAACCGCGTCTGAGACTGGGGATTGGGGGCGGTAATACCATTGGTTTTCCCATCCTGATTGACCCCCCAGCCCTGAATTACGCCGTAGATTGGGTTGCCATCTTGTTGAGCATCATGCAGGCGCTTCAGAACAACCACGCCGACGCTTTCGCCGGGTACAAAGCCACTGGCGCGCTGATCAAAGGTAAAACAGCGTCCCTGTTTTGACAGCATGCCCGCCTTGCTGGTCATGATATGCATAAACGGTCCCGCCATGACACAGACACCGCCCGCCAATGCACAATCACTGGCACCTGACACCAGGCTATCACAGGCGCTGGCGATGGCCACTAATGATGAAGAGCAGGCCGTGTCAATGGATAAACAGGGGCCCTGCAAATTTAGAAAATAGGAAATTCGGGCGGAAAGAATCGACGTGGCGCTCCCCATTAAGCCTTGGGCGGTCAGGCTTGAGGCCTGCATTAATTGCGCATAATCACTGACGCCACAACCGGCAAAGACGCCACATTTTTTTCCAGATAGGGATGCCGGATTGATACCCGCATCCTCAATGCTATGCCAGCAGACTTCTAAAAACAGACGTTGTTGTGGGTCGATGGATTCTGCATCACGGGGAGATATATTAAAAAACAAGGGATCAAACTGATCGTATTCCTCTAAGGCACCCATCCAACGGCAATCCGTTGTGCCGGGTTGTTTGGTATCGGGGTGATAGTACGCGTCTATATCCCAGCGATGTTGTGGAACTTCCACAATACAATCTTTTGCTGTGGCAATGTTCTGCCAGAACTCTGCAATATTCTTTGCCTGCGGGAATTTTCCCGCCATACCAACTACGGCAATGGCGCTGGTTTTTTGCGCCCCGGCGAGTGTTTCAATACGGGCGTGTTGCGGCGTGTTTACGCCCTGCTGGGGAACGACGGGTTGTTGCTGTTGGGGGAATGATTCGGGTAACGGTTGCGATGGCGTTGGTGTCATCACCTGCGTTATTTCGTGCCCCTGCTTGGCTGCCTGCTCCTGTTTTTTCACTGTTTGTTTTACTGATTCTTTCATTGTTTGTTCCACGGTTTGTTTTACATAACCCGCTAACTCGTTAAGTGAAGAGAACTGGTAAATTTTAGTTACAGTGATGGTAATGCCATAAACTTTATTAATTTTGTGAACCCAGGTGGTGCCGGTAATGGAATCCAGGCCAAACTCAACAAAGGGCTCATTTTCGCCAATTTCTTCCTCCGGCATTTGTAGTTCTTCTGCCAGGAGCGTTTTCAGCTTTGCGGTTACTGCGGACACTGGTATTGAAGTCTCTGGTATTGATGTCTCTGGCATTGAATGAACCGGGGCGGCCATGTTTTTCCCTTCTTGTTTTTTAATTTGTCCGGAATTAAAGTTTTTTTGAATATGTTTTAGCGTTTGAGCGTTGTTCACAAAGGTTTTGTCGTGCATTGCGAGTTCCAGGTTATAGGTGTCGTCCAATTGCAGGCTGAGGGGTCGGCTAAACTGTTGTTTGACTGTTATCAGGGTATTGCGCGGGTGTTGCGCGATTGCTTGCGCCAGGGTCATCGCTGACGCTAGTACATCCTCCCGGGCAATAACCGGCATGGCCAGGTTACGGTGTTTTAATTCACGGCCGGTATATTCCCGCGCTGTCATTAATATTTCTTTTGCCAGATCCCAGCCTAATTGTTCAGCGAGTATCAGTGTTGATCCGGCACCGGGGGTAAAGCCATAGCTCATGTAAGGGCTGACATAGCGACTCTGTTCGCTAAAAATAACTAAATCGGCAAACATGCCCAGTATCCAACCGGCGCCGATGCCATGGCCTTGCATGGCGGAAATAACCGGAACCTGGCATTCCATTGCCAGGTGATAAATTTTTGTATCAGTGAATTTTATTTTGCCTTCCTGAATGGCCAGCAATCCTTGTTCTGTGCCCCCCGAGGCAAAGTAAGTATCGTAGCCGGTGAGTATCACCACGCGGTATTCCGGGGTGTTTTTAATATGCTTAAAGACGCTGAAGATGCCTTCTACCAGGGATTCTGAGAACATATTTTTTGCGTCCCGGTCCTGCAGCGTAATCACTAAAATGCCGGGCGGATGTACCACGGCTTTCACCACCGTGGAATTTAGCGGGATTTCTCTGGTGGTGGCTGGCGAAGTATTGTGCGGCGTGGTATGACACGGCTCCGTGCCTGGTTGTGTCTCGGTTGGTGTGGTATCTGAATGGCGGTTTAGTTTTTCCTGAAGGGCTATCGAGCCACGTTGTTTCCAGGCGCTTATATGTGACAATGGTAATTCAGCCCAGCTTGTTGCCAACGCCATTGCCTTGGGTAAAACCTGGGATGCAGCGACGGCGGTTAACGTTGGATTTTTTTGCTGCAATTCGGCACCGGAATAACGGTGTCCAGTTAATAGTATTTCTTTTGCCAGATAGGAACCCAGGCGCAGGGAAAATATCACCGTAGCTTGTTTTAGAGAATCAAGCGCGTCACCTGACAGTTCATGGGCTGGGGAGGGGTAAGTATACAAACCGTTGTTATTGTATATACAGGCATCACAAAATAGGCTGATGAGCCAGGCATTGGCAGTGGCATTGGTTTCGAGTGCTGCGATGACCGGAATGCGGGATTCAATAATTAAGGTTTGCAGTTGTAGAATGTCGGACCGGGTGGTCAGTTTGACCGGAAGAAATTCCGGGCCGGTGCCTGACAATACCACGGATCTATACCTTGTGGTTGTTTGCAGTTGAGAAAATACATGTGCTAAGGCCGAAATAAAGGCCTCCGGGGTTAGCGGGTCCTGGCCCATCGTGGCCAAACCATTAAACCGAATCCCTAATACCTCATGGTGGGGTTCCAACTGAATTTCGTCGAGGGGTGATGTTATCGCGGGTACCGCGTCTTGCGGCTGTAAGGGTCGCTGTACTATGTCAGGGTTATCCGCCAGCGATTGCTGCCCATGTTCCGGAACAATATCCAGTGCAGCGACATGGCGACGAATATGTCGGGATAAGTGCTGTTTTAACAGTGTCAATGATTGCCGGGGCATTTCCGCCAGGGTGAGTGCTAGTTGCTGCGCGAAATCCAGTACCTGGTTTTGTGGCAGAATCGGGCAACGCCAACCATTTTGTTGCAGTGCTTGTCCAGTGAGACGGTTGAACGAATACAAAAATGCGCTTGCCTGGGCAGCGCCCAGGCGTTCCGCGAATAGCGCGTCTTCCTGCAGTGTGGGGAAAAAACCCTGCTTGAGATCCGCGTACTGGTAGTGATGCTCGTTACTGCAAATCATAACGTCGCAGAGGGCGGCAATTAAGAAACCGGCACCACTGGCTCGTCCGGTCATTGCCGCGATCACCGGTAACGGAAAAGCGGCAATCTCTGCCAACAGTTGTTGTTTTACTGCGGCATTATAATGCGCTCTTGTACCGGTCAGAAACACAGTATCTGCACCGCTGAGGATTAACACCCGGCTTTGTGTGTTTTGTTTAACCTGCTTTAGTGCCCGTAACAAGTCATCGATCAGGTTGTCAGTCAATGCGTTTTTATGCTTGGGTGCAGATATTTGCAGCAAAAAAATACCGTTGCCGCAATCTATTAAGCCAATAGGGGAAACGTCGTTAGGTTTGTTACCTGGTGTCGCTGGGTATCCGATCGTTTTTAACCTGATCCACGGTTTTTTTATCGCTGCGGTATTGAACGCACGATTAAACGGCCGCTGGCTATAAGCCGCAGCGGAAACGCTGATTAAGTGAATCTTTTTCCGTGAGTGACGTTTTTCACTGTTTGCCACTGCTTGACCTGCTCGAGGGGAAACGGCTTTTTCAGCCGGGGGCTGTCCCTTGTCGTCTACACGCGGTGGGTCTATTTTTTTTAAGTCTACTTTGTTTAAGTGAATGGTGTCTGAGTCAATACTATTGGTGTCTAACAGCCAGTAACGTTGTTTTGCGAAAGGGTAGGTCGGCAGGCTGATACGTTGCGGCAACGCGGCATGTGCGTAGAGGTCGTGCCAGTTTAGGTCGACTCCGTTAATCCACAGGTCAAGTAACGCGGGCAGGTTTTTCTGCTCAATCCAGTGTTGGAGGCTTGTCCGGAGTGTTTCGTCAATAGCAGGTACCGCTACGCTAGTTTTGGGGGTGGTAGGTTGCGCTATCTGCATGTCATCAACCGTTGGTTGACGGCTTATATGTGTTTTTAGTTGCTGCGTTAATTCTTCCACAGAATGAACGATTACCCCAAAACGCGCGGCCATGGATTCCCGTCCCAGTTGCAGGGTATACGCAAGTGAGGCTAACGGTATCGCAGCCTTGCTGGATTGAAGAAACCCCAATAAGTCTACAATTCTTTGTGCCAGTTGTGCATTATTACGCGCCGAAAGTGGAATGATGACTGCGTCCGATACTGCCGGGTGAATGATCGCGCCACTAATGGAATCGCTTTTAGGATCGCAATATTCTTCCACAATGAGATGGGCATTGGCACCACCGGCACCAAAGGACGAAATACCAGCGATAAGCGGTACTTCTTTTCCTTCGATAATGGGGCGATGCCAGGGCATTAATTGCTGATTGACCACAAATGGAGTTTTGCCGAATGGGATGTTGGGATTAAGCGCCGCAGAATGCAGGCTAGGCACTATTTGGCGATGCTTCAATTGCAGAACAATTTTGCTCAATCCGGCAATACCGGAGGCGGCCTCTAGATGACCCAGGTTGGACTTAACCGAGCCCAGTTGGCAGAAATCAATCTCATCTGTGTCTTTTTTAAAGGCCTGCTGCAAGCCCGCTAATTCAATCGGATCACCCAGTTCGGTCCCTGTGCCGTGAGCTTCGATATAGCTGATGGCGCGGGCGCTAATGCCTGCCTTGTCCAGTGTGTTGCGAATCAATGCTGCCTGGGCATTGGGGTTTGGTACAGTATAACCATTGGTTTTACCGCCATGATTAACACCATAGGCACGAATCACGGCATGAATGTTGTCCCGATCGTTAATGGCGGCAGCCAATGGTTTTAATAACACCACACCAACACCTTCGCCAGGCACAAAGCCGTTACCACCCAGGCCGAAGCTTTTACAGCTTCCATCCTGCGACAACATGCGTTGAGAACACAGTCCAACATAGCTGGAGGGATGCAGATACAAATTCACACCACCAGCCAGTGCCAGATCACAATCTCCATGACGAATATGCTCGCAAGCCTCGTAAATCGCCGTCAGCGATGAGGAACACATGGTATCAATGGGCATGCTCGGTCCTTGCGCATCCAGAAAATAGGATAGCCGGTTGGCCACAGAACCGAACGAGGTGTGAGGATAGAGTCTTTTGCCCTGTTGTCGTAACTCAATGCCGTGAAGTTCGAATCCTGTTTTCGTTATACCGGCAAACACGCCTAGCCGTCGTTGATACGTTTCTTTTAGCATACGGCGGGTATAACCGGCGTCTTCCAGGGTGCGCCAGGCGGTTTGTAAAAACAAACGTTCCTGGGGGTCAATGTTTCTGGCGTCCTTGGGTGAAATATTGAAGAACAGCGGATCAAACTCGGCGAATTGCGGAATAAAGCCACCCCATTTACTGTAACTTTTACCGCTCTCGATGGCTTCTTCGATATCGGCGTGAAAAAAATCATCCAGGGCCCAGCGGTCCGGCGGAATTTCTCCGATGCAATCTTCACCGTTTTTGAGGTTCTGCCAGTATTGCGCTAAGGTTTCCGCCTGCGGATAAAGTCCACTGATTCCTATGATGGCCATGGCGTCGTGATAATGACCGGTAACAGGCTTGCTTGTGTCGGTGCGGTGGTTGTCAGCGGTTTTCCGCTGCATTAATGCGGGGGCGGGTGCGATAGCCTCGGTGGTGGTTGGTTTTGGTTGTGTTAACTCAGATAATTCAGTTAGCTCAGCGTGTTCTGCCTTAAATCCTGTCCAGCGTGCGCACTCGGTGGGATATTCACTGATAAAATAGTCCGATAAAGCCGCTAATGTCTGGTATTCAAAAAACAGAGTTTTGGGGATTTCCCCAAAGAGGTCGGTTAATGTCTGATTAAGATTGATAATCATGATGGAGTCAATACCGTAGGCTTCCAGAGCCTCACTGGCATCGATGTCCGTGGCGGGCAGTTTTGTGACTTGGGCGAACAGCTGCCTTAACTGATCGCGGGTTTTATCTTTGAGTCCGTCTGACGCAGGTTTTGTCGTTACCGCGCCTGGGGTATTTTGCCAAGGGTGTTGGGCCTGATGTGGGCCATTTTGATTTGCATGGTTATTTTTAACATGGTCATTTTTAACACGGTCATTTTTAACATTGTCATTTCTAACACCGTCACTATATTTTGCTGAGTCATTTTCTTTACCTACCCAATACCGTTGTTTGGCAAACGAATAACCGGGCAGGTTGATTTTGTAGGGTTTGTTTTGCGGATAAATAATAGTCCAGTCAATGTTCAATCCTTTGACCCAATAACTGAGAAGTTTGCCAAATTTACCCTGATTGATCCAAGACTGAACCGCCTGCTGCTGTAGGTCTTTATCTTCCGCGAAGAGGCTGAGTGCTTCCTTATTGCGTTTCACCTGTCCACGGTAACATTCCACCGGTGGTGTATCCGCTGACAAATAAGCGATTAACCGGGTGGTTAGCTCCTCAATAGAATTAACCATCATTGCCAGGCGTTCCCCCATGGCTTCCCGGCCAACTTGCAGGGTATACGCCAGGGAGTGCAGGTTAATATCGGTGTGTTGATGACCGGCGCTGTTCAGGAAGTTAAGTAAATCAGCGGCACGTTGCCTTAACTGCTCCGGGGTATTAGCCGACAGGGGGATCATTACCGGCTCATCAACGGCAGGGTTGGCGGGTGGGATGGAGATGGCAGGACGATCACGGCAATACTCTTCTAACACGATGTGCGCGTTAGTGCCGCCAAAACCAAATGAACTCACCCCGGCTCGTCGTGCAATGCTCTGACCGGATGCTGTTTTGATCTGGGCCCATGGCTGGGTTTTTTGTACGATATAAAACGGGCTGTTTTTTAGCGCGATATACGGGTTGATAGTGTCACAATGCAAGGTTTTCAGCAGCGTTTTATGCTTGAATTGCAATAACACCTTAATCACCCCCGCGATGCCGGCGGCTAACTCCAAATGGCCAATATTCGATTTTACTGAACCCAGTCCACAATGAGGGATACTGGCCTGGTCACGCGCAAACTGCCGGTATAAGTCTTCAAACGCGGATTTAAGGGCGTTGATTTCAATAGGGTCGCCCAGTTCAGTACCGGTGCCGTGGGCTTCGATATAACTAACGGTGCCGGGATCTATCCCGGCTTTGTTATAGGCGGTTTTAAGTAAGGCTGCCTGCGCCTTGGGGTTGGGGGCGGTTAATGACGTGGCCCGTCCTCCGTGGTTTTCGGCACTGGCTAAAATAGTGGCGTAAATAGCATCCCCTTCCTGTTCAGCGAGGTCGCGCTTTTTCAGCATCAGGATGCCGACACCTTCGCCGCGAACATAACCGTTGGCTTGGGCAGAAAAGGTTTTGCAACGGCCATCTTCACACAACATGCCGGCCTTATTAAAGCTGATATGTGCTTCGGGCGCGACCAGGGTATTGATCCCCCCTACAAAGGCCGCCGTACAACTGCCATCGTTAATTGCCTGAACGGCGCGATGAATCGCTACCAGTGACGAAGAGCAAGCCGTTTCAATGGGTTCACTGGGACCGTGAATATCGAGGAAATAGCTCATTCGATTAGGGCCCACGGAAGGCACCCCGCCGGTTGAGGTATAACCGCCAATGGCGGTGCCGGCCTGCGCCACCCGATGGCTGTAGCCCGTGCTGCCCGTGCCAACAAAGATGCCGGTGGCTGAACCGGCAAGACTGGTGGGGCAGTAACCGGCGTCCTCCATCGCCAGGTATACATGGGTCATCAGCAGGCGTTGCTGGGGGTCCATTAATTGTGCTTCCTGGGGTGAAATGTTAAAAAACAACGGATCGAACTCTGCAACGGAGTGGATAAACCCACCCCATTTTATATTGGTTTTGTTGATTTCTTTTTCCGGGTTTCCATACAGTGCCTGCCAGTTCCAGCGGTCTTTCGGAATTTCTGAAATACAGTCTTTTTCCTCAATGAGGTTTTGCCAAAATTGTTCAAGGTTTTCAGCGTTGGGGAAACAGCCACTCATGCCGATAATGGCAATTGATTGCTGTAGTGGCGCTGCGGTGGGTTCGGTGTTGTGTGCGATTACCGGTGTTACGGCCGTCAACGAACGAAGCACTGTACGGTTTTTAGGAAATTCGGCTGATGAGGCTGGCATCTTCATGTTCGCCGGTTCGGGTGAGGGTGTATTGCTGGCCGGGTGGAAATACGCAGCCAATATAGCCGGATATTCTTCGCTAAGGTAGTGGCTCAGTTGTGTTAAGGAAGGGCACTCAAAAAATACCGTGGGCAGCAGTTCCAGTGAGTATTGTCGGTTTATTTGATTGGCAAATTCCGTGAAGGTGATGGAATCAAAGCCATATTCGTTGAACTCTCCGTCTTCACCGATTTCCTCAAGGTACTGGGGTTTTAGTTTTAATACCGTGGCCATTATTTCCAGCAGTGCGGTTTGAATGGCCGATGCTAAGCTGTCGGTATCCAATTCGTTGGCGAGTGCGGTGCCATGTCCTTCGGTTTGTGCTGCTGTTTCGTTCGTTTGCGTGATCACTGAAACCTTCCTTGCATCATCATCTGGGTCTACTAAATCATCAATGTTAGTAACATGAACTGCATCAACTGAATCAACTACATCGGTATCGCTCATTGGAGTATCTAAAAACAATTGTTGCCTGATTTTTTCTATCTCGCCTGCTACCACCAGCAGCTGGCTTTCGGTGGAATTCAATCCCTGATACAACAGTTGAATGCCCGTTTCAGTTTGCATCGCCACCATGCCGGTGGCATCCTTTAACCGTTGTTCACTGGCGGGGTCAAGCTGCATGCCTCCCTCTCGCCACAGTGGCCAGTTGATTGACAGGATTTTTGTCCGACCATGATTTGATTTCTGTTGTCCACGACGATAGTGCGCAAATTGATCCATGAACGCATTGGCAGTGGCATAATCGGCTTGCCCTAAGTTGCCCATGGCCCCCGCACCAGATGAGAATAGAACCATAAAATCCAAATCCAGGGATTGGGTCGCAGCATCGAGATTAATGGTTCCGACTACTTTGGGGGCCAACACCTGTTTGAATTCGGCCGCTGTTTTTTTAATGATGAAATTATCACGAATGATCCCGGCACCGTGGAATATGCCGGTTAACTTACCAAGGGTATTATTAATCCAGGTGATTAACGCGGTCACTTGTTGCGCTTGCGTAACATCCACAGCACGGTAAATAACGGCCTGGCCAGTGGTTTGTTTTGCCTGGTCCTGCAGTGTGTGCAGTTGTTTTTGAGTTTCTGGAGTTAATGCCGAGCGACCGGTCAAAATTAGGGTGACGTTTTCGGTTTGTTGCAGTATTTCCCTAGCGAACAATATTCCCAGGCCACCCAAGCCGCCGGTCATTAAATAGATGCCTTGGTTCTTAAATACAGCCGTTGTTTTTTTTGGTTGTGACAGAATTGGTTGCGGCAGCATCGCTTGCTGCCAAATCACTTCTTTCCAGATGAGCACAAAGCGTTTGTCCCCCCGATACTTTATCTGGGTGTATCGATGCGCTGAGGTGTCGTGTTGAATCGCAAGCTGGTTTTGTTGCAGTTTTGCCACGCAGTTTTCCACGCTATCAACGTCATCAACCTGGATAAGCTGGGTGAGCAGTTTCGGGTTTTCTATTGAGGCGGTTTTCAGCAGCCCTGAAAGTCCGTTCAACAGCGATTGCTCCTCGATTGTATTGCTCAGCAATAGTTGAACGAGAACCCGGCCCTTCATTTTTTTCAGCAAAATGTCCTGAATAATCGTAAAACCGGCAATGGCGGCAGCCGTAAATCGACGATCGATACTTACCGTGCCGTTGTGCGCGGGTTCTGTTTGGGGTATTAGGCTGACACAGCGGCTGCCTGTAATTTCGGATTCAATTGCAGCGGCATTACTTCCCAGGCATTCACCAAGGAGAATCCACCGTTGTGTAAATTCTCTCGGCGTCGGCGGCGTTGTCGTGAAGGATATGGGAGCCTCTTTCCACACCGGTGTCGCCACGAGGGCTTCGTTAAGTACTTCGGCAGGTTCACGAACAGAAGGTGTTTTAATAACCTGCTGAGCCGGTGCTGTTTCCCTGCTTAGATTTTCAGTTTCTTTTCGTGTCTTGTCGTGTCCCGGTTGTTTGGATGAAAAGCCTTTTATTTTGATACAAATAAGGCCTTGTTCATCACACAGGTCAATATCCAGTTTTTGAATGGTCGGTGTGCCAGGGGCAGCGCGGTTAACGGAACCTGCTGAGGGCTTATTCGCGGAGTGGCGTATCCAGGCGTACATGTTGTTTGTGCAGGCGCGAATAATGTCCAGTGACTCCAGCGCAAAGGGCAGCGCCGGTTGCAGCAATGTTGCTTCACCGCTGGATACCCGTTGCGGGTCAACTGACAGGCCGAGGCAGGATTGAAACGCTGCATCCATCAATGCAGGATGTAAAACGTACTCGTTTTGAGTATCTGCGATTGATTCAGGAAGAGATAGTTTTGCCAGTACCTGCCGGTTCCCTGACGATTCGCTCCAGTTGATTTCCTGAATGGCTTGATGTCCGGGACCGTAGTGAATGCCCATGTTGTTAAAGGTTTGGTAACATTGCACTGCGGTAATATTGCCCTGGCGCAGTTGCGATTGCAGTGTTTTTAAATCAAGCCGCTCGTGCGAATTATTTTCCCTGGAGCTTATCGGTACTAATTGCGCCACGCCTTGCGAATGTAGATTGCGTTGATCGCCTGATTGGGTATATACCTCATATTGAATCTGTGCTGCGTGCTCGCTTTGATGGCCCGTGGCGAAGAGGTCTGCTTCGGCAAACAAGCCAATATGTACCGCCTGGTTCGCGCTATTAATGGTGCGGTTAATAATAAGTGGTTGCGCCCAAACCACCTTTTTCAAATGGATACGAAAAGCCTGCTGTGATGTGCCACTGTTGTTTCCACTATGGTTGTTTTCGGTAGGGTTGTTTCCACTATGGTTATTTCCACTATGGTTATTTCCACTATGGTTATTTCCGGCAGGGTTGTTGGGTAATCCTGCGGCCCTAGTAACCGCTGCCCGCGCCATTTCCAGATAGCCCACGCCAGGGAATACGTGCTCTCCGCGGATTTGATGATCCGCCAAAAAGAATTCGTTGCCGCTAAAACGCGTGGTGTAGCGTTGCTGGAATAAATCTGAGGTGTTTTCATGCAGTAACGGGTGCAGCTGAGCGGATACCGGCCTGGCCGCATGGGCAGGTGGCTGTGGTTGCCCGCCAGACATATGCGCATCGCCGAACCGTTCTTTGGCAAAGGCATACGTTGGGAGGCTGATCCTGTTTGGTCTCCGGGTGTAGAGTTGGTTCCAATCGACTGCCAGACCCTTTACCCAGAGCGACAGAATGTTGGCCATTTTATGATGCTGTACCCAGGATTGCAGTGTTTGCTGTAAATTATCGTCCGCAGTGAATAGCGCCAGCGTTTTTTCACTTTCCCTGGCATTACCCTGGTAAAAACCGTTTATGGTTTTATGGCCAGCGATGAAATGCCGCAGCTTTTCTGTCAGCATTTTCACTGAGTCTACAACAAAACCTATTCGTGCATCCATGGGGTCACGGCCAATCTGAAGGGTATAGGCCAGGTCGCTAAGTGCGATGTTCGCGGCATTGGGTGCGCTATGCTTGTCAATGAAGGCGAGTAGATTTTTAGCGGCGTCTTTTAAACGCGATACGTTTTTGGCGGATAGGGGGATGATTGTGGCAAGTGGGCCGCTTATTGGCGTATTTTTTTGACTCGCCATAGGGGACTCCGCCGCATGGGATTCAAGTACCACATGGGCATTTGTGCCACTGAACCCAAATGAACTCACCGCGGCTAAGCGAGAGCCCTTGGCATTGATCGGCCAGTCTTTAAGGTGGGTATTCACATAAAAAGGGCTTGTTTCAAATTCAATATGTTCGTTTTTATTTGAAAAATGTATCGACGGTGGAATTTGCTGATATTTAAAACTTAATAATACTTTAATAACACTTAAGACCCCGGCAGCGCCCGTAGTGTGGCCGATGTTGCCTTTTAACGAACCTATGGCGCAATAACCCTGCTTTTCGGACACTTTTCGAAAGCTGTCTGTTAGTGCATGAATCTCGATAGGGTCGCCGAGTTTCGTTGCCGTCCCGTGAGTCTCAATATATTGAATATCATTGATATCAATGTTACTTTTTTGATGTACGGATGTTTCCAGTTGACTTTGTGATAAATAACTTGGAACGGTGATACCGGCGGTTTGGCCGTCCTGATTGGTGCCAATGCCACGTATGTGACCGTAAATAGGGTCATGGTCTTGTATGGCGTCCTGGCGTCTTTTCAATATCACGATGCCCACGCCGTCACCCACCACGATTCCATTGGCGCGATTATCGAAGGGACGGCATTCGCCGGTTGGCGACAGCATGCCCGCGTTGGCCATCGATATAAAGGGGCCGGGGGTATTGTAAATTGTGATTCCACCGGCAATGGCGAGGTTGATTTCCTGGCTTCGTAGTTGTTGGCAGGCGAGGTTCATGGCAACCAATGACGACGAGCAGGCGGTGTCGATGGCTAATGTCGGTCCTTTTAAATTTAAAAAATAAGCAAGTCTGGCGGGTAAAATACTAATGGAGGAACCCAGCATCGATAAGTGAGAAAAATCCTGAACGACGGGGGTATATCCCGTTATGCCGAGAAAGGTGCCTACTGCTTGTGTGGTTAAACTGGCAGGTGAATATCCTGCGTCTTCCAGGGCCTTATAGCTTTCTTCTAAAACGATACGTTGATGAACATCCATCAATTCTGCTTCTTTTGGTGAAATATTAAAAAACAAGGCATCAAAGCAGTCAAGGTCAGCCATCTTTCCATAGCGGGGTGCGATGGTGGGGGATGTATGCTGTTTGAAAAAATCCAACCAGTGCGGGTTACTGATTGCGGTGATGGCGTCTTTGCCCTGGCTGATCAGTTCCCAAAATTCGCTTTGGCCGTTGGCGCCAGCACAGCGACAGGAAAGGCCAATAATGGCGATGTCGTCACTGGGCGTTGTCTGAGGCGTTTGATGTAATGGCGCTGGCGTGTTGAGGATCGACGGCTTCGGTATGTGCTTTACTGGCGACTTTGTTAGGCTATCGCTTGAAGGCTCCTTTTGGCTCCCGGCTGAAGACGCTTGTATCTGTTTGGCTAAAGATTCAAAACCATTGGTTTCAAACAGGGCGCTGGTGGGTAAATGCAGCTTGAATGCCATGTTTACTCGTTCAGTTAACTCAACGATATTGAGCGAGGTGATGCCTAATTCGTGAAACGTCACAATGTGTTCCAGGTCTTCGGCCTGATACCCTAAGCATTGCGCGAATATTGTTAGTAGCCGGGTTCTTATGTTTATTGGGTTTTCTTTAGGGAAGGGAGCAGGCGCATACTCAGACATGGCTGCAATTTTCGCTTTAGGCACCTTAATATGACAGGCAGATGATTTTTGAAGCGCCGCTGGTGAAGGTGCTTCTACTGGCACATCAGGGCTTAACAACATTTGGATGTGTTGGGCTAACGCCGCCACACTGTTGGTTTCAAACAAAATACTGGTGGGTAAATGGAGGTCGAATTCCTGGTTTACGCGTTCCGATAATTCAACAATATTGAGCGAGGTAATACCTAATTCCCGAAAACTACCCATGGCTTGAATGTCTTGTGGTGGATAACCCAAGGTGTTGACGAATAGGGCGAGCAGTCGTGGCTGTATCGTTGCCAACGCCTCGATGTGTGGTTGTTCCCGGTTGGCCAAATGAGTTTCGGCTAAGGTGTTTTCGGTGAGCGTTGTCTGGTGGCATGTCGGTTGCTGTGGAGGCTGATTGACAGGGCTTTCTTTTACCGGACTAATTTTTGGATAAGGAATATGCGCTGTTTTATGCATAGCCTTGAGTGCCAGTGGGTAGGCGGTCAGGTTCGCCAGTTTTTTCGCGTTGTAAGCCTGGCGTTGTTGGGCGCTCAGATGGCCTGCTTTTTCAAGTTTGAATAGGCAATAACTGATCCATCCCTTTTCCAGTGCCACTGATTGATTGGCGTAATTTCTATAGGTGTCCTGCGCCAGTTTTGGAAGCCCGTGGATGTTTTCTTCAAGCTGGGGGTCATAGAGGAAATTCATGACTTGTTCAGATACGTCAATGATTTCATCAATAATAAAATGGTGTGTTGAGAGTAGGTCGCGCCATTGACCTTGGGTCGAAATGTTGACTTCCACATTGCTGTCGACGATGGGGCCGCGTAAATTGGTAATGTAATCCATTAACAAAACCCGGCCATTATCGTTCAGGGCGGCGTCGATTTTATGAAATAATCGGTCTTTTTCGCGAATATGAAACGTGACTTCGATACCAATAATCAGATCACAGTGATCAGGGAACGGATCCTTGGCGCTATCTCCGTGAGTAATGTGTACTTGAGATTCAAGCTGGTGTTGGCTGATGCGTTTTTTGCCAAGCGCTGCTTGATCCCGGCTGATGGTAAAGCCATAGGTTTGAATATGCGGATACAGCTGAGCGATTTGGATAATGTCGGTGCCATGGCCACAGCCTATATCAAGCACTTTTTCAATCTGGCCAAAATCTTCCTTACAAAAGAGAACCTGCCGCATTTCGATTTGTCTGGATTTAACCATCCTCAGTTCTTCAAGACTTTTTTCTGGGTTTAACAGTAAGCGGGACATGGAAAAATTAGGCATTTTTTCCGGAAAAGGACAGAACGTTAAATACTCCTCCTTAAATTCCACCTGACTTTTTTGCGCCCACAAGCCGTAAAACTCGGCGGCTTTGTTTTCGTAGGGAGGGTTTTCATGAGCCAGGTTTTCATATAGCTTGGCGTCAATTGCATGCTCGGTATTGTTCAGCGATTGATTGCGGCAATATTTTTTCGTAAAAGGATAGGTCGGCAGCCCTGAGAGGCGCTCATGTTTATGGGTTCCGTATAAGCGTTGCCAGGAAACCGTGTTACCCATCACCCAACGTTTCGCCAGTTCGGTTAAATGCCGAGTGTCAAGTGCATCAGCCACCACATCATTGTTTTTAGGCAGGGGGGTATCGATATGAGCAGAGAAGGTGTTGATATTAGTAACCGCACCATTTTTGTACCATTGCGTTAATTGCTCTTGGAGTTCAGCGTGATTCATAAAGACGATAGCCAGACGATAGGGCATGGCTTCTCTGCCAACCTGTAGCGTATAGGTGATGGATGCCAGATTCAGGGCGGGTATCTGTTGCTGATGTTTTTTCAGGTAGCTTATCCAGGTTTGGACGTAGTGTCGCAAGCTGTCCTGGTTTTTTGCGGAAAGGATAAACAGCAGCAATGGTTCGTTATCCTTATTGTTATTGTTAGTGTTAGCGTTATTGTTAGTAATAGCGTTCTTCGTTGCCATACCCACAGGGGAATCCGATACCGGTGCGGATACCGAAGAACAAGGCTCTGCTCTATATTCTTCCACAATAATATGCGCATTGACGCCCCCGGCGCCGACACTAGTGATGCCAGCGCGCCTGGGAACTTCAATTCCGTCCACGGTCACGGGTTGCCATTGGGCGACGTGTTGTTGCAACTTGAAAGCGAGTTGATCAAATGGGATGTTGGGGTTTAGCGCCCGCTTAACCAGGGTGGGGACTAATGTTTTATGTTTTAAGCATAAAATAACTTTGCTTAATTGTGACATTCCTGAGGCGGCTTCACTGTGGCCGGTATTGGGTTTTACCGAGCCAATGTGGTAGTCGCCTTGAGTCCCCTGCCGTTGGCTAAAGACATCGGCGAGGGCGGCCATTTCGATGGCGTCACCCATTTCAGAACCATTGGCAGCGGACTCGATATAACTGATGCTTCTGGGGTCAATGGTATTGTAGCGCAGTGCTTGTTGAATCACCGCTGCCTGCTGTTTTGGGTTGGGAACCGTATAGCCATGGGTTTTTCCTCCATGATTGATGGCGGTTCCCTGTATTAATGCATAAATACTGTCCCGGTCCCGCAACGCCAGGGAATAAGGTTTTAGTATCACCACACCTACCGCCTCGCCTGGCACAAATCCATCACTGTCTTTTTGAAAGGCGGCACAATACTCGGTTTTTGATATCATTTGGCCCATGGACAGTCCGGTATAGGCTAGCGGATGCAAGTATAAGTTTACCGCACCGGCAATTGCCATTAATCCTTCGCCATAACGCAGATATTCACAGGCCTGATGAATGGCCACCAGTGCGGAGGAACACATGGTATCCACCGGAACACTGGGGCCTTGTAAGTCCAAATGATACGATACACGATTGACCAACGATGAAAATGAGGTCTTCGGTAATGCGTCATAATTACCGGCGGCGTACAAATTGAATTCCTGTCGGGTGATGCCGGCAAACACGCCGGTTCTGTGTCGTAATGGCTCAGGTAATTGCGATACCGCATAACCGGCGTCTTCCAGGGCTTTCCAAGCTTGTGTTAAAAATAGGCGTTCTTGTGGATCAATATTTTCTGCTTCGCGGGGCGGCATATTAAAAAATAACGGGTCGAAGTCATAACAGCCGTCAATAAACCCGCCCCACTTGCTATAGCTTTTCTTTAGAATACTTGCTTTGCCCGGTTCGGCCTCATAATACTTTTCACAATCCCAGCGTGCGCTGGGGATTTCGGTAATACTCGCTTTGCCAGCGGTTAAGTTTTCCCAGAATTCGCTGAGGTTTTCTGCTTGTGGATAGATGCCACTCATGCCGATGATGGCAATGGCCTCACCCTGAGTGCGGGCGTGGATGGGGGGTGCGCTCCTGGACGGATTGTCTGTGGTCTGCAATAAAGTCCCTCTGGCGTCTGTTGCCGGTGCAACGGTTGTCCTTGAATGGTTAGCCACCGTTTCCAACCCGGTCCAGGATAAACAGGCGAGCGGATAGGTCTTAATGAGGTGACCTGTCAGCGCCGCTAACGTGGTGTATTCGTAAAACAATGTTTTGGAGATATCACCAAAGACGGACGCCAATTGGTGATTGAGTCTACTGATAAGAATAGAGTCAATACCATAGGATGCTAGCGCTTCTGTTTCATCAATGTTGGCTGCGGGAAGTTCAATGACGGCACCGAACAGCTGTTTCAGGTTATTCAGGGTTTGTTCCTGGAGCAACATCTCATCGCATATTGGCGCTTGTTGATTTAGTGGCCGGGGCCACGCTGCGGTTAAATAGTCTTTGAGTCGTTCAACATGACCGGCCATGACCAGTACCTGTGCGTGGTTGCTATTGAGGCAGTGATGAAATGCCGCAATGCCTTGATGGGTTGGCATTGGCACCATGCCGCTGATCGTGGTCATGGCGGCTTCGGTGGCACTGTCAACGGACATGCCCCCGTCTTGCCACAAGGGCCAGTTAATGGCGAGAGTTTTCCCTTGGCGCTGTTTTGATGCGACCAATGTATTGCGATAATCGGTATAACGATCAATAAAACCATTGGCCGTGGCGTAATCGGCCTGGCCAGCATTTCCAATGACCCCGGCAATGGAAGAAAATAGTACAAAAAAATCCAATGCCAGATCTCGAGTGGCCTGATCGAGATTGATGGTGCCTGATACTTTGGGGGCAAGCACCTGGCGGAAATCTGCTGCGGTTTTTCTGAGGATAAAGCAGTCTTTGATAAGTCCTGCACTATGGATAATGCCGTTGAGCTTACCGTGAGTGTGTTTAATGGACTCAATCAACGTCACGACTTGTTCGGGTTGGGTGAGGTCTACACACTGGTACTGCACCTGTTGTTGCTGCCGCTGTTGTCGCTGCAATGTGTTCAGGGTGTTTTGTTGTTGGTCCGATAACTGGGAACGGCCGATCAAAATGATGCTTACATTGTCAACGTGTTGCAGTAGGTCGTTAGCAAATATTATCCCAAGGCCACCTAATCCGCCGGTAATCAAGTAAACACCCTGGTGCTTATAGCATGGGGTGCCTAGCTCGTGCGGGGTGAGCAAGTCTGGCCCTGCTGGTCGTATTTTCCAGTCGTTAACAAGACGTTGCTGTTGGTGATAGTTGATCTCGATGTCAGGGGTTAGGGTTTGGTTTTCCTGTAATATTTTCGCCAGACCGGTGGTGCTTTCATCTGCGTCAACGCTAATGAGTTGACAGGCTAATTGCGGGTTTTCACGCATCGCCGATTTAAGCAAACCTGACAATGCCGCCAGACCTAAGCCCAATGAGGCTTGCGCTGACTCGCAGGGAATTACCAATTGCACCAGTATCTTTTGATGGGGGTGCGCAGTATGTTGTTGACCGTTTTTCGGCCGGTCTAGTATTTGACGAATCTTCAGGAAGCAATCCACCGCATAAGCGGTAAATAGTTCGCCCAGTTCATTCGGGGCAAGTGTCGTGGCGAGGGGCGACGTATGTTGCGCACTAAGAGTGGCACTGCGACTCCCTGGAAGGAGCGATGCAAGTTGTTGTGGATTGATGTGGTTAAGTGCGCCCAGAAGAACCCAGCGTTCATCGTGTGCCTGGGTTTGCAAAGGTTCGATACTGCTTAAGGGAGATTCCCGCCAGTATGGCGTTGCCAGCAGTAGTCCTGTCGTTGGAGCAATGCGTATGGCATGACTGGGTTTTTCATTCGCCCATTGCGTTTTTTGGCTAATGGTTCTGTCTGCAATCCAATAGCGATCCCGCGCGAAGGGATAGGTGGGCAGGCTGATACGGTGGTATTTGCGCTGTGGTGTGCCTGGATTTCCCGCATTAGAATATAATGTGTGCCAGTCCAGATTTAAGCCCCTGACCCATAAGTTAAGAAGGTCAGGCCAATTTTTATGCGCAACCAAGGTATCAACCGCGTGTTGCAGTGCTGCGTTGGTTGAGAATAGCGTTAATACGTCGTTGTTGTCTTTGGTGTGTCCAAGGTAGCCGTTCTCAATAGTCTGATCATCCGCCAAATAATGTTTTAGTGTGGTTTCGAGTTCCGCGATTGAGGTGACTATTACCGCTAAGCGGCAGTCCATGGCTTCCCGTCCGGTTTGCAGGGTATAGGCAAGGTCATGGATATCGATCGTGGATGTTTGCAGAAATGCCACCAAATCCACCACGCGTTGTTGCAGTCGTTGTTTGTTTTTCGCTGACAGGGGAATGACCAGTGGTTCTGGACTTATGTTTTCAGGGCTTTTGTTTACAGGCCAATTGCTTTTACCCGTCAGGCTTTCAATCGACCGATGTTCATCATATTCTTCTAACAGGATATGGGCATTGGCCCCGCCGGCACCAAAAGAGGAAATTCCCGCAATTCGGGGTATTTCCTTGCCGTGAATGTTGGGGCGATCCCAGGGGATTAAGGCCTGGTTAAGCACAAAAGCCGTTTTATCAAATGCAATATTTGGGTTCAGGGTCCGGGCATGCAGGCTGGGGGCAATTTGACGGTGCTTGAATTGCAATATAATCTTGGTTAAACCGGCAATACCGGCGGCCGCTTCCAAATGACCAAGATTCGATTTGGCTGAACCCAGTTTGCAGAATCCAAGATCCTGGGTGTCCTGTTGAAACGCCTGTGTCAGTCCGGTGATCTCGATGGGGTCACCTAATGCGGTGCCGGTACCGTGGGCTTCAATATAACTTACCTGTCGGGCATCAATGCCTGCCTTGTCCAGGGCGCTGCGAATTAACCCTGTTTGGGCCTTGGGGTTAGGGACGGTATAACCGTTGGTTTTTCCGCCATGGTTAACCTGAGTTGCCCTAATAATGGCGTGAATTTGATCGTGATCGGCTATCGCGGCGTCGAGTGGTTTTAATAACACCACGCCAACCCCTTCGCCCGGTACAAAGCCATTGCCATTGTCGCCAAAACTTTTACAGCGTCCATCCTGCGAGAGCATTTTTTGTGTGCAAAGTCCCACGTATCCCGATGGGTGCAGGTTCAGGTTAACACCACCGGCAAGCGCCAGCGCGCATTCGCCGCGATGAATATGTTCACAGGCCTCATGAATTGCCGTGAGTGACGACGAACACATGGTATCAATGGGCATGCTGGGCCCTTGTACGTCGAGAAAATAAGATACCCGATTGGCGACGGAACAAAACGAGGCATAGGGACCGTAGAGGTTAAATCCGGTTTTGGTGATGCCGGCAAATACCCCGACCCGCTGTTGGTAGCGGGTTTTCAAGGTATGACGGGTGTAACCTGCATCTTCCAGTGTTTTCCAGGCGGTTTGCAAAAACAGCCGTTCCTGCGGGTCCATATTGATGCTTTCTTTTGGCGAGATATTAAAAAACAAGGCATCAAATTCGGCGAACTGCTCAACAAAGCTGCCCCACTTGCTGTAACTCAAACCCTGTTCAATCGCGTGCTCGACATCGGGATGATAAAAGTCTGCCAGCGACCAGCGTTCGGCGGGAATTTCGGTGACACAGTCTTTGCCGGTTTTAAGATTTTGCCAGTATTGTTCGAGGGTTTCGGCCTGGGGGTATAGGCCACTTAGCCCGATAATCGCAATAGCCGATGATGGTGCGGTTGCGGATGATGCGGCAGGCAACGCTGTTACGGGCGAGGTAGATTGTGCTTGCATAGGAGATAGTTGCACAGAAGATGTTTGAATCGACGGTGACAAACCTGTCCAGGTGGCACAGGCAGTAGGATGTTGTTGTACAAAATAATCACTGAGCCCCTGCAAGGTTTGATATTCAAAAAACAGGGTTTTGGAAATTTCGCCAAAAATGGAGGTTAACGATTGATTGAGGCGGGTAATCATCACCGAATCGATACCGTAGGATTCCAGCGCCTCGTTAGCGTCGATTTTAGCCGCAGGAAGTTTAATTAGCCGGCCCAGCAGGCGCTTGAGTTGATCGCCAGTTTTTTGCCGCAGTTCGTTTTGATACAGTCCGTTTTGATCGCGTGTTTGTTGCCCTGAGGCGTATTGCTGATGTGCTTCTTTGCGCTGATGATCGAGCCGGGTTTTTGAAGGATTAACGCCCAACAGTTTTTGTATCATTTGTTCCCGCCTGCCTTCCAGCACCAAAACCTGACTGAAATTGGTGTTAAGGCTGTGATAAAACGCGCGCATTCCCGTGGAGGTTTGCATTGCCATGATGCCGGTGGTTGCTGCAATGATGGATTGGGTGGCAGCGTCCACGGTCATGCCGCCGTGTTGCCATAACGGCCAATTGATGGCGATGGTTTTACCTCGGCGTTGTTGGGCGGCGACCTGCTGGTTACGATGGTAGGCAAACTGGTCCATAAAGGCGTTTGCCGTGGCGTAATCGGCCTGACCGGGGTTGCCTAAAACGGCGACAGCGGATGAAAACAAAACCAGAAAATCCAGGTCCATTGCTTCGGTGGCAAGGTCAAGGTTGATGCAGCCACTGACTTTTGGTGCGAGCACCTGGGCAAACGCCTGGGTGGTTTTGTTAATAATATAATTATCGTCAATCAGCCCTGCGCAATGCAGGATGCCATCTAGCTTGTGGTATTGTCTGCACACTGACGCCATCAATGTTTTGACCTGGTCAAGCTGGCTCACGTCAAGTTGATGATATTGAACCGGGCCATGCGCTAGTGGACCGGCATAACTCGCCAGTCGGTGCAGGGCTTGCAGTTGCTGTTGTTGTTCGGTTGACAGCGGGGAGCGACCGCTTAATATAACGGTTGCCGTGTTATGTTGTTGTAAAATTTGTTTGGCAAACAACAGGCCTAAACCGCCCAGGCCGCCGGTAATAAGATATACCCCGGCTGCTTTAAAGGCGATATGGTTTGTTGGTGTTGGTGTTGGTGTCGGTGGTAGTGTTGGGGTGCTGGCAAGCGCTTCCCAGGTTAGTACCAATCGTTGTTGTTGCTGATAACGAATGACCGCATCCTTTATCGCGGCTTTGTTTTCCAGGAGTTGCTGTACTAGGTTTTCCGGTGATTCAATGTGTATCACTTGCCCCACAAATGCGGGGTTTTCGAGGTGTGCGGTGTTGAATAAACCACTTAGTCCGGTAAAAAGAGCGGCCGTTTGATGTTGGTACGGCAGCACCAGTTGCACGAGAATGTTGCCTTGCGTTGTTATGATGTTTGTTTTGACGCTTGTTTTGACACTTGTTTTGGCGCTTGTTTTAAGCGTGGTGTTAAAGATAGCTTTAACATATTCAAAACACTGCAGTGCATAGTCAGTGAAGCTGGCGTCGACACGCTGTTGGCTTGTGGTTAATGTGACACAGCTTATAGGCGTGGATGGATCGGTCTTAGTGAGTTTGGCTGTTAATGCATCGGCATTTATTGGAATGTGCTGGCAAAGCAACACATGGTGTTGAGAATAATGGGGCGGTGAATTAGAGTTTGCACTACCAACCGCATCAAGTGATGCCTGTTGCCACGCGGGTGTCATCATCAACAGGCTTGCCTGTGCGGGTTCCTCGCGTTGATTTGCGGTCTCTTGCGTTGTGGTTTCGAGTGTTGTGGTGTTCAATGTCGCGCTTGATGTCATTATGGGTTCAGGCCAGTCGTTGGTAATATCATCAGAAATCCAATAGCGTTCCTGGGCAAACGGGTAAAGGGGTAAGCTGATGCGCTTGCCGATAGGTTGATGCAGGTGTTGCCAGTCCGCTTCTTCGCCCTGAAGCCAGCGAGACAGCTGTAGTTCAAGTGCGTTGTGGTTCGGTAACGAATCGGCCTGTTTTTGCGCTGTTGGCGTGGCCGATTTTCCGGTGAGATAACCTTGTAATTTTTCTTCGAGTTCTTGGGTGGAGCAGACCACAAACCCTAGGCGTTCTGCCATCGCTTCCCGACCGACTTGCAGGGTATAGGCAAGGTTGGCAAGCGAGACGGTTTTTTCGTTTTTAATCCAGGCCAGTAAATTATCCACCACTTGTCGTAAACGCGCTGGGTTTTTAGCACTTAAGGGAATGATGACTGTAATCCCGGCATTGCTCTTCATAGCGGTCGGGGTTGGAATGACCGGGGGTTGCTGGTGGTTCACCACATATTCAGCAATAACGGCATGCGCATTGGCACCACCGGCGCCAAAGGAGGAAATACAGGCAAGGCGGGGGATTTCCTGCCATTGTCCGTCGATTTCAATGTTAGGGCGTTCCCAGTTGGTAAGGTGTTGCTGAACATAAAAGGGGCTTTGTTCAAAATCGATATTGGGATTGTGTTTTTGGGCGTGCAGCGATGGCACCAGCTGTTGATGCTTTAGTTGCAGTAAAATTTTGCTCAGGCCCGCCATGCCAGCAGCTGATTCTAAATGCCCAATATTGGATTTAACCGACGCGATAGCGCAAAATCCACTGGCCTGGGTGTGTGCTCTAAAGGCTTTGTTTAATCCAGTAATTTCCACCGGATCGCCAAGCGCTGTGCCGGTGCCGTGTGCCTCGATGTAGCTGACCCAGCGTGGATTTACCCCGGCTGTTCGCATGGCCTCTAAGATCACCTCGGCCTGTGCATTGGGATTTGGAACGGTATAGCCATGGGTAAAACCATCATGATTAATGGCGGTGCCTTTGATAACGGCGTAGATTTGGTCATTGTTTGTCATGGCGTCATTCAGTGGCCTGATCAATAGCGCGCCTACCCCTTCGCCAGGGGTGAAGCCGTCGCCACCGTCCCCAAAGCTGCGGCAGCGACCGTCGGAAGAGGACATGTTGAGTTGTGCCTGCAGACGATACTTATTGGGGTGAATGGAGACATTTACGCCACCGGCAATGGCGGCTTTACACTCGCCGCTTTTGACACTGCTTACGGCTAAATGCAGTGCGGTGAGGGACGAGGAGCACAGAGTGTCCAAGGCCATGCTGGGGCCGTTCCAGTTAAAAAAATGGGAGATGCGGTTGGCAATGGAACCATAGGAGGAACTGATGGCCACAGCGTCCACGGCGGCTTGTTTGTCACGGCTGTCGAGATTATCTTGAACGCTATTGTTAATGTGCAGCGCGGGACTGTACAGCTGGTATTCGCCATACATCACGCCGACGTAAACGCCTATTTTCCCTTGAAACACTTGCTTGCAGGCCTGGCGAGGATAACCGGCATCCTCTAAGGTATGCCACACGGTCTGTAAAAAAAGCCGTTCCTGTGGGTCCATTAACTCGGCTTCTCGTGGCGAAATATTGAAAAACAGGGGGTCAAACTGATCCACGCCGTCAATAAATCCTCCCCATTGGTTGAGCGATTTATCTTGGTGGGTCCATCGTTGTGGGGGAATTTCGGCAATACAATCCACACCGTTTTTTAGGTTTTCCCAATACTCGGTTAAGGTATTGGATTTTGGGTATCTGCCGCTGACGCCAATGATGGCCACGTCGTTTTCCTGTTGACTCGCAGGCAGGGAATAAGGCGTGGGTGTCTGACAGGTGCAGTCGCTGGCAGGTGCGCCAATTTTTTGGGTGAATTCGCCATGGTTTTTAACAAAATAGTGCGCCAGGGCATGAATGCTCTGATATTCGAAGAATAAGGTTTTTGACAAGTGGCCAAAACTATTTTCGAGTCTGCGGTTGAGCTGAGTGATCATCAGGGACGTTATGCCATAGGCGTCAAAGCTTGCTTGGGCTTTAATGTTGGCGGTGGGGATTTCTGATACTGAAGATAATAGCTGCTTGAGATAGTTTTCCATTTGTTGCAACGCGCCGTTTTCTGCGTCACTAACGGTGTTTTGTGCCGCTGTTTTATGTTCGGTTTTATGCTCGATTTTATGAACCCAGTGGTGTTCTTTGGCAAATGGGTACGTGGGTAGAGCGACGCGCTTCTTCCACGGCTGATCAAACTCGTGCCATGAAAACTGATTTCCCTGTACCCATTGTTGTGCAATTGAGGACAATGGCATGGTGGGTTTGGCGGTGAGGATATCCTGGTTGTGTTCTGGCGCTTGTCCCAGATAAAGGTGCGGCGAGTTTGTGCTGTTATCGGCATGTGTTACCCGGTCGGAATGGCTGATGTGTTGTAACATCTCCTGTAACGCCTGGTGCGACTGGACGATTATGGCAGCTCGTTGCTGCATGGCAACGCGACCGACGCGCAGGGTGTACGCAATATCGGACAGACGGGGCAAGGATGGGGAATTCGCGTGCCGCGTTAAAAAGTGATAGAGCCTGTCGGCAAGTTGTGTTAATTGAGAGGGAGTGGCAGCGGACAACAGGATCAGTTGCTGCGTTGTTGCGGGTTCCTGGCTTTGGTTGTTTGGTAGATATTCTTCAACAATAAGGTGTCCACCCGATCCCGTGGCGCCAAAAGCGTTAATCAATGCACGGCGGGGTTGGCCATCGGCACTCGGCCAGCTTTGTAATTGATCAATAATGGTTAACTGGCTTTGCGCCAGTCCCAGCATGGGATTTTCCGCAGATAAGCGCAGGGTAGGGCAAAGTTGCCGGTGTTGCATTTGCAGTAGCACTTTGCTGAGCTGTGATATTGCGGAGGCGGATTCGAGGTGACCAATATTGGATTTTACACTACCGATATAAAGCGGCCGGTCCCTTTCAAAGACGGCTTTCAAGGCGGAAACTTCTGCGGCATCCGCCATGCTGGCCCCTGGTGCGGCGGCTTCAATGTACGAAATACTGTCTGCAGTAACCCCGGCGTTGTTTAGCACAGCGTGTAGGGATTCTGTTTGTCTTTTTGAATGAGGTGCACCATAGCGAGTACTTTTGCCGCTATGGCCGATGGCGGTTCCCTTAATAACACCGTAAATGGTATCGCCGTGTTGTTCCGCATCCGCCAGCGATTTGATTAACAGAGCACCCACTCCCTCGCCGGGAACCCAGCCGTTGCCCTCGATGCCAAAGGGGTGGCACTGTCCGTCTGGCGATAATAAACCCAATTGGCGCAGTACACCATGGTGATAGGGATGACTCATGAGATTGACGCCACCGACCACGGCGGCCTGGCATTCGCCCTGTTGCACACTTTGACAGGCGTAGTGGATGGCTGTCATGGTGGATGAACAGGAGGTATCCAGCGCAACGCTGGGGCCGTGAAAATCAAAAAAGTACGACACCCGACTGGCAATTGCCGAGTGATGTGAGATGGCCGGCATCGCCGGGATTTCCTGCGCAGCAGGCGGGTGTTGCCACGCCGCCATGCTGTAGTGCTGGTAGTCGCTCCACATGGCCCCCACAAATACCCCTGTTTTGTTTGCCACGCGGTTTAATTGCTCGCTGGTATAGCCTGCGGTTTCCAGGCATTCCCACACCACTTCCAGTAACAGGCGCTCCTGAGGGTCCAGGGTTTTTGCCTCGCCCGGCGTAATGTTAAATAGCTGCGAATCAAAGCAGTCTATGTCAGGTAAAAACGCTGCTCGTTGCTGGAAAGCATCGGTTTTGTGGTCATTAAGCAAGGAGGGGGCGGTGCGGTAATGGTCGGCCTGATCAAAGGACAGCTCGGTAAAGCTTTGCCTGCCTGATTTTAAATTGTCCCAGAATTTTTCCAAATTGTTGGCGCCGGGGTATCTGCCGGTAATGCCTATTATTGCTATGTCGTGGGGTATTGTTATGTTATGGGGTGCGACGTTTTGCTCGACGCTGGAGGGAGAGGGAACCAAGGGTGCAATTGACGCGATATCTTGGTTTCTGCCTGTGTCGTTGCCATTTGCTGCGTTTTTGCTGGCATCCAGGTACTTCCAGTCCTGCGGTAAGGCTTGGACATGGCGGCCACCAACAAGACTATGGAGCAGTTCGTCATCGTCATCCAGCTGAAAGTCTGCACGAATTTTGTCGAACCTCAATCCCCCTAAGGGACAGATGCCGATCTCAAACTCGGCTTGCTTGTCCATGAGCAATTGTCCCATACAACCGGCTTCCAGCAGGGCAATGTAGCGGCTTTCATCCTGGTAAATCGGGCGGAGTAGGGTTAGTGGCGCCACAAAAAATACTGAAAATGTTGATTTTTGGAAATGTTGTCGATTGAACGGATAATGGCAGGCTTTAAGGGCTGTCGACGACGTTGCACTGATACGGGTTATCTGGTGTGCCGTGGGGTCATACCGGTACAGTCCCTGGGTAATCCCTGTCACGGCATTTTCTTTTACGAAGATATAAACCTTGATGGTGTTTCCGGTCAGTGAGGGGTAAAGGAAGCGGGGTTTGCCCGCAATGTCCCGGCTGCTTAGTAGCGAGATAAATTGACTGAATTGCCCAAAGGAGATTGTTTCATCGATATAGTCGCGTTTTGATGAACGGCATAAATAACGTAAGTTATCCGTGGTAATGGCGCTGTTAAGTTGAATGGCGTTTGTTGCAGAGGAAAAACATCGCAGTGGACTCTTTACCTCGGTTTTTTCCTGTTTGCTGGGCAGCTCGGGTAGCTCGCCGGTTTGTTGCAGGTACGCCGAGAAATGGCCAAGCAGTTGCTTCCCCGTTTGTTGGAGATAGTCAGGCAAAGCATCAACGGTTGTGCGGGCAACAACCGTTTGAGGCACCCCGGCTAACAGGCAGTGTGTGAAGTGATGACTTTCATCGAGTCGGAACCGGTCACGTATGTGATCAAAATCAATGCCAATAGCGGGTGCAAGTTCCAGTTGGAAATCGGCTTGTCGGCTGACTAACAGCTGCGCCATATAACCCGCATCAAGCACCGACAAGGGGTGGCTTGATGCTTTATAGATGGGTTCGATGGCGCTTAGTTGTACTACAAAAAAGATCGCAAAGCTGGCGTGTTGAAATAATTCCCTGTCATACTCGGAAAATACGGTTGGCTCGATGTGTGCCGCATTACCTACGGCATATAAGCTGTGTTCTATCGGATGATAATAGTAGATACCTTGCGCTAGTCCCGCCACGCCTTGCTTATTAATGTAGAGGTAAGTTTGCGTCGCATTGAGTCCACCGGATGAAGGGTAGAGGTATTTTTGTTTGCCATCGAGGCTGCCCGCTTTTAACAAGGATAAAAACCGGCTGAAACATTCTTCGGAAACAGCTTGTCCGGTGTAGGTTCTGTTGGGCTGAATTTTTTCATAAAAGGTGTTACAAAAAGACGGTTTTTTTTGTAATTTGATGCAATTACCCGCTGGGTGAATGTCATCCGCGACCGCCGGTTGCGCGGTTGGCTCATGCTTATGTCGTTTGATAGGATTGAGCGGCGGCTGGGGAAGATTGTTCTCGATGTAAGCCGCGATGGCGGTAACGCTGGGGGCATCTAAAAAAACCTCGACAGGAACGTTAATGCCGTAGCGTGCATGTACCTTGTCCACCACTTGAACCATGGTGAAGGATGTTGCGCCCAGGTCGAATAAGTCATCATTGCTTTGAAGATGTTGAAGGCTTAAAAGCTCACTAAATAGCGCCAGTAATTCGGTCTTGATTGAGTTTATGTTTATGTTCAGACAGCTGTTGGCCGGTTGGTGATGAGGGTTTGTGGCTGGATCACCCTGGGGTACAACCGGATTACCCTGCTGATGTGCTTGGCTTGGTAGCTTAGTTTTCAGGTAATGGGCAATGGCCTGTACACTGGGGGCGTCCAACAGGACTTCTATCGGTAGGTCGACGCCATAGCGGGCTTGCACTTTTTCCACGGCCTGCACCATGGTAAAAGAGGTGGCGCCCAGGTCAAATAGATCCGCGTTTACCGGCAGTGTTTTAATGTTCAGTAAGTCTGCAAAGTCCTGCTGCAATGTTGTGGTTAAGGTCTCCGCTACTGTTTCGGTGAGTGTTGCGGTTGATGTTGCTGTAAATGTCTCTGCATTTGTTTCAGCAAATGTTTCCGCAAGTGTTTCCGTATGTACCTCCGCGAAGGTTTGCGCTTCAGACGCCGCGGGCTGCTTTTTAGTTGTTCCGGGCAAGGCGTCGCGATCAATTTTTCCATGTGCCGTCACCGGGAAGCTATCCAGGCAAATAACCGCATTTGGCAGCATGTATTCGGGTAAACTGGGCTTAAGGAAGTCGCGGACCTGTTTCAGCTGCATGTCTTGCCGGGTAGCAACATAGGCGATCAGTTTAGGATCACCCTGGGTTTCTGCTTGCACCAGCACCAGGGATTGCTCGATCCATTGGTGTTGATTCAGGGCGTTTTCGATTTCACCTAATTCAATGCGGAAGCCGCGCAGCTTCACCTGAAAATCCATGCGCCCTAAAAATTCTATATTGCCATCGGATAAATACCGCGCTTTATCACCGGTTCTATACAGTTTAGCGCTGTTGTTGGCGTGCCCGGCAAAGGGATTGTTAACAAATTTTTCCGCGCTGAGTACGGCTCGGTTCAGGTAACCTGTCGCCAAACCAATCCCGCCGATATAAAGTTCGCCGCTTTGTCCTGTGGGTGCTGGCTGGCGCTGCTCATCTAGAATATACAGTTGAATATTGTCAATGGGGCGTCCAATGGGTACCTTTTTATCCGGCCGTTGTTCACATTGCCAATAGCTGACATCCACGGCGGCTTCGGTGGGGCCGTAGAGATTATGCAATGTGGCCGGCAATAGCGCCCTGAATGTTGTGATTACGTCATAAGCCAGGGCTTCGCCGCTGACAAAAACGTGGTTTAGTGAGTGGCATAACCCGGCCTTGGTTTGTTTAAGAAAAAAACGCAACATGGAGGGAACAAAATGGCAGATGGTAATTTTTTCCTGCCGAATGATGTCAATCAAATAGGTGTTGTCCTGATGTCCTTTGGGCTTGGCTATTACCAGGCAGGCACCGGTGATTAGGGGGAGAAACAGTTCCCACACGGAGACATCAAAGGTATAAGGCGTCTTTTGTAAAATACGATCCTGGTCGGTGACTTGGTAGTGGGTTTGCATCCAGAGTAAGCGATTGCAGATAGCCTGATGGGGCAGCATGCACCCTTTGGGTTTTCCCGTCGAACCGGAGGTATAAATTATGTAGGCTAAATCTTCCAGCCGGTTGATGTTGTTTGGGTTGTTTATTGGCTCCCGGGCGACATAGCGCCAATCCTGATCAAGCGCCAAGGTATTACCTTGAAAGTCCTGCAGTTGTGCGACAAATTGTTGCTGAGTGAGCACGATGGAAACACCGGCGTCTTGTAATATTAACGCCAGTCGATTTTTGGGTGTATGTGGGTCCAACGGTAAATATGCGCTGCCCGATTTTAACACGCCTAACATCGCCACGATCATTTCTATTGATCGATCCATCAGGATGGCAACAATCTGGTTTGGTCCTTCTCCCAATCCTCGCAGATAATGTCCACACTGGTTGGCGCGTTCATTCAGTTCGCGATAATTGAGCCGTTGCGTTTCAAAACACACCGCCTGAGCATCGGGGCTTAGCTCGGCCTGTTTTTCAAATAAATCGTGCAAGCCCTTATGCAGGGGGTATTGTTTGCCGGTATTATTCCAATCATGCAATTGATGGTGTTTGTCTGCTATGGTCATTGCGTTATGCCTGTTCTACTGAGTCTGAAGCTAAGTCTTCAACAATCTGTGGGTTAACCGCTTGTTGGTTTACGTGCTGTTCTTTGGTCTCTGATTCGTTGTGCTTATGTTCATCGGGCTTATGTTCATCGAGATTATGTTTATTGAGCTTATGTCTATTGAGTCTGGCATCATTACTCTTCGTGGCCCGAGCTTGAAATTTTTCGGCTTGCGCATTAATTAAATGGTCGAAATTGGTTTCTTTCCAGCTATAAGGTACTTCGGCCAGGTATTCGAGCACCCGTTGATACGCCGCAAAAATTTCCTGGATCATGCCATCGGGAAATCGTCCTTTGGCAACATCCCAATGCAGATGCAATTGTTCGTTTTGCTCTGTGCTGATATTGTCTAAATCCACTTGAGGGGTCTGGCTCAGGGATTTTGTGCGTCGCACGCCTTTCGGTAAATTCAGCTCAATCGGAGTACTCAGGTCGGTGAAGACGATCGGGAAAGTGAGCATTGATGGTTTTTTGTCGATGGCGGATCTGTTTTTTGCGACTACGGTTCTCAATGCGCGTAATCCGCTGACGGCCCGATGCGAGAGATCTTGTTGCACGATACGGTGATAGTGTCGTACTTTCTTCTCAAAGCTTGGCGCCGGTTTGTCGACAATGGTACGTTCTATAACAACCCAGCTCATGGCGGTAAAGTCCCCGGCAATGTCGTTAATTCCCGGGTGCAGGGGTAGCCTTTCCCAGCTGGGAATAACAATTGAAAAAGATGCGGCGCCTGACCATGCGGCTAATACGTCAGCGTAGACGGTGAGTAATATCATACTGGGTGCGACGTGCAGCTTAGCTGCGAGGGATTTAATCTTCGACCATTGCGCCAGGGTGCCTTCAAGGCGTTCAGTTTGATTGCTAACGGTGCCCTGCCAAGAGGGCAGTGATGGCCCCGGTGGCATGTCTGCAAATTTGTTTTTCCAATATTGTAAGCTGTTCCGGTAACTTTCTGTCTGTTGATAGTTTTGCAAGGTCAAAATGTAATCGCTATAGCTGATTGCCGCGCTTTTGGCCGGGGCTACAGGATTGTCATAGAAATAAAACAGCTGTTTTTGCAGTAGTTCAATGCTGGGTCCGTCGGCGATCATTAAGTCGAGGCTAAAATGTACACCAGATATGAGCTTGTCGATGTGCGACACCTGTAGGTCAAAGTAAGGCCATTCACCCAGCGGACAAAGCCGGTTCATTATCGCCACTTCGGTTGTGTTGAGCGCTTGAGCGATGTCGGCACCGGTGAACGCCCGTAAATCGTTGACCCGAATCGCATACTCAGGGATGTGGGGTAGACGTTGCTGGGTGCCGTTGGGGTGGATGACCGTGACCAGAATGTCGTGAACGGCCAGCGTTTTTTGCCAGGCATTTTCAAGTCGTGCCAGATCAAGATTTTCAACTTCAAAATAGGTATAGACTTGCGCGCTCATCTGGGCACCGTGGCGTGTTCTGCCAAAGGCGTAGGCTTGTTGCTGGTCGCTGAGGGGGTAAGGCCTGGTAGGTTCCTCGCGAATGATCTTCAAGTGCAGGTCATCGGCAAGCCGGTGTAAAGCACTGCAATAGTCGCTGAAAATGTTGTCAATCAATCCCGGTGCATAGTAGTCAGGGTTTATGTCCCAGTTGAAGATTAGGCCGCCATTTTTTTCGTGAATTTGATGGTCTAAAGCGATTTGTGGTGTCTGGGAGATAGCAAAGCGAACGTCATCTAAAAAGCTTTCCTGTCCGTCCCATTGCTGGTGTCCCAGCAAGGAGGTAAACACCACCGGCAGTGACAATGTTTTGGAAATGTCACCCCGCTTTTTTAGTTCTCTCAGTACCCGGATTCCACTGACGCTGTTGTGCCCTAAATCGTCAAACAAGCGGGTTTGCAGTTGTTGAAGTTGCTGGTTTTCTGCGGTGGTGTTTGTTTCTGTAGCGGAAGTTTTTTCCGCCGCTATTGGTGTTTCCACCACAAAGACATTGGTTGAAATAAAGGGCGCCAGTACCTGGTCGATTTGCGGGTGTAGCAGGCGATTAAAAAAGGTTAAGATCAAAGCAAACCTATCCGTTTCGCTGTAACTACGCAGCACTGCCGAAAATACCTGGAGAAGCAATACCGTCGGTGAAACATTAAGCGTTTCCATCTTGTTTTTCAGTTTCTGCCATTGGGGTTTTTTGAGATTGCCGGTCAGGCGAATTCGGGTATTGGCGACATTGCTGTTGGTGGTTCCAGGCGCAGGGTTGATGTCGGGTGCTGTGTTTAGCGGCAACTGGGGGCCGGAAGGCATTTTCTTAAGCCGGGTTAACCAGTATTGCAGGTCTTGTTGATAGGGTGTCGAGGTTTCAAATGTGTTGCTCGCAATAACGTAGTCCCGAAAGGAGAGTTCCAGGCTGGGCAATGCCCAGTCTGGTGTGTGGTAGCATTGTTTCCATTGATAACACAGTAACTCCAGGCTAAAGGCATCCAGAATGAGTTCATCAATGCTGAAGTGAACCGCGCATTTTTGCGCACAGGTGCTGATTTGTATTTCAAACAAGGGCCAGTGATTTGCCTGGTAAACCTGATGGGACATGCGTGCCCGCAGTTGCTGCCGTGATTCTGCACATTCCGTATCGCTTTGCCTGCGCAGGTCCAGTACCTTGAATTTATAGGGTGGTACTTGCGTTAATATTTGTTGTTGTCCGCTGGATAATATGACCGCGCGCAGCATTTCGTGATGTTCCACAAGGCGTTTCCATGCGCTGTTCAAACGGTAAATATCGAGGGGCCCATGGCTGTTGTGGTTATCGAACTCCATTTCGAGGTAGATATGACAACCGACGCTATTGCCATCAGCGTCAGAGAGCTTACGTCCGGTGAGAAAGGACTGCTGGATATCCGTTAGTGGAAACGGCAGATATCGATCTGCCGGGCGCGGCACTATCCTGGGTGTGTTTTCCAAGGGTGGCGAGGCCGCCGCAGCCTGACTTTTTTCAGTAAGATCAGCCAGGGTGTTGGGGAAATGCTCAACCAGGTAAGCTGCCAGCGCCGCGAGGTTGGTGTGTTTGAAAAACTGCGTCGGTGAGAAGTCATTGCCTACCCGGGATTTTATGTGGTGGCTGAGCTTGATAATGTGCAGCGAGTTTATTCCGAGATGGGAAAATGGCTGTTCCAACGGTATGGTATCCAGGGGTTGTTGCAGTTGCTCAGCGACTAATGCCTGTAAAAAGCGCCGGGCTTGTTCTTCTGCCTCATTGACGGTGCCACTTGAGGTGGGAACGGTGGAGGACATTGAGCCGACGTTGTCACCAGACTGAAGGTGTTCCTGGCTGGTGGGCGTTGCCCACCAGCAGCGTTTTTCTATAAAAGGGTATAGCGGCAAGCCGGAGATCCGTTGTTGCGTGGTTGGAGGGCTGGTTGTTGAAGGACTGATTAATCGCCAGTCCAGCTCGCCTTCATTAACCCAGTGTTTTGCCTGTGCCGCAAGGTCTGGGTGGGGTTGCCATTGCGCTGGTTGCCCTAAATCTTGTTGCCCTAGCGCTTGCTGCCATAGCGCTATTGTGTCTGCTGTAGTGGCTGGGGTCAGGCCAGTGGTCTGTTTGGTTTCGCCCAGAAACAACCGCGTATCGGATTGTCCTTGCAGGTAGTGTTGTAGGCTGTGCATTAAATCGTGATGGTCGCTGCAGATAATAGCTAAGCGGTGATTCATAGCCTGACGTCCGACCTGGAAGGTATAAATCATATTGTCCAGTGTCAATGCGGGGGATGGTTTGGATAAATGCGCTTCTACTAATGAGGTATCTATAGAAGCGTTTTCTATAAACGAGTTTTTTATTAATGAATCTTTTATAAATGAATCTTTTATAAATAGTAGTACTCGCCGGGCATAAAGCTGAAGTTGGGCCGGCGTTTTAGCGGATAAGGGGAACAGCTTTTGTGCAATTGATGCCCCGGATTTTGGTGTTTTTGTTTCCAGTCGTTGCGTGGTTTCCTGTTCCCGGTGAATGGGTACTTCGGCAATCACCATGTGGGCATTGGTGCCATTGAGTCCAAACGCGTTGATGGCTGCCTGGCGCATGCCCTGATTCGGCCGCGGCCAGGGCTTCGCGGTGGTGTTGATGTAAAAAGGACTGCCTTGTAAACGGATGTGTTCATTAAGCTGTTCAAAATGAATGGTGGGTGGAAGGGTTTTGTGCTTGAGTGCCAATAACACTTTAATAACCCCGGAGACCCCCGCTGCCGTAAGTGAGTGACCCACATTGCTTTTAACTGACCCCAGCGCGCAATAGGCGGTGTTGTTAGTGTAGGGCTTAAATGAATCCCACAGCGCTTCGACTTCCATGGGATCGCCCAGTTTTGTGCCCGTACCGTGGGCTTCCACCATTTGGATTTCAGCAGGATTGATCTGAAATTGTTGATAAACGCGTTGTTGCAAACGGGTTTGCGACTGCGGGTTTGGTGCGTTGAGGCCATTGGTTCTGCCATCTTGATTCACGCCCCAACCTTGAATGACGCCATAAATTGGGTCGTTGTCCTGCTGGGCCTGATGCAGGGGTTTAAGTAAAATAACACCAACAGCGTCCGCCGGGACAAAACCATTAGCGCGCTGATCAAAGGCAAAACATCGACCCTGGGGGGAGAGCATGCCACCTTTGCCGGTCATGATATGCATCGACGGGCCAGCCATGATATGAACACCACCCGCCAGGGCAAGATCACAGTTGCCTGCCGTTAAACTATCGCAGGCGTTGGCGATGGCCACCAGTGAGGAGGAGCAGGCGGTATCAATCGATAAACAAGGGCCTTGCAAATTAAGGAAATAGGAAATACGGGCGGCAAGAATCGAAGTGGCACTTCCCATTAGTCCCTGACCGCTTAGTCCGGACTCAGGGGACAACTGGGTATAATCATTACTGACACAACCACTGAAGACACCACATTGACTGCCGGAGAGTGTGTCTGGGTTGTAACCGGCGTCTTCTATACTGTGCCAGCACGCCTCCAAAAACAGGCGCTGTTGAGGATCCATGGCATTGGCTTCTGCTGTGGGTATATCAAAAAACTGGGGGTCAAACAAGTCGATTCCCTCCACGGCACCCATCCAGCGACAATTTGTGCTGCGCGGGCGGATAGCTTGTTCATCATAATAGTCGTCGATATCCCAACGATGTTTTGGGATTGCCACAATACAATCCTTTGCGGTGACGATGTTCTTCCAGAACGCTTCGGCATTGTCTGCTTGTGGGAATTTCCCCGCCATGCCAATCACGGCAATTCCGGGTGTTTGTTGAGCGGCAGCGGTTTGCGCTGGCCTGTCGGTAACGGCTGCGGGTTGTTGCAGGGGCAGGTGTGTTGTGGCCGAGGCAGGTTCGCGGTTGCTTATCTGGTTAGGAGAAAATGTTAGCGGTAGTGCTGCTGACCGCGTGGCTGGCAACTCAGGGGGGAGTTTAGCGGTTAACGTAGATATTGGTTCTGATATTGGTGTAGGCGCTGGCTCAGCGGCAGGTCCAGCGGCTAATACTTGTTGTTGTGCGTGCGCCATAACATACTGAGACATGTCGACAAGTGTGGGGTAAGTGTAAACCTTGGTTGCCTCCAGTGTGGTGCCAAATGTTTGGTTGATTTTTTGGATCCAGGTGACGCCGGTAATTGAATCCAGTCCGATATCGACAAACTGCGCTGTGGCATCAATGTCTTCTGCTGCCATGTACAGCTCTTCGGCCAATAGGCGTTTGAGTGTGGCCTGGATGGCGGGGCGATGATTTGAGGACGCAGTTCCCTGGCCAATATTATTGTTTTTATCCACCGCTGCTGGCTGGTCTGTCGCTAAGGTTTTAGGGGCTTCGATAGGGAACTGATGTGTTGGTATTGCGCTGGCTATTTCGTCCATTACATGTTGAGACATGGCCGCCAGGGTAGGGTAAGTATATACTTTGGTGGTGCTAATATGGGTACCATAGCGGTGGTTGATTTTTTGTACCCAGGTAACGCCAGTGATGGAATCCAGCCCTAAGTCTACAAACTGACGTTGTTCCTGAATCTCGTCCTCTTGCATGTATAGTTCTTCAGCGAGCAATTTTTTTAATGCGCCTTGAATACTTGGCAGGTCCGTTGATGACGAAGTGGATCTTGCTCCTGTCAGCATGGTTTGTCGTGTGGGAGCAGCCTGTGGGCTTGATGGCGGCGTGGCAGCCTCAACTCCCTGATGAAAATTTTGTTGAATTTTCTCCAGGGTTTTTGCGTTGTTGACAAAGGTTTTGGCGTGCATGGCCAATTCCAAACGGTAGGTTTCGGCCAGTTGCTGACGCAGGCTTGAGGCAAACTGCTGTTTCAGTGCCAGTAGTTCAGGGTAGGGAAGCCGGGCAATTTTTTCGGCCAGAGCCATGGCGGCGGCATCGATGTGCTTGCGTGGTACTACCGGCAGGTTAAGCCCTTTATCCTGAAGCGTCTTACCGGTGTATTCCCGCGCTGTCAGCAGCGCTTCCTTGCTAAGGTCCATGCCCAGATGATGTGGAAACAACAGGGTGGAACCCGCGCCTGGGGTAAAACCAAAACGCATGAAATTGCAGCAATACCGGCTTTCTTCGCTGAATAGGATAAAATCGGCAAACATGCCCAGCGCCCATCCACCGCCAATGCCATGTCCCTGCATGGCGGCAATGACCGGTAGCTTGCACAACAGGGGAAGTTGAAAAATGGGGGCGTCGGAATATTTAATGGTGCCTTCCTGAATGGCCTTGAGTCCCTCTTGCGTGCCTCCGGTAGAGAAGTAGGTATCGTAGCCAGTTAAAATCACCACCTTGTAATTCGGTGATTGCTCGATATGTTCGAAGACTTCGGTTAACCCCTGGATGTAGGCGTCTGAGAACATGTTTTTGGCGTCGCGGTCTTCCATGTTTACCACGAGTACGCCTTGAGGGTGCAGGGTCGCTTTAATGACCTTTGTGTTTAATATAACTGGGGTCGGGCTGGTGACGTGGGGGTACGGCGCTTGATGTTCCGCTAGACGTTTTGCGTGATGCGCAGTGGACTCCGGGCTAGCCTGTTCGATACATAGAGCGATCTTGTTTTTAATCGTGGCAGATGTACGCTGTTTCCATTGCATCAGGGATTGCGTTGAAAAATCACACCAGGATTGCGCAATATGCATGGCCTGGGACACCACCTTATGGGCTGACGTGGCTATTACCGTTTTACTGCGTTGCCGGAGTTCGCGGCCTGAGTATTGCCCGCCGGTCAGCATTATTTCCTGGGCCAGGTAATGGCCGAACCGCAGTGAGAAAATTGCCGTTGCTGCTTTGGGGCGTTGATGATGTTTGCTCGCCTCGCCATGTTTGCTCACGTTGCCATAGGAGTACACACCGTTTTCATCATAAACTAGCGCATCGCAAAAAAGACTGGCGAGCCAGGCCTGGTCGTGTATTCTCGTGTCGTTTACGGGGCTGCCAAGCGCAGCAACAACAGGCACGCTAGCGTTTAAGAAAAGGCTTTGAAAACGATGGATGAGTGGCAGGGCCAGGTTTTCGAGGGGAAGAAAACCGGGATGCTCGCTGGTAAATACCACGGCGGCATAGTGCTCGTTGCGGCTAAGCTGGGAAAAAATGTCTTCCAGTGCGAGTAACAACGATTCACTGTTCTCCCCCTGGTGCGTGTTGTTAGACTGAGGGGTAACGTTTACTAATAATACGTTGCCTGCATGGCTTGCCAGTTTAACCAGGGGGGAGGGCGACGAAATTCCACTGGTTTTGGCGTCGGGCAGGCGTTGTTTTTGCTGTTGTTGTTGTTGTTCCGCGAATGGCGTGGCGAATACCGTAAGAGGAGCGTATGCAAGGTGCTGCAGGTACATGAGCATATTTTTAGATAAATGCTGCTTTAGCAAATACAACGATTCACGGGATGCTTCTATCAGGTCTATTGCCAGTGTTTGCGCATAGGCGTCGACCTGGTCTTTACCCAGAATGGTGCAGCGCCAGCCCTGTTGGTGTAATTGTTCACCACTTAAAGGCTGGGATGAATACAGAAAGGTCTGGGCGTTAAGGTACCCAAAGCGTTCAATGAAAAAGTCGTCTTCTTGCTCTGTGGGGAAGAGGTTGTGTTCGTTGTGGGTGTACCCATAGTGATGTTCACGGCTGCAAATCATAAAATCACACAGTGCGCCGATCAAAAAACCCGCCCCAAGTGCGTCACCTTTCATTGCGGCGATGGTTATAAATGGTAGCGAAGCAATCTCCAGGTGGAGTTTCTGCGCGATAACAGCATTTTGCTGGTTTCGACCACCGACGAGAAACGTTGTATCACGGCCACTAAAAATTAACACCTTGACCTGTTCGGTTCGCTGCAATTTTGTCAGGGTGTGTGACAGTGCCTCAATAGTGATATCGCTTAAGACATTTTTTGTTTCCGGTGCTGAGATGGTGACTGAAAATAGGCCGTTGCCATGATTGCGTAAATCAATGCCATGCTTGTCAAAGCCATTTCGATCATTACCTTTGCGATCAATGTTTTTGCTATCAATGTTGGGGATGGCAGTGTCGTGAATAGCAATGTTCGCAGCAGGGGCTGTTTCATGCGTGACAGCGGATTCCGGTAGGCTGCTCGTGAGCGCCACCAGGGAAATATTGTTAGGCTTGGCTTTGTTATTTGTGGGGGCCTGGTGTTGTTCCGCCAATGCGATGCGTTGTGCTTGACTAGCGCTTGGCGTGGCTGGTTGCTGCCGCTGTTCACGGTGGCGGTTAGTGGCCCAATGCCGTTGCTTGCTAAAAGGATAAGTCGGCAGCGCGATTCGTTGCAGGCCTTGTTCTTTATGCGTCTCGCTGATATCACTGATGTAGCCTTTGACATACAGCCCCCCCAATGCCATTAATAAGTCTCGGTAATGTGCGGAATTTTGCAGAGGATCAATGCTGTTGAGCTCAGCGGTGACCTGGTTCAGGACTTGTTTGTAAATGGCCCGGTCGGCGTTGGAGATCGGGGGGCTTGGGTTATGCGACTGATGGTTCAACTGACGGTCGTTCAACTGATTTTTATTTAGCTGATCGCTACTTAGGACGGTGTGACTATTCTTTCCGCCGACTATTTGTTGTAGCGCCTCGCCAAGCTCAGTGGTTGAGCTGACCACCACGGCCCAGCGTTGATCAAAGTGGCCTCTACCGACGCTGAGCGTGTAGGCAATATTTGCCAGTGCGTGTTTTTGTTCCTCTATTGCTCGTTCATTCGTTGTTAGCCCGTTCGTTGCTAAGCCGTTCGTTGCTAAGCCGTTCGTTGTTAACCCGTTCGTTATTAACCCGTTCGTTACTAACCCGTTCGTTACTAACCCGTTCGTTACTAACCACTGACTCAAATCGTCGCCGAGTTGTTTTAATGCAGTGCTGGTTTTAGCCGACAAGGTAACGAGATAGCAGGGCCTGACGGGTTGTTGATGTTGTGGTTGTTCAGGTGCTTCGCTTACTACGATATGTGCATTGGTGCCGCTAAAGCCGAAGGAGCTAACGGCGCCGAGTCGCGGCTGGTTTTGTGCGACCGTCCAGTCACAAAACCGGGTGCTGACAAAGAACGGACTGTCATCAAAAGCAATGTGGGGGTTGGGACGGCTAAAGCTGACATTCGCCACCCGTTTTTTATGATGCAAACAGAGGATGAGCTTGATGAGTCCGGTGATGCCGGCGGCATGGGTGCAGTGTCCGATATTACTTTTTGCTGATCCGATGGCACAAAAGGATGTTTTATCTGTATACGTCCTGAATGCGTCCGTTAGGGCGTTGACCTCGATAGGGTCGCCCAGCGGGGTGCCGGTACCATGTGCTTCGACAAAACCAATATCGCCGGGGTTGATGCCATACTGTTGATAGACTTTAAGTGCCAGCTTGGTTTGCGACAGCCCGCTTGGCGCGGTAATGCCGTTGGTTTTACCGTCCTGGTTAATGGCGGAGCCTTTAATGACGCTATAGATGGTGTCATGATCACGCTGCGCATCAGTTATTCTTTTAAGCACCGCGATAGCCACTGCTTCACCTGGCACAAAGCCGTCCGCCTGTGCATCAAAGGCTTTACATTCGGCATCAGCGGCAAGCATGCCGGCTTTACTGCTGAGGATATGGAAAGCAGGGCCGCATCGAATGGATACACCTCCCGCGAGCGCCAGGTCTATGTCCCTGCTGCGCAGGCTTTCACAGGCCCAATGTACCGCGACTAGTGACGAGGAACATGCCGTATCGATGGCAAGGGCGGCGCCTTTGAAATTTAACAGGTAAGCAATGCGGGCCGCCAAAATTGAAGCGTGGTTGCCCATAAATGACGGGGCTTCCAAAGGGACTCCGGCTTGTTGCAACACGGCCTGATAATCACCCCCGTCAGCGCCGACAAAGACACCCCATTGGTTGTCTTCACCATTTAAATCGAGATAACCGGCGTGCTCCAGGGCATGCCAGCTTTCTTCCAGGAATATCCGTTGTTGAGGATCGATTTGTTCGGCTTCTCGATTGGAGATTTTAAAAAAGGAAGCATCAAATTGATCAATGTTTTTCAGAAACCCACCCCATTTGCTGTAGGTTTTGTTGGGCTTTTGTTTGTCCGGGTTGTAATAGTCTGCCACTGCCCAACGCTCGGCCGGTACTTCACTGATACCGCTTTTACCGGCAGCGAGCAGTTGCCAGAATTCCTCGATGTTGTCGGCGCCGGGAAATCTCCCGGACATTCCCACCACGGCGATATCGCTCTTTTTGTGATGGCTACTGGGTTGCATCACAACTGAATCATGAGTAGTTTGCGGCGCTGTTGAGTCTATGCCTGTCTCTTGGTGTGGCTCTGCGATGGGTCTTGTTGCTTGCTGTTTTTCGATGTCTTGCACCGTCTGGTTTTCTGGTTTGACGGTCCGGATTGCTAATGCATCGCTTGTTTGGGCGGGTGCTGGTGCGGCATTCGGGTATTTTTCACACAGATGGCGACTTAATTCATTCACGCAGGAATAGTCGAACAGTGTTGTGGTGGGTAAGGTGATATCCAAGGCCTCATTGAGTTTGACAATGAGATCAATATTGCCCATGGAATCGAGACCAAAGTCAGAAAAAGGGTCGCTGAGACTGAGCTGCGCCTGTTCAATGTTGAGTAACTGGCTCAGATTCTCCATGATAATGTTTTCAATGGATTGCCGACGTTGTTCCGGGTTGTCGACCTGGTTAGTCTGGCTCATTTCCTTGGGGGGGCTGGCGGTGATCGGTTTAGGGTTTGTGTGCGCCATTATAGACTCAATACAGCTGCGCTCGTCGCCCAGGCGTTGCATCAGTGCTGAGCGGTTTTTGGGTGCCAGGTGTGTTGAGGAATGCGGAGGGTGGTTTGCCTCGATGCTTTCGGGTGGTGTGTGCTTTGGTTTATTAAGCCCAGGTTCATTGTGCTCTGGTTCATTGTGCTCTGGTTTATTGTGTCCTGGTTCATTAAGCCCAGATTCATTGAGCCCGGGTTTATTGAACCCAGGTTCATTGAGCACCCGTTCAGCCGGACTGAAGACAAGTTCTTTAAGCCATTGCGAAGAAAAGTTGTAAATGACCGAGCTTGTTTCCTGTTCCGGCGGCGTGTGACAGGGGGGGGTGGGGTGGCTGGATAGAAAGCTGTTGCCTATGTCTTGCAGAAACTGTCCGGCGGGGCTGTTTTTGCTGGTGGCGATAAACGGTATCTTTATTTGTGTTATGTGCTTCGAGTGCGCCAGTTGACCCAGAAATGCCAGCATGTTGTGTTCAACGCCACGGCCTAGGGCGCGGCAGCTGAGTAAGAATGATGTGATCTCAAAACAAGTGTTCTCGACGGTATGCATGATTAAGCCGCATAAACCGTAGTCACCGAAGCGATCTTTAACATGAACCACATGACAACTAAGGTTTTGCGGCGATTGTGGGGGTAGCATTGTTTCAATGTCGGCCAGCGTTAAGTTCTTTTTGAAAACGTTAAACTGATTGGTGCGCTGGGTCAGCTGGGCAATTCGCGGGTAATCCTGGGGTGTTGCCCGGGTAATGCTGACCTTAAGCTCAAGCTCAGCAATAAAGTCCTTAAAGGTAAGTGCGGTCTTGCGCAATTGTTCACGTTTTATCTGTTGCTGATAATGTGCGGTGCGTTGAATATCCTCCTGTGTCACAGGGTTTATGTGGTCAAAGGCCCATACATGGTTTAAAAATTCTGCAATATCCGCGTGTCGGGCAGGGACCTGTAAGGTAAGTACCTCGGGGCAGTTAGCCCGCACTTCCGCGCATTCCACGGGGCTGTCGTCCAGAAAAATAATACTATCCAGTCCGATATTCATTTCTTGTGCGAGGGCGCGAAGATTGCTAGATTTGGCGTTCCAGTTGATTTTCCAACCGCTTAGATCCTGCCATTCCAACCCCATTTCCTGGCGGGTTGAAAATACTTGTTTAACATCGTTTTCATTATTTTTACTGAGTAAACAGAGCAGCATTCCCTGGCGTTTTTGTGCCAGCATAAACTGATGCAGCAACTGAAACTCTGTGGTTATGTGAATACCTGCCGCGCCTTGCTCCCCAACAATACCGGACCAGAGTGTATTGTCGCAATCCAACGCGATACATTTATAGTTAGCCTGCTTTAGTGCATAAAGCCGCCGCGCCAAAGCGGTTGCTATGCTGGCGAAAAAGCGAGGGGTATAGGGAATGTTTCCCATGTTGTCCCGAACAGCGTCATAATAATCGTGGTTTCCCGAATGGCTGTCTGTATCCGGGGTTGCCAGATAAATAGCGGAAATGTTGGGGAGTGTTTGCAGCGCCTGATCAATACTGGCTTGCATACGTTGCATAAATGCATCGGATAACCGCTGACGCATGTCGGGTGTTGGTGGGCATAGCGCTAATAATAGGGGCAGCTGCATGGTTTTATGGGCGTGCCGGAGCAGGTTCAGCAATTCACTGAGATTGTGCTCAATTCCCTGCTCAATGGCACTGGGAATGAGTGTTTGCGCTGCCTCTGGGCGTTTTCCGTAAAGATTATACAGCCCCGATTTTTTTAACAGGCCTTCTTCTTCCATGGCAATATGAAAGCCTTTTTCTTCCAATAATGTTTTTACATTGCGTAACACCGTGCCTTCATTGTCGTGGACTTCTACTACAACTTGTCGAATTTTCTGCCATTCGTTATCCCCAATGCTGCTAAGAATTTGCCACTCACATTTTTCGGCATCAACTTTAAGTAAGTCGATCTGGCCAATTTGTTGTTCTTTCATAAAACTGGACAGGGAGCGCAGTTGGCAGGTGTAGCTTTCTTTATGTAGGCGATCTTTCATCATCAGGTCTGCATGGGCTTCCACTTGATGCTCATTCCGCCCGCTATTCATGGCAGCAAGCTCATTTTTAATGGCCTGCTTTAGTGATTGTCCGTCCTGCTCATTATCAGCATGGAATCCAGAAAAGACGGTAGAGTGGGGATAAAAGGTAAATTCCGCTTCGCGGTCGCTATCGGCAATGCCAATATTGCAAGCCATGGCATTGGGACAGTGTAACGCCAGGTTTTTTTGCAGTATGTCATAGGTAATGGGGGAGGGTTCGAATGAGTAAACGCGGGCGCTCTTGCATTGTTCGGCAATGAATAGGGCAAACATGCCAATATTGGCACCGATGTCCAGCACGCAAGCGCCTTCTTTTAGCTCGATGCCATGCTTTATATAGGTTTTTTCAACAAAAATTTCTTTGTACAGATACTCGGTTTCATAGCGATGTAGGTGGGCAATGTCCAAACCATTTGGTAGAACTAACCGTTTGCTGTCGCCGAATAGTGCATCCTTCTCTTCGGGGGATGCCGGGGCGGTGTGATTGTCGGTGCGAGGCTTGAGATCTTCCAGACGGAATAAAATGCTATTGACCCCAGCCTGGTTTTGCGAGAGCAGGCTTTGTGGGTTGAGTAGTTCCTGAAACACCTGGTTGTAGGGTGCAAAGTGAATGTCCTGCTGCCAATCCAATTGTTGAACCCAAAAAGCCAGTGGGTTTTTCAATGGTTCGGCGGTAAAGGTGGCAGCAATTGCCCATTGCTCTGGCGTTTCTTGTACATAAGCTTTCACACACAAGTCTTTCATCTCCATCAAACATCTTCCTTGTTCATCGGTCAGTGTTAGATCAAAGCGGTAAAAATTTTTCGTTGCATTGCCTTCGGTCAATATGGTTTTTATATAACAAGGTGCGCAGAGCGGTTCCCAAATGATAATTTCCTGAAGTGAAAAAGGCACAAATAGCCGACACGGGTCCTGAAATTGATCAAGGTTTAGCAGCGCGCATTGCAAGGCATTATCTAAGATGCCGGGTTTGAGGTGATAATGATCATCCCCCGAATGATGGCTGATGTGACCCAGGGCTTCGTTGTCGCGGCACCAGAATTTTTCCAAGGATCGGAACAGTTTTTTATAGCGAATACCCCTTTTTTCAAAGGCCTGGTAAATAGTGGCCTGCTCCATCGGTGGTCCCAGTTGTTGTTTGATTGCCGCGATGTTCAGGTTTTGCTTGTTATGTGCTTGCTTGGGTTTTGCCATGTGAACGTTGCCCGAGGCATGTAGCTGGCTCTGTCCTTCACGCCGTTGTTTTTCTGGCAGCTGTTTTTTGGGTATTGTTTGCACGCGGTAGCGGTAGCCCATTTTGTTGGGCTTAAAGAGAATGTTAACGGGTGTCTGCGCAAGAAGGGGATGGCTCCAAACGGCATCGGTGATTTTGACGGGGAACTCGCCAACCGTAACTGGTGCCTGTTCCAGCAATGCCTCGAGCACTATTTCAAAATAACCGACCGCCGGAAAAATTCCTTGATTCAAAACAACATGATTAATAAGCAGCGGGTGATTAGCGGGGAGTTGTATTTTTTTCATAAAATTATTCAGCTGGCTAATATTGTTTGGTAGACGTTGTTTAGCAAATATTGTTTGGTAAATATTGTTTAGTAAATATTGTTCTGCAATTTATTTTTCAACAAATGTTTTAAAAAAATGTTTTTAAGAAAATGTTAGTCAGTAACGCTTATTGTGAATAATTAGCGTTAATAGTGCCCGTTCGAGAAAGTTAACACTCGATAGCGGGGTTTTTAAAGGGAGTTGTCGTCTGGCGTTATAAACTATGTTGCTTTCATTTTGTCTTCTTGTGTTTTTATTGTTTCCGATGTGGGTCAGCTTTTGGCGGCATCCCAGCTTTTTTATATTCACGGTACATCCATGCTACACCGCTCGGCATTTTCGGGCCGGAAGAACAGCCCACTAAAACGGCGGGTCTGAACAGGTATTATCATGTGAGATGGCTAAATATCGAGAAGCACTGCCTCTTGTTAACAATGAGAGGTGGCAATGTTACTGACATAGCAGTTACTTACACAGCAGTTACTAATACCGAGGGTTGTTACTCAAGTGCCATATTGCGGCGTTATTGTAAAATCGAGGTAAATGTCATGTAATACCGGGTTATTGGGCATGAGTCGGGTAGATTGACTCGCTGCTTTAGCAAAAGCTCACGTCAGCATTTCCACCAGTCCTGCGCTACCATTTACTTTTACTTTGTCACCGGTTTTCAGTTTCATTGTTGCAAAGCCGGTACCGACAACTGCAGGAATCCCTAATTCCCGGGCGACGATAGCGGCGTGCGAAAGTGGTGCGCCAATATCGGTAATAATAGCCGCGGCACGGGGAAACAGTGGCGTCCAGCCGACGTTGGTGAACGAGGTAACTAGAATTTCTCCGCTGACAAACTCATCGATTTGATCATGAGAACAAAGCACTCGCACAGTACCTTCAATCAGCCCGGAAGAGCCGGCAAAACCCTTGATTATATTTTTATCGTCGCCGTCGTAATGCGCTTGGGGTTGCCGGGCGTTATAGTAGTCTGTGCGCCGCTGGGGGTCGTTGGCCCATTGAAAGGGTTCAATTCGTCCTGTGATTAAACTGGGAACGGCAGGCAGTGCGCTATAGGCTTTATAGCTGTCCTGTCTTGGTTTGATGTTGTCCAAAACAGTGGTGTTGCCGTGTAAAAAGCGCACGAACTCATCTTTGCGAAGATAGAACAGCGCATCTGCCGGTTGCTGATTAATAAGCGCGGCTTTTTGAATAAATTTTCGCATGACCCAGGTCTGGCGAAAGCTTTCGCATTTAACCTGCTCACGATTGTGTGCATAGGTGCTTGCGCTGGAAAACAGTTGGCGTAATTTGCGAGATTTTTTTGCGGGTAATCGCTCCAGCGACTGCCATATCCGTTGCCGTTTTTGCTTTTGTTTATCCAGCAGCCCTTCCAGGTCTGCGTCTTGCCACTGGGTGATTAGTTTATTGATCCAATCAGGATCCTCTGCGGTTCTGGGGGCAGCATATTCCGCTTCATCCGGGCCACGATGGCCGTATTGTTGCACAAACTGCTGTTGGCTCATTTCGCCTTTGGCCACTGCGGCGATGCCCATCAATGGTCCCATGCTCTTTAATTGTTGCGCTTCACCAATCAGGCCGGACAACATAATTTCAGTATCTTCTGCATCCAGCACCGCCGATAACGCCGGTTTTAATTTGTACTGGTGTTGGGAAAACTGATGGCTGACAATGCCGACAATAGCGAACGTTTTAAATATGACGGTTTCTATGCCGGTTAATAGTTTGATTAAATCCTGGTTAGTGCGACATTGATCAATCGCATTGAACTTTTCCTCACACCATGCCGGGCACTCTTCGTCTAACCATTTTAAGTGGCGTTTGAGTGAAAATAGGTGTTTCATGGCAAAGCCGATTTGTCCGGTAAAAAAGCCAATGACTTCCGGCCAGCTAACACTCACCTCGGGAATTTCAACATAATCGGGCACGTCACCCAGGAATAAGTTAAAGCTGTTGACAATGTCCTGCCTGCTTTTGCCCAGTTTTTTCTGGATCGCAAAAAAAAGGCTGATATTAAGATAACATCGTCCGGCGATTAAGCCCTCCATGGAGTGTTTGCCTACCGATCCGATTGATCGTTGAACGGTTTCCTGGTAAACGGACCAGGTAAACGGGCTGATCACATTGCCGAAGACTTCGCCCACATTGGTGTTACCCCAGAGGTAGTTGCCCTTGAGCGAGTCGTTCCACACCTCCGGAGGTTGATACGCCGTCGACGGCGTTTCAACCGGAGATAAGTTGGTAATCGGGCGACTTTGGAGTACATAAAGCGTATCGTGTTCCACCGCCCATTCAATATCCTGGGGGCCGTGTAATTCGTTGACCAGCTTAAGGGCCAACTGAAATAATTGTTGCTGGTATGGCTTGAAACTGTCCGGCCCTTGATAGGCCCCGGTGGGGGAATGCAGGGTAAATGCCTGGCCTGTTATTTCACCGGCAACGAGCTTATCGCCTAGCCCTTCGGCGAGATTGCCCTGCATTATGTCTGGATTTTGGGAAATGGGATCGGTGGTAAACAATACGCCTGAATAAGACGGTGCCAGCATGAGTTGCACTACGACGGCAATAGACTGCCCGGTTGATGGTGTCGTCGGGGGGCTGATGCTGTTAAGAGCCTCGGTATAGTGTTTAACCCGCTCACTTTTGCTAGATGCAAATACCTGTGCAATGGCATTAAAAAACGCACTCTCTGAATTAACGTTTAATACGCTTTCGAATTCACCGGCGTAAGAAGCGTTGGTGGAATCCTCGGCCTGTGCTGATGAGCGCACTGCGACGGCTGTTTTACCGGAGGTGTCTAATAGTTGATGATAGGCGGCGAGCACGGGTGCTTTTGCATTTTGCATCAGGCCGTTGTCATCAAATGCTGTGCACAGAACAATAAAGCCATTGGGAACCGGATAGCTGGCCTGATAGAGTCTAGCTAGTGTGGCACCTTTACCGCCCGCTTCCGGGCCATGTCGTTGTTCAGAAAATTGATCAAATGTGCACAGCATATTTTTCCTCACAATAAATTAATTGGAAGTTGAGGGACATGAAAGGAATGTTGCTGCCATTATTCTTGATGTTGGCTGGTTATATTCCTTTTTAGTCACGGTAGTAAGCGTTGTTGCCCCTTGTCGTAAGTTGTTTGTTGTAAGTATATTGTAGGCAGGATGCCATAACACTATTGCCATCTGTGCCTGCTTATATGTGGCTGGGACGATGCCTGGTTGGGCCAGTTGGCGCTGAACTGTCAGTGCTAAACTGTTAGCGCCCAACTGTCAGCACCAAGCACGGGTGTTATTTTGCTGCTATTGCTACGCTGAATCAATTCTGTAATTCCGTGTTTTTTGAGCTCTGGCCGCTATTATTTGGGTCGTTATTGCTTAGGTTGTTTTTGCCTAGGCTTTGATTGTTTTGGTTTTTGTTCTTCAGCGTAATTATGCTGCCATTGCGATTTTGTTTGTATTCCCGTTCACCGGTTTGCAGTTTCCATAGCACGGCATATCCGCCGTCGAGTGCGAGCAGTTCCTCATGGGTTCCTTGTTCTTCAACCCTGCCATTATCCAGTAGGTAAATTTGATCCACATGGCGGATGGTGGACATGCGGTGAGCGATGATAACGGTGGTTCGCCCCTTCGATATACGGTCAATGGAACGTTGAATTGCCCCTTCAGTTTCATTGTCCACGGAGGAGGTTGCTTCGTCCATAATTAATATAGGGGGATTTTTTAGCACCGCCCGGGCAATGGAAATCCGTTGCTTTTGTCCGCCGGACAGTTTGAGGCCTCTTTCACCGATGCTGGATTCAAAGCCATTAGGCAGGTTAAGAATAAAATCCAGGGCTTCGGCGGCTTCGGCGGCAGCAACTACTTCGTCATGGGTGGCATCCGGACGTCCGTAGAGGATGTTTTCGTAAATGGTTCCCTCAAAAAGAAAAACATCCTGACTCACCAGTCCGATTGATTGACGCAGGTCTTTTAGGTCTAAATCCCGTATGTTGTGATCATCCAGCAATACCTTGCCGTCATTCACGTCATAAAACCGTAACAGCAATTTTAGCAAGGTGGATTTACCCAATCCGGTAGCACCGACCAAGGCAACGGAGTGATGCGCAGGTATATGCAGGTTAAAACCATCAAAGATTTTATGGGAATCCTGGTAGGCAAACGATATATCATTAAAATGAATTTCACCGCGAATGGTGTCTGCGGGTAATTTTTGGGTGCCGTTAATGATCTCAGGCTGATGTTGCATTAAATCGGATAAGCGCTTAGCCGAGGCTTTGGCGGTTTGATAAAGGTCAAACTCACGATCGATGCCCCGCATGGACAGGGTTACTTCGGGTACCAGGAAGTTTTGTATCATGAAAACGGGGGTTGACATGGCCCCTTGTAGCACTTGATATCCACCATAAAGCACCGGCAATGCGCAGCCCAACACGATAGAATAGTTGGTGAGTTCACTATGACGCAGTCCAATGGCATGGGCATCCTGGGTGCTTTGTTTCATTGCATGACCAAGATCTTCCAGTTTTTGTCGCTCATAGTCTTCTGCGGTAAAGCTTTTGACCACGGGTAAACCGCCAAGACTATTGGTTAACTGTTTTTTAACCGTACTTTCACGCTGCCCCTGAATCAGGTATTGTTGACTGGTCTTTTTATGATATTTGCGTGACGCCATGTAGATAAATGGCCCGGGAAGCAGGGTGAGCACAAAACTAACCGGGGATATACACAGAAATATCACACCCACCGCGACGGTTGCACTGCCTTTGGTTATAACTGAGTGTGGCACTGCTCCCAAAAACCGCCGGATAGTTGCAGCATCATCGTGAATGATACTGATCAGTTGACCGGTATTCTGGTTTTCAAAATACCGCATGTCTTGATTTTCAACATGGGTAAAGGCCTTCATACGCAGATTGTATTCGACTTGGGTGGCGTAACGTTGCCACGCCGTGTTGCCTTTGTATAAAACAACTGACTCGGCTGTCTTAGAGGCAAAATAGAGTCCGGTTAACAAGCCCAATTGACCAACGGGGCCAATACCCCGCTTGACAAGAAAGGTGAAACCGCCGGTTATTACGGAGGCTAACATGCCGCCCAATAATGCTGAACTGGTCAGACTAAAGGCCTGGTTTGCCAACGAAAGCCAGGAGGCTTTCCAACGAAGTTTTTTCTCGGTATCGACTGAGTCAATGAGGTTGAATAGGGAGCCGGGTGGGGTAAGGAGCGATGGCTCATGCGTAATCCTGGCTGTTATTGGTGTTGTCTTTTCAATACTCTGCTGTATCAGTTTCCCAAAAATACCGGTATTGGGGGTGTCGGGATGGTAATGAAAAACCACCAGTACTCTGCCCGTTGCGGGGTTGGCGGTTACTTCAATGACGTCATTGTGTTGTTTGAGATCGGTTTCAATATTCTCTGCGAGCAGGGGGGTGTTTTTCAGGCCCTCAACATCCCATCGTTCCCGTCCTGGTAGTGAGGAGCGTAAGCGCGGCGCTGTCGTTGTTGGTTGTTTTATGTTCATGCAGTGCTTTTTGTCGTTCTTTATGTCGAGTTAGCGCGGTTTTGTCATTAACGGGGTGCATCAACGAGGTCCATCACGGATTTTTTTCGGCGCGCACGCCAACACCGAGTAGGCTTGTTGCATGCACCCACCGTCTGTGTTTCCGCTATGGTTAAAGAGTCTCCCGTTAAGTTTATTCATGCTCAGATTGGTAAGCGTAAACAAACCCGATAACTTTATCGCAGTAGTATTTTTATACTCCACAATTTATTAGTTGTTTTTTCACTGTGCTATCTGCCACTAGCCAATTCATGCTTGGTTAGTGGCAGATAACGGTGATGGCTGGTATGGGCCGCTCACCTTAAGTCAATTTTTATAGCCAACGCAGTTAAAGCTAAAGCTGCTAGAGCGCAAAGTGCGCGACTCGTTTATGTGGTATGAATGATCGACGAATTAATTTTTTTTGTCAAGATATATAAAAGCGAGGGTGTTATTTTCTTGTCTGAAATTTAGGTGGCCTAAAGTGCTATCAGGTTAGCTTGAATTTATTTGACAAGAAGCTATCCTAATTTCTTTTAATTTTTACAGGCAATCAATTAAATTAAAAGGCACGTGTAAAGTGATTTTTTACTTTACTTAAAATAACACGCCAGTCGTCGCCTTGAATAAATGTTAATGTCTGGTTAAACGTCTACTCATCATTAGAAAGGAAGCGGCTAGAAAGGAAGCAGCATCGTTTGAATAAATATTATTTAGTTGTTGTGGGGTAGAAAAATCTAAAACCAGTTTAATTATCTGATACACTGCGTTCCCAAAAATGGGTGGCGTTAACGAGTTGCCTACCATCAATAAATAGATTTTTTCAGGGTGTATGACATATCTTTAATGTTGATGGTGTTTTAATAGGTGAATGTAAAACGAACAATATAGTTTGCAATGGCCTTCGTTATGGCCTTTGAACGGTTCATTACGATGCAATAGAGAAATAATCTGGCTTATAAAAATATATGACAATAACGGCAAAAAAATATTAGAAAAGAAGCGAAACGTAATATAGCTTATGTCGCGAACCAAAACGTCGTGAACGAAAGTGTCATGAACGAAAAACCCTGCTCAGTTTAGGTATGATCATTTGTGTGACATTGCGTTGTCTCGGCGGGCTTAGTTGTCTGGGGCAATTGTCGTAGGTCTATTAGGTAATAACGTACAAGGCTATTGGCTGTTGTGGTCGTGCCAATATTACCGGCTAACGTTATGGGACCAATGATACTGGACCAATGTGACCCCACTAAACATTACTGCACCAAATTGTCGCGTCAATGGTTAATCGCAGGCGGATGTTGGTCACTCTGTTTCATTTTTAGTATCGGACTCTTGCTTGGTTATCGTAATTTATTTAGAGAATAAGTCGATTTAATCTATACGGTAACATGAATGCAGGATGCCCGTGATGGCCTTTTGATTTAATTTCCGGTTTGGCGGCAATTACGGCTCGCAATCGCAGATTGAAATAATAATGTGCCTTGAATGAATGGTGGTAGGAGCGCTGACGGGTGTTTTTATCAAGTTTTTAGCTATTGGGGGAGCGGTATAACGGTAAGGGATATAATAACGGCCCATCGACATTACGGCCTGGGGGTTAATGATCGTGAGTGGGCTAGCCATGCTTATGCGGTTGCAGGTTTCTAACGATTTATCATTGTATGAGGGAGTGTTTCATGTATTTTGTCAAGCTGTTTGCCGTAATATTTGTGTCAGGTCTGTTACTATCAGAAGTCGCTGTCGCTAAGAAAAAGTCCTTATGTCATGGGGAAAATGTCGAAACTACCCGTTTATTTTTACAACAATTATCTGACACTCGTGTGATTGTGAAATGGCGAGGGGAGTCGGACAAGCTTTGTTTTGGCCGCAAGCAGAATGCGTTGAAAAGGTTAGTGTATGCTACTACCACTGAAGGCAACCACAAGGAAGCCATAATTGAAGGATTAAAACCGCGAAAAACTTACTATTACTCCGTTGGTGGAGCCTCTAAGGCACCGCAAGGGCAGTCGTTTACCACTTCACCTAAAAAGGGGCGTTTGCCGCGTGATCGTAATACACGCATTTGGATTGTTGGGGACTCTGGTACCGGCACTGATGAGCAACCCACTCATCAGGGTGAGGCGGCTGCAGTGCGTGATGGCGTAATGCAGTATATTGATGAACAGGATGGGGAGCCCATCGATCTGTTTCTTATGTTGGGCGATAACGCTTACCTTAGTGGTAGTGATTATAGTTATCAGCAGGGTGTTTTTAATCTGTACGGTGATTTAATGCGAGGGGTGGCAACATGGTCAACGATCGGGAATCACGAAATGGGGGCGGCTGACATAGATTTATGTCTTATTGCTGATCGTAATGGGGTGCCGATAGCACCGTGTGGCACTGTAGTACCGAATCTGCCAGGCGTAAGCATCTCTTCCGATCCCTATTCCTGGCGGGAACCCACGAGCGTTGCTCCAACTAGGGCGCCTTATTTAGATATTTTTTCTTTTCCGACCAACGGTGAAGTCGGCGGTGTTGCCAGTGGTACGGAGCAATACTACTCATTTGATTACGGCAATATACATGTCGTCAATCTTGATAGCCAACTTAGTGCTCGTGATGAAGTGCAATTGGCAACCATGCGTCAATGGCTGGTTGATGATTTATCAGCGAACACCCAGGACTGGACAATTGTTATGTTTCATCATCCGCCTTACAGTAAAGGTCACAATCACGACTCGGATGAAACGGAACATAATATGTTGGATCGACCTACCTGGGATATGCGCAATCAATTTGTGCCTATTTTCGATGACTATGGCGTAGACCTTGTTTATAGTGGGCATGCTCATAGCTATGAGCGTAGCTATTATTTAAATAATCATACGGGATTGTCAGAAACTTATTCTCATGGGGAGCATGCTGAGTTAGTGGATGGTGATGTGACTAAACCGGCATCTGGTCAAGGGGAAGAAAGTTACGCCCAATTGAGTCCTACCAGTTGGGGAATCGACAATCGTGTTGTTTATACGGTGAATGGCAGCTCCGGTAAAGCCGACAGTTCGGCAGCCCCGTTTGAAGCCTGGCTGTTGCACCCTGCACATATTGTTCAGGCTGCCGATACAGAAACACCAAAGCGACATGGCTTGGCTGAATTGGGTTCAGTGTTGGTGGATGTTTCCAAAAAATCGTTAACCGCAAAATTTATTGATGTAAATGGGGATGTATTGGATTACTTTACTATTACCCGGGGGAAGAGTAAGCGCAATCGTCGATAGTCCAATGATGAAATTTAGTTTTTGGGTTTTCCTCTGTCTTTCGTTGTATAGTCATTCGGCGGCCACGCATCAAGGCGTGGCCGCACAGCTCGAACGTATTAACCGGGCGATTGAAAATAACCCGCAAAACCAAGCGTTGTTGATACAACGTGGTGCGCTGTATTCTCACGATGGCCAGTATGCGAGGGCGGAACAGGATTTTCGGCAGGCGGAGACACTGGGAGCGCCCGTCTCGGTTGCTTATGAGCTGGGTTTGCTGTTTTATCGCAGCAAAGAGTTTGCCAGGGCGCAACGTTATTTTGATCGTTCGATCAAACAATTCCCCCAGCATGCAGCTGCTTATGAGCTTCGTGGTAGAACGGCGCACCGTTTGGGCGACAATAGACAGGCGTTGGCGGATTTTTCGATGTTTTTTAAATTACAGCCTCAGCCCAACCCCGGACATTACATTTTTGCGGCTAAACTTCATGAGGCTAATACGCATGTTGCTAAAACTGATGCACTTAAAGCAACGGAGCTGACCGCTGCCATTGATTTGTTGGATAAAGGTATGGCGAACATAGGGCTTACGCCGCAGTTACAACGTTACGCCGTTACGCTGGAACTGCAGCGAAATCGCCCGCAACATGCTATTATCCGCTTACAGAGCTTAGAACCTTTACTCAATGGCAGTCCATCCTGGAAGCTGGAGATGGCGCAATTGTTTCTGCAGACCGGGCAACCAGCGCGGGCGAAACATCTTCTCAGTAAAGCCGAAACTGAAGTGGCGGCATTAAAAGTGACACCGGCACGACTTGAACTCGCTGAAAAAATAGCGCAGTTGAATCAGGCGCTATCCCGTCAGCCCTAAGTGTTGGCTTCCCCGTGAATATTGTAATCTGCCTTGTTGTAAGTCCATAACTACGGTTCATAACTACAGTCTATAACTACAGTCTATAACTACAGTGAACACCTTATGCATAGTTTATTGAACGACAATCAAGGGCAATATGAGGCATTGGCCAAACGTTTGGGTAATGCTGAGTTTAAACAAGAGTATGGCGTTCAATATGCTTATCTTTCGGGTGCGATGTACCGAGGCACTGCTTCTAAGGAGCTAGTGGTGGCGATGGGCAATGCGGGTATGTTAGGTTTTCTTGGCGTCGGTGGACTTAAGTTGGATCAAGTGGAGCAGGATATCCATTATATCCAAAATGAACTTTCTAATGGACAGGCTTACGGCATGAATTTGTTGTGCGACCTGATGCACCCTGAGGAGGAAATGAAGACCGTTGAACTTTATCTTCGTCTGGGAGTTAAGACCGTTGAGGCGGCCGCATTTTTGACAATAACGCCAGCGCTAGTGTATTACCGTCTGAAGGGATTGCGCGAAGATAGTGACGGTAATATGGTGTGCGATCACAACATCATTGCCAAGGTCTCCCGCCCGGAAGTCGCCCAAGCATTTATGAGTCCGGCACCATCCTCCATTGTGCGTCAATTATTAGCGGACAACAAAATTAGTCAGGCGCAAGCGCAGTGGAGTGAATCACTCCCCATGAGTGGTGATATTTGCGTTGAGGCTGACTCCGGTGGTCATACCGACCAGGGTGTAGCAGCGGTATTATTGCCAACGATGCAAAATCTGCGTAAAGCAATAATGACGCAATTTAATTACCCGAAGGCGATACGCATCGGCCTGGCCGGTGGTATCGGTACGCCACAGGCTGCAGCGGCTGCCTTTGTGATGGAGGCTGATTTTATTCTCACCGGGTCTATTAATCAGTGCACCGTTGAAGCAGGGACCAGTAATGCAGTTAAAGATATGTTGCAGGATATGAATATACAGGATACTGACTATGCCCCTGCAGGTGATATGTTTGAATTGGGCGCAAAGGTACAGGTATTGAAAAAGGGCGTGTTTTTTCCGGTTAGAGCGAATAAGCTGTTTATGTTGTATTCGCACTACGGTTCCCTTGACGAAATTCCGCAAAAAATACAAAGTCAGATTCAGAATCAGTATTTCCAAAAAAGTTTTGACGAGATCTGGCAGGAAACCTGTGATTATTATCGCAAAACAGGCCGGGCTGAAATTCCAGAGAAAGCACTACGCCACCCTAAAGGTAAAATGGCGATGGTGTTTCGCTGGTATTTTATGCAGAGTTCGCGATTGGCTTTCGCGGGGGATGTTGATAACAGGACGGATTTTCAGGTGCATACCGGTCCGGCGCTGGGCGCTTTTAATCAATGGGTAAAAGGTACGGATTTGGAAAGCTGGCGTGACCGTTATGTGAGTAATATTGGAAAGCTATTGATGTTGGAAACTGCACAGTTATTGGATAAACGATTTCAGATTTTGTTCGGTGTTTGATATGTCTATGACGGCTACGAGAGTCTTTCTCGCGGGTGGGGCCAAACCAATATAACAAGGGTTTAATACACTAGGTTAAATGATCGAAGGAGGGATGATGAAGACATTTATATTTCCAGGCCAGGGTTCTCAGGAGCGGGGCATGGGTGGAACATTATTTGACGATTTTTCAGAGCTTACACAAAAAGCGGATGAAATTTTAGGGTATTCCATTAAGGATTTGTGTCTTGACGATGCAAACAGGCAATTGAGTAAGACTCAGTTTACCCAGCCTGCTATCTACGTGGTTAGCGCCTACTGTTATTTCAATCGGCTTGGTGATAACGCGACCAAACCGGACTTTGTCGCCGGACATAGTCTGGGAGAGTTTAATGCCTTGTTGGCGGCCGAATGTTTTGATTTTGAAACCGGCCTAAAATTGGTCAAAAAACGCGGAGAATTGATGAGTCAGGCAAGCGGGGGAGGTATGGCGGCCATACTGGGTTCGAATGAGGCGGCCATAAGACGTATTCTTCAGGACAATAATTTTACCGACATCGAGCTGGCTAATTTTAATACTCCGTCACAGATTGTGGTTTCTGGTGCGAAGGAACAGATGGACCAGGCCAGCGATATTTTTAATAACGCTGATATCAAATTTATTCCCTTGAATACCAGTGGTGCTTTTCATTCACGATTAATGCAGGCATCTAAAGAGGAATTTGAAGATTATTTAAATCAGTTTGAGTTTTCAAACCCACAAATACCCGTGATCTCCAACGTTACGGCAATGCCCTATGATAATGACGCGATTAAAGCAAATGTAGCCAACCAGATGGTCAGTCCGGTACGTTGGTGTGAAAGTATCCAGTATTTGATGGCACAAAACGAAATGAGTTTTGAAGAAATCGGCCATGGTGAAGTGTTGAGTAAGTTAGTCAGCAGTATCAGGGAACAAACATCGCTTCAAGTGCCGACAGCAGACGATCAAACAACGGCTTCTATTGCGGTTCCCATTGAGGGGCAAGGGCAATCTCCCTGGTTGGATGAGATTAAATCCTTAAGTGCAGACGAAAAAGTGCGTTTGTGGAACGGGCGGTATCCCGTAGGTACCCGCATTAAGTCCCACTTAGTTGACAAGGAAGGTTTGGAGACGAGAACGGAAGCGGTAGTGTTATTTGGCCATCGATCCGCCGTATATTTAAAGGATTTTGGCGGTTATTTTGATTTGGACGAAGTTGTGCCTTTGTGATAGCGGTTCCTTCGTTATTCCTGTGCTGTTGTTCTTGTTATCCGTCTATGCCGTATTTTGAATAATAAAAATAAGTCTGAGGTGTTATTAATGAAAAATGTTGGCATAGAGGCAATGAATGCCTTTTGTGGTAGTGCCTATCTGGATGTCAGCGAACTGGCAGAACATCGTCAGCTTGACGCTAAGCGTTTTGCCAATTTGCTCATGAAGGAAAAGGCGGTGGCCTTGCCTTACGAAGACCCGATTACATTTGGTGTTAATGCCGCTAAACCGATTATCGATCAGTTGAGTGCTGAAGAAAAGGATCGGATTGAGATGGTCATTACTTGCACCGAGTCGGCGTTTGATTTTGGCAAATCTATGAGTACCTATTATCATAAATTGCTGGGCTTAAATCGCAACTGCCGCTTGCTTGAAATCAAAAACGCCTGTTACTCTGGTACTGCTGGGCTACAAATGGCGGCGAATTTTGTTTTGTCGGAGGTGTCGCCCGGTGCCAAAGTATTGGTGATTGCCACGGATATTTCCCGGTTTTTAGTAACAGAAGGGGGGGAAGCATTATCTGAAGACTGGTCCTTTGCCGAGCCCAGTGGTGGTGCCGGTGCCGTGGCGATGCTAGTGAGTGATAGCCCTCATGTATTTCAGTTGGATGTGGGGGCCAACGGCTATTATGGCTATGAGGTGATGGATACCTGTCGCCCGGTACCTGACAGTGAAGCCGGTGATGCGGATTTATCGCTGCTTTCTTATTTGGACTGTTGTGAACAGAGTTTTCGGGAATATCAAAAACGGGTTGCTGATACGGATTATGCCAGTAGCTTCGGTTTTTTGGCATTTCACACGCCATTTGGTGGCATGATTCAGGGGGCGCATCGCACCATGATGCGCAAATTCATGCAAGCCAAGCCCGATGTGATACAGGCCGACTTTGAGCGCCGGGTGTTACCGGGGTTGTTGTATTGCCAGCGGGTGGGTAATATCATGGGGGCGACCATTGCGCTGTCATTGGCGGGCACGATTATTCATGGTGATTTTTCCACGCCTCAACGTATTGGGTGTTTTTCGTATGGTTCAGGCTGTTGTTCGGAATTTTACAGTGGTATCGTCACCCCGGAGGGGCGGGCGCGCCTGATGGACATGGGGCTCGAGGCACAATTGGATCAGCGTTATCGGTTAACGATGGCGGAATATGAGACAATTTTTGCGGCCAGCGGTGCCGTAAAGTTCGGTACGCGCAACACTATCCTGGATGCCAGCCTGGTTGCCGAAGCCCGTCAGCCCGGGCTTTTGTACCTTAAGGAAATTAAAGAATTCAGTCGTCAATATGAGTGGTTATTATAGTGAATTATCAAACCTTACAAGTTCGTTATCAAGCGTCAGCGCCCGATGGTGAAGACGATATTTGTTTTTTAACACTCTATCGGCCTGATGCGAACAATACCATTAACGACCAGTTAGTTGATGAATGCACTCAGGTTATCGATCATTGTTACAAGCGCGTTAAGATTATCATTTTGGAAGGTTTGCCGGAAGTGTTTTGTTTCGGTGCGGATTTTCAGGGTATGGCGGATGAACTGGCCCGGCAAGACGCTGGCGCGGGGCAGGGACCGGAACCACTGTATGATTTGTGGCATAAGCTTGCCACTGGCCCCTTCGTTAGCGTGGCGCATGTTCGAGGTAAAGCCAATGCCGGTGGTATTGGCTTTGTGGCGGCCTGTGATTTGGTGTTAGCTGACAGTCCGGCAGAATTTAGTTTATCCGAATTATTGTTTGGGTTGATGCCTGCTTGCGTGTTACCTTTTTTGATTCGGCGCATGGGTTTTCAGCGTGCCCACGCTTTGACCTTGATGACAAAGCCGATGAAAGTAAAAGAAGCTCACGAGGCTGGTCTGGTTGATGCGTATGCTGACAATAGCGAGGTGTTGTTACGGCAACATTTGTCGCGTTTGCGACGACTGAATAAAACCGCGATACAACGTTATAAAACCTATATGAATAGCCTGGACGATTCCTTGTCCAGCGCAAAACCAAAAGCCTTGGCGGCGAACCTGGAGGTGTTTACCGATAGCGACAATTTGCAAAAAATTGAGCGTTATGTGAATACGGGACGCTTTCCCTGGGAGGATTAAGGCTGGAGTTGAGTTAGCCAATATGGTGGTGAAAATAATCACGCAAAGAAACCGCCATTTATTAGATTACGAAGAGAAAATAAGAAGAGACGATATGAACAGTGAAAAAATACTGGAAGTGATTATTGCAAACATAAAGGACGTCAAGCCAGACATAGAAAATCATGTTTTTCAGGCGGATGATAAGCTCGCTGATCTTGGTGCAAATTCGGTGGAGCGTTCGGAGATTATTATTATGACTATGGAAAAACTGGATTTAAGGATTTCTTTGGTGGATACCTATGGCCCCACAAATATTGGCGAGCTGGCCCAGTTGTTTAGTGACAAAATGGCTTGTAATAGCGCTAACTAAGGTAGCCTTGTGGTCGACGGCATACCGGGCTAAATATTAGGTAATAATCTGGTGGTTTTGCAGCGCGGCCTGTCGGCTTTATAGGATACATCGGAGCGGCACTGCGGCCACCTGGTTTTGGGGATGTTTCACTGGTTTTGGCCCCATTATTACCAGGTGGCTGGCGTATTAGACGGGTAGCGGTGTATCTTTTTCCGATTCCTGTTTGAATATTTCAATGAAGCGTTCTTCGCCTAAATGTTCACGTAAGGTTGAGAATTGCTTTTTAAGTGCTTCGATGTGCGTTTTTTGGTCGAGTTTAAGCATTTTGTGCCACATTTTACAGTAAAAAGGCATTGCTGCTTCGTGATCTTCTTTCTGAAAATAAATGTCTGCCTGCAAGCCTTCAAGGGTTTCTTCAAATTGGGCGACATCGTTTCGGTGTTTTAATTGATCCAACAATGATTGGGCGCTGTCCAATGCGTGGCGACCTAAGCGCGCAAAGACGATATCCAGCATTTGTTGAGCCTGAAACCCGGGTGGTGATTCGTCATAGGGTATGTCTTGCAGAATTTGTTCTTCAAATTCTAAGGCCTTTTCGGTTTGTCCCAGTTGAATATGATACGCCGCCAATGCCCTTAACGATTGTATGACCGGTTGCCAGGCCTTGTATTGGCGGTAAACATGCTGGGCGCTACTGCTGACCAGGATACAAGCTTGCCACTGTTGACTTTGCTGGTAATAGTTTTCCAAAAAAGTGGTTACCATGCGGAATAGCGGCAATTGCGTTTCGTCGATATTTTTACCTTGCTGGTCAAGCCAGGTGCGCCAGGCTCCAGCTCCCTTTGGAATGGGGTTTTCTTCGTCCTTAGTTTGTTGATATTGAGAACTGGATAAGGCGCTGGTGGCCATGGATAACCAGGCGAATCTTTCCTGTGCCGATTGCGTGGGATCCTTCAGAGTGTCATTCGTCGCCGAATTATTGTTATTGTCTGCCGAATGGGTAACGACGCCATTATCAACGGTTGGGACGGGCGAGCGTGTTAATAAATCGAAAGCCCAGTGGTTGATTTCGTCGGCTAATTTCGCTTTAAGCAATAATTGTTCAAATGCGCTTTTTACTCGGATGAAACCCTGGTAATCCCCAGAGAACCAAAGGCGTTCAAAGTGCTTGACCCAATGCTGGCGATGAATTAACAAATAGTTAAAGAGCGGGTCATTTTGCTGGTTGACGAGGTGGGCGGCAGTAATACGAATGCCTTCACAAAGTATCTGACTAAATTGGCGTAATCTTGATTGGTGGTGTTTATCGTCCTGTTGTTTTACCCACATTTGTTGTTTGACCGACAAAAAACGACGTGCACGGCGATCCACGCGACGCCCATGGGGCATTTTTTTCAAAAACCCGGCTTTTTCCCAGTGATCGATGCCTTGTGCAAAACGGGTATTGTCGATCCCCAAGCTGGCAAACAGGTGTTGGGCTGGTTCAAAAGGGTCTTTCTGATCGCAGGCAATCATTAATAATTCCAGCAACAGGTTTTCGGTTTCGATGCACAACAGCAGCATTTGCTGCCACGGGGCAGGTAATGCGCTCCATTGCCATTGATAAAAAGCCTCAACCAATCCGTCGCCGTGTAATGCCCGTGTTTTTTCGTGTATATTCTTATCGACCTGCGGCAGTAGCTGGTCAGGGCTGCTGTCAACCAGCAGTGGGACGATTTTTTGAATTAAAAAGGGATTGCCTTTCAGGCTCTGTAGCAATACTGTCCATTGTGGATGCGCGTCACTACCCATTAGTTTGTTTTGTCGCAAATGCCTGGCTGCAAGCTGGGTTTGCGCCGTTTGTGATAATGGCCCAAGCTTGGTATTAGCAAAATCGATCGTGAAGCACTGCTCCGGTGTTATCCCTGCCACAATAAGGGCATGACCTTCGGTTTGCCGTGCGGTAAGGAAGTTATCGAGTTGTTCCAGGTCAGTGATACCAGGATGAAGGTTGTCCAACACGAAGCAACACTTGAGGGTTTGCATTTTTGCCAGGACGGCATCGGTTTGCGTTATCTCCAGGCCAAGTACGGGGGCTATCATTGTTAGCATGTTCTCGGGCGAGTAGGCGTCATCTGCAAAATCAAAATAAAAGGCATAATCAATTTTTTTGCTACGGGCCAAATACAGACAGAATTGATGCAGTAAGTGGGTTTTCCCTATGCCGTCATGGCCATCCACCGACAGCGCACGCCTCGCCTGTTGCCAATGTGAGAGTAAAGAAGGTAGGTAACCGTCAGCGACATTGGCCAGTGGCGAAGATATGTGATCTGACCTAAATCCTAATAGCTTTTGCTGTGCATGTGCAAATGTCTGAGATTCTTCCAGGTGTGTGATCGCTTGAGGGCTGTCAAAAAATACCAGCTCTTGCCCACCATAATGGACTAAGAGTGACCAGTGTTGAAACGGCAACGCTTTTGAAACCAGCTCGGAGGTTTCCATAACTGATTGCAGCGCTTTGCGGGTTTCAACTACCGCCTGTCCAAGTGACAGGCCTTTGGTTAATTGGCGATACAAGGTGCTAAAACACGTTGCGCTCAACCAGGGTTCGAGGTACTCACTCAAGCCAATAACGTTGCCCAAGCCTGCCTGATGGGCGGATTTTGCAATCTGCGCTAATTGGTAGTGGGCTGAATGGGTTGGTGTAGTAGTGCCTATCGCAGCACACAGCAGGGGAATTTTATGCGCCACCAGTCGGTCCATAAATTGCGAAACGGCGATTTTTGTATCGTCAGAGCCCGATGGGGTACCAAAGTAATAAACATCGTGCTCAACAAATACAGGGCAATCCAGATGGATGATGTGGACGTTGTTTTTATTTAAGCGCTTATTTAACTGCTCATTTAGCTGTTCATTTAACTGTTCATTTAACTCAGACCAATGTTGCAGTGTACATATTTCGTATTCAATGGCACCCTCGGTATCAAGCAATTCGATACTCGTATTATATGCACAGCTATCACGGTAACGATCCGCCTGCGTGTTGTTGTCGGCAGTAAATACGACGTGCAGTACCCGAAGTGGCTGGTTGTCACTGGTGTTGGTGGTCTCATTGTTATTTTGCGTGTCATCTGATAGCAGGTCCGGCAACCTATTATTCAGTGGTGGGGTCACTTTTAGTTCGTAGAATAAGGGGGGTGGTTCATCACGGGGTTCGTGTTGGATAAAACATCGCTCAAAGTGTTTACTGACGCTGGACAATACATAGGCGGAGCTGGGTAGGATAGCGGTTTCCCAGAAGTCGTCAAAAAACGCACAGCGTGAAGATTCTAAGCGTACCTCAAGATTGGGATAGCCTTCGGTTTCTATCTTGTGTATAAACTTATAGAGTTGGTCATCTTCGCCGACGAGCTGGTCACCCATATACTGCCCGAATATGATCAGTTTTTCGACAACCCCTCTGTCTTGAGGGGGTGTTTCGTGGTTGTCCAAGGAGACGGCATGCTTGGGGTAATCATTGAAATACCAGTTTAAGGTTTCCCTAAGGCCCGGGTTAAAGGGCGTTTGGTAGTTTTCGATGTGAAAACGTTCGTGGTATTGTTGACTTTCTAATATTAGTTCAATGGTATTGTGCTGCGAGTCTTCGCAATACTTGTCAATTAATCTTAGTAACATGGTTTATACTCATTATGGTTCACACTCATCATGATTCACGATCATTTTGGACGAAATTTTTAATATAGTGCTCAATATCCGTTTCTCTTCTATCTATTCTATGGCAAAATGGCGAAGCAATAAAATATAAATTCTTTCTTCAAGGATGCAAGCTTATCCTTGTAAGGCTGGATGGCTATGCAAGCGCTATAGGCTCGCTATCGTTTTTTCGGTAATGTTTAAATGATGTTAGGGCTGATGTTAGGGCTGATGTTTAGGCAATGTTACCGTCGGCGCGAATTTAGTGTCATGTAAACTGGCCTTAAGAATATGTTTGTTGGTGCCGATGATACCCAAGGCGCTACAACGCTATATTGCATTGGTTGTCCGTATCTGCGCTACCATTAATGTTGAGTAAGCGTTGGTTTTGAGCAAGGCGTAATAGTAAAAAAAAGTAGTAAAAAAAGAGCGCCTGATATTGCGAAGTTTCTTGTCTGCAATTTCTCATCTTATTTTACGCGCTGTGGTTTTACCTCATGGCAAGCGCCTTGCTGCTTGCGCCTATAATAATGTGCTGTGGCAGGTCGGGTGTTGCAGGATTCTTCGTTCACGCATTAGCTATAATAATCTGGCCGTTAATTACTTAATAATGATGGCTTAACAATAATCAATTAACAATAACCACTTAACAATAATCACTTAAAAATAATAATGTTACCTGGACGTTGGTGCGAACCGATAATAGCCTTCCGTTCGGTGGCTAAAGCCGTCACGTCTAATTCTATCCGCACGTATTGAGAGATATTATGAAGCAATGCATTCCTCATAATCTAGGCAGCAAAAAAGCGAAAGAGCTTGTTTCGGTCGCTTTGGAGTCTTATAAGAAAAAGTTCTCGGAATATTGTCCCTCTGTCAGCTGGCTCAGCGATAAAAAGGCCAGTATTTCTTTTCAGGTGAACGTGGTTAAATTGGACGGTTATCTGGAAGTTGAGGATGCCAATATTGGTTTTGACCTTAATGTGCCTTTCATTTTTAGTGCCTTTAAACGTCAAGTGGTAAATGCTGTAGAAAATGAAATAACCAATTGCATTAAAAATGCGGAAGCGAGCCAGATCAAGTGATAGAGCCCCATGAGCGTGAAGAGGCATGGTGGTCAATCAGGGCAGTTAAGGGACGTTGTTGATGAATGTTGGTTATCGATGGTCGACTAGGGGTCGACGCTCAAAAGTTGTTGTGAAGTATTACCAAAAAATGTCATCGGCCGTGTCAGACATTAAAGCAATTTTTGCTTGATTCGGTGGGTGAGATTCTTGCATAATAATTTTTCATGGGCTAATGTTAGAATCTAATAGTGCTGATAATTCTGATAATTGTTGGCAGGTTAATGTTTAGGCGCTATTGGCAGGCTCTGTTTTAGTGGCCAGCAGGTGATTCGTTTCTGCTTGGCAATCTGGTTATAACTTGTCCTGGTTAGTCTGCCCGAATTGTTGGGTTGTGATTGATGAGTGTATAGTTGATAAGTGTATAGTTGATGAGTGTACAATTGATGAGTGGTAAATGTTTAAACGATATTTAACACAAATTTGTTTACAACATGAGGAAATAAAATGACTGAGCAAACAAATGTATTGAATAATGGCGTTAAAATGGTTTCCGAAGTATTAGTGAGTCCTGGTACCAGCCTGTTGTTGGATGGGAAGATTGCCAGCGGCGTGACTCATATGGCGGGAGGCGTATTATCCCGGGCACTATTAGGGCCAGTGTGGGGGCCGGTTGCTATTGCCGGGCTGATATTGAATTCGTATTCGAAATCAACAACCGGAACGGGTTTGTTTGGTCAGTATAAGCGTGCGCCGGTACTGCAGGCACCCCAGGAGCAGGCGCAGGAACCCGCCAAAGAAGCGTAGTGGTGGGTGGGTACATCTGCTGAGGGAAAAGTCGGGTGTTATTAAGCCCGAATTTTTTGGTGATACTTATTGTGTTCGAGTAGTTAGGGTGTACGGGTAGTATTATAAAAAGCGAAGGCGATAGGTCGTCGAACAGCAAAGATGCTGAAAAAATATCCATCATAACAGAAAATTATTGAAAACTTTCATCATTGAGAGTTCCTATAATTGGGAGTTCCGTAATTGAGAGTTCCATAATTGAGAGAGCACCCTGGTTTCAGTGGGCCGGTGCCCTGGTTTCTGATATCGATAGCTAGTCTCAGTGTTTTTGAGTAGGGCTTAGCCCTACTTGGCCGGGATGTTGAGTCGACGGGCTTGTCGGTTACTCTAACTTTTCAGTTACTCTGGGTTTTTACGCATGGGTTTTTTACGCAGGTTTTTGTAGTTATTCTGGTTTTTTTAGTTGCAATGGCTTTTTAGTTACACTTGGTGAGATTGAGAAACTTGGCGTAAAGTTAAGAAGAACAAGTTAACGATCAAAACAATCTAAATATTAACAAAAAAATAAGGCAATAATAATGGCGGAGAATAATAATACCAACGTGTTGATCGAGGGGTTGAAAGTTGCTGCGGAGTTTTTGGTTTTGCCAGGAACGAGCCTATTGGCTCAGAACGATTATAAGCGCGGGCTTCTCCATGCTGGTGTGGGGATTGCCGCCAGGGTTGCGCTCAAGCCGCCTGCGGTTGCGTTGACTGCGGTTGCACTGACGGCTGCCAATTCTTACTGTACGGCGAGAACGGGTCAAGGTTTGTTGCCTGCACTGCTGGCGATGACGCCTAATGCCAATAATGCCGTGTCCGATAATCAAGATGCTCGTAGTGAAGGGTTGCGTCAAAAGGTATATGACGATGCATCTCAAGGTGTGCCGCTAGATACGATTAAAGAAAGTGTCGCTGAAGATGTAGAGGACCTTTATCATGAAGCAATGGCGAAAAGCACTGAGGAGAGTGAGCAACCACCCAAAGCGTCAAATGATGAAGTAAGTGACGTTGTCGACACCGCTACCACTACTAACGGCAAAAAATGAAACCAACTGTAACGACACTGGTAAAGCATATTCAGCTGCGTTCTGCCATTTCTGGTCGGCAGCGTTGGGATATTGAGACTGTGTTTCGGATACTGGCTCTTCCGATAGAAAAAAAAACGCCGTTATAAAAAGAATTGAACAAACCACCCGAGCGCAGGTGGGTGTACATTTCATTGCGGTTAACCCGCTCACATCAAGAATATTAATAACCTTTAATCCGCAAACCTTTGAATTGGTGCTGCCAACGTTTTGGGCGGGGCTTTGCGTTGTTGAAGGGGTTGCAGAAACGGCCCCACTACCTGCCATTAACTCACCTCGGCGTTTATTAACGGTTGTTAATGTTGACCAAACGCCTTTAACAAAACCGGTACTGCTGTCGGTGCTGAGTGCTGTCGTTGCACCTGTCGCCCCAATTAGTATTGGCTTGATGCTGTCGGTGGCCATGTCAGGAAGCCTACCCATGCTTAAAACCCTGGGCCTCATTCGGCCGATATCACAGGTGGCGGCCTTGGCATTCAGTTACCTGGGTTTTTCCGCGCTCAATAATTACCTGCAGCACCAGAGCCAGGCCGCCTGGAGTCGCGGTGCTAATACCATAGAAAATAATTTGCGCAACAAATTAACCCATCATGTGCATAACCTTGATATGGCCTACCTGGATAAGCAAAATTCAGGGGAACTGCTTAACCTGATGGTAGATGACACTGCCAAGATAAGGCATTTTGTAGAGAATGTACCAAACTCAGCTATCAAGAAGGTGCTTGGTTTGGCTGCTGCAGGTTCAGTGTTGCTATATCTGTCGCCGGGTACACTTCTGCTTGCTTTACTGCCGGTACCTGTTTTTTATATGGCCACGCGGACAATACGCGGAGAAAATTCTGAGCATTATAGAATGTTGGCGATAAAAAATGACGAGTACTGCCAGTCACTCATGCGCAATCTGAGCAGCGTTGCCGACATTAAGAGTTTTAATGCCGAGGTCCGGGAGCAACAACGATTAGGGTTCGAGAGCGAAGCTTATATGTCGCAGGCTAATGTGGCGATGCAGAACAGTTCTTATATACGTGAGCTTACCCAGTTGGGTGTTGGCTTGGGGGTAGGTGCTTCATACACATACGGTGCGGTTCAGGTGATACGTGGTCGGTTGTCACTGGATGCATTGATCATTCAGTCGGCATTGGCACCCATGATTATTCAAACCACTGAAGGGTTGGATGTTGAATTCAACCGCTACCAACAAGCACTGGGCGCAGCTAATAGGATACAGGCTCTTACGTCTGTTCAGCCTCAAATTCAAAGTGGTTTTATCCGACGTGCAAAAGAGGTTGTTTCCGGCGAAATTGTATTTGATAATGTCTCCTTTAGTTATCAGCCCGAAACGTCTTTGTTAAATAACATTAATATTCGTATTCCCGCTCAGTCCAGTGTTGCTTTTGTCGGGGCTACTGGCTCGGGGAAATCGACTTTAGTAAAGTTAATACTGCGGCTTTACGATGTTGATCGGGGCGTAATATGGGTAGATGGGCTGGATAGTCGGTCGATGAATATTCATGATTTGCGTGAATCGATTGCGGTTGTTAGTCAAGACGCTTATCTAAACCAGAAATCCATTTATGACAATATCGCCTATGGTCGCCCTGATGCGAGTCGGGCAGATGTTTTGCAGGCAGCGGTGTCTGCTAACGCAATTGACTTTATTAATGCCTTGCCCAAAGGTTTTGATACAATTATGGGCGATAAAGGGCAAAACTTTTCAGGAGGAGAGCGCCAGCGGATTGCGATTGCTCGAGCTGTCCTGAAGCAGGCATCGATATTTATTTTGGATGAAGCTACCTCTTCTATTGACAGTCATACAGAGTCTGGACTGCGACGGGTATTAACCGATATTGAAAAGCAGGCAACCATCATTATTATTGCCCATAAATTGATATCCGTACGGCATGTGGATCAAATAGTCGTACTAGGTCATGGCAGGGTACTTGAGCATGGCTGCCACGATGAATTGATGGCATTGCGAGGATATTATGAGAAACTTTGGCGTCTGCAGATGCTTGAGTAGTCGTGATTAGGAGGCTTTTACATGAAACAAATGCAGGTGCAGCGGCAGTAATTTTTCTATTATTGTTTCACGGTGTTTTTTGGCTGTTAACGTCGACATGAGATGAAAAGGGTGCGCTATTGACACTTTAATCTTTACTGGTTACGGGTATGTCTGGCAATCAATGCTTTCATTAATAATACAAAAAAAGAAACTAGGGAGGGAGGATGTTGTTGAATGTTTTTATTGGGTCGGCGTCTATCGCATTATTGGTTGCAAGGGTAATTAAGGAACTCTGCGATGATAATGTTGTGCCAGGTATCGCCACGGAAGAAGTGACAGCAAAAAATCGTCTTCCAGATAGGGGGTCTACAGATAACACGACGGTAGCAGGGCTTGCTGCAAAGAAAATTACCACGAAAAAGCATGTCACAGCAATCGATATTGATGAACAGAATGTTCCAGAAAATAATACCGCAGAAAACCACGTCACGAAAAACGATGTCACGAAAAACGATGTCACGAAAAACCATGTACCCAGGCCTGTCGCGAGTCAAGTTGCGCACTTTGATGGGCAAACCCAGTATATTGAAATACCGGTTTCATTCCCTGACATTACTAATCAAGTAACGATAGAGTTTTGGGCAAAAGGCGGCGCTGGTCTACCACAAGCCAGTACAGTTTTTTCTGCTCACGACAGTGCAAGGCATCGTGTTTTTAATATTCACCTGCCGTGGAAAAATGGTAAATTATACTGGGATTCGGGCAATAGTGGTACCCGCTTTGATCGGGCGCAAAAAACGCTTGCACCAAAAGACTATAAAGATACCTGGGTGCATTGGGCATTTATTAAAAATGTTGATCGAGGGGTGATGTGCATTTATAAAAATGGAGAACTCTGGCATCGGGGACGGCAAAAAAAACGCACTTTGGATGGCAAGAACATTCGTACCGTTACTATTGGTGCCTTTGGTGATGGCGCTGGCCATTATAAATGGAGTGGCGCATTGGCCGAATTGCGGGTCTGGAGTCGGGTATTAACACCAAAAGAGATTCTTGCAGGTATGGCAATACGGGCTACCGGCAAAACCGCCAAGGATGGTTTGGTGGCGTACTGGCCGCTTAACCGGCCTTTAACGGAGGCGAGTGGCGTAACTATCAATAACGTCGGTTTTACGGATGCCACCGACTTACCGCTGATGCGGGAGGATGAAAGTTAGGGGGCCTGATGTTCGAATAGTTACGGCGTCGATGTGAATGTATTGCACGCTAGTGCCGGTATCAGTTTGAACCTCTGGTTATTGAACGGAATTTATTGATCAACTATTTTAGTGAGTGAATATGAACCCTGAAAATGAAAATAATAAGTTTTTACCACTGCCCGGGATCGATGTGGTGGGGCGAGGTTTATTGCTGCGTCCACGTCAGCCTTATGCATTAAAGAACATTCTTTTTCCTCAGCAATCCTTCCGTAATTATTTTACCGTGGATGCGGGGGTAAGCTATCAGGTGCCGGCCGGTTATGATGTTAATGATAGCCCACCCATGCCCGCTGGTGCAGCGCTTAATCGATTGGTGATAGAAGAGTCAATTGAACGCCTGGATAAAAAATTAAATCAGGAAGCTTCCGTTTCTTGTGGGTCAGATGCTTTTAATGTTGATGCCAGCGCCAGTCAAACGGCACAGGTGCAGCGTGATACAGAGGCATATTATGCCAGTCGTATCTCATTTATTCCCTTTTTGACGGTTTATATCGCTGACGCGCAAATGTTGCCCCAGGATACTTTTAATCTAGAGATCCCGGTGCCTTTTACGCATGCTAACCGTAAACAATACGATAAGTTTTTCGAGCGTTTTGGTAGCCATTATGTTAAGAGGGCGTGGGTCGGGGGTAAGGCGATGTTGACGTTTTCTGTGCTTAAGTCGAGTAACATCAGTGAAGATGAAATTCGTGCGGGGATTAAAGCCAGTTACGTTGGGATGGGAGAAGGCCAAGCGAGTACTCATCTCGCGGAAAAGAAAGAAAAGTTATTGAATAATTCAGAATGCACCGTGTCTGGTAAAGGTGGGGATTCACTAAAACTGGCGGCGCTATCGTCACTCGATGAGGCGCATTACAACGAATGGCTGCAAACGGTAAAGGACAATCCTCAAGTGGTTGAGTTGGAGATTGCCGGAATTTGGACCTTGATAGACGACGAGGAAAAAGCGGACGCCTTACAGGCGGCCTATAAAGAAGCAACGACCTTTGAGCCCATCTCTGCCGTTTTTCACATTAATTCCGAAATTTACCTGTTGCGCACTCGCACCTTTGCGAGCTACAACATCGAAAAAGGCACGAGCCACAAACCTAAGTCTATCTATAGCAAATGGCCGGGCCTGGAGACTCTGGGGTTTGATCTGGTGGACGCCACGTTGAGTGGCGAATACATGGGGTATCACGAAAAAACTCGACTTAGTAATCATGTGTATTTTTTCTGTGGGCAGTATTATTCGGCAATGGATATTGCTACTGGAGAGTTTAGCGAAGCCAAAAAAATTAAAGAGGGTTGGCCTGGTGTTAATTTTGAAAGAATTGATGCGGCACTTCATTTTGATGATGAATCGGTATATTTTTTTAGTGGTAACCAGTATGTGCGTTTTAGTCTCAAGGATAATAAAGTAGATGATAATTATCCTGAGCTGATTAGTAAGCGTTGGGTGGGCGTGAATTTTGATAAGATTGACGCTGCTATTTATTGGGGTAACGGCAAAGTTTATTTTTTTAGGGAAGACCAGCACACCCGCTACGATGTTGCCAGCTTTCGAGCCGACCCAGGGTATCCAAAACACATTAAAGGAAGTTACGTGGATGATTGGAATCTCTTTGTTTGATCGATTAATTTCAACAAAAACAACTTCATCCATCGATAGAGCGAGCGTTTGACAAATGAGTGACGATAAATCTGAACAAGCCCAAAAAATTATCAGTAAATTTACCAAAGGTGTTGCGGTGGTTGGTTTATTGCCTCTCCCCCTGGTTGATGCCTTGGTGATATCAGGTACGCAATTAAAAATGCTGCAAAAACTGTCTCAGCTATATGATGTAAAGTTTACTGAGGTCAGGGGTAAAGCGGTGCTGTCTGTGTTATTAGGCTCGGTAGTGCCATTGTCTTTAAGAAGCAGTTTATTTAGTTTATGTAAAGCGCATCCCGTTGTGGCCGCGGTGGTGGGCAGTTTGAGTATGTCCGCTTTCTCAAGCGCCTCTACCTATGCCATAGGAAAAGTATTTATTTTGCATTTTGAGTCTGGCGGTACTCTGTTGGATTTTGATGCGGAAAAAATGCGTGAATATTATCAGCAGCAACTGATCGAGGTAAAAAACGAGCCGGTTGCGAACTATATCGGTATAAAGCCCTAGGTCTGTCGTCAAATGGTATGACAGTGCTGATGCCCGTTTTTGCCCGGCAAGGCATCGAGAGTGAGGTGTCGCCGCTCTACGTAAGCGAGCCGTAACGCCATTGGATGAAAAATGGACTCGGCCCTTCAGGTGTCACACCCCTAACTCTGCTGTGATAATTGTCATGTGTATGAGGGGGCGATGGCGATTCAGGGGGAGGGGCTGTCGACACTCATTAAGGGGTAAAACACAGTCTTGCTCAACATAATTTCTAATGATGAATATCGTTGACTGATCGCAATAACCGCTAAAATCGTTTTATGGCAACAGTGCTTACGAGCCCCTTTGTTATAATTTAAACTGCTTATATGCGGGAGCATCTGAGAAATCAAAGGCTTGGGCGTTAACGTTCGGCAAAAATATCGAAACGGAAACCTTGTTACGCTAGGGCAAGCGACCTACCCTGGCACAGCAGCAGTGTCATGATACGAAAGTTTCTAGGTTGATTGGTCTGAGTAGTATAAAATTACACGCCGTGAGTCAGACATACTTTGCTTGATAAGTATGTAATGAGTGAATTGTCTGTAAGATACTGTCATTAAAGTAAAAAAGAGGAGATTTATATGGCCCGTGGTGTGAACAAGGTAATTTTGGTCGGCAACCTTGGCAAGGACCCGGAGGTGAAGTATATGCCAAGCGGCGAAGCGGTCACCAATATAACCGTCGCTACCAGCGAGGGTTGGAAAGACAAAAGTACTGGTGAGCAGGTAGAAAAAACAGAATGGCACCGTGTTGTGTTTTTCAGACGCTTGGCGGAAATTGCGGGTGAATATTTAAAGAAAGGCTCGAAAGTTTACGTTGAAGGTAAATTACAAACCCGCAAATGGCAAGGCCAGGATGGTCAAGACCGCTATACCACTGAAATTGTTGCTAGTGAAATGCAAATGTTAGATGCCCGTGGCGGTGGCGGTGCGGCTCCTATGAATGCCGGCAGCACGAGCAACGCAAAACAAAAACCCGCAATGGCTTCAGATCAGGCGTCTGCCCCATCCGGTGGTTTTGCTGATTTTGATGATGATATTCCATTTTGATGGTTATCTAAATAGAATACTGTAAAAAATTAATAGAAGCCTCTAATTACAGAGGCTTTTTTTATTGTTACCGATTTAAAAATGGAAAGTTTAGATGTGAATAATTCAATGTAGGCACATACCTATTTTTCTCGCCATAATATATGTGTAGCAACAGACCTATATTGATTTTGAACCACATCCCCTAAGTAACGACGTTATTCGCCCCACAGGCTTGTCGTAATGTATTTACTTGATACCAATGTCGTCTCCGAATTGAGAAAAGCGAAGTCCTCCAATATTAACAAGAAGGCTGATGAAAATGTAGTGGCGTGGTCCGGTAGTGTGACTGCTACAAGCCTCTACATATCAGTGATTACAATACTGGAACTTGAAACAGGTACATTTTTGGTTGAACGACGAGACCCGCTACAGGGGGCAATACTCCGGTTCTGGCTCAACGTACATGTGTTGCCCGCATTTTCTGGTCGTATTCATGCTGTTGATACAGCTGTAGCACAATGTTGTGCCAAACCTCATGTTCCCGATCCGCGTGCAGATCGAGATGATATTCTTGCAACAGTATTACTTTATGGTATGACAATGGTTACAAGAAATGTCAAAGACTTTGAACCTACCGAAATTGAAATATTGAATCCATGGCGTTACATGATTACTGGCTCGCCGAGTGACAAACAATAGGAATGTTTGCGTCAGCGTAATATCTCAGAAACGCCACCGAATTGACCAATAAATTGCATTAAACCTTTGTCTTTTAACCCTTGTTAGTCCATACCAAATAGAATCACTTCGACGGAATTTAGAACAGTGATGTACTGCCCCTTGTGACAGGGTATCTGTTTCTTAGGTACTTTACTTAACGGCATCTTATTATGTTTGTTATCTACCTTTAGTTCAGTTCGTTGCTACGGGTATTGGCGCGACAAGTGTGGTTTTTGGTTTTAGTTGTGTTGGGTTTCGTGGGGCTTGTTGCTCGCTTACATGACCGCTCGGATGGGCTGCAATTTCTTTAGTCCCGGTAGGGTTGCTTGTGCGAAAAACATTTCTGGAATGTGAGAAAGTGTCACTTTAAATGTAGTTTTTAGGGTTCAACAAACCATAACCATTCGTGTTCCTTTCTTTGATTATCTTGAATTTCAATGCGTCATATAAATAGTTTTATTCCAGATTTTTCTGTGGCAGCCGTCGATTCAGTATGACGGTATGCGCATAAAAAAAGTGAATGGTCGTAGCGTGATACGTGCTTGATAAAATGAAAGTGTTAGGCACCAAGAAAGTAAAGATTCTCTATGTCCCTATATAAAACTAATAACAAAGATAAGAAAAGTCCTCTAGTATTCTAAAAAAAATATAGTGTAGACTTGCCGTCGAAAAAGATTCTTAGGTCTTGGTAGATGGCTTTGTTCTGTCTTGTTGAGATGTTGATTGATATTTACTTCCGAACAATATCATTTCATGTTCACACAGTGTTGTCTCCATGTTGGAATGCTGAAGTCTATTTAAGTTATATAAAATCAATGCAGTACCAGAATATACTGGAGGGCAGTATGTACACAAGTAGAGTCGTTTTTATTATCGCATTGGTATTGTTTTCAAATAATGTGTTTTCGCAAGCGGTTACCTGTAGTAGTTTAGACACCATCAACAATGGCATTGATAGCCTTACCCAGACAATAGAAATCAGCCAGGTAACCACGTTAAAATTGTCTGATGATATTGGTATTATGGCCGACCGTATTGGAACCATGGCTGATCGAATTGTCGAAACTGAAAAGCTCTTGGCTGATACCCTAATTGTACTCACAGGCAACGGCAACTTGGGGGCGGGTAGTGGTAATGGCGTGGTATTATTAAAACCCCTGGATGGTTCGACGGCGGCTATAGATAATCCGCCAAGCGTCGAGTTTTCCAGCGCCTCGAGTCGATATTTATTGTTTGCTTCCAAATCCCCCAGTTTTCCCGATGGCGAGACGATTTCGTTGTACATCGCTTCGCCTGATAGTCTTTCTGTTTCATGGTCGCAAGTTGTCAGCTTCGTTGGAGGGGCGGGTAATAGTCTGTTTGTGGCTGTCAAAAGTTTAGACGCGAACAATCGGCAGTCTTCTCTCTCCAATGGTGTAAAGCTGACATTACAATGAAATACAGCCACATATTTTCACGGAGGCAATGGGCTGGTTTTATGCAAAGCATGGTTTTTGGCATACTAGTTTGTGGTGTACCGGTATTTGGGATACTGGTAATGTTGCCAGCGTGTACCTCGCCGGAGGATAAGGTGTTAATTACACTTCCAAACGTGGACGCCCAGGCCTTGTATCCTGTTGCGTTAACGGTGCAAGCGAATAATTTGAAGGTTCAGCAGGGGTATTATACGGTTTACAATAATTTGATGACAGCGATTGGGTTAATGCTCGGCGATGTTGAAAAAATGTCCGGGCGTGTAATGGAGACCTTTGATCTCACGCTCATGTTAGCCGACAAAATGGCCCAAGCATTTGTTATGGATGCAGCATTCAGTACCGAATTTCAGGTGCTGGATTTGTCGTTAGTCGACCAAAACACCCCTCCATTTCAACTTAACGTGGCACAGGTGAGTGAGCCGGTTTTCCTATTATCATCAAACACAAAATTGTTTGTGCCACGCCATACCGTCAAAACGCTATTTAATACTGCACAGCAGCTTCGGAGTGCCTGGCAACGGGCGCTGGTTTCTCATAACGGGACCAGGTTGTATCTTAGTCTTGAGCGTATTGCCTCCGACGGTAGCATGACGCGGCTTAAATACGCATTAACGATTGAAAACCCAACTGCTTTAGTGAACCCTACACCCGTTTCATCATGATTGTTTCATAATGATTCAAAGTATCAGCAGAAGTCGGAATTGGGGTGGCTCCATTTACGTTGAGCAAGTCTGGTATTTTGGTGGTGAGTTTTTCGGTGTACTTACTATGTGGCTGGGTGAAAGCTTCCATTCTAGAATTTAAATGTTGTTATCAATTGAGGTAGCTTTTCGTCGATTCCTTTTTTGCCAAATTTGTTACGCCAGTATTGGTATTCCAGGCCTAGATATAAGCTGTTTTTAAACCCGATTATACGCCCTATATCAAATAGTAATTGTGGTTGTGATTGTAAGTGCGAAACTCGGTAGGATTCTGCTCCTATGTAATCAACATAGCCATTAAATTCTCCGTGCAAAAAAGAGAGCTGAAATGGGAAGGACCACGCGATGGTAATTTGTTCAGTATCTTCGCTGATGGTGGGGTCGCCGCCATACATAAAATTGATTATGGAATAATGCGCATTTTTAATGTTTAGCTCGAAGCCGATACCAACGTAATGACTGCGAAAGCTTGCCATTGGGTTAGTGCCATAATTATATTCACCAACGATTGATATGGACTTTAGCATTTCGAAGGATGCGGCTTGTTTAAATAAACGGGTAATATTTAAGCCAGGGTGCCACTCTCCATACATTGTAATGAAATTACTGTTAGGGTTTATAATGTCGAAGAAAAAGTGATTGTTTACCCATTTTCCACCGCTACTGTGATCAAACGTAGCAATAGTCCTGTCTTTGTCGCCTAACTTATAATCACTCCCGCTTAGTATTGATAAACTGGTAGTAGACCAGGTTTTTGCTGTCTTACCGTCATCACTATTTTCCCATTGATCCGCAGATGCGTTGATGCTACCAATTGTAAGGTGTATTAGCAATATGATAAATATGCTACTTTTTATATCGCCCAAAAATACCATCTTTACGCCTTTTGTTATTTATAATTGTTTCACTTAATTGGAACGTATATTTCTATTACCTGTTCTGCATTGGGTTGTTGTTGGTAAATGGAATAACTTGGATAGTTGGCCAGCTTGTATTTTGTGTTAAATAGCCAATTGGAATAAATATAACTATAAGTGTTCCATAAATGTTGGTAATCGCCCTTATGGGTAAACACAGCGAACTTCCCTCCCTCTATGCGTTGTGTGCCTACATAGCCTCCTTTCTCGATTTTGATTGTATTGGGGTCGTAAGTCACGCAGGCATCGTATCGAATATTCGCGGTTGCTGTTATTTTCGGACTGTCATAGGTGATTCCAATACGCTTGCTATTGGCGCAGGCTATTGCCTTATTTTGGATGAATTCTGACAAGTCCTCCCAGGCCGATTTGGCGGCTTGGGTATACTCACCGGTTTTCCTGACGAAAATAACGGTGTGTTCTGCGACGTCCTTAATTTCGTGGTCGATAGTAGGGTAACTAATTGGCTTTGTAACATTTTCGTCAATAGGGATGTTTTTAGTCAATGCGGTGTTTGTTTTTCGATATTCCCTGGGGCTGGTACTAAACTGTTGCATAAACGATTTTGAAAATGAGGATACTGTATTATAACCACTATCAAATGCGATATCCGTTATGCTGTCAGTCGTATAGTGAAGTCGAAAAGCTGCGTTTTCCAGCCTTACCCGTTTTATATGTTGAAGAACGCTTTCCCCGGTGACTGCGTTAAAGATGCGATGGAAGTGAAATTTAGAAATATGAGCATGTGACGATAATACATCTAGTGTCAACGTAGTGTCTAAGTGATTTTGGATATAAACTAATATATCATTTATTTTTTTCTTATACGTTAGCTCAGTTTGTCTCGGATGGTTCACTTCCTATTCTCCCTCACCTGAATATTATACTAGAACCAAAAATGTCAACTATTAATGAATAGTTAGTGTTAGTTGTGCAGCAATGACGAAAGTTCGTTATTACTGGGGTATTTATAGATAATGAGTGAAATTTCTTTATTGTCTGTCCGGCGTGTCTTTGTCGGCGCGCTAATATCAATTGATATCTGACTGAATTTGATGGCTGCGTTGTGAAATTGCTATTTGCAGTAGATGGAACGAGTGATAGACGTAGTGCATCGTGAATCGTTACTGATAACATCGGTGATTATTCGTAGGAAATAATTTACGCGTATCGATAGTCGAGGCGGGCTGCCAGTATTGACTCAATCAGTGATATCGTGCGGAAACGCAGCCACGCGGGTATTGTTGCAGCTTGTATTCTGGAGCTTGTGCTTGAGTCTAGGCAAATAGAATAGCCTTTAAATTTGTATTGTTCTAGTTGCCGAACGAAACAATCAGTGAAGGCTTGCGATAGGGTAATAATAATTCGATTGAACTGTTTTGTCATACAATGCCTTTTGTAGATCCAATTTCAGATTTAATTGTTTTAGTTTTTTGGTTGAAATTCACTATTATGGTGCACTACATTACGTTTACGGGCATCGAATATCTATCGTATGCTTGACTTCGTATCATATCCATCCGTTTAAGGGACTCTACCGTAGCTTACTTCGTAAGATAACGGACACTTTCATTAGTGTACACTCTATAATCAGAAATGGTTAACTTTTTCTTTAAACCCATTGTCTATCATCGATTAAGTAACCACGTTCAATCTAGTTAACGGTTGCCGATACTCAGTTCGACAGTTACACCCATTTCCAGTGTGATTATTGATGCTCCTAACGATTAGGCGGTTTTTCTTGCGAGGGCATCAAACTTTTGGTACTGGCACCTCCTATTATACGGGAATGGGCTTAAGCTAATATTAAGCATGTTGTTACTGGCGATATAATTGTCGTTACTGAATTACAACGGCTTCCCCCCTCAGCTGCATTGTAAACATCTATTTTTGTACTATGATTGCTTATTCTATTCTTTTGTTCGTTGTGACTAAATGTTAGCTTAGCGGTTATTAGGATAATCGCAATAATTTTTTAGAGGTTAGAGTAAGTCTAATGATTTAGACAAAAACTAACGTATCATGTGAGATAGATGGGCTATAGCATCGCGTTGCCGTCAAAAAGGAACATGAAGAGTAAGTCAATAGTGTTCTTATGTATCAACATCGGTGATGGCCGTTCATCAAATAAGTTCTTAGAGTCCTAAGGTATTATGTCGTTGCAGTACCCTATAATCGGTTGTTTCTTCTACTCGTCATAAGCGTCGCTTATTTTCCACGATTTAAAAACGCGTTATTATTGTTGGTTGGCATGGATTACCTAAAATATTAATACTGATTGGTGAACGGCTTGCCACTTAAACTACTTTACCAACGTTACAGTAATGTTGCAGCCGTTACTAAACTAGGGAAAGTCGCAGTTACTATTTAGCGACAGGAAAAGCCATGTTTCCGTTACTAAGTAACATCAGGAAAGGGCAGAGGAAGCGTAAATAGGAAAAATAATATTTTTCAATTCGATTAAGCTGTTAGTTATATTACCCATCAAAGCGCACCGCCGCATATCGTCTTCCAAATACTGTTAGTCTGTCGGCTGTTATCAGTATGCCGTTTTATCTTTCTTCCGGTGTTATTGTTTTTACCCTTTCCCTCTTCCTTCACGAAGTAAGAATGTCACGACATAGCCGTCGTTAGACGTAAAGTGCCGTAGCAGTATTACGCTATCGTTCAACGTGTTTTAGAATATTATTACTTGGTCACTTATTAAAAGTTAGCCAGTACAAAATAAAACGAGTCTAATTGAGTAAGCAGTGATGGTTAACAGGACTAGCATTCGCAATGGGTCTTCACTATTTAGCAAGAATGGACAAAATTATAATCTCGATTGTTTTGTATAATAGCCGCGACTTGACATCGTGAGTAGTGATTTCGAATAAGTGGAAAAACACGTTAACTCGACGCTTCACCTCACGTTGAATAGGGTGATTGTACTGTCTGCTGATGGGTACGGATAGCTTGAAGCAAAAAGTTGTTATATTTTAACGTTAGGTTAAGTAACTTTGGATTCATATACTCGCAGTGATTTTTTGTAAGTGAAAAAATACTGATGAGTTGATTGGAAGTTTGCCGGCTAATACGACAGAGACTATGTCAAGCTTTGATATATGCCGTCGACAACGTTATACAACTGTCTGGCTGGATATTTGATTGCGTTAAATAAGGATAAATCGTCAAACTCTGTAGTTTTTCAAGTTCCTCTAATAACTAAAGTAAGGAGAGTAATATGTTATCTGTTAACATAAAGCGTCAGTTAGCCGTCCATGCGGCTGGTGTTTTGTTTGCTGCGACCGCCGTGTTGCCAGTCACCGCTACCGCTGGAGATTCACGTACCTGGGTGAAAAAGGTATACCCAACGACAGGGTTTAATACAGATTGCGACAAGCCGGTCTTCAATCTGCCCGCACCGTTGCCGCCTGGACTTCATTTTGATTTCATTGGTTTATATAATCCAAGTGCGCCATTAGAAGGGGAAATGCGCGATGCTTTTCCTCTGCAACAAAGTGATTGCGAAACCAATTTGGGAGCTTACGTTGCCACCACATCCAATTTGGAATTGTTGGCAGTGTTAGGGGCGCCTGAGCCAGATTCACGTTTGAAGAATTTGCGCACAAACGAAATTCCAAAAATAATTGGGCCAGATGGACTTCGCTCGTCATTACCGGCTGAAGGGGATGCATTACCGCCGTTCCCTCCAACCAATAATGCGGCTAATACTGCAATGACCCTAGAAGAGTTTCGCGATGTTTCAGGGAAGATGAAAGTAAAGTGTTATGCCGACGGGTCTGCCAAGGTCAAGATCAAACTAAGAGATTATCAGCCTCATGAAGTGCTTACTATCTGGGCTATCTGGTTGGCGACACCTCCGGGTGCGGTCGGACCGGCACCAATTCCGCTGCCTTTTGGTGGTGTGCCAAACGTCACTGTGGCTAATAAACATGGCGTCGCAAAATTCACACGTACACTTAGCTATTGCCCGATGGAGGTACAGCCCAACGGTGCGCAGTTGTTGATGTTAGATATTGCTAGTCATTTGGATGGTAACGTTTATGGCGCAGTGCCTGGCACCCAACGAGTGGTAACCACCTTTGTTGACCCCAACGACCCATCCGGTACGTTTACGAGCGCACTTAGTGAAGGTATCGTAACTGTCAATCGGGGTGCAATCCCGGTTACAGTGACACCTATTCAATAATAGATCTGGCTATATTAGTTTTGTCCGGCGGGTGGATGCATTTGTAACGTGTCCACTTGCTGGCAGGGCCAGTCAGATGACTCAAATGAGTACTCAATCATGATCTAATAATTGTATTGCTCGGTAGGGGGAACGCTACCTGAGCACAGTTACCTAGCAATCGTTACCTAACAATAGTTACCTAACAACAGGGCCAATACCGATGATGGACTGAAGGCGTTTTCATTGGTGACACCTTAAGAGGGTAAGGGTATCTGATATTTTCGCATTGAATTGCTTGATAGAAACAGGGCGCGTGTTTTATGTATAAATAAATCAGTGATTGAACAAGCTTGATTGGCACACAACAACATGATTTGTTGTGGCATTGTTTTCTACGAATAACGTCGAGTGAGAAGATATAATGCGGCAAACAGGTACTTTAGTAGAAACACAGGTAGCGAAAGCCGAGCAGGCACCCGATCGTATTGCATTTTCTTATTTAGACGGTGAATGCGAGATCATACATCAACTATCAAATCTGCAGCTCCATCAGCGAGCAGCCGCTATTGCAAGTAAGCTTCAAAAAACAACCTCACCTTCAGATAGAATACTGTTACTTTTCCCTCAGGGGTTAGCGTTTATTAGCGCATTCTTGGGTGTTATATACAGCGGTTCCATCCCCGTTGTCGTTGCGCCACCGAGAAGCGGGAAACCCGATAGTGCTCAAGTACGTGACATACAGAGTATAGTGAACGCAACTGATGTCAGTATTGTGCTCACCAACGATGCTATTTTGGATAATGTTGCCCAATGTTTTTTTAATTCAAAAACCTTGTCTGAAATTTCATTTTTTTCCGTTGATGAAATAGATAACGACTTAATGCACAGTTGGTCTATGCCTCGAATTGAAAACAATAGTGTCGCCTATTTGCAGCGTACCTCGGCGGGTACGGAGATTCCAAAGTTTGTGATGATAAGTCATGACAATATAAAAAATACGCTTGAACGTTTTCAATGTAGCTGCCAATTAGATAGATCAAGTCGGTCGCTCAGTTGGTTACCGCATTATCATTATTTGGGGTTGCTGTTGGGCGTGTTAGCGCCGATTTATTATGGCTTTAAAGGCTACATAGCGTCGGAGTTTACTTTTTTTCAGAATCCTTATTACTGGTTAACGGCCATATCTCGGTATGGTATTACATTTAGCGGTGCTCCTAACTTCGCTTATAGTCTATGCGTTGAACACGCCCCGAATTCCTCGCAAAATTTTCTGGATTTATCCAAATGGAACACTGCTTATATCAGTGCAGAACTTATTAAGAAAGAAACAATAGAGCGCTTTTTTGAAAAATTTAGTTGCTGTGGTTTGGACAAAGCAGCGCTAATGCCAATTTATGGGTTAGCTGAGTCTGCGCACGTTGCTTCAAATGTCGGTGCTTTTTCAGTACCCGAAACTATTTCGGGAGGCGCAATAGGATGTATCCCTGGTGATGCTGATTCTCAGAACCAAAATGGCGTTAGACAAATAACCAGTATCAGCTGCGGATTGCCAACCACGGATACATCAATAACCATCGCGCATCCGAAAACACGTGAAAAATGCAGTGATCTTGAAATTGGGGAGGTTTTTGTTAAAAGTGACTGTGCCGCTGCGGGCTATTGGAATAGACCAGAAGAAACGGCGCGAGTATTTGGTATTTATTTTGATGGCTCCAGCGACGGTCCCTATATGAGTACGGGAGATTTAGGGTTTTTAAAAAATGGTGAAGTACATATTGTTAGCAAACTTGAGGGGTATAAACACTCAAGCTAACAAGCGTTTACTGTCTCGGCTGATATCAAGGGTTTGTTGTAGTACATGAGGAATAAAAATCACTGTGTTAACGATGCAATCAGTAATCTGTATCTGGTAATTATTCGGTAAGTTTGTAAGTGTCTGCAAAAGTGAGTTGAGTATGTATGAGTTGGTAGTAATGTCAGAAAAATGGGTGGGCTAACGTGTTATCACATATGTGAGTCTATGTGTTTATTTAGTGGTTTTAGCTGGGTTAACTGACGGATGAGAAAGACAGTGCAAAACAAAAAAACGAGCATAAAGGCAGAAAATGGTGGAAAGACGTCCAATATTGCAATTATTGGGATGGCTTGTCGATTTCCAGGGGCTAAAAATTACAATGAATACTGGAATAACCTGATCACAGAGAAAAACTGTGTCGGCGAAATACCTCGTGAGCGCTGGAACTGGGAGGAATATTATGGTGACCCCATTAGTGAAGAAAACAAAACTAACATAAAGTACGGTGGATTTATTGATGATGTCGACAAATTTGATCCTTTGTTTTTCAATATCTCGCCACGAGAAGCAAACTACATGGACCCCCAGCATAGAATATTCCTTGAAGCGGCGTGGCAGGCCATTGAAGATGCAGGTTATAACCCAAAACAACTTGCCGGGCGTGAAATTGGCGTATACGCCGGAGTATCAAAAAATGATTATGCGGAATTGATGCGAGAGCATCAAGTGCCGATCACATCCTTTGTTTCAACCGGAACCGTTCATTCAATTCTTGCCAACAGAGTGTCTTACTTATTGGACTTTAACGGTAAAAGTGAAGTCGTTGACACGGCATGTTCCAGCTTTCTAGTGGCGTTAGATAAAGCGGTTACTGATATTAACGGAGGGTTCTGCGAATCAGCGGTCGTCGGTGGCGTAAATGCTATCCTTAGCCCAACGATGTATATTTCCCATAGTAAGTCAGGGATGTTATCCGAGGATGGCTGTTGTAAGTCATTCGACGCCAAGGCAAATGGGTATGTTCGCAGTGAAGGTGTGGGCGTTGTATTTATCAAGTCCTTGGATAAGGCATTATCGGATAATGACAATATTTTAGGTGTAATTAGAGGCTCGGCTGTAAAACACGGTGGTCGGTCAAATTTCTTAACGGCACCAAAAGTATCGTCCCAGGCCTCAACCATCAGTGCTGCGGTTATTACCGCAGATGTAAACCCAAAAACGATAGGTTATATCGAAGCACACGGTACAGGAACACCGCTAGGCGATCCAATCGAAATTAATGCGTTAAAACAGGCGTATGTGCCATATTTGGAAGGTACCGAGCAGCCATATTGTGCGTTGACATCAGCAAAGACAAATGTTGGCCACTTGGAGAGTGCGGCTGGGGTAGCGGGATTGATCAAAGTGTTGTTAAGTATTAAGCACAGAACAATACCACCCTTGCTGCATTTCGAATCACTAAACCCCTATATTAGTTTAGATGGAAGTCCCTTCTATATTGCTAGTGGGAAACAAAAATGGGACAGGATCACGCTAGGAGAAACAGAGTATCCATTGCGCGCGGGTATTAGTTCTTTTGGGATGGGAGGCGTTAACGCCCATGTCATCGTGGAAGAACCTCCTCATGTTGATAGAGCGCATGTATCGTCATCTTCGCTTCGTACGTTAAAAAATAAAAAATCACCGAATAAGGACATCGCAAATAAAAACTATATTGTTCCGCTTTCTGCAAGGTCTGGCGAGCAACTACTGGAGTATGCGCTGTCACTGTATCAATATTTAGGCGTTGACGATGAGAATTGCTCGATTTCGGATATCGCGTTTACGTTACAACATGGGCGGGAGGGATTTGAGAATCGTGTCGCGTTCGTTGCAACCGATTATCAGCATTTAGTGGATTTAATAAAGAAATTCACTGAGAACAAGCAAGATGACCGCATCTTAGTTGGCGACACTCGGAACGACGTTTCGGGGGATACGGTACATGCAGGGGTTGCTCGTAGTTCTTACGATATCGCCAAGTACTGGGTTGAAGGGGGGGATACTGATTGGGGCGATTTTGAGCGGGACCAAGGGGGATGTCGCATTCAACTACCGGTATATCCGTTCAATAGACGACGATGCTGGTTCCCTGATACTAAAAACCGCAAGGATCTTCGCACGTACAACGAAAGCACCCCGGCTTATATGGCACAAACTTTTTCGACATTAGACTATTATGTACGTGACCACGTGGTAAAAGGTGAACATTTAGTACCGGGCGTGAGATGCTTGGAAACATTCAGATCGATAGGTGAAAAAATCAGCCGGCTGCCGGTGCGCAGATTACAAGATGTTTATTGGATGCGGGCAATTAAAGTTGAAAATAATGTCAATTTAAGGGTAACACATAACGCAACAAAAGCCCTGAATAGCACGATCAATCCCGGCAAGACCCGTAAGGTAAATGTTGACGAAAGCAATAGCGATGTCGTTACAAGCTACCCTTTAGCGCTCGCGAATGATGAGTCAGAATACTGTACCGGGGTGGCGATTCTTGGGGCTCAGTCAAAGCCACAACGCCGACTCAATTTAGCGAAGATAAAGGCCCGATGCACAAGTACATCAGGGGATCGCGACTTGTATCGGCAATTTAAAAATAACGGATTGGCGTATGGTGAAACATTCCAAGTTATAAAATCCTGTCACTATAACCAAAAAGAAGTTTTATGCGAATTACAGCAAACACCCGCTATTAACGATAGTGACTGTATGTTGGAACCGTCTATGCTGGATGGAGTTTTTCAATCTGTAGTAGCACTTACTATTTTGAATTCTGAAAAGCAGGAAAATCAGCAAGTCCCATTTTATTTGAGAGAAGTTAATATATATAACGAAATTCCAGATCATTGTTATGCCTACGCAACAATAAACACCAAGACTGCCGAGGTGGGGCGTGTCGCCTTTACTATGTATTTGTGCAATACATTGGGGGACATTATTGTCGAATTCTCAGAATTCGTAAAGCGGGAGTATGCGGTATTATCACATACAATGACAGGCGATGAGATTAGGGATAACTCGGGAGAGGCGGGATTGAATTCTGTATATAACTCAAAAAATGGTTCGGACAACAATGTGGTAAACAATGTGGTAAACAAGGCGGACAATAACCATATATTGCATTATACCCCGAAGTGGATTCCTCGTAAGCTGGGAATGCATAACGAAAATAGCTCGTCCATAATTGTATTTGACAATAATTCAACATTGTTGGCGCAATTACGTAAAAAGAAAAAACTGAAAGATATAATTCTGGTTAAGTTGGGTGACAAATTCAAAAAAGTTGGAAAAAACACTTATACCATTAAGCAAGGGGAAAATGATTCGTTAAGTCTGCTGTGGAACGATTTAAAGAAACGGGGGATAAGAGTAGAAGGCATCATTTATAAGTGGAGTGAGGATGGTAAGCCATCAGTTTTTCAAGCCCTGAACAAAAATATTGACTTATGGCTCACGTTAACAAAGTCGCTAATCTTTGCAAAGTTACTAAATCGGGTTCGTATATTATATCTTTATCCGATTCAGGCATCGGTAATGTCATGTATTCATGCGTCGACAGGTGGCTTTTCCAGAACACTCGCGTACGAAAATCCTAATATAAGTATTACTCCCATTGGTATTGAAGAATACCGCCCTGAAATTCTGGCTGATATTGTTATTGATGAGTTGTCGTTTTACCGAAATGCGCCGCTCAATGAGGTTCAATACATCAATGGACAACGTAACGTTCGCACAATTGCACGGCACGACAATGCCGTCGGGGCGGCGGCGGACGCATCCTTGATTAGACAGGGTGGCACGTACCTGATTGCTGGTGGTGCGGGAGGCTTAGGTTTCCTCTTTGCGCAACATTTAGCGGAAGAATATGGCGCACGAGTGATATTGACAGGGCGGTCAACACTAAATCAAACAATCGAAATGCAACTTAACCAGCTTCGGCAGCTCGGAGGGGAGGGATGCTATTATTCCGCTGATATCTCCGATGAAACCTCGCTGATGGCCATGTTTAAGGAAATGAAAGCAGGTAATATTCAAGTGAATGGTGTGCTGAATTGCGCGGGCCTGATTGAAGATTCATACATAATAAATAAATCAAAGGAATCATTCGCCAAGGTTGTGACGCCAAAAATAGCGGGCACACTTAATTTGGATGAAGCAACGAAAGAAGTCCCATTGGACTTTTTTATGTTGTTTTCGTCTATAGCATCTATTATGCCCAATCAAGGGCAATGTGACTATGCCGCGGCAAATAGTTTTCTGGACGAGTTTGCCGCCTATCGAAATACGTTATCTGAGCAACAACAACGGTCGGGTATGACGATTGCGGTTAATTGGCCGTTATGGAAAGACGGTGGAATAGGGGTTGTTAAGGAAGAGGAGGCACATCTTTGGGACGTTTTTGGAATGAAACCATTGGAGAGCGACCGAGGACTCGCTATCTTTGATGCCATTTTATCGCGCAGACAGCATGTCATTCCAGATCAATTGATTGCGATAGAAGGGGATCAGTACAAGATCGAAAAACACCTCAACGTGATGTCAAATAAGAGTATTGATGAAACAGGTCTGGTCATCAGCGAGTTCTCCTTAAAAGAAAAAATACGAAAAATTATTTCTGGGTCAAGCTCGATGACAAGGGAAATTGCAGATACGGAAAATTTGACCGAGTACGGCGTTGATTCCATAGGTATTGCAGACATCACCGCTGCTATAAACAGTGCATTTTCCTACAAGGTAGATCCAACACTATTCTTTGATCTGAACACGGTTGAAAAAATTTCGGAATATCTTTGGCGCCAGAACGGCGCGTCGCCGGGAGAGGGTGTTAAAGCGCGTCAACAAGAAGCACTGACATTTACTCCTGGGTGCGCCTTGATTGATATCGAATTTTCTAACCTGCCGGAAATGGTGTTCCATAAATCATTGTCCGACGAAGAATTTTTTATGAAGGACCATGTGGTTGACGGTTTGTATAACGTTCCTGGTGCTTGTTATATCGAGATGGCATTAGAAGCAGGCCGATTGTTGTCAAAAGAGCAGCGTGTGTCAGATGACCCGTGTGTGATCAAGCTTACGAATAACTACTGGGCCAAACAGCTGTCAACCGCAGGTGATGCTATTTGGGCTGACTTACGGTTTATTAAGAAAGATAACCATTACGAGTACGAAATTACTCACTCGTCAGGTGGTGAAAATGCGATCCATGCCCTCGGGCAGCTGCATACGATGTTAGCCAGCGATGTGGTATCCAGCGCATTTACCGACGAAGATATTGAAAAAATACGGAAGCGCTGCACAGTTTCGCGGGAAACAGAGGAAATTTATAAATTCATACATGCAGAAGGTCTACATGTAGGGCCGAGTTTCCAACCCATGACTCGGATTGTGTTGAATGAAACGGAGGCGCTATCACATTTAAAATTGCCTGATTTTGTCTCCTCAACCGTTGACGATTATGTGCTTCACCCCAGCTTGCTGACGGGTGTGTTACAGACGGCGTTACTTAATAATAAGCCAACCGGCATTACCGACAGTAAGTTTATTCCTATTGCTATTGATGAAATTACTGTCCACAAAAAGATACCGGCTGAGTGTTATGTTTACACTGAAGTGATGCGCCCGGAACGCAGCAACAATGGTATCAGTAAGTACAATGCTAAAGTCATTGCGATGGGAGGAGAGATTGTTGTCGAGGTTAAAGGCTTGTCGTTGCGCAATTTGACACATTCGAACGAGCTGGCTGATGTTAAAACGTCAGCGTCATTCCAGGCACCTGACGTTACTGCGGAGGTGGGTCAGATAACGCTGGAGCAGGTAAGTGAGCTACTGAAAGGTATTTTGGCGGATTCCATCGGTATTCCGCCGTCTGAAATTGAGGCGGATATGCAGTTGGAATCATACGGTATTAATTCCGTGATGATCGTCGAGCTAAATCGCTGCCTTGAGAAGATATTTGGAAATTTGTCAAAGACACTGTTTTTTGAATACAAAAGCATTGTTGAACTTGCTGAGTACTTTCTAAATAATCATCAAAGCACCCTGGAGCGGCAAATCGGGACGGTGGCGACTCCCGTTGAGCAGGACGCAACGGCAGGTGATACACCAATGGATTCTGTTCATGACAAAGACGCAGATGATGATGGGATTTTTTTGGACAGTGTTGTCCATAACAGGAGCATATCAAGTGCCCCCGACAGGAGTCGTGAGGAACCGATTGCAATTATCGGTGTAAGTGGAAGGTATCCCGACGCCAAGAATTTGTCTGAATTTTGGGAAAACCTGAAAGCTGGAAAAGATAGCATTAGAAAAATGCCCGAATCTCGTTTTGACAAAAATACGCTGCAAAAACTATTTCCTGATGAGCGTTTGTTACCCGAAGAATGGGGAGGGTTTATTGATGACCTGGATAAATTTGACCCAATGTTTTTCAACATATCCCCTAGAGAGGCGCAACTTATTGACCCGCAAGAGCGACTATTTTTGGAAGTGGCATGGGAAACTATTGAGGATGCCGGATACAATTACAACGATTTAAAAGGATTATCTATTGGTGTGTTCGCTGGGGCGCTTTGGCAACCTTATATTGCGCTAGGAATTGAGCAAACGTTTAGGGGGAATTTGCAACGGCCCCATGGTCTTCTTTATAGCATTGCGAACAGGGTATCTTTTTTCTTTGATTGGTGTGGTCCAAGTTTGGCGGTTGATACGGCGTGTTCCGCATCGTTAACGGCGCTGCATTTAGCCTGTGAAAGTTTAAAGCGACACGAAAGCCATAGCGCGATCGCCGGAGGGGTGAATATTTCACTCTCCTCAAGTAAATATTTGTGGTTAAGTCACAACAACTTTCTATCCAGTGATGGAAAGTGCCGAAGCTTTGGTGATAACGGCGATGGGTATGTTCCCGGTGAGGGCGTCGGCACCGTTTACCTTAAACGTTTGAGTAATGCGCTGGAGGATGATGACCACATCTACGGCGTTATCAGAGGGACGTCTATAAATCACGGAGGGAAAACAAACGGCTATACCGTTCCAAACCCAACGAAGCAAGCTGAGTTAATTCTATCTACGCTTGATAAAAGCGGAATTTCACCGGAGGATATTTCATACATTGAAGCACACGGCACGGGTACATCGCTGGGTGATCCTATAGAAGTGACCGGGCTACAAAAGGCATTTTCTAGCTATACGGATAAAAAGGAATTTTGTGCAATAGGGTCGGTAAAATCTAATATTGGTCATCTGGAGGCGGCGGCAGGTATTGCGGGTCTTACAAAGTTGTTATTACAGATGAAGCATAAGACGTTAGTGCCTTCAATTCATTCTGATGTGATTAATCCTAATATTGATTTTCCATCCACGTGTTTCGTGTTGCAACGCGAGTTAAAGGAATGGGTTTCTCATGGGAACAGGGACGACCGTGAGCATAAAAATGAACAGCCGCTTAAGGCAATGATTAGTTCTTTTGGTGCTGGAGGAAGCAATGCACATGCGATTATTGAACAGTACCAGGTGTCCTCCGTATTCAATATGGCGTCAACGGTTCCGCGTTTATCGACAAGCAAAGACGTTATTGTACCGGTGTCAGCAAAGTCAATTGATCGTCTTAAAGTAGCAGTAACTAACTTACTCACATATATCGATAGAAATGAAAGCCTAGTGTTGAATGCAGGAGACGACAGCAAGGATGGTGCAATTCATTTGGAGGATATTGCATTTACGTTACAAATAGGCCGAGAGGCCATGGATGAAAGAGTTGTGTTTCTGGTCAGTGATTTATCTGATCTAAAGGTGAAAATGGAGCAGTATATAAGCGGGGAAAGCACAGGCGACTCCACCATAATAGGCGGGAATGTACATTCTGATAGAAAGACGTTTAACGTATTTTCTCTGGATGCTAATCTTAAAAAGTTTTTTAGTGATTGGACCGCTTCAGGGGATGGGGTAAAAATTGCAACACTGTGGGCAAGCGGTATCGCTATCGACTGGCGACTTTTATATCGTTCGGAGACGCCTAGAAAAATAAGTTTGCCCACGTACCCGTTCCGTAAAGACAAATATTGGATATCGTTGGCCGCTAATGATGCCGTATCTACTAAACCAATGTCTGTTAAAGCCCAACAGATCCACCCGTTACTTCACAAAAATACCTCAAACTTGTATACCCAGCGTTATAGTTCATCCTTTACGGGTCGAGAGGAATGCTTTAATAATGCTCTTGTAGTGGGAGGGAGTACTTTATCCAGCATGGCATACCTGGAAATGGCATACCAGTCGGTTGTCGATGCCAGCGGTATACACGATCGTGGTGTACCGACTAATGGTATACAAGGAAACGGTATACAAAATAAAGCGAATAAATCCATTCTCTTATATGACGTGGTGTGGTTGGAGTCATTGGTCATCCGTGATCAAAACCGGGAATTACACATTGCACTCACATTGGATGAGGACCTTGTGGATGATCAGGAAAACATTAATTTTGAAATATATACCGACGATACGGTATCGGGCGAGCATTCAACCTTGCATGCCCGGGGTACTGCTTGTGTTAATGATGTTGGTGAACGCGAGAGACAGGATTTATCGTCATTACTTGATAAGTCGCCGCATAAAAAGTGGATATCGGTTGATGGGATTTTTCAGCCAAGTAACAAACTGAGTCATATCGATAAAGGGAAAATGGAGGCCATTGATGTTGGTGATAACGGGGTGCTATTTAGATTTACCCTAATGGACAAAGAAGAAGCCTCAGTCCTCAGTGTTATGTCTTCTCCTGATGTTTTAAGCACAATGTTTACTGTAGCTCCCCGTATCGCCAGGGAAAACGTAAAACTCTCAGCCGATCGTAATACCCCGTTACTGGACCTGTCTTCCATTAAACCTTTTCAACCCATAAGTTTGGGGCGTATGGAGGTGTATCAGGCGTTTTCGCAAAGCCTATATGCCTGGGTTAAACCTGGCGATAAACATAATTTGGCTGGACAGGGGGCGACCGAGAGTAGGGGTGATCTGGATATCGATTTTATGGATGGCAACGGTTATTTATGTGGCAGAGTAACCGCTTTGGGTTTTGGCCGTGAGGCTAACCCCCAATACTCATGGCCTGAGAAACCAACGGCGTTCGTTGAGGATAAGCCGGTGGATATCGCTGACAAACCCAGTGGTATCAGCTTGGTGAGCGTTCAGTCGCTTGTTCAGCAACAGCCATCTACGTTAGTTGCTGACGCTGAGAATGTCAGCAACAGCATTCCGTTGGCCGTGTTCGCTGAGGATATCGACAACGTGAAACGTACCGAATTTGAAAATACAAGCCGATTGCTGAATAAAATACCTACGTCAAACTATGACCTGGTTCAAACATTATGTGACAGCCTTGCCACCGCGCTATACATGCAATCGGATGATGTCGTGGTTGATAAGCAGTTTACCGAAATGGGGTTGGACTCCATTGTGGGGGTAGAATGGATTAATGCGTTAAACAAGACGCTCTCACTGAATATCAATGCCACCATCGTTTATGACTACCCGACTATCAGGAGTTTATCCAACTATTTGGAAGACTGCGTGATTAATTCGCAGGTACCGAATAAGCAGGTATCCCAGTCGGATTCGGTGCCCAATATTAGGCAGCCGGGCCGAGTACATTTAAACGAACAGATAGAAACAAAATCAGACGACAATGGAGCACTGTCTGGTAGGGGGTCGCCCGATACAACGTTATTGAGTAATAGGTTATTGAGTAATAGGTTATCGAGTGAGCGGTTATCGAGTAATGCGTTGTCAGGTAATACGTTGTCAGGAAATAAGAGTACGGGCAGGAATTCGAATTCATCAGCTACCGCTGATCACTATACCGATGCTCAAACCGCAGAACAGTTACCAACCATTGAATTAAAAAATGAGCTGGTGATGTCATTGGCAAAAGCGCTGTATATGGATGAGTGTGATGTGAGTATGGAGTCAACTTTTACTGATATGGGATTGGATTCCATCGTTGGTGTTGAATGGGTGCAGGCAATTAACAAAAAATTTGGTACTGCCATCGCTGCCACCGCAGTGTATGACTACACCAACGTAAGTGAATTTTCTGACTACCTGAAGAACGTTATCCAAAATACTGTTGTTAAAAATGAGCAGATGATTACCGCAGCAGACTAGTACAACCCTCGCATTGTCAGGGATAACTAGTGTGCGATCGATCTACTCTTGTATGTCGTTCTGTAGAACCGACATACTGAGCTGCCTGCATCCGTGAATTGGTCAATATTGTATAGGGAATACTGTGAAAAATGTAACTCATAAAGATAGTGATGGCATGTCGGGGATAAATGATTCGAAAAAAAATCCACTATTTCTGGCAAGAAATAGCGGGAAGTATCGGCGTCTATCCAGAAAACGGAATGCGGTTAACTTCGTTACTAAAGGCAGACCGGGCTACGAAAAGTTGTATTTTTATAGTGATCAGTATGAAGGCGATTTTGGGCGCAGCGGAGAGGTTGAAATAAAGTATAAGATAAGTCTGGATAATAATATTTGTTTAAGTGACCATATTGTATACGGGCAGTTTATTTTTCCGACCGATGCATATCTGGAAATGCTGGTTGTCGCCTGCAGGGCGTACTTTGGTATCCATGCGCTAAGGTTCGAGAATATCGCTATCGCAAATCCTCTTGTTGGCAATGGTGCGTCAGTGAGTGAGGTGACGATAGTTTTTCAAAAATATCGGAATGGCCTTCGTTTCGTGGTACGGTCGATTAACAAGGGTCAATCGAACCGCGGCGTGGATGTTATTCATATGAGGGGCTTTTTATATCCTTTGGACGAGCGAGGTGAATATGCAGCCAAGCCCAAGCCCCCTCTCGATAAAGGCGTTATTGATACTCAACCATTTCCGGTTGAACGTTTCTATTCAAATGATTCCGGCATTGTGCTTGGCCCGTTTTATCGCTCATTGAAAGAACTCACGTTTGGAGCACAAAGCGCTGTAGGTAAAATTAAGGTAAGGTCAAGAGACGATCGATTTATTATTAACCCTTCTGTTGTTAGTGCGGCGTTAGCGAATGCAATGAGCTATGGCCCCCATCGATTACAAAGCACTTACAAGACCGATGAAGACCTCTTTTTGCCTCATAAAATTGAGAAACTTGTTGTATTTGGCTCGTTAACGGGTGATTCATACACATCGGTGGCTGAAGTAAAAAATGTTAGTGAGAACTCCATTGAGTTATACCTGGAAATTATTGACGAAAATAATAATGCAATTTTAGTATTTGAGACATTGCGGTTACAACGTGTGAAACCAGATCGGTACGAAAAACCGATAGCGCAATACTCTTTGAAGAGCACGCCGTCAGCGGACTTGCCCGCCAAGACTATGAAGCAACCGGATAATTATTTCGATATTGCCGTTATAGGTATGTCGTGTTGCTTTCCTAAGAGCAAAAATGTTGAAGAATTTTGGGCGGTACTAAAATCCGGTGAAGATTGCATCACCGAAGTGCCCGACGACCGGTGGGTGGAGTTTGATGATTGGTATGATCCAGACCCCCTCAACCAGCATACATCGTATTCCAAGTGGGGTGGGTTTATTGATGATGTTGATAAGTTTGATCCCTTGTTTTTTAACATATCTCCATCAGAAGCTGAGGTAATGGATCCTCAGCAACGTAAGTTTCTTGAACAGGCGTGGAAGGCCATTGAAAGTGCGGGTTATGCCCCAAGCACATTAAGCACGAAACAATGTGGCGTGTTCGTCGGCTGTACTACTGGGGACTATGATCGTTTACTTGCCATAAAAGGCGAGGACACCAATGGTCAGTCCTTTATGGGCACTTCCAGTGCAATACTGGCTGCGCGTATATCTTATTTTTTGAACTTAAAGGGGCCTTCTCTTACTATTGATACGGCGTGTTCATCTTCATTGGCAGCAGTACACCTCGCCTGCATGAGTATTCGCAATGGCGAAAGTGACCTGTCCATTGTGGGAGGGGTCAGCATTTTTGCTACACCAATGGCGCATATTCTAACCTCACGAGTTGGTATGCAGTCGGCGGCGGGTCGATGTTTTACATTTGATAAACAGGCAAATGGCACTGTATTTTCGGAAGGATGTGGTGTCGTGCTATTAAAACCGCTGTCCCAGGCGGAACTGGATGGCGATTCCATTTTGGGGGTAATCAAAGGTTCTGGCGTAAATCAGGATGGACGGACAAACGGGATTACGGCACCAAGCGCCAATTCTCAAACCAATTTGATTAATCGTATTTATGAGAAATATAATATCAATCCATCTGATATTACCTATGTGGAGGCCCACGGTACGGCGACGCTCCTGGGTGACCCGATTGAGGTGCAAGCTTTAACGAGTGCTTTTCAGAAAACTGTTAAAAAACATCAATACTGTGCAATTGGTTCTGTGAAATCAAATATAGGCCACGGCAGTTATGCCGCGGGTGTGGCTGGTCTAATCAAGACATTATTATGTTTGAAACATAGGCAATACGTGCCAACTGCGCACTTTAAGGAGCCGAACCGTTTAATAGACTTTGAGAAATCTCCATTTTTTGTTAGTACGAATTACGAGCGTTGGCCGGTGCCAGAATGCGGCAAACGCATTGCAGCTATAAGCTCGTTTGGTTTTAGCGGCACGAATGCTCATGTGGTGTTGCAGGAGTATCATTCAAAAAGTACCACTAAGGATTATTTCAATCAGTCGGCACCTGCCAATCAACACCCAGTTCCGGTCATCGTCCCTCTATCGGCAAAAACCAACGAGAGCCTTATTGAGCTCGCCAAAAATTTGTCTGACTATTTGAGAACGCGAATCTCTGTGAATGACGTAACCCAGTCAGATAACGCTGATACTGAACGGGCGAAGCACAATGTAACAAATGTAGCATCTGATATGACGTTGCTATCTGACGTTGCTTACACGCTGCAAGTAGGGCGGGATAGTATGGATGAGCGGGTGGCATTTGTTGTTAGTTCACTCGATGAGCTGGTGCATAAGCTGGATGAGTATGTAGAAAAGAACAGTAGTATGAGAGATTGTTATCAAGGGCGCGCTAAAGGTAACAATGCTATTATTTCATTCTTTAACGCGGATAATGACGTAGAACAGTTACTGGGTTTATGGATACAGAAAGGCAAGATATCGAAGTTTCTGAGCCTTTGGGTAAATGGTATGTCCATTGACTGGAGCATGCTTTATGACGGTGTTAAACCAAATAGAACGATGTTGCCAACGTATCCCTTCGCGAAGAATCGGTACTGGATTACAGAAAACGCGGGTAGAAAAAATAAATCCAGCGGAAATAGCAAAGAGCTCGGTGCGGCCATACATCCGCTACTCCATAAAAACAAGTCAAGTCTTTTTTCTCAGACCTATTGTTCGACGTTTACAGGCAGCGAGTACTTTTTCTCTAAAAGTGCTTCTGGTGACGTACTGGTGGAACTGGTGTTTCTGGAAATGGCGCGGGTTGCAATCAGTGAATCATTAGGGGGGATGTATGCAGAACTCAGGATTGACCTGCTTGACACGCATTGGTTCGCTGACATGCTGGGTGGAACTGAACCTAGTACGATAAACGTTGAATTACACGATGCTGAGTTTGATAACAATAATGACCTGAAGTCTGTTAATTACACCATTTATTCTATGTGCAACGGTGATACTGGGAAATGTGTGCACATGCAAGGGCGAGGAGCGCTGGAATATGAGAATAGATCTGAGAGTGTCCGGTTAGATGATTTGCTGAAGGAGACGCATGTCGCGACATTAGACGCTGTACAATGTGATGCGTTTTATCAAACGCTCAATCTCCACTGTATCCCCAGCGAACTGGGTTTGCAAAAACTTTATCTGGGTGATGGTCAGGCCATTGTTGAGCATCGTTTACCTCCGGAGCTGTTAACGCAGCATGATTCGTATCTGTTACACCCCGCATCCATGATCCTGGTATGTAAAACGGCAGCGGCTGTAGTCAAAGGGGTTATTAATGTCGCTGGAAACGAGCCAGTTACAACGCACAGTGATTTTAATGATTTGCATAATGATGTTTTTTTACTGGCAGAGTCGCGTTCCCATTCGATAGAAAAAATCGAGATCTTTAGGCCGCCAAGCGAAACCATGTACACCTGGATACGTTATAGCAATAGCACTGCTGCTCGCGGTAATATATTCAATTTGGACATATTTTTGTGCGACACGAATGGGCTGGTTAGCGTGAAAATAACCGGTTACGAGGTGGAAATTAACTTTTCTGGAAACAATGATAATGCAAGTCTGTTGGGTGGCGAGACAGGGAGTGAGATAAATAACAATACGGGTAACAGCACGAGTAACGACATGAGCTGTAAAACAAACAGTAAAGCAGTCGATGTGCCAGAACTTCAGGTATTTGAACATCACTGGGTGCAGGCGGTTCTACCGAACGTTACCAGAGTAGGTGTTAAGACGGTGGTGTGCTTTTTGTCGGATCGCGACTTGCAAGATGCATTTTCCGCAGCGATTCGTTCTGTATCCGAGTCCACGAATATCCTATTTGTTGCCCAGGAGGGTACGGATTCTAAACGTGACGACAATATCTATGTTGCAACGGTTAACAACGTAAATACATATCAACAGGTTTTTCACAATATCCGCGATCATGTGGGGGACGTTGATGCCATATTATACCTGTGGCCGTTAGAGGGCCGTGGGGAGCATAAAGACGTATTGCCGGTGTTGTCGCTAATTGAATCACTAACGCTATCCGGCTTGTCAGCAAAACAGTTGTTTGTGGCTGACCAAATAGCGCAAGACTTGGCGTTGCATTATTGGGGACGCTGGCATTCCGTCGTACAGTCATGTAAACACCGCTTGCCTGGTACAGTCGTTAGTGTAATTGCTTGTCAATGCTCCGAAGCCGTGAAGGCGTGGGAGATGAAAGATTGGGCAATGAATTTGCTGGGCGAAATGCAGTTGAATCAGGCTAACCATGTGTTGTATCGAGACGGGTTACGTTTTGTCCAGCTATCGAGTCAATTGCCTGACTTACCGCAGAAGGTAATTCCCATTAAGCAGGGTGGCACATGTTTACTGATATGCGACTGCATAACACTGGGCAATACGGTGGCCGAATATCTGGCGCGCTCTGGTGCCGGAAAGCTGCTTGTTGTTGCACCGCTTATACAAGGCGATAACGCTAAGCATCAATTGGTGATGGCCGAGAGTGGTGGTATTGTAATAAAGCACGTCAGTGTTGATTCGCTACAGTTATCCAGCGTGCAGCAAGTACTGAATGATATCTTGCAGAAAGACGAGGCAATAAATGCCGTCTTTTATACAGCAAATATGTCAGGTCAGTTGTTGAATGAAAAAGATGCCAAAAAATTAGGTTGTCCGGACATTGTTTCCGTGCTTGATGGCCTGTACCACCCCCTTATTGCTGACGATAATTGTGTGGATTTTGTTTGTTGCTTATTATCTTCTGTCGATAGTCGTGGTAACAATACAATCGGCGGCGATAATGATAACAATTCAGGTATGGCGAGGGTGACGCGACTCAACTATCGTTGCGATAATGGGATAGATATGACCACCAGGAGGCCAGTAATTATTGAGTGGTCAGAGGTACATTGGCCAGCGGTCAGTAGTTATACCCCTGCATCGGTTACGTTGCTAAACAGGGTAATGAGTGAAGTGTTTTTACGAAATAACGTAAACGAATTTTCTGTTACCAGGCAGCCGTTACCCAAATGCGATTCGATCATGCCATCGCAAACTGACCGTTATCACCTCCCGGATCATCATGGCAGGCCGATTGGTACGGAAATAACACCTGATAGTCAACGCCGTCTAGAGCGCACGGGGGATGAGGCTTGCCCTGAGCTAACGCCGTCAGAGCTGGGTAATCGTGTCATGATTGACCTGAAACAACTGGTCCACGAGTTATTAAAATTGGATTTGTCTTTGCTTGAAGTTGACAATAATTTTTCAGAGTATGGTTTTGACTCTATCAGCTTAACGGCGTTTTCTCAGCGTCTATCACGGCATTTCGATACTGATATTTCACCCTCTGTATTATTTGGTAATACTTCGTTAGAAAAACTGGCGGCGTACTTGTTAACAGAAAAGAACCATGCCATAACGGAGTTTTACACCCCTGTTAAGCCACACCCGTTGGATAGCAGGAAAGCTGCGATTGCCAATAAGCCAATACCCCGGCGTATTATGCCCACCTCAAAACCTGCACCTGCGCGGCGTCAGGGAACTGATTCGATTGAAAGAATATCATCCTCAGGACGAATCGCGGTTATTGGCATGAGTGGCAAGCTGCCGATGGCTGATAACCTGACTGTATTTTGGGAAAATTTGAAAGCAGGAAAAGACTGTATTTCCAGCGTTCCGGGTGATCGTTGGGACAACACTGAGGCGCCGGGGGGAGTCCGAAAAGATAAAGAATATGCTTCATCGGTCGCAAGAGGCGGTTTTATCAACGGAATTGCAGAGTTTGATCCTGCCTTCTTTGGTATTTCAGATCATGAGGCAGCGTTGATGGATCCTCAGCAGCGACTGATGATGACTTACGTTTATCATGCTATAGAGGATGCGGGTTATAGCCCCAAAAGCCTTGCCGGAAAAAATATTGCTGTATTCATAGGAACGGCTAACAACGGGTATGGCAGCCTAATTGAAAAGTCCGGAAGGCAGACTGACGCACACGCGGCAACAGGAACCCAGCCGTCAGTTGGCCCCAACCGGATAAGTTTTTATCTTGACCTTCGCGGGCCGAGTGAACCTATTGAAACAGCCTGCGCCAGCTCGCTGGTAGCGGTCCGAAGGGGAATAACTGCCTTAAACGACGGTTGCGATATGGCCATCGTAGGTGGTGTGAACACCTTGTTGTCATCTTCGGGGCATGCGGCTTACTCGCAAGCAGGTATGTTAAGCCCTGATGGGCATTGTAAAAGTTTTTCAGCGAACGCAGATGGTTTTGTTAGAAGTGAAGGGATAGGGATTCTTGTTCTAAAATCGCTTGATGAGGCAAAAAACAGTGGCGATCACGTATATGGCCTGATTTGCGGGAGCGCTGAAAGTCATGGCGGTCGATCACACTCATTAACAACACCCAATCCGACCGCTCAAATGCAGCTGTTGGAAAAAGCATATCAAGACGCCAATATTGACCCAAGAACGGTAACGTATATAGAGGCTCATGGTACTGGTACGCAATTGGGTGACTCGATTGAAATCGATGGGTTAAAAAGTGCCTTTAAAGCGCTAATCACCCGTCGGGAAGATTCTGAGATCGAAAGCCCTACGCATGCAATGCCGGTTAAACCATATTGCGGGGTGGGAACTGTAAAAACAAATATAGGGCATACGGAGCTGGCGTCAGGTGTTGTGGGTATTATTAAAGTATTACTTCAGTTAAAACACGCTACGTTAGTTAAAAATATAAATACCAGTCCGCTTAGTCCCTATCTTCAGTTGGAAGGCAGCCCCTTTTTCATCGTGCAGAATGAACAGAAATGGGAAGCCTTGATTGATAAATTCGGCGCACCAATGCCGCGTAGAGCGGGGGTGAGTGCCATTGGTATGGGGGGCGTAAATGCTCATGTCATTGTTGAAGAGTATATAGAAACGCGTATCGAGAATCATGCCCCCGACGAGGCTCAGTTAGTCGTTTTTTCAGCGAAGACCAAGGCGCAGTTGGAGAGTGTGGTGCGGCAAATGATGAGCTACGTTGTAGAACACCAAGGGCTTAGCTTGCCCGACTTTTCTTATACTCTGAAAGTCGGGCGTGATCAGTTGAGCGTTCGAGTCGCGATGATCGTGTCTAATCGCGATGAATTAGTACAGGGCATGATACATTTTCTTAAGCTAAATAATACGTCGAATTTACCTGTGCCAGTAACGTTTATAGACAATCAAAAAGGAAGCGCAGATATAGATGATCGTATTATCCGGGAATTTATTGCAGAGAATAATCTGGAGCAGTTGGGACAGGCATGGGTGAACGGCAAGAAGATCCCCTGGGAGTTACAGTGTAAAACACCCTTAATGCGCAGAATCTCATTACCTATGTACCCATTTGACAAAAAATACTTTTGGGTTTCGGCGAGGCGTGAGTTCGTAGGTCAGACGACAATATCCACAAACGATGGGCTTAATAAGGTAATGGGAGACGGAGTGGTGAAAGAGAGTAAAACCAGAAGCTCTCTTTATGATAGCTGGGCACTGTGTGACTGATTAAGGTAACTGATTTCTGAAAATAGTAGTATTAACATGGGGTGGTTAACTAATGATAAAAAAAGAGAATGTATTTTTAGTGGTGAAAAATGTGATTTTGGAGATATTGCCGGATGTCGATACTAATAACATTAGTATCGAACAGAACCTTCGGGCGTTGGGTGCCAATTCGATCGAACGTACCGAGATTGTGGTGTTGGCAATGGAACAATTGGGGATAAAGCTACCGCTGGTCAGTTTCGGTAGCGTTGAAAATATCGAAGGTATGGTGGATGTGTTGGTGGAGAACAGTTAACAGAGTTTGTTTGTTTGTAGGACTCTATACCCAAAGCGGATTAAATAACTGCAAGGAACTGGTATGACAACAATAACAGCCAATGGAGTCGGGGTGGTGGGGATGGGAATTGTATGTTCCATTGCGGACAACGTTCCAATGTTTAGCGAATCCCTTAAAAATGGAGTGTCGGGAGTCACCCGACTCTCGCCTAGAAAAGGTCCGACATTATCAGTGGATATCGCGGCCGAAATATCAGATTTTTCGTTTATAGATCGCTTGTATAAAGGTCCGGATCTCCCCATGACACTTTTACGAAAGGCGAAGAACTGCGCACAACGCTCACCTTTTCCAATCCAAACGTCTGTCTTGTCTGCGCTGGAAGCCTGGGAAAATTCTCAAATGTGTGGGTGGGCAGGTGATCCTGAGCGTATTGGAATTGTAGTTGCCGGGGAGAATACAACTCAAAACTATAAATATACGTTACACGAGGCTTTTGAAGCTAATCCGGAATATTTATCGCCAAGGTATGCGCTGCAGTTCTTGGACACTAATCAGGTGGGTGTGCTAAGCGAGATATTTTGTATTAATGGTGAGGGGTTTGTCGTTGGTGGTGCGTCCGCAAGTGGGAATGTGGGTATTATAAAGGCCTTACAGATGATTCAGTTGGGTATTGTTGACACCTGTGTTGTTATGGGGGTGGTTGCCGATTTGTCGCCGATCGAATTACAAGGGTTTATCAACATAGGGGCTATGGGGGGTAAAAATAGGTGCCAGGAACCCAAAAAGGCATCTCGCCCGTTTGATGTATTACATGACGGTTTTATATATGGCCAGGCCAGCGCCTGTATTATCCTGCAATCCAGTGATGTTGCCAGAGAAAGGGGCATCACTCCGCGAGCGGAGATACTAGGAGGCGCGATTAAACTCGATGGTGTGAGCACGTCCGCCCCAAGCGCTGAGGGGGAGGCGCACACGATGAATTCAGCGTTGCATAATAGCGGTGTTTCCCCATGCGACATAGATTATTTAAATGCCCATGGTAGTTCATCTCCGTTGGGTGATCATACTGAGATTGAGGCGATAAAAAATGTATTTGAAGGCCATACGTCGAAACTTTGGGTCAATTCAACAAAAGGACTGACCGGGCATTGCTTATTTTCTGCCGGGGTGGTGGAGTTAATCGCTACTGTCGTTCAGATGGAAGGTGGATATATTCATCCTAATATAAATCTGGATAACCCCATAGACACTGGCTTGCGTTTTAGCGGCTCGGTGGTTGAGCAGAGGAACATCAAAATGGCCATGAGTAATTCGTTTGGGTTCGGTGGAATTAATACGAGCATCGTTATAAAAAGTTGTTCGTAATCGATTGATGAACCCAAATATAGTTAACATTTTTAATTTAAGAATTAGCCTAATCAGGGAGTCGGATCATAATATGAAAGCGGTGGGAATTGAAATGCTGAATGTGTTTGGTGGCAGTGCATACCTGGATGTTGATGAGTTGGCTGTTCATCGGGGCCTGGATAAAGCAAGGTTTGACAATCTTTTAATGAAAGAGAAGTCAGTGGCCTTACCGTATGAAGATCCAATTTCGCTAGGCGTTAATGCGGCAAAGCCTATTATTGATGCACTGGACGAAAAGGAAAAAGACAGAATAGAAATGCTGATTACGTGTACGGAGTCCGCATTTGATTTCGGGAAATCCATGAGTACTTATATGCATGATTACCTTGGCTTGAATCGAAACTGTCGCTTATTTGAACTTAAAAATGCATGTTATTCCGGAACGGCTGGATTGCAGATGGGAATTAACTTCGTGCTTTCCCAGGTATCTCCGGGGGCAAAAGCCTTAGTCATTGCTACGGATATTTCTAGATTTCTGGTGGCGCCGGGGGGAGGCGTGGCATCTGAGGACTGGTCTTTTGCCGAACCAAGCTCTGGCGCCGGGGCGGTGGCCATGTTAGTTAGTGATCGTCCCCACATATTTCAGGTGGATGTTGGGGCAAATGGGTATTACGGATTTGAGGTAATGGACACTTGCAGACCGGTTGCAGATAGTGAAGCAGGTGATTCAGACTTGTCGTTATTGTCCTATCTTGACTGTTTGGAACAGTCATATTTGGAATATCAAAAACGTGTCCCAGGTGCTAATTACCTAGAGAGTTTTTCGTATCTAGCATTTCATACCCCGTTTGGTGGAATGGTTAAGGGGGCGCATCGGACCATGATGCGTAAATTGCTCCGGGCCAAGCCGGACGTCATTGAGACTGATTTCGAGGCACGGGCGCTTCCTGGGCTTGTTTATTGCCAGCGGGTGGGGAATATCATGGGGGCAACAACGGCGTTGTCGTTAGCGAGCACGATCGACAATGGAGTATTTGATACTCCGAAAAGGATAGGGTGTTTTTCGTATGGGTCAGGTTGTTGTTCGGAGTTTTTTAGTGGAATTGTCACCAGCGAAAGTCAGCAACGCTTACAAAATTTGATGATTGCGGATAAATTAGGGCAGCGCTATCAACTTTCAATGAATGAGTATGACGCCTTAATAGAAAAAAGTACCGCGGTTAAGTTTGGCACAAGAAACGCGGAATTGGATACCACGTTTCTTCGCGAGGTTCGAGAACTGCCAGATACCCCTCGTTTATACTTGAGGGAAATTAAGGAATATCATCGCTTATATGAGTGGGTGTAAACGGTAGTCAGTGTGGTGTCGATTGAGGAAAGGCCGGTGTTTGATGCCAGCCAACACGATGGTGCTATTCAATGAAAACACGAGGGAGCCGATGCGGTAGGTGAAATGTTAGCTGTTTTATAATCCTACATTATTCAGTTGAACCTACTGCGAACGCTTACCAAAAGTAGGCGCTTTAGGCGATGCTCAGAATACCAAACGTATTTTATCTTCTGCACCTTAGCCGCTGATGCTACGATTCGACTAATTAATGTAGGACACTAATTTTAATAAATTCATTATTGGGGATTAGGCATGGATGAGTCCGTCGTTACGTTAACTGAAATAAAACCACATATTGTGCAAGTTACGATGCAGGACAGGCATCATAAAAACACATTTTCGAAAGAATTGATTTCCGGCCTCGTTGCGTCATTTGCCGCTATTAGCAACAATAAAAGTATTAAGGTGGTAATTCTGACAGGGTACGACAGTTATTTTTCGTCAGGTGGTACGCAAGAAGAATTGTTGATGTTGCAGGAAGGTAATATGAAGTTCACCGATATCGGTATATTTAACCTAGCGCTAGAATGCCGAGTGCCTGTTATTGCTGCGATGCAGGGGCATGGTATAGGCGGTGGATTCGTTATGGGTTTATTTTGCGATTTTGTGATATTCAGTCGAGAAAGCGTGTATACCACTAACTTTATGAAGTATGGTTTTACGCCGGGAATGGGGGCAACATATATTTTGCCAAAGAAGCTGGGTTTTAGCCTCGCCCAGGAGTTGCTGATGAATGCTGGGACATATCGCGGTGAGGAGTTAAAAAATCGAGGCGTGCCATTTCCAGTGGTCGCTAGAAATGAGGTTTTGGAACATGCACGTCGATTGGCCAACGAACTCGCTGAGAAACCTAGGGAATCACTGATTACGTTGAAAGACCATTTAGTGGCCTCATTGCGCAAGGATCTCCCTGGAATAATTGAGCAGGAAGTGCTTATGCACCAAAAAACATTTGGCCAAACCGAAGTAAAGGAAAAAATTAACGCGCTATTTGGACGCTGATAAAAGCTAGGTAGAGGTATTCAATCGAACTGTTTTAATGAGTGCCGTTATTAAGGGGTACTTTTAATTAAAGAGTACTGTTAACTACATAATACTGCTAATTAAAGAATATGGGAGAAAACATGAAAGCATACATATTCCCGGGGCAAGGGGCCCAGTATAAGGGTATGGGGGAGGGACTGTTCAAACACTATCCTGACTTGGTTCAGCAAGCAGATGAGATATTGGGTTATTCAGTGGTTGAACTCTGTCTTGAGGATCCTCTCCATCAACTGGGGTTTACGCAATTCACTCAGCCCGCATTATACGTGGTTAACGCTTTATCATATCGGCTTGAAACAGATACGACTGGGGTGCTCCCCGACTATTTGGCGGGACACAGTCTTGGGGAATACAATGCACTTGAAGCGTCCGGTGCAATTAGTTTTGAAGATGGTGTTCGGCTTGTTAAAAAAAGGGGGGTGTTAATGAGGCAGGCCCCTAAAGGTGCCATGGCAGCGATTCTGGGGTCCAACGAGGATGAGATTACTCAATTATTAACAAGTAACAATTTGTCTGCGATTGACATTGCCAATTATAACTCGCCTGATCAAACAGTTATTTCCGGCTTAGTGGAAGATATTGCCAAAGCGGAGGCTGTGTTTTCTGGTAGTAACATAAAATTCATTCCCTTAAATACCAGCGGTGCGTTTCATTCCCGGTACATGGAGTCAGCAAAACGCGAGTTTACAAAATATCTCAATCACTTTGAATTTCTCCCCTTAACTATCGATGTCATTTCAAATGTGGACGCTAAACCATACAGTAACAATACAATTGCGGACAATCTGGCATCGCAAATTGTCCGATCTGTTAGATGGTCGGAAAGTGTTGCTTATATGATGAATAAAGGCGTGACGGAGTTTAATGAGCTTGGGGTGGGTAACATACTATCCACGTTGATTGAAAAAATGCAAGCGCAACTAATGCAAGCGCAACTAAAGCAAGACGACTCGAAGGTGCCTCATGGCGTCGATGCGATTAATGATACATCCGTTTTTAAACCATCCGCACAATCAGCGAGAAAGACGGCTACTGCTGGTACCGCAAGCGCTGCTGTGGCTGATGGTGCACCTGATACCGAACAGCTATCGAAGGTCGTGGATGACTGGAACGATACTTATCCTATTGGAACAAAAGTGTCTGTTAACCATCATCCTGATATATTGGAAACGCGCACCGAGGCTATGATGTTGTTTGATCGGAAGGCAACCGTTTATATGAAGGGTTATAAAGGTTATTTTGATCTTGTGGATGTGCGACCCATTAACACGGAATAACCGGTCCAGAGGCAGTTTTCGGCTTCGTGTGGTTAGCATGGCTAACATAAATGGTAAAATATCAGTGGTTAATCGATACGCTATAGTAGGTAAAGTATTAACAATAACATCATTGGGAATTTTTCGTTTTAATGGAATACTCGAAGGAGCAGCGAGCAAAAATGAATAATGTAACGCAAACTGAATCGACATGCAGCGAAAAATCGGATAAAAAAAATATTACGTTAGACGGTAATGTGGGGCGTCTTGGGGTGTCTACAGGAGCAGCCAGTGCAACAGAAATAAGGGATAAAGAGGATGAACTGGTTGCGATGCTGTGTTTTTGTATTTCCGATATTGCTGCAGTTCCTGTGCAAAGCCTGGACCCTGATGCGAACATGACTGACTTAGGGTTGAGTTCTATTTTTATTGCTGAGATTACAACCCGTCTGGAACCACTGCTTGGTTTTCGGGATCCAGTGATATTTTTTGCTGCGCGCTCTATTCGTGATGCTGCCGCACGTATTAACGCAAGGTGCCCGATCCTAAGTGTCGATCTCGATGCCTTGTCTTCGCTTAAGGTGTCGGCTACCGGGCGTGGGAAATTGAAGACGAACCCTCCCAACTCGTCGGTAAACGATGTCGCAATTATTGGTGTATCTGGGCGCTTTCCCCAGGCGGATAATATATTGCAGTTTGCCGAGTTGCTGGCAGAGGGACGTGATTGCATCCAGCAATTACCTGATGATGCTCATCGAATCAGCGGGGGTGAGTCACGCTGGGGCGGGTTTCTTTCCCAGCCCATGAACTTTGATTATGGCCACTTTAATATGAGTTTTCGTGACGCCCTGTTGGCGCATCCGGAAGAGCGACTGTTATTGCAGGAAGCCTGGGGGTGTCTTGAAAGTGCGGGATATAATCCGTTGCAGTGGGTGGGGGCCAAAGGCGTAAATATTGGTGTATATATTGGTGCTTCATTCCATGAGTATAGTGAGCTGGTTTCTGAGTCCAACCAGGGTAAATGCGATGTATTGCCATACAGTTCGCAAATTTTTTCTTATGCCAATCGACTTTCGTATTTTTTTAATTTGACGGGGCCTTCTGTGGCGATTGACTGCGCTTGTTCATCATCACTCTACGCCATCGTCGATGCCTATAACGCTATCCGTTTTGGCCTATGCGATATGGCGCTTGCGGGTGGTGTTAACCTCAACCTGCATCGTAGCAAGTACGATTTTCTTAACGATAAAAATGCCTTGAGTCAGGATGGTCGTTGTCACGCATTTGCTGAGGGAGGTACCGGTTATGTTCCTAGTGAAGGTGTGGGCGTAATATTATTAAAGTCGCTAGAGCAGGCAATGGACGAAGGCGACAACGTCCTTGCTGTTATCAAGGGGGCGGCTGCAGGTAATGATGGTCGTACCAATGGGTTTACCGTGCCAAACCCAGATGCTCAGCGTGATACTATTCTTAAGGCGTTCGCGGTCGCACAAGTGTCACCCCAAAGTATTTCACTGGTTGAATGCCACGGCACAGGTACGTCGTTGGGAGACCCCATCGAAGTTGCGGCGCTGGCTGACGCTTTTGGTGATGAGGATTTACCCAGTTGCCCGATATCGTCGGTAAAATCTAATATTGGTCACCTGGAGGCGGCGGCAGGAATTGCTCAAATTACAAAAGTGATTCTTCAATTAACAAGTAAACAGTACTTTCCCAATGTCATGCATCATGAAAATCTCAACCCAAATATTGATTTTGAGCGTACTCCTTTTAGGGTACAGAAAACGCTGTCGCCCTGGCCTGTGACTGAGTCACAGCCCGTGAGGCGTGCCGGCATTAGTTCGTTTGGTGCAGGCGGTACTAATGTCCACCTTATATTGGAGCAAGCTCCCGTTGTGTCGCAAGCTGCAGTACCTGGCATCCGGGAGGGGCACAAATATATCATTCCGTTTAGTGCGAGCTCGGTTGAGCAACTTTCTGAGAAGGTAAGGCTTGTCTATGAGTTTATTGGCGCAGAGCAACGACTTATTAATACGTCGATTAAGGTGCGTGATATCGCGTCAACGCTACAACAGGGGCGTTTGGCCAGTCGGTACCGTTTGGTATTGATTTGTGATGATTCTTTGGAGGTGCTATTGGCGCGCCTTAAACTCTATCTGGAGGGAAATATTGATTCTACCATGGTGTTTGGCGAAGTGACCGAGCCTGATCACAGCGAACTGATGGGAATAGGGGAGAGTGTTACCGAGCTGCTGGCCGTAGCCAAAAATTGGGTTAGTGGCAGGATTACCTTCCAGCGTGATTCCGGTGGAAAACGGGTTTACCTGCCAACCCATATTTTTCGCCCGGACTTGGTCAGCCCTGTGGCAGGAAATGATAAGTTATATGCCGACGGTAGCGACTCTGATGCAATGGCGGCATGTCCCGTTGTTGCTTCTGTGGATAACACCCAGAAGCAAGAGGTTACGGCCACTAGTCAGCCAGCCCATAATACCTTGTCGCTGGTGCGTGATACGTTAACGCGGGTTATGGGAGCCCTGCCGCAGGTGTATACGGACGAAACAATATTTGCCGATTTGGGGATAGACTCTATTATGGTCGGCAGAATACACACCGCGCTTTGCCGATCTTATCCCTCACTTGATCTGTTTGCTTTTTTTGAGTTTAACACCAGCACGTTGCTCAGTGCACACCTTAATAGCCTGGAACCGGTAACCACTTCAACGGTGCCCCCAGGAAAACCCGCTACCGGGCGGCAATCTGTACCTGAAAAAGGGGATGTCGGAGATATTGGCGCATTGGAGTTTGGAGATACCGTTGTTTCATTTCAGCAATATGCCGACGCTTATCATCGCTGGCCGAAGGCCGGTCAGCGATTCAATATTGAAAACGTAATGGTAAATGGGGGCTGTATCGAATGTATTGTTTGCGGTGAAGGCCCTACGCTGATGTTACTTCCACCCTTCAATTCCAGCGCGATTATCTGGATTCGTCAGTTACACCAATTAAGTGAAAAGTATAAAATTATTGTGCCTCATTATCCGGGGTTTGGTCGCAGTGATTGGGTCGATGGCCTGGATCATTTTAATGACCTGGCTGACATCCTGGTGGGTGTGATAGACAAGCTTGCTGACAGTCGTGTTATTCCGAAGAAAAAGATACATTGGGTCGGTTGGTCTTTGGGGGGATTCGTCGCCCAAACCATTTGTAAGCAGCACCCAGAATACGTTGATAAACTGGTTCTTATCAGTACCACCACTGTTTCCTGGTCGTCTAAGGAATATATGATTTCAGCGGAAGAATTTTCCTTGAAATGCGCTGAGGAATTTGAGCAGAATTTCAAAAAGCTGCCGAAGTTCCTACGTCGCATGTCGGAAATAAAAATTTTTAGGAAAGAAGGACATATTGAACGTTTTGTATGGTGTACCACTAACCGGCGCATCCTAGATAGCTATTTTAGAATGATTGCACGTTTTAGGAATGCTGAAGCTGCGGAGCACGTACGTGCGCCGACCTTGCTCATTAGTGGTTCGGATGATGTGCTGATGCCGGCCAAGTTTGCCAGGGAGTTGAGCGAAAAAATTCCAAATTCAGTGTACAAAGAGATCGAAAAGGGACATCATTTTTTGAGTCTTTTTCATTATAAAGCAATTAACAAACTGCTGAGTCGCTGGTTCGATAACTAGCTATCCATTTTTTGATATTGCCTGCTCACATAGAAAAACGCTTAGGCTGAGGTGTTATCAACAATATGATAATCAACATTCGGATATGCCTAAGTATACTGATAACAGACATCCCAGGAGGAGGTTATTATGGACAAACCCGATAGAATTTACGACTATAGCGTTCATCATGCGCTTGATCCGAAAAGGTGGGATCAATTTATGCCACGAGAAAATGACATTGTTGTAACAACGTCATTAAGGTCAGGGACTACCTGGACTCAGGTGATTGTTGCAAATCTGATTTTCCAGGATGGAAATATGCCTGCGCCGATTGGCGATATGTCGCCCTGGTACGAATTGCGTCTGCACCCCTTTGAAGCACTTTTGGAGGGATTGGAGGCGCAGAAGCATCGGCGCTTTATTAAATCTCATTTACCATTGAACGGGTTAAAGTTTTTTGAGCAACTGAAATATATCGTTGTAGGTCGTGATACACGCGATGTGTTTATGTCTTTAGTGCATCATTTTAGGGGTTATTCTGCCGAAGCTATTAAAAAGGTGTCCGCTTACGACGATTTGATAGGACGTTCATTTCCGCCGGAAATGGGAGATGACAAGAGCTTTTGGCGACAATGGATTTCACAATCATGGTTCGAATGGGAATCACAAGGATATCCTTATTGGTCTCACCTCAATTATGCCCAAAGCTGGTGGTCGTTCCGGAAGTTACCGAATGTTCTTTTAGTACATTTCGAAGATCTGCTCAATAATACCGAAGCGGAAATACGGCGTATTGCTCATTTTCTCGACATAAGCATCGATGAAAAACACTTACCGGCTATTATACAGCGGACGCGTTTTGAGGAAATCGATCGAAATATGGATAACATTCTCCCCGAAATGAAGGTCATGCTGAGGGATGGCCCAAGTGACTATATGTATAAGGGCGCTAATGGTTTATGGAGAGACTTTCTAGATAATGACGACCTGGAGCTGTATCACGCAGCAGTAAAACGGGCCCTATCACCGGATTGCGCACGCTGGTTGGAGAATGGTCGTGCGGCCAGTAACATTGACGTGTAGTGAACATGATCTCGCTAACACGACATTGTTATGACTTTGGGGAAAACCGCTACTGTATATAAAGCGGTATGCTCCGTTATAGGTCAATTCATACGCTTAATATTTGCATGGTTAAACGTTTGTTACCCAAGTCGTATTGTTTTTCGCTCTAAAGCTTACGTTAAGTCCTCAGCGAAGAAAATATCTATTTTGGTAAACCCTTTATCGCGAAGAGGGATAATCGATTGATAGGCTTGGCTTTCAAACATATCGACTAGGGCCTGTTTAGATGGAAAATCCATTACCAACAGATAAGTAAATAATTGCTCACCGTGATAAGTGTCGGTAAGCATACTGCGTTTTATGACTTTTCCGTCAAGACTCAATAAAAGTGGCATAACCTGTTGGATGTATGCTTGCATTGCATCTTTCTGCGCAGGATTCGCTTCAGATGTGACAACTAAGGTGGTTTTATCGGGCATCGGTGACTCCACAGCTGGCGTTTAATTGTTATCTCTGTATTGTATTGCGGTTTTGAGTATTAAGAACATGATACTGCAAGCGCAGCATCATGTTAAGGACGTCATTTAGATAACAGCTGATCACATAATTGGATCGTTACAATTCTAGTTTAGAAACCCTAAGCAACTAACCTTAAGTAACTAAGCCTAAGTAACTAAGCCTAAGTAACTAACCATAATCTTGTTGTTAGATATTAACAATCATGCCGGATAGCGATATTTCTCACCGGCGACTCGATGCGACGAAAAACGCATAAAATTGGTCTGTTGGCCTGCGTGGTTGGGGGTAGACACTAATCTACAACCTTCCACGACAGCCAGCAGACCAACTGAGCACGATAGTTCTGCAATATCGACATACAAGTCGCGCCATCTTGCGATGCTACCTACTTTGCCTGTGCGGCAAATACGAGGTTAATTGTCGAGTTCTTCCTCAATGGTGTAGCCCAAGGGAGGAAATGTAACTACCATTCGAATATTAAAGGCAATTTTTCCATCGGGCATTTGTTTTGGCGCGGCTGTGCCCATCGCCAGCCCTTCACCATATTCTTCGCTCATCAGGTCACAGGCCATATGCATGGAACCATCTGCTTGTGGAATGATTGGTCGTCCGGAACGGTAGCTGATTAATAGTGGTGACCGTTTTTTTGACTTACTTTTTGACTTATGTTTTGACTCGTGCTTTGAATCATGTTCTGACTCGTCTTCCTTTTTGTGTTTTGTTGTGCGATTTATTTTATAAGTGCCGACAACAAAGAATGCCCCGCTTGGAACATGTCTCCCCATGAATTCACCCCCTAACATCACCCCATTAGGGTCAGTCACGACCATGATCCAACCACCGTCGTCGAGTCTCCAGCCAGCCGATGGCACCTTGTCCCCTGACGATAATGTTACATGGTAATTTGTTCCAGGTAAGGATTCAAAGCCGGTAAAATACACACTTGGGTTGTCTACTTCCAGTCCGAAGCGTTCGGAAAAATGAGTGAGTGCATCAATACGAGACTCCTCAATTTCTTCATCATTCATCCCCAAGATGTTTTTGTGAAAATGAATTCCATCGCCTTCAATTAGCCCGTCTACTGCAAAGGAGCCATCAACGGTCTCAACGGGATCCGATATAATTTGAACCCACATTTTGTCGAAATCATTAGGAATGTTTTTTCTTTTTGAATCCGCATGGGCACCGGGAATTGCAAAAGAGAATATTAGTAAGCAAGGTAAAACGATATTTTTTACTTCCATACGAGGCTCCTGTTTTTTGTGTGATTATAGTGGTGGTGTTATTGTAGTAATGTAATTAGTCAAAAACTTAACTTGCTATTGGTATAATTTTCATGGCACATAAATAGTAATGTTGATGCAATGGTCATGCAATTTAGATGGTTAACGTTTAGTTTATATACATATATTGGTTGATTTAGTCAGCTGCACGCTATCGTGCTATATAAATCGTAAGTCAATTTTATTTCATTAGCGTTACTGACAGTTTACACAGTATTGAAAATCCACAAGGCGGTGTAGTAAAAACTATAAGCACCGTGTCAGAAAATTATAATGTAAAGCTTCAAAAAATCCATTAACCACCTTAACGTTCCATTTGATGGTCGCTCCATAACAAGTATCTTTTTTAGCGATTGCCAGGGTTAAAATAAAGTGGTATTCAAAATATTGCTTAGACTTCATTACTATTGGATAGAGTAGCGCGACATTCCACACTGATTTTAGTTTATATATAACTGTACTTAAGTTCATATAATGTTCGACATCCCTGCACTAATATTTTGGGGTTGTTTGACGCGCGTATGTTAGAAGGGATTCAGGCTAGTGGCGCAACTAAACACGATGTTAACCTGGGAAAAAATAGGGAAAATTACTCTGGGTTAAATTGTATCAGTAGCTCATCAGTTAGTATGATTTCCTTCCTTTTACCAAATTATCCAACGATCGATTGCTGTTTGAACTAGTTATTTGGTCAATACATTTATTGAATTCGCCTCTTCAGTGTTAGCATTTTTATTCGTTTTAATTGATGAGTCGTCATTGTAAGGTGTAACGAATTCATAATTATCGTGTATGACACTCCAGATAAAACACAGATCAAACCGGTGTAAATTCCATGTAGTTAAATAGGCTGCACAATATAAAAAACGATGTATAGACAGATGTTGGGGGACGGATTGCCAAGCTCAGATATAAGAAAAAATTTAAGGGTAGGTTTAAGCGGAGAACAGGGTACAGAATACATAAAGCTACAAAAAGATATTGTACTTATCGCGACGACGCTTTTAAAAATCAGTAAAAAAACGCTGGGTCTTGACGATGATCTGAGTAGATTGGCATTAGATTCCCTTACTGTGACAAACCTGGCACAGGCTATTAACGGTGTTTTTAAGCTTAGTTTGACACCTGCGAACTTCTACGGCCACAAAACAATAGGCTCACTAATAGACTATATGTATAACTCGAATAGAGATAAATTATTTGAGTATTATCAGCAGGCTCCTAAAGCGATAACCAATGAATTAATATTAAGTGAAATTTCTGACCAATCATCCGATAGCGTGTTGCTCAAGAAAAATCAGCATATTCGTTCTCCCGACAAGAAAAGCGTACATCAAATTGACGATAATACGATAGCTGGGATAACTCGGATGAGCCTTATGTGTCTGTCAGCCGACAATACAGAAATGCTAGTGCTATATGCAAAGCGGCTATTACAGCTTTGCAATGAAAACAAAAGGGATCAAACATTACTCAAAGCTTTTGAGTGTTTTCTATTGCACGATCAGGCGTTCATGAATATCAGGCTTGGTATTATTGTAGAAAGCATGGATGCTTTATGCGAAAAATTATCGACATTCATTAACACAGGGAATATCCCAGCCGGTTGCTATATGGGGACGGCTAAACAAGGTTGTTGCCAAATCAGCGTTTTCCAAGAAACCGGAGTAGTCGAAAAAATGTCAACGCAATTTCAAAGAAATGAAAACTTGGAAAAAGTAGTGGTTCTTTGGGTTCATGGCATTAAATTAAATTGGGATAAACTGCATGGCCCGAATCGATGCGAGTTAATTCATGCGAAGCAAGCCAAATTTCACGACATCTTTTCAACGAATGTATAGCTAATGTTAATGAAACCACCACCACGTAATTTAATTGAAGTACTTCAGAATAGGGCGGCTACGACTCCTGACGAGACTGCTTATGCTTTTTTAGATGAGCATGGCGATGTGATTGAGCGGCTGTCCTATCATCAACTTGATGAAAGGGCGAGGTCAATTGCCGGACGGTTACAAAAAGAAGTGCTGTTTCAAGATCAGGTTCTGTTGTTTTTCCCCCAGGGATTAGCGTTTATTTGCGCCTATATGGGGGTGCTCTATAGCGGGGCCGTGCCTATTATTGTCGATTCGTTATTTGATAATGAAAATAAAAATGACAGTGTAAAGAATATCGTTCAGAAGGGAAATGTTAAAGTTACGCTTACTAATACTGAGGTTTATGATCAGGTAAAAGCATTTATTACTGATGTGGATATTAGCTCAAACCACTTTGTTTTGGATATAGGCAGTGTGGGGGGAGACTGGTCCAATGAGTGGGTAATTCCTGACATTGCAGGTGATGATCTGGCCTATTTGCAAAGCACTTCAGGTGCATCCACGGCGCCAAAGCTGGTCATAATTAATTATGACGCCATGGGCCATATGAACGAACGTATTAAAGCCGCCTATCAAACCGGCGCGGCAAGCTGTTCAGTGAGTTGGCTACCGCATTATCACTATCTGGGGTTGACACTCGGCATTCTGCAACCGCTTTATACTGGATTTATCGGTTACTTGTATTCGCATTTAAGTTTCTTTAAGAATCCGTACGGTTGGTTGCGCGCTATATCTAGGTACGGAGCAACAATCAGTGGTGCGCCAAATTTCGCCTATGACTTGTTGTGTTCCCAGGAAATATCTCGCGAGCAGATAAAAGTATTAGACTTGTCGAGTTGGAGTGTAGCGTTTAGTAGTGCCGAACGTGTTGAGCAGGAAACAATGCTGCGTTTTTACCAGAGGTATAACACATGTGGTCTGTCAAAAACCGCATTGGTTTCCAGTTATGGTTTAGCTGAGTTGGGGCTTATCGCCAGCGGAGGAGGTATAGCCCCTCTCTCGGCCTGCAGTCCAATAAATACCACCGTAGCGGAACAATTCGGATTAACGACAGTAGACAAAGTGGCAAGTTGTGGCTTTCCTGATCCTTGCTTGGAAATGATTATTGTTAATCCAATGACATTACGATGTTGTGATGATTTGTGTTTAGGTGAAATTTGGATTAAAAACACCCAAGGTGCCGCGGGATACTGGGGACTAACGGATGCAACGCAATCGGTATTTTATGCAACGCTTGCTGATTCGACGCAGGGACCGTATTTAAGAACGGGGGATTACGGTTTCATAAAGGAAGGTGAAGTCTTTGTCGCTGGTAAGATACGAGAAGACGATCGCTTAGCAAAAGATGTATTAATCGACGCTGGTGATCATTGTCACGACAATCGTGAAAATCACCGCCGCGCTAACCCTCATTTTTATCATGAGACCGATGAGATTGCCATTATAGGTATGGGAGGGGTATTCCCAAAATCTGATAATTGCAACGATTTTTGGGACAATTTGGTCAGTGAAAGAAATTTGATTTCAGAAATACCCGCGAGTCGCTGGAATTGGGAAAATATATATGGCGTGCCCGATAATGACGGGTTTAAAACAAATATTAAATGGGGTGGGTTTGTCAATAATATTGATGCATTTGATGCTGGTTTTTTCAGTATTTCACCAAAAGAAGCTCAACTCATGGACCCGATGCAAAGGAAGCTACTCCAAGTGGTCTGGCAAGCTGTTGAGGATTCGGGCTATCGAATGAGTGACCTGGCGGGTAAAAAAGTGGGCGTTTTTGTGGGAATAGGCACCTTTGATTATCTTCAATTGATGATGCAACATCAACAATTTTTACATGCATATTCTTCTACCGGTATCGTACACTGCATGGCAGCAAACCGGATCTCTTATCTGTTTGATTTTACCGGGCCGAGTGAGTCTGTCGATACCGCATGCTCATCATCGTTGGTGGCCTTGAATCGTGCGGTTCTGTCAATAAAAAACAATGAGTGTGACCTTGCAATCGTGGGTGGTGCTAATGCATTGTTGAGTTCAAGTGTTTACGTCGCTTTATCAAATGCGGGAATGCTGAGTGAAGATGGAAAATGTAAGACATTTGATGCGGCAGCTAATGGATATGTTCGTGGTGAAGGAATAGGGGCTGTTGTACTAAAACCACTAAATATGGCATTGAGCGGCAGCGACTACATTTACGGTATTGTCAAAGGAATAGCAGAAAATCACGGTGGCCACACCAGCTCCTTAACAGCACCGAATCCTTTTGCGCAATCAGAAGTGATTGTAAAGGCATTGAGTGATGCGGGCGTATCAGCGGATACGGTGTCTTATATCGAAGCCCACGGTACGGCGACACAGCTAGGCGACCCTATTGAAATAAACGGTTTGAAGGAAGCGTTTGCCACCTTGTCTACGTCCAATATCCGTAATGTTGGCGACCAACCTCATTGTGCACTCGGTTCAGTTAAAACGAATATAGGGCACCTGGAAGCCGCTGCAGGTATTGCCGGTATCATCAAAGTGTTATTAGCTATGAAGCACAAAACGATTCCGGGACATTTGCATTTTAAAGAAATTAACCCAAATATTAGCCTGGAAAACAGTCCTTTTTATATAGCAAGACAAACGCAACCCTGGAATCAACTGCGTGACAATCAAGGTTCCTTTATACCCAGGCGAGCCGGTGTTAGTTCATTTGGGTTTGGTGGAGTCAATACGCATGTCGTATTGGAAGAGTTTAGGAACACATCAGACCAACCACTACCGGTGCAAAGGGCGGTGCAAAGGGGATCAAGCCAATTTATATTGTCTGCGGATACGGAAGAACAATTATTGGTGTATGCAAAATGTTATCGAGCTTTTTTGGAGAGACACCAGGGTGATATCGCGTTCCATCATATTATTTATACGCTCCATGTAGGCAGAGAGTCTTATAATACGCGTTTAGTTATCGATACCGCCAATATCTCGGATTTGGTATCAAAATTAGGTGAATTTCTCTCATCACAGGGGGCAGACAATCCTCAATCTATTGATGGCGTTTTCTTTAATGTGGTAACCGATGAAGTTAAAGATGCTATTTTCAATACAGATGACGGAATACAGGCTGATATTATCGAGAATTTTGTTCGTGAATCAGACTTCTACAACTTGGCTCAGCTGTGGGTCTTGGGTGCGGATATTGATTGGGGACTACTCTACCAGAACAATCAGAAAATATACCGTCGGGTCCCTTTGCCTACTTACCCGTTTGCAACGACGAATCACTGGATTTCATTACGTCCCGAGGACGCCATCGATACCGGTGGTCGGGAAGAGAAGCAACAAAGCATTTTTGACCTTACGTGGATAAATGAATCAAAACCAGACAATGACAATGACAATGACGTTACGTTATCCAATGTCAGTAATGGTGGCATATCTGGGAGTCCCGTTCAATTTGTGTTGTTTTGCGATAAGAACGGCGTTAGTGAACAAGTTTCGTTCGCCCTGAAAGCGCAAGGCGTGACATGTTACGAAATTCATTATTCGAGTTACTATGAGGAAATCGACAATTTTAAGTATTCAATTAATCCAAATGAGAAATCAGAATACGAACGTATTTTTCAGAGAATAACAAAAAATAGCGATAATGCAGCTAATTATGTCATTAATTTCTGGCCACTTGATAGAGTGAGTGGGCAGCAATGCGTTGCGGATGATATTGAAGAAGCAACTTATTTTACCTGTAATTCTGCATTGCATTTGCTTACATCATTTGGTGCCAATGATGTGAATAAGTGCCGTAATTATATATGGTTTGTTTGTTCTAATGTGCAGCCTGTTGGTGGTGTGGACGTGAACTTGCAGTCGGCTGCACTCTGGGGATTAGCTAAAACAATGCTGCTTGAGTATAGGGATGTGTTTCGTTCAATTATTGATATCGGCCCGATCGACACGTTTAAACCAAAGAACTTGTTAACGGAAATATTGAATTATGATGACGAAGGCGAGATTTCATTTCGCGGTGAGCAGCGATTTGTGCCAAGGTTAGTGCCGTCGGATATTAACGTTTGCAGCCCTATAGGGCTAAAAAAAGACGGTACGTATCTTATCACCGGTGGGCTGGGTGCCTTGGGGTTGTTAGCGGCTAAATGGTTGTCGTCACACCAGGTCAAAAAAATATTATTATTGAGTCGCAGTGGCTTAAGTGCGGGGGAATCTGATAACGCTTCAAAGGAGAAGCAGAATATTATCAAAAAAATACAGCGTAGTGGAACCGACGTTGAGATAATTTCAGCAGATGTGACGAATCAGGCGCAATTGCATGATGCACTTAGACCATACCTCGATGCGCACGAGTTGCGTGGGGTTTTTCACGCAGCTGGAGCATACGAAGATAACTTGATTCGTGAAATGGAGTACCACAGCTTTGAGTTAGTGACAAAAGCGAAGATTCAGGGGACCTGGAATCTTTATGAGATGACCAAAAAATGCAATTTGGACTATTTTGTTCTGTATTCTTCAGGCGCTTCGACATGGGGGGCTGCAACAGGTGCCCACTATAGTGCAGCAAATTATTTTTTGGATGCCTTTTCTCACTATTGCGAGTCAACGGGGTTTCCGGCGATTAGCATTAACTGGGGAGGTCTATGGAAAGACAGCGGCATTATACCAAAGGATAAAGAGCTATATTTTAAATCCATTGGTGTTGGCGAAACCACCCAGGAAGAGGGGATGAGAATTATGGAGTCTTTGTTATGCTCAGATGACAGGCAAAAAGTAATTGCGCCTATCGCATGGGATATCTTTTTGCCCGTTATGAACGTTAAAAGAAGAAACATGCTGTTTGCCTATATCGAGGCGGATCTTAACAAAAATCAGTCAGTATCGGTTGCTGGCAACGCTTTTAGAGATAAGCTTGTTGAGCTGGACAAAAAGGCTAAAAGTGTTGCCGTGCAGGACGAATTAACCACGATCCTAAAAGATATACTGGGAATAGCGGCGTCTGGGTGTATTCCAGCCACAAAAGGGTTTTATGACTTGGGATTGGATTCGCTTACAAGTATAGATTTAAAAACAAAAATTAAAGGCCGTATGGGCGCAGACATTAGCACCACTTCGTTATTTGATCATAATACGTTGACACTTTTGACAGTGTTTTTGGTGCAAACGTGTTTCTCCGGTGATGTACCTGATGTTATGGAAACGGATGCACAGCAAGAAAATGATACTGATGTGTTCAGCGACGATTTGAAAGAATTAAATCAGTTGAATAAAAATGATCTTTTAGAACTATTAAAAATGGAATTGAATACAGCGTTAGGAGCGTGAAATCATGAGTGTTGATGTATCTGACCCAGAAGTAGATGTAATTACACAGTCAATCCTCGAGATTCGGAAATTAACTAAGGAAATTTCGCGATTAAAGAGTGAACAAAGAGAACCTATTGCGGTTATTGGGATGGGGTGCGAGTTTCCTGGTAACGTGACAACACCGGAAGAATTTTGGGATCTGCTTTACTCTGGAAATGATGCGATAACACGCCCGCCTAATGATCGATGGAATATTACCAATGCTGCCAATATAAACTACGGCGATGACGTGTTTAAGGGAGGCTATCTAGCGCGTGACGTAACTGAGTTTGACCCCTTGTTTTTTGACATACCGCCTAAAGAAGCCAAGTACCTTGATCCCCAGCACAGGTTGTTTCTCGAAATTGCCTGGAATGCGCTCAAAAGCGCTGGCATTACGCCGGAAAGCCTTAGCGGTAGTAAAACAGGCCTGTTTTGCGGGATCACCGGGATGGAATATCTGACATTGATGTTGAATGAGCTACCGCCGGAAAAACTCAGTGCATACATTACTACGGGTAATTGTCTGAATTTTATGGCTGGCCGTCTTTCTTATCTTCTGGGTTTAAAGGGACCGTCGCTTGCGATAGACACGGCCTGTTCTTCATCGCTTGTTTCTGTTCACTACGCCTGCCAGAGTTTGCGTAATAAAGAATGTAATCTCGCCATTTCCGGTGGTGTTAGCTTAATGTTAACCCCTCAGCTAACGCTGCTGTTAAAAGATGGCAATATGCTGGCGTCAGATGGAAAATGTAAAACCTTTGATGACAGCGCCGACGGTTATGCGCGTGGCGAGGGCTGTGGTGTGGTTGTTTTGAAGCGTTTGTCGGATGCGCTACAGGACGGGAACCGAATCTTTGCCGCTATTAAAAATTCAAATGTAAATCATGATGGCAAAAAAAGTGGTTTAACGGTTCCCCGGTCTGAATCACAAAAGGAATTGATGGAAGATACCGTAAAAGGTGCCGGTATTAAGCCCAGTGATGTAACTTACGTTGAAGCACATGGAACTGGCACCTCCCTTGGCGACCCGATTGAATTAGAAGCGCTTGATGCAATCTATGCAAAAAATCGCAACAAGGGTAATCCGCTTTATTTGGGCTCAGTTAAGGCGAACGTAGGGCACCTTGAAGCTGCTGCAGGTATTGCCGGCCTCATCAAAGTGGTGCTTTCCGTTTACAAGGAAAAACTGCCTCGTCATTTAAACTGTACTAAGCCAAATCACCATTTTAACTGGGATGAAAGTCAACTAAAGATTGTTAATGAGAGCCAAGACTGGCCCTCAGGCAAGAAACGTATTGCAACCGTAAGTTCATTTGGTGCCAGTGGAACAAATGCTCACGTTATTGTTGAAGGTCTTGAAAATAAGCTCCCTGACAATAAAAACGAAGACGAAGGGCTTAGTTCAAAATATAATTTTCGTAGAAATGTGTGCTGGTATAAAGAGATTGATGCCGCGAAAGTTAGCGATAGCAATGCCCGCAACAGTATCTACAACAATACCCACAACAATACCCACAACAATGCTAATAATAATGCTAATAATAATGCTAATAATAATGCTAATAATAATGCTAACAACCATCGTTATCCAAGGGTATTAAATTTGGCCTTTCAAGAGGCGATGTTCCAGTTTCCAATACATATTTATTCAGTTCCTCATATAAAACAACATAAAATATTTGGTAGTGTGGTGTTAACAGGGTCAGTGTATCTTGATGTAGCACTAACCCTCGTATCGTATGTCGCTCCAGGACACCCGATAACTCACTATTGTTTTCAAAACGTGACGTTGTTAAAACCGATCTCGTTTCCGACTGATGAAATTACTATAAAAGCAAGCTGTGAAGTGGTTGAATATGGGGCAGGGGATACAGTTTATCGCATCAGGATGTATCCCGGTAAGTCGGCTGATAATAATTTCGATGAAATGTATTCGAGCATCGATGTGCGGGTAACAAGTGCTAAGCGTAGCAGTCCTGATGCGGTATCAATAGAAAAATTAATATCTGAGTTTACCGAACAGTTTACTGGTGAGACGTTTTATAAGCGTTTTTGGGGGAGCGCATTCACAATAGGCGAGAAGTTTCATATTTTCGAAAAAGTTTGGCGACTGGATGGCCGCAAGGCATTAGGGTATTGCAAACCGCTGGCGTTTTTGAAGGAAACCAATGGTTACAATCTTAATCCCGAAAATATTCTGGCGTACCTGAATGGTTTGCTTTTTAAGGGGACCCTGCCTGAAAAAGCCATATTAGCGCTGGATAATGACAATAAGACATTTATCGGTACAGGGTATGATTCGTGTACTTTTTATGGTTCCCTGCAACAAGAGGCGGTTTATTGTTATACGGAAATTACCTATCACAATGACAGTTACACGCAGTTTAATGGACGTGCTACGATCTATGATCGTCAGGGAAGTCCACTGTGTCGAATGGAAAACATTGGGTTCGCCGAGATTAGTCGGGATTCAACTCCCCAGTTATTAGAAAACACAATACGCCGATCACCTTACCCATATAAGGGGAACACGGGAAGTAGTCACCCGGTTCTAGGGGCGCCATTTTCAACAATACGTGAATGGAGTTATGAGACTGATTTAGACTATTTTACCTATCCATTGATTGATGATCATCAAACCTTTGACCTAGCGCTATTTCCCGCGGTCGGTTACGTAGACGTAGCGTTAAAGGCCATAAGAAAAATTGACCCAGATTTTCAATTTACCCAGATTGACAAACTGCAAGTAGCCCAGCCATTAATGTTATGCAAAAATGACAATTATCATGTGAGGTCTCGTATTGCGACATTAAGTAATGGTGATTACAAGTACGAAATACAGTGTTTATCGAATAAAAATAATGTCGCGACGAATGAATGGGGGACTAACTCGTGTGCTGAAATCACCAGTCGCCCTATGGTCAGTGACAATTTAAATCGATTCGATAAAGGTATTGTTGATACGTTTGCTAAAAAATACTCCATGGAGGAATTTTTTAGCAAATACTGGAGTACCGAATTTTTACTTGGAAGCAGTTACCATCACATGGAAACCGTGTGGAGTAACCCTAGAGAAGCAATTGGAGTTATAAAGGAATTTGTAAATTACGAAAAACGAATTGGTATCACGGATGTGCCGGGATATTTTTTACAAATATACATGTCGTTACCTGCAGCGGTGGCATTGATCCCTGATGAACGTATTGAGTGGGCCAGAAATAATAATGCGACAACGATAGCCGTGCAAATCGCAAAATTTGTAGTTTATGATGATAACTCGGGCGATAACTATGATGAACTCTGGTCGCATTGTAAGCTTAGAGATAGAGATCTGGACGATAATGTATGGATATCAGATTTTGATTTCTACAATGAAACAGGGGTATTAGTCGCCAGGGTTGAAGGTGTTGAGTTTCGAATAATGGAAAAAAAGGCATTGGAGCTGATTAAAGCTTCATTAGAAGATTCGGAAACCTCCACTCAAGATGCATCGTTTAACCTGCACGATTTTATGTTTGATACGTTAAGTAAAATCGTGGGTGTTGATATAAGCGACTTAAAGCCGGAGACTCACTTGGGAAGTTTTATGGATTCAATTATGTCGCTGGAACTGCGTAATGAAATAGAGAAGCGACTGTCAGTACTTCTGCCATTTCAAACCATTATAGAATCCAAATCTATCGATGACTTGATTGATGCGATAAAGGTGCGCTTGAATGAAGTATAGAGCTTAAGTTTCCCTATGATAAAGACTACAGCAGAGTCGCTGTAAATACCTTCATCTTCCAGTTTAAAAATATCTTATAAAACCGACACCGCTGAGGCAGTTTATGTTTCCTACGCTTAAAAATTTATGCTTACAGTATATTTCAATGCCTATTGTTGAGGTATGCCTACGAAACGGGGTGCTGCAGGCACTAAATGCTGATCGATCCCAGGATCTGGTTTCGCTTAAAAAAGAGCTTTCCTTGGATGATTCGATTTTGGCGTCGGCGCTGAGCTTGTTAACGTCCTTAGGATGGATTGAGGATACGGGGGCAGGTTACCGATTAACAGGGGAGACTGGCGGTGAGTCTGATTTTTTTAGTATAGATCTTTACAATCTTGATCCGAAAAAGTTGTTTGAGACTGACAGTCGACGACGACTCCTTGCCTTGCAGATTAACAAATTCATCCAGGTAGGCAGTGTCGATGTCGAATGTCGTTTGAATTTGTTTGAAGGAGCACTTCTTGTTCCCATTCTGATAGCGTTGAAAACTAATGGTCATATTGACGGTAAGCCGTTGTTTTCAAAATTACCCGACGATATTAAAGCTGCACTTATCAAGTTGTTTCAATACAAAAACTGGATAACCAAACGGGGGGAGTTTTCCTTAACGGAGACTGGTGAAAATGTTTTACGTCGTGCGGAACAAGTTGCTGTGGCGACAATCTTTAGGGATAAACTCGTGGCATTGAATCTGTCGTTGTCAACACAAAGCGCAGATACTAATAAAACAAGTAAGATCAGGACTGACGACACGCACGTTAGCCCGGGTTTGTTTCAAATTTCAGCCGCTCAGGTAGGATTGTATTCGTCCAATCTCGCTCTCGATTACCCGATCGACGTAATGCCACTGTCTGGCAATATATATAGTCAATTAGAAGAGCAGTCGTATTGCATTCGTCAGGTGACGTCGCGTGATTTTCGTTTGCTGTATAAACTTGAAGGTCAGTGTGTGCCGAAGAATCGGCGAATGACTCAAGCAAAAATTAGGCAAAGAATACGGGCATATCCCGAAGGGCAGTATGTGTTTCAAGTGAATGGGAAAGTATTGGGCGTACTTTATTCCCAAAGAATTAATAGCGTGATGTTGCTGGATAATATACAGGTGAAAGATGTTGATTCACTGCATGTGAGTGATGGTTCCGTGGTCCAGCTACTGTCGATTCAATTTCTGCCAGAATATGAAAACCGTAACTATAAGGATAAATTTTTTGGTTTTATGTTACAACGCTGGCAATTGTTGAGTGGTGTGGACACGGTGGTTACGATAGACGCTTGTGGTTCGGAAAGCTATAACAATGCTGAGGGGGTGGGTTTTCATAGAACGGTACATAATCAGGGTAATGACGTTACTGGTCCTGAGCTACAATACGAGCCATCTCATGACGGCGCTGTTGAAGGTATACTTGATCATTATTATCCAAAGATCGGAACAAGTACGGCGAGCGCAGTGAAAATTGTCTATCGTCTTAACACGCCGCTTACGCTTAGGGAGAAGCAAGCGCTTCATGATGATACGAAAAGTGCGATAGCGAACCACACAACATCTGATGCAGTTGCCATTGTCGGTATGTCGTGTAGATTTCCAGGGGCCTCTAACTGGTGGGAATACTGGGAGAATCTAGTTGCCGGTAATAATTCTGTGGTGGAAATTCCGGAGCAAAGGTGGTGTTGGCAGGACCACTATGGCGATCCTGCTGAGGATGTAAACAAAACGAATATAAAGTACGGCGGTTTTATAGAACATATCGATAAGTTTGATCCACTATTTTTTAATATCTCGCCTAGTGAGGCAAACTATATTGATCCGCAACACAGGATATTCCTGGAGGCGGCGTGGCATGCAATAGAAGATGCAGGTTACGATCCCAAAAGCCTGGCAGGTCGCGATATCGGCGTGTATGCAGGCGTCTCGAAAAATGATTATGCGGAGTTAATGCGCGAGAACGATACCCCGATTATATCATTTTTGTCTACGGGTACGGTACATTCAATACTGGCTAACAGAGTATCGTACTTGTTGGATTTTCGAGGAAAAAGCGAGGTGGTCGATACCGCATGTTCCAGCTTTCTTGTAGCATTGAATAATGCGGTTGGCGACATTAAAAGTGGTGTTTGTGAGTCTGCTGTCGTGGGTGGTGTTAATGCGATTCTTAGCCCGACTATGTACATCTCACACAGTAAATCCGGTATGTTGTCCATCAATGGTGTTTGTAAAACATTCGATGCAGCGGCAGATGGCTATGTAAGGAGTGAAGGTGTTGGGGTGGTTTTTGTAAAACCCTTACAACAGGCTTGGGCGGATAAGGACAATGTGTTAGGGGTTATTAAGGGGGTTGCTGTGAAGCATGGGGGCAAGGCCAATTTTTTAACGGCACCTAAGGTTTCATCGCAAGCAGCAACTATTAGTTCGGCCCTTAACGTGGCAGAGGTTGATCCGCGTACCATCGGTTATGTAGAAGCGCATGGGACGGGGACGCCGCTTGGCGACCCAATAGAAATCAATGCCCTAATACAGGCTTATCAGCCCTATTTAAAGGATAACGAGCAAGCGTATTGTGGACTTAGTTCGGTTAAGACGAATGTGGGGCATCTTGAAAGCGCAGCGGGGGCGGCTGGACTGATCAAAATTCTGTTGAGTTTCAAGCAGAAAATTATACCGTCACTGCTGCATTTTAAAAAGATTAACCCGTATATAAAATTAGATAAGAGCCCATTTTATATCGTCGATAAAAATCAAGCGTGGCAGCGTATTACACTGGACGGAAAAGAATATCCATTGCGGGCTGGAATGAGCTCATTTGGTATGGGGGGTGTCAACGCCCATGTGATTCTGGAAGAAACACCTTTTACAAGAAACACCCAGAAAGAAAACAGACAGCCAGGTGCTGGTTATGTAATCCCTTTATCGGCGAAACACAGCCAACAACTTACTGATTATGCGGAGTCATTGCTGACGTTTTTTAGAAAAACCGACGACAATCACGTTATTGATAATATCGCGTTTACGCTGCAAGCGGGGCGCGAAGCAATGCCAAGCCGTGTTGCGTTTATTGTCAATGACTATCAACACCTCATAACATTGTTAACTCGATTTGTGAACGCTCAGTACGATAAACATATTGTATTCGGCGAGGCTAACATCGACACAAAACATGCTGCAGTAGGTCAACTCTTTGACGTGGCAACACGTTGGGTTAAGGGCGAAGATATTGATTGGGAAGCCATCGCGACAAATGGAAAAGCGTGTAGGGTACCGTTACCCGGTTATCCATTTGAAAAACGCCGATGCTGGTTTCCTGCGGATAATCATCGGCGCTCAGATCGTCCGTCCAGCGATAAACTGTTAACTCAACATCATAAGTTTTTGGCCAAGGATTACTTCATCAGAGACCATCTTGTCATGGGTGAGGCCATTGTCCCTGGGGTGAAATATTTAGAGGTGTTTCGCCAATTCGGTGAAGCGTTATGCCAACAACCGGTACGGATGTTAAAGGACATATACTGGATGAACGCCATTAAAGTGGCACAGGATGTGAGTGTTACGGTAAAAGGGGCTGAAAAGGAGGGTGATAGTTATAGTGTTTCGATGGTGAAAGACCAGACTACATTTTGCTCTGGTGAGGTTGTTGTCGGTGAGCAAGCAATGCCACTTCGAACGTTGGACATCAAAAAAATACGGCGTGATTGTAGTGCTTCGTTAAACGCGCATACGTTATACAGTCGTTTCAGCGAGAATGGGTTGGGTTACGGGCCTACTTTTAATGTGATTAAGCGTTGCAATTATAATGAAAGGTCAATTCTGTGTGAGATAGAAATAAGCCCAGCGGTTAGCCGGAGCGCTAACAGGGATATGCTCGAGCCGTCCATGATGGATGGTGTTTTTCAGTCTGCTGCTGCTCTTTATATTCTCAATTTATCATCTAAAGGAGATCAGTTAGTACCATTCCATTTGAAATGTGTCAAAATTTTTCGGGATATTCCCAATCGATGTTATGTATATGCAAAGATGGACGTACAAAAGCCTTCTAATAATGACGTTGTGTTTTCAATGTACTTGTGTGATCTGCAGGGCAATGTCATCGTTGAATTTGAAGAATTTGTTAAACGTCAGTATGCGCCTGCCACGTCGTCCGATGCGACTTCGCCTAACAGGAGTGATGCAAAGAGTAGTACCTTGATACCACTGTATTACAAACCTGAGTGGATTCCTCGACGTTTAGGGATGCATAGCGAGAATGTGTCTGCAATTATTTTGTTTGATATCGATAGAACGCTATGGGAGCAGCTTAATCAGCAGGGTAACTATGCTCATATTATCCTCGTGCTAAGACGGGAGCGTTTTGAACGCTTAGGCAATAATGTATACAGCGTTAATCCGGATGATCATGCGTCCTTTACATTGCTTTGGTCCGAATTGATTGACAAGCAGGTGGCTGTTGACGGGATCATCTATAAATGGAATTTTACTCTAGATGTCGCTACGACGGTGCGTTTAGATGATGGTATGAAGCCATTGCTTGGTCTTATACAATCACTTATTTATGCAAAATTCCCTGAAAAAATTAGGTTCTTATATCCGTATCTCATGGATGAGTCGATGGCCATGTGTGCACATGCATCAATAGCGGGATTTTCAAGAACACTTGCTTATGAATATCCTAATATTAGCTTGGTGACGGTCGGTGTTGAAGCAGAGACTAGTGTGGCATTTACCGATATTGTTGGGCAAGAGTTAAATTATTATCGAAACGCTCCGTTAAATGAGGTTCGGTATATTAATGGTCAGCGAGTGGTTCGGGTGATCGCTCCCTATCGCAATAATTCTGAAAGCTCCCGTCATTCGCTGCTGAAGCAAAATGGAGTTTATCTGATAACGGGGGGAAGTGGCGGCTTGGGGTTTATTTTTGCGACACACCTGGCGAAAAATTATAATGCTAAGATTATACTGATTGGCCGTTCGAATAAAAGTAATGACATCGACGATAAACTCAAACAGCTTTGTTCGCTTGGCGGCGATGCCGTATATTTTAGTGCTGACGTAACTGCGGTAGAATCATTGTCTGAGGTTATAGAATCTATACATGCTAAAAATATGCGCTTAAACGGTGTGTTTCATTGCGCAGGTTTGATCGAAGATGCCTATATTATAAAGAAGTCCGCTGCATCGTTCGACCGCGTAATCGCACCGAAAATTCAAGGTGCTATGAATCTTGACGAGGTTACCCGTCAGGAGCCGCTGGATTTCTTCGTGCTGTTCTCTTCCATCGCCTCAATTATGCCAAATCAAGGGCAATGTGATTATGCCGCCGCCAATAGCTTTTTGGACGACTTTTCAACGTTTAGAAATGGTCAGTTTCAACGCGGGGTTAGATCGGGTATCTCCCTGGCATTTAATTGGCCCCTTTGGAAGAATGGCGGTATTGGTGTGATTAAGGAAGAAGAAGAATACTTGTGGACGATCTTCGGTATGAAGCCATTGGATACGGATCGTGGGATTGCCATATTTGAGCAAACTCTCAACGACAGGCTTGATTTATCAGTGGGGCAACTAATTGCGATTGAGGGAGACCAACACAAAATAGAGACCCATCTTGGTGTATTACACGGTGCAGCAAATGGCGCACTGCATGGTGAACTACATGATGCACTACAACATGACGGACATAACGGACATAACGGACATAACGGACATAACGGACATAACGGACATAACGGACATAACCGAACACAGGGGCAAGCGGCCGAGTCGCGTCTGCTTGAAACGCTACGCTCGATAGTATCAAGTGCGAGTGATCAGATTCGCGACATTGATGACGACGAAAGTTTAACAGATTACGGTATAGATTCTGTTGGCTTTTCGAATATTACCGTGTCAATAAATAAGACATTGTTGCTAGATATTGAACCTACCTTATTCTTTGACTACTCGAGTATCTCAGCGTTGTCGACATACCTCATGAGTAGTGATTACGAACATTTTGATGGCACCAAGCGGTTAGCGCCGCAATTTCCTCTGTACGAACCTGAGCGGGCGCTGATTGATCTTGATCTGTCAAACGTATCGTCAATGTGCTTCCAAAAGCATTTGTCTGAAGACGAATTTTTCATGAAGGACCATGTGGTAGAAGGCTTGTATAACGTTCCCGGTGCTTGCTATATCGAAATGGCGCTGGAGGCTGGTGAATTGTTGGAGCGTGACAAATGCGTTTATAAGATAACGAACAACTACTGGGCAAAGCAGTTATCCACGGCGGGAGAAGCCATAAGGGTCGATTTACAGTTTTTTAGAAAAGATAATTGTTATGAATATGAAATAAGTCATACGGAACTGGACAAAAAGGTAATACATGCGCTTGGGCAAGTCCATCTGGTCGCAAGCAACCCCGCGGATGTAAATGATCAGCGAATCGATATTGATAATATTACTGTTGAGGCTATTGATGTTGAGGCAATGAGGCGAGAATGTACGGTTACCCGTGAACCGGAGGAGATTTATCAGTTTATTCATGCGGAAGGGTTGCACGTAGGGCCAAGTTTTATGCCCATGCTTGGCATCTCATTAAACGATAACATAGCGGTTTCTCATCTCAAGCTTCCCGATGCTTTGTCTAACACCTTTAGTGACTATGTGCTTCACCCCAGTATGTTGACTGGGGTTCTACAAACTGCGTTGCTTAACAATAAGCCATTTGGGATGGATAATACGCGATATATTCCTATCGCGGTAGACGAAATCGTGGTCCTAAAAAAAATACCAATGGAATGTTACGTATGCACTGAAGCAACGGGCGTAAAGCAGGTCAATGTTCAAGTCAGAAAATTTGATGCCAAAATCACAAGCATGGATGGGGAGGTCGTCGTCCTAATTAAAGGTTTATCGCTTCGCAATTTGAGCTATCAGTCGCAGGTATCCGGTGCTTATTCGGTTGATGGAGGAGACGTAGACAATAAGCCTTCTAATGACTTCGGTATTGATGCTGAGTATGTGGAGGCTTTATTAAAAGACACATTGTCAGAGTCGATAGGCTTACCGTCTTCCCAGATAGAGTCTGATGTGTTGTTAGAAGCATATGGTATTAATTCAGTCATGATTGTTGATCTTAATCGGCGTCTTGAAAAAATATTTGGGAGTTTGTCTAAAACGCTACTGTTTGAATATAAAAGCATTAAGGCGTTAGCGGCGTTTTTTGTGAAAACGTATCCCGCCGTACTACAAAAGTATCGTACAGACAATAACCCAAATAGTGTTGGGACGAATACGCTGAGTTTGGATAAGGATAAGGCGAATATCGCCGGGGTAACCCAAAATGAAAACACCGAGTCTGATATTGCAGACGATAGTTACTTTTTACATGATGTAACATCAAACGATAATACGAGGTCTTACCCATCACTCAGTGCGGTAGACGAACCAATAGCCATTGTGGGGATGAGCGGCAGGTATCCCGGTGCAAAGAATTTGGCGGAGTTTTGGGCGAACTTAAAGGATGCTCGGGATTGCATTACTGAAATACCCAAGTCCAGGTTTGATCAGGGAACCTTCCACCAGCGGTTTCCCGGTCAGGAGCTGGTACCAGAAAGGTGGGGAGGATTTATCGATGGGATAGATGAGTTTGATCCACTGTTTTTTAACATATCGCCTCGAGAAGCGGAAATGGTTGATCCCCAGGAGCGACTGTTTTTGGAAGTGGTTTGGGAAACTGTTGAAGATGCCGGTTACAATTACCATAACCTAAAAAATCAACCTACGGGCGTATTTGTGGGCGCCTTATGGCAGCCTTATATTTCGCTTGGTGTGGAGCAAACATTTCAAGGTAATTTACAACGGCCCAGTGGCTTGCTCTACAGTATTCCAAACAGAGTATCATTTTTCTTTGACTGGAGCGGCCCGAGCATGGCGGTTGATACAGCTTGTTCAGGTTCTTTAACGGCGCTACATCTTGCGTGCGAAAGCTTAAAACGGGATGAGTGCTGTAGTGCTATTGCGGGTGGCGTTAACTTGTCGTTGGCGTCCAGCAAATATTTATGGCTTAGTCATAACCAGTTTCTAGCGAGTGATGGGAAATGTAGAAGCTTTGGTGCCGATGGAGACGGTTACGTGCCGGGTGAAGGCGTGGGGGCAGTGTATCTTAAGCGGTTACGTGATGCGGTTGCTGATGGCGACCGTATTGATGGCGTTATTAAGGGTACTTCAGTAAATCATGGTGGAAAGACCAACGGTTACACGGTACCAAACCCCAATAAACAAGCAGAATTAATACTGGCTACTCTTAATAAGAGTGGGGTGTCCCCGGAACAAATATCGTATGTGGAAGCGCATGGCACCGGAACGGCGTTGGGTGATCCAATAGAGATTACAGGACTACAAAAAGCATTTAGTCAATTTACAGAAAAAAAACAATATTGTGCCATTGGTTCTGTGAAGTCAAATATTGGCCATCTAGAAGCGGCGGCAGGTATCGCCGGTCTTACAAAAATTTTGCTGCAAATGAAGTACAACACATTGGTTGCTTCTATCAATGCGGAAGAACTAAACCCAAATGTGGATTTTACCGGGTCACCTTTCGTTGTTCAACGAGATCGAAAGGCCTGGTCGCGGCACCAGGAAAATTCAAAGGAAATGCCATATTGCGCGATGATCAGTTCTTTTGGGGCCGGGGGTAGTAATGCGCATGCCATCGTTGAGGAGTATTACCAGGATGTGCATCCAGAGTACATCGCTGGTAGTCGCCTTGGCTGTGGTGATGCAGTGATTGTGCCGCTATCAGCAAGGACGGTAGCGCAACTAAAGCATTGTGCAGAAAATTTACTCCAGTACCTGAATGAGCTGGAATCCTTGTTTGTGAACGATACACCGCATCATGAGCACGGTGCTGTGTTGCTTGAGGATATTGCCTATACCCTTCAAGTGGGTAGAGAGGCAATGGATGAAAGAGCTGTCTTCTTAGTGACATCCACTGTCGACCTGAAAGAACAACTCGCCAACTTTGTTGACCCTCATTATTCCGGTGACTCTCAAATTTATAGTGGTAATGTTAACGCAGGAAAAGATACGTTTCGACTCTTAATGTCTGATAACAATATTAATAAAGTATTTGATGAGTGGGTGTCCAGTGGTACCGGGGCGAAAATTGCCAGTTTGTGGGTGCATGGGGTTAGCATTGATTGGGGGTTACTATATCATGGTAGAAAACCGGCAAAAATAAGTTTGCCTACCTACCCATTCAAAAAAGACCGCTATTGGCTTAAAGAGGTTGACTTTTCGAATACGAAAGCCAGTCCCATGTTAGCATTTCAAACAACTCAACAGGCAGTGCTTCATCCGCTACTTCATGAAAATACATCAGATTTGTATGAGCAACGGTATAGCACTACGTTTACAGGTCAAGAATTATTTTTTGAAAAAAATACGGCAGATGGTTCGAAGATACTTTCGTGGATGGCTTACCCTGAGATGGCGAGAATTGCGGTTATGCAAGCGATGGGTGATAGAGACTGGTTAAATGAAAGTATCATTTTGACAGATATTGTATGGCGTCATCAAATAGCGATTACGCATGAGGATAAAAAAGTACATATAGAACTTGTTGCAGACGAATCGCAGCGTGGTGACTCGGAAAGAATACTGTTTCGAATTTATTCGGATTCCCCTGGCGCAACGCAAAACCGTGTACTACATGCAGAAGGTATTGCCTTAATACTTGATACGTCTGCACAGGGGAAAGTTAATCTATCGTTGATCAAGGCGGAAATGACTACCCGCGTAATGATGCCTGAGCAGGATTGTCGTGACGTAGCGCCCGATACGCGTATATTGGGTGACGAGATTGCGCAGGTCGTAAATTTTAGTGCAGGAGCGAACGGCGCACTAATTGAACTGAGCCTGCCGGCCGTGGACCTAACGTCGAGAAATGTCATGGAGCTTCAACCCTGGGTTATTGGTGAGCTTTGGTCTGTGTCTGCAAGAATGGCGCTGACCGGGCAAGCGTATTCAAGCGATAAAATACACCTAAGAAAATTGTCAATAGAAACCCCCTGTTTTCCTGTCGCACTTTCCGAGGTTACGATATTAAAACCGTTTTCCGGCAAGATGTTCGCATGGGTGAAGACGGCTGGTGGTGCGGCAGCGAGGCCAGATGGATTATCGTTGGACGATATCAATACCGTCGATATTGACTTTTTTGATAACGAAGGAGATGTGTGCGCAAAAATGATAGGGCTCGTATTTGAGCATTCTGACGCCTTGAGGAATAATAGTGAATTAACACCGGCCACAAATATTAACCGGGTTTTTTCTGACATATCCACTAAACCGTCAGGGATTTCGCTGATCAATCTCGACGATAAAGCCTCGCTTACTGTTGATCGCTCCGAAGCATCAGGCATAGGGGTTCAGCAGGATTTTAAGTTAACCACGGTTGATAGTTGCGTGGGGGATATGACTGGCGTAAAGCGGCACGTATTAAAATCGACGCAAAAACCGGTATCAGAAGGCGATGTAACAACCGTTTTAGTGGCTAGCCTTGCAAAAGCGCTGTATATGCAACCAACCGAGATTGATATCGATAAGCCATTTACGGATCTTGGGCTGGACTCGATTGTTGGTGTTGAGTGGGTGAGGGAGTTAAATACTCAATATTCAGTAAATATTAATGCCGTAAAAGTTTATGACTATCCAAATATACGTGAGTTTTCGCTCTACCTGAGAGAGGAACTTAATAATAATGAGGTTAAGGCAGAGTCCGGCGTTAAGGTCGATAAGCCCTTGCTTGGGTTTCCTTCGTCGTCTCAAGGCGGGGGGAGGGAGCGACCGTATGGCGAGGGTATCAACCTCGGCGCCCAGGACAACAGTCATTTTTCAGATAATGTACTACAAAATGAATTGGTAAACAGTTTGGCAAAAGCACTGTATATGAATGAATCCGACGTGGATGTAAACGCCCAGTTTACCGATATGGGGCTGGACTCCATTGTTGGTGTGGAGTGGGTTCAACTTGTTAACGCGAAGTTTGGCACGACTATCTTAGCGACGTCCGTTTACGATTATTCGAACATCGTGGCGTTTTCCCATTATCTGAAAAATGTCTTGGAGGAGAAAACGTTCTCTGAGGAGCCTGATTTTGCAATGGTTGATTGACGATAGTTGAGTGATATAGATCGCAGCGTGTTTTTGGTTTTTGAAAATAGTTTGTAAAAACAGTCTGTGAAAATAGTCTGTGAAAATAGTGTGTAAAATGCGGTGTGTAGAAAACGCTGTGAAAGAACGTGACGTGGAAGACAATGGGGGGGGATCAAAAGTTGACGGTTCAGAGAGCAGATATACTGTGAATAATGGAAATAGTGTGGCAACCAAAATCAATAGGCGTACCTATCGACGCAAATTGTCGAAGACAAGTGACGGAGCATTTTGTCAGGGTATCAGCATAAGAACAAAAAAAGATACGAATCATAAAACGTTGTACTTTTACAGCGAATTATCTTGCGGTAGCTTCACGCAGGATGGGGGAATATCGATACAGTATAGGATAAGTCCGGAGCGTAATGTTTGTTTATTCAATCATATTGTCTTTGGTCAATATGTATATCCGACTGACGCCTATATCGAAATGGTTATGGCAGCGTGTACCACATACTTCAATTTCAGTTCAATGGTTCTTGATAATGTGGTTATTGTGAATCCACTCATCGGGGTGATGGGGTCAGAAAGATATCTTGAGATTATATTCAAACAACATGACAGTGGCCTTCGGTTTGAAGTTCGCTCTAGCGATTGTGCCGAATCTGTCGGTACAAAGGGAACCGTTCATCTTAGGGGGGTGCTCTTTTCACCCGCGTGTAAGGAAAATTATTCGTCACGTTGGTCCTCATCATCGTTGACGAAAAACGCAGAAAATTTCAGTATTGAAGAATATTACGCAGAAGATGCCAATATAGTGCTAGGGGATTTTTATCGCTCACTAAAAGCATTGAGAATGGGGGATGATTGCGCGATTGGCGAGATAGCGTTGGATACGGAAGATACTCGCTTTATACTGAACCCCGCGGTGATCAGTGCCGGCTTAGCAAGTTCCATGAGTTATGGTCCTTATAAATTGAGCAAACATTACAATATAGGTAATGATTTGTTCTTACCCTATAATATTAGTAAGCTAAAGGTTCTTGGCCCGTTGTTAGGGCGTTCATTTAGGTCGTTCACAGAAGTGAAAAATTTTACGGAAAATTGGATTGACCTCTATTTGGAAGTGGTTGATGAAAACGGTTGTGCGGTGCTGAAGTTTGAAACCATCAGGTTACAGCGTGTAAGTAGCAACGCTGTCACTGATTACGCGGGTGGCTTTGATGTGCGAGAACCGGTGCTGCCTTCTGCTGCCGTATTGCGCAAGCAAGCATCGTTAGTTACTGCGCAAGCCATATCGAAAGTCACACCCAAAGTTACACCCAAAGTTATGAGGCCTCAGGCCAACGATAATGATATCTCCACTTTGGATGTTGCAGTTATTGGCATGTCTTGTCGATATCCCTTAAGTAGCAATGTGGACATGTTTTGGGATGTGTTGAAGAATGGTAAGGATTGTATTACTGAAGTTCCCGAAGGAAGGTGGGATGATTCCCATCAGTGGTATAATTCAGACCCTACAGCACTGCATACCTCTTATTCAAGGTGGGGCGGTTTTATTGATGATGTGGACCGATTCGACCCGTTATTTTTCAATATATCACCTTCGGAAGCTGAACTAATAGATCCTCAGCAACGCCTGTTTTTGGAAGAAGCCTGGAAGACGGTAGAGAGTGCTGGTTATTCATCGGCGGCCTTAAGTAATGCGCGCTGCGGTGTGTTCGTTGGCTGTGCTGAAGGCGACTACAGTCGTTTATTATCGATGCGCGGCATGGATACTGCTGGCCAGGCGTTTATGGGTACCTCCAGCGCTATTTTGGCGGCACGTATATCCTATTTTTTAAATCTAAAGGGGCCTTCATTGTCTGTGGATACGGCTTGTTCGTCGTCCTTGGCAGCGATTCACCTTGCTTGTATGAGTATTCGTAATGGCGAAAGTGATTTGGCGATTGCCGGAGGGGTTAGTTTATTTTTAACGCCTAAGGCGCATATTTTAACCTCTCAGGTGGGTATGCAGTCAGTAGACGGTCGGTGTTTTACCTTTGATAGTAGGGCGAACGGTACCGTTTTCTCCGAAGGTTGTGGTGTGATATTGTTAAAACCACGCGCGTGTGCCGAAAATGACAGAGACAATATACTAGGTGTAATTCAGGGTTCTGGTATGAACCAGGATGGAAAAACTAATGGGATAACCGCCCCTAGTTCACGCTCACAAGAATGTCTTATCGCCGATATGTATAAGAAATACGGTATCAACCCTGTCGATATATCCTATGTTGAAGCACACGGCACCGCCACACCATTGGGTGATCCCATTGAAGTACAAGCATTAACTAATGCTTTTCAACGCGAGACCACTCGATTAGGCTATTGCGCCATTGGGTCGGTTAAAACCAATATTGGTCATGGCAGTTATTCAGCAGGCATTGCGGGGTTTATAAAGGCCTTGTTGTGTATGAAACATAAGCAGTATGTACCTACGGTGCATTATAAGGAGGCCAATCGTCATATCGATTTTAGTCAATCCCCCTTTTTCGTCTGTACTAAACTGGCGAACTGGCCAAGCGACAGTGGAAAGGCAAGGTTGGCTGCGGTGAGTTCATTTGGTTTTAGTGGTACCAATGTACATATAGTGCTCGAAGAATATAATACCTCTGAACACCAGGATGTGCTTGCACGGAATCAAGTGTTACCACCCGTCGTAATTCCCCTTTCTGCCAAAACAAAAGAAAGTTTGTTGTTATTGGCGGCAAATTTAGCTGAATATTTACGGAATCCGTTGAACAACACTACTGAAAGTGATAAAAAAACTGAGGAAAATCCACATGACCAAACGCTTCGTTTACTGGATATAGCGTATACGCTGCAACTAGGAAGGGATGCGATGGATGAACGTGTTGCATTTCATGTTAGTTCAATAGCCGATCTGCTCAATAAAATAGACGCCTATACTGATAACGTGTCCTTTATTGACGGTTGTTATCATGGGAACGTAAAAAATAATAAGGATGTTTTGACATTATTTGGACTGGATGATGACCTTGGTAAGGTTGTCGATAGTTGGCTAGAAAAAGGCAATGTTTCAAATTGTCTGAATCTTTGGGTGCATGGTATACCTATTGATTGGAATAAACTTTACGCCAACATAAGTCCAAAGAAAGTCAGTTTGCCAACGTATCCGTTTGCGAAAGAAAGGTGTTGGGTGGATTCCGCGTCCGATATTAAGGCTGATTCGTTACTTGAAATAATACATCCTCTGGTACATAAAAATACCTCCGACCTATTTTGTCAGCGGTATCGTTCGAGGTTTGATGGTCGCGAGCAATTTTGGTTAGAATACGGGTCGCGTAAAGAGAACGTTTTTGCAGAAATGTTGTTTGCTGAAATGGCTAGCACAGCGATTAGGGATGCACTGGGTCGTTGTATCACTGAGAAGGTAGCTGTTGATGTATCTGGCATGGTGTGGTCAGGTGATGTTGTCAAAATAGGTGATGGCCCTGACTTTTTAGTCGAGCTTACCGATGTGCCGCATGACACGTATGGTCATATTGGCTATATAAAATTTGAAATTTTCCAGGTATGTAACGATTCTTCTAACAATAAACTATGCGCTACAGGTGTTGGTGAGATTAATCACAACGTGACCGATGAAGTCATTGATGTCAATGATACATTACAATGTTTTGAGTACGTAAAACTTGATCCCATTCGATACGCCAGTGTGTTTGAAGCACTAAATCCGCATGGTTCATCTGCCGCTTCAGGTGTAAAAACACTATATATCGGGTATAACCAAGTACTCCTTAATCACATAGTAGTGCCGGATGAATACGGCACAACGAAACCGTTTATGTTACCACCGGTTTTAATGAACCTTGTATGTAAGGCCGCTGCGTTAATACGGGGGGGCGAGTATTTAAATGATAGGAATGTTTCGGAAGTTTTGTCAATAACGAAATTACGGGCCCTTTCTGTTAAAAAAATAGAAACGCTACGTCCCTGCTCGGCGAACATGTATTGCTGGATACGTTGCTCAGATGATGGTGTATTGGCTGATGAGGTATCAACCGTTGATATAATGTTATTTGATGAGTTTGGGCGCTTGTGTGTAAGGCTGTCTCAGTACAAATTCTCGTTAGTACTGCCTGAGACGAAGGATACGGATGGGTGGGTTTTTGGTAAACAATCCGCTTTATCATCACCGCTTGGATTGTCAAACCGAGGCGAGCTAACCGTTTTTAAAGACGTTCAGTGTGATATAAATTCATTTGTATTGTATGAGGGCAATAAAAGCGAAGCTCGGCGTCTGCAATTAGTGCCTGAATCGGGGGAGCCTACCAGCCCGATTAAGTGTTTGGGTACTTATTTGGTGATGGGGAATAGTATCCTGGCCTACCTGTTAGCGGAGCACCTGATTCATTCGGGGGCTACGAATTTGTTGTTGGTGGGGTATCAGAACGTTAGCGAGCAGACCTGTTTCAACATTGATAAGCTGGAAAGTCTTGGGGCAATAGTTCAATATACGTGTGTTTCGCCCTGCCTTACCCGCGATAATACGAACGAATGCTGGGGTGATGCTGTGATTGAACAGTACCAGAGCATTGACGGTATTATATGCACAGAGGATGTCAATGACCATTTGTTGTCGCCGCTTAATCGGATTATTGTCGAAAAAAATCCCGATTTTGTAAGTTATTTTTCTTTTGTCAATGAGTCGACGCATTTTTCGTTAGTCGAAAATGAGTCGAGTGCCGAATGGCCGGTGGCGCACGTGACGTATCGCAATCAATTATCGGAGTGGCCTAAGGTTGAGGGCAGGTCAGTGTGCGTTGACTGGTTGTGCTGGAGCGAAAATCAACTTAATAGCCTGGTGAGAGAATATGCTCAGGAAAATATCATCACCGATATGGTGACTAATGTAGTTGATGGTATTATTTTGAGGAATAGTAATAGTGAATTTACAGTTTTCAGTCAGCGATTACCTCGACGAAAGACTTCTGAACTAGAAATTCCCCAAGGAGAGGCTCTTCAACAGGACATAGTGGCTGAACTGGTTAAACGTCCAGTCAGCGATAAAAACCGCATCATGTATTCAGATAGTGCCATGCCTGTTGTCCCAGCGGTCTTGGTCGAATCACTCGTGAACGATGTTCAGACGTTAAATTCTGAGCGGCATGTTAGTAATGATTTAAAAGTGAAAATTGAAATATTATTGAAAATTCGTCCCGAATTGTTTGATGTTGATACCAATTTTTCAGATATTGGTTTTGACTCGATTGGTTTAACGGAGTTTTCACGTCAGCTGTCTTCTTACTACGGGATCGATGTTAATCCGACAATATTGTTTGGTTATGCGACGATTAAAAAACTAACGCGCTATTTGCTTGAGGAACATGCTGATAAAATTAACGAATACTATTCCAATAAGATGTCGGCACCCATGGAGAAAACAGTGCTGCAGCCTGTTGATACTTCAGGTGATAGGGGGCTGAATGGTGGTGCTCCCACAACATCGGCAAATCGTCGTTTTAGATCATCAGGGGGTGATGCCACCAAAATACAGGGGGCGGATCGCATCGCTATTATTGGTATGAGTGCAAAGTTTCCCATGGCGAACAATCTTGATGCGTATTGGGAAAACCTTATGACAGGTAGAGATTGTATATCTAAAGTGCCCGAGGATCGTTGGGCATGGGCGCAGGCGGGTGCTAATTGGGTGTCTGATGTAGAGGATGCGAATGTTAAATGGGGTGGTTTTATCGACGGAATTGCTGATTTTGATGCGGATTTTTTTGATATATCGCCCCGGGAAGCGCAACTAATGGATCCTCAACAGCGATTAACACTGACTTATGTGTATCATGCGATCGAAGATGCTGGTTATAGTCCAAAAAGTCTCTCTTCAAAAAATATTGCGGTGTTTATCGGAACAGAGAACAGTGGTTATCGGGCGTTGATTGAGAACAGCGGTGATGCGATTGAAGCGTATACGGCGACGGGCACACAGCCGTCGGTAGGTCCCAATCGAGTTAGTTTTTTCTTTGACCTGGGTGGACCCAGTGAACCGATCGAAACTGCTTGCGCTAGCGCGTTAGTGGCTATTCGTCGAGGTATTGCAGCGATCAACAATGGCTGTGAAATGGCGATAGTGGGTGGTGTTAACGTACTCGTGTCACCCTTTGGGCATGTCGCATACAGTAAGGCGGGTATGTTAAGTAAAGATGGCCGATGCAAAACATTCTCTTCCAATGCCGACGGTTTTGTGAGAAGTGAGGGGGTTGGCGTGTTGGTGCTAAAGGCGGTGAGTCAGGCCGAATGTGATAATGATCATATTTACGGCGTTATTTGTGGTAGCGCCGAAAATCACAACGGCCGATCAAACACGTTAACGGCACCGAATCCCGTTGCGCAAACCCAGCTTTTAGCGTCAGCCTATCGAAACGCCGCTATTGATCCGCAGACGGTAACTTATATCGAAACGCATGGAACCGGAACCCAATTGGGGGACTCTATCGAAATTGATAGTATAAAAAGTGCGTTTTCAAATTTAATTAAAAAATCAGATCAATACTTTCCTGTCAGCAATCATGATGGCACGGAAAAAAGTATAAAATGCGGTCTTGGGTCGGTAAAGACTAACATTGGTCATACGGAATTGGCCTCCGGCGTGGCCAGTGTGATTAAGGTGTTGCTCCAGATGAAGCATAAAACCCTGGTTAAAAGCCTGAATACCGAGCCGTTGAATCCATATATTCAGCTGGATGATAGTCCGTTTTATGTTGTACGAAATGCACAGAACTGGGAGGCACTGCTTGACAGTGCGGGTAAGCCGATACCACGCAGAGCGGGAGTGAGTTCGATGGGGATGGGGGGGGTAAATGTACATGTAGTATTAGAAGAGTATGTGCAAAAACAATTACCCAGCCATTCGGTAGACGCTCCTCAGTTAGTTATATTTTCGGCCGCAACGTCTCAACAACTTGCGAGGGTTGCACAGCAAATACTTGAGTATGTGGATAAGTGTGAGGAACTCCCGTTACAGAATTTGGCATATACACTACAGGTCGGGAGAGACGATATGGATATGCGACTGGCCATGGTAGTATCTAGCCGGGCAGAACTAATGGCTGGAATCCGGCAGTATTTGCACCGGGAGGAGGCTTCAGACGCTTCTTATATTGATATTTATACAGGGGATAATCGAAGCAAAGAATCCTATTTTAAGAGTTTATATTCGGGTACTGCGGCTGATCAATTTGTCCAGCGACTATTGGAAAACCGTGATCTTGAAAAATTGGCACAGTTCTGGGTTAGCGGTGGAACGTTGCCTTGGAGCATTCTCCATAAGGGAGAAAAATTAAACCGGATGTCGTTGCCCGTGTATCCGTTCGCACTAAAACATTATTGGGTGCCTAGCCCCACGGGTAAACTTACCCAGTCTATTGGCGTAGCTCAAAATAACGGCATGGCACGATATAATACCACTGCTCGAAATAATGATGCTACTATAAACGGGCCTTCCACAGCGCCGACAAAGCGGTCGGTATACGGCGAAAACCTTATCCGAAGCAAATTGTTTAAGAAATGGTCTGGCGGTGCCCCAATACCCAATAACTAATTGGCGCACATTAGCTATTATTTTAGGTTTAATTTTTTTGATGCGTTATATACCCAAAGCGTTTGAGAATTAGTTGTTTAGAGTGCGTCATTTTTTGTTCATGGCTAGGCGCGACAACGCAGCATGGCGGGCCCCATGGAAGGAGGAGCAAAGCTTCCGCTCCTGCTCACGCCCCTGGCCTACATCCTTGTAGGCCACGTCGCCATGGACAAAAAGGGGCGTGTTATAAATACCTAATTCTCAAACGCTTTGGGTATATTAATCATTATTTAAGGAGCTCGAGTGTCAAAAGCAACTGTGTTTGAGGTGGTTAAAGAGGTTATCGCTGAGGTGTTGCCTGATGTTAGTCCTGATCATATTAGCATTGGTCAAAATTTAAAGGCCTTAGGCGCCAATTCCATTGAGCGTACCGAAATAGTGGTTCTGTCAATGGAAAAGTTAGGGGTGAATGTGTCGTTAATGAGTTTTGGCGGCGTTGAAAATATTGAGGGCATGGTTGATGTGCTGGTGGCAAATGCCTAATGCCTAATGCGGTAGAATGAAACCCTAATTGTCACGGCTAACTGTCACGGCTATATTAATTTATATGGAGGGATTCTTGTGTGACTGACTTTCAGATACCTAATCATAGGCACATGGATAATAAATGGCTTGTACATCGTTTGGCGCATGATTTTCAGTTGTTGGATGTTTGGGAATATCCAATCGTGTTTGATGAGAGCGATAACGATTCATTGTATGCGTTTAGAAAATTTGCGGTGGAACCTACCTTAAAGGACGCCTTTAATTTTAGCCCGTCGGGCGCCTTGTTTTTTCTGCGAACCGTGTTCGGCAAGGTTTTTCGTATCGATGAGAATGTAAATAATGTGCCAATTCCCGGGTGCTCAGAAATCAGTTTGGCCGAGCGAATGAGTGAAACCGAACAGCGGCGTCATGATGACGAATTGAATATTGATATAAGAACCGATAACTATTTGGATTTTCGCCCAGTATATTCATTTCAAAATGAAACACTAAATGAAATATCAAATGCTACAGAGCATACACTGATGCATTATGCCTGGGTTCGGGATGATAGCGGATATTATAAAGTGCAAATGGCAAATTATGTTAAGCACCGCAATAAAGTAGGTGAAATATATGTACGATCAATCGAACCGTTTCGATACCGGGTGGTTTACCCCTATTTGTTTAACAAATTTGTCCAGCATTGGCACCACTATAAGCAATTGCAAAAACCGGCTACTGCTAATGTGGATGCTGTTTGAAACTAAAGGTACGGTAGCTTAAACCTTGGCGTGATAGGGGTTGCTAAGGGAACGGTTTATGGCGATGTTGTGAGACCATGTGGTGTGCTGCAGCGGGATAGCAGTGTTATCGCCGTTTATAGGTTGTTGATTATTGGTTATTGATTATGGATTGTTGGTTATGTATGGATTGTTATTTGTTGCTTATTGTAAGTGCAACGACCAGCGTCACTGTAATCGCTGCGGGTATATAATGTGAGTATATAACGCGGGTATATAGATAGTACGTCTGATACAAGAAAAAACGTGAGGTAAAGGAATGAGCTGCGGTGTTGTGGGGATGGGGATTGTTAGTTCACTTGGCGAGAATAAAAGGCGTTTTAGCCAAGCTTTAAAAGATGGTGAATCCGGGATTACCTACCTTAGCGATAAGAAGTACGCCGGGTTATCAGTAAAAATCGGTGCCGAGATTAAAAAATTTTCATTTATTGACAGACTTCAAACTTACGACGGTCTTGCTGCGGATGTTTTGGATAGGGCAAGGCGTTGCGCTCAACGATCTCCCTTTGCTATTCAAACATCCGTATTGTCAGCACTTGAAGCCTGGCAGGAAGCGGGGCTGCGCGATCGTGCAATGCCTCCTGATCGTATTGGTCTTATTGTTGCGGGGGAAAATACCACGCGAAGTTACCAATATGAGTTGCAGGCACGGTTTGAGAAAACCCCAGAATATCTTTCACCTAAATACGCGGTGCAGTATTTGGATACGAATCAGGTCGGCGTATTGAGTGAAATTTTAAATATTCGTGGAGAGGGGCTTGTCGTTGGAGGTGCTTCTGCCAGTGGGAATGTCGGTATAATTAAGGGAATGCAACTAATCCAAGCTGGTGTTGTGGATGCGTGTCTTGTTGTCGGTGTCGTCGCCGATTTGTCACCAATGGAAATGCAGGGATTTATTAATATAGGTGCGATGGGGGGAAAGACAAGCTACGATCGCCCGGAAAAAGCATCCCGTCCTTTTGATGCTCAACATGACGGTTTTATTTATGGCCAGGCTAGCGCCAGTGTGGTGTTGGAGAGCGTTGAAAGCGCACATAGGCGAGATGTCCCCATGCAGGCGAGAATATTAGGTGGTGCCATCAACCTCCATGCGACAAGTACGTCTGAGCCTGATGTTGACGGAGAGGCCTGTGCTATGAATACCGCTCTGGTGAGAGGTGGGATTACTGCGTCTGACGTGGATTATTTAAATGCTCATGGTAGTTCATCGCCGCTAGGGGATGATGTTGAGGCTAAGGCGATCAATGATGTTTATAAAGGTCATCTGTCAAACCTATGGATAAACTCAACTAAGGGGTTGACGGGGCACTGCTTGTATTCGGCGGGGGTTGTTGAATTAATTTCGTCGATCGTTCAGATGCAGGGTGGATTTATCCACCCGAACAAGAACCTTGATTCGCCTATTGATAAAAACCTTCGGTTTAGCGGCAGAACGTTTGTAAATGAAAAAACATCGACAGCAATGAGTAATTCGTTCGGGTTTGGCGGCATTAACTCAAGTCTTGTTTTTCAGTGTCTTGGGTAACTTTTGGTACGTAGTATCGTGGGGTTAATTGATTTGGTGTGGAAAAATACCTATAAAAGGAAAAATATATGCAGCCCGTTGGAATAGAGGCGATGAATGTGTTTGGTGGCAGTGCCTATTTGGATGTTGATGAGTTAGCGCGCCATAGAGGTTTGGATAAAGATCGGTTTGATAATTTGTTAATGAAGCAAAAATCCGTCGCGTTACCTTACGAAGACCCGATTTCGCTGGGGGTTAACGCGGCAAAACCCATTATCGACGCGCTGACGGATGCGGAAAAAGATCGCATTGAAATGTTAATTACGTGTACGGAGTCTGCATTTGATTTTGGTAAATCGATGAGTACCTATATGCATGATTATCTGGGGCTGAACAGGAACTGTCGGTTATTTGAGATTAAAAATGCGTGTTATTCCGGGACAGCTGGTTTGCAGACCGGGATTAACTTCGTGCTGTCTAACGTTTCTCCTGGGGCCAAGGCTTTGGTGATTGCCACTGATATATCTCGGTTTTTGATAGCAGAGGGTGGGGATGCATTGTCTGAAGACTGGTCGTTTGCAGAGCCTAGTTCCGGCGCAGGGGCAGTTGCCATGTTAGTTAGTGATAAGCCCCATGTGTTTCAAATAGACGTTGGTGCAAATGGCTATTATGGTTATGAGGTAATGGATACCTGTCGGCCTGAAGCTGATAGTGAGGCCGGTGATGCGGATTTGTCGTTGTTGTCCTACCTGGATTGTTGCGAACAATCATTTTTGGAATACCAGAAACGTGTTCCCGGGGCTAGCTATTATGAAAGCTTTGGGTATCTCGCCTTTCATACTCCTTTTGGCGGTATGGTCAAGGGAGCGCATCGGAATATGTTGCGTAAGTTGATTCGCGCCAAGCCAGCGGACATTGAGGCAGACTTTGAAAAACGGGTTGTTCCGGGCTTGACGTATTGTCAGCGAGTGGGAAACATAATGGGCGCTACTGCGGCGCTTTCGCTTGCGAGTATTATTGATAATGGTGTATTTGATAACCCCCAGCGTATTGGCTGTTTCTCCTATGGCTCGGGGTGTTGTTCCGAGTTTTTTAGTGGTGTTGTTACCGCTGAAAGTCAGTTATGTTTGCGTCGCTTTGATCTTGGGGCAGCGCTAAATAGTCGATATCGGCTATCCATGGCTGAGTATGACTCAACGATCAAACAGGGTATGGCTGTAAAATTTGGCACTCGAAATGTAACGCTGGATCCTGAGTTTATTGCAGAGGCGAGAGTTTCGGCCAGCGTTCCCCGTTTGTATTTGAAAGAAATCAAGGAGTACCACCGCCTATACGAGTGGGTGTCGTGAACGACTACGGAGTATATGGAGTAACAACAGTAGCACTAGAATTACCTTCAGGAGTGCCCTGGCGTATGGGGTGTGACAATAATATCACTCCGTGGTAACCCGCCTGGCTACTTGTTTTATTCTTCAAAAAGAAAAGCACCTGATCAATACTGGGAGAAGGCTGGGTGCCTCCATAGAATACGATGTGGAGACTCGTCTACAGTTTGTTTTTTCAAAAAACACAAAAAATGCAAAAATACAAAGAATGAGTGATTTTCGTAAAAGATATGAACGGGAGATACAGTATGGATGAGTCAGTCGTTGAGTTACGTGAAATTCAACCAGAAATCGTTCAAGTGACCATGCAGGACCGCATACATAAAAACACGTTTTCCAAGCAAATTATCGCCGGTCTTATTGAGTCTTTTGCGTCAATTGCTGAAAATAAACATGTAAAAGTCGTGGTTTTAACTGGGTATGATAGTTATTTTTCATCGGGTGGCAGGCAGGAGGAATTATTACTGCTGCAACAGGGCCAAATGAAATTTACTGATATTGACATATTTCGATTAGCCTTAGACTGTCCGGTGCCCGTTATTGCAGCGATGCAGGGGCATGGAATAGGGGGTGGGCTTGTCTTAGGCTTGTTTAGTGATTTTATAATATTAGGCCGGGAGAGTATTTATGCCGCCAACTTCATGAAATACGGGTTTACCCCTGGAATGGGGGCAACCTATATTCTCCCTAAGAAACTGGGCTTTAGTTTAGCGCAGGAAATGTTAATGAATGCAGCCACATTCCGTGGCGAAGAGCTTAAAACGCGGGGAGTACCCTTTTCCGTCGTTCCGCGAAACGAGGTGTTGTTGCGTGCACACCAGTTGGCGAAAGAACTGGCTGAAAAACCGAGGGAGTCATTAATAACGCTTAAGCGTCATTTGGTGTCGTCCATTCGAGAAGCGTTGCCAGATGTGATAGAACAAGAGGTGATCATGCATAACAAAACATTCGGTCAAAAAGAAGTCAAGGGAAAAATTCAAGCATTGTTCGGGAATTGATATATTGGATGTCGGGAAATTTGGAATTCGTGCTATTTTGACAACCATCGAATACTCATGGTGTAATGTTCGTGACGTAAGATTCATCGCGAGTAAAGCTGCTTACAAGTTGCTCGCAAAAAAATTGCTCGAAAACTAGCGATTCGTTAGCAAACCGTTCGTTAGCAAACCGTTTGTTAGTAAGCCGTTCGTTAGTAAGTATGGAGTTGCTGGTTCAGCGTATTTAAACACTATCGGAGTTGTCAGTGTATAAACCTATTGTTTTTATGTTTTCGGGGCAAGGTTCCCATTATTTCCAGATGGGAAAAGAATTGTTTGAACATCAGGCGACGTTTCGCGGGTGGATGACTGAAATGGATAAAATCGTAGCCAGGATGCTCGGTTGTTCTATTATAGAGTTATTGTATGATACGAATAATAGAAAGGAGCATGTATTTGACCGAATGCGGTATACGCATCCCGCTATCTTTATGGTTGAATATGCGTTATCCCACGTCTTGAAGGAACGAGGAATAACGCCCGATATTTTATTAGGCTCCAGTCTGGGCGAGTATTCAGCCGCAGCAGTGGCGGGTGTCATTGACGTAGAGGAAATGCTCACAATACTTGTTGATCATGCCATGCTATGCGAACAGTATTGCGCGGATGGAGGGATGATCGCTATTTTTGGCAGTCCAGAAGTATATCATTCCACTGCAGTACTACACGGAAATTGTGAAATAGCCTCAATTAATTTTGATTCCCATTTTGTTGTATCCGGTAGTGCGAGTCGGTTAAAAATTGTGGCAGAATACCTCGATAAAAATGAAATTAATTTTCAGTTGCTACCGGTTGCTCATGCGTATCATTCCTCGATCTTTGATTCTGTTAAGTCTGCTTTTCTGGAGACATTAAAAAATATTCCCAGCGTCTCGCCCGCTATACCGGTTATCTCCTGTGCAGCGGCAAAAGTGTTGGATACTATTGGGCCGGAAGATTATTGGAATGCTGTTCGTAGCCCAATATTATTTCAGGACACCCTATTAGGCATTGAACAAAAACATAATGCAATTTATTTGGATTTAGGGCCGTCGGGTACCTTGTCCACATTTGCAAAATATGTTTTACCTAAGAATACGGCGTCAGAAAATTTTCCGATTTTAACACCGTTTGGACGGGATGTGCGGAATCTCGACGCAGTTAAACAGGCGCTGTCCAATCGCGCTTAGGCTGGGACGTGAGATTGAGCAATGCAAAAATGAGGCTGTTTTGGTGGCTAAAAGATGACATAACATGAAATGTTTTTGCGTTTATTGATTGCTATTTATTGATGACTATTGTGGTTGGTTCGGTTAACGTTGATAGGAGGATGCACATGAAGGCTTATGTTTTTCCCGGGCAGGGATCCCAGGTAAAAGGAATGGGTGAAGGTTTGTTTGAGCGATACCCGGAAGAAACCGCGATAGCGGATCAGATATTGGGATACTCAATTGCAGATCTTTGTCTCAAGGATGAGCATCACCAATTGCATCAAACCCAGTATACTCAGCCAGCCTTGTACGTGGTAAATGCATTGTTTTACAAAGAGGCTATCGCTAACGTTGACATAGTGCCGGATTATCTTGCAGGGCATAGTCTTGGAGAATATAACGCACTTCAGGCATCGGGAGCCATTAGTTTCGAAGACGGGCTCCAGTTAGTTAAAAAAAGAGGAGAGCTGATGAGTCAGGCACCTAAAGGTGCAATGGCCGCAATCCTTGGCTCCACGGAAGCAGACATTCGGTTAATATTGGATCGAAACGAATTATCCACAATTGATATTGCGAATTATAATGCGCCGGACCAAACCGTGCTGTCTGGTCTAATGGATGACATTGGTAGAGCCCAGGCATTTTTTGATAAAGAAGATATTAAATTCATTCCACTGAATACGAGTGGTGCGTTTCATTCTCGTTACATGACACCATCGGGGGTGGAGTTTAAAAAATATCTTCAAACATTTACATTTTCGGCGCTAACAATACCCGTCATTTCAAATGTTCACGCAAAACCGTATGAGAAAAGCGGCATCATTGATTGTTTATCAGCCCAGATATCACATTCGGTTAAGTGGTCCGATAGCATTTGTTATTTACTCGAAAAGGGCGTGACTGAGTTTAGTGAGATAGGTATTGGTGTTGTTCTAACGACTTTAGTTGAAAAAATTCGAGAACAATTTCAGCGCCAAGATGGTGAAAGTACATCTGATGCGGCGGGCAGGGGGGCTGTGCCGACGAGCGCGCCAGTAACCGAGACTAAGGAAGGCAGGGATTTTGTGGGTGACGAACAAAAAAATGATAGCTTGGAAAACCAGGATGTGGGGCAGATAGTGGCGAATTGGAATAAGACGTATCCCATTGGTAGCAAGGTGTCCGTTAAGAATTATGATGAATTACTGGAAACGAGGACAAACGCTACCGTTTTATTTGGTCGGAGGGCGGCTGTATATATGAAGGGATTTAACGGATATTTCGATCTTACCGAGATAACGCCAGATAATAGTAAAAGCCGGTAAAAATCGACAAAAATAAGTAATAGGTATGTTGTTTGCGATTACTCTTCTGCAAACTCCAAGGCTTCCTCTATGGTCTTGATGCCTGCTTGGGCGCAGGCGCCGTCTATACTGTCTTCTTCAGATTTTCCAGGCGGTGCGCCTGACACACCGATGGCGCCAACTATTTCCCCCGCGGCTTGGATTAAATTTCCACCGCCGACTAATAAGGCTCCGGGGTTATGTTGCACTTGATTTGGAATTGTTTTTTGTTGCAGCATGTCGGCTAAATTTGATGTGGATTGCCGAAAACTATTGGCCGTCCAGGCTTTTCGATAGGCGGTTTCCATTGTATGGGGGCCAGCAAATCTATCTCGAAGGAATGCTTGAAGATTACCGCCTCTATCCACAACAGCAACGGCAACGGAGTAACCCTGATTTCGGCAGTTTTTGATGGCCCCCCATGCGGCTTTTGATGCCATTTCTATTGATAGCGACTTTATATTGTATAATGCCTTTTCGTCGGCGCCGTGGGTTGCTGTTGTCCACATCACTAAGCTGGTCATTAAGCTGATAAAGGGTAAATTATACTTTTTCATAATTCTTACCTATGTTAGGTCTTTCGTATGTGGTTGGGGTTGTTCGTGGTTTTATCATGGATGTAATTGCGACAAGAACTGGTTTATCGCTTTTATCACTATTTCTTCATGGTCGCTATAAAAGTGATCGGTATCGGGGATTACCATTTGTTTTGACGCTGCAGTTGATTTGATTGACGTTTTTCGGGCTGCGGTGGATGATAATACATGGGGTAAATCGTGTTCGCCATATAGGTCAAGTATCGGTGTGTTAATGCCATCAAAGGTTTCCCCTTGTGTTAGGCTAAGCGCAACCCATGCAGTAACGTCAGGTGGGTTGTTGCTCATATATACACGGCTCATGCGAGAGCCATTGCTGTGCGAGACAATGGCAATATGTCGGTGTCCCTTTTTTTTCAAATAGTTAACGGCCAGTTGTAGGCGTTCTGCAGCCTCAGGAAATACCGCTGAATATTCTTTGGGGCTGGCGTCGGCTGCCAGGACCGGCATTTGAATGGATAGCGTGGTATAACCAAGGTCAAACAAACGCTGGCGAAGTGTGCTAATCACTCCCCAATCGGGATGAAGTCCCATGCCGTGCACGACCACGACCCCCATTTTTGCCTGCTTCACTTCTGCATGGAGGCCCAAAAATCGGTGCGAATTTTGCTGGCTCAGGTATATTGGCTGGCCGACCAGAAGTCCTTCGATTATTTCTTCCGCCCATCGTTTTTCACGGGGATAATCCGGCGCGGCCAGGGCAAGGACTGGGATAAGTAGTAGTCCTAACAGGCTGGCTACAATGTATTGTTTATGTGGTAATTCAAACATTTAACGCTCCTTTTTTGTCCAAAATAACCGTGGTGACAGACATTGATAGCACTATAATACTTAATACAGCTATATACTTAATAGAACTATAAGCTTAATAGAGCTATAAACTGATGACAGATACTATGTTGCTTTACTGAATATTATGCCAGCGGAAAAACCACAGAGTGCCGGATATCAATGACGTGGCCCCGACTGTGGTTTAGCACAGTCAAATCAGTTGATCTTAAGTTACAATTTGGGTTTATACCCTGCATGAGCGTATTATGATATTACCGTTTCGTTATCAATTTATACTCGCACCCTCTATTGTCGTTGTATTATTGGCCTGTCTGGTCGCATATACCTTATTTGAATTATCAAAAATTTATGATGAAAACGAAGCGACAAAAAATTGGGAAATTCTAACTGACCGTATTCAAATCGCCATCGCTGGTGCGCATCGGCTAAATAATACCATTGATGAATTAGCGTCGATTCAGGATCTACAGCAGGACGATAACTTTTTCGATTACCTGGAACAAACATCAATCGTTGCCGACAGTTTGTCAAACCCTGTTCTGCTTGCGCAATTATCGCCTGAGCTGCGCCAGCAGGTTATTCGTAACCAACAGTTGCTGCAAGAGCCTGAGCGCGCCGACCCTCGTGCCATCAGGGGGCATCTCCGAGAGTTATTACCGGCGCTGGAATATCAATACACGATTTTTGCGGCGCAGCGTCGATCAGCATTTATTGCTAACCACCGACAACTCGTGGCCATTAGCTCGCGCATGACCGTTGTATTACTTGCTGGTTTGATGTCTTGTATCGTAATGGCGTCAGGCTTGGCAATTTGGGGTTTAACGGTTACGCGGCAACGACTCAACCGACTCACTCAGCAAGCGCATTCCGTATGCGTTGGTGACCGTTTAGGTTCGCCGGCACCAAAAATGGCGCGTGATGAACTGGATAATCTCGAAATGTTTATCACCGATATGACAACCCGACTGACAAACGTCGTGAGCATGGAGCATGTTTTGAGTGGCATCGAGGCTGAACGGCGGCGTATCGCGATGGACATGCACGATGGGGCGTTAGCCGACCTAACGGCGCTTAACCGACAACTGGCGGACGTCGATATTGGTTCGAGCGGCGTTAGTCAATCTGGGGGATTGTGTGCGCACGTGGATGATATTATTACTAATTTACGGCGCACTATTGATGATTTACATCCCCAGGTACTTGAGACACTTGGTTTGGAGTCTGCGGTGCAGTCTTTTCTAATGCGCCACAAGGTCGTAGCAGGGTATCCCGGTTGTCACTTTGAGTTTTCACCGGTTCTTGAAAGTATGCTGCCGATGGGGCACAAATTGAATTTGTTCAGGATAACCAGTGAAGCAATCAATAATATTATTAAACATGCTCATTGTGATCGATTTGAAGTATGTTTTCGCGTTGTTACCAATAAACTGATCGTTACTGTGGAGGACAATGGTGTTGGTGTGCGCGGCGACATGAAGACAACTGGGCATGGATATGTAAACATTTATCAACGCGCACACTTAATAGGTGCATCGGTACAGTGGCGGGCTTCACGATTTACCAGCGGCACGTGTTTTGAACTGACGTTGTCCCTGGCTCAATTAAAGACTGATAACTTATCCGAGCATGGCTTATGACACAACTAATTATTACCGATGATAATCCACGTGATCGGAATTTTTTGGCAGAAGTGTTACAAAATTATTCCCCTGTGATGACGGCCAATGCTGAGGAAGCACTTATCGCCTGTCAGGGGAGTTCAGTGCCTTGGTTAGTAACCGACATACAGATGCCAGGAACGAATGGTATTGAGCTGGCACGACAAGTATGGGGAAAACACGATATGGCTAGAATTCTATTTTGGTCGCAACACAGTGACGAAACGTATGTGCGCGCACTTGCAAAATTAATCCCGGCGGAAACGGTGTACGGTTATATATTGAAAAATAACGCAGCGGAGGTACTGATTAGAGCAGCCCGAGCTGTATTCGAAGATTACCAATGCTGGATAGACCCGCATGTTCGTCATGTTCAGGCACGCAATGAGCGTCGCTGTGATGCATTATCTGATGCGGAATATGATGTGTTGGTTGATATTGCCTTAGGGTTAACAGACAACACGATTGCTGAACGTCGATATTTGTCGCGGCGCGGCGTGCAAAACCGGCTGCAATCGTTGTATGCCAAACTCGGCGCTAATGCTGAGCATAAAATAGGGCCTACGACTGGTGAAGTAATGAATCTTCGTTCCCGTGCGATCTCGCTTGCGCTGCAACGTGGTCTAATTAATGCGTTTGAGTTGAAGGAGGAGGAACAGTTGTTGCTTGATTGGATGGAGTCAATCAAGCGTCGCCAAACAACTTAGTGCTAGGACTTAGCGCATGGACAGTGCATGGACAGTCCATGGACTTAGTACAAGCAATTATGTTTCCGTGTCATTAACCGCAGAGATAGGGCGATCCGCTTCAAAGTAGAAAACGAAATTAGTCAGTGAAATATAATAATTAACTAAACTCGTTATTCGATGCTACGTATAAATGCAGATTTTCCTTCAGTATAGGACAGGCGGTCTGTGTGATAAATGCTGGCTAGGTGAATTTTAAGACGCTCATATTCTTTTGCTATCGTCGTATTCGTCAACAATATATCTCGAAAATGCAGATGCCGCGCTATTTCCGGGTGTTTTGTCTGGTAGGCGTGTACGTGGTAGGTGGGCTGGGAGGTTCCTTTCTGAAAAAATCGACGTCCTGGAATGCCGCATTCGCCTTTTATTTCATATCCTGCTGTTTTAAAACGCTCATTCAATGTATCGAGTTTTTTTATTGAGAGAACTTCGATGAGCATGTCAATTACGGGTTTCGCTTTGATATTGGGGATTGCTGTACTGCCAATATGATGTATCCTCACGGTTTCCCGCCCTAATAAGGTTTTTAGGCAGATGGCTTCCTGTTTGTAGGCTTCTGCCCATTGCGGGGTATAGTCAGATAATTCGATGTTACGCGTCATGTTGATAATGAGATTTCGTAAACTATTTCATTTAAGGTCTTACCGGACATGCTTTGCTGTATGCCTTCCGATATAATAATGCCGTTGAGCGAATCGGCGATTTTTCGACTGGCAACATTATCTTTATCGCAAGGATAGTGAAATGCCTCAATGCTGAGTTTGGCTTTTGCCCAGTTAACGAGGGTATGAATCGCTTCTCGACCTAATTTCTGTCCGTGGGCGCTTTTTTTTATCCAAATCCCTAATTCCGGCGTAGCTGATTTTTTGTTACCGTGAAGGCCGCATACGCCTAAAAATTCATGATCGTCCTTTCTCTGGATAGCGAGTATTAACGCTTTATTCTGTGTCATCTCATCGCGGCTTCTTTGTATAAAGTCGTAAACCTGTTTAATGTTTTCGACAGGTGCCGGGTACATGAATCGAGTGATATCGGGGGTAAACTCGGCCAGGATGTCATCGGCGTGGCGTATATCAACCGGCGACATACTAATTCTGGCACCGGTCATTGATACGGGCAGAAAATTTGACGTTGTTGGTCTTTTAAATGTTAGTGTACTCACTTTATTTCCTGATGAATATGTTTTTGATTTACGCAGGGTCCAATGCCACTTGATTAGCGGGCGGATGGTATTTAGCAATGCCAAGGTCTTCCAGGATCGCGTAGCTTGCCGGTAGTACGAGTAATAGTAGTATTGTTGACGAAAGCATACCAAACACGATACTGGCAACGAGGGGAACTAGTACTTGAGCCTGCAAGCTGGTTTCAGAAAGTAATGGTAGCATGCCTGCAACCGTGGTAATGGATGTCAGGAAAATAGCTCGAAATCGATCGCGAACGGCTTGTCCGGCTGCTTTATGTAATTGCATTCCCTCACGGCAGCGCAACTTGACAAACTCCACGAGGAGAATTGAGTCGTTGACCACAATGCCTGCCAGTGATACGAAGCCGATCATGCTTGGCATGGTTAAATCGAGGCCCATAATAAGGTGTCCCCAAATGACGCCGATTAAGGCCAGGGGTATATTAATCATCACCACCACTGGTTCGCGGTAGTTGCCAAATTGTAAACACAATAATAAATAGACACCGGCTATGCCGAGGAGAAACCCAGAGAGAACCGATGCATTGGTTTCACGGCTATTTTTCACTTCACCTTCCAGGCTAATATAAATAGTTGGGTATTTTTTCTGTAACGCCGGTAGGAAATGCCGCCGGGTGTCGCCAATTATTTCATTGGTGTTACCAACTTCCGCATCGATGTCACCTGAAATTGTGACTGTACGCTGATGGTTGATGCGGATAATGCGCGAAAACCCCCGGGTTTCGTTGATGTCGGCAATTGCCATTAACGGAACATCGGCGCCATCTTTCGAAAATATGACGAGTTTTTCAAAATCGTCTAAGGCACTGTCAGTACTACTGTCTAGTTGGACGTTAATTTCATACGCCTCGCGACCCTGGAAGACATCACTTACCTTTATTCCTTGATAGGCTGCGCGTAGCTGTGAGGATATTGTTTGCGCATCGAGTCCGGATGTTAATGAACCGGGATAAAGGCTAAGGCTAAACTGGGGCTTGCCCGGACGTAAATCATCCATCACGTTAGATACCCCTGGATAGCCGTTAAGCCAGTTTTGCAGTTCCCAGGATGCTTTTGAGAGATGATTTAAATTGTCACCTTGTAATCGTATAGAAATGGCTTGCCCTGCAGGACCTAACGAGGGCTCCTTAAACTGTATCGATAGGGCGTCCGGTGGTGCCGGGTTTAATTCTGACCAACGCCGCCGTAGTTCATTTAAGGATGTGTTACGTTTTTCAGCGTCAAGGAGATCCAGACTAATGGTGGCTAAGTGTTCACCTTCTTCACCAGCATCAGTATTAGTGCTGTAAGCGATTTTTATGTTTTTTATTAATTCGCCGTTACTTTCGGCCGGGAGCGACTGACGGGCCTGGTCAAGGCTATGCAACATTTGATTCACGACGCTCTGGGTGCGTGAGAATGGGGTTCCTTGGGGCATTAGTATTTTAGCTTCCAGAATATTGCCCTCGATATTTGGAAACGATTTAAATTTTACAATGCCGGCCGGTATAAAACTGATCGTGATAAATAGTAACGCAAGGGCCCCGCCGAGCACTAAATAGCGGTATTGAATCGCTATGTCGGCCAGTGTACCAACCTTGTCTCTTAATTTTTCAAAGTAATATTCAAATTGTAGCCGCCAGCGTGGTTTGGTCGTCTGGTGATGTTTTTCCAAGGAATGTTTCAGGTGATGCGGTAAAATCAGAAATGCTTCGATGAGGCTTATTGTCAGTACGGATAACAGAACTACTGGCAGCACTCCCATCACTTGCCCCATACCGCCTTTCAGAAAAAGCAGGCTGCCAAATAAGATAGCAGAGGTCGTAAACGACGATAAGACGCCACGCGCCACTTTTTTAATACCGTCCACGGCTGCTTGAAACGGCGCTTTGCCATTGCGGTATTCGGCTTCGATGCTTTCCGAGATAACAATGGCGTCATCCATCAAAATGCCGATGGCCATCAATAGTGCTACCATGGAAATCATGTTGATGCTTACACCAAACAGGCTCATGACAACCAAGCCGCCTATAAATGAGACGGGTAAACCAAGTGCCACCCATAAGGTGTAGCGCCAGCTAAAAAATAAAAATAGTGCTAGCGTCGCTAAAATTAGTCCTTGCCAGCCATTTTTTAGTAATAGATTAAGACGGTCCTGGACGATGGATGCGGAGTCTTGGGTAATGACCAGTCGTGTGGTATCCGGTAGCCGGGCATTCTCCTTATCCACGAACTGTTTTACCGCATTAAATACGGTTAATGTGTCATCGGATTTGTTTTTACTCACCTTCAGTATCGCTGCCGGTTTACCATTGAGGTCAGTTCGCATTTCCTCGTCGGAAAAGTTATCTTGAATGGTGGCGATGTCGCCTAACCGCAGACTACCGCCGTTTTCGGTATTAAGAATCACGAGATCAGCGAGTTCATGAACGGTGGAGCGTTGGTTTTTAAACCGTATTTGATAGGTTTGTTCGGTAGATTTAAGCGTGCCTGCAGGAAGATCGATAGCCTGGTTTTTTATTAAGTTGGCAATGTCCTGAATGCTGAGCTTGTATTGCCTCAGAGACTCGGGTTTTATTAACACGTTTAGTTGATGTGTGGAAAAACCGGTAACGCTGACGATAGGTATATCCGCTAATGCCAATAGCTGGTTGCGGTAATATTCAGCCAGGCTTTTTAGTTCAGCTTGGGTGAGGTCTGCATTAATCGCAACACTAACAACGGCTTCAGTACGCCCTAGTTCTTCGATAATAGCTTCTTCAGCGTTATCGGGAAATTCGGTGATACCGTCAACCGCTGATTTTATGTCATCGACAAACTGTTTTATGTTGCCATTTTCCTGCATATCGAGCGTAAGGGCGCCAAGGTTGTCACGTGCTTCGCATCGTTGTTCTTTTAGAAAGCTGATTCCGTCAGTCGCATCTTCAAGACGATTACATATACCCTCTTCAACGTCGGTAGGGCTGGCACCGGGGTAGGGTACGCTGACTTTTACCTTGTTCATTTTAATTTCAGGAAAGGTTTCCTTGTTTAGTGTTGGTAGTGCAACAAGGCCGAGTAGTATAATGGCAGTCATTAATATATTGGCGGCAGTGGGATGGGCAGCAAAATAACGAATCATTATTCATCTCCCTCACGGTTATTTAGTGTTGCTGCGCCAATGGCAAGTGTGAGGATTTCGTTTTCGTATTCCGTTGCATGTGTGGGTTCGAGGGGCATTCCTTCTATAACAGGGATAATATCGTTAATTATAATTTGCTCCCCTTCTGAAATTCCATCAGTAACGATGGCAAGTGGGCCTTGTTGAAATTGTACGTTCACTGGTTTGATCGCCAGGCGTTTTTCTTTGTCGGCGATATAAAGACGCCCTTGATGGACCGCTTTGCGGGGAATGACCAGGGCATTGCGTTCCGGGCCGTAAATCTCAACTGCGGTGTACATCCCTTTTAGTAAGGGGGGACGTATTCCGGGAATAATTTTTTCGTAAGGACGGTCAACGCCCACCACGATACCTAATGTACGCCGGGTTGGATCAATTGACTCGCTGATGCGTAACACGCGGGCGGGCCATTGGGCGCCTGGCTGACCACCAACGAGTCGTACATTTGCAGTGAGGCTAAACGATTGCAGTACATCTTGAATATTCCGGCTTGCATTACCATTTAACGTGACACCATCGAGATGACTTACCAGTGCCTGCATATGTAAAACGGGCAGTTGCGCATTAATTTCAACGCCATCGACGTCCAGAGCCTCAAACAAGGGAGTGCCCACGCTTACAAATTCACCTGTCTCGACGGAAACTTTACCAATGCGAGCATCAAAGGGTATCTTGATTTCTGTTCGGCCTAAGGTAGTCTGTTGCCCTTTGACTTGTTGTTCCGCTCGAGTGATTTTTGCATTAACTGAGGTCTTACGACTTTCAAAGGTGTTTAGTTGTCCTTGTAATTCTTCAACTTGCTGCTGCAGTTGTAATACTTTTTGTTCTTCGGTGTCTAGCGCGGAGCGCGCCACGAGCTTCTTTTCGAACACGCCCTGTATGCGCGCGAGTTCCTGCTCACCTACCTTTAAATTACGTTTCGCCAGCGCCAAAGAATGCCGGACTGTTTTTTCCTCTTCTTTAAGTTGTTTTAATGATGATTGGTCTGCCGCCAAATCTGCCTGAGTTTGGGTTAAGGTGACTTGGTAATCTTCAGGGTCAATGCGTACTACAGCCGTACCTGCGGGAATACTATTGCCTTGCTTTAGTAGGGGGTGAATGTAACTGATTTTACCGCTTACTTCTGCCATACCGGTTAATGATATTGATGGCTCAACATTGCCATAAGCGGTAACGCTGGCGCGAAACGGGACTTTACTTGCGGTAATTACTTCTACGTTTTTACTCGGCAGAACAGCTCCCGTGTGTTGCAATGGTGCTTTGTTTTTTACCATTATTACCGCTAGCAGTATACCGAGTGTAATAATGATAAATAGCATAACAGGTCTTTGTAAGAGTTTTTTCATCGTGCATACCATTTTTGTGTTATCTGTGTTTAAAACAACGTTTTACTATTATCAATGTAAATCGAATATTAACGAACATCATCGGCTTTCGTTTATGGGGGCGGCATATATAATCGGGTTTACCGCCAGTGAACTGATAATAACGTGAGTGTATGCTGTTGTGCTAATACCTTGATACAAGGTCTCGCGTTATAGGCGTTGATAACGCTATCTTAAATAGATGGGAGGTTTGAATGGTGGTTAAATTGCGATTTGTAACGCGAAATGCTCCTCGGGGAGCAGTCCGCTGGTGGTGAATGTGTTGTCGATTATTAGTCTGAATTTCATACAATATGTCGGTAAAGTTTACAATGCTGAGTGGTTAATTGAGTTTTACAAGCAACAGTGACGAAAATTGTTTGATAAATACACATTTCCTATGACCTGCTAGCGATTTTATAAGTGATCTCTGGTGTAATTTCTTTTATCACTAAATAATATGTCGAGATATATTACAGTCTATGTATTGATATATAGATGCTCACCAGTTAATGATTGAATTTAGGCTGAAATTTTATACTGGCACCCTTGTTGCTTTTGGGTACTTCGTCAATATAAACCGTGAACTCCTTGGGTTGATGAGGATATTGACGGGGATGTTGTCGCGGTGTTCCAAGCATGTTCAGATTGCGGTGACTGGTTTGACGATCGAGAACGCCCTAATTAATAAAGGCCACTAAACAGATAGAGGTACGATCATGCGATTGAGTTTTGATGCGACACCTATTACAGTTAAGAAAACACTTACATTTCAGAAAATACTGGTGATGTTCTTGTTGTTCTTTTCCCATTCGAGCTTGGCGGCTGTTATTCCGGTTGATCTTAATGATTTTTTTCAAGATCCCTCTTCAGCTATTACTATCTCAGCAGGTGGGGAATCAGCCCTGTTGTCCGAAAGTGCATCGGCTGCGCAGGTCTCGTTGGTTAATGATCCTGGGGAGGGTGATCCGGAAGTCATTGTTGCGAGCGCCGGTACTAATCTGGTATTTGATTATGTGTTTAGTGAGTTTGCAAGTGACGATAATTATTTTAATGCTTTTGTGTTAGATGGGGACAGTGGGTTGAGTTTTGGCGCGGGGTTTGAGTTTTTAACCAGTGTATCGATGTCGGGTTCTATTTCATTTGATTTAACAAGTTTGGTTGGTGAACTACTTGGCTTACATCTTGAGTTGGGGTCCAATGTTGATGATGGCGCATTAACAGCTACTGTTAATATCTCCAATGTGAGGCTTGAAAGGGTTGATGCCGAGGTATCAGAACCAATGATATTGTTGTTGTTTTCCCTGGGGTTAATAATAATGGCATTAATGGTAGAGAAAACAGGGAATCGTCGACCGCTCGCGTAGAGCGGTTTAACTGCAGAAAAACAATAAGATCGTTTCGCCATAAATAAAAACACTGCATAAATAGTAACAACCTGTAGCGACATGTAACAATAACATGATGATAAGGCACCGTCGTAAAAGATGTCAGCGACTATTTTCACCCGATTGTTAGGTTATTTTCAGTGCAATGCCGTGGTTTTAGTTTTTGTTGCGTGCGCTCGAAATGGAAACAACGTGTAGATATCCCCGTCAGTCTTCTCGGCGATACTTTGGTATCGCCGAGTATCTATGCTGAATCGAACGTGATTGAGCGCTTGTTCAGCTTCGCTGTTATATTTTCTGCATATATCTTGTAGATACCGTTTTTAGTAAGTTGTCGCCCCGTCGTTACCTGCCTTTTTAGTGCCCCCCATGTTTTGTTTAGAACGATTGACGCTTATATACCCAAAGCGTTTGAGAATTAGGTGTTTAGAGTGCGTCATTTTTTGTTCGTGGCTAGGCGCGACAACGCAGCATGGCGGGCCCCATGGAAGGAGGAGCAACGCCGCCATGGACAAAAAGGGGCGTGTTATAAATACCTAATGCTTAAACGCTTTGGGTATATTGTATTGGTAAAATAAAATGTTCGTGGGGAATAGTTTATCCTGCAATATATCCGTAACGATGCAGGTTTAGATATCTATAATAAGCTCTTTATCTCATCGCGGCGTTGTTGTCTGCGCATGTTTTTGCCTCGCGTTAGTCTAACTATTATACCCGCAGCGACTAAAATTTAAACGTCAATAGCACGCCCTCTTCATGCCATGGCGGCGTTGACCATGGCTACGTTAATGCCGCGCAATAGTCCGGCTCACGTATCATTTCGCCTAGACATGAAATGAATATGACGCACTCTTAACACCTAAGTCATACGCTACGGGTATATTACTTGTTATTCCGTCCCGACTGAATAGAACCCAACATTAACACTTAAGTCTTATGCCCAGAAAAGTCAATTGGGTTGCATCGGTTGATGACGATGGGGTGTAAGTTAACATTCACCATCGAAAAATGACAAGAATGGACAACTAAAATTATTAATAAAAAACGGCAAGAATGGACAAATTTTTGGTCTTGTCGTTCTGTTTTTATGCTCTATCATACAGTGAGTCTGTAGCCCGAATGGTCTTTGTCTGTTTGGGTTACGTTAAGGTGAAAACGTGTATGGTCACTTTACCGACCTGCAATGCATAAATTAATGGCATGAGGGAATTTATGATTATAAAGCGAAGTGTGTTTGTTGTTTTAACGTTAATGGCTTTCAATGCTCATGGAGCATTGGTGACGGGGGGGATTATTCCTGCACCGCCATCGGTTGATCCCAACGGTGCTACTAGTCAAAGTCCCCAGGGGTTTGATGAGCGTCAAAACGTAAGGCTTACTGCTGACTTGGTGGTGGATAACAGGTCGATACCTGCCGGTACCGTGGTTAGCAGTCACATGGTATTTCTTAACCCTGGATCTCAAAACACGATTAATTACAATGGCGCTTCATTTGGATTCGATAACGAAATTTTAGGCGTTATGTCTGATACCAATGGTCAACTTGAGGGCGATAGTTCTCAAGTGCTGGGAGCGGTTAATACGATTTACCCGACAACGTATGCCGGACGTGGTCTGGAGCATGGTACGCGCATGTTTCCATTTGGAACAGAAAATTATTCCTTTAGCGGTACGGTTTTCAGAGTAAATTTGCGTGCAGGTAGAGGGGATGGCGATTACATTCGGGTGATTACTGCAGGTACTGCGCCTGCTTGTACTCCACCAGCGCACGATGTGTTGGTTTGTGATTCGGGTTGTGATTATAACAGCGTTCAGTCTGGCATTAATGCAGCGGCAAATGGTCAGACTATTTTGGTTCTGGCGGGTGTTTATAATGAAAGTATTTCATTGTCCGGTGGCAAGGTTTTGCTAAGTTGTGAAGGCCCAGCGTCAACAGTGCTTGATGCGAGTGGCCTTGAGTCCCGAGTGGTTAACTTGTCTGGAAATGCGTCTATTGAAGGGTTTACGATTCAAGGTGGGCAATCAAACTCGGGTGCCGGTGTTTATTCCAGTGGTGGTACGGTTAGCGATAATATTATTACCAATAATGTCTCGTCACAAAACGGGGGTGGTATTGCTACCAGTTCTTACTCAAGAACTTATATTTATAACAATGTTATCTCCAATAATACCGCCAGTAACCGGGGCGGGGGTATTATGAATTCCAGCTATGCAACCATGGAGTTTGAGGATAATACGGTTGAGAATAACCAGGCCGTTTATGGCGGGGGTGTGTACTTTGTACCTTACGGTACCCTGGTGTTTGAGGGGAATCGTGTTCGATCGAATTCGGCAACCTATGGTGGTGGCATTTATACCCCCGGTTATTCCGGTGCTCGTATTATTAATAATATTGTGACAAATAATGAGGCAAGTACCGCCGGTGGTGGTATCTATAGTACTTCATACTCCTACGCGAAAATTGTTAATAGCACGCTGTTTGGCAACAAGGCTCCTTTCGGCTCGTCCGTTGGCGTTAGTAGTTATTGCGGCGTGATAATTGCGAATACGGTGATGTGGGGTAACGATGGCTTCACTATTAATCGTCCTCGGTACGGCGCTGCACAAGTGAAATATTCAATTGTGCAAAATGGCTATTCTGGTGTGGGGAACGTTGATGCAGACCCACAGTTTGTTAATCCTGCCGGGGGTGATTTTAGTTTACTTGGTAATTCGCCCGCAATTGATGCCGGCGGCGATCCATCGGTCATCGTGAGTTCCAGCATAACGGTGGCAGATGATTTTTACGATGTTGTACGCCCACAGGACGGCGATAGCCTGGGCTCAAGTTCGACAGGTGATGGTTCGGATTATGATATCGGGGCGGTGGAAGCGAGCGCACGTTAGAATGTGCGACGTCTATCCTAATGTTACCCAATAATAAGTAGTGGTGTAACAAAGACCCTGTGGACTTGCCAACCGGTCATTAAGTTACGTTGATCGGTTGGCTTTTTTACTGGGTTTTGGTATCTGGGGATGCAGTGATTATTATGGGGAGAGCTATTACACATCACAATATGGATGAAATTAATAACATAGGCGTACCAAGGCTGTTGGCGTTTAGCTTGCCATTTCCTTCATCAAAATAATATTTCCAGAACGTTTTTAGTGGCGCGATAATTTTTGGTCGTGCGTAGAATTTCTCGTCTGATATATGTCCTATTCCCAAAAAATATATATTTGCGTTATGCCAGTTAGGTATGAGCTGTTTTTTCCTGACGATACTAATTGAGCGCTTAACGTTGATCGAACGGATAACGCCCTGTTTATGAAATGAAAATAAGTCGCTATGTTCCAAACCGTCGCTGACCAGCAATACGGTTTTTTGTTTGATACGTTGGTCCGCAATTAGCTGTTCGGCAAAGTCGTTTAATGAGTGTATCAGGTTGGTTTGAGGCAGTTTGTCATCGGTTGATTTTAAAGTGTTTGACAGAGCACTCTTTAACGCGTCATGAAATTCAGATTTGCGTTTGTCGATACAGGCCAAAATTTGTTTTTTATGTTTGCGACGCAAATGAAATAAATAGGATTCAGACGGCATAATATTGCCCGTTTCATCAAATACCAATTCAGTGAAATTACCGTTTATATTTGCCGAAAAACGGCTGATTTTCACTTGTTCCCCTTGGTGTCCCCATTCGCTGACTAAATTAATAATGGACTTTTTCATGGGAGCGGTTAATGCCATGGTCTGGTCAATAAAAACATAAAGCGCTTTTTGTGACTGGAACGTAGGGGCCGCGACGCCGGGGATATCATAACAGCTGTTTAAATACGTACCGGCAAAAACTTGCCCTGATCCTTGCATTAATAGTGTTATGCAAAGCGTAGCAATACTTAGGGGGCGTGAAGGTATACGTCGATTTAAGTTTTTCATAGTATTAGGTTTTACTATCTAAATCTATTGTTTCTCTGCGCTTGCCGGGTTGTTTTTCGGCGTATTGGTTCGGGTGACAGGTTATAAGAAAGCAAGTTTGGTGCCGATCTTGCAGGTGTTTGGAATGGAGATCACCGATAGCTTAAGTGCTAATGAACAGGCTTAATTTTAATTCGATAGGAGCGGTATGGAATGGTTGCCGTTGTGAAAATGGTTGTTGTGCTGAGTGTGAGTATATTGCTTTATGGGTGTGCCGGTATGGAGATATTTAAAGCCAGCTCTACGCAAGTGTCGCATAACAGTGATGTGGAGAAAGGTATGTCGCCAGGCTTATCCACTGAGGTTCACTGTACAAAGACCGGTAGTGGGCAAAAATTTTTTGTAATGACCGATAGTGCTGATAAACGGTTGCCGCGGGTAAAAGTAGGGGCCACAGGGTACGGTGCTCCCCCTAAAAATTATTACCCGGAAGGGCAACGACGGTTAATGACGATGCGGGCGTCTAAAGTTGATGCTTATCGTGCCTTGGCTGAAGTGGTTGGTGGCTTGCACATTTGGGGTGGCTCGGCAATTGGGGATATGGTGTTGGAGCGTGATCGTTATCGTTCATTTGTGGATACCTATGTTCGAGGTGCGCGTGTGGTAAGCGTAAACCCAATGGCGGATGGAACATACTCGACTGTGGTTGAGATGGAGGTTAATCAACACTTTTTGTCACAAGTGATGGCTTTCGTGGATCCTGCCGCAAATATCAATTGTGATGATAATGTGGGTGATTCCGCATTTACTTTTTATGGGGCTAATGGAAATAACCCTAGCTTTTATTATAGCGAATAAGGGTTACTGTTAATAAACGTTGCTGTTAATAAAGATGCAGCGAATACGGGGCGTGGATAGTGATGATTAGAGTGAAATATCCATCATTAATAGGTAACCAATAGGGCTCGAATGAAAATTTCATGAATCTTCTAATCATTATTCGGTTGGTGATTGTCATCGCTGTTTTTGTTTTTGGTGGTGAAGCGATTGCCGCGCTTGTTCAAGTGGAGGGCCGTGCGGCCATTGATGAGAGTGGTCGGTCTAAAGCACGGCAGTCGGCCATGCAGGATGCTATACGGCAGGCCGCGATTAACGCGGGTGCCCGGGTTCAATCCACGACTGAAATGACCGATTCTGTTCTTACTATTGATAATGTTCGGGTGCGTGCCATCGGCGTGGTGCGGGATGTTGTGGTTCTGGATGAGTGGTTGGATGACGAAAACGACATTTATCATGTGCTGATTCGGGCCAACGTTCATGATGAAGATCTTGAGGCTGAGCGAACAAGTAAAAATCGATTTGGCTATAAGGTAGCGGTTACCCAATTTAATGTCGCAGATCGATTGCAAATCCAGGACTTGCCAAATATTGAAATTGTGTTGGCGCAGGAAATTGTGCGTCGTTTGCAGGTTAACGCAGGATTTTATGCTATCGATGCATCGCAGTATTTGTTGTCCGAATCGATGGAGGCTTATACCGCGCTTGGGCGTACTCCAACCCAGATAATCGTGGATATGGCTAGTCGCTTAGGGGCGCAATTTATTATATCCGGTACCATTAAAGATATGGGGGTGACTGAGCATTTGTCATCTTTCGAATTACGTCATGCCGAAATTGAAATTTTTATTCATGATGGCGTCTCAGGTGCACTGGTTGGCCGTCATCAGTTAAACGGGTCTACTTTGCAGGGGGCGCTTTTCCAGTTTCCAACATCAGCGCCAGTGTTAGCCGATAAGTTTTTTGCTTCTCCTATTGGGAAAGAGGTGCATCAAATTATTGATGGTTTGATTTTTAAGGCGGAAAACACGATGAAATCCTTGCCGTTTGTGGCTCGGGTACTCCAAATTAGTGGCAAAAAAGTGTATTTTGACGTGGGTGCAACGTCGCGTATTCAGGTGGGTGATGTATTTATGGCATTTAAACTGGATGAGGAAGCCTTGTTTGATCCGCTGCGCCAACAATTTTTTGGCTTTCGTGAATCGCCTGCCACGTCAGTTGTCGTAAAACAAGTACAGCCTTTATTTGCGATGGCTGAGGTGGAAACGAACAATGTTAAATTGTCGCCAGGGGATATAGTGCGTTTTAGTTGGTAAAGCTTGTACTGTAGAACAAGGTCTATGCAGCATGGTCAATAGTGTAAGCTTGGTAACCTGTTATGTGGCGCGCTGTGCCAATGACTGAGGTTGTGAATATTGTTGTGAGGGTGTGGCTATTGTTGGTTGAGTGCCTTGATTTCACCCGCAACTGAAAACATACCTTGGTTATCGTGTTGGGTGCGCACGACTTTGACTGTGGCGTCCAGGGGATCAACGACGGCTTGCTCAGGCGTGATATTAATTTCGATCATTGTTCCTGGCTGAAAATGGTGTGCGCTGGTGAACAAGACACCGGCGGCGCTTAAGTTGATGCATTGACCTTCGAACGTTTCGTTCGAGCCCACTGTTCGGTAGGTGATTTTAGAATGGGTTCTCATTCGGATAAAATTACGTTTTTCAGAATAATTTCTAGCCATTATGGTTCCTATCATTGTCCGTAAATACCCGCGTCTGAGGCGGTGCCGATGACTTACCTGTGGCGAATCGATTTTTGGGATCAAATTCAATGCGCTGATGCATCAGTGGAATTGTTTGGTGTCTCTAAAGTCATAATTACAAGCATAGCGTGTGCCAATTGATGTGAAACTAATAAAAAGATGGCAATAACGGGTGGGCTGTCTAACTTAATGATGTCCTTATATGGGCTATTTGTGGGATTTTTGTGGTGCTTTCAGGGTATAATGATGTTGTATTTGTCCTTGGAGTGGTTTTTTTTATATTTTACACTGAATTTTTAGACGAGAGTGTGGATGGGCTGTGAGTTTAGGGCTAATTCTGTTATATACATAAAAATCATATAATTGCTATAATCATATTTGATTTTTATGGAAAAACCGTTGTCGTTGGATCGTCAGCGATATTTTTATTGTGACAAATGACACCTTAACGCGATTACTGCTTGAGTGTTACGGCGTTGGCGCGTGGGTCTTGATTCCTTGAAGGCTGTGGGATGCAGCGATTTCCAAGGATAGGAACAAATCACCGATAATACCATGAAATTTAAACAGCCTTGAATGCTAAAACGACTTGTTGTGTAGCGGTTGTGTAGAGTAGGGGCGGACAGGTGGTACGGTAAGTTTAACGAATGGCATGCCTCAAATTCTGTCAACTGTGCTGTATTTGAAAGTGTGATGTTCGAATGTCGAGTGGCTGAACTGACCAGGGACTACTTATTTAATATTGGTCAATGTACCTTATTTAATGGATGATTGTTAAAAGTAATATTCTGTTGGAATCACAAAAACCTAATAACTCAGTAGCGCCTACCATTGTAGAGCGTGCAGCCCATAATATTTCGCGTGCTAACATCAGTGAAGCCGCGTTAAAAGTATTGTACCGACTTAAAAAAGCGGATTATGACGCTTTTTTGGTTGGTGGCGGCGTGCGTGATTTATTGTTGGATCGCCACCCGAAAGATTTTGATATTGTGACTGATGCGCTACCTGAAGATGCCAGCACCCTGTTTCGTAATAGTCGTTTAATCGGACGCCGTTTCCGATTGGTGCATGTACACTTTGGTCGGGATTATATCGAGGTGGCGACATTTCGCGGGCATCATGATGGTTCGGTCACCGAGGTTGTGAGTACCGATCGCCATGTCGAGGATGGTATGCTGATTCGGGATAATGTCTATGGCACAATCGAAGAAGATGCCTGGCGCCGGGATTTTACTATTAATGCTCTGTATTACAATATCCAGAATTTTTCCGTCATAGATTATACCGGCGGCTTAGCCGACTTAAAGCAAGGTCTCATTCGTATCATTGGAGATGCGACGGAGCGTTATCGTGAAGACCCTGTTCGGATGTTACGCGCCGTCAGGTTTGCGGCGAAGCTGGATTTTAACATTGAGTCTGCCACGGAAGCACCTATTTATCAGTTGGCGGATCGGCTGTCTGCAGTACCACCGGCACGCTTGTTTGAAGAAGTGTTGAAGATGTTTCTTGGTGGTCATGCGGTGAGAACGTATGAGTTATTGCGCACTTATGGATTGTTCGGGCAGTTGTTTCCTGATACTGAGGCGGAATTAAATGATGGGGGCAGTTTTGCTGCTGACCTGGATATTTTTATTAAGCAGGGATTGGCAAATACAGATGCGCGTATTGCACAGGGTAAACCGGTAACACCGGCATTTCTTTTTGCCATTTTATTATGGGGACCGGTGCAACGGGATGTTGAGCAGCATCAGGCCGCGGGAATGCGTAGTTTACAGGCATATCAGCAAGCGGGTACGAATATCATTATGCGGCAGGCCGAAACGGTTGCATTGCCCAAGCGCTTTAGCATACAGACCCGGGAAATTTGGGCTTTGCAATCGAGGTTATTTGGTCGCAGCGGGAGTCGAGCGCATCGTTTGCTAACGGTTCCCCGTTTTCGGGCAGGCTATGATTTTCTTCTCTTATTGGCTGAGACCCTGTCCCCCGATTTGACCAGCCTAGGCCAATGGTGGACTAAATTTCAGGAAGTTGGTGAGCACGATCGAGCAGCCATGATAAAAAAAATCCAGTCTCCCCGGCGTCGCAAGCGTCGTTCGCAACAGCCCTGACAGTGTATTTCATTGGTTCCATAACGTGATAATCGCTTATATCGGTCTGGGGAGTAATTTAAATAACCCGGCTGAGCAGTTAAGAAAAGCCGGTACCCATGTCGCGGCGTTAGCCGGTATTCAACAGTTCCTTATGTCTAGTTTGTACAAAAGTGCACCAATGGGGCCACAAAACCAACCGTATTATATCAACGCGGTTGCTCAAATCATGACGTCGTTAACGCCGGTTGATTTATTAAGCGAATTGATGCGTATTGAAGCGTTACTAGGTCGGCGTCGGTCTGGTGAGCGCTGGTCCGCTCGTGTTATTGATTTGGATATTTTGTTATATGGTGATGAAATAATCAATTCTACAGAGCTGGTTATACCGCATCCGGGGCTGTATGAACGAGCCTTCGTCCTGTATCCTTTACAGGAGATAGCACCAGGGATTGAGGTTCCTGGGTATGGGCCTCTGGCGCAGCTGCTGGCCGTGTGTGATAAAGGTGATCTGGCGTTGCTGGCCGATGTAAACCGTACTACCATGGGGTAACATTGTGGCTGGGTTATTATTGTGACTGAGTTATTCAGGAGTGCTTGTTGAAGCAATTGTTTGACTAAGCAATGCTTGATTAAGCAATGTTTGATTAGGCATACTATTTAAGCAGCTTTATTTGTGAATGTTGAATTCTAAAAATTATAATAACTAATTAACAGGTTTGTAGCGCATGAGCAGTCAAGAAGTTCCACGCTATATTGTTGTGGAAGGTCCAATTGGTGTGGGTAAAACCAGCTTAACGAAACGGCTGGCGGAGCGGTTGCAAGCTGAGTTGCTGCTGGAACAGGCCGAAGAGAACCCGTTTTTGGATAAGTTTTATCAAAACCCTCAGCAATCTGCATTACCAACGCAACTGTTTTTTCTATTTCAGCGTGCTCAGCAAATACAAGCGCTACGTCAGTCTGATTTGTTTTCGCCCGTTCGAGTGGCTGACTTTCTGATGGAAAAAGATCGTTTATTTGCGCAACTTACGCTGGACAATGATGAATTTCGATTGTATGAACAGGTGTACTCCTCATTAACGCTGGATGCGCCACAACCGGATCTGGTTATTTATCTTCAAGCGCCGGTACAAACATTATTGGATCGGGTTTACAAACGAGGCCGAAAATTTGAACGTTTTATGGAAAGTAGTTATTTAGAGCAACTTTCTGACGCCTATACACGGTATTTTTATTATTATAATGAATCACCACTATTAATCGTTAATGCGGCAGAGATTGACCTGGTTAATAGCCAGCAGGATTTTGACATGTTATTGACGCGCATTAATGAAATTCGTAGTGGCAGGCATTATTTTAATCCCATATCCTTTCACGGTAAGCGCACGTTGTAGCGATTACAGTACCCTTTAGGCACACTACATTCGTGCGTATCGAGTTGGCCAGACGCCACTTTATTACCGGAAACCTACATCAGGCACCACTAAACGAGCGGAGATGAACGATGTCAAAAATTACGACTGCTACCCTCAAGGCAATGAAGTGCGCTGGTGACCGATTTGCGTGTCTAACCGCTTATGATGCAACATTTGCAGAAATAATCGAAGCAGCGGGCGTTGAGGTATTGCTGGTAGGTGATTCCTTGGGGATGGTCATTCAAGGTAATGATAGTACCTTACCCGTTACACTGGATGAGATGATTTATCACTCTAAAGCTGTCAGGCAAGGTACGCGGAACGCTTTAGTGATGGTCGATATGCCATTCATGAGTTACAACACAGAAGTTCAGGCAGTTGAGAGTGCCGGTCGTCTTATGAAGGAGGGCGGTGCACATGTTGTTAAGTTGGAAGGGGGAAGGGCGTTAGCCGGTATTGTCGAGCAACTGACATTGTTTGGTATTCCTGTCTGCGCGCATCTGGGGTTGCAACCACAGTCGGTGCATAAACTTGGTGGTTATAAGATACAAGGTCGAGATGAGCATGCTGCGAAAATCATATTGGAAGATGCGCTTATTTTAGAAAAAGCAGGTGCCGACATGGTGTTGCTGGAATGTGTGCCAATGTTGTTGGCGGAAGAAGTGACTCGTGCCCTGGATGTTCCTGTGATTGGGATCGGCGCAGGGCCACATTGTGATGCGCAGGTTCTGGTGTTGCAAGATATGTTGGGCATCACGCCGGGTAAGCGCCCGCGATTTACGCAGGACTTTGTGCAGGGTGGCCACAGTATCCAGGAAGCGATTGGGGCGTATGCCAAGGCCGTAAAAAATGGTGATTTTCCAAACGAACAGCAGAGTTTTACCGCTTGAAATATTCAGCTTCATTTTTGATACAACATTAATATGTTAAAACACGATTCGATACCTGAACTCAGGGCTCAGCTAAAACAATGGCGTGTTGCCGGTGAGTCCTTGGCGCTGGTGCCTACAATGGGGAACCTGCATCATGGGCATTTACGCTTGGTTGAGGTTGCACGGCAAAATGCCGACCGTGTTGTTGTCAGTATTTTTGTTAATCCGCTTCAGTTTGCTCCAGGGGCGGATTTTGATGCCTATCCTCGTACCCTGATTGAGGATCTGGATAAGCTTATGCCATTTGCGGTTGATGCGGTTTTTATTCCCGATGTGAATGCCATGTATGTTGACACCATGGGTACTTCCACCAAGGTGTCTGTACCTGAACTATCCGATATGTTATGTGGGGAGTTTAGGCCGAGGCACTTCGAGGGCGTTACTACCATTGTTGCCAAGCTATTTAATATTGTGCAGCCTGATGTGGCTGTGTTTGGTGAAAAGGATTACCAGCAGTTGGTGATTATAAAACGTATGGTGGCAGACCTGAATTTTGCCGTCGATGTATTTGGTGTAGAGACTATCAGGGAATCAGGTGGGCTTGCCATGAGCTCGCGTAATCAGTATTTGTCGGAAGAGCAACGATTACAGGCGTCACATTTATACAAGGTGCTGGTCGATATCGTACTAAAAGTTAAGTCGTTAAAATCGAAGAACACATTGTCAATAAGCGACATGCGACAGATGGAACAACAGTCGCTACTGCGGTTAAGTGAGTATGGTTTCCGACCGGAATACCTGACAATATGCGATGCCTCTACTTTATCGCCTGCCACCGCAGCCACGGAAACGATGCGAGTGCTGGTCGCGGCCTGGTTAGGGGAGGCGCGTTTGATTGATAACCTGCCTGTTTAATAGCTACACTAGGGAGTGTTAACCATTAGAAAGGCGGCCCTTCGGGCTGTGCCTGAGAAAACGTCAGGCTGCGTTGGTCGTCGTTCATTTAGAATAACCAAACCTCTCTCCTCACGCCTTGCCTGGTTTTTTTAGATTCAACAGGACTGCCTTTATAATTGTCAACAACCCCTGGGTGTAACGTCACCCGTCAGGACGACGAAATGGGCGTATCGCCCAACGGGTGATTGTGCCGTTGGTTATGATTATTTGTCGGCAATTGTTTATTGGTAATTGTTTATAGGCAATTGTTTATTGGCAATTACCTACGGTGCAATATTATCCCGTATTACGCATGCCAGCGGCAATACCATTAATGGATCGCAGTAGCGGATTTAACCACTGCTCCTTCTCGTTGTCGCTGATGGATTCGCTGCGGTAACGCTTCAACAAAATCATCTGAATATAGTTAAGCGGATCGAGATACGGGTCGCGTCGTGTAAGCGATAATGCCAGCGTCTGGTTATCCTCGAGCAAGGTTTGTCGCCCTGCAATGTTTAACACTTGCATAATGGTTCGTTCATATTCTTCCCGAATAAGGCGGTAAACTGTTTCGCCCGTTGCTTCGTCCTCACATAATTTTGAGTATTCCCGAGCAATATCCAGTTCTGCTTTAAAGAGCGCCATTTGTGTATTGCTGAGCATCGCCTGAAAAAATGGCCACTCCTGATACATTTTCTGTAACTTAACCAGCCGCAGCGGATCGTTGTTACGCCAGGTTTCCAGCGCGGTTCCGATGCCATACCAGGCAGGCAATGTATGGCGCGATTGTGCCCAGCCAAACACCCAGGCGATTGCACGCACCGATGATTTGGAACGGTCGGCTTTTTTGCGGTGTGAAGGGCGCGAGCCGATATTCATTAATCCTATTTCGGAGACTGGCGTGGCTTCGTAGAAGTAATCGAGAAACCCCTTTGTGTCGTCTGTTAGCGTGCGGTAGGCTCGCTCCCCTCCGTCCGCAAGTTCATCCATGATAGCGAGATAATCATTGCGGTCTGGTTGGGTTGTAGCAACTAAATTATTGCTGGCGATTAATAGCCCGGTAATGCCCATGCCCAACTCGTAGGTGGCCGTGTCTACATTGGCATATTTGAATGACAGTACTTCGCCTTGTTCGGTCAGTTTTATCTGGCCGTGAACCGTGCCTTCCGGTTGCGCGAGGATAGAATCATGTGTGGGACCGCCACCTCGACCGATAGTGCCGCCGCGGCCGTGAAAGAGCCGGTGCGCCACGCCACGCGAATTCATTAAGTTGGTGACTTTTTTCTGCGCTTCGTAAAGGCTCCATGCCGAGGCCAGGATTCCCCCGTCCTTACAGGAGTCGGAATAGCCTAACATTACTTCCTGCAAGTTACCGGATGTATTTAATAATGCGGCGTAAACTGCATTATCTAGCAAACTGCTCATTACCGGCTCAATATGTTCAAGATCTTCGATGGTTTCAAATAAGGGGGAAATTTCTATATGACAAAACCATTCTCCATCGCGCTTGCCAGCCAGTTTCGAGTGATGCGCGAGCATCATGACTTCCATTATGTGGCTCGCCTCGTGGGTCATGGAAATGACATAAGTACCGATGGCCTTGTTGCTGAGCTCTTCGCGTGTGTCTGCAATTACCTGAAATACTTTCAGTGTCTCTTTTGTTTGGTCGTCAAACTTATCGATGTTGAATGAAGCGGGTACAGGCGCAGAAATTATCTGGGATAGTACCTCCAGGCGTTGTTCCTCATTTAGGCTTTCATAATCAACCGAATAATTTTTTAGAATTTTAGCCACTGCTTGTGTGTGGCGGGTTGATTCCTGACGTATATCTAAGTGTAATAGATAAAATCCAAAGGTTTCCACCAGCCTGATTAAATCCTGTAAATCCTCGTCCGCCACCTGGAAGTCACCGTGTCCTATCAGTGAATCACGAATTTGGTATAGATCCGTCAGAAATTCCTGTTCGTTTTTATATTTATGTACGGTGGTTTGTTGTGCTTGATTGTCCTGATGTTGTAGCCTGGATTTAACGTAGGCGAGGTTTTGTTTTAACCGATGGCGCATGATGGCAAGTTTGCGCCGGTAAGGTTCTTCGACAAAATTCGTTGACTTAAAATACGTGCTTGTTTCTTCCAGGCTATTAAGCAGTTCGGTGCTGGGGGTGCAGAACTTTATGGAATGCGTGAGTCTGGCTATTAGGTTTTGTATTCGCTCTAGGTATTCTGCAAGTATGGCACGTGACTGCAGGTATAGCGCCATTACGGTGGTTTTGGATGTTACGTTGGGGTTGCCGTCACGATCACCGCCGATCCAGGAACCAAAATGTAAAAAGCTGGGTACTTTAACCAAGGGTAATGTGCTGGTGTTGTTATCGCCATAAGTGCGTGCAACGGCGTTTTCCAATTGCCGATAAGTGGCTGGTACCGCTTCGAACAGACACTCACTAAAATAGGTTAATCCATAGGCGATTTCATCTTTGACCATCGGTCGGTCGGTACGTACTTCGTCAGTTTTCCACAATACCTGAATTAAATTGGCAAATTGCTGGAGGCAATCATCGTATTCGTATTTCGTTAAATTGTTTTCATTGAGCCGTTTATTAACAGAAGTAATGCGGCGTAATGAGTCACGTATTGTTCGTCGTTTTGACTCGGTGGGATGTGCCGTAATCACCGGTTGGTAATGTAAGCGATTCAGCAATACTTGCAGTTGTTCCGTACTGATACCAGAGTGTTTCAATTGACGCAGTGTGCGGTCAAAGGAGCCAACCCAGTTTGGGCCTTCATCTTTGCTTGATTCATGGCGCAGGTAACTTAAGTGCGTTTCTTCAGCAATATTGACCAAACCAAAATAAATACTGAACGCTCTGACAACGTGTGTCAATTTTTCAGGGCTTAGGCTTTCAATTAATGTTTCAAGCCGTTGTCTTTCCGTTACAGAGTCCTGCTTGCGTAAACCGACATACCCTTGGCGTAATGTTTCCACTGCATCGAAAACATTTTCACCTTCTTGTGTTCGTAGTACATCGCCAAGCAAAGTGCCGAGCAATTTTACCAGCGACCTTAATGATTGGTCGTGAGACTCATTTAGCATTACGCATAAATCCTAGATAATTGAATAATTAGTGTTAGCCATCAGTGTTTAGTTGCCTGTTTTTAGTCATCAGTTTTAGTGATGTGCTGCCTGTATTTTATTTATTGGGGCAGCCGGGGAGCGGGGATTATACCTTGTTAACAGAGTTTTTTTTAGAAAAAAGCAGTTATTTTTCTAAACTTATTGATATTAAAAGATTTTTTATGGCTTTATGATGGTATGCGGTTAGCATTGTGCGTGGATGGATAGGTATAATGTCATTTGACTCATTGGTTTGGGAATTCGATGTATGAAGTTTTTCGACAAAATACCCCTTTGGCTGCTATTAGTGCCCACATTGACATTGGGGTTAGCTCCGTTTGTACCTCAGCCTCATCTTGTGGAAAAGCTCACTATGTTGGTGCATGGACAACTAGTACAGCCTATCGACATGTTTGATTTCTTATTGCATGGGATTTTTCCATTGCTGCTTTTACTAAAGTTAATCCGTAAAATCCAGTTAAATTATAAAACGGGTTAAGCACCGCGTATTAACCGACAAATTCCGATGGAAGGGGTGTGTTGCTTGAGTTAATCGGTTTTATTGCGGTTTTTGCTAGGCAGTAGCATGATTTGCACATCCATGTGCATGGGGTGGTTTTCCCGGTTTAGTGGCGCTGAAACAATCGCTGAATCTGGAAAGGTAGCGTGCCGCAGGTATTGTGCTCATCCATACCACAGGATTTGGTGTGGAATAATGCATACACGGGGCACCAGCCCAGAATGCCGGACGTTAATGGTAAGATTCCTATCAATGGCAGTATTGCCAGCCAAATCGTTACGGATGAAAAGTTTAAAATAAAAAACATACCGATTAATGCCGCGCCGGTAATCATGCGAGCGGTTCGATCTATTGCGCCAATGTTTTGTAACGCATAGGGTGATTGTAAGGATTTGTCGATGAAATTATGCATAGCTATGTCCCCCGCGGGTTAAGAACAGTCAGTCAGTACGTAAACCCTATCCCTTATTGCGCCGATAAAACAAGCCACGTGCTTGGTCCTGCTGGTTCTGCGGTTTCCTGCAAATATTCGTTAGTAGGCGAGGTTTATCCTGGTGCTTAGGAATCGAAGCCGTCGAAAACAATGAGCCTGCGTTATGCAGAGTATTTTCGCCTTAAGTATACGTACCACTCTTTAACTACGGTTATTACCGTAAATATATTCCCTTGCTCTTAAGTGTAGATCAATGAGCAAGGGGAATGGATTAAAGGGGGGTGGAAAATATTTAACATGCCACAAACGCAATTTATGCCTTTATAGTGAGCGGAAAATGAATGAATAAGGCGCCGATATTTTATAGATTCAATAGAAGAATTAATGCGTAATTTTATCGTTAGCTTATAATGTTATGGCGGGTCATCAATGCCGTTGGTTATCCACTGGCTTTTGGTTTGTTGGATTTAGCGCTATTAATGCCTGTCAGCGAGTAAAGCGGACAAAAACTGATAAAAGCTGTTACGAGCGGTATCAGGCCAATCCAGCCCCATGGGGTTTGCGGTCCGATAAATACCAGGCTTATCAAGCCGAACCCTATAATCACACGTATAACCTTGTCTACATTACCAACGTTTTTCATATTGTCTACTCCATTGATCATTTGCAAGTGTCATATTATATGCGGTCTTTTACGTAACGTCGTCTGTTATCGTTGCGTATTTTTGGGTTGCTTACCTTGATTTGTATCAGTGTTACCCTGGAGTCATGGTGATGCATTAGGTTTGATCTATCATTGACACTATTACTTGTGTTGATATTCGATGTTGGGTAAAAGATTTTATTTATCTATTTACATTGTTTTATCGCTTTTTTGTTTTACCGGACACTGTACTTTTGAATAGTGTTCTCAATGGTCAACAGACCTTAGAATAATGTTCTGTTGAATCGTTCTTTGTTAAATCGCTGTCTGTTAAATGGTATTGTTCAGGCATTCGTTAATACAAAACGTTTGATGAGCGCTAATCGTTGTTCATAGGCTTGCCGGGCGATTTGGATATCTTCCAGGAAATAAGGCAATTCATGTAATTGCAGTGCTTGAGCACCGTCCACAAGCGCGTTAGCGGGATCGGGATGGAAATCCACCAGAACCATGTTTGCCCCTGAAATAATGCCTTGCGCTGTTACATGGCATATTTCGAGAATGCCGTCAGAAGAAGCTGCTCGAGTGCCCGCTGAGTGTGAAGGGTCAATGCATACTGGCATCCTTGTGAGTCTTTTAACGACAGGCACATGGGCAAAATCCACCAGATTACGATGAGGATCACCCGCATTGGTTTTCATTCCGCGTAAGCCAAACGTTATTTTAGTGTTTCCTTCGCTGGCCAGATATTCAGCGGCGTTCAATGATTCTTCGAGCGTAATACCAAAACCGCGCTTTAGTAGTACGGGAAACGTTTGTTGTTTTCCCACGGCTTTAAGTAATTCAAAGTTTTGAGTATTGCGCGTTCCAATTTGCAGCATTACCCCGGTAGGGTTACCGGTTTGTTGCAGTGCCGCATTGATTTCTTTCAAGTGTGTTTCATGGGTGATTTCCATGGCGATAATTTTTATATCGTATTTGCCGGCCAGTTCAAACACATAAGGTAAACATTTGGCACCGTGCCCTTGGAAGGAGTATGGATTAGTGCGCGGCTTGTACGCACCCATGCGTGTGCATGACTGGCCATTTTCCTTTAATGCTTTCATCATTCGCTCAACATTGTTGCGGTTATCAACCGCGCAGAGTCCGGCAAAGATGTTCAGGTTATCCTGACTGAATACAACACCGTTGTATTCAAAGGAGGTGGATCTTGCACTGTCTTGATGTCGACCGAGGATGCGATATTCATCGGCTATTCGAATAACGCGTTCAACGCCGGGAAGGGTTGCGATACTTTCCAACGGAATCGACGCGGTTTCGCCAATCAAGTAAATTTCAGTAAGGGTTTGTTGAGCGCCTTCAACGTTATGCACTTTAAATTCTATTTGCGGTAAGTTGGATAAATGCTGCAAGACATTGTTGTATATCTCACCGGATTGATCTATGTTCGGTTGAAGTATAACTATCATGATATTTTTTCCTGGCAGGTAGCTGTTAGTGATGGTTGTTCTCGTTATTATGGCGAGTTCTTTCGGGGATATTTTTTTGTTTGTGAGTTGAGCTGTTCTCAACAAATAGCCCGTAAAAAATAGTGTTTTTCCTTATGTTTTTAGACAAATTCTAATTGCGATTTAATCTTTGCATTGAAGGCTTAGAGTTAGACTAAATCTAAGTTGAGTAAGGTAACGCTAAAGTATTTCACCATTATTCTTGCGTATTATTATAAGTTACATTACTACGTTTACTAATAGTTATATTTGAGAAAACATCTTTATTTATTTTTATTCGACCAGACGTAATAAAAATTCGTATAAACCTGTAAAATCGTTTGCAAACATGCAAACAATTGTCTAGAGTTTGGATAACTGATAGCGAGGCTAATCAGAGTTGTGTTATTTATGGCGTCGAGTTAAAACGTCAAGTTGAAATGATGAATTAATATGTAACTTGCATGTGACCGATAACAGTTACAATTATGAAACAATTTTAATTTAACATGATGACGTTGTTGTGGCAGTGCTATCAACCAAAGGCCTATTAGCGTTGTTTGGCATGATCTACGGATTTGTCGCTAATAGTTCTTAGGTAAAGTTTGTAAGCATGATGTTTGGTTTATGTTTTATTTATGTTTGAGAATGGTCTTTGAGGTAGTTATTGATTAGGGTTATTAATCGGGGTTATTAATCAGATTTATCAACCGTGGTTGTAAGCCGTGATTATTCACTGTAACTATTAGCTGTGACTGTTAATCATAGTTATTAAGGGCGGTTATTAATGACGGTTATTTGTGATGGTTGTTAATGACGGCTATTGGTGATGGTTGTTCGTTATTAGTCGTGATTATTAGGTGGTAATGTTTCTTGTTTTGGCAGGAACACAATGTAAGTTGTTTCTCGACTACGTAGTTATTTAGCAAAATTTGTATATGGACAGGGGTTGATTATTATGCAGTTAGGAACAGTAAAATGGTTCAATAATGCAAAGGGGTACGGTTTTATCGTTCCAGAGAGTGGTGGTGAAGATGTGTTTGTACATTACTCAACGATTGACGGTACTGGTTTTAAAACGCTAAAAGAAGGGCAGGAAGTGCATTTTGAAGCTTCTGAAAGTCCTCGCGGCATTCAAACTACACGCGTTGTCGGGCAAGGCTCGGAGAGCAATAACGCGGCGGTAGGTGGAATGCAGGAAGAAGCAGCAGCAAATACGTCCGTTTAAAAATAAAAAATAGGTAATTGAACCCTATTAGGGTCCGGGTCTTCTAGTCACGGTTGCGCAGTAGTATGTGCTGATAGGCGTCTATGCGCCTGTCGCGAAAGTAAGGCCAGGTGCGCCGGATTTGTTCGCTTCGTTCCAGGTTGATGGTTACTGTCTGTGAAATTGGTTTGTCTGGAGAACACTGGGTGAGTATTTCGCCTTGGGCTCCAGCGGCGAAACTCGTTCCCCAGAAAGTGATACCACTTGTCTGGTTGCTTGGGTCCGGCTCATAACCGGTTCGATTACAGACGGCAATGGGGAGGCCATTGGCGATTGCGTGCGCGCGTTGGATTGTCATCCAGGCGTCGTGCTGTCGGTGCTGTTCTGCATCACTATCGTTTTGGTCCCACCCAATCGCAGTAGGGATAACCAGTAAGTCCGCACCATTTAAAGCCATAATGCGTGCGGCTTCCGGGTACCATTGGTCCCAACAAACCAATACGCCAATTTTTCCGATTGACGTTGTTATTGGAGTGAATCCAAGGTCCCCCGGTGTGAAATAATATTTTTCGTAATAACCGGGGTCATCGGGGATATGCATTTTTCGATAGATACCTGCTATATCGCCGTCGGCGTCTATAATAGCTGCCGTGTTGTGGTATATGCCCGCGGCACGGCGTTCAAATAAGCTGGCAGTTATGACGACCTTTAGTTGTTTTGCGAGTTTTGAAAAAACCGTCGTTGTTGGGCCTGGAATGGATTCTGACAGGTCAAAGTTTGTCGCGTCGACAGTTTGGCAAAAATAGTGGGAGCGATGCAGTTCGGGTAGCACGATGAGCTGTGCGCCATTTGCTGCCGCTGTTTCTATGCCGTGAATGCTTGCATTAAGATTTTCTACCGGGTCGCTTGAGCAGGCATGTTGTATCAGTCCTATCGTAATATTTCTTGTCATATCCTGCCCTTTTGATTCTACGAAAGTTAGTGTGAACGTTAGCTATGAACGTTCATATGAAAATTAATAAAAAAACCAATTTAAAAGTAATGATAATGTTTTTTAGTTACGCCTATGGTTAGGTTCGCAATTGGCGCTGTTGATCAAGTATACCCGTGGGAAACTGCATGGTGACGCAATGCAGGCTGCCGTGTTGCTCAATTAACGGTAAACAGTTGATTGGGATGATCTTGCGAGCGGGGAAGCAGCGTTGCACAATATCGATAGCCGTGTCGTCGGTTGATAAACCGTATGTTGGTAACAAGACGGCGTTGTTGATGATGAGAAAGTTGGCATAAGTGGCTGGCAAACGTTGATTTTCGTTGTTGTGTTGTTTGCTAAAAACAGCCGGTGGCAGAGGCAGCGGAACTAAGTGGTAGGGGCGTCCGTCTGTTGTGCGCATTTGCGTCAGCTCATACTCCATTTGTTTTAATGATGCATGGTGCGCGTCTTGTTCGTCCTGGCATTGGGTATACATAATCGTGTCTGCGCTGCAAAAACGTGCCAGGGTGTCAATATGCCCGTCTGTATCATCCCCGATCAGTTCGCCTTGCGTTAGCCAGAGTACACGAGTGGCACCCAATAGTTCTTTTAGTCTTGCTTCAATCGCCAGCTTTTGTGGGGCTGGGTTTCGCATTGGTGATAATAAGCAGTGAGTCGTGGTTAGTATCGTACCATTGCCGTCGCACTCAATACTGCCACCTTCGAGAATGAAATCAATTGATAGTAATGGTGTTGGCGTGAATGCGCCGTCCTCAAATAAATGGCCGTTAATTTTATTGTCCTGGTCAGCGGCATATTTGTCGCCCCAGCCATTAAAGTTAAAGTTGAGCAATAAACACTGGTCATTTTGCAATACAGAAATTGGGCCGTGATCTCTAGCCCAAACGTCGTTGCTTGGGGCGCAGAAGAACGTAATGTTGTGAGAGCTTATGTTTGCTTTGTCGAGCGTTGACGTGATATGGGTGATGTGCTCATCGTTCAATGCGACAATTAATAGTTTTTCAGCTTTGCTGATGTGGTGGCTTATTTCTACAAACACCGGTTCGACGCTGGATAGCGTATTGTGCCAGTCGCTATGTTGGTGTGGCCAGGTGAGCATGACGCCGCTTTGGTTTTCCCATTCGGCAGGTAGTCGGCGTGAGCTCATGGGGGTGGTTCGTCAGTTTTTGATTTTTTTCTGGCGATAAACTTGGGGTTTACGCGAGCGATTTTTACGGCATTATCTTTTATTTGGACGATTTCGATTGGATAACCCGCAATCAGTATGCTAGTACCTGGTTCTGGAATGCTTTCCATTTGTTCCAAAATTAATCCGTTAAATGTCTTTGGGCCGCTGACGGGCAGGTGCCAGTCCATGCTGCGGTTAAGTTCGCGTATGGTGACGCTGCCATCAATTAGATAGGTGCCGTCGGGCTGCATGTGAATATCTTTATTGCTAGTAGCCGGGTCGGAGGTGAATTCGCCAACGATCTCTTCCAGAATATCCTCTAATGTTACAAGTCCTTGTATATCCCCGTATTCGTCAACGACCAGGCCTATTCTGCGTTTTTGGCGCTGAAACTGTAGCAGTTGGGTATTGAGTGGTGTTCCCTCCGGAACAAAATAGGCGGTTCTTATGTGAGGTGTTAAATCCTCTTTTGTGGCGTCATTATTGAACAATACTTCGAGGGTATTACGCACATGTATTAGACCGATGACGTTGTTTATATCTGAGCGATAAATAGGAAAGCGCGTGTGTCGGCTTTGAGTTAGCTTTTTGGTGATATGCTCCCAGTCCTCGTCCATATCCAGACCGATGATTTCATTGCGAGGAATCATGATGTCATTGACGGATACTTTCTCAAGATCGAGGATGTTGGTCAGCATTTTTTGGTGGCGACGGGGAATCATGGCACCGGCTTCGCTGACCACCGTGCGTAGTTCTTCGGAGGTTAGTTGTTCATTTTGTGTATCGGTTGTTGACACGCCAATGAGTTTGAGTAGTGCATTAGCCACCAGGTTAACGGACCACACAATTGGGTATAGCAGTTTTAACAGAGGTTTCAGTACATAGGTTGCCGGGAAAGCAAAGCGCTCCGGGTAAAGTACGGCCAGGGTTTTGGGTGCGACTTCTGCGAAGATGAGGATGACGAGGGTTAGCAATATTGCGGCGGAGAATATAGCGCCTTCATCAAACAAGCGTAGCGCCATAACTGACGCGATGGAGGAGGCCAGGATGTTGACAAAATTATTACCTAATAATATCAGGCCGATTAGTCGATCTGGGCGTTCCAGCAGATGGCTTGCCCGTTGTGCGCCGCGATGCTTCGCTTTGCATAAGTGGCGTAAACGGTATCTGTTAAGGCTTACCAGGCTTGTTTCCGAACCTGAAAAAAAAGCGGATAAGCAAATAAGAAAAACTAAGGAGCCAGCAAGCACGCTTAAGGGAATTTCGTTCAAGTAAAGGTGAGCCTCTTGTGGTTTATTTTGTATGTTAGCTTGTGTTTTAGCATGTACTTTAACAACGCTAACGTTGTATTTTTGTGGAAAAGTTTAAATATTGGTGATGATTAGCGGGCCAGGATAACTTCTAGTACCCATTTGCTGCCCATATAGGCCAGTAACAACACAAAAAAACCGCCCAGAGTCCATCGTATTGCCGTGTTGCCGCGCCAGCCAAATCGCCAGCGTCCCCATAACAGTGTTGCAAACACAAACCAGGCAACAATGGATAATATGGTTTTATGTGCTATATGTTGGGAAAACATATTTTCTAAATAAATGACTCCCGTGATTAGCGATAAGCTATGTAGGAAAAAGCCCAGGCCGATCATTTGAAACAATAATGTTTCCATCGTTTCGAGGGGCGGTAATGCGCGTATAAATCCACCTGGACGACGATTGCGCAAGTGCCGATCCTGAATATATAACACAATGGCGTGAACCGCCGCGATGCTTAATAGCGCATACGCCATGATTGACATGAGTATATGGATTTTCAGTTCCATGGCCTGGGCCGGCAATAGGGTGTGCTCAACGGGGAAGGTAATTCCAAGTAAGATGGCAATTCCCGACAGCGGGAATAAAAAGATGCCGAGATTCTCCACGGGGTTGGTGAGCGCACCTATAATCAAGGTCAATGAAATCAGCCACATTATCAGTGAGCCTGCATTAAAGAATCCGAGGTTTATCCCGGTAGGTATAAACAGTGATTCGTAGAGTACGATGGTATGCAGTATAACGGCGATGAAGCCCAACAATAGTATGCTTTGTTTGGACAACAGGGGGTTGGTTTGCTGTATGTCTTTGCGCCAGAATAAGCGCCAGGCTAATAAAAATCCGGCGAGACAATAAATTGAAATCGTTATAAAGTTAATCACGAGTATCTGCATTTTGATTGGGTAATGAGGTTGTTTGTAATGGGGGGCCAATACTTATTGGTAGTGAGGCCGTGCTTGAGAATTGGCCCGTGTTGGTTATTAGTGCCATATTTCGGTAACGTAATTTTCACACGGTTTATCGGCCGCAAATCGTGTTGCGGGTAGCCTTGGTATGTTGCTGTCGCGAGCTGCCCGGACGCATTGTTGTGCGGCTAGCGTTAGTTGTCGGGGAAATGGCTGATGATAATACGTGTTGTTCACTTCAGTGATTATTCCTATCGTTAGTTGCGTTAGTGAGCATTTCTATTATGGTTAAGGAAAGATTAGGATGTTAATGCTGTACCGTAAATGGTGCTGCTAATAAAGGCATTATCGGTTAAGTTATTGTAAATCAATTGCTTAATTTAGTTTACGTCGGCGGATTATAATGAAATTATGTACAAATTTCAGTAATAGATAAAGCGAATTTTATGCGTACCACGGGTAATCTACAAGTGGTCTGCAAATTATCTGCAAGTAATCTGCAAATTATCTGCAAATAATTCACACATTATCGGGCTGAATATCGTTATGGTGCTTAGATTTTCCTAATTGTACGCCAATAGTATACTAGCGAACATACTACTATAAGGTCTGTCTCGCTCAAAAAGCGATTAATAATACCGTTTGGTAGAGGGCTTGCCGATATTTACCCAAAAAACGCACGATTGACCATAATTTTAAGTGAATAATTACAACTTACTTATAAAGTATTATAAACTGCTGCCGCTGTCTGTACTCAATAAGTGATTGAACATACGGGAACTCTTTGAATGAAGGTTGAATTTTAAGCAACGATACCTCTGCACGGTGGAATATGAAATTACGCGTACTTGGATGCAGTGGTGGTGTTGGTGTGGGGTTGAGAACCACGTCGTTGCTGGTGGATGATGATATTTTGATCGATGCTGGAAGCGGCGTTGGTGATTTAACCCTGGAAGAATTGGGCAAAATACGCCATATTTTTTTAACTCATTCACACATGGATCATTTTGCCTTTCTACCGCTATTGGTTGATAGTATCTTCGAAAGCATTAAAGACCCGATTATGGTTCACGGCCAGGAGGAGACGCTGAATGCCTTGCGAACCCATATTTTTAATTGGGTGATATGGCCTGACTTTGCGACACTACCCACAGCAGACAATCCGGTTATGGCTTATCATACCATGGCGCCGGGTAGCCAATTTCATCTGCACGGGCGTACGCTTGATATGATCGCTGTTAACCATATTGTGCCTGGTGTCGGTTATCGAGTCCAAAGCGACAGCGGCTGTTTTGCGTTTAGTGGCGATACAACCAATCATGACAATTTATGGAACGTGTTAAATAGTTACGACGCGCTGGATTTATTGATTGTCGAAGCGGCCTTTTCCAATGCTGAGGAAGAATTAAGCAAAAAAGCCGGACATTACACACCAAACCTGCTGGCAGAAGATCTTGCCAAGCTGCGTCATTACCCCGAAATTTTTATTTCCCACACGAAACCTGGCCAGGAAGATATTATCGTTAATGAGTGCCGAATTGCCATTAATAATCGTAAATTACATCGATTGTTTGGTGGCGAGGAATTTACATTGTAATTTATGCCGTGATTCATGCAGTAATTCATGCAGTAATTCATGTAGTAATTCAGGTTGTCATTCATACTGTCACCCAGGTTATCATTCCCGTTATAGTTTAAATGGTAGAATTCACGTTATAATAACAAGCTGGCGAGGCCGGCGGTGTCCAGGTACCTTTTCATCGTTGCTGTTACACGGAATATAAGCCTTTCCTTTACTCGTGGTTGGCAACATCGCTTGGCAATGTAAGGCAACATGTTGTCATACCGCATCTGGCAGGGTTGTTTGCAGCTATTTTGTATTGGTAGCGCTGTAATCGTTATCCCGTCTATCTGTTTAGTCATTCATTGTTTATGTAACTATTTATTGGAACCCGTTCTATGTTTGATAGCTTAACCGATCGCTTAACCCAAACGTTTAAACAGATTCGTGGCCAGGCCCGTCTCACCGAAGACAATATTAAAGATACCCTGCGCGAGGTCCGCAAGGCCTTGTTAGAGGCAGATGTTGCATTGCCTACTGTGCGTGATTTTGTTGAGCAGGTGAAGCAAAAAGCACTCGGCGAAGATGTCACTAAAAGCCTGAGTCCGGGGCAGGCCTTTATTAAAATTGTTCAGGCAGAATTAGAGAGTCTGATGGGGGAGGCTAATGAAGGACTGGAGCTAAGTGCTCGTCCTCCGGCCGTGGTCTTGATGGCTGGTTTGCAAGGATCTGGAAAAACCACCAGCGTTGCGAAATTGTCACGTTGGCTGAAAGAAAAAAAGAAGAAGTCGGTGATGGTTGCCAGTGCTGACATCTATCGCCCTGCGGCCATTGAGCAGTTAAAGACGCTGGCTTCTGAAGTGGGTGTGACGTTTTTCCCCAGTGATACCACTCAGGATCCTGTTTTAATTGCAAAAAATGCTCTGGAAGCAGCCCGTAAACAAGCCCAGGACGTGCTTATTATTGATACGGCTGGCCGCTTGCATGTTGACGAAAAAATGATGGCAGAGATTAAGCAGCTGCATGCTGCTATTGATCCTGTAGAAACCTTGTTTGTGGTGGATAGCATGACGGGCCAGGATGCTGCGAATACTGCCAAAGCGTTTAATGATGCACTGCCTCTCACGGGTGTGATTCTGACTAAAACGGATGGCGATGCTCGTGGTGGTGCTGCGCTATCGATTCGACACGTTACAGGAAAACCCATTAAATTTTTAGGTGTAGGTGAAAAGACCACCGCCCTGGAGCCATTTTACCCCGATCGCATGGCGTCGCGAATTTTGGGTATGGGCGATGTGTTGAGTCTTATTGAAGAAGTTGAGCAAAAAGTCGACCGTCAGGAAGCAGAGCGGTTGGCTAAAAAAGTATCCACCGGCAAGGGGTTTAATTTAGAGGACTTTCGCTCTCAATTGCAACAGATGCAAAACATGGGTGGGCTTACCGCCTTAATGGATAAAATGCCAGGTATGTCCGGTATGACCAGCACCATGAAAAACCAGGTGGATGACAAGCAATTCAAACGCTTAGAGGCGATTATAGACTCCATGACACCTCATGAGCGGCGTTTCCCTAAAGTTATTAATGGTTCGCGTAAAAAACGTATTGCAACTGGGTCAGGTTCGCAGATACAGGATGTAAATCGCCTATTAAAGCAATTTACCCAGATGCAAAAGATGATGAAAAAAATGTCCAAAGGCGGTATGAAGAAAATGATGAGAGCGATGAAAGGAAAAATGCCGCCCGGAATGCCGTTTTAATCTATATTTTGCGGAAAGTTGTCGATACCAAGCCAGGTTGGGGGTGGGTGGGCAGATAAATGTTTCATTCTTCGGCAAATTTACATACAATACGCGCTCACTTAAACCCGTGTCGCGCCGCGATTGGCTGGTGCGATATTGACACGCTGAATTTTACGGAGATCCATTAAAAAATGGTTACCATTCGCTTATCACGCGGTGGCGCGAAAAAACGTCCCTTTTATAACATTGTCGTAGCCGATAATCGCAATAAACGCGATGGCCGCTTTATCGAGCGAGTCGGTTTTTTTAATCCTGTGGCTCGCGGTGCCGAAGAGACATTGCGCCTGGATAAAGAAAGAGTTGATTACTGGGTAGGAAAGGGCGCCAAGTTATCTGAGCGCGTTGCCAGTATTATTAAACATCAGAATTAAGCATCTGAACTAAGCATCTGAACTAAGCATCAGAGTTAAGTATCAAGATTAAGCGCCAGCATTAAACACCGGAATTCGTCAGGCATCAGGTTTTAGAGTTCTTCAGTAGTCGGATAGCGTCAGTTTGTCTGCTATTGAGGGGCCTGGCGGGCAAGTTCATGTTCGTATGACACAAGCAGCATCAAATTTGGTCACCGTCGGCAAAATTACCAGCCCTTACGGAATTAAAGGCTGGGTAAAGATACATTCTTACACCGACCCTTTCACTAATCTGCTTGATTATCGTCCCTGGTATATAAAACAAAAAGATGCTTGGGTGCCGATGCAGGTTGCATCCGCCCGAGTCCACGGCAATCAACTTGTTGCGCACTTTCAAGGAGTGCAAGATCGCAATGATACCGATGTGTTGCGAGGCTTGGAAATTGCGGTCGCGCGGGATCAGTTGCCTGAAACCGATGACGGTGAATTTTACTGGCTTGATCTTGAGGGGCTTGCGGTGGTAACGGTAACAGGGCTGGCACTAGGCACCGTGGATCACGTTATGGCGACCGGGGCAAATGACGTGTTGGTCGTGACTGGGGAAAAGAAACACCTGATCCCATTTGTCGTTAATGAGTTTGTTCTCGATGTGGATTTAGGGGCGAGCAAGATTACCGTGGACTGGGATCCGGAATTTTAAGCTTCATTGGCCAGCGTATTGCCCAATATTGTCGGTGCTGACAACTCTTATGCGCAGAAAATAAGTCACCGAATGGGCCGACCTCACCATCTCACTTATGTGTCTGCTCGTTGCTATCGGTTATGTGTGTCGCCTTTAATACAGTCACCCTGATACCCACCCTGGGACTGATCTGACGGTAAATTCATTATGAGATTTGATGTAATCTCTCTATTTCCAGCTATGTTTGATGCCATCCGTTGCTATGGGATGACTCGCCGGGCAGTAGAGCAGGAGTTGCTTGATCTGCACCTCTGGAATCCTCGTGAATATACGACCGATAATCACCGCACTGTTGATGATAGACCCTATGGCGGTGGCCCCGGCATGGTGATGATGGTTGAGCCGTTACGTGCTGCGATTCAGGCGGCGCGGGATGATGCGAGGCGTCAGTTGGGTGCATCGGTTAAAACCATTTATTTGTCTCCGCAGGGTCGTCCCCTGGACCAGGATAAGCTCAAAGAATATGCGGCATTGCCGGGTTTAATTTTATTGTCGGGGCGTTATGAGGGGGTTGATGAGCGCCTGATTCAAGGTGAGGTCGACGAGGAATGTTCCTTGGGTGATTATGTATTAAGCGGTGGTGATTTAGCCGCAATGGTGTTGATTGACGGCATTAGCCGCTTGTTGCCTGGCGTGCTTGGTCATGTGCAATCCGCAGAGCAAGACTCGTTTGAGAATGGTTTGTTGGACTATCCGCATTATACCCGCCCTGAAATCGTTGCAGGTGAAAAAGTGCCTGAGGTATTGCTTAGCGGAGACCATCAGGCAATATATCGTTGGCGCATGAAGCAGGCCTTGGGCCGTACCTGGTTACGTCGGCCGGACCTGTTAAACGAGCTGCACCTTGATGATGATAAAAAGGCGTTATTGCAAGAGTTTTTGGAGGATCAGGACCCTCATTAGGCTTGTTCCCATCGTCAAGCGTTAATGGTTATTATCGTATTTGTTAGCGGTGAATGGACGGTTAACCTGACATTGAACCGATATTGTGAAGTAAAATGCAGGTAAATACGTAATTTTGAGGTGTTATTATCGGCGTTGTTCGGTATAATTCGCCGCACTGAGAAATGGAGCAGGTTATGAGTAACATTATCCAACAATTAGAAGCAGAACAAATGAAGGATCAGGTCACCGAATTTAGTCCGGGTGATACGGTTGTAGTACAGGTTAAAGTAACTGAAGGTACGCGTGAGCGTTTGCAGGCATTTGAAGGTGTCGTTATTGCCAAGCGTAATCGTGGACTGAATTCGTCGTTCACGGTTAGAAAAATCTCCCACGGCGAAGGGGTTGAGCGGGTATTTCAAACACATAGCCCAAGTATTCAGGATGTACAGGTAAAACGCCGCGGTGACGTGCGTAGAGCAAAACTGTATTATCTGCGGGATCTGCAAGGTAAAGCGGCACGTATTAAAGAAAAGTTATAAGGTAAGGCACCGAGCAACCGTGTGTGTTGCGTTGGTTTGCACAATAACCTAGCGCAATCACTTAACGCAATAAGTTAAGGTTAATCGGAGCTAAAAAGTTAGATACGGGCGTTTGGCTGAATAACCAAACGCCCGTTGTGCTTTCAGGATATTGCTCAGTTAACGTTAGATCTAACATTATGTGCGCCGATTTAACCTCTCCTTTAGCGGCATCTTTGCATTTTGATGCGGTTATCGATTCGCCCTTACCCATTGATCGAAGCCGGCTGGGTATTCGTTTGTATAACAACAAGTTGCGCGAGTTGGTTTTTTTAGACAGCGCCCATCCGCTATCCGAGCCTGTTAACCCATTCTCTGCCGATATTATTACCCAGCTAACACAGTATTTTGCTGATCCCACGCATCGTTTTTCAATTAACCTGACACCTCTGGGCACTGATTTCCAGAAACGTGTTTGGCAAGCTTTAACTACTTGCCCCAGTGGAACCACGATCACTTATGGCAAGCTGGCCGGTATTATTAACAGCGCGCCGAGAGCGGTTGGTGGTGCCTGCCGTTATAACCCGATACCCATTATCGTGCCTTGTCATCGTGTGGTTGCACAGCAAGGTTTGGGTGGATACGCAGGCCGAACCGAGGGCATGAATATGGTGTTGAAAAAGTGGTTGTTATCCCATGAGTGTGCCATCTAATCGCCAGAGCGGCACCATCTGTGCTGAGAGCCTGCAACAGGTTGATGTCTTTCTTGACACAATCTGGATGGAGCGCGGGTTAAGTCAAAATACCTTGAATGCTTATCGCGCCGATCTTTTGGGGTTAGCGAAATGGCTTGGGGCAAGTGATGGCACAGAACTACTAAAAGCTTCACGTAGCCATCTTTTGGATTACCTGAGCCATCGTGTTGACCAGGGGACTAAATCGCGATCAGCAGCGCGTTTATTGTCCAGTATAAAACGGTTTTTTCAATACGCTGTGCGTCAACAGCTCGTAAGTGAAGATCCGAGTGATCGCATTGCGGCACCCAAATTAGGGCGATCTTTACCTAAATTTTTGTCTGAAGCGGAAGTGGAGGCGCTTCTGGAGGCCCCGGATTTATCCGATTGTATCGGGGTGCGCGACCGAACTATGCTTGAGGTATTGTATGCAACGGGGTTACGTGTTTCAGAGCTTGTTAACTTAAATGTAGGGCAGCTTAATTTGCGTCAAGGTGTCATTCGAGTAATGGGTAAAGGAAATAAAGAGCGCCTTGTGCCTCTGGGTGAAGAGGCGGCAGCGTGGTTGGAGCGTTATTTGTCTAAGGCCCGGGGGGAAATTGCCCCACCCGCGGTTTGTGAGGCCGTATTCACCACCCGGCGTCATTCTAGTATGACGCGGCAGGCATTTTGGTATTTAATTAAACGATATGCCGCGAAGGTTGGCATCCAGAAGCATTTAACGCCACATACTCTGCGACATTGTTTTGCAACACATTTAATAAATCATGGCGCCGATTTACGGGTGGTGCAAATGTTGCTTGGGCATAGTGATTTATCAACCACTCAAATATATACGCACGTTGCTAAGGAACGATTGCGAAGTTTGCACGCAGCGCATCACCCTCGTGGGTGATGCCTCGCAATGTCTGGTAGGGTCTATTGCAATTGTGAACAAGATGGCATGGGGTAGCTAGAATCAAAATACTCATACAGCATGAGAGTGATAACGCTTATAGCGATGCTCGCTTGCTGTCATATAGGCATGATAAGCTAGATAATAGTGGACGTCGTGTCGAAGACATCGTTGAGATAAATTAAGGGAGAACAGCAAAATGCCTTCTTTTGACGTCGTTTCTGAGGTGAATGTCCACGAGTTAACAAATGCCGTGGATCAAGCCAATCGAGAAGTAGGAAACCGTTTTGATTTCAAAGGGTCTGACTCTAAGTTCGAGCTGAAAGAACTGGAGCTTAGTTTAATCAGCGAGAGTGAATTTCAATTACAACAAATGTTGGATATATTGCACAATAAAATGGTCAAACGCAGTATCGATATTGGTTGCCTGGATACACAAAAACCTGTAACAAGTGGCAAGCAGGCGAGTCAGAAAGTCATCATACAACAGGGTATTGATAAGGAATTATCAAGAAAAATCGTCAAGATAGTGAAAGAGAGCAAAACTAAAGTACAGGCCGCGATACAGGGTGAGCAGGTCAGGATAACGGGTAAAAAACGCGACGACCTTCAGCAAATTATTGCAATATTGAAAGAAAGCAAGCTGGAATTGCCGTTACAATATACGAATTTTCGAGATTAAACAGACTACATTAAAGCGAGGCTCCAAATGAAGAGAAGTATAATAGTTCTAGTACTGCTGTGTTTTGGCATTCAGTTTACTTATGCTGATGATGCAAGTCTCGCAAAAGTGCAATCAACCCTGCAATCCTTAATGCCCGATGCAAAAGCCGATAGTGTTGCTGAATCTGTTCTTCCAGGTATTTATGAGGCCGTGTTTGGTGCTCAGGTTATTTACGTGAGTGAAGATGGTCGTTTTATGATTGAAGGGGATGTTTACGACATTAATCGCCGCGTAAACTTAACTGAGGCTAAGCGGCAGGATGGACGTATGCGCTCCATTCAAAATCTTGATACCGAGTCGTTGATTGTTTTTAAACCAAAAGAAACCAAGCATGTCGTCACTGCATTTACAGATATAGATTGTGGCTATTGTCGAAAACTTCATGCGGAGATTAGTGATTATAATGAACGCGGCATTGAAATTCGCTATGCGGCATTTCCGCGTTCAGGTCCGAAAACCCCTTCCTATTTTAAAGCTGTTTCAGTCTGGTGCGCCAAAGATCCAAATAAAGCAATGGACTTTGCCAAAGGTGGTGCGAAGCTTGAACAATTGCAGCAAGTTGCGCAAGTTGAAAACAATAAAGCCTGCGAGAAATCCGTTGATAAACATTTTGCAATGGCGAGAGATGTTGGGGTGACCGGTACGCCTACATTGTTTATGGAAAATGGGCAGATTATTCCTGGGTATGTGCCGGCAGATCGTTTGATGAAAATTCTCAACGAAAAAAATACTCAGTAGCCATAATCCTAAATTAATCAGTTGAACCTACTGCGAACGCCTAACGCACAGAACCTAAAGGATTTGTTCTGCTATCTTGGACTCACCGTATGGGTGATACGTTTTCGTCAAAAATAGTAGGAAAAATCTTTTATCTTCTGCACCTTAGTCGCTCTCGCGACGATTCAATTGATTAATTTAGGATAATAAATAGTAATAATATCAATTTATTGCAACTCAATTTAAAATCTTTATTGGTATCTGCGGTTTTTTTGACTATGCTTCGGTTTTATTGATTAGTACGTCAAGGCAGCCGTGTTTGTAGCAATGGTACGTCGGTTAAGTGCGGGCATCATTTAGCGTCGTGTCGTCTTGATTCCCACACCCAGTGAAAAAATGACTATGACAAATCGAGTTAACGTTTATTGTACGGGCGACTGTCCCATTTGTGATAAAGCAAAGGCATTATTAAAAAAGTGGAATATTGCGTATCACGAACATAGGATTGACCAAAATAAAGATACCCTTCGGGAAATGTTTGAACTCACCAGTGGTGCGAGGACTGTGCCTCAGATTACCGTGGATGGGAAATGGATAGGGGGCTTTAGTGAGTTAACGGAGTTGCATATGGACGGGGACTTGGACGAACTCATGGGCTAGGTATTGCGCAGATTGCCTTAGCGATGAACTCTACTGAATCTGTCAAAGATGAACGGCGAAATTAGCGCATTAAAGTGCGCTGGTGAGGCCGTAGGAGCGTGCGTAGTACCTTTGTATTGGACGGTGCTCGTTGATCAGTTATGTACCGGTCAGCATTCCTCGCAGCCGCCTAATTGTTGGCGCGCATTAGTATGGCCTTGTTTGGCGGCAAGTCGAAACCATTTTACGGCTTTGGCATTGCTCTTGTCTACGCCCAGGCCTTTGCGGTGCAAGTTGCCCAATTGATATTGTGCTTCAGCATTCCCGTTTTCCGCTGCTTTGTGAAACCACTTGGCGGCAACGAAATGATCCTTCTCAACGTTATATGTGCCGTTAAAGTAAATATTAGCGAGTGTTATTTGTGACAGCATATGGTCATTATTGGCAGCGCTTTGTAGCCATCGAATACCTTCATTAACGTCTTTAGGGGCTTTGTCACCTGCTAAATACATCACACCAACTTTATGCTTGGCATCTACATCGCCTTGTTTTGCTAAGTCAAGAAAAGGGTAAATTGGGGAAGATTGCAGTGTTTTTGATTCATTATCCAAAATGCGCTTTTTTTCTGCTTTAAGAATAATTTGTAGTACATCACTGGCCTTGCCAAGGCCGCTATCCGCCGCCTTGCTTAACCAAAGTTTTGCTTCTTTATTGTTTGTCTGGACGCCAATTCCATTTCTGTACATTTCACCCAGGCGGTATTGTGCCTCCGCGTGATCCTGGCGGGCGGCTTTTAAAAACCACTGAACGGCGGTGTTCACGTCTTTATTGACCGCTTTGCCATCAATATACATTAAGCCTAGTGCGTATTGGGCTTCAGGTTCTGATAGCTCGGGATTGGCCGAAAAATCTTTTTCGTTCGCCAGTAGTTGTGTTCGTAACAGGCCGTCAAGGGCGCGTTGCGCTTCACCGACTCCCCAACTGGATGCGAGCCGAAACCACTTTATGGCTTCACCTTCACTTTTGGGGACACCATGTCCATCGCGGTACATGCTGCCTAACTGATATTGGGCACCGGCGTGATCCTGTTCCGCCGCTTTACGAATCCATTTAACGGCTGTGCTTGGGCTTTTGTTCACACCGTTGCCATTTAAGTAACGAATGCCAACGGTGTACTGTGAATCTACGTTGCCATTTTCAGCTTGTTTCATTTCACGATTTATGGCTGTCGCTATGTCTGTGTTGTCGTTTTTTGGCGTGAATGTTTGACGGTCTTTGCTGGTGTTTTTACGTGTGGTGATTTTTTTGGTTACCGATGGCTTTACGAAGGGCGCATCGGTGTTTAGAAAGGCAAGTGCTTGCTCACTACCATTTTCTGCGGCTGTTTCGAGCCATTTTTTACCTTCCTGCTTGTCAGCGCTAACACCTATGCCAGCATATAATATTTTGCCTAACTGAAATTGTGCGTTAATGTGACGGTCTTGTGCCGCTTTTTTATAATACTGAATGGCAAGTATTGCGTCTTTTTTCCCACCATAACCAAAAAAATGATAATTTGCTATTTCATATTGTGCTTCGGTGTAACCTTTGTTTGCAGATTTGGTGAGCAGTTCGCCTGCTTGACTGGCATTTTTTGTGATCCCATCACCATCCATATACATTTTGCCTAACATATAGAGTGCTTTTGTGTGATTTTTTTTCGCGGCCTTGGAAAACCACTTAGCAGCCTCTACTTTATCTTTTTTTATTTCGGTACCCATATAATATTTTCGGCCAATAAAATATTGTGCCGAAGCATCATCCATTTCTGTGGCAAGCTTATACATTGTATAGTCAATGGAGGAAGGGAGGTCATCGATTGAGAATACCGCTGTGGGCATGAGTAGAGCGGCTGTTATCCAGGCATAGTGCGTGGACTTGATTAACTTGACGATGTTGAATAGGCTCATTTTCATGATCATCTTCGTTCTAAACACTTTTTTATAAAGCAAGAATGTACCAAGTGCCAAGGTTTATTACCGGGCATGGTATTAATGTTAATGGGTACCGCGATTGAGTTGCAATGTATCCCGCTTCTGGTTTTCCTCTTCACTGAGCGCCAGCCTAACACCCTATCGATGTTGTATATCAGTACTTACTAATACTTTTGGCTGTGTCCTTGCTTGTCTTAGCGATGCGGCATGACATATGTTGATGTTGGTTAATGTCTGCTTAAGCATGCCCAGAAGTGATAGGTATTGAGTATACTCGCTAAGTGACTCTGTTGTTAAGAGGGAGAGCGAGCTCTGTTGTTTCAGTATATGACGGTTGCTACACGGTTTGTGTTTTAATTAATGAAGGCGGCAATAAGTTTCATTTATAAAACATAATGTTACCAACTTAATACGATACGAATGGCGTGTGATTTTTTTGTGAAAATTTTTTTGTAAGAAAAAAGCCGGGGTTTGCGTAGGTATTAAGCTTGAGTTACCGCAATGTCACCATCAGTCGTGGTATTTCTTTGTGAATAATTAATATACGTATGTAAGATTGCTGTTTTGATCATAAAAACTGATAAGCATCCTGGTTAATTACAATGAGTCCTCAAGTGTTGGGGGGAAGGGTATTCTTAAATTCCACATCAACCAGTCGGCCATTTGCAATAAAAAGTATACTGGTCTTTATGGTTTTGTCAGGCCAGATTTTTTGAGCGCCAATGCCGTAATGAGTCAATTGCGACTGATAGTTGCAGGCTAATTTGTTTTGATAACTTATCTCGATATTGGTGTGAGTCTTGTAATCGATGACATATACCATGCTGTCGGTAACGACGACGCGATCTATAATACCCACAACCAGTTGGTTGTGGGCTTCGTAAGTGATGCGAACTTCGTTAAAGGCTTGCTGGTAACGCCGGCTATCAAATAAAAATTGTGTGTCTTCGTGTTGTATGGCAGCGTTCACTTCATCGAGATATGTTTGCAGTTGCTGCTTGGGCAGGTTGGCCACTTGGTGTGGCAGAGGTGTCGTTTTTTTACTGGTTTGGGTATTGCTTTTGGTGAGATATTGCAACAGTGTATGGATAATAATACCGCGCTGCCGTTGTTTTTCATCGAGCGCGCCGGTGGCTTGTACAGGTAACGAGGTCGTTGTGCCTAATGGATCGTGGTGTTGCAACTTACTGGGAGCAATGCTGGTGGATGTATGCTGGGGGGGGAATGGGGTGCTTAGCTCAGGTTCAATAATGATAGGGTGGCGCGAAGCGGTGGGACTTGGGGTGGCAGTGGCCTGGCCTGATAATGCTTTACCGGATTCAATAACAAACCTTGCGTTGTCACGAATGGATATATGACTGCTTACTCCTATTGGCAGGGCGAGGTCTGATGGCGAATGTTGCTCGAGCTGGTTTTTAATTGAGCCGTACCAGCCGAGGTTACTTCCCCGTCGGGGCGTGCAACCGGTAATGTACAGGCATTGTTTGGCGCGAGTAACGGCGACATACAGTAAATTAGCATTTTCGCGCTCCTCCTCGAGAATAGTATTTTGCAGGATCCGCTTGGTGTGTTCGTCTTGATCCGATTTTTTTGCGGCAAGAAAAAAACTTGCTGGTTTATTGGATGTGGCTGGCCAATCGACCACTGCTTGGTAAGCATTATGGCTGGTGCTCGTGTTGGCGGCATCGGCAATAAAAATCACCGGTGCTTCGAGTCCCTTCGCCGCATGAATCGTCATCAGTCGTACTCGCGCCGCCCGTTTGATGGCGGGAGTTTCATCAGGGGCGTCCTGGGGATGCTGTTTTAAAGCCTGAAGGCGATAGAGGAAACGGCCAATGCTAGGGTAACGGCCGCTATCAATTTCCAACGCCAATTCAATAAAACGCGTTAAGTTTGAGGTTACCCGGTGTGTCAGGTGGTCCGGATAAGCGGCAATATAGCGAGAGAGCAGGTTACTGTCGCTGTAAATTCTATCTAATAGGTCATGCACCGGTACATTGCCTGCTAAGCGGCGCCAGCTTGATAATAATTGGCTAGCACGTTGGAATAACGCGTGTTCTGGATGTTGTTTTGCATAGTTCTGTAAGCGCTCGAACCAGGAGCCCTGGTTTATACTGGCAAGCAGTATGAGGTCGTCGTGATTCACTGAGAATAAGGGGGAACGTAATATGGTGGCGAGTGAGAGGTTGTTGTAGGGGGTAATCAGTGTTTCCAGTAAGGCGACCATGTCCCGTATTTCAAGGGTGTCAAGCAATGTGCCTTTATCCGTGCCAATAAAGGGAATTTCGGCTTTCATTAACGCCTGTTCGTATAAGTAAGCATGTGTGCGGTGACGCAGCAAAATGATAACATCGTTATATCCCAGCGCTCTGCTGTTGTTGTCGGGGCCTATTACGGTATTGTGTGCTACCAGTTGCTTGATGGTATTGGCAATATAGGCGGCTTCCTGGGTGTAGCGCAGGTCTTCTTCTTCACGGCGTGGGTTTAGCAGCGGATTGCGTAAGCTTAGGGTTTGGTCGATATTGGGTGTCTGGCCGCTTAGCGGTATTGATGGGCTTGAGTTTAGTTCGTTTGGGGCTGCTTTATTGTAGGTCTCATCGCTGCTGACGTTTTTGTCGGGCATGTCCTTGTCGGCAACCTCTTCATTCATAAATAGAGGGAGTACTTCAACTCGCCCCCAAACCTGGCTGATATGGGTGTGGTGTTTGTCGTAGGACACAATTTTGCTATTCATTTCGCCCGTGGAATAGAGTAAATTAACAAAGTCAATAATAGCCGGAGCCGAACGCCAGGATGTATCTAGAGTGGTATTGGTTGCATCAAGTTGATCGCCTAAAAACTTTTGTGCATTGTCAAATAATTTAGGTTGCGCGCGGCGAAAGCGGTAAATGGATTGTTTGGTGTCTCCAACTAAGAATACACTGCGTGAATTGTTGTCATTCGTACTGGCTAATTCTTCCAGCAAGGGTAATATAAGTTGCCATTGTGTGGGGTTGGTATCCTGAAATTCATCGATGAGAATATGATCAATTCGCGCATCCAGCTTGTATTGTATCCACTGAGCATTTTCTGATTTGTTCAGTAGCTTGTACGCTTTCCATTCCAGGTCAGTAAAATCCAATAAGCGTTGTTCGGTCTTAATTTTTTGGTAGTGAGATAATAGGGTGGTTCCGGCTTGGTACCAGGCCTGGGAGAGTTTTAGGGTGTGGAGTTTTGCTAATTGGCCTTTTATAGCCTCTATTTCTTGGCAAAATAAGGCGTGTAATTCCAAAAAGCGGGCTTCACCATCTTCGCCCATTTTCTTTATTTGTGCCTTAGACGATTTCCTCGCCCTGGGGCTGCCCTCTTTGGTAAGGAATATGCCCAACAGTATTTCAAATGCCGTGTTTGGTTGTGCATCGTTAACCAGTATTTCCACTTGGGTGGCCTGGTTCACAAGGTTTAAATTGGATGTGGTTGGGTGCTTGGCGATGAGTGTGATAAATTCACTGAGTAGTGCCAATCTTGAAGGGGAAAAATACGATACTAATGGGTCTGTAGTAGCGGTGATTCCCAGTTGAATCTGCAGCTGCTGCACTGCTTCGTCCAGCGGGGATTTTTGTTCATCTGTGAATGCCCACCAGTCACTGCGATGTTGAAGGAAGTTGCCAATGGCGCTTTGGGTATTAGCCAGTCCGTTGCAGTGCTCAAATAGTATTTCCAGTGCATCGGCGAGCGTGCTGTCCGGCTGCTGGGTGGCATGGTTGATGAGAGCATCCCAGGCGGCGGCTTCCAGGTCTGCGGTTTGTTCCGTAAGTTCGAAGCCCGGAGGTACATCGGCTTCAAAGGGGAAGCGTTTCAGCACATCCTGACAAAACGCGTGGAATGTGGTGAGTTTGACCGCTTGGGGGGCGTGCAGTAAATGTTCGTATAATTGCCGGGCTTTTTGTTGGTTTGCAGCGGTGATCGGGGCATCAACGAGTTGTAATTGTTGGTCGAGGGTTGCGTCATCGCACGTCGCCATTTCGCAGAGTCGTTGACTTAACCGTGTTTGCATTTCAGCGGCTGCTTTGCGTGTGAACGTAATGGCAAGTATTGCGTCGGCGCGCGCGCCACTGATCAGGAGTCGTATAATGCGGGACACCAGTAACCAGGTTTTGCCGGTACCCGCAGAAGCACTAACGGTTGCACTTAATGTCGGATTTATTGCTTTATTTTTTGAAGAGGTCTCTAGCATAAGTTTGAGTTGCAATTCAATATCGTTGAGCCTGAAATGGCAGTGTATTTTGCCATAAATAGCGGGGTTTGTAGGATAAATCGTATAAGCGTGTCAGCTTGCATGGGGAGAAAGTGTAATTTATCCGCACTATGTAACCTATTGGTAAACGTTAACTTACTGAATTCAGTAGTGATTGTCTTTTTTTACGGTGAATGGTGATTTCTGCTAGTGTACTTTCGGGGGGTTGCTAAAACAAATGAATTTGATAAATTAACTCCCGAAGCCTCTGCTGGATAAATTCAACAAGGATGGCCTCAAGGACGCAGAGAAGGAAGTATATTCGTCATAGGATGTGACGCGGACAGGGAAACGTCCGGTATGGAGGTACAGAAGGCGGCTCGCGAAAACGCAGCCGCCTTCACTTATTTTCGCTTTATTTGTGTTCAGAGATTAGTGTCGTTTTTGAGCGACAGTATCGGAGATCAATGTTATGCGATTCCCCTTGGTTTCTCGCATTAAAATACTCGCATGCAACTGATCTGGGTTATCGTTGCAAAGCAAGCGTAGATTGATGTGGGTGGCTGACAGGCTTTACGGGTTGCTTGGTCATCGGTAAGTAAAAGTGGTCGGTAAAAGTAAGTTAGCGCAAGGTAACACAAGGTTGATGTAGCTTATATATCCTCGAATTTCCCCTCTGGTAGCGTTGTTAAATAGGTGCCGTACCTCCCCCTCGGTGCCTGACAGGGAGTGTTGTTGGGGGGAGAGGATGTTTTTTAACCATTGATTGTGCTGGGCTTGCTGGAGTTTTAACCCGTAATTGGGCATTGTCGTCGGCTATACGTTGGCTGGGGCTTGATGGGTATAGCATTACTTGTGTGCCTATCGATATTTTATGGTTTACTCGGCGATTCGCTCCAGACCTGTTTTCTGCATAAACCTTCCATTTGACAATAGCGGCAGGTATTCGAGTCTCCCCAGGCACTGAGTTTTTCACCATGGTGCATTCCGCTCACGATGTTTTGTAGCCGCACTTCAGACTGATATTTAAGGGTAAGTATTGATTCAGTTTCAAATTGAAGTCTGGACATCACTTTTGGTTCACTTAAATCGAGATATTCAACATTAACGATTTTTTCTGCCGGTTTGGGGTCACCGACCGTCGGGTTGTCGCAGGATTTGTTAAAAAAACGATACTGACTGGCTTCAAGTAGCGAGAGATAAAATGGTAGCTGTATGGCTTCCCCCGACTCAACGTCTTCTTTGCTGGGTAAGCGCCCGGTTTTATAGTCGATAACATTGAGCGCTATGGTCTGCGAGTCTGTACCGCTATCGATGCGATCGATCCGACCACTGATTTTCGTGAGTGAATCGAGTCGGGCACCTGATATGTCGATTTCCACATCCGTTACCTGCCATTTTTCTTGATGTTTAATTTGCCAGTCGATATACGATGGTATGCTGGTTTGCCAGCGCTTTAACCAGCCGCGATGCAGAAAATTATCTTCGATGTCTTTAGAAAAAACCACTTGGGCAATTTCATTTAGTAAGGCCTCGGCTTCCTGCCGATTTTCCGGATTGATGGGGCTGGATACAGGACCGGGAAGTCCCTCTACCTTTGAGTGAAATGCTTGCAGGCATAAATGGATGCGTTCGCCATAATCGGATTTTTGTAAAAATTCACGTACCGATTCCGGTGGACTTAGCTTTAAGCAGCGTGCAACAAAGAATTGATAAGGGCAATTCAGTAATTGTTGATAGGCACTGGCTGAAAGGACGTTGGGGATTAATGGGTTGGTAACGATAACCGATGGATTGGCCATGATAGGCTCGGGCAACGGTGTTATGTCTTTAATGATGTGTGCATTTGGGGCTTCAATGCAGTATGCAAGCTCTTTGTTGTCAAGCGTTGTTCCGTGGGTAAACTGATGGAAGGATAGCAATGCTTCCAACCATGGCGATGGAATAATATCTTCGTCGTTTTCTTTGATACGCCGTGTAAACAAAATCGCAGCCAGGTTGTGTGGTGTGGAGCTTATGCTGGCTAGCAGGCGTCGATAATAATAAAAGTTTAAGTGAGATTTTTCCTGTGACGTGGGAATCCCCAGGGCGGATCGTACCGCGTCGTTAAAAAAGGGTGATTGTTTTGAGCGGGGAGGAAAGTGGTCTTGCTCTGCGCTCGCAAAAATTAAACCATCAAAAGTATACAATTCACTGCTGGTTAAGGTGACTAATTTGACATTGTCGGCATCATGTCTGGGCTTAAAGTTAAAGCGCTCCAGCGTCTGCCCTAACCAATTGCGAAATGCCAGCCAGTCTATTTTGATGTCGCTATAGTGAGCGGCCTGTTTCATTTGATGGATTTCTTGCAGCAGTTGCTGGCCGGCATCGTCCTCATCAAGGCGTTGTATGATATGACATTGTTGCAGGCTTTCAAGTAAGCCGTCGATGAACCGTGATGGATGATGTTCGTTGCCAAATAATTGCGTCAAAGGCTTGCTTGTCTGGGCTAGTTGCTTAAGCACCGCTGTTATGGGGTCGTACTGCTGTGCGAGCTCGGAGGGTAAGCGTTGCTGGCGAAAATTGATGTTGGTCAGGTACCGTTCGAGGCCGCTGGCGATGTTTTCGTTAATGACAATGCTTTGCTCGAAATGGTAAATGGTTTTGAGAAAAGCGTTGTTATCCTCTGTTAGTTGTAAAAAAGGGGATTTTAGAAAGTCGAGTAGCGGTACATGATGAAAGTCTTCTTCGACCGTTTCCAACCAGCGTTCGATAACGGTGGCAGCACTGGTGGTTGATAGTGCCCATCCGGAGTTATCATCCAGTGAGATATTCGCACGTTCGAGCAAAGCGCGTATTCGACGGGCCAGCTTGCGGTTTTCCGTCACAATACCTATATTTTTTTTCCCCCCAATTAGCCAGCGCCGCACTTGAATATCAATTGCCAGTGCTTCGTCTTCGGCATCACTGGCTGAATATACTTTAATGAATGGCTCAATGGGGCTGTTGCTGTATTCCTGCTTACACTGTCTTGCCCGTGTTATAAAGGTGTTTTGTTGGTAGGCGTAGACTTGCTGCAAGTAATGATGGTACGCATTTTTATCTGGGATTGTGTCACTGCTGACTGTATCGCTGCTAGTTGTGTCAATACTATTGGTGTCTACGTTCGTAGAGGTAACGTGCGTAGTGTTAATGCTGTCAGGGTCGTGGCTGATGACATATAGCTGGTTTTTCTTCAGCAGGGTTTGTTGCCATTGTTGATAAGCGGGCGTCGTAGGGGGCAGGCCGCAGTAGTAGATGGTGTGGTCGTCTGAGAGTTGGGTAATACTGGCGGCGAGCTTTAGAATATGGGCCGTATTCTGGTCAACCAGACCGGCATTGCTCAATTGTTGGTGAATAGCCGTCCACAGTGTGTGAACCAGATAGGATTCCTTGCTTAATGCGGAGAAATCAGATTGATGATGGCCGTATGCTGCGGTGATCTGTTGTGTGAACGCGGCTTGTGAAGCGGGGAGGTCAATATGATAGTTAGTAAGGTCATCAAACAGGTCCATCAGGCTATCGGCAAGCATCCAGGGGCTGCCTTGTCCATAGATATGCGGGTATTCGCTCAAGGCTTCAACCAATAGTAGTTCTCGCGCGTGTTCGCTTATGGCGGTCGGTTCGATCGGTGCGTTGAGTTCCAGCCAGTTGGCCAATGTGCCAATGTAAGGTCCCAGTAGCGCATTGTGGCCCCGGGATTTAGCTGATTGTAAAAGTACCTGATTGCATTGATGAACTTGGTTAGCATTTGACAGTAGAATGCTGACTTGACTTAAATCCGGTAGGGTATCGCTGTGTTGATTTAGGAGCAGCTCGCAGGTGTTGAGGATTAAGTCCTGGTGCAGCGCGACGGGCACCCTATTTTTGTGGTGTGATTGCGGCAGGTCTAATGATTGTTGTTGCATAGGATCATCGTGGCTGGTTTTCTTGTCTGGAGCTGCTTCGTCGTTGAAATAGACGCTCAACAGCCCATGTGGGCCGCCGCTAATCTGCCACCGCTCTGCCCCTCAGGCTCTGGGGCTTGGCCAGTATGGATAACCACTGTTATATTGTTAACCAGTATTGTTAACCAGTGTTGTTAACCAGTGTTGTTAGCCAGTGTTGTTAGCCAGCGAGACTGGTCGTTAGCGTCGAAGTGGCGGTGTAGCTCCTCAGCTCCTTACGCTTAACGTTCGAGATATTTCAATTTATCTTTAATGTTGTCCCATTCCTTGGCGTCTTCCGGCGCCGATTTTGCTTCGCTGATCACGGGCCATAATTGTGCCAGTTCAGCATTTAACGCGATAAATTGTTGTTGACCATCGGGGACGTCGTCTTCATCGAAAATGGCCTCGACGGGGCATTCCGGCACACACAATGAGCAATCAATGCATTCTTCGGGGTTGATGACCAAATAATTGGGGCCTTCATGAAAGCAATCTACCGGGCAAACTTCTACGCAATCAGTATATTTGCATTTTATACAGCTTTCGACAACGACATATGTCATTTTTTTCTCCAAGATTTCTGCTACTAAATTCTGGGTTAAATCTTCCGCTAAAAACTGTCCGTTAAAAACGTCCCGCTAATACGGTATCGCGAATGGTTTTGCAAATAGAACGATTTAACACGAAGGTATTATATCAAAAATATCTAAGTCCACGAATTGTTTTAATAATTTTGCCAAACCGTAAAAATAGTTATCCGATACCTTCTTAACGGGTTGTTTTTTTGTCTTCTAGCACTTGTTGTTTTAGGCTATAGAGTGCCTCCAGCGCCTGCCGAGGGCTGAGTTCATCGATGTCCAGTCCTTTTAGCGTTTCTATAGCCGGGTGGGGGGCTAGATTGCCAAACAATGAAAATTGTTGGCAGGGTTCATCATTTGTGGTGCTTGAGTGTAACGGCTCCGGCTGATTGGCGGGTACGTTGTTTTCTTCCAGCTGATAGAGTTTGGTCTTTGCCTGTGCAATGACTTGCGCCGGTACACCCGCGAGGGCCGCTACCTGTAGGCCATAACTTTGATTGGCAGGACCTTCCTTTACGGCATGCATAAACACTATTTTATCGCCATGTTCTACCGCATCGAGATGGACATTGGCGACGGTGGGCAAGGACTCTGGTAGTGTGGTTAATTCGAAATAATGGGTGGCGAACAGGGTAAAAGCCGATACTTTTTGTGCCAGATATTCTGCGCTGGCCCAGGCCAGTGATAGGCCGTCAAAGGTGCTGGTACCTCGCCCAATTTCATCCATCAGTACTAGGCTTTGTGCGGTGGCGTTATGCAGAATGTTAGCGGTTTCGGTCATTTCCACCATGAAGGTTGAGCGCCCACCAGCAAGGTCGTCAGCAGCGCCTATGCGAGTGAAAATGCGATCAATTGGACCCAGTTGCACATGTTTTGCCGGTACGAAACTGCCTACATGCGCGAGTAGTGTGATTAATGCCGTTTGACGCATAAACGTGGATTTACCGCCCATGTTGGGGCCGGTAATGATCAGCAGGCGTCGGTCATTTTCCATTACCACATCGTTGGGTATAAATGGCTCATCTAGGACTTGCTCGACAACGGGATGTCTGCCTGCTTCAATGTTGATACCTGGTTCATCCGTTAATCGTGGTTCACAAAAATCCAGGGTGTCTGCACGTTCGGCTAAATTGTTAAGTGCGTCTATTTCCGCTACTGCAGCGGTGGTGGTTTGTAAGGGGCCGATGTGTTCCGCCAGGTTATCAAAAAGTTGTTCGTAAAGTGCTTTTTCGCGGGCGAGTGCCCGCTCAGAAGAGCTTAATACTTTGTCTTCAAAGGATTTTAGCTCTGGCGTAATATAACGTTCTGCTCCTTTGAGGGTTTGTCGCCGAATGTAGCGTTCAGGTACCTTGTCTGCCTGCAATCGGCTAACTTCAATATAGTATCCGTGTACTCGGTTATAACTTACTTTCAAGTTCGCGATACCCGTGGTTTCCCGTTCACGTATCTCCAGGTCCACCAGATATTGCCCGGCATTTTCTTTTAAGGCACGTAACTCATCCAGCTCTTCGTCATAACCCGGTGCGATAACTCCACCGTCTCTTATCAGCATGGGCGGTGTGTCTATAATGGCTTTTGTTAGTAGTTTATGTAATGTTGGGTATTCACCAACCTGCTCATCCAGTGTGCTTAATAAGGGTGAGGATGATGAGGTTAATATTGAAGCTATCGCCTGGCGTATTGAGGGTAAGCGCTCCAGCGTATCTCTAAGTTGGGCGAAGTCTCGTGGTCGGGCGGTACGAATGGCAACTCGGGTGAGTATTCGCTCTATATCGCCAAGGCCGTGTAGTACATCTGCCAGTATTTCAAAATGTCGGTTGGATAATAAAGTGCTGATACACTGATAGCGTTGTTTTAGTATCGTGCGATTGCGAATGGGTCGGTTAACCCAGCGGCGTAGTAAGCGGCTGGCCATTGGCGTTGCCGTGCGATCAATGACTGAACACAAGGTGTTATCGGTGCCGCCGGAAAGGTTGGTGTCCAACTCGAGGTTTCTGCGGCTGGCAGCATCAATGTTAATACTTTCGTCACGATTTTCAGCGATAATCGCACGAATGTGCGGTAGTGCAGTGCGTTGGGTATCCTTAACGTATTGGAGTATGCAGCCTGCCGCAGAGATTGCCAGCTCCAGATGATCGCAACCAAAACCGGATAAGTCGTGTGTATTGAATTGGGCGGTGAGCAGACGTACTGCGCTTTGTTTGTCATATAACCAGGGGGGTTGTCGTTGCAAATTGTTACGTTTGGCAATGCCAGAGGGGAGTTTTGCATCTTCGCTGGCGAGTAGCTCGGCCGGATGCAAGCGTTCAATTTCCGCTAACAGGCTCTCATCATCATCCACTTGTAACACTGAGAAGCGACCACTAGCTACATCCAATGCGGCAATACCATATTGATGATCCTGGGAGTGTATCGCAATAATCAGATTATCGGCGCGTTCTTCCAGGAGTGCTTCATCGGTAATAGTGCCTGGTGTTACGATACGCATTACTTTGCGCTCAACCGGGCCTTTTGATGTGGCGGGATTGCCGATTTGTTCGCAAATAGCGACTGATTCGCCCATTTTGACCAATTTTGCTAAATAATTTTCTGCCGCATGGTAAGGGACACCTGCCATGGGAATGGGCTCGCCATTGGATTTGCCACGGGCAGTGAGAGTGATATCCAGCAGTTTTGCCACTTTTTTGGCATCTTCGTAAAATAGTTCATAGAAATCCCCCATTCGATAAAAAAGCAATAATCGGGGATGGTCCGCTTTGATGCGTAGGTATTGCTGCATCATGGGTGTGTGTTTTTCTGTGGGTGACGTGATATTTTGCATGGCGGAAGTGTATCGGATTTGTGGCCTAGTCTCTACCCATTAACTTGGATTGAAAACGCTAAATGGGTAAGATTGTCTTTATTTTTCATCAGTTACCTATATAGTGAAGATGGGCGTATTTTCACAGTTTTTTATCATGTTGTAGGGCAACGGTTAGTGGCCGGATGTATTGCAGTGGTGGATGTATTGCACCACGTTTTTGGGGCAATCATTTGATTTGATTCGTTAATCTACGTAATAGAAGGGGGTTGTTGTGGGGTGGTTGGGTAAATTGAAGAAGCTAAAAATACGGGTGGAACGAGGCGTAAGTTCATGGCGTGTTGTGTCGTTGGTAACGGTACGTTCGGTAACGATAAGTTTGTTGACAATGGTTGCGGTAGCTTTAGCGGGTTGTAGTCCATTAGCCTCGCTCATACCGCAGCAGGTGCCTGATGAGGTGGTCACCGCCAAATATAGGGATATACCGGTCGATAAAGCATACGCTGATGCGCAGCGGGAGTTTAATAAAGCACGGGAAACCGCGTTGCATTTTTTCTCACCGAATAACTACCGTACCGCTCGGTCCGCGATGCGGCGGGCGCGGGCCAATATGCGTGATCCGGAGAAAAAGACAGATGTGTTGCGAAGTCTCTATAAAATGGAAAATGCGCTTAACGACGGATTTGAGGTTAAAGCGATAGTTGAGCGAGAGATGCCCGAACTCATTGAAATGCGAATTATTATTGACAATCTTAACGCAAAACGTGCGTTTCCTACCGAATACCGTAGCCGCAATACCAGTATGGTGATGCTAATTGAGCGCATTGAACAAAATAAAGAAAGTCTGTTTCAGGACAGTGATAAAAAAGCCGATTTTGTCAAGGATAAAAACAACATGCTGGCGGATTTGAGGGAGTTCCAGCTTCGCGTTGTTAAATCCCAATACTTAAGGCGGGGTGAAGGTGTATTTGCCGAGGCTGAGAAATATGATGCAAAAAATAATGCCCCTAAAACTTACAGCGAGACAATTAAAGCAGCAGATGATGCTATTGCGTATATTGAAAAAAACTTACAGGATGTTGACGGTATCAAGTCCATAGCAGAGCAGTTTGAGTTTGCGGCTTTTCGATTATTGCATGTCACTCGCGGCGTGAACGCTATATTGCAAATTGAGCAAAATAAACATGAAGAGTTTGTGCTGAGAGATGAACAAAAGTTTGAAAAAATATCCAAAGCACTGAAGTTAGGTGATATACGCAATAAGTCCCAAAGTGCGCAAGCCACGATAATTGCCGTTTCGGCTAATAAGCTGATACGGCAAAAAGAGGCGCTAGCGTTGCAAATTGCGGAGATACGCAACGCTCAAACCGTTGTGGCGAGTGATCTCACCGGTGAGGCGCCAGATGAGGGGTTGGATTCTGATGAAACGGTATTGGCGGTATCAGAAAAATCGTCATTACAAGAAGCATCATCGCCAGAGCCATCATTACCGCAAAATGAAACAAAGCTGAAGCAACAGGTAGACAGACTTACATCGAAAAACAAAGCATTAACCGAGCAAAAAACCGTGCTTGAACAAAAATTATCGGCGTTGCAAGCAAAGCTTAATGCCATGCCTTACGTAAAGGAGCGCCAACCAACGCCAACTCAGGTTAAGTAGTTGATATTAAAGAACTGATGTTAAAGGAGCGAGGCTAAAGATCAGGGGCGTCAATAACCCGTTGGCCTGATGCCTTAGTCGTGTGCGCGGTGGGCGTTGTTGTGACTTTTGGTGACGATCATTTGAAGAAGTCCGCCAAAAATCACGACGGCGCACCCGATAAGTTGAAGCAATGTTAAGTTTTCAGAATAAAGGGCGTATCCAATTAACGCCGCCATCAGTGGTTCAATGTATGAAATTGTGCCGTATTCGATGGTTTTAAGATGTTTTATGGCTAGTATCGCCAGCGATATGGCTAAAAACCCCTGAAAAAAGCCTATTGCGATCAACCAATATATATCGTTTATTGTCATGCTGAAAATTGATACATCAAGGAATGGTAGCATTGTCATTGCGCCAAATAATAGTTGGTAAAAAGTGCGCGTTAGCACCGGTATCTCATCGGGTATTTTACGGTTCAAGACAATGAACAGCGCATAACAAATAGCCGCTCCCACTCCCCATAGATACCCTGTTGATTCCTGCATGGAGGAGGGTACGTTAAATTCGAGTAAAAACAAAAACCCTAAAAATGCCAGGAAAAGTATGCCTGCGTTGAGTAAGGTGAATTTTTCCCTTAACAAAATGGCCGAGATTCCTACGGCGAGTAGAGGGCCAAGGTACAATAAAAAAACGGCATTTGCCAATGTAGTGCTGTTGATTGCATTGGTGTAGCATAAGATTGCCATAGCCATTAAAATACCTGTTACCAGAAGGGGGTAGGGGTATTTTGATAGCTTGATGTGGTTGGTCGCTTTTTTCCAGTATAAAAAGCAAACTAAAAATACCAGGCCAATACTTAGTCTTGCAAATGTCACTATGTACTCGTTCGCGGAAATATTTCTTACGAAGACACCGAGCGGGCTCATCAGCATGACGGACGTTATTGCGGCGGTATATCCAATGATTTTCGGGTGCTCTATTTTCATGCTATTAAGGTATTAAGGTATTGCATTATAATTCTAAAATCAGCTTACCGTTTAAATCCAAGGTTAAGGTGCCGAGATTGTTAAGTAGTGGCGCTTTTCCCGCTTTCCCTCAAAAGGTGGTGTGCGAAGGCACTGTGAATCGCACTTAGCCTGCATTTTTCACAAGATTTGCGCAATCTCGCTTGTTACTTTATTCCATATCGAATCCTATCCCATTGGAATTAGAGTTTGTATTACGCACCTTCAAATATCCGACGTGTAACTAATATCCTGCGCGATATTTGCGTGCTTCTGTGAAAAATACTGGCTAGAGTCCGATAGTGAACCATCATCGAGGTGTGGTCAAACGCACGATACTGCATTTGTGAAACCTAACGCCAATCCTCGCTAAGGTTTTGTCGTCATGGCTGGGTAGGAAAGCTACACAGAGATGCTATTGGTAGGTGTTTCGTGGAGGTGTATACCTGAATCATGCGTGCTAGGGTCGACCATTGTCCTGCACAGTTTATTTGGGTTTTTCCCCGCTGCCGAGGCCGGTTAAGCATCACTATTTTATAGGCAGTTGAGTCTTTATAGGTGGTTGAGTCGATTCCCACAAGGGTGAACTTCTGAAGCCAGGATATAGCTTCAGAAGTTCAGTCAAATGTGATTAATAATGTACTTAACGTAGTCGGCGATTGTTTTGATCCGTGATTCGCAATTCGTACTTGTCTTCAAACCCGTGGAGCATGAAGCCGGTTACCATCACGCCCCATAGTCCAGTTGCGGGGTCGGTAATGGTGACCCGCTCCGGTATGTCTAAGGTAGCACCATCAAAGTTAGGCTGTTGAGATGGGTCGATGAGAATTAAGTCAATGTCATGGGGGGGATAGTGTCCCCAATCAGCCTTCCAGGAAAGTTCGAAATTCAGTTCGGTTACTTTAGGGCCAACGTCGACCTCAAAAAAGTCTGCTTCATCATCGAGAAGTCTGCCTTTGGCGAATCGCTTGGCAAGTTTTCTTTCTGTTGCCGATAATTTGATTTTGGCTGAGACGTTCCCGGCATTAGTCCAGTCGCCCATAATGGCCAGACGCAGTAATCCGCTTTGTGGTTTTTCAATAGTGAACTGAGTATTTTCCTGAATGCGCTCATCCAGCAATATATCGTTAATTGAGGTTGGAGCATCCAGGAGCGTCATTAGAAAAGCATCACCGAAGATTGGGTTCTGTTGCGCTTCGGGTAAGCTGGCGTGATAATTGGTGATCTTGATAGTGATTTGGTCTATTTCCAATTCGCTTTCGATAAAGAGATGAGTGACTTCGCCGGGGCGCAAGGTTACTCTTTTGGTGTAGGTTTCATCGTCTTCCAGTTCAATAACATTCAGGTCTAGATCACTGATGTTGTCCGCAATTTCGACAGGTTTATCTTCTAACTCAGGCAGCGATGGAATGTCTGCCTCCAATTCGTCATCCATCAATAGCGACAGGGCGGCAGGTAGGTCGACGAACCCATTTCCCTGGTCAATGGCGTGAATGGAAAAATTATCGAATATCTTATCGTTTGCCGATGTAATGAGTGCGCTTCTAATTTGAGCGGCTTCGCTATCTGGCTTTGCCTGCCATAACAACGCTGCAGCACCGGCTGTGGTCGGTGCGGAAAATGATGTGCCGGAAATTAACGTAATTTCACCGTTAGTGTCCTGTACAAAGGAGGCCAGTCCATTGGCAACTACATGCAAGCCGATGCGACCGTCAGCAGTGGGGCCACGTGAACTAAAGGGGGCAATCTGAATGTTATTGTTGGGCCTGAATGCGATACCCTGACCTAAGCCAAGTTGCAAGTCTCTCAGAATACGTTCATGCTGAGGTGTGTTCGCGGCACCAACTGTTAAGGAGCCGACACTGGTGCCGGGGCTGCCTCCGGTGATTGCTGCAAACCCTTCATTACCAGAGGCAGCGACAACCGTGATTCCTTGTTTTAGCATTTGCAAGGCCAACTGGTCTTCCAGTGCCCATCCTGGGAAAAGGGTGGGGCCGCCGAGACTCATGTTAACCACTTGTATATTGAGGGAGTCATAGATATAAGGGTTTTCTTCAGAGCCATCGCCTGCTACAGGTGTTGAGGGCATCCCATTGTCAAAATTACGTTTAAGCGTGAGCGCGCGGTCCATGGCCGCAATAATAACGGAGGCTGATGCACCGGCTCCATCGGCTGCGAAGACCTTCATTGCGTAAATTTTAGCATCAGGCGCACTGCCCATCATTGGGATTAATGATTCGGTATCCGTAAACGGAAAAATGCTGTCAGGGGCATGGATCTGTATGCTTTGCGCTATAGCGGCGTCATTGGGAACAACGATACCCAGGTGTGCGGCTATCATGCCCCCGACCCAGGTGCCATGGGCGTCATTTTTAGTGCTGGTTGCGGATGGTTCGTCGATTAGTTCGACAAAATTTTCACCACCAATAACGGAGCCGGATAATGCAGGCACCAGGTTGTCATTGTTTGCCGTGCCGCTATCGATGACCGCGACGATGATGCCTTCGCCCGTTAGCCCTTCGGCATGAAGTTCTGTTGCTCCAATGAGTTGATTGTTGAAATTATAACCCTTAGGCAGAACGGGCAGGTAGTTACCAATGGTAGACTGATTGAGATTGACCGTCGTCATCCTATTCGGACCCACGGCTTTTTTAATACTTATGTTATGCCGCGGTGTGGGTTTTGCGACGATGCTGTCTTTAGCAACGGCTTTAATGGTCTTACTCGTTTGAATATCCTGGGTAAAATTAGCCGGTACAGTGGCTGCCAGCGCTGCTATGTTCTGATAAACATGGGTGACGGTGCCACCGGCATGCTTGATGCTGCTGGCTGTGCTCGCACAATCACTACTACATTGAATGAGGACATTTTCAACGGTAGCAATTGGTGATGTTTTTTGTGAATTTGTTTCCTCACTGCACGCACTAAGTGTTAATACCGCGGTAATAACAACGCCAAAACAGTAGCCTGTCGGTGATTTACCTTCCATGATTGAGTCCCCCTGGGTTTTTTTTTGTTAACAAATTGAAGATATTGATTTTTGTGTTAGTAGGTTGTTGTATTGGCGTATTGATATCGTTTATTTCTAATTTTATACGTTGAGTATTGTGTTTTGAGCTAATGTGCTTGGCCGTTAGCATATTTTGATGTTGCCCGCGCGATGAGCTTGGATAGCAACGATACTGCGGCTTCAACTACTTTAGGTTATCTGGCTGGAATACGGATGGCAACTTTAATTTCTGTCCTTTTTATGCCTACGTATTGACTAAGTAGTTAGGCGTGGTTCCGGGTATTATCGGTAAAACGATTATCTGTAAAAGTATTATCTGTACAAATATTATGTGTAAAAGTATGGTCCATAAAAACGTAATTATTAAAGGGATAGTTATTATAAAGATAGTTATTAAAAGACAGTTATTAAAACATAATTGCTAAAAACAGAGTCAGTGAATGTGCGGTACTAACGAAAAGGTGGAATACCTTTGGCAGGGAAGCGGTACCACAGGTTTATTTTTAGGCAAACCTGTTGGTGCCGATGATGTGGCGCCTAGAAGTACCAGGTCAGCTCAATTTTCAGGTGGTCGTCGTCTCTCAGGGCATAAAGCGGGTCACCTGAATCCATATTGGAGAATGTTCTAATTTCCAGATCGAGCTTCCAGGCATCGCCCAGACGTCTGCTGGCTTCTACGTTCAATAAACGGCCATTATTATCCAAATCAATAATTACCCCGGCCAGCACTTCAGTGGATTGCACGTCATTAAGCGTAATGCGGGCGCCTAGCATCAGGTCATTTTGGAAGGCGGAGGATGCCGCTTCATCGCGGTCATCGTAGAGATATTCGCTGATAATGCCAAGGTCTGCAGAGGTATCAAATAATCCTACCAGGGTATATTCAAAGCCACCGGTTAATGCGGCATAGCGTTTGCCCTGGCCGTTTCGCGAAATCATTTCCAGTTTCCATAACCAGTCGTTAGCAATGGTCTGGAGTGATAACCCAGTCTGGTTGATGATATCGTAGATGGGGATGAATGCGGAGCGGTCATTGTTAATAGTAAACCGTGGGTCACGACTGGTGCCATAAAAATGGCTCAAGCCGATATCCCAGTTACCAATAATATGTGACCAACGCATAGCAAGGTCAGTGTGCTTCTCATTATTGCGAGCGTCGTAGATGGCGTTGTTGGTGTCTACCGGCAGTTGAGTTCGCAGCCGTCCTTCCTTGCCAGCGAAGGTGCGTTCGCGAAATCCGGGGAGCATAAAGAGGTCGAGAGTGCCCCAGTCATGTATTAACGCCAGGTTAATCATGGGTTGACCAAGTTTGTCCTCACCATCGACGTTTTCTACCGCGTCAGTTTGGTTGATAATATCCACCAGGTGTTGTGATTCAGTGACGCCCCAAAATACCTTACGAATGCCAGCACGCAGTTCCCAGGTGTCACTGACTTTAATCCAGCTTAGTTCCCGAATATCGGCGTGTGTTCTTTCATCATCGTGCTGATCGACTCGCAGAAAGGGGATAAAAAGAATGTTTTGCCTGCCATTATCCCATTCGCGGAAATATTCCGGTTGTGCGGACGCCGAAACATAATTACGATGCTGGTCACTAAAAAGCGCGGATCGAGCAAAACTGCGCGTTTCTACGGCGACGTTGCCGGACCACTCGCCACTGGCATTGGCCGTGATCGGTAGCAACAAGGTGCCTGCCAGTACGGTCATGAGGCGAGTACGACTTCGACGGGTACCACGTCGACTTTGGTTGCATGGTGCTGGCGAGTTAGACATTAACGGGCTCGTTTCAAGGTGTTTTGGTCAAAATCGCGTTCGGTAAAGCCGTTTCCGAACTTATAGTCTGACCACAGCAGCGTCGTGCTTTTATGGGTGATATGATTGATCATTTCCATGCGGTCTGGGCGCCAGAACTTGTTCAAATATTGTTTGTAGTCATAATAAGTGAGTGTTTTTAGCTTATCGCCTTTGCGGTCGTAAAAGACAATTTTCAAGGGTTGATACATATTTTTGTCTATCCAGGCCACTTGCCTGGTATACCCCGAGTGTTCATACGAGGGGTAACGTTCCAGTACAAACACGTCACTGCCCTCGTAGGTTTCATCGTTGAGCCATTTGTAGGTGTATTTGTCGATCTCCTGAGAAGTGATGTCCTCGTAGGCAAATTCACTGCCCATAAAAGGCCCGGATTTGTTGTTTGATGAAATCCGTTTGACGCGTTTTAAGGCTGGCAAAAACAACCATTGATCATCTGGTGTCTTGGCATGCGTGTAGCTTAAAAATGCCGTCCCTTTCACATCCCGCGGGCTGTCAAAGATAGACAGTGCTTTGTCGCCATCACCGATTACTTCCAATTGCCGGTTGCGTATATTGCGCTGCGTTTCCTGGCCCTGTCGGTTACGCAAGATCATATTGAGTGATGATTGTTGATCCTGCCAGCCTGTATCGCGCTTGTCAGCTTCGATGGCAATTGACAGACCCTTGTTTTCTGGTGTTTCCGCCCACGCACTAAGCGGAGGCAGGGCTAGCAACGCCAGTAGCAGAATCCGTTTTTTCATGGTTTTTCTCCTCAAGTTTCATTAATAGTGACGGTAAGAATAAGAAATCAGCAATGAGTGCAAAAACAATAACGATGGCGGTTAAGGTACCCATGTCGGAGTTAAGCTTGAAGCTTGAGAACGCCAGCACGATGAACCCCACCACGAGTACAATGGTGGTGGTTAATAAGGCCATACCCACGGTATTAAAGGCATAGCGTGTTGCTTGTTGCGCATCGAATTGTTTTTCACGCCGGGCACGAAGGTATTTGCTTAAGAAATGGACGGTATCATCCACCACGATGCCCAGTGTCATTCCAGCTACGACGGATAACGCCAACCCGACTTCGCCTACCAGAATGCCCCACAACCCAAACCCCATGGCGGCTGGCACTAAGTTCGGGATCATACTGATAAAACCAATTTTAAAGGAGCGCAGTGCAAAAATGAGTATGATGGAAATTAATATCAGCGCAATGGTCGTTCCCAATAGCATACTCTTTATATTCTTTTTACCGATATTGGCAAACATCATGGTGGTGCCGGTGCCTTTCGCTTGCTTGATCGTGGTCGTGTTATTGGCTAACCACGTTTGTACACGCGATTCCAGGTCGAGTAAGTCGTTAGTCGACATGGTTTGTAACGTCGCAGTGAATCGCGTGGCGGATTTGTCAATGTTGATTTGGTTGTTCAAGTCCAGGCCATAAGGTAAAGACATTTCGTAGAGCAGTAAATATTGTGCAGCGAGATCGCGCTCGCGGGGTTGGTGATACCAGGTTGGATCATCGCCGTGCATATTTTTATTTAGCCGGTTCATGATGTCGGTGTAGGAGTTTATATGTATGGTTTCAGGTTGTTGACGATACCAGTCGGCAAACTTGGCAACGTCCTCCATGAATTCTGGGTTGCTGATACCACCTGATTCACCGGTTTCAAGGGAATAATCAATCACGTACAAACCGCTCAGATTCTTAGTGAAATAATCAGCATCTGCACGAAAGTCAACGGTGTGGTCAAAATAGTTCACGAATACGTCGTTTAATTCATTGCGGGGTATAAACGCGACTAAGGTAACCACCACGGCGAGCATTCCCCACATAAGAGTCTTGCGTTTAGCCACGACAAAATCGCCTAACTGAGCCATGATCCGTGAGCCCTTGGTGTGTTCTTGTACGCGCACTTTGACGGGCATTAATGACATGAAGGCAGGTAGAAAGGAGACACTGAGAAAAAACGAAGCAACGACGCCAATGGCCACCATATTGCCTAAATGGTTAAAGGGAGGAACATCGCCAAAATTCATCGACAAAAAGCCCAGCGCCGTTGTAGCGCTGGCGAGAAAGACCGGTTGCATATTGATGCGAAGGCTTTCCACCATCGCGTCCTTTTTCTCCATGCCGTGGCGCATCTGGTGTAAAAAGGTGACAAGTATGTGAACAGCGTTGGCGATGGCTATGGTTAACACAATGGTTGGTGTGGACGCTGAGGGCGGGGTAATGGGGAAACCCAGGTAACCGCCGATGCCCATTGCGGTCATGATGGAGAAGATAATAACCACTAAGGTGCCAAGTGTGCCGGTGAAGCCTTTTAGCATTAATCCGAGGGTGACGAGCATTAATATAAAGCTCAAGGGTACCAGAAATTGCATATCCGATTGAGATGCCTCAGAAAAAGCATTGTTCATCATCACCATGCCACTGAGACGAACTTCTATGTTTGGGTATTTTTCTATGAATTGGTTCGCGAGGTCTCTGGCGAAAACAACAATTTCGGGCACCTCTGCCGCAGGGTTTTCGCCAGGTAATTGTACCGTAACATTAACACCGGTAACATGCCCCGATTCCGAGATCAGGCGTCGCACTAACAGTGGTTCGTTTAAGGAAATCTCTCGCACCTTGTTAATGGATTGATCATCTAGAGTGTCCGTCTCAGGTACAAGATCCCGAACGATGAGGTCATCCCCGTTGGCTTCGGTATGCTGGAAATTGGATACGGAGTCTACACGGATGGAGTAGGGGATTTGCCAGGCCGCTTTGGTAAGCTCCTGTACCATGGTGAGTGTTTCAGGGTTAAATACCGTGCCGTTCTTAGGCGTAACGATAAAGATAACGTTATCATTTTTTGTGTATACTTTTTCGAGGGAATCAAATGCCAGCAGTTCCGGGTTGTCTGCACTGAAAAACACGCGATAATCGGTGGTAAATCCTAAAAAACGTCCACCACTCGCTGCAGCAAATACCAACATAAGGGTTAGCAATATAACGATGAATGGATGGTTGACCACCCAGCGGGCATAACGGGTAACGCCGGAATCTACTGTCATTGTTAAATCTCCTTCCGTCAACGCAATGCTTGAGCGTTGATATTTGTTAAGGGACGCCGGAATCCGTTACTCTTGTACCGAACGTCATAAATGATGAATGAAATGAATAATATTCACACAGCTGCTAAATTTTTTTGTTTCGTTATCTACTCTTGTTGCTTTGCACCCGTTGCTTTACATCGATGCTATAGCGGTAGATCCGAAATAATCGACTCCTGTTTGGTTTTTGCGCTAAAGTAAGGTTGCGCTAATAAGTCAGTTAGGTTTGATGCTTTAGGAGGCCGCTCAATAATAGTGAAACCAAATTTTTTGCTTTGCGTTCAAAGGCTTCTCGGGAAAATATCGGCATTAACAAGGGGACGTCAAATACTGTAATTGCGGTTAATATGGCTTCTGCAGTGACGTCAAGGTCGGTCACGTCAAACTCACCGCTGCGATTGCCATCCTTTAAAAGCGTAATGAGTAACGCTTGTTTTTGAAAATAATGCTGATCCACAATATCCAGACGTTCATGGCAAATGGCAATGACCATTTCGTTCATACGGGGGGTGTCTGACCACTGTGTGTGTGTATGATTGAATGTTGTCATTACAAATGAGAATAATCGTTCGGCCCCCGATAACTTGTTGTTTAATATCACTTTTTTTAAGCCTTCGATGTCTTTGTCGAGACAGTCACAAGCAAGACTTGCACCGATGGCGAGCTTATTTTCAAAATAGCGATAAAGATTCGCCGCTGACATAGAGCAGTCTTTTGCGATTTCAGCCATGGTGGTTTTGTTATAACCGTATTGCCTAAATCGGTTTTCCGCGGCTTCTAAAATCTGTTCGCGAATGTCTTCGGTTAAGTTTTCTTTTGTATTCTCCATATCAATGCAGTTTAGTCCCTAAATAATGAACAATCAATAAAATATTCAGTATTTTTCCTTGGGCCGATTTTCTGTATTGAACATTACAAGATCACGATCTGAGGGATGATATTACGAAGGTGGTTACAGAGCATTTACGTTCATCTTTTTATATGAGTGCGCCAGTTGGGGGGGGCGGCGGCGTTTAATGTCATTGTGGGGAGGGGGATTACCACGTCCTTTGATAGATACGGTTAACCTGGCTGCATTATTTTTTATGGTGGCGCAATCAAGTTCGCGGGACTTTCGTTTTACTTGTTAATAATGCGCATTAGAATCTTTATTTAGATGAACCAGGGGTCGTTTTCGATGAATAACCCTACGGTTGTATTGGTTGAGAACGATCTTTGGGTTTAGATTAGATAAAGGGTTTAGATTAAATAAAAGTAATACAAATTAGACGTTAAACACGTTAGTTGTTCAACAAACTCTATTAAGCGAGGACTATAATGAAGATTATATCGGGTGCATTACTGGCGATTTGCCTGGGTTTATCTCAAGTTACGGTGGCAGGAGACGATCCGTCCATTAAAGGCCAACAACGCCTGGATATTAAAACCGCAATGGGTAATCACATTGGAGAACACCTAATAAGTGGAAAGTATGTGATATTTGATGCGAAAAATGGTGCACTAAAAAAACTTGAGTTAAAGGAACTTCACAACGGTGTTGTTAAGAAGGGAGATTATTTTGTGAGTTGTGCCGATTTTGTTGATGAGAAAGGTAAACTCTATGATTTGGATTTTTTGGTGACGAAAAAAGGGACTCAGTATCGCGTTATACAATCACTGGTCCATGCTGTTGATGGAGATAAACGCCCGTATCATGTGGAAGGGTAATCTCTGGGGATTCGTTAAATGACGGATAGGGACTTGTTGCTCGCCGGATTTCGATATGCTTACTCTCTGGCAAATCGGCATCACGATGCCGAAGACCTGGTACAGGAAGCGTGGGTTCGTATATCGGCTTTACACGGTTCGGTGCCCAACAAGTCTCTGCTTTTTACGGTTATTAGAAATATTTTTATTGATCAGTATCGGCGAAAAAACCTGGTCATTATTGAGTCGCTCGAAGGTGTGGCAGAGCCGGCAGGGCTGGATGTTGAGTTAGAGTTTACCATGGATGCCGAGGTTATCGACAGGGCGTTGAACCAGCTCAGGCCGGAAGAAAGAGAGGCCATTTTTCTCAATGTTGTCGAGGGATATACCGCAAAGGAAATTGCAACATTAACTGATAAATCGCGAAATACTATTTTAAGTTTATTGCATCGGGGCAAGCAAAAATTGGTTCAATTATTTAGTCAGGAATCGAGTAATGACCAAAACCTGGCTTAATGATGCTGTGGCTCGAGGCGAGGTTTGGTCATGACTATTGTGACGTTTAATAGAGATTGTTAATGGACAAGCTTGATAAGTCAATTAAGGGCTATTATTTGGATAAGCGATTGTCGGCGGATTCGATCGATCGCATACTCGATAAAGGTCATCAGGTCGCACAGGATAGCGTATCTGAAAAATCGAGTGCCAATAAACGACGTGTTAACAGGCTATTGAATGTTTCAATATTAAAACGATTTGCTGCTCGCCAGTGGTGGGCGTCTGCGGTGGCGGCGTGCTTGTTGATGGTGGTGCTTGTGGCGCAATCGTATTATTTTCAGCGTAGCGTGTCAGAGATGGTGCTTGCAGAAATTGCCATGAATCACAATAAGCACCTGGATGTGGAGTTTCCTTATAATGATTACGAGGTTCTGCGTGTTGCCATGAATCGTTTGGATTTTTCATTGATTCCCCCGGCGCGCTTGCCGAAACAGTTTGTGTTGGTTGGTGGGCGATATTGTTCCATACAAGGCAAGTTGGCCGCTCAGTTAAAGGTAAAAAATAATAATACGGGCAGTGTATCCACATTATATGTTACGGCGTTAACCGATAATCTGAAAAAAATCGATTCCGAGCGCTTAGTTTATGACAATGTAACGATAAAGCTGTGGCAAGACGAAAGTCATTTTTATGGGCTGGCTACCGATGCGTAATGTTACGCCGGTGCCATTAGTTAGCTTGTTGGCCTTGTATATTGGTCTTGTATAGAGGTTGCGACGTTGCTGCTGGCTATTATTGGTGAAATCGTTTTAGCCAGTAGTCGTGTATGCGATTGTCGGGGGTTAATTCAGGATGAAAGCTTGCTGCCAGATGGTGGCCTTGGGCAATTAACACGGGTTGTTCCTGGTGTCTGGCTAATACGGTTATTTCATGACTTAGCTGAGTGACGCCTGGGGCACGAATGAACATTGCCCGAAACGGTGGGCCTTCCGGGTCAACGTTTAAGTGTAGGTTGCTGCTAAAACTTTCCCTCTGGGTGCCATAAATATTGCGTTGTACCTCAAAATCCATGATCTGGAGTGCTTCTACGTCGTGCCCGGTTGCGGTTGACGACATCAGTATCATACCAGCGCAGGTCCCCATCACGGGGTATTCAGCCGCGAATGATTTTAGTGCATCAACCAGATTACCGGTCCGTAACAAGTGGGTCATGGTGGTGGATTCACCACCGGGAATAATCAGCGCCGAGCAGCGTTTTAGTTCGTCACGACGCCGTACCGGTTGGGTCTTATACCCAAGCGATTGTAGAATATCGATATGTTTTTGGAAGGCGCCCTGCAATGCCAGGACGCCGATCGTTTTGCTTGTCACCGCTCGTTATTACCCTTAGCTATTTTTTTAGTAATCATCCTGCATTATTACCGGCTATTCTCACTGACCACTACCAGCCTCGGTTTGCCAAGCGTTGTTCCGGTGATAGTTCTGAGAGATTAAGTCCCTTCATGGCAGGTTGTAAGCCGGTGCTGACTGCCAGCAGTTGCTCTGGATCGTTATAATGCGTGGTTGCTTTTACGATCGCGGCGGCGCGTGCGGCAGGATCGTCTGATTTGAAGATACCTGAGCCAACAAATACCGTTTGTGCGCCCAGTTGCATCATTAACGCTGCATCTGCGGGCGTAGCAATACCGCCAGCTGAAAAATTAGGGACTGGCAAGGTACCATGCTGCGCTACATAACAGACTAGTTCATAAGGTGCACCTAGTTCTTTTGCTGCGGTCATTAATTGTTCCTGGCGCAAGCTGCCAAGTCTCTTGATATCGTCTTGAATTTGCCGCATATGACGAACTGCCTCAATGATGTCGCCACTTCCAGCTTCGCCTTTGGTGCGGATCATCGCTGCGCCTTCGCCCACGCGCCTCAGTGCTTCACCCAAATCGGTTGCGCCACAAACAAAGGGTACTTTGAACTCATGCTTGTAAATATGATTTTTGTCATCGGCAGGGGTTAACACTTCACTTTCGTCGATAAAATCGACCCCCAGGGCTTCCAGAATTTGTGCTTCTGCAAAGTGTCCAATACGGCATTTCGCCATTACCGGGATGGAAACTGCCTTTTGGATGTCTTTGATCATTGCGGGGTCAGACATTCGGGCAATGCCGCCATCTTTACGGATATCCGCAGGAATTCTTTCCAGGGCCATGACCGCAACGGCACCTGCCTGTTCGGCAATGGCTGCCTGTTCGGCGTTGGTGACATCCATGATAACGCCGCCTTTTAACATCTCCGCCAGTCCGATCTTGATGGTAAATTGTTCGGGGTCGATGTTTGCAGGTGTTTTGTATAATTCAGACATGGTATTCGCAATCCTATTAATTAGTCAGCTAAAGAGTTAAAAGCAGGGCATAGCATACCGTGAAAGTCGTTTTTTAACCATACCTTGTCCCATTAATTGGCTAACAAATCCGGTGGAAAAGGATGTCGGTCTTCCAGTGAAAACGACGAAATTTTTGTTATATCGATGTATGATTAGTCGTTTAGGAATTGCCACAGGGCTTAATTGCGAGTGCGTGATGTGGTCTGGTTTAGCCAATAATCTATCTGTTTTCAGTGATGCCGATAATGGTATATCAATGCTCATCGGGTGAGATGGGTTATTTAATTTCCACTCGTGGTTTGAAGAAGGCGTCGCTGAGAGAAGCTAAAGCGTGCTTTAGGCCTGGGACTTCGTTAGTGAGCCGGCTCGATGGGTGTCTCGATAGCGAGTTCCGGTAGTGAGTTCCGGTAGTGAGTAGGGATGGCGTAGCGGTTTTTGCTGTAGGGTACGGTAATATTTAGGGTTTATTCAACGTGGCCTTATGCTGAATGGAGGTAGGGTAAAACCCTGGGCTGGCCAATTTATGATCGAGCCATGGTAATGGTGTTGCAGGTGATTGTGGCATCAAGATCGGTAGCGGTTTTTTATTTCATCACCGGTTTATAGCGGTTGTGAAGGTCACGTTAGCTTTCTGGCACTGAGCGCGATCATGGATATTTAGTATGAAATACAATACTATGGCGCAGGGCTAATCAGGCAGTTCGATCGTGTGGAACTTGTGGATACCCGGTGCCTAGTTGATACGAATGCGGCAGGACCGTTGGATGACGGGCTCGTCTTAATCGCTTCAGGGAAGGTAAGTTGGAGGTTTGGGGTGGTCGAATTGGTTCGACGTGTCGTGTCTTGCGGGATAGCGAGTGAATTTGGCGGGCGCCGATGATTTATGGGCTTAGGCATTACGGTAAAATAGTACACACTAATTTGGCGTAATATTCACATGAATAAACCTTTGATGACGTTTTGTGTCCCACATTTATAAGCGTTTAACTTTTTGTAGTGATTCTAAAGGTTTAAACGCCATTGCCGATAGCGTATGGGACGGCGACCTAAGTAATTTTGGCGTAAGAATAATTTAAACTATGCTTAAAGAAAGGGATTAAAAATACGTGTTTTTGAATGTTACCAATCTGGCCTCACTGCGCGAAATTAAGCGGCATCACCATTGCGTACATCGTATCTCACACGGTGGTTTCGCCTTATGATGAAACGTTTGCGACGCGATAGTCATCTATTTAGCCAAAATGCCCCGTTTGTTGAAGAGCTCTATGCTGACTATTTAAGAAAACCCACGTCAGTATCGGAGGATTGGCAACAGTTTTTTCAACAGCTACGAGTTAACGGTACTCCATATACGCCAGAGCCCGACCACCGCGCGGTGCGTGACGAGTTTGCTCGTTTGAGTCGAGAGTCTCGCCATCCTGTGTCGCGTTATGGCAATGCACTTAGTCGGGATGCGGAAAGCAAGCAAGTACAAGTGTTGCAGCTGATTAACGCATATCGTTTTCGTGGGCATCAAATGGCGGATCTGGATCCTCTGGTGTTGCATTCCAATGAGCAGGTTCCCGAGCTTGACTTGGCCTATCACAAACTCTCCGAGCAGGATTTGGACACCGTTTTTAATACCGGTTCCCTCGCCGGTCCACGGCAGGCAACCTTACGGGAAATCCTTGATACCTTGCGTGTCACGTATTGTGGCCACGTAGGGGTCGAGTACATGCATATTACGGATACCGAAGAAAAACGTTGGATTCAACAGCGCTTGGAAAGTATGCGTAGTACGCCGGAATTTTCCACCGAACATCGTTTGCAGATACTGGAGCGCGTGGTTGCTGCCGGCGAGTTTGAAAAATATTTACATACGCGTTACGTGGGCCAGAAGCGCTTTTCATTAGAAGGGGCCGAGAGTTTAATACCCATGCTGGATGAGCTGATCCAGCGAGCTGGCGAACACGATGTTACCGAAATTGTCATGGGAATGGCACATCGTGGTCGATTGAATGTGTTGACGAATATATTAGGAAAAGCGCCCAGCAACTTGTTTCAGGAGTTCGAAGGTATCGCGGAACCTAGCCCTAATGGCGGTTCGGGGGATGTGAAATATCACCTGGGCTTTTCATCGGATATTCATACGCCGGGTGGCATCGTACATTTGGCACTGGCGTTTAATCCCTCTCACTTGGAAATTATCAGCCCTGTCGTAGAAGGCTCAGTGAGAGCCAGGCAAGAACACAGAAACGACAAACTGGGCAATCGCGTGTTGCCGGTTCTGGTCCATGGCGATGCGGCATTTGCCGGTCAAGGCGTGGTAATGGAAACCTTTCAAATGTCGGAAGCGCGGGGATTTACCACGGGCGGCACGATTCATCTTATTATTAATAACCAGATTGGTTTTACCACCAGTAATCCGTTGGATGCGCGTTCCACGGTTTATTGCACCGAAGTTGCCCGTATGGTTCAGGCACCTATTTTTCATGTTAATGGTGATGACCCGGAGGCGGTAGTATTTGTCATGCAGCTAGCGCTGGATTATCGTATGAAGTTTCACAATGATGTGGTGGTGGACATGGTTTGTTACCGTCGCCATGGCCATAGTGAAGCCGATGAGCCATTTGCGACTCAACCCGTTATGTATTCAAAAATTAAAAAGCATTCGCGGGTTAGTGACCTAAATGCGGACTGCTTGAATGATAAGGGGCTGGTCAAAATTGATGACGTGGATCAGATGGTACAGGCTTATCGGGATAAGCTCGATGAAGGCCAGCTGGTGGCACCCAATATTGTGACCGATGCGTTTGAAAAACCTCACTGGGTGGACTGGCGTCCGTACGTCACCGCGAAGCTGGACGAGCAAGTGGATACCACGATCGGGCGGGAGGAAGTGATCCAGTTGATGCAACGTTTATGCAAAATGCCACTTGGACTATCACTGCATACACAGGTGGAACGTATACACAAAAGTCGGCTTCAAATGGCCGCTGGTGAGGTTGCGCTGGACTGGGGTTTTACTGAAACATTGGCCTATGCCTCCTTATTAACAAAAGGTTGTCCTGTGCGTGTGTCAGGCCAGGATTGCGGGCGTGGTACGTTTTTTCATCGTCATGCCATTATTCATGATCAAAAAGACGGGCACTATCATACGCCGTTAAAAAATCTCACTAAAGATCAGGCAGAATTTACAATTATTGATTCCTTATTGTCAGAAGAGGCCGTGCTGGGCTTTGAATATGGTTACAGTACCGCTGCGCCCTATGCCTTGGTGATTTGGGAAGCGCAGTTCGGTGATTTTGCTAATGGTGCGCAGGTGGTGATCGATCAGTTTATCAGCTCGGGTGAATCAAAATGGGCACGATTAAGCGGTTTGGTTATGTTTTTGCCTCACGGTTTCGACGGACAGGGGCCGGAGCACTCCTCAGCCAGGCTGGAGCGCTATCTTCAGTTGTGTGCTGAGGATAATATGCAGGTTTGTATGCCGAGTGTGCCCGCACAAATGTTTCATCTATTACGTCGGCAGGCGTTGCGCAAACTGCGTAAGCCGCTTATTGTCATGTCGCCAAAAAGCTTATTACGGCACAAGTTATCAACCTCATCCCTTGAGCAGATATGCGATGAGGGTTTTTTACCCGTTATTGGTGACGACAGTACAGACAACGATAATGTGTCGCGCGTTGTTGTTTGTTCAGGTAAGGTTTATTTTGACTTGCTGGATGCACGGCGGGAAAGGGGGGTAGATAATATCGCATTGATTCGCGTGGAGCAGATTTATCCCTTTCCCAAGGCGGATCTTCAGAAACAATTAGCTTATTACCCCCACGCAAAACAGGTGCTATGGTGCCAGGAAGAACCCAGTAACCAAGGGGCGTGGACATTTGTGCAGCCGTTACTGGGTGAATTGATCACTTCATCGCAGTCGTTGCAGGTTGCAAGCCGGCCACCATCAGCTTCACCCGCGGTGGGTTATTATCAAAAACATATTGAGCAACTACAAGCATTGGTAAACGAAGCGCTAGGTGAATTAAGCGCTAAGTAAATAAGGTAGCCGGGGCATTGCTTGGTAGGGAGAGTTAACAATGTTAATTGAAGTAAAAGTACCCATATTGGCGGAGTCGATAGCTGAGGCGACGATTGCCTCGTGGAATAAAAAAGCGGGCGAGTTTGTTGCCAGGAACGAAAGTCTGGTGGACATGGAAACCGACAAAGTGATGTTGGAAATAGTAGCGCCTAATGATGGGGTCTTAAAAGAGATTCGCAAAGAGGAGGGGGCTAATGTGTCTAGCAACGAAGTTATTGCGGTAATTGACACTGAGGCAAAAGCGGCGAATAACGAAGCCACTCATAACGAAGCCACCAATAACAATGTCCGAAAAATTAATAACACGACCGCAGCGTCTGTGCAGTCAAGTAACGGATCGTTGGTGTCCCCCGATTTTTCCAGGAATGATGCGTTAAGTGATTTAAGCCCTGCCGTGCGCAAACTTGTGGCGGAACATCAACTGGACCCCCATCGCATTAAAGGTTCGGGCAAGCATGGGCGAATTATTAAATCCGACGTGTTGGATTATATCGAGCATATTGCTGTAGTTCAGGATGAACCTGTGGCTCAGGTGACGGCGGGGCCACAGCCGACGTCCACTCAATCGCTTGCCGGGTTACCGTCTCCATTGTTGGTGGATGATTCACGCCCAGAAAAACGGGTGCCGATGAGCAGGTTACGTGCGCGTGTTGCCGAGCGCCTTAAGGAAGCACAAAACACCGCAGCAATTTTGACCACGTTTAATGAAGTTAACATGAAACCCGTAATGGATTTGCGGAACAAATACAAAGAAAAGTTTCTTGAGCGTCACGATGCCAAGCTTGGGTTCATGTCTTTTTTTACCAAAGCGGTGGTTGAAGCCTTAAAGGAACTCCCCATTATTAATGCTTCCACAGAAGGTGATGAAATTATCTATCATGGTTATTACGATATTGGCATAGCCGTGAGTTCACCACGGGGGCTGGTCGTCCCCATTTTACGCAATGTGGATGAAATGAGCTTTGCAGATATTGAAGTGGCTATTCAGTCTTACGGTAAAAAGGCGCGTGAGGGTAAATTGTCGCTGGAGGATTTGACCGGTGGTACCTTTAGTATTTCCAATGGCGGTGTTTATGGTTCGATGCTATCTACCCCTATATTAAACCCGCCTCAAAGTGCAATATTAGGCATGCATAATATCGTTGAGCGCCCTGTTGTTGAAAATGGAGAGATAGTTATTCGTCCAATAATGTATGTGGCGTTGTCTTATGATCATCGTATCATTGATGGGCACGATGCAGTCTTGTTTTTAGTGGCCGTAAAACAGGCTATTGAAGACCCAACCCGAATGTTATTGGCAATATAACAGAGAGCTTGTTGTCAAGAACCAGGGGCAATATTCATTTTGCTCTGCTAATAGTGGTTTGTGCTCAATTTATGTCGATATTAGTTTGTAGCGATATTTATGCCTGTTTGTTAACGAGAATTGTTAGCAAAAATGGCTCAAACAAATGATTAAAAATGTGAGGCCCAATCATGGCGGATTACGATGTGGTAGTGATAGGTGCTGGCCCCGGCGGCTATGTTGCGGCGATTCGTTGTGCGCAGTTAGGGTTAAAAACAGCGTGTATTGAGCAATGGATTAATAGCGCGGGCGAACCTGCTCTGGGGGGGACCTGCCTCAATGTGGGTTGTATTCCTTCCAAAGCGCTGCTTGATTCTTCCCATCATTATTACGCCTTGCAGAACGAATTCAAGCACCATGGCATTAGTGCGGGTAATGTTGATTTGGATGTGGCCGCAATGATGATGCGCAAGGACAGTATTGTTGAAAAACTCACCACTGGTGTTTCCAGTTTATTTGTCAAAAATAAAGTGGAGTGGATTAAAGGTGCGGCCCGTTTGTTGTCGAACAACACAGTAGAGGTCGCCGGGTTGGGTGGTAGTGAGTCACCGCAGCATTATGTGGCTCATCATATTATCATTGCAACGGGTTCTACCCCTACTGAATTGGAGATGGCACCTTTTGATAACGATTTGATTGTTGATTCAACGGGTGCACTGTCGTTTTCTGAAGTGCCTAAGCGATTGGGTGTTATCGGCGGTGGTGTGGTGGGCTTAGAGCTTGGTAGTGTTTGGAGTCGACTCGGTGCAAAGACTATGATTTTGAACCGAAATCCCCAATTTTTACGGAGTGTTGACCACCAAATTGCGGCAGCCGCACAAAAGGAATTAACCTCTCAGGGGTTGGATATTCGTTTGGGGGTGCATGTTACCAAGATTGAAAAATCAGCCACCGATGTTACGGTACAGTTTGAAGATGCCAATGGAAAACATGAGGTCACCTTTGATAAGTTATTGGTTGCCACCGGTCGACAACCTAACTCAGAACACTTATGTGCGCATGAAGTTGGTCTGAAGATCAATCAACGTGGATTTATTGAAGTTGATGATTTATGCAGAACCAGTTTGCAAGGTGTTTATGCGATTGGTGATGTAGTACGTGGACCGATGTTGGCACACAAAGCTTCGGAAGAAGGTATTGCTGTTGCTGAGATGATAGCAGGCCAGTCCGCACATGTGGACTTTTTTAAAGTACCTTGGGTTATTTACGTATGGCCTGAAATAGCCTGGGTTGGCAGCACAGAAGATCAATTGAAAGAGAAGGGCATCGAGTATAAGTCCGGTTCGTTCCCATTGTGGGCCAATGGACGCGCATTGGCCATGAATGATACCAAGGGCTTGGTGAAAGTGCTTAGCGATGCTAAGACCGACGTTATTTTGGGGGTGCATATTTATGCGCCCAGTGCCTCCGAGTTAATTGGCGAAGCGGTTGTAGCAATGGAGTTTTCTGCTTCAGCTGAAGATCTGGCGCGTACTATACATGCGCACCCAACGTTGTCCGAAGCGATACATGAAGCGGCACTGGCAGTGGATAAGCGGGCGATTCATTTTTAGTTTATTCAAATGAAACCTGAGATTAAATTTCAGGTTTCAAATTCGAGTTAAATGATAACGAGTATCTCAAGGGGCAATACTGTCAGTCGTTAGGCGAACTCCGAGCGGTCCTCTGGGTATATAAAGCTGTTGTTGTTGTCCATTGCGTTCAATGGTGAGTGATACCATGGCGTCTGGAGTGCCTTGCTGGGTGGCACTGGTTAAATCTGTCCAGCTGTATATACGTTTATTGTCATATTTTAGTATGGAGTCGCCAGGTAGAATGCCGGATTGGTTCGCTGGTGAGTTGTTTAGTATGCTGCTTACAATAACTCGGTTTGCTTTTCCCGCCGCATAGAGATAAGCGTCGTATTCCTTGTCATCCAGTTCCGGGCGTACTGATTCCGTCCGTTTGTTTAGTTCATTCATGGCAGTTTGAAATCTTTCTGTGCCCATCCAGCCCTCACGCGTGGCCTGGTCACGTAAGTATAGTTTTTCCATTTCGGCATCTTCGTATAAATTCTTTAAATAATCAGCTTTGGTGGGGTCAATACCTGCTACGACCAGGGCTTGTTCATTAAACCAGTTATTGTCTCTGGGCATGGTTGCATTTTGGCGGGTTCGAGTACGAATGATACGCGAGCTCTCATTTTCTGCTACGGTCTGTTCCGGTGCTGCGGTATCCAGGGCATCTTCCAGTGACGCTAATTTGTTTTCCAAGGTTAAGCGGTGTTCGACTTCAGTCGCTAATTTCGTTTGCAACGAATTTACCTGTTTTTTTAATTGTGCGAGTGATTCAGTTAGCGGTGATCCCGCTGTTGACACGTTGATGTCGTTTTCAACGGTAGAACTTGATGCCAGCGACGAGGTAATGGTGTTGGAGGAGGTATCCGTCGTTGTTCCGGAGTCTGGTGTTGGCTGCAATAGTATTCCAATTACAATACCCACTCCAACAATTAATAAGTAGATTGGAATTTGATTTTTCATTGTCTATCAAGCCCTTGTTGCGTCAAACTCGTGTAGCGCTTGAGGCAAATGTGTAAGATTAAGTCGTTATGAGTCAATTACCCTATTAGAATTTACGTCAATCCTTGCCCTATCAACCACTGCTGGTGAGCTTTTTAGAGTCAATTAGGCAGTAATAGTTCCAGAGCGGAGCAGGGTAAGGGATTGCCGACTGTGCTCACGGTGTGGTGTTTTAAGAGGTATTTTACATTGCTTGTTTAGCCAGTCCAGTTACCATCACGAATACGGTTGATGGCAGCAGCAATTTCATGTTTTCGGGGCATGGCTAAATTTCCTACTTTGTAAGGGCTAAATATATCGAGGTTTTTGCGGCAGGCTTCCACCAAGAGTTGTTCCAGCCCTTCCGCCAGTGAAGCGCTTGAATGGGCATAATGCGTGGCATAATAGTGAATCATTAGCCCGATACACCGGGTCTGACCGATATCGATGAGTTGTTCGACCTGGGATAAATCGATGCGGTGTTCGCCGTAAAATAATGTGTTTATGTCTTTTGCATCAATTTTTACATCATGATTTTTACGTGAGGGATCTAGGGTTTTTCCTGTAGGCACGCGTGTTGATGTACTTTGAAATGGCGGCAGCTTTTGTAGTTGCCCGCTGAGTTGTGGTGAATGATCGCGAGTCAGTGATTTAGCCTTGGCGGTAACATCATTGGGTTCATAGGCGTCCATCATGATGACCGTGTCAGCAATATCAAAATAGTCGCCGGAGCCGCCCATCACAATGACGGAAGATACGCCCTGTTTTTCATATAATTCCCGAATTCGGTAAACCAAGGGAGTGATGGGCTCTTTATCCTGGGAAACCAATGCCTGCATTCGTTCGTCACGAATCATAAAGTTGGTGGCCGAGGTGTCTTCGTCGATTAGTAATAACTCGGCTTTGCATTCCAATGCTTCGATAATATTAGCCGCCTGAGAAGTGCTGCCACTGGCATTTTCAGTGCTAAATTGCTGTGTGTCCCGACCGAAGGGGAGACGGTCAATGAACGGGCTTATGTTGACGTTAGAGATGGCGCGACCGTCTTCGGCTCGAACTTTAACGGCAGAAGTTTCGCTGACCACTTGTTCCCGGCCATCACCGGGGATATGGTTGTAAGTGCCACGCTCGAGTGCATGCAATAAGGTTGATTTGCCATGAAAGCCGCCGCCCACAATTAGTGTTATTCCTTCAGGAATACCCATGCCGCTGATTTTTCCCGCGTTGGGTAATTCGATGGTTTGTAACAACGAAGGGGGGGATTGAAATGTAACGGCACCCGATGTTAATGGTGCATCATCGATGCCGCTGCGACGGGGTAAGTTGGCCCCATTGGCGATAAATGCCACTAGTTTGTGGTGTTTTAGCTGGCTTCGCAGGGCGTCCTGGTCCTGCGCTGTTTCGATATGAGTGCGTAGCGCATTAATTGGTAATCTATCTGCGTGTAGCGCTGCGTCGATAATAACCGGGAGCTCGTCAAAAAACATTTGTTGTGCTTGAATACCTGCGACGCGACGTCCATTGGCGGGTAATCCCATCACGATTCTTGCTTCGATGTGTTGTGTTGTGACCAGAATAGCATTACGGATTAAAATTTGTTGGCCACTGGTTTCAATTGCGATGATGCCACTGCAACCGCTGCCCCGACGGCCTTTAATGGTTTTTTGAATACTGTGCTTTACGGCGCGGGCTAGATAGTCTTCAAACGCAATACGTCTTATCGGGTTCGAACCATCACTTTGCCATAATGCAAGCGGGAAATTAGCGTGTTGCATGGGGACAGAAACACTTATCCGGCTGGGGGCGGCGAAAGGGTCGCCTTGCACATGATCAATGGTAAGTGTAAATTCAGGAAATTGATATTGGCCTTTGAGGTCTTTGTAGGCTTTGTATCCTTTGCCGTCTATTTGTCGTAGTAGTTGTTTAAGTTGTTCCATAATGTTGTAATAGCCGCGTATTATACTGTCTGTTCTCTATCGCTTGATGGAGGTTAAAAAAACAGCGTTTATGTTAGCGATGTTTTGTTAGCGATATTTCGTTAGTAATACTTCGTGTTGAAGGTGTTTGTTAGCCAGGCATTATTTATATACGATGTTTTATAGGTGATGTTTTGTATGCGATGCTCTATAAGCAATGCTCTATAAGCAATTTTTTAGTGACAGTACTTTATCGACAATGACTAATCGTGTTATCACTCATGTTGTACCACTAATGTTGTACCACTGATTTTGTAGCTCGTGGCTTTATAATAAATGATTTTATACCTAATGGCTTTATAATAATTAATCCCGTAATAACTGACTTTATGGCCACTAATTCCCTATCGGACAAAAAAACGGTCGCTGCGTGGGCACTTTACGATTGGGCCAACTCGGCTTTTTCGACGACTATTATGGCGGGTTTTTTCCCGATTTTCTATAAGCAGTATTGGGCCGCCGACCTTGATGCATCCACCAGTACATTTCAGCTTGGGGTGAGCAATGCGTTGGCTAGCTTAGTTATTGTCCTAAGTGCGCCGATATTGGGTGCAATTGCGGATCAGGGTGGTTGTCGAAAAGCCATGCTGGCATTGTTTGTTGTGCTTGGGGTTACCGCATCGGCAGGACTTTATTGGATTGGCTACGGTGATTGGGCTGCTGCTGCGATGTTGTATTGTGCCGCAACAGTTGGGTTTATGGGGGCTAATGTATTTTATGATGCTTTATTAATTTCTGTTTCCTCGTCTCGGAATCGTGATCTGGTGTCTTCTTTAGGTTACGCATTAGGTTATTTGGGGGGGGGATTGTTGTTTTCTGTTAATGTCGCAATGACATTGTCGCCCGCGAGTTTTGGGTTGCTCGATGCTACCGAAGCTGTGAAATACTCCTTTTTAAGTGTGGCGCTATGGTGGGCATTATTCAGCTTGCCGTTATTTCGCTATGTGCCTGAAGGCACTGTAACGCGCAAATCATCGCTCGTGGTGGTAGTGCGCGCAGGGTTGACGCAGTTTATGGATACCTTTCGTAAAATTCGATTGATTCGTAACGTGGTTATTTTTTTAATGGCATATTGGTTATATATTGATGGAGTGGATACCATTGTGCGTATGGCGGTGGATTATGGTTTATCGATTGGATTGCAGCAAAATGATTTGATTCTCGCCTTGTTAATAACACAGTTTGTTGGTTTTCCGGCGGCGATTGGTTTTGGTTATATAGGCCAGTATTTAGGGACGAAAACTGGTATTTATATCGGTATTGTGGTGTATTTTTTTGTGATCTTATGGGCTTATTTTATTGATGCTACCTGGGAGTTTTATGTGCTGGCGGCAACCATTGGTTTGGTGCAGGGTGGGGTACAGTCCTTAAGTCGTTCATTTTACGCTGACATTATTCCCCGGCAGCAAGCGGCGGAGTTTTTTGGGTTTTATAATATGATGGGAAAATCGGCCGCGTTAATTGGTCCGTTGATGGTCGGGGGTGTTGTTTATATGACCAATGACCATCGTTTGGGAATATTATCTATTCTTCTGTTATTCGTGTCGGGTGGTTATTTATTAACAAAAGTAAGGCATCAGGCAATAATTGATTAATAGCCTATGTCGAATGCTATAATAATCAGACGTTCATTTGTTTTATTCTACGGTTGATAATGTCAACTAATATATTGATGGCAGATGTGCTGGCTTCAAGTTACTGGCTTGAATGTATTGTTGCAAAGTACAGGCTTATTGTATTACGCAGTAATTATACACAGTCGCCATTGTGTCATTAAACCATACTTTAGATAGCGACAATGCAGGACTTAAATTTAAATGTAGTCATTGTTGAAGATTCTGATGACGATACAGAATTATTAGTGCGGTTGTTAACAAAGAACGGTTTTAATCCAAACTACAAGCAAGTGTACAGCGCCGATGGTTTGAAGACTGCCCTTGAAACTTCCCGTTGGGACTTGGTAATCTCCGACTTTTATATGCCCGGATTTAGTGGGGTTGATGCACTCGGCATTGTTAAGCAAACGAATCTGGATATCCCCTTTATTATTGTTTCAGGCATTATGGGGGAAGATAAGGCGGTCGAAATCATGATTGCCGGCGCGCATGATTATGTGATGAAACATAACCTGTCTCGCCTTATTCCTGCTATTCGCCGTGAGTTAAGTGAGGCTACCAGTCGACGCCAGCGCGCATTGGCGGAAAGGGAGTTGGATGGTTATCGAAATCATCTCGAAGAGCTGATACAGGAACGTACCAACGAGTTGCAACTTACGCAGTCAGAGTTGCTGCGCAGTGAACGCATGGCGATATTGGGTCAATTAGTCGCAACGGTGAGCCACGAGCTTTGCAATCCGCTGGGAGTGATGCGTAATGCTGTGTATCTGTTAAAGCGTGCATTGCCGGATAATGACGATAATTGTCGTAGTTATGCCGCCATTATTGAACGTGAGGTTGATACTGCTAACCAAATTATTTCCAACCTGTCTGAGGCGACTCGAACCAAAGAGCCCTGTCATCAAACGATTGACCTGGATATGTTAATCGATGAAGTGTTAACGAGTATTAGTTATCCGAACACGGTTATGTTTCACTATCATTGTAATCCCAAGCCCTATACTATTTATGCAGACTGGGTTCAAATCCGTCAGGTTATTAGTAATTTGCTAGCAAATGCCTTCCATGCTGCCGAAAAAAAAGGTCACGTGTTTTTATTGGTGCGTACCAGGGGCGACTATGATGTGTTAACGATTATCGATACTGGCGATGGTATTCCGGCAGATGTACAACAATCGGTATTTGAGCCGTTGTATACCACCAAGGCTAAGGGGACCGGTCTTGGGCTATGGGTTTCAAAAGAGATTATTTATCAACATGATGGTCATTTAAGAATATTGGATAACGCTGATTTGGCCGCCGAGGAATTAGCAATAATCCGCCAATTGGTGGATAGCTCGACGTTGAGTACGGGTACCGTCGCTGATTTTATACTTGGCGCTTGTTTTGAGGTGTCATTACCACGCCAATAAAAAACACGTCAATAAAAACTACGCCAATAAAAGAGTAGCATCCTGCAATTATCAATAAATAGCCTACTATTAGAGTTACTGTATATTTTAATGTTGAACGGTTGGTTAGTCACGATAATTACGTTGTGACAGAGCAATGTAGTGTGGCCTTTTTACGTATACTATTGACGGCAAGGAGGACACTTTATAGGAGGTTAGGAATGTCAGATAAGGTTATTCTTCTGGTTGAGGACAATCCCGATGACGTAACACTGACACTTCGTGCCCTAAAAAAGAACAACCTTTTGAACGAAGTCATTGTGGCGCACGATGGTGTTGAAGCATTGGATTATTTGTTTTGTGAGGGCAAGTACGAAAATCGATCACCGGACCAGTTGCCGGAGTTGATTTTATTGGATTTAAAGCTACCTAAAGTGGACGGCTTGGAAGTGCTGACCCGGATTCGGGCTGACGACCGTACTCGGTTATTGCCGGTGGTTATTCTCACTTCATCTAATGAACAATGCGATATTATTTCTGGTTATGAGTTAGGTGTGAATAGTTATATACGTAAGCCTGTTGATTTTGAACAGTTTATTGAAGCTGTTCGTCAACTCGGGCTTTACTGGTTGGTACTTAATCAAGCTCCAGGTCTATAACGCTGGGTTAATTATAATAGTGAATTGTCAATAAGGACCCGCTGCATGGATACATCGCTACGTGTTTTGATGGTGGACGATTCAGAAAATGATGTGTTACTGATGGTTAGAGAGTTGCGTCTTCAGGGATATAACCCTGACTTCCAACGGGTATGCACCATTCCCGCATTGGAATCAGCACTGGTTGATGGCGAGTGGGACCTAATTATCAGTGATTACCATATGCCAGAGCTGAGTTCTGATGAAGTGCTGGGTATCGTGAAGCTCCGCTGTGATGATACGCCGGTGATTATTGTGTCTGGAGTGATACCCGAGTCTGCGGCCGTTGCGGCCATGAAAGCGGGCGCACAGGATTATATCATGAAGGACAATATGGCCCGCCTTATTCCGGCCATCGAACGGGAATTAGGCGAGGCGCGTTCACGCGCTGCGCGTTCACGGGCGGAAAAAGCACTCAATTATCTGGCTTATCATGATTCGCTAACCGACTTGGTGAATCGCTCTGAGTTGGAGCGCCGTATGCAGCGCGCCTTGAGTTTGTGTCAGGAACGCAGCGAAAATCATGTGTTTTTGTACATAGATCTTGACCAATTTAAAATAATTAATGACACGGTAGGTCATATTGCCGGCGATGAAATGATTAAGCAATTGGCCAGTGAGTTAAAACAACATATGCGTGGCACCGACACCCTCGCCAGATTAGGTGGCGATGAGTTTGGGGTGTTACTTGAAAACTGTCATAACTCCCATGCCAGGGAAGTGACGGAGAATTTACTGAAACTAATTTCTGAATTTCGTTTCAGCTGGCGAAATCAGGACTATCAAGTTGGCGCTAGTATTGGGTTAGTGGAGATTTCCCGGGAAAGTGTCAGTGACGTTGATGAGGTGTTGAGCGCCGCAGATGTGGCGTGTTATACCGCTAAAAACCAAGGCGGTAATCGTATCAAGATATATCATAAAAATGATTCTGATATGGTAAGACACTATGGTGAAATGCAATGGGTTTCCGTTATTAACCAGGCGCTAGAGGAAAACCGGTTTTTATTATATTTTCAGGGAATTTACCCAAGCACCTCCGAGGATTATCAAGTACAAAATGGTGAATTTTTATTACGGTTGATTCAAAGTGATGGCAGTATTCAATGTCCTGGGGCATTTATACCGGCGGCAGAGCGCTATAATTTAATGCCGAAAATAGATCGCTGGGTGGTTGATAACGTCTTCGCGTATTTAGCGGGGTTGCTGGCTACCCGACAACTTGCCGAGAATGCCAAATACTTTATTAATATTTCCGGTGCGTCGCTCAATGACGATTCTTTTTATGCTTTTGTGAAGGAGAAGCTAGCCGTATATCAATTACCCGCCGGTATTATCTGTTTTGAGGTAACGGAGACGGCAGCAATAACGCATCTGCACGATGCAGTTGAGTTTATTCATCAGATAAAGTCAGTAGGCTGTAGTTTCGCATTGGATGATTTTGGTGCCGGGCTGAGTTCATTTACCTACCTTCGCACCATACCAGTAGATTATATTAAGATTGATGGCGCATTCGTCACTCACATGCAAGAGTATGCGATGGATCGTGCTATTATTGAATCAATCAACCAAATTGGTCACATTGCGGGGATGCAGACAATTGCAGAGTTTGTCGAAAATGATGAAACCAAGCAACTGCTGCGCCGTATTGGTGTGGATTTTGTGCAAGGTTATGGTCTGGATATACCGCATCCCTTAAAAAATTTTTCAAAAGTTGCCCAAATTTAATGGACATTACAACTGTCAGTTTAAAGGTTTCCAACGTGTTGTAAGTGATACCCAGTCTCTTTCTTTTTGCGCTACACACTGTGAATTAAGTGCTTAAGCATTGTTCGTTAAAAGATGCTATGTGTGTTTTTTGACCGCATTCTGTCCGAATGAGTTAAAACAGCTATAGCGTGTAATTAACGTTGTTACCCGCTGACTTTTTATTACTTATGTATAAACAATGACTTATGGTTTTTGTTGGCGTCGATATAAGAGTTTGTTGCTAGAAGAAAATCACAAGAGATTGAACTGTAATTAATTTTTTGTATCTACACTGACTTGCGGTAACATTCGCGGTTGTTGCGCGTCATTGCGATAACGCTTGTTGCGTGATGGCTATTAGCTACGTAATGACTATTTAGTTGCGTAATAACTATTAGTTGTGTAATGAATATAGTTAGTTTCGTAATCTGTTACGTGATAACGTCGTGATAATTTTAAGTAATTCTAAAACAACTTTTTACAATGATCTATTTAAATGGAGTGAAGCTATGAAAGTTAATAAAACCACGGGTGTTGCATTGGCAGTTGCTGCTGCAGGTATGTTTGCTCTGGCACCGATGACGGCGACTGCCGCTGCTGATGGTAAAGTGCATTGTTATGGTGTTAATGCCTGTAAAGGTAAGAACGATTGCAAAACGGCGGACAACGCTTGTAAAGGAAAAAATTCCTGCAAGGCTCAAGGTTTCGTTTCAGTATCTAAAGAAGCATGCGATAAAATTGGTGGAAAAGTTGGCGAATAAGCGTTAACTGCTTAGAAAAGGATGGGAGCGGCAGTTTACGTGTCGAGCTATTGTTATGATGCACCTTCGCATTGGCGGTACAGACTCGGGCTGGCAACCCCATCCTTTCACTAGTATTTCAGGTCTTTCACTAGCATTTCAGATATAGTTTAGCAGTAGCTGTTGGGCAATACATTGATTGAAAAACAAACCATTCCAGACGTCACCATCCCACCTGATGCAGATTCTTCAACCATCGAGAAACCAAAACGGGATTTCTTGGGGTACGGCTTAGGTTTACGGACCGATTATTATGAGACTATCCTCAACACTTTACCCGAGATCGACTGGTTTGAAGTGATTTCAGAGAATTATATGGTGAAGGGTGGTAAAGCGCTTTATTATCTCGATGCCATCCGCGAGCATTATCCCATGGTGATGCACGGCGTGTCGTTGTCCATTGGTGGCACTGATGCATTGGACATGGAGTATCTCAAACAATTAAAGGTCTTAGCGGCGCGAATTGAACCACGTTGGATCTCTGATCATTTATGCTGGACCGGGCAGGGTGGGCATAACTTACATGATTTAATGCCGCTGCCCTATAACGGTGAGGCAATCAGGCATGTTGCTCAACGTGTGCAGCAGGTGCAAGATTGTCTTGGCAGGCAAATATTGCTGGAAAACGTATCAAGCTATGTCAGCTATCGACATTCTGAAATGAGCGAATGGGCATTTTATTCAGCTGTGGTTGAAGAAGCGGATTGCTTAATGTTATTGGATATTAACAATATCTACGTTAGTAGCCGTAATCATAATTTTAATGTCTTGGATTATATCAACGGTGTACCCGCGCAGCGTGTGCAGCAATTTCATCTGGCTGGCCATCAAGACAATGGCGATTTTGTTGTGGATACCCATGATCATCCCGTCCCTGACCCAGTATGGGCGTTATACGAATCAGCGTTAAACTGTTTTGGACCAATCTCTACCATGATTGAGCGGGATGACCGCATGCCTCCGTTTGATGAACTGCTTGGGGAATTAACACAAGCCAAGAAAATTGGCCAGGCGGTCCTGGGTAATGTGGCCAAGCAATGAGCTCTGATGAACACCTCTCTTTAGAACAGTGCCGCGCAGGTTTGAATACTGAGGCCCCCGGGTTAAAAGATTTGCAGGCAGATTTTAAGCGACATTTAATACATAAAGACGATGCAATTGCGAGGCATATTGTTAGTACGCAGAAACTTGCCAACGATACGCGATTAGCCATTTATAGTAATGCTTATTATGCCAGACTTGCTGAAGCCCTTGAAAAGGACTACGTCTCAATCAGTGTATTGTTAGGGGACGATGCATTTTATCAGCTGTGTGTGCAGTATATTGATACTTTTCCCTCGATACATCCGTCGTTGCGTTGGTTTGGACGCCATATGGCGGGTTTCCTGACCAGCACTGCCCCCTATAATGCCTTGCCCTATCTCGCTGAGCTGGCGGTGTTTGAGTGGATGTTTATTACTGTTTTTGATTCACCTGACGATATCGTGGCGACGGAATTGGATGCAGCACAGGTGCCGCCGGAAAAATGGCCGACGTTAAGAGTAAAACTGCATCCCTCCGTACACTGGTTGCCATATCAGTGGAATATTTTGCCGCTTTGGCGTGCCACAAATGCTAAAGAAGGAGCGGAGGCTCCAATACCGGTGCCCACGTTACTTGATCGGGAGGAGCAGTGCGTCGTGTGGCGACAGGGGTTATCGACTCAGTACCGGACCTTGGACCAGGATGAGGCGATATTATTGTCATGCGCTGCGAATGGGGGAAACTTTTCTCAGATGTGTGAAGCCTTGGTGGGGTTGGTTGAAGACCCTAATGAATTACCGATGCGGGCAGCAAGTATTTTGAAATCGTGGTTATCAAGTGAAATGATAGCGCGCTTGGAGTCAGATACAGAGAATTAGTCTCGGCGTAGTTTATCAGTTACCGCTACTGGCGTTGGAAACTTTAGCACCACGATATAAGATGAAATAACAAAGGTGAGCAAGGTACATACCTGGATTAAGTAGGCGGCTTTTTCACCAATAAACTGCATATCCACGGCAAGCACCGCAATGAGCAGGGAGAACTCACTTGCCTGCCCCAGCCTGAAGCCAATTTCAGTGGATTGTTGTTTGTTTTCTCCCGCCTGTTGTAACAATATATTGAATGTGATGGGTTTGATAACCAAAATTAATAACGCGAGAATGGTCGCGGGTAAAAGTACCGTTTCCACCATATGTAGATGAAAATTTGCACCTAAGGCAAAGAAAAACAAAATGAGAAAAAAGTCACGTAATGGTTTTAGCATTTCTGAAACATAGGGGGCAATAGGATTACTGGCAAATGCCACCCCGGCAATAAAGGCGCCTATCTCATATGAGAGTCCAAGTGATGCGGCAAGTTGAGCAATACCCAAACACCACCCGATAGTGACGAGAAATACGTATTCCTGAATTTTATCGAATCGGGCAATTAATTTTGACAATAAATAATGGTGGAACAAGTAAGCGAACAGGACAATACCCGTCAGGGATAACAATAGTATGATTAAACTTTGCCAGGGGAAATTAGCGCGTTCGCCTGTGTGCAACATTAGCATCAACACGATTGCGATAATGTCTTGCAATAATAAAATACTAACAATAATTTCACCCTGGCGTCGATGATGTAACACCGTTGTTGGTAAAAGCTTTAGCCCAACGATGGTGCTGGAGAACATGATGGCCGCGCCGATAAATGCAGACTCCAATATTGAGTATCCAAAAAAAGAGGAAACCACATAGCCTACGATAAAAAAAATGGCAGAGCTTATAACAGTGACAAAGGTGGTTTTTTTGACTAACTGCATTAGCTTGTTAATGGGTAAGTTTAACCCTAATAGAAATAATAAAAATATTATGCCGGTATGCGATATTTCCTTGATGATAAAGGGATCGGTAACCAGTTTTAACCCTGAAGCGCCCAATATTAAGCCTGCTACTATGTAAACAACCAGTAGTGATTGTCGGGCATAGAGGGCAACAGTGGCTAGAACAGCGGCACCTGTGAAAATAAGGAAAATGGTGAATAATAGGGGTTCGTTCGGCATGTTTATATAATAGAATAATTCACAATAACTCGTTTACGCTGTTTTACGGAATCAAAAACAGCCGTTTGGTGGTACGGCATTATTTATCTGTCAACGTGTCTGTTAGTGAAGTTTTTTATGTCGAATCAATTGATTAAAAATCTGTACCCAACGATTTGAAAATTGTTGTCCTGCGCTGTTGTTGATTTCTGTTATGGCGCGTAACAGTGGTCGTTTATGGGTGCGATCTGCGCGGTGCTGGGTTATGGATTCATAGGCATTAGCGATGGCTATAATTTTGGCACCATCACAAATGTTTTGACCACGTATTCGTTTTGGGTAACCAGTGCCATCTTCTCTTTCGTGGTGTTGTATGATTATTTTCTCTGCATCCTCCCAACCGTTAGTGTTTCGCACCAATTCTGTGCTGATATAGGGGTGTTGTTTAACTTTTTCAAATTCCATCGGTGTTAAGTCAGTGGATTTGTGCAGTATATCCAAGGGCAAAAACGCCATGCCAAAATCGTGCAGGTAAATTGCTGCGTCAAGCTGCATGGGGTCTACCGGTAGGTCGGCTGCCTCATTTAAGTTTCTTGCGATTTCAAGCAGGCGGTCTGTCCGGCCTTTCCAATAGGTGGACCGCATTTCGCCACTGGTGGCGAGTTTTGCAAAAAACTCAAGGTCTGCGTGCGCATTCTGATGAGCGTGATATTGGTATCGAGTTAATTTTTCAAGGTTGCTATCTTTTACGCCTGAGGGCGATTCGGCCTGCGTCGGAGGCTTGAGGGTTGTATGTGGATCAATGTGATGGATAATACGTTCTGCGTATTTTGCCACATCTGATGACTGGTGATTGGCAATGTTACAGAGATCGCCTCGGATATTTTCAGTTAAAGTCAGGTTTACCGGTTCTTTTGCGAATGTTTGGTTACATAGCGTCTGCAGGTTATCCATTGATAGTAAAACCACATCACTCAATAGTTTATCAAAATTGAGTTCATGTTTGCGGACTTTATCCAGGACGTTCTCCAATGCATGTACATATTCAGCAATAGGATCAAGGCCAATGATTTGTAGATTGCCTTTTATACTATGCACATGGCGAAACAAGTTGTTGAGTAGTTCTGTGTTGTCGGGGGTGTTTTCCAGTTGTAACAGCAGGGATTCAATTTCATCGTGTAAATCACCGAATTCAATCACGAATTCCTCAATAACATAATCGTCTATTTCTGTTTCAATAAGGGCATGATTTGCCATCTAGTGATAAACCCGTAATACTTGATTGTCGTCTTTATTGGCCACTGATTTAATAGGCTTCCGTTATCGTAATGTTTCTGCTCGTGGTGGATACGGGCTTAGCATAATTTGTAAAACATACCCTTCTCATCACCTGTTTCGTTTGAGTCATCAGCTGATATATACTCGTAGTTAAGGTTTAGGTGTCAATAGTACGCCTTCTTCATCCCATGGCTGTGTTAACGATGACGGCGTTAATGCTGCGCAATAGTCCCGCTATTATTTGTCATTTCGCCTAGCCATGAAATGAATATGACGCACGCTTAACACCTAAATCTCAAACGCTACGGGCATATCAGGCGATATTTGATTGATTATCTGTCCAGCGTGTGTGTTTCACCCGTATAGTTTAGGCGTGATATCAGAAACGGCTGGCGGCCTTTATCGGTGTTGTTGCGTATGTTTTATATCGGCAGGTATCCGCGATTTTTTAATGATTTATTAAATCGAGGTATTATTTAGTGTTATATAATTCAATAGCTTGTGTGTTCGGCATTAAATTATTATTTGTATTTTTTGGTGGCGTGCACCCTGGCTATTCTTTTGGAAAAATCAGTTGGGTGCGAAAAGGACATGTCGGCGCTTGTATGGATGTTGATGATCCAACTGATTTTTCCAGGGTTACGGGGGGATAGCCTGGGTATGCTTTTTGGTTTTCTGCTAACGATTTTCTGTCAACGTTTCCTAACTAATGTTCCCTGGGCAACGCGGGTTTATGGGTGATGGTTTATTTACGATGGTTTATAAGTATTATTTATAAACGGTTTATTTTTTCCATTTGCGCTATCAGGTTATCGAGTGCTAATTGCAGTTCTTTCTGGTGTTCGCGTTCTTTGTTCACTACCGCTGGTGGTGCTCGGTCAACAAATTTGCTATTTGATAATTTGTTCTGGCAACGCTCGATTTCTTTTTGGCGTTTGTCGATATCTTTTTGTAACCTTGAAATTTCTGCGTCTTTATCTATCAGGCCTGCCATGGGGATTAAAATTTTCATGCCGCCGACCAGTGCCATTGCCGATTCCGGTGCATCGTCTTTTGGGCCTAACCAACTGATGGATTCGGTTTTACCCAGGCTGGCCAGGAGTGCCCGTTGTTTTTCCAGGCGTTGCTGGTCATGCTCATCGCCGTCCTGGAGTAACACCGGGAGAGGCTTCCCAGGAGGGATGTTCATCTCGCCACGAATTTTACGTAGCCCAAGGATAAAGCTTTTAACCCACTCAAGTTCATTAATAGCGCTTAAATTTATTTTTGTGGCATCGGTCTCGGGGTACTGCTGCTGCATAATCGTAGCTTCTGTGTCTCCGGTGTTGGTGCTGGCCAAGGGTGACACTCGCTGCCATATCTCTTCGGTAATAAACGGCATAATGGGATGGGCCATGCGCAGTATTGCATCGAGTACCCGCACCAGAGTTTGGCGTGTGCCCCGTTGTAAGGCTGGTGGGCTGGCAGGGTCATTGAGTACTGGCTTGGATAGTTCAAGGTACCAGTCGCAATATTCGTTCCAGGTGAAATCATAAATTGCCTGAGCCACGAGATCCAATCGATAACTGGCAAAGGCGTTGGTGACTTGTTCTGATGTTTGTTGTAGTCGGGAAAGGATCCAGTGGTCGGCGACGGTGAGTGTTACGTCATCGTTTTGTTGCCCACAGTCTTTGTCTTCTGTGTTCATTAACACGTAACGGGCGGCGTTCCATAGTTTGTTACAAAAATTGCGATAACCTTCAACACGGCTTAAGTCAAAATTAATGTCGCGACCGGTGGAGGCCATGGCCGCAAAGGTAAAGCGAATGGCATCGGTGCCAAAAGCGGCGATGCCGTCAGGATAGTCTTTGCGGGTAGCGTGCTCTATTTTTGGCGCCATTTGCGGTTGCATTAGGCCCGTTGTGCGTTTTGTTACTAAGGCTTCCAGATCTATACCATCAATCAGGTCAATGGGGTCCAGTACGTTACCTTTGGACTTTGACATTTTTTGGCCGTGTGAGTCACGCACCAGTCCGTGTATATAAACCTGTTTAAAGGGGATTTTTCCGGTAAATTTTATCCCCATCATGATCATGCGGGCGACCCAAAAAAAGATGATATCAAAACCGGTGACCATCACGTTGGTTGGGTAGAATGTTTTTAAGGCGTCGGTGTTTTCCGGCCAGCCCAGTGTTGAGAACGGCCACAGTGCGGATGAAAACCAGGTGTCCAGTACATCGTCATCCTGACGGAGTGCGATATCGGCGGTCAGTTTATGTGTGTCACGTACTTCCTGTTCGTTGCGGCCGACATATACATTACCCTTGTCGTCGTACCAAGCGGGTATCCGATGTCCCCACCAAATTTGGCGACTGATACACCAGTCCTGAATGTTTCGCATCCAGTCAAAATAGGTGTTTTTCCAATTGTCAGGTACAAATTGGATATCTCCATTTTCAACGGCGGCAATGGCTGGTTCTGCCAGTGGTGCTATTTTGACAAACCATTGATCCGTTAAAAATGGCTCGACGATGGCTTGGGTGCGATCACAACGTGGCACCATTAATTTGTGGTCTTCAACTTTTTCCAGGAGACCTTGTTCCTCTAAGTCCGCGATGATTTTTTTGCGGGCTTCGGTGCGACTTAAGCTGCGATATTGTTCGGGGCCATTTTCATTAATGCACGCGTCTACCGTAAAAATATTAATTTTCGGCAAGTTGTGTCGTTCACCGATGTCGTAATCATTAAAGTCATGTGCAGGGGTGATTTTTACGCAACCTGTTCCAAATTCCTGATCTACATAATCATCGGCTATAATGGGAAGTTCCCGGTCGGTTAATGGTAATTTTACGGTTTTTCCGATGAGCTGCTGATATCTTTCATCATCGGGATGAACGGCGACGGCGGTATCGCCCAACATGGTTTCCGGACGAGTGGTTGCAACAATCATATAACCACTGCCATCGCTTAGGGGATAACGCATGTGCCACAAATGGCCGTTTTCTTCTTCAGAGATAACTTCCAGATCGGAAACGGCGGTGTGTAATACAGGATCCCAGTTGACCAGGCGGGTGCCGCGATAAATTAAGCCTTCTTCATGCAAGCGCACAAATACTTCCCGCACGGCTTCAGAGAGGCCGTCATCCATGGTGAAACGTTCCCGAGACCAGTCGAGCGAAGCGCCCATACGGCGCAGTTGCTGGGTAATGTTACCACCGGATTGCTGTTTCCATTGCCAGACTTTTTCAATAAACGCATCACGGCCCAAGTCATGGCGGGTTAGATTCTCTTCCTTGAGCTGGCGCTCCACGACCATTTGCGTGGCTATACCCGCATGATCGGTACCCGGTTGCCAAAGGGTGTTATAGCCTTTCATACGATGGTAACGAATCAATGCATCTACAACGGTATCCTGAAAGGCATGCCCCATGTGTAGGCGCCCAGTGACATTGGGGGGGGGGATCATAATGCAATAGGGTGTTCCTTCCCCTGTTGGTGCGAAAGCATTGCTTTTCTCCCAGGTTTCGTACCATTGCTGCTCAATTTGATGCGGATTGTAAGTTTTTTCCATGCCTTGAACCATTGTTGAGTTGAATCATTGTTGGGTTGAACTATTGTTGAGTTTAACTAATATTGGACGTAACTATTGTTCATCTAGCGCGTTGATTAGACGATTTATCCGGTAATTTTCAGTCCGTCCTGCCTTTGCTTATCATCTTTTGGCTATGATTTGCCTGGAATGCCCCGGTATGATGCTCAATGACTGATTCTAACAATCGGTTAAGCATGTGGTTGATGCCGGGATGGGCATTTTTGGCGCTATTATACTCACTCAGGGACTAAAAGAGTCAATCAATCCCGGCATTAACAGCGAAAAATTGTAAAAATCTCCATCTATTAATAAGCTATGCGTGAATCGCGTGCAATGACAGGGTTGTGATGCACTCGTCAGCGCATTTGCATAAAGGATTTTTGGCAATGAGTCGGTTTGTTCGTTGCATTTTTCCGTTCTCAGTTTTCTGTTATCGGTGAAGGAAAGCCGTAGGTAGAGGCAAACGACCGATCAGGCTCAGCAGGAGGAGGGGCGCTCGATATCCCCAGGTACAATATTTATTGCAATTGCCAAGGTGTTATCCCGCATTTCTCGCCGAGGCGGGTGAATATCGAGCGGGATACCTAACGTGTTTCCTACTCAATAGAACTCTAAATTCCGCAGTTGACCGCATAAACCCTGTGAAAAATGCGGCTAGGTCTTCAAGTCATGGGTGGTGAGTTCGTAACCTCGGTCTTTGTAAAATTTAAATCGTTGTCTCGCCTCAAGGCGCGCCGTGTCATCAGCTTCAACGAATTCCGTTAACCGCTCAAACTGGCTGAAAAAGGGGGGCACCACCGTTGATAGATTAACCAGCACCTCATCATCGCCTGCCGGCGGTGGTTCATTATGGTAACCAATAACAATGGGGGATTTAGTCTGTTGACCTGGCTCATGGATTTCATGGGGCAAAAAGCTGTCTTGACGGAAAATCCACAGTCGCTCGTCAAGTTGTTTGGCATCCTGGGGGGATGCCGTATGTACGTAGACCCGGTGTTTTAGGTTGTAGACTTTATCGATAAGCTTACAGGCCACCGTTTCTTTCACGTGAGGACCATCGCTCGATAAAATATAAAAGTCTATTTTTGTCACAGTGTCTCCAGATGCTTATTTTTTCGAAGATTCCGCTACGCAGTCAATGAGGTACTGGGTCAATAAGGGGACTGGTCTGCCCGTCGCCCCTTTTTCTGCACCTGATTTCCAGGCTGTTCCGGCAATATCCAGATGAGCCCAGTGGTATTTTTTGGTAAAGCGAGATAAGAAACAGGCAGCCGTGATGGTGCCTGCTTCTCTTCCGGCGATATTGGGGATGTCAGCGAAATTACTTTTTAACTGATCCTGATATTCTTCCCACAAAGGCAAGCCCCAGGCTCGGTCTGCGCTGGATTTACCCGCATTGAGTATATCGTGAATTAAGGGGTTATGATTACCCATTACGCCGGTGGCATGACTGCCTAATGCCACCACGCAGGCACCCGTTAAGGTGGCGATGTCAATAACATTTTCAGGGTTATACTTTTCACAGTAGGTGAGTGCGTCACATAACACCAGTCGGCCTTCGGCATCGGTATTCAAAATTTCGATGGTCTGGCCCGACATACTGGTGACGATATCCCCAGGGTTGGTTGCATTACCGTCAGGTTTGTTTTCGGCGCTGGGTATAATGCCGATAACATTCATGGGCAATTCAAGTTCAGCGCAGGCAACCATGGCGCCGAATACTCCCGCGGCACCACACATATCGTATTTCATTTCATCCATGGCCGGGGAGGGTTTGATTGAAATCCCTCCAGAGTCAAAGGTTATACCTTTACCAACCAGGCAGATGGGCTTTTGCTTCTTTTTGCTGTTCATGTACTCGATAACAATAAACTTGGGGGCTTCCCGGCTGCCTTTCGCCACGGACAGTAAGGCGCCCATGCCCATTTTCTCCATGGCAGCTTTATCGTGTACGGTGACTTTGATGGGTTTGTAGTCGCGATCCAGCGTTTTGGCTTGTTTTGCTAAATAACTTGGAGTGCAAATATTGCCGGGTAAGTTGCCCAGGTCTTTTGCCAGCGCAACGCCTTTTGATATTGCGGTTCCTTCGCGAATGGCCTGTTCTCCGGTTGTTAGATCACTGCGCCGGGGGACTGTAAAGATAAATTTGCGTAATGGGCGACGAGTATCTTCTTTTTTTGACTTTAATTTATCGAAGCGATATAGCGTGTCCTGGGAAATTTCCACGGCTTGGCGCAATTTCCAATGGGTATTGCGGCCTTTGACACTGAGTTCTGTTAAATAACAGGTGGCTTCCATCGAGCCGGTTTCATTGAGTGTGGTTGCGGCGCTGGCGATTATTTTGCGGTATTGGCTATCGCCAACTTCTCGTTCCCGGCCACAGCCCACTAACAAGATACGTTCGGCTAATGTTTCGGGTACATTGTGCAGCAACAAGGTTTGCCCCAGTTTGCCTTCAAGATCTCCTCGGCGTAACAGGCTGGAAAGGTAGCCATTGGTTGCGCTATCGATTTTATCAGCAGCAGCGCTGAGCCGGCGTGGTTCGAAAACGCCAACGACAACACAAGCGGAACGTTGTTTCTCTGGGTTGCCGCTTTTTACGCTAAATTCCATACAGACTCCCTCGCTGTTTTTATTAATACTGCAAATAGTACTGCAAATTTCACCCCGATTGGGCTTAAAAGTACGTTAGTTTAGAGTATAAGCTAAGACTTGTTTTATAATGGGGCAACATTTATCAAAAAATCGTTGTAAGTTATACGTTGTAAATTATAACAAGCACTGGGCAAACGTTGCTCTAGTGCCAGAAATAAGGGTGATTATGCGGTATGACGCCCCAATTTGCCTAATCATTCGTGTCGCTCACGCATAGTGTAGCGTCAGTTTACTGAATTCATTGACAACAAAAAAGTGCAAAATACGCGGTGGAATAATGGTTGTTATTGACCGGTACATTATAGTGGAAATACTACAGACCTTACTGGCAGTGCTGGTGGTTTTGTTGCTGATTTTTATGGGGCGTTATTTTGCCGTTTATCTGGGTGATGCGGCGGCCGGTGAAATTGCCGGTGTTGTGGTGATTGATATGTTATTGCTACGCACGGTGAGTGCAATGAACATGATGCTGCCGTTTTCGCTGTATATTTCGGTGCTTTTAGCGTTTGGGCGCTTATATAAGGATAGCGAGATGACGGCATTAGCGTCATCCGGTGTGGGGGTGTCGCGTGTGTTGCGCCCTGTGTTGGTATTGTCGTTAGTTTTTACGGTTATTGTGGCGGTGATTTCTTTATGGTTGTCGCCGTGGGCCGAGTCAAAACAAGCGTCAATTGCTGCAGAAGCGGAAGCTAACTCTGATCTGGAAGGGATACTACCCGGCGAGTTTAATCCTATTGGTAAACGTGAGAAAGCCGTGTTTTATGTTGAAAAACTGTCTGATGATCATCAGACCATGGAAAATGTATTTGTACAATTGGAGAAAAATGGCCAGTCGGATGTGATCTCAGCCAAACGAGGGTATAAATACATTGAAGAGGATACTGGCGATCAGTATTTGATATTTGAAGAGGGTTATCGATATCAAGGTGTGCCCGGTAGCCAAAATTTCACTATTCAACAATACGAGAAAAACGCGATACGCATTGAGATGCCCTCTTTAGGGGTTCAGCGGCAGCGTAACCGGGCAATTTCAAGCAAACAATTGTGGGATTCGGATGAATTACGGGAAAAAGTAGAGTTGCAATGGCGATTATCCATGCCGATTGCCACACTCTTGCTTGCGATTGTCGGTGTTTTGCTCAGCAAGACCTCCCCGAGGCAGGGGCGGTTTGCGAAATTGTTTATGGCAATTATGGTGTACGTGATTTATAACAATTTACTCAGTATTGCCCGATCCTGGGTGGAGCAGGGTAAATTACCCCCTGAGGTTGGTATTTGGTGGGTCCATCTGATACTGATACTCTTTATTGTAGCGGCGTTATACAAACAAATGGTGGGCCGATTTTCCTTTAAATCCGCGCGATTATTGCGTATATGGCCGACCAGTGCCTAGGGGGTGTTAACCATTAGAAAGGTGGTCGTGTTGAATCTAAAAAAACGCCAGGTAAGGCATGAGGAGAAAGGTTTGCTTATTCCAAATGAACGACGAACAACGCAGCCTGGCGTTTTTTCAGGCACAACCCGAAGCGCCGAGTCTGTGTTTTTGTCCCGCGGTGTTATCACTCGCTTATGGAGAGCGACTACACCGCGCTCGCTCTGCCATGCTGGACAAAACGCAGACTCGGCAGGACCGGCCTTCTAATGGTTAACACCCCCTAGCATAATTTTAAATCATTTAATGTCATGAGAATTCTTGATAACTATATTGCGAAAAGTGTTGCTATCAGCATGCTTTTGGTTCTCAGTGTGTTATTGGCCTTGTTTACATTATTTGGTTTTTTAGATGAGCTAAAAGATGTAGGGAAAGGCAGCTATGGTGTCATGCAGGCTGCATTATATACTCTGTTGACCTTGCCTAGTCTTGCTTATCAATTAACGCCGATGATGGCATTGCTGGGATGTACGGTTGGCCTGGGTGTGCTGGCGGGAAACAGCGAACTAACGGCAATACGCAGTGCAGGTGTGTCGTTGGAAAGAATTATTTGGTCTGTGTTGAAAGTCGGTATATATACCGTGGCGATTATGACTGTGCTAGGTGAGTGGGTCGCACCAATCAGCGAGCAGTACGCTCAAACGATGCGATCAGTAGCCAAGTCTAATAACCTGTCGTTAAAAGGTGGGCAGGGTCTATGGGCGAAGGACGGAGCACAATATATCAATGTGAGGGAAATTTTACCGGGCCAACGTCTTGGCGGTGTGTATATTTATGAAGTAAATGAAAAACACCGTATTATCCATATTTTGCACGCAGAAAGTGCAGTCTATAAAAAACAGGACTGGGAGCTGGAAAATGTTAAACACACCTATTTTGACGATAATAAGGTAACCTCTGCCGTAGAATCAAGGCATCTATGGCAAACTACGCTAAGCCCTGATTTACTTAATGTGGTGACGGTAAAATCAAGAACATTGTCAATGTTGGGGCTCTACCAGTATATTCAGTACCTGGAAAATAATGGCCTCAATGCGCAACAATACAAACAAACCTTTTGGTCCAAACTTACGTTACCGGTTGTGACGCTGATTATGGTGCTGTTGTCGATTCCCTTTGTTTTTGGGCCACTGCGGTCGGTGGGGGTGGGGCATCGTATTTTAGCGGGAACTTTGGTCGGAATCGGGTTTCATCTGTTAAGTCAGATGTCCAACTACCTTGGTTTGGTGCTGAATATGAATGCCGTGTTGAGTGTTTTGATGCCTACTGTGTTGGCCGCAATTGTGGTGGGCGTGTTGTTACGTAGAATACATTAACTTTTTTAGAGGTTAACTAGTTAGCGATCATTAGGGGTAGGGGGGGATAGGTCGGGTGTTTTAGGTCTCTTGTTTCAAACCCGATGTTCAAAATCCAGCGTTCAATACCCAGTGTTCCAAACCAAGAGAGCTTATTGGGCTGCTCTTTCTTAGTTTGGAATACCGGGGGATGTCTGAAAACAATGCTCCGTTGGGCGGGGTAAATTTAAAATTGCGCTCAGGCGCTTATATCAACGTACCCGGGGTGGTTGCTGAGGCCTTTTATGGTCGGCGTGTTCAGTTCTTTTATCCGCACAGTACCTTGGTTGGATAAATATTCGGCCACAACGTCCCAAATAGGTTTTCCTTCTCGGGGAGCCGCAACGCTCGCCCATCCGGCAACGCGGTATTGCTTTTTAGCATTGATAGGTTTGCCCTTTAATTCCATATCTGAAATTCGTTTACCAATTTTTTGGGTTGGGTCAATACTGTATTTTAATCCACCTACCCGTACCATATCACCGCCTTGTTGGTAGTAGGGGTCATTATTAAACAGATTATCTGCCACATCCTCCATAATATTCTTGATATCTTCTCCTGATATGTCGGAAAGCGTAGCGGTGGGGTAAGTGATTGCCGTTTGGGTCATGACATGTTCCATTGTGATTTTGTCACCCGGCAGTACACTGACGCCCCAACGAAACCCAGGCGAAAACCCGATTTCCGCACCTTGTACTTCCATCATGGCATCCAGTATCAACTGGTCGAAGGTGCCATTAAAATTGCCACGGCGATACAGTAACTCTCCGGCGACAGCGAGCTCGGTATTGAGGGCGGGGAGAAACGGTTTGCGTATCTTGTCAATATAGGCTTGCATTTCAGGATCAGCTTTTATGGCATTGGCAAAAATAGGGAGCAGATTAAAATGATAATTGTTGATTTTACCGTTTTGTACATCGAGATCTAACACGGCAAGGAATTTGGTATTTGAGCCTGAATTAATCACCAGAGTTTGCTTGCCATCTGGGTCTTTTATTTCAAATGGTCGAGGGACGGCGTCATGGGTATGGCCACCAAAAATTACATCGATTCCTTTGACCCGACTTGCCAGTTTTAAATCTACATCCATACCATTGTGTGATAGTACCACAACAATCTTTGCACCTTCCTCTCGTGCCTTGTCCACGTATTTTTGCATGGTGTCCTCTCGAATACCAAAACTCCAATCTGGTATCATATACCCTGGATTAGCAATCGGGGTATAGGGGAATGCCTGCCCGACAATTGCAACGGGGACCCCATTGATTTCTTTCATGGTATACGGTTTAAATACGGCTTCTTCCCACTCGTTGTCTATGACATTCTGGGCAACAAAGTCAATATGGCCTGCCAGATCCTTATTAATGATTTCCCGGACACGGTCTGCGCCATAGGTAAATTCCCAGTGACCGGTCATAACGTCGACGCCGAGTAATTTGCAGGCATCCACCATATCCTGGGCATTGGTCCATAGTGACGTAGCGGAACCTTGCCAGGTGTCTCCTCCATCAAGTAAAAGGGACTGTGGACGCTGGGCGCGTAGTTGTTTTACCAGTGTGGCGAGGTGTGCAAAGCCCCCAATTTTACCGTATTGTCTGGCCGCTTCTGCAAAATCCAAATAAGTAAATGCATGGGCTTCTGCTGAGCCTAGTTGGACCCCAAAGTGCTTCAGGTGGTGTTCGCCGACAAGGTGGGGAGGTCTGCCGTTCATTATATCAACACCGATGTTGATGTGGGGTTCTCGGAACCAAACCGGCGTTAGTTGCGCGTGGCAATCGGTAAAATGCATCAGTGACACGTTTCCCTTAGGGGGAATGTCATACATATTTTCCAAGGATTTAAGATTGGGTTTTATTTTTTCTGCGCCGGGAACAGCACATCCAGCAACGCTAGCAATAGCTAACATTTGCAGGAACTCTCTGCGAGAGATTGTCATTTGAAACCTCCAGGACTCACTATTAAGTATATTAACCTTGTCTTTGTTATCGTGTGCTCAAATGGCCGCTAAAAAAAGCTGCTATTAACCTCAAAACGACCTATTCCATAAAGCCTGCGTTTTATTTCGCCCGTTTTATTTAACCCGTTTTATTTAACCTAGGTCCAGGTGCAACGAGGAAAAATAGCCAGCCTATATTCACGACGATTCTGTCATGCGTCCCTTCACGATAATCCTTTTATCCAAGTTCGTCCTTGTGTGCTAATCCTTTAGTCAAAAAACGTGTATTGCATGTCATCACGTTTTTACTCATCTCATGAGCGGGTGACAAATGCAACTTTCCATCAATTAATGTAACTTTTTTCCCCTGGACACGAAATGCCCATTTAGAGATAACTAGTTTCAAAACGTTGTTGGGCAGGATAAGTTCAGCAAGGTGAGTAAGAAATCGAGGTTGGTTTTGTGATCTTTTGAGGCGAAATAAGTGCCTATTTATCGAATAAGATCGGAGAAATGGATCGATTCCCCACCTTCTCATACTGGCTTCCCTAAGCCTGACAGGGTTCCTGTGGGCTAATAATCATTTTGGTGTGACTTGGTGCATGTGCTATCTGCGCCATTTTCACCGTTCCGCACGGTTTATCACGCAAGCCGCTCAATCAGGTCAGAGGGTACCGGGAAACACCGCAAGGAAACACTGATACTTATCTTAGTAATTATTTTCAGCACAACTCAAATTTAGTTTACTGAGTGTAAACACCTATACGCAAAAGCCGATTATATCTCATAATCGGCTTTTGCGAAGATTGTAGGCTGTGCTGGTCTTACAGGCCTGTTATTTTCGAGCTCCCGGACCATTCCAAGGAATACCGTTGCTCATGTATGTTAAGAAATACTCAAGGTTACGGTATTCATCACTTTGGTTTTTAAATGGCAATGCACGAACCTGCTTATTACAACCAGAGAAGCGGCGATGTAAGGTGCCTAACCCGCCCCACTTTGAGCGGTAAACCGGAAAGTGAGATGTATGACCGAGGGAAGGACTTAAAATGTCGGCGCGAATCTTATTACCGGCATTGTCGATATGACAGTGCGCGCAGGACATATTTAATTGACCACGACGTGCATAATAAAACACCTTGCCATCCTCATAAGCATCCATGGCCCGTTGGTCACGGGGCACTTTGATGTCAATTATTTGACCTCGCGTAGTAAATGCCATATATGCTGATATCGATGCTAGTTTGCCTTTGCCCCATCCCAGCGTCTTTTCGCCGTTTTTCTTCAGGCAATCATTGATGTCCGATTCTATGGTGCGAACTTTTCCACTTGTTTTATCAAAGAAGGGGTAACTGCTTTTTACGCCGATACCACCGTTCTTAAAGCAACTGGCGAACGTTTTGCCATTTTTAAACGGCTTGTTAAATAGCTCTTCACCTTCCTCGATAGCGATTTCGTAGGGTGGAAACTCTTCGATGGCTTCCCATTGCTCTCGTGAAGCGGCGTCAATGGAGTAAACACCATTGGCAAACTCTTCTAAAGGCACATTGGGGAATCTCTCCAGAAAGTACCCACGAAAGGCTTTGAGGTCGTCCTCAGGGCTTGCGTTAGTTACAAACGGTGCCGCAGTTAACACTGTGGCGGCCGCAATTAACAGAAGTCTCTTCATTATTATGTTTCCTCCATCCGAGTTCGGTGTGGCCTAAATTGCGGGGCACTGCATAATGTTCTTATTTGATAGTTGACTCTGCTGAGTCTGATTTGCCCTGATTGTCATTCCAACTGATCGATATTTTATCCCCCTTGTTTGCGCCGCTGAATTTAAACGACAGGTACGGATTTTTCGATACAGCTACTCCCCACTCGGCGAGCAATACCTGCTTGCCGTTGTGCTCGCACTTAACTTCCTTAATAAAGTGCGGGGGGATTTTTTCACCGGTTTTTTTGTCTTTGCGTAGTCCGGTTTCCATAGAATGACTCATTAACGCCTTTACTTCGGTTACCTTGCCTTTTATTTTTGCACGGATTCTAATACTTTTCTTGGCCATGTTTAATGTCCTCTACTAGTCTGTTGTCTTGCGCGTTTATTGCGCTTTATACCCAATACAATTATCAGTGACCACTGTCATTGACCATTGTCAGTGACGATCATCAGAGAGGTTAACCTCCACACCCGCCGATTGTTACCTTAACGGTCTTTTTGGCACTAAGTAATTTACCACCGGATTTTACAACCGCGATCAAATCGGATGTTTTGCCCATTTTTACACGAGTGGAGACAAAACCTTCGGTGTTGGAGGCCAACCTGAAGTTAGCGGCAAGTGGGGACGGGTTCTTCTCAACAATAACCGTAATGCTTTCTATATTGGGCAAATTGGTTGTGACGGTGATTGGCACAACAGCGCCATTTTCTGCGATGTCAGGTGCTTTAATCGTGATATCACTGTTTGGTGAATGGCTGTCGCTGCCTAGCAGGCTGTTTAGGGAGTCGGTGACCGATGTTGCATCAAAGGATGTTTTGGGCCATTCTGCTAGTACTAGGCGTGGCGTCAACAAGCCAGCACTCACTGCAGCTCCTGCGATGCTGCTCGCAATCGTACCTTTTAGGAAGGTTCTGCGTTTCATTACTATACTCCTATAGTTCCAAGTTTGAATCGTTTGATCTAAAGGCTGTAGATAAACTCTACAATCAGGTCGATCTCTTCTTCACTTACCATTTTGAATTTGCCAAACGGTGGCATGATGGTGTTGGGATTCTTTGTGGTGGCGTCCCAGATTTGGGCTCGCAGCTTTGATTTGTCGGGGAATCTGGCTTTCATGTTAACGAGTTCAGGGCCGATATTTCCGGGGAGTGATCCCCCCGCGATTTTATGGCATGCCAAGCAGTTGCCCTTTTTACGATGGAAGGCTATCTCTTTACCTTTTTCTATCATCGACTTACCCGCTGCGTGAGCTGGTTTCGGTGACATGGACAGACCACCCACAACGAGCGCCACAATACTTGCGGATAATAATATTGGTTTAGCGAACTGCCGCATTGCTTTCTCCTTATCTATTTCCGTTGTCTATAGGTTTCAAGGGTGGGGTTGTAACGTTAAGCACCCCTTAACAATGTCAAAACTATTGGTTGTTGTATCGCTGTATTCAATTAAAGTAGTGCAAAATACAGTTAAACCAGGGTATACCGGTAACACATTGAAGCCCAATAGCCTAGAATTTAAAAACCTCGGCTATTTTGTATCTATTTGTAGACCTTTGTCAAAACAGTTTTAGGGTTTTTTTTGCGTTGTTTGTTTATTGATCATGCTTTGCTTGAGTTCTTTTAACCGTGCTTTAAACCTTAATGCCCGATATTCATCGATGTTTTTTTGCTGCAGGGCTTCTTCTAAATGTTTTATGGCGGTATTAATTTCGCCGTACTCATAATGATAGTTCGCCAGGGATTCATAGGCATCGGCGGCAAAGCCGGCTTGCTGCGCGGCCATGGCAAAAGTTTTATGGATTTCCGGTGTGATCGGGCGGGAGCGTATTTGCTGTTGCAGCACCTGCATGGCATTTTTCGGCTGATTGTTCAAAAGCAGTACATCGGCGTAAAGCCATGTGAGCGGCAGATTCTCTGGATATAACATGAGGGTTTCCGCCAATGTTTTTAATGCGGCGCTGTACTTTTGTGCATTGATGTCATTTTGGGCCAGGGCAATCACATAGGCGACTCGAAGTCTATCGCGTAGTATCAAATTATCCAATATGTTTTGCGCCGCGATAGGATTGTCCAATTTTGAGTGGCTCAGCGCTAGCTCATATTGTAGGGGGAAGTCGCTTGTCTTGCCTTTATTAACGTTAGCGGTAAGATTTTTAATTGATACCGCCAACTCAGGTTTTGACTGACTTAGTACCCGAAGCCTTGCTCGAATTAACTGGTATTGTATGGAATCTGTTTTTTGGTTTGACTGACTAGTGGGGAATAGTGCCGTTGCCCGGCCCCGGGAGTCAGCGATACGAGTGGTTGTAACGGGATGGGTTAGCAAAAATTCCGGAACGTTATGGCCTGCGAACCGGCTTTTGTTGTGCAATATTTCGAAAAAATCGGCCATGCTGTTTGGATTAAAGCCAGCTCGGGCCAGCATATCTATACCAACTCGGTCGGCTTCTTGCTCATTGGTGCGGGAGAAGCTCAACTGTTGTTGTGTTGCGCCAGCGATAGTGCTGGCCAAAACCGCTTCACCGACCTGTCCATTGCCGGAACCCAATAATATCGCGGTCATAATTGCAGCCATTGCGGCAATTGATAAATTTTGTGACGATTTAAATGAACGAACGAGGTGACGCTGAATCACATGTGCAATCTCATGGGCGACGACTGATGCCAATTCGCCCTCGGATTCGGCTTCTTTTATCAAGCCGCTATGAATGCCGATATGGCCCGCTGGTCCGGCAAATGCATTGATAGTGTCGTCATCTACAATGAAAAAGTTTAAGGTTTGTCCTCGAGTATCTATTTGCGAGGCCAATGATTCTCCCAAGTTTCGTATGTATTCATTGCTAATTGGGTCGTCAACCAACTTTAGAGATCTGCGGACACTTTGCATAAATTCGCGGCCCAATGCTTTTTCATCTTCTGGCGATATAAGCGCATCGGCGCTATTGCCGATATCGGGTAAGTTATTTGCACTTGCAGGCAACGGTAATAGGGCAGCAATTATGACAAATGCTGTTGCCAAATAGGTGTTAAAGGTCGAACTTCTAGCTTGTTGCTTCAATAATAAAGGCATGTAGTGTCGATAATAGTGGATATTGGGAAAAAGTCATGCTGTTGCTTTTATTAAACAGGGTATTTAATGGAATATATTGGGTGTCGTGCGTCTAATTACAATTCACAACTAAATTTAGGTGCATTTACCGAAATATAGACAGGCGACGTGACGATTAATTGCATAATTTATGTTAAATGAGCTTAATCTTTATTACCGATATTTGATCGGGTAGCTGCAAAGTGAAATAGTGTCTGTAAACACATACTATCGTAGTCAGCATTCACTTAATATCGCCGTGAGTGGGCTGCGACAGTATTCATATATTAGCGCATATTTGGAGAATATAAAAAATACTAATGGTGCTTTTATGTGACCAATACCAGATTTGTGGTTACAATATAAGAGGACTATGGAATTCTAATAAACCATTTTACGAACAATTAATTTACCTTTGAGGAGCGAATTATGGCTGATTTTGATCAAGAACTGGATGCAAGCGGATTGAATTGCCCACTTCCTATTTTGAGAGCGAAAAAAAGTTTGGCCGCGATGGGGGCTGGCGAAATTCTACATATTATCGCTACTGACCCTGGGTCGGTGAAAGATTTTGAGGCATTTGCCAAACAAACGGGGAATGAGCTGGTAGAGTCTCGTGAAGACGGTGGTAAATTTTATTTTCTGATGAAAAAATCCTGATCGCATTACTGGGCGGGAGTAACAGTGTCAATGAATTTTACCTTAATTGATTAGGTTAAGTAGAGGGGTAACAGCCTAATGTCAGAGAAAAAGCTAGCGATTATTGCAACCAAAGGCTCGTTAGATTGGGCTTATCCCCCATTTATTCTAGCCTCGACCGCGGCGGCGTTGGGATATCGTGTGGAGATATTTTTTACGTTTTATGGGTTACAGTTATTACGTAAAAATCTTGATCTCAAAGTGACATCACTGGGCAATACAGGCATGCCAATGCCTGTGCCTATGCCGGTATTATTACAAACATTACCGGGTATGCAGTCCATGATGACAATGATGATGAAGAATAAAATGAAATCGAAAGGAGTAGCCAGCGTAGAAGAGTTACGCGGGCTCTGTGTCGAGGCAGAGGTGAAGCTGATTGCCTGTCAAATGACCGTTGATCTCTTCGAGTTTCGAAACAGCGATTTTATTGAAGGAATTGAATTTGGGGGGGCTGCAACATTTTTGGGATTTGCAGGTGACACAGATATTTGCCTGTATGTTTAGTGTTGGAGTTTGTGTTGCCGTTAGTGCTGACGTTAGTGCTGACGTTAGTTAAAAAGGTATTGACAATTCCGGTTTAATTATGCACCCCGCGCGTGTTAACCATGTGTTTATTAATTGCATGGTTAAACGGGTAAGGTAACACAGGCTCACGACGCAAGCATCGGTCAAACTATTCTTGTAAATAAAATATTCTTGTAAATAAAATATTGCTGTAAATAAACTATTGCTGTAAATAAAAGGTGCCCACCGGATTGTAAGGAGGGCACCTTTTTTTCTGTCTGGGTAATAATCTGCCGGGATAATCCTGCCTGGGTAATAAGGTGAGACGAAAATGAGATAACGATTTCATTAATAGTTATAGGTTATTACGAATTTTAGTATAAAAATTTTACCTTACCGTTAAAACGAATTAGGATACAGGGCCAGAAGCGCATAGACGATCCGAATACCTCTAATTACGATGGATATTAATCAACCGGTAGACGATGACAAACTTATTGTCATATTAATGACTAGTGGTCCCAACACGCCAGAACGATGTGCGACCCCTTTTTTTATTGCCTCACTGTTAGCGTCTATGGATGCTAATGTGAAGATATTTTTGACGATGGAGGCTGTGCGTCTTGCTCAAAAGGGTATTGCGGAGAAAACGGTGGCTATAAAAGGCGGTAAATCAGTGTTGGATTTTTTACGTGATGCAAAAGCACTCGATGTTGAAATTTATATGTGTAAACCGGCGCTGCCAGGTTACGATATGGATAATTATAACGATATAATTCCTGAAATAGATGAGATATCCAGTGGTGGTGTTTTGGCAGATTTGCTGATTAACTGTGATAAAGTGATTACTTTTTAAGCCCAGCTACGACATACCGCACCCATGCCGCTCCATTTTTCTGAGCTTAGAGTAACCGACAAACCTTGTGTTAACTTAAGCATGTGTTAACTATGCATGTGCTAACAACGCATGTGTTAACGACACTTAACGATCAGTGCTAAATAAAGCTAAGTGCTCAATCAGTGCTAAATAAAGCTAAGTGCTCAATGAAACGTGAATAAACATAACATATTAAAACAACGTATTACTTTATTATTACTAAACAACAACAGTTAAGGTAGGCGGGGAGTAACGATGTCAATAGTACGAGGGTGTCTTATACCCGATGAGTTGTATTACCATGTTGAGCATAATATATGGGTTGTACCGGATGTAAATGGTGATGCGGTGATTGGAATGACGTCCTATGCATGTTCGTTATCGGGTGAGTTGGTTTCAATCACGCCTAAAAAAGTGGGCAAGACGGTGAAACGTGATCGCTCTTGTGCCACCGTTGAATCAGGTAAGTGGGTGGGTCCGGTAAAAACACCCGTTGCGGGTGAAATTATCAGCGTAAACGACCTTGTGCTATCTGATCCCAGCGTAATTAATAAAGATCCCTATGGTGATGGCTGGGTTGCGGTGATCAGACCGGATGATTGGGCCTCCGATTCGGCGCTTTTGTTAAAGGGCGCTGATGCGTTAAACGCGTTCGAGGAAAAAATGGCCCAGGACGGATTTGGTGGGTGTTGATTTTGATCGGTGTTAATGATGTAGCACTTGGAAAAAGAGGGCCCGACGCACTATACGTTGACTTTTATCGTAAGGGATACAATACCTCATGAATTGGATGGAACGGATTTCCCTGATCGAGCAATTAGACGATGCCTTGCTTGATCCTATTGCCGTACAGCGCCTACAATGGCTTCACGATTCCACGATAAATACGGTAAGTGGCGCTGATTCCTATTCAGTGTACAATGACATTACTTTTTATATTCCCAGCTTTAAATCTTACCATCTTGATATTGGCGTTGTCGGTCAAGCCGCAGCGTGTCAGCAGCAGGCATGTGGTAAAAATGCCTGGCCCGCGGTTTCGATTACCGGCGCTGCTTGTCAATTGCAGTGCGATCATTGCAAAGCAAAAATTCTGGAGCCTATGATCGCCGCTACGACCCCGAAGCAACTATGGCGCGTTGTTAGTGAGCAGATCGACAAGGGCGCGCAGGGTATGTTACTGACGGGAGGCTCGAATGTGCGGAACGAAGTTGAGTATAACGATTTTTTACCGGTTATACGTAAAATTAAACGACGGAATCCGGCTTTCACCATTGTGTGCCACACCGCCTTGGTAGATGCCAGCGTGGCATTGGCGATGGAAGAGGCGGGCATTGACGTGGCAATGATGGATGTCATTGGAGCGCAGGATACCATAACACAGGTTTATCATTTAAAGCGTCGGGTCGACGATTTTGACAACACTTTACAGGCACTAACCAATACTTCCATGCGGGTCGTTCCACATATCGTTCTGGGATTACATTATGGCCGTCTATTGGGTGAATGGCAGGCGCTCGATATCGTGCAACGTTATCCTGTGGATGCGTTGGTGCTGGTCGTTGTTATGCCTTATTACGCACCGGTAAAACGGCCGTTTGATGTGCCGGATAGTCGGGTTGTTGGCCGGTTTTTTGCCCAGGCGAAACAGCAACTGGGTAACACGCCTTTGTTTTTAGGTTGCGCCCGACCCGCCGGACGTGTGAAAACTGAAATCGATATATATGCGTTGCTTGCAGGTTTTAGTGGTATTGCTTATCCATCAGAAGGTATTGCTGAACTGGCAAGCGCATTGGGGCGTGATGTTAACGTTTCTTCCAGCTGTTGCTCAATGGGCACTGAAGACCTCAGTCTTGCCTTTGCTGCACGTAACGCGGTTGCGTCGTAGTGTTTTCAAGCAAGTCGAATTAGTTGTATTCGTTTGGTTGGTCTTATTTATCGGTGAACATCATGAAAAACATACATTCAGATCAGTGGCGTATTATTGATACCGGTTTGCGTTCGGCAACGGAAAATATTGCGCTTAATAAAACGTTATTGCAAGCCCATGGGCAGGGCGACATTCCTAACACCCTGCGATTTTTACAATTTAAACCAAGTGCCTTGGTAGGGTTTCATCAAAATATCTATAACGAGTTACGTCTTGATTATTGCGACGATCAGGGGATCGACATACAACGCCGAATCACCGGCGGCGGTGCTATCTATTTTGATGAAGCGCAGCTTGGTTGGGAGCTATATGTCAATAAACACTTTTTTGGTTCTGCTGATATGCAGATTATTGCAAAAAGTATTTGTGAAAGTGCTGCGCGTGCTATCAGCAGTTTGGGGGTTGAAGCGAAATTTCGACCCCGGAATGATATAGAAGTGCAGGGCCGTAAAGTATCCGGCACGGGAGGTGTGTTTGATGGGGACTCGATATTATATCAAGGAACGTTGTTGTTGCAGTTTGATGTGGAAAAAATGATGCGGGTTCTAAAAATTCCAGCCGAAAAGCTCTCTGATAAGGCGATTAAAAGCGCCCAAGACAGAGTTGCAAATTTGCGGGATTTATTGGGGGTTACTCCGAGTCTTGATGATGTTAAACAGCGCTTTGTGGCGGAGTTTGCGCAGACATTTTCTATAAACTTCCAAACACACGCAGACCTGATGCCTGTTGAGCAGGCCATATTTGATGAAGCGGTGGTGACCGTGGCATCTAAGGGCTGGGTCTATGGCACCAGCGACCCCTCGGTTCTGAACGACACCGTTTATGGGGTTTATAAGTCGACCGGAGGTCTGTTGCAAGCCGGTGTTAAATTGGGTAACAACGGTCAGCGTATAAAGCAGGTGATGATTACAGGGGACTTTTTCGTTTATCCGAAACGTATTATTACCGATTTGGAAGCAGCGTTGAAAGATACAAAAGTCGATGAGCTGGCCAACAATGTTGCGTCGTTTTTTACCGATTATACGGCGCATAATTCGGTAGATATGTTGATGTTGACGCATCATGATTTTGAGCGGGTTATTCTAAATGCCATTGGTCATCTCAACGTCGCTCATCAATAATAGCAATGACGTTATTTCCCCGGTCGTCTAATTTATGTTGTGAAGTAGACGTACTTGTTGTTGGCCTGGGGCCTGCGGGCGGTAGCGCAATGCTGGCAGCAGCTTCTAAAGGATTAAACGTTGTTGGTGTAGACCGCAAGTCGGTCATTGGTATGCCGGTGCAGTGTGCGGAGTTTGTTCCGGTGCCCCTTAGGAGCTATTGCGCCGCGGCAGGTATTGTCAGTCAGCCAGTGTCGAGTCTGATTACTACCTTACCTGATGGCAGTCAAACCCAAGCGGCAATGCAGGGGTTAATGATTCGTCGTTCTTGTCTTGATCAAAACTTGGTTGAGCGGGGAGTGAAAGCAGGTGCACGTTATTATAGCGCCACGCAGTTGCTAAGCATCAGGTTTAACGATCACGAAGCACTCGTTAGAACGCCGTTAGGATTAAAGAGAATTAAATATCGATTCGTTATTGCGGCAGATGGGCCGTGCTCCCAGCTGGCCAGATTGTTGGGGTTACCTGCGTTAACGGTTATTAAAACACAGCAGTATACCGTACCACTTGTCAAACCGCTTACCGATACTTATGTCTGGTTGTCCGAGGTACTACCCGGTGGTTATGCGTGGTTGTTCCCAAAACGAAATAGCGCGCATGTTGGGTGTGGCGCTGTTAGTGAGGCAGACTTAAAATATCATCTTCAACGTCTACATCGTAAGCTAGTGAGCGAGGGGCTGGTTGAGGCTCAGGTGGTCGCACGAACCGGTGGGAAAATTCCAGTCGCGGGTATTCGCTCTGTTTTGACAACAGACCAGGTGTTGTTTGTCGGTGATGCGGCGGGGTTAACCCACCCGATTACGGGTGCAGGTATCGCATCGGCAGTCGCATCGGGTGAAATGGCAGGGCATGCTGTAGCGGAGGCGCTATATTGCGATAACAACAAGGCATTAACTGAATATGCTACGGAGATACAGGATGTATACGGTCCGTCTTATTCATTGGCGGTCTCAAAGCGGCAATACTTGCTCGATCAATTACAATTAAATATACCGCGGGAGCGAGAGTCGTTGTTCCGTTCAAGTTGGATCGGGTTTAAGAACTATTATCGCAGTACCGAACTATAATGAGCGCATTGGACCATAATCACTGTATTGAACCATAATCACAGTATTGAACCATAATTACAGTATTGAAGCATCGTACTGTCCAGTAGAAAAATGTAGTTCACTGTTAAAATGTCGTGGAAATTAAAACGTTATGAATCGAGACCCGGATAAACAGTCAAAACGTGCGGAAGTATCGGTAGACTTTTATCGACCGAATTACTACATACAAACACCTGCCATGCGTTCACCGCAGTATGTGCAATTGTCTACTGCCGCGGCGATTACACTGGGGCTGGTGCCAGGTAAAATGTTTCGCACGTCATGCACGCACTGCTTAAATTTATTGGTAACATACCCTGAAGGGTGTCGTGCGAATTGTAGCTATTGTGGTCTTGCCAGGCACCGGGAAGAGTCACGCGACTATGCGGACAGGAACTTTATTCGCGTCGATTGGCCCACGGTTAAATTTGAGGATATTATTGCGCGTGTGAAGCGTGGCGAGGATCATAAGCAGTTTCAACGTATGTGTATTTCGATGATTACTCATCCCAATTCAGATGAGGATACTTTTGTCTTATTGGAAAAATGGATGAACGAAGTACCTCATGTGCCAGTGTCAATTTTGTCTAACCCAACCACCTTGCGTTATGACGACTTGTTGCGGATGAAGCAGCTGGGCGCGGATATCTTTACCGTGGCACTGGATGCTGCAACCCCAGCTATTTTTGAAAGCACAAGAGGTAAATCCGTCGATAGCCCTCACACCTGGGAAAAATACTGGCAGACATTAACGTGGGCAGCTGATATTTTTGGGCCGGAAAAATTTGGTGCGCACCTGATTTGCGGTTTGGGTGAAACTGAATACGAGATATTAACCGTTGCGCAACAAATCAAATCCATGGGTGGGCATAACCACATGTTTGCCTTCTTTCCCGAGCAAGGCTCGTTGATGGAGGATTGGCCGCCGGTGGATCGTGGTCAATGGCGACGAGTGCAGTTGGCTCGGTTTGTCATCGATTACCGCGATGGGCATATTAACAATATGCGCTTCGATGACGAAGGAAAATTACTGGATGTCGGCGTGGAGGCATCAATGCTGCGCGATATTTTGATAAGCGGTAAGCCATTTCAAACATCAGGGTGTCCGGGTAACGATGAAGAGATATCCGCCTGTAATCGTCCTTACGGTGACTCCAGTCCAAGTGATATTTTATCATATCCATTTGCATTGAACGCGGACGATGTGTCCTTGGTTACGCAGCAGATGCAGGGTATTTGTAAAGTGAAAAATACTAAAATAGTATAACCATATCTGGTTGTGTTTTTATATCAGCTGAGTCGCTTAGTTGCATTTCTCCGTTACATTTTTTAGTTGCATTTCCTAGTTGCAATTTCTAGTTACAATAGTCAGTAGTTTTTTAAAGATGATAACGACTTTATATGGTCGCCAATTAAAGTATTCTATGCCTGTATATGTTAATAAAAAATGTACCTGCTAATATAAGTAAAATATAGTTTGAGAATATACTAATAAACTATTGACAGAACTCCGCTTGTTGCTAAATGATAGATGTTATAAGAATGATTATGAAGATTGTTTAGATAACATCAGAAGAGCGTTCGAGGAGAGTTAATATGAGTGGATTTTCCAGGCAGTTAATGGCAGGTGCGATAAGTCTCGTGTTAATTGCGCCGGTCTATGCAACCAATGGATATTTTGGGCATGGTTATGGCACGAAAAACAAAGCATTGGCAGGGGCTGGTGTTGCGTTACCGCAGGATGCGATGATTGCGGCAACGAACCCGGCAGGAATGGTGTTCGTTGGCGATCGCATGGATATTGGGGCCGCTGTTTTTAGTCCTAGAAGAAAATACAGTGCCGATAACGGTACAGGCACTGGGTTTTTTCCGTTCGCGCCGGGGACAGTTGAAAGTGATAAGGAATATTTTTTGATTCCGCATTTTGCCAGAAACTGGATGCTGGATACCGAGAGTTCAGCGGGGGTCACGGTTTATGGCAATGGTGGTATGAATACAGAATATCCGGTGTCGGCGAATGGCGGGCAGGGTACGTTTGGTGGGGGCAAAGGTGCGGGTGTTGATTTGTCACAATTGTTTGTTAATTTAACTTACGCACGCAAGATAAGTCAGTCGGCATCCTGGGGGGCAGGATTGATTTTGGCTTATCAACAATTTGAAGCAACAGGGTTGGCTGCATTTGGCGCTGGTACGGGTGCATTTAATGTTTCTTCCAGTCCCGATAATCTATCTGACAATGGAAAAGATAGCTCGACGGGTTATGGTGTGAAGCTCGGGGTGCAAGGTGAAATTACGCCGGGATTAACACTGGCGGCATCTTATCAATCTGAAATTAAAATGGGCGAGTTTGACGATTATTCGGGATTGTTCGCTGAACGTGGTGGTTTTGATATACCGTCGACCTGGACCCTTGGGTTAGCTTACAATCTCAGTGCCACCTCGACATTTGTCTTGGATGTGCAAAAAATCATGTATAGTGATGTCAAGTCCATTTCCAATCCATTATCACCAGCACTTTTTCAATGTTTTCCTGCTGGGGGCAATGATCCCAGCGTGTGCCTTGGCACCAATGATGGCCCAGGTTTTGGCTGGGAGGATATTACGGTTGTCAAAATTGGTTACCAATGGCAAGCGGGCACCGATTGGACCTGGCGGGTTGGTTATAGCAATGGCGATCAACCTATTCCTGACTCAGAGGTTCTGTTTAACATTTTGGCGCCAGCGGTGATTGAAGAACATGTAACGTTTGGTTTTACAACGTTAATTACGCCAACCAGCGAGTTTAATTTTTCATTGATGTATGCGCTTAATAATGAAGTTACTGGTCCAAATCCATTGAGCCCCGGGCAGCAGATTACCTTGGAGATGAACCAATTCGAGTTAGGCGGTACTTACAGCATGAAGTTTTAAGTCTGTGCAGGCAGGATGACAAAGGAATGGCAAAAAGGGTATGAGTGTCATACCCTTTTTTATGTCTTTTTGGATTAGGTGTTGTAGGGGTAAACATGGTGTACTAGTTGGTATTTAACAAGCGTTTTAGTAACCCCGGCTCACCCCTGTCAAAATTGTCTAATATGGATTGTGCTTGTTTGTGCCCCTCGTTTTTTGCTAACGACACGGCGGTATTGCCCAGTTTGTTCACCTGGGTTGTATTTGCACCATGGGCTAGCAGTAAATCTAAAACTCGCAAATATCCATGCTCTGCGGCGAGCAGTAATGCAGAATTATCATTTTCGTTCGTCATGTTAATGTCCGCACCGGCGGCAAGTAAGACTTTTGTGGCGGCATGGTGCCCATTGGCAGCGGCAAGTATTAATGCGGTATTTCCCTTTTTTGATGCCTGATCGATATTGGCTCCTTTCTTAAGGAGTAAGTTAACTATATCGTCGTGACCATTTTTTGCGGCCCGCATCAATGCAGTTTGATCATCAAGGTCTTTCACGTTGACATTAACGTCACGATCTAACAACAACGTCACCATGGCAGTAGCACCCGCATCGGCAGAGTACCAGAGTGTCGAGCGACCCAGTTTATCCGTGGAGTTGGGCGTGCCACTGGGACGTATCAACTTATTCGCTATAGTGGCGTAACCAAACTTTGCTGCGGTAGTGAGGGCATTTAAATTATCGTTGTCCTGAACATCTTGGTTAGCGCCTTTGGTGATAAGCAAACCGGCAACGGGTTCGTGTCCCATGCGCGCTGCCCAGATGAGAGCGCTTCTGCCTGATTTGTCCCGGGCGTTAATATTGGCTCCCAACGCTAATAATGTGTTAACCGTGTCTTTTTGCCCATTGCGGGAGGCCCAGGTAAGCGGCGTCATATCATCAACGTCTCGATGATTAATGTCGGCTCCTTTATTGTACAGTAATCGAATGATGGCAGGGTTGTTGCGCCAGGCGGCATAAGTCATTGCCGTTCGTTTATCTTCGTCCATTTTATTAATGGAACGCGTGGATTGACTTAACAGAGTAGTAACGGCATCTATATTCCCCTTCCAGGCCGCGTACATTAACTCTGTCCAGCCATCGTACAGGCTGACGCTATTATCGAGTTCAACGCTGCGAATGCCGGATAAAGTGTGTCTTTTGGAATGTTCGGCAAAGGCTATATTAGATAAAATCGTTATGGATAGCATGAGGCTTATACCAACAATGAATCTATGATGCTCCGCTGTTTTTTTTAACATACTGAAAAATAAAATATTTTTTGATGTTCTCATAAGGTTTGATGTCGTTTCCAGAGGGGTGTTATCTGACCCGTGTCTAATAGAATTTATCATAACGTATTGTGACGTGGCAGGCTTACCCAAATTCTTTTGCCTACGTCTTCTGCTTAAGAAATATCCTACACATTGTGACGAAATTCGTGTAATTATTAGAATTCGTGTTAAAGTTATCGCCTACCGCAATATTTTATTTTCGAGTTTGGTATCCATTTTGAAATTGAACCTATTATTCCGCATCGTTCCCAATTTCAGCGATAAAGCACCTGTCGCCTTGTTCGTTCTCCTGTTTTTTATATGCAGCGGCGAGGTAACGGCGGATAAGCGCGATGTTCTTTCAAGTAGCGTTAACAATCAGTCAAGCACAACCGTAACTGAGTCGTCGAAAAATCTACCCGCGGCCGTCCAATGGTATTTGGAATTGGCAAAGGAAGGCGATGCCGAGGCGCAATACAATTTAGGGTCTGTTTACGATTCGGGGTTTGGTGTGCCAGTTGATAGTGATGAAGCGGTTCGCTGGTATAAAGAGGCTGCTGATCAGGGTCATCCGCGTGCCCAGCTTAAGCTGGGAATTATGTATATCCTTGGTGAAGGAACCCGCCAGAGCCTGATAAATGGCACTCGCTGGGTACGAAATGCAAGTGAAGGCGGAAATACATTTGCCACCTTATTGTATGACAAAGTGTTGTCGCCTGATGTTAGTGAGAATGTGTCATCAGAAGAAATTATAAAAAAAATCAAACCGTTTATTGATTTGGGAGAAAAAAAGTCCAGTACTAAATTGCTGGCTATGCTTAAAAAGGCGAGTGACGAAGGCTCCAAGAAGGCAGCGAAAGAACGCTTTAGCGGTAAAAGCAAAAATACGGTAGGTAAAACAATTGATGTTGAAAACCGCACGCCAGAATTTCTTCAAAATAAAGCCAGAACGTTAAGCCCTCCCCTTGAAAGCAGTAATCTAGCCTTGCTGCAACGAGAAGCAAATGCAGGAAATCGTAACGCGCAGTTTGAGCTGGCAAAATTGTACGATACAGGCAATAAAGTTGAGCGGGACCGTGCCAGGGCGATTGCCTGGTATAATAGCGCTGCAAGCCAGGGACATTCGGAATCTCAATACCGATTAGCCGTAGCTTATATTTACGGTTATGGTGTGGAGAGGGACTCTGTTATAGGTGAACGCTGGTTAACCACTGCAGCTAAACAAGGACATAAAGTTGCCGATAAAATGTTACCCATTTACCTGTCTAACGGGACGTTAAACGGAAGTACATCGATTGTGGTCAGCTGGTATCTAGAGAAAGCCGTCAATGGTGATGCCAGTGGGCAGTTTGGCTTGGGCTATCTTTATGAAAATGGCTGGGGGATTAAGCCTAGTAGCCGTGAGGCTGATAGCTGGTATGGCGCGGCTCGTGGTGCCGGTAGTGGCGACGCGGTGAGACGATTGCGGCATATTAGCTCAAGTTTACCCACGCGGGCGCCGGTTAATACACCAGATGCACCAATAGAGGAGGCGGCCAAATCCACCGCTCCCAACGTGGTCTCTGGAACATTGCCCACGCCACAATCTCGATTCACGCAAGATGGCAATAACATTAATAGCCGTAGCGAGAACCGCGGCAGCGATACAGAACAGGGCAGTGGTGGTTTTTTTTCCTCGATAAACTTTACGCAAAAGTCAGCGTTAATGCCGATTATTCTGGTGGTGTTTGGATTGATTATGGGGCTTACGGTATATCGTTGGATGAAGCGCAGTAATTACAAAAATTCGTTGTTTTAAACGTCTTGTCAGGTGCGCTACATTAGCGGCGTTTAGGTCGACCCAATTGGTTTGGTTGCGGTAGTACGTTTGCATGTCTTCGCATCTGTATTTTTATTCATTATAGGCTGAGCCGTATTTGGTTTCGATATCGATGCCGATATCTTGAAGTATTGTTGTTGGCAAGACCCCGCCGGCGCAAATTATCACGTTATCGTTACTAAGGTCCAATTCTCTCCCCTGATATAAAATAGTAACGTCCTTTGAGCCGATGCGTTTAATCGTAGACTGCATGAGGATTTGGAGTTTTCCGGCCTTGGCGGCCTCATCAATAGCAGCAACATGAGTAGGGTTGGCTTTTTGAAAGGTATTGCCTCGATATGATAGTGTTACGTTAGTGTCGGTTTCGTTTGCAATGGCCAGCGCACTTTCCAACGCACTATTGCCTCCGCCGACGACGAGCACACTGCGTTGGCGGTACTGAGCGGGGTCATCGAGATGGTAGACCACTTTGCCCAGTTCTTCGCCAGGAACCCCCAGTTTTCTTGGGGTGCCTCGACGGCCGATTGCCAGTAATACTGTTTTGGTGTGATACGCCGCCTTCTCGGTTTTTACCAGATAACCACCATCTACTTTAGCGATTTTCTCCATCCGTTCCTTGACGTTAATATGGATGCCCGATTTTTGCTCTGCATCCCGCCAGAAATTTACCAATATTTCTTTAGTGGTCTCACCAAATCGCACTTGACCAATAATAGGGAGTTTGACGGGTGCCGTCATGACAATTTTGCCACGGGGATAGTGTGCCACTGTGCCGCCCAAGGTATCTTGTTCCACCGTGACGTAATTGATTTTGTGTTCTTGGGCATAGAGGCTGGCGGAAAATCCAGCCGGACCGGCGCCGATGATCACAACGTCCACTGGGGCTTTGCTGTCGGAGGTGCTCACGGATTTGGCGATATTTTCCATTGCCTGGCGTCCTTGCTCTATGGCGTTTCGAATAAGTCCCATACCACCCAGCTCGCCTGCCACAAATATTCCAGGTACGTTGGTTTCAAAATTGGACTGTATGTTGGGAATATCTACCCCACGCGTTTCGGTGCCTAATACCAGCGTAATCGCTTCAGTCGGGCAGGCACTTTTACAGGCGCCATGGCCGATGCAATGCTCGGGATTAACCAAACGGGCTTTTTCCTGAATAATGCCTAATACATTACCTTCAGGGCAGGCATCTACGCAGGTTGCGCACCCCAGGCATATGTTGGGGTCTATCACAGGGTGTAATGATGTGGGTTCAAAAAAACCACCGGACTTTGATGTCTTTAGCGTTTCCTGGCTAGTGAGCTCGCGTTTTGCCTTGATTTTTTTAAATACGACCCAGGAAATAACGATGGGGACGAGATAAATCAAGATCTTTGGCAGATCTTCCAAACCTGTCACCGATAATAAGTACAGGAGGTCGGCAATAAACTGAGAATTTTCTTCCATGCAGTAAAAAGTTATACCCGGTCTGAATACGTGAATTAATTAATATTTGTATATCGATGTAACATGTGTACTCGTAAAGTTCTAAGCATGTCAAATTTTCAGGTGTTTTGAAAGCCTATTATCATCTGTTCGCACGATAAAAGCGTTGTGGAGCAAATCGCTTAGAGTAACAGGAGGCTGACTTGTTTAAGCTAGAGATGTTTTTCGTGAAAAATCACGGTTTTCGTTGGTGTTCCTAAGTAGTTTGTGTCTAGAACTACTTATATCGGTAGCGGTAGGTGGTTGGGCGTTAACGGAAAGATTGCTTTTTTTATCGAAAAATCACATTGATTATTAGCAGCTTGTGTATAGGAGGCAATGTTTAAGAAAATTCTCTTGAGGTGTTAGCGTTGCACCTTTTACGTTGTTGGTTAGGAGCGAAGATTCATACCGCAATGAGTAACTTGGCGCATGTAATGCTGCAAATTAGTCCGTTGAATCACAGGCGTTATGTTACGGTAAGTAATAGTTAAAAACTATATTGAATGAGTTTGAATTTAGTAATTCTGATCATATAGTTACATCAAAAGTTGGGGGTGGCAAATAGGCATTGACAAGTTAGGTTGCAACGTAGTTTACTTAGCAATGCTGTAGCAAAGTCATTATTTTTGACGAGTAAATGCGCTAGATGGCGTAAAATGTTAGTAAAAAAGGCTTTGTAACTGGTTGTTTATTCCGTTTTAAGATTTACCTCAAGCATCATCGACGGGCATGGTTGAGGTTTTTACGGAAATTTTATTGCAGTACCTGTTTTCCACAATAGGGCGAACTATCCTCCCGCCGCACCATTGCTAATATAATGTGCTAACGAATAAGTACTAATGATGAAGTATCAAGAAAGTACTGTATAACAAAAAGCACAAGTGCCAAATAGAGCGCTACTATAGAGCGCCGATAATTGGAGCGCCGATAATGCGGGTTCATTCTGACTGTTTGTTATTACAGACAGGCCTAATAGGAATGATGCTTTAGGGAGGGAAACTAATTATAATTGCTTTGTCTTTTTCCATGATGGCTATGGCATCATGGATGGAATCTATTGAAGGAGTTAACTATTTTGACTGAAGAAAGCAATACTCGTGCGTCATTAGTGAAGTATCCTTTCGCCATTGCTCTGTTAATTATCTGTATCGTAATATTTATCGTTTGGTTAAACCAAAACGACAAAGCCGCAGACATCGCTTCGCCAGCCAGTCAGGGTGTCGGAGTAGCGGCAACACCATCGGGCGCTGCACCCAAAAGTTTTCAATTAAAGCCACCATCAAGTATAGGTAGCGACACTCCCGGTATTGTCCAAAATATAAATCGTTCCTCGGGCAATGGGGAGACGGGCAATACAAATGCACCTGGGCTGGAAGGGCTTCTTTCTGGGTTAGAAGATAAAGTGAGGTCTGATCCCGGCAATATCAGTAATCGTTTATTGCTGGCTCAAACCTACAATGAGCTGGGGTTACAGGATAAATCCCTCACAGAATTACGCAGCCTGCAAGGTCAAAACCCTGAGCATGTAAGAGTAAACCTTATTCTTGCTTCAATTCTCAGCCAGAGTGATAGCCCGGAAGCATTGGCAGAGTCGCTTACCTTATTAGATAAGGTCGAAAAAGAAGGTGGTCCGGATATTCTGCCCTATTTGGTCTATCTGTATAGAGGGAATGCATTGGTTCGCACCCAAGACCAAGGTGGTGCCTTGGCTAGCTGGACGAAGGCGCTGGAAACTATGCCAGCATCAGATAACCGGCGAGCCATGCTGGAAAAGCGTATTGCCGATATTAATGCAGGTGGCTAACGTGTGATGAAATGTGGATATACAACTCCGTTGTCGTTAGCGATTCATGTTGAAAACGGAGAGTAAGGTAATATTCAATTGTATAATGTTGGTGCGAAATGAAGACGAAACCTAACGCAAGTGAGTCAGCCGCTAAGACTCGTCGAATACTTGCACCGAGTGAGGCCGATAAACCCAAGGTTCTGCCCAGCAGATCACATAAGCCGAATACGACGGCACAACCGGGTGTTGTTGCCGGAACAAATCCCAAGGATCACAAGCCCGTCGTCAGCCGTGATGATGATTTGCAGGCATCGCTTGCGAGGGTAAGGTTATTGGCTGCATCGAATGCCAAAAAAGCGCGATTGCGACAAGCGGCCATCGCCGCACAAAAAGCCAAAGCCGCAGGAGCAGCGGCAAAGGCGCGCCAGCTTAAAGCCGTACGTGCCAGGCAAGCTTCTGCGGTTAATGTCGAGGCTAATACAGGCGCTGACGTAAGTGCTGGTGCAAATGCCGGTGTTAACGCGGGTAATGCAACGCATTCTGCATCGGCTCGCCAAGCCCAGGCGATTAAACAGAAGACGTCAAATAAAAACGTCCAACCATCACCGGCAGGCAAACGTAAGCCGCAGGCACAGTCACGTCAGAGGAAAGCGGTAGAGCAAGTAGCAGTGGCTCAGAAGCAAGGGGCGGCAGATGCTCGGCCCGCTGTGTCACAAGCGCTGCCTGAAGAGAATAAGGTTCCGCCTATTATTAAAGCCACCGCGTTGTTGGCAGCAAAATATCCTAATATAGTGGAAGATACCAATGATAATCGTACTAAGTCGGAGACGCGAATTGTTTTTATTGTGGCGTTTATTATCGGGTCGATTATTGCTGCGGGGTGGATGAACTGGGATTCCATTAATTTTCAATCAGAGGGAGATTTTGTTTATAACTCAGGATTGGTCGGTGGAATTATGATGGCTGTTATTCTGATTTATGCCCTGCGTAAGCGCGTTAAAATATTGCGCAAGGCGGGAAACATGGAGGCATGGTATTATTTTCACTTGCTAGGGGGGGTATTAGGCCCACTTATCATTGTTTTTCATACCTCATTTTCCATTAAGTCTATTAATAGCGCCGTTGCATTATTTACCATGATTACCGTTGTATTCAGTGGTTTGTTTGGGCGCTACATTTACACCCGTATAGGTTATAACCTGCATCGTAAATTGTTGTTAATTAAAAGCTCCGAACAAGCATTGCTAGAAAAATTACGAGATTATCACTCTCCCTTAAGTGACAAAATCGAGCGGCGCTTATCCAATTTTGCATTGGCGAGTTTAACCGGTCCACGTTCGCTGATCCGCTTGCCAATGCGTTTATTGGCAATACATACATCAGCGATGGGTTGTTACGTTAAAGTTGGCTCAGATCTGACTTCCATGGTGAAATCACAGGCTCGGCGTGAGGGTTGGCCGAATACGGTAACAAAAAATCGGGTCGCATTTGAGAAGGATCAGCTTAGAAAATACATTAATGCCATCGCGGAAATAGCTAACATTCACCTATTGGAGCGCGTATTGGTGATGTGGCGTATTTTGCATATTCCATTGTTGTATATCTTGGTTATTACCAGTCTGGCGCATGTTCTTGCTGTGCATATGTACTAGCCGCAGGGATGAGCGAAACAATGTTTACAATATTCTGTCGAGGATTCGTTGGGATTGTCTTGCTGCTGGGATTGAATTTTAACGCTTCTGCCTCTGTTAGTCCTCTTGAAAGAATGGAAGGTTTGGTACAGCCTGGTGATGTAGTGCAGGGACACGCTCATTTTGAAACTAAATGTGACAAATGCCATGAAGCGTTTGACAAGTCAAAACAAAGTCGGCTGTGTCGCGACTGCCATGAACAGATAGATAACGATATTAAGACGAAAAAAAAGTTTCATGGCCGCTTGCACAATATTGCTAAGCGCGAGTGCTATACCTGCCATACCGATCATAAGGGGCGGGATATGGATATCATTCAGTTAAACCGTGAGATTTTTGATCACCGGCGCACAGAATTTGAGTTAAAGGGGATGCACCAGTCCACTGACTGCAAGCTGTGCCATACGAAAGACAAGTATTACCGAATTCCTAAGTTTGGTTGTATTGATTGTCACGAGAAAGATGATTCCCATAAGGGGAGAATGGGTGAAAAATGCTCAAATTGTCATCTCGAATTAGGTTGGTTACCCGCGACATTTAATCACGATAAGACGGATTTCCCATTAAGAAATGTTCATCAGGAAGTTGGGTGCCAGTTCTGTCACGTGAACGAGCGCTATATTAAGACACCAAAAAACTGTTATTTTTGTCATTACCTGGACGATGTACATAAAGGCGATAGAGGCATTAAGTGTCATCAGTGTCATCATGATGAGAAATGGTCACGCATTGAGTTTGATCATGACAAGGATACCGATTTTACGCTAAATGGTGCTCATCAAACATTGTTATGTAAAAATTGCCATGAAAAAAATATCTTTAAAGATGAAGTGAAAGGTGTTTGTTACGCCTGTCATAAGGTGCATGATGCTCATTATGGTAACTATGGGAAACGTTGCGATAGCTGCCACAATGAAAAAAAATGGCGTGACGTGAGGTTTGATCATGACCAGGACACCGAATTTGTATTAAAGGGGGAGCACAAAGAGCTGGAGTGTGCTGCCTGCCATAAAGGCGATTTGTTTGCCAAGAAGACGCCTACGGAATGTGCGGAGTGTCATCGCCTGGATGATGTGCACGATGGCCAGGAGGGGGACCAATGCGCTACTTGTCATAATGAGTCGAGTTGGATTAAAAAAGTGGTGTTTGACCATGATATCACGCACTTTCCGTTACACGGTGCTCATCAATTTTTGACTTGTGAAGATTGTCATGCGTCAGAACGATTTAAAGATTCTGAAGTGCGTTGCATTGAGTGCCACAAAGCCGATGATGTCCACAAATTAAAGTTAGGGAAAAATTGTGAGTTATGTCACGGGCCGGTTGATTGGTTGATTTGGCAGTTTGACCACAATAATCAGACGGATTACCCCTTGGATGGCAAGCATGAAGGGCTCGATTGTCATGCCTGCCATACTCAGGCTGTTAAAGATGAAATAGAATTGCCGACCAATTGTTTTGGTTGTCATGAAAAGGATGATAATCACGCGGGTCAGCTGGGTCGGCAATGTGAGAAATGCCATGTCACCAAGTCGTTTAAGGAAATAAAAATTCGGGAGTGATCACGACACAATATATCGAAAAAATTTCTTTTAATTAGAATTGAAATTTAAAAATAGAAATTACCGCCGAACTAATAAGGTAAGTATAAAATACGATAGGGCGATAACACGCAGGGCGTTAAGGATTCGGGTAAACACAGCGCAAATGGGTGCGCTGACCCAAGGGCGGGAGCTGCCTATGCAAGCATGTGGTGCAGCTTGTTAAGTTGTTATTCAGTTTGTTTGAATGGCAACCTGGAAGGGGGGAATATGTATAGGATTGTACGAAACCATAATATCGGGGGCCGGGGGGCGGGTGTCAAGTACCTTATCCTGATATTGATGACGGCTGTGTTTTGCATCGGTTCGCTAACCGCGTACGCACAAACCATGAATGCTCAAACAACCAACTCAACACTGGGGCAGGGTAGTTTGGCGACGAACGGCGTGTTTGACCATCTAACTACTGGTTATGACCTGACAGGTGAACATAGCCAAATCGATTGCGAGGCCTGCCACATCGGTGGTGTATTTGAAGCGCTATCCACGCAATGTGAATCCTGCCACGACGGTGTGATTGCTGTTGGTAAGATGACTAATCACATCGAAACCGTCGCAAGCTGTGATACGTGTCATAGTACTGTTGGCTTCGTGGCAGCGGCGATTATGGATCATAGCGTGATAACCAGTGGTTGTTCAGCCTGTCATAACGGTATTAGTGCGACGGGGCAGCACGCGTTTCATATTTCCACATCGTTGAATTGCGATGCTTGCCATAACACCAATAGTTGGAATATCGGTCTTTTTGATCATGCGAATATTGCAGGTCAGGACTGCATTAGTTGTCATAACGGCACTATCGCGTCAGGAAAATCACAATTGCATATTGCCACCAGCGATATTTGTGAAGCCTGTCATGAGGTGAGTCCTGTGCCCTGGGCTCCGATAGCGTCGTCTGAAGTAGACCACAATGAAGTGCGTGGTACGTGCTCAAGCTGTCATAACAACCAAAGTGCTATTGGCAAGGGCGAGAGTCATATTGAAACAAGCGGGGAATGCAATGCTTGTCATTCAACGCTTGGCTGGGATACTGCGACAATTGACCATAGTCGATTGAACGGTCGGGCGTGTATCACTTGTCACAATAATGTAACGACGCAGGGTAAAAGTGTAACGCATATTTCCACGAGTGATGTTTGTGAGGCGTGTCATGCAGTAAGCCCCACGCCCTGGGTGCCGCTGGTGTCGGCTAATGTGGATCACAATGAGGTTTTAGGGGCTTGTGCCAGTTGTCACAACGGTAGCATTGTGCCGGGTAAAAGCCCGAGTCATTTTAATACCAGTGATAATTGCAAAGCGTGCCACGCTGAGGGGCCGACGCCCTGGACACCGGTTGCGGCAGCTAATGTGGACCATACCGAGGTGAACGGAGTTTGTTCCAGTTGTCATAACGGTGTCGATGCTATCGGTAAATCGTCAGACCATATTCCCACCACCGATGAATGTTCTGCCTGTCACAGTACCCAGCAGTGGGCGCCTGCTGCGGTGGATCATACCAATTTTATCAATAATTGCATCAGTTGCCATGATGGTGCTAGTGGCGGCGCCAGCGGTAAGAGGGGCAATCATATTACCACTACTGATGTTTGTGATGCCTGCCATGCAAAATTTCCAGCTAACTGGGAACCGGTTGCCCCCGCCGCGGTTGATCACGATCAGGTGATAGGTCTCTGTATTAATTGTCATGATGGTGTCATTGCATCGGGTAAAGGGGCCAATCATGTTCGTACTACTAATGTATGTGATGCCTGTCACGCGGTTAATCCCGCATCCTGGGCGCCGGTTGCGCCACAAAATGTCGACCATAACGAGGTTGTTGGTTCCTGTATTGAATGTCATGACGGTGTTAAGGCTACCGGTAAAGGTCCAGGGCATATTGCGACCAGCGATATTTGTGATGCGTGTCATGCCATTAGCCCAACGCCCTGGACGCCGGTAATTTCTACTAATGTGGATCATACCCAAGTCGTCGGTGTTTGTTCGACTTGCCACGACAACGTCACTGCCATAGGTAAGGGACCAGATCACATACCCACAACGGGAGAATGCTCTGCTTGTCACAGTACCCAACAGTGGAGTCCGGCTGCTGTGGATCACGCTAATTTTTCCAATAATTGTATTACCTGTCACGACGGTAATATCGCCAGCGGTAAAAGTATCGACCATATTACAACATCTGCTGTGTGCGATGCCTGCCACGAAAAATTTCCAGCGAACTGGGCGCCGGTTATACCCTCCGCAGTTGATCATGCGCAAGTGGTTGGTGCCTGTATTACTTGCCATGACAACGCCACTGCATCGGGCAAAAGCCTGAACCATATTACTAGCAGTGATAATTGCGACAAATGCCACGTGGCAGGCCCGGTACCCTGGGCACCGGTCATTTCGGCTAATGTGGATCATAACGAAGTGAACGGCACTTGCGTTAGCTGCCATGATGGTATTATCGCGATAGGTAAAAGTCTGACTCATCCCGACACCAGCAGTCAGTGCGAACGTTGCCACGTCACCGAACGTTGGGATCTGGTGAACACCGTGGATCATACTCAGGTGAATGGTCGTTGTGCCGATTGCCATGCTAATGACAAATCGCCGGACCATCCGGCCACCTCCAATGTGTGTGATGCCTGTCACACGGTGGCGCCGGCGCCTTGGAGTACCATCATTGACGTGAACCACAACGAAGTGCAGGGTAATTGCGCCAATGCAGGCTGTCATGCCAACGACAAACCTGGTGAGCATATTAATGCGACTAACGTGTGTGAGGCATGTCACAGTACTGGTCGCTGGGAACCCGTAACCGTGGTGGATCATTTACAAGTAATTGGTCGTTGTGTCGCGTGTCATAATGGTAGTATCGCATTAGGTCAGCGTAACGATCACCCCAATACCACGGATAATTGTGCTAATTGCCACACCACTGCGCGTTTTTCCCCCGTGAATGCTGTTGACCATACGCAGGTAGCAGGCACCTGCGTCAGTTGCCATGCTAAATCGGGCAATCATCCCATTACCACAGAGAATTGTGATGCCTGTCATTCCCCAGATCGGTGGAGCCAGATTCGCATGGATCATAATGAAGTGCCATCAGGCAGTTGTTCGAGTTGTCACAATGGCAATATTGCCGAGGGCAAAGACAGGCAGCATTGCTCAACCAACCAGGAATGTGATGTATGCCACAAGAGCACAACGGATTGGGATACCGATATTGGTTGTTGAATGGTGTTTGAGTTAATACTATAACCATGATAAATAAAGGGAAAATTATACAGTAGAAAATTAACTCATAGCTCAGTAGAATGATATGCAGTATTTGCAGCCGGGAAGCCATTGGGGCTTTTCCAACATGACACGGACAATGCTGGCGGAGAGCATTGTCCGTTTTTGTGGCAAATAGGGGGGTCATTGGAGGAATATAATGTTAAGTCAGCCGCGATGTAGGTTGCATCGACGAGTGGTTAGCGCTGGTTTAGTGGTATTTTTAGTGGTATCAATGCTGGTTACTGTTTGTGTTCCGTTCTCCGCTACAGCGGAAATCGCCACACTGGATGAATTTAAAAGTTTAGGCGAAAAATTTGATCATTTAACAACTGGATTCGCTTTAACGGGTGATCATAGTTTACTGGAGTGCGGTGATTGCCACATAGGCGGTGTATTTGAGGCGTTGCCGCGTCGATGTGATGCCTGTCACGATAATGTGATTGCCGCCGGTATGCCTGATGTACATGTGGTTACTTCTGCACCCTGCGATACATGTCACACAACCTCCGGGTTTCTTGCCACCGCGATCATGGACCATAGCATCGTGGCTGGTGACTGTAGCTCATGCCACGATGGTATTTCAGCGACGGGCAAATTTGCCGGTCATATTGACACTACGAATTTGTGTGAAGCTTGCCATTCAAGCAATATTTGGTCTCCGGTTGTTTTTGTAGACCACAATGAAGTGATTGGCAGTTGTATCACCTGCCATAATGGTATTGCGGCCAGTGCAAAAAACCCCAGCCATATTCCCTCAGCGGACGTTTGTGAAGCCTGTCACGACCTTAGCCAGGCCGGGAAGGTTTGGAGGCCGGTGGCAGCTGAAAACGTAAATCACGATTTTGTGATTGGCACCTGCTCATTTTGTCATGATGGTACTATCGCTTCCGGTAAGGGACCCAACCATGTGCCAACGGTAGCAGAATGTAACGCCTGTCATTCACCTCCACCGGCCGGCCTAGGATGGGTAGCCCAGGGCGTGAATCACAATCTAATCGCTGCCAACAGTAGTACGCCGTGTATTGGTTGCCATAACAACATTGATGCTACGGGCAAAGATGCCAACCATATCGTGTCATCAAGCTTATGTGATGCCTGCCATTCTGCGGGTACTGACTGGTCGCCAGTCCTTCGGGTCGACCATGCTGAGGTTAACGGCAGTTGCGCCAGCGCTAATTGCCATAGTACAGATAAACCCGCCGATCAGTTACATAACAATGTCTCGGATGTGTGTGAGGCGTGTCACTCAACTGCGGGTGATACCTGGGAGCCTTTACGTGTTAATCATGATGAGGTGATCCTGGTCTGTCAGCAATGTCATGATGGTAGTGTCGCCAATGGTAAAGATGCTGATCATATAAGCACAACCGGAGAGTGCTCTAACTGCCATAGTACACAGCAGTGGGTTCCTGCAGCGCAGGGGGCCGTGGACCATACCAATTTTGTTAATAACTGTATTACTTGCCATAACGGAAGTACGTCCAGCGGAAAAGGGGGGAGCCATATTGCTTCGTCCGACCTTTGCGACACCTGTCATCAGAAAGCCCCAGCCCGCTGGACGCCAGTGTTGCCTCAAGCGGTTGATCATTCTCAAGTAGTTGGGTCTTGCGCCAGCTGCCACAGTAATGACAAACCCGGTAATCACATCAGTACCACCGATGTTTGTGGCGCGTGTCATGTAACAGCGCCAGGGGTATGGGGAACAGTTGCTAGCGTCGATCATGCGCAGGTACGCGGTGATTGTTCTGGTTGTCATTCACGGGATAATAATCACATTAGTACCTCGAATCAGTGTAGGGCCTGTCATACCACGAATACTTGGCGTCCTGCGTTTACGGTTGACCATACCCAAGTGCAGGGAAGTTGCGCCACCTGCCATGACGGTATAACGGCCATCGGTAAACCGCCTGAGCATATTCGTGTGCAGGATGTCTGCGAAGCTTGTCATTCGGTTACTCGGTGGAAACCCGTGATCACTGTGGATCATACCTATGTCAGTGGTTCTTGTTCCAGCTGTCATGATAAGCCGAATAACCATCCACGCACGCAGGATAATTGCGATGGTTGTCACCAAAATACGCAAGACTGGGGACGGGATATTAGGGTGGATCATGGTCTGGTGCAGGCTGCCAGTTGCTCTAGTTGTCACAACGGTAACATCGTTGAGGGTAAAGACCGTGGCCATTGCCCCACTAACGAGGAATGCGATGTGTGCCATCGCAGTACTAATGATTGGGACAACGCAAGAAGTTGTAATTAATTTTATATTATCAAGTAAGGCGCATGCGGCTTTGGCCGTATGCGTTTTATATTGATGGTGATTGTCGTCGTCAATATTATTGTCATCATCAACATCGTTTCGGTATCCAAGCCATTGCGTTACATAATAATTTTATTTAATGCATTGGAGATGAGATTGCCTGCGCGGTCAGCAGACGTGGTTTCTCTGTTTTTTAATAAACACGCAAGGCTAAAGCACCGTTGACGATAAGCTGTTTATGCTCAGTCCATACTGTCTATAAAAATAGGAAATATTATGAAATAGCAATGATACAGTAGCGATTATTGTTAGGTTTTAGGTATAGTGGAGCGCGAAGCAAGTCAAAAATACCTATTGAATCAACACCCATGCTGTGAATTTTTGTGATAATCAAAAGAAATACGTTTAGTTTGCCCGCAATAAGCAATATTTAAGTAAAGCAGGTTACTATGTCTGTAGTTATGAGGCCGTAGTTATGAGGCCGTAGTTATAGGCTACTGTAGCTATAGGTTGTCGTTATATATGAGTCTGCTACTTAATGTAGGTAACTATTGCGTAAGTGAGCTGTCAGGAGTACACAGCGGTCTAAATGACTGAAATCTTCAGGTACGATTAGCCTACCCCTTGATGTTCAACGTATTCACCTTTCGTATTTTTTGTTTGCTTATATAAGCGGGGTATGAAAGGCTTAATACTTGGTTATTGCGGTATGCTGATAAGCGTCATCATCAGCTAACGTCTGCTGGTTCAGCGGATGATAGTTGGGCACTAGGTGGGTGGTTACCTTGGGGGCTGTTTGTGGGAGGGTTTTTTTTGAATATTTTTACGTTTAGGTGCCATGTCACCATTAACACCGAAGTATCATAAGTAAAGGTTCTATCATAATATGTCGTTTAAAAACCTCGCCGTTTTATTGCTTTTGACAATTGCAGCGTATGTCTATTTTAAGTACGGATATGAAGCACCCTCTCAATTGGTTCGTGATTTTCATATTACCAGTGATAAAAATGGCCACAACTTAGAGTTCGATTTTGAGAACCCAGTGCGTTATTTAGGCCATTTTCCTGAAAATGAGAGTGATATACTGCAAATTAAATTGCGGGCTATTGGCTTTAATGATTTTACGGAAAATGCATCATTGCTTGATCGTTTTATTTCTAATTCCGAAGTAAAAGATAAATTGTTAGACGATGTGAGATATGAAGGTGATGTACCCGGAGGGCCTTTTATCGTCGTGCGTTTTACAAAACCGATGAAGTATAACATCAATGAAAGCAACGGCCTTAAAAGTCTGATTATTAGTTACAAGTAAAATTAAATAACCAGTTAAGAAATAGCGCGCACCACTAATCATGGTTAACGAAAAGGGGATGTTCCATCGCGAAATTATTGGAGTATATCGGGCGAATTGTTCAGCGGGGTTTAGCCGTCGGTTAGCAACATTGCGTTAACAAGACCGGGTTAATAAAATTGGGTTAATAAGTAAGAATGGGTTAACACGGATAATGTGACACGGATAACTTAACAACGTTTAGTCACTAAAATAAAAGCAGTATTACTTTTTGAGCGGTAGATAAGTAACAAATGAACGTAGAATTTGGGCGAATGGCATGGGCGAGCCAAACCGTTGAAAGCAGGCTGACGCGTCAAGCGAATGAGCGGCGCATTTCTGTGCTTGCTATAGTATTGTCCGTGTGTTGTTTGTTCCTTGCCAGTGCGCTACAAGCCGTTAATGCGGCGCAAACCGTCTTGCAGGATATCAAGATAGTACCCAAAGATGCTGAGACCCATGTGAACTTCGGTTTAGGGCTACCACTCAATTATGTAAAGCATTTCCCTCAAGCCGTTGGCGAAATACTGCAAATTCAGCTGTTCGCGGATGCTGAACTCAATCGGAAGATACACAAAGAAATACGTCAAGGCGCTGATCTGGCACCGCCGCCCGGCAATAAACAACTGTTGGTTTATGTGACTTATGAAGAAGGTGTCCCCGGAGGTCCATATCTAACGCTTCGTTTTGCCAAACCAGTTAGTTTTCGGGTGGATGCGGGAGATAGTCTTACCCGTCTAACCGTGGTAATCAAAGATGATCAAGAGGAAAAACCAAGTAATACGGTGGTATCTGAGGCTGATAAAGCTGAAAAATCGCAAGCAATACCTGCACCTGAGACCGCTCCCAAAGGACCAGCGATTAGTATGAAAACCCTGCGGGAGCAGGTTTTTAATCAACCGAAAAAAACTGATAAAGAAACAGATAAAAAGGCCAACGAAAAAGATAAGTCACAAAAATCGGTGGCTGGACGTTTGAAGAACAAAAAGGAAGAAGCAGATGCCGGTCAATTGCTGGCCAAAGCGCGACAGGCGTTGACCTTTGGTGATAACGATGGGGCCATTCAACTGCTGAGAAAGATTGTTACGATGCCGAAAAGCGAACATACCCAGGATGCTCGGGAATTGATGGGGCTGGCCTTGGAGCGCAACAACCAAATACCGCGGGCTAAATTTGAGTATAAAAAATATCTAAAAATTTATAAAGAAGGGGATGGGGCAGTACGTGTCCAGCAGCGCCTGACCGCCTTGCAGAGTATTATTTCGGATAAACGCAAAAAATTACGCCGTTCAACCAGAAACAAGCAAGGCGATAATTATTCGGTGTTTGGGCGCTGGTCGCAGGTATATAGTACTCGGTTTCAACAGCGGGAACCGGAAAATGATGATGATGCGGTTGGCTCCGAGGACCTTGTCTTAACACGTCGAACGGATTCACATCTCACATTACGCGGCCGTTACCGAACGGAAGAGCGTAATGTTCAGGCTGTATTTACCGGCAATCACAGTTATGACTTAATTGACAGCACTGATACAGAGCATCGTATAAGTTCACTTTACCTTGATTACGATGTCTTTAAACACGGTTATTACACCATTCTTGGGCGTCAGCGTGCGCGTAACACTGGCGTATTTGGTCGATTTGACGGTGTTATCGGTGGCTATGATGTGCTGCCCTGGATGCGTGCTAACGCATTTTTGGGTACGCCGGTAGAGTCTAATAATGATCGAGGCCTGGATAAACGTTTCTGGGGGGTTAAGCTCGATATTGGTAAACGTAACGACCCGGTTAATATAAATGTCTATTTGGTCGATCAGACTGTCGATGGATTTAATGACCGGAACGCAGTGGGTACCGGGTTTCGGTATTCAGATAAAGATCACACTGTGTTTGGCCTGCTGGATTACGACGTACTGTTTAACGAGGTGAATTTGTTTAATGTGCGTTGGGGGTGGAAGTATCTGGAAAAATCCAGGCTTAATGTATCGTTTAATCGCAGACAGTTATTATTTCTTACCTCGGCATTAAATGGTCAGCCGCTAGAGACAAGCATGAGTTCAATGGTGGCGGAATTTGGTGTCGAGGAGCTGCGCCAATTGGCGAAGGATCGAACCAGCGAAAGTGATACGCTCACCGTCGGCAACACTTACCAGTTTGATCGTGATAATCAATTGAATGTGGATTTGTCCGTTTTCAGCTCTTCTGGAACCGTGGATAGGCAGGATATCGCAAGGCCTGTGGGGTGTGTTAATAATAATGATGCTGCTGACTGTACCTTTACAAAGCCGGTGTTTGGTGCGCCGGGAACTGGTAATCAATATACTTTGTCAGCACAGTTTATCGCCGGTAATTTTTTCGCCGAGCGGGACTTATATGTGTTCGGTCTGCGTATGTCCGCGTTTGATTCGTATAATGATATTTCGTTGTTCGGTAATGCGCGGTTGCCGGGAATAAACCGCTGGATGCCGCGGCCACGCTTGAATTTAAGTTATCGTGAAATTGTTGATGGCCAGTTTCCAGGTAGACGGGTGGCGATAGAGCCATCCATTAAGGTGGATTACGCCTGGAAAAAGGAATGGGTGTTCGAGTTTGAGTTAGGGGTTGAGTTGATTGAATACAGTAATGAAAGTACCGACGATGAAGTACGACAAAATATTCGTATTGGCTATAATTACACGTTTTAGACCGATTAACTACGGGGCTTCGCCACCCAGGCAGTTACCCCGTTTTATTTGTGTGTTGAGAATCGAATCAACATAAGTACACTACACTAAAGTTGTTGTCCTCAACGAAGTTCTTTTTCCAGCTGACCTTTGGGTATTTTTAAGTTGTTATTTCTGGCGCCAGCCTGTAACAGCAGTTTTTCTATGCCACTATTATGCTTGGTTTGTGCGATGATAAGGGGTGTCTTGCGGTTGCTGGATGCGGCATTTACATCCGCGCCATGACTAATTAATAAATCCACCGCTTTTGCGCTACCGGCCCGCGCTGCAAACATAATGGGGGTCCAGCCATTGTTGTTTCGTGCATTGGCAGCTGCTTTTTGTGTAAGGAGCAGTGCTAAAGTGGTCAAATCGGCTTTATCGGCCGCATACATAGTGCTGGTCCATCCTGCCTTGTTTTTGGCTTTGATGTTAGAGTCATTGTCGATTAACAGTCGGGCTACATTAGGGTGACCATTGCGTATGGCAATATGTAACGCGGTATCTCCCAGAAGGTTTTTGCTGTTGGGGCTGGCGTTTTGCTTTAATAGTGTCCGGCACAGATTAAGGTTACCTGTTTCCGCCGCAATCATTAATGCGGTAAACCCGCGTTTGTTTTTCATATTAGGGTTCACGCCAGCTTTTAGCAATTCTTTTAGTGAGGTGATTTTTTTGTTTTTAGCCGCATAAGTGAGTACAACGTCACCTTGCATGTTGGCGACTTCAGTGGCAGCGTCCTTTTTCATTAATAAACGAATTACCTTGTTGTTTGATCGCTCAACCGCGAGCATCAGTGGCGTTAGCCCTGATTTATCCAAGGCATCTAAATTTGCCTTATGGGAGAAAAGCACCGTTAGGGCATCCACTGAGTTGTACAATGCAGCCAGGTGTGTCGCGGTGCGCCCGGACGCCTGTCGTTGTTTAATATCTGCGCCTTGCGCTAATAATTCCGCTAGCGCTGCCGCTTTATTATGAGTTGCGGCTAACATTAGCGCGGATTGTTGCAATGGGTCAGTCATGTTTACGTTGGCATTGCCTTTATCCAGCAGCATGCGGATGCTGCCATTATGTCCCTTGAGCGCAGCTTCAAGCAATGCAAAAGATCCTGCTTTGTCTTTGAGGTTTGGGTCTGCACCTTTGGAGAGCAGCATGTTGATCGCGTCGGCGCGACCGTTGTAGGCGGCTTCCATAATTGGGGTTCTGCCGTGTACGTCGGGTTTGTTCGGATTGGCACCCATTTCGATTAAGTCCCGGATACCGGCGACACGGCCTTCATTGGCCGCCCACATCAGTAGTTCGTTAATGTCGACGGGTTTTTTGCGTGTTTTATTGGAAATAACGGTTTTGTCAGTGGTTGTAGTGGAGTCGTTGATAATGCTTTTAAGTTTGATTTTTGCGATGTCTATATCTTGTTTGGCGGCGCGACGATACCATTTTTCCGCTGCTTCTATGTCTTGCCTGGTTCCCCAACCTTTTTGGTACATAACTCCTAGATTGTATTGTGCTGCCGCATGCCCTTTGTCAGCGGCACGTTTGAACCACATAAAGGCTTTATCAAGGTCTTTTTTAAGGCCAAAGCCATTACGGTAAAGCACGCCCAGACGGTATTGGGATTTTGAGTGTCCGTTAGACGCTAGCTCTTGCCATAACTCGATGGCATAGGGCAGATCTCTTTGTTTGGCGGCCTGCATTGCCTCTTGAAATGCCTCATCGCCTTTTTCCGCATTAGCACAGGCGCCTGATGTCGAAAAAAGGGCGAATAATATTGCATAAATAATTAGAATTGCTCGTGTTGTCATTGCTAGAATATCCGCCACTTAATGATAATCCATATTGTCCGTATCCTTGGCCAAGTTGCAAGGGGTAGGCTTAAAAAGTAAAGTATTTGGGTTAAATCGATTGGCTGGGCCCGGTGAATGTTAAATACTACCGTTCTTCTAGGGAAACATTCGGCATAGGCAGGGTTTTTGCTTTCTCATATTGGCGTCTACGTTAAACCTACATTAATCAGTTGAATCGTAGCGAGAGCGACTAAGATGCAGAAGATAAAAGACTTTTTCTACTATTTTGGACGAAAGCGTATCACCCATACGGTGAGTTTAAGATAGTACAAAAAATCTTTTAAATTCTGTGTATTAGGTGTTCGCAGTAGGTTCAGCTGATTAATTTAGGTTAAATATAGGGGTCGCGTTATATGAGAGAACTATATAGACTTCGCAAACTGGTTGTAGTGACTTGGGTTTGTAGTGACTTAGGTTTGTTGTGGCGAGTTGGGTTTTATAGAGCGCCGTAGGTAACGTATATCTCGAATCCGTTGACTTTAGATCGTTGACTTTAGATAGGAAACCCTCATGAATTTACATGAATATCAAGCTAAAAAGCTGTTTGCCGAGTATGGCATTCGAGTGCCAAATTCCAGTGTAGCAACTAACGCAGAGGAAGCAAAACAGGCGGCTAAAGCGTTGGGTGGCGATAGTTGGGTGGTTAAAGCGCAGGTACATGCTGGTGGGCGCGGTAAGGCAGGGGGCGTAAAACGTGTTTCGGGTATTGCGGAATTGGAAAATGCTGCCCAATTAATGTTGGGTTCGAGCCTGGTAACGCCACAAACGACGGATGAAGGACTGCCCATTAATAAAGTGCTCATTGAGTCACTCAGTTCTATTGAGTCTGAGTTGTACCTTGGGGCGTTGATAGATCGCAGCAGCAACGCCGTCGTGTTTATGGCCTCACCCATGGGGGGGATGGATATTGAGGAAGTAGCCTCCAGCCAGCCAGACCAGATTTTTTCGGTGTATGTCAACCAGGTGGTTGGCTTACAGGATTTTCAGTGTCGCCAAATCGCCTTTGCCATGGGGTTGGTAGGTTCTCACGTCAAAGAGCTGACCAAAACCATGAAGGGTCTTTATCGCTTATTTATTGAAAAAGACCTTAGTCTGATCGAGATCAACCCACTGGTGTCCACTACCCAAGGGGAGCTGTTGGCCCTGGATGCCAAAATTAATATTGATGATAATGCCTTATATCGACAGCAGGCGCTGTCAGAATTACGAGACCCCACGCAGGAAGATGAGCGTGAGTACAAAGCTCGACAGCATGAGCTGAATTACGTCACCTTGAACGGTAATATCGGGTGTATGGTCAACGGAGCCGGGTTGGCAATGGCGACGATGGATCTCATTAAATTACACGGTGGTGAGCCTGCTAACTTTCTGGACGTTGGGGGGGGGATCACGAGTGAGCGAGTGGTGGATGCATTTAAACTGGTAATTTCTGATGATAAGGTCAATGCCATATTGGTTAATATATTTGGCGGTATTGTGCGGTGTGACCTGATTGCCGAGGGGATTATTCAGGCCATGCGGGAGGTGTTGCTGTCGATACCGGTTATTGTGCGCCTGGAAGGTACCAATGTAGAGCAAGGGTTAGCATTATTGAATGAAAGCGGCTTGTCGGTGATTACGGCAGACGGTTTGGCAGATGCTGCAACTCAAGCGGTTAAAGCGGCGAGGAGGCTTGGTTAATGTCTATTCTTATTGATAAGAACACACGGGTTATTTGCCAGGGTTTTACCGGAAAACAAGGTACCTTTCATTCACAGCAGGCAATAGAATACGGCACGAATATGGTGGGCGGGGTTACGCCCGGAAAGGGCGGGAGTACTCATTTGGGTCTCCCGGTTTTTAATACCGTCAAAGAGGCTGTGGACCAGGCTGAGGCCAATGCCACAATGATCTTCGTACCGGCGGCATTTGCGGCGGATAGTATTCTTGAGGCCGCCGATGCCGGAATCGGCGTCATCGTTTGTATTACTGAAGGTATTCCCGTGTTGGATATGGTTAAGGTCAAGGCGGCTTTGGCGGGGTCTGATGTACGGTTAATCGGGCCTAATTGTCCCGGTATAATTACGCCAGGAGTCTGCAAAATTGGCATCATGCCTGGCTCTATTCACATGCCGGGTTCTATTGGGGTTGTGTCGCGCTCCGGAACGTTAACGTACGAGGCGGTGTATCAAACCACCCAGAGCGGTTTGGGACAAAGCACCTGTGTTGGGATCGGTGGCGACCCCATTCAAGGGACTAATTTTATCGACTGCCTGGCGTTGTTTGAAGAAGACCGTCAGACCAAAGGTATTATCATGGTGGGCGAAATTGGTGGCAGTGCAGAAGAAGAGGCGGCAGATTATATTAAAAAGTATGTGAGGAAACCGGTAGTGGCTTACATCGCAGGTGTTACTGCGCCAGCGGGTAAACGCATGGGGCATGCGGGGGCTATTATCAGTGGCGGTTCGGGGACTGCGCTGCACAAGTTCGCTGCCTTGGAAGCTGCTGGTGTGTCAATTGCCCGTTCACCCGCTGATATGGGTAGCAAGATGTTAACCTTCTTTAGTGGTTAGTGGATGTGCTTAGTCGTTAGCGGCGCAAAGTGCTGATATGGGTAAGCCCTAACCAAGTATTCATAACGCTGTTGACCTGATTATCACAATCTTGCTTGCTGGCTATATAGGATCGTTGCCCAGGGTAAGCGGTTCCTGCTATGCTGCCGGTACAAAGCAACATAACTGCCCATGCGTCATGTACCATGTTATGCGGGGCGGACGCACCGCATCCATTATATTATACCGATAACGTTTTATGACGATGACAAGCTCCTTGAAAATTGTAATGGCCCAGCTTAACTTTTTGGTTGGTGACCTGGTGGGAAATACCAATAAAATTATTGAGTCATCAAAAAATGCACGGTTTCACCTGGGGGCCGACGCCATCGTCTTTCCTGAGCTGGCGTTAACCGGATATCCACCAGAAGATTTGTTATTACGGCCGCGGTTTATTGAGCAGGTAGAAAACGCGTTGCTGGACATTAAGCGCGCCACAAAAGGAATTGATGTTATTTGTGGCTACCCTCGCCAGGGGAGTGATGGATTATATAACACCGCAGTGTTGATTCGTGATGGTGAGATTGTGGCACAGTATGATAAACAATGCTTACCCAATTACAGCATATTTGACGAAAAGCGTTATTTCGAGCCGGGTACTTGCGCCTGTGTAACCACCATCAAAGGGGTGGCTGTGGGCTTAAGTATTTGTGAGGATGCCTGGTTTCCCGGTCCCATGCTGGCTGCTGCTGATGCTGGTGCTCGGCTCATTATCAATATTAATGCATCTCCCTATCACATCGATAAACCGGAAGAGCGCGTTCGTGTGTTACAGCAGCGCGTCAAAGAGCATCAGCTACCCATATTATATGTTAACCAGACAGGTGGGCAGGATGAATTGGTTTTTGATGGTGATTCGTTGGTAATGGATAGCGCCGGAAAAATTTGTTACCGCGTGCCAGCCTTTGAAGAAGGTCTGTTTTTGGCAGAATTTAATCTTGAACATAGTCTTGAAAATAATCTTGAAAATAATCTTGAAAATAATCTTGAAAATAGTCTCCCCCCCAGCCCTGAAAAAATACAAGAAAAAATGGCGGTTTGTCCTGTTGTCAATGGCGTCGTGGATGCGCCTTCAGAGATAGAAACAGCCTATCGGGCGTTAGTCGTTGGCGTTAGGGATTACGTACAGAAAAATCATTTTCCCGGTATCATCATCGGCCTCTCCGGTGGTATCGACTCAGCGTTAACCCTGGCGATTGCGGTGGATGCCATTGGTGCTGAACATGTGGAAGCGGTGATGATGCCCTCGCGCTATACGGCAAAAATGAGTATCGAAGATGCTAAAAAGGAGTCGGATATGCTGGGCGTGCAGTATCATGAATTGTCGATTGAGCCCATGTTTGAAGCCACCCTGACGGTATTGCGTGAAGAATTTGAAGGCACTGACGCTGACGTTACGGAGGAGAACATTCAGGCCCGCTGTCGTGGTTTGTTGCTTATGGCATTGTCGAATAAAACCCGAAAAATAGTGATCACTACCGGTAATAAAAGTGAGATGGCGGTAGGCTATGCCACCTTGTACGGTGATATGGCGGGTGGCTTTAATGCCTTAAAAGATGTGCCAAAGACCTTGGTCTATAAAATGGCTGATTATCGTAACACCATTGCCGCCGCGATTCCCCAGCGTGTCATCCACCGGGCACCGTCAGCAGAACTAGCGCCAAATCAGAAAGACACCGACATGCTGCCCGACTATGGTGAATTAGATGGCATTCTGGCGTTGTACGTTGAAGAGGATAAATCCATTGACGAAATCGTTGCTGAGGGGTTCAACCGTGCAACGGTTGCCCGCGTTATGCGATTGGTGGATACCAACGAATATAAGCGTCGCCAGGCTGCCCCAGGGGTTAGGATCACGCGACGTGCATTTAGCCGTGACCGCCGTTACCCCATGACCTCCGGGTTTAGAAGCGCCTCCTGAATAAGCACTGTGGTGGTATGAGTACTCTGCACCCAACGGCGTTTAGGCAACAAAGCCGCTTTTCATAGCGGCGTTAATCGTTATAATTAGGCGTTGGGGTTGATTGCAATCCATTGGATAAAGCAGGCAATATCATCGCAGTGGATAGTGGGCGTCGATTTTTGCTAAATCGATGCAATACTATATCGTATGCTCTATTGACGATAGGATGCCTAAACAATTCATTAGATAACTTACTTAAACAATTTATCAAAGAATTTTTTAAATAATTTATAATATAATCAATAGCTTGGCAGTAGCCTGTCGGCAAAAGGGGAAAGCTGGGGACGCAAGGCCAACGGGCGGTAGTAAGGCCAATTGTGGGAATAAGCCAGTTATTAAGATGAAACGTGCGATAAGGCGAGGACAATGATGAAAAAAATTGAAGCTATTATAAAACCCTTTAAGCTGGACGATGTGCGCGAGGCGCTGTCTGAAATTGGTGTAACGGGTATGACGGCCACCGAAGTGAAAGGGTTTGGGCGTCAGAAGGGTCATACCGAACTGTATCGAGGGGCGGAATATGTGGTGGATTTTCTTCCCAAGGTGAAAATTGAAACCATCGTGGCCGCAGACCAGGTGGACCGCTGTGTGGAGGTTATTACCGAAGCTGCCAGAACCGGCAAAATCGGTGACGGCAAAATATTTGTTTCATCGGTTGAAGCGGCGGTCAGGATTCGCACTGGCGAGACGGACAAAGATGCTTTATAGCGAATATTTTTCTTAGCTTTGGCACATTCATTCTTTGCATCCCAGCGTTAGTTGTCTTACTGGTGCTGGGATGCGCCAACGCGGTGTTGGTTTTTTCCTGTCGTTATTCCTTGTTGTCTATTTCCTGAATATTCCCATTCCCTGACGTTAGGCATAAACAATTACCTGTGACGGAGAGAGGATAATTAACCTCTCTCCGTCGATTGCGTTAAGCCGGGGGTAGGAGATCGAGCATTGCTATTTATCCATGCCCGTATTATCGATATCGTTTTTCTTGAAATTTGGGTAGTTCATTTCCAATACCTGTTGAGTGTCGCTGGCCAATTCCTGCATATTGAGGTTTGTGTAAGCCTCGGTGAGTAATGCCAGTGCCGGCGGGATGGCGGGTGTTTGTGGATAATTTTCCACGATGTATTTTGCCCGGTTGGCTGCGGCGACAAATGCGCCTTGTTTTAAATAATACGAGGCGACATGAAGCTCATGTTTTGCCAGGGTGTTACGTTGGAATTTCATGCGTTCAACCGCATCTGGGGCATATTTGCTTTTTGGGAATTTTTTTACCAACTCGGCAAAATAGTTAAACGAATCCCGCGCAGAGCTGGGGTCTCGCTCCGAAGGGTCCTGTGGGGCGATGGCATCCAACGGCGAGTCTTTTTTATGAAACGCGGCAAGACCACGGAGGTAATAGGCATAATCGACATTGGAGTGGCTGGGGTGCAGCTTAATAAACCGGTCTGCCGCTGCGATAGCCGCATCTTGTTCCTGAAATTTAAAATAGGCATACGCGGTTTCCAATTGCGCCTGCTCGGCCAATTTGCCAAACGGATAGCGGGATTCGAGCGTTTCAAAATACTCTATGGCTAACTCGTAATCGTTGTATTTCATTTGTTGTTTAGCCGCTTTGTACAGGCGCTCTGCGGACCAGGTCTTGTGGTCCTCTTCGTCCTCCTGGGTGGAGGCGCAACCGCCTAATATTAACAGTGACAGGAGCACCATAAACGGGGTTATTTGCTTAACGCCAAAAATTGTTAGATGATGATTACCGCGGATCGTTTGCATTTTTTTTCCTGAAAATAATAAGCTTAAATTTTAGGTGAAAATAACCAATATGACGATATTGATTTTATTATCATTGCCTGTGTCGACCAATTAACAAATGGCACGTTAGTGCGGTTACCGATGGATATTTTAAATCGGGAACGTTATCATCTGGCATAATTTACCCGGCTAACAAGCATATATCAAATTACCCGGAGCGGTTTTATGCACCACCGCTACGATAATTTGCCTTTTATGTTAACCGTTTCGGTTAACTATTGAAAACATAGTGTTTATTTGAAGCAGTGACAAATTCGATTGATAATTCAGACGGTATACCCGATATTCCGTCCACTACCGCCGCCAGCATTATACCAGATACCCTGGCTGGCATGCGCTTAGACCAGGTTCTTGTGGAATTATTCCCTGATTATTCCCGGTCACGCTTGCAAAAGTGGATCAAGAACGGCCAGATACGGGTCGATGGCCAGCAACGCAGGGCCAAAGATTGCATCATGGGTGGCGAATTGGTGGAAATGGTCGTTACTGATGATGAGGAAAGCCCCTGGCATCCGGAAAATATTCCACTACATATTATATTTGAAGACGACCAAATACTGGTTATCAACAAACCGGCTGGCATGGTAGTGCATCCCGCAGCCGGAAATCGATCAGGTACGCTTTGTAACGCATTATTGCACTATGCGCCGGAAATCGCTGCTGTGCCGCGGGCTGGGGTCGTGCATCGTCTCGATAAAGACACGAGCGGTTTGTTAGTCGTTGCCAGGACCTTGGTGGCACATAAAAAACTGGTTGAGCAATTACAACAGCGTACTGTAAAAAGAGAATACCAGGCGATGTGTTATGGAGTCATGACGGCTGGGGGCACAGTCGAGGCGCCCATCGGGCGCCATCCCACTAATCGTTTACGGATGGCGGTCGTCGACAATGGTAAACCCGCCATCACCCATTACCGTGTCCAGCAACGATTTAATGCCCATACTCTGGTCCGGGTGCAATTGGAAACCGGCCGTACTCATCAAATAAGAGTACATATGGCTCATTGCCGATATCCGTTAGTGGGCGATTTTAATTATGGCGGGCGTGCAAGAGTGCACGCGGGCTGCACGGATGCCTTCGCCACGGCGTTACGGCACTTTAAACGACAGGCCTTACATGCTACCCAACTAGGGCTTAGCCATCCGGCATCCGATCAATGGATGCAATGGCAGGTTGATATGCCAGAGGATATGCAGTGCCTGGTCGCATTGGCCCACGACGACAAGGACGCAACGCCATCGAAATGAAAACGGCGTTACTTTTTTTCAAAAAGGTGTCTGTCATTGTAATGCGGCAGCAAAAGGATGATTGCATTCTCCCCGGACGACGGTGTTTATAACCATGCGGCAAATTCAGGATTGGATTTGTCCCGACTGGCCAGCACCCGCTAATATCCGAGCCTATAGTACCACACGCCACGGTGGTAATAGCGTTGGTCCGTATACGTCAATGAATCTTGGTGACCACGTTGAGGATAACCGCAGTGCGGTGCAACATAATCGCGCCTATCTGGCGCGAGCTTTACACTTACCTTCGGAGCCATGTTGGTTATTTCAAACCCATAGCAACGTTGCAATCGAGGTGGGTATCAATGCAACACAACATCAACGCGCCGACGCTGCTTTTGCCACGCAACCGGGAGTGGTGTGTGTTGCCTTAACAGCGGATTGCCTGCCTATTTTGATTTGTAATCAACAGGGAACGCAGGTTGCTGCAATACACGCAGGTTGGCGAGGTCTCGCTGGCGGCATTGTTGATAATACCGTTGCAGCATTAACGCAACAGACAACGCAACAGACAACGCAACAGATAACGCAACAGATAACGCAACAGATAACGCAACAGGCAGCGCAAGGAAACGCAGGGCAACTATTGGCGTGGTTGGGGCCTGCGATAGGGCCGAGTGTATTTGAAGTGGGTGAGGACGTGCGTAATGTATTTATGCAGTTTGACAAACAAGCGGCAATAGCATTTGTGCCAATAGCCCGTCATAAATGGCTGGCAAATATTTATTGGCTGGCACGACAGCGCTTGAATAAATTAGGCATAAATGCAGTGTACGGCGGCGGATATTGCACCGTAACACAATATCAGCAATTTTATTCTTACCGCCGTGAAGGTAAAACCGGACGTATGGCCAGTTTAATTTGGATGGACCCGGCGGTCCAATAGCAAGGATTACCGTTGCCAAGCGATTACTGTCAATGATAAGTGAGTAAAAATATGGAACAGCAATGGTATATGTTAACCGTCATTGGTAAAGATAAGCCTGGTCTCGTTGCCAAAGTGACTGCCGCTCTTTTCGGTATTGGTTGCAACCTGGGCGAAACCTCAATGATTCGATTAGGCGGTAATTTTACCATGATGTTGATGGTGCAGTATGACGGTAATATTGCCGAACTGAATACGGTCATCACGCCGGTAACCAATGAGCTGTTACTACGCTGCCATGTGGATGCCATTGACGGCCAGTTGCATGACCACCGGGCGTCGGATGTCCGTATATCCGTGTACGGCGCGGATCGCACCGGTATCGTATCACAAGTGACCAACGCGTTAGCGCAGGCGGGGCTGGATATTTTTGACCTGATATCCGATGTTGGTGGCACACCTCAACATCCCGTTTATATTATGCACATTGAAGGGCATGCGGCACAGGGCCTTGAGGTTTTACAGAACGCATTGTGCACATCCATCGAACAGGGTATCGAAGTACACGTAGCGCCCATTGACACCATTATTGGGTAGTTATTATGGCATTATTGAACGTGCTAGTAGTGCCTGACGAGCGCCTTAAACAAGTGTCCCAACCCGTGGAACAGTTCGATTCCAGTTTGCGTGACTTTATTCAGGATTTGGAGCAAACCATGCGGGCGGGGCCTGGCGGTGTGGGTATAGCGGCAGCACAGGTTGCCCATTTTGAGCGCATTGTTATCGTTGATGTCTCCAGTAAACCTAATATAAAGCATCATGGCTGCCTGGTGCTGATTAATCCGGAGATTACCCAGTGGGAAGGGATGGTGCAAGGCCGGGAAGGGTGTATGTCGGTACCGGACTATACCGGCAACGTGATTCGGGCTAAATCCATACAACTAACCGCTTATGATAAGTTTGGAGCAAAGCAGTCCTATCACTGCGAAGGTTATGAAGCTCGCGCTATTCAGCACGAGGTGGATCACCTGGATGGCACGCTGTTTCTTGATCGGGTGGTAAGCCGACGTACTGATATCTTTAAACGGAAACATTATCAATAAGCCTCTATGACTCACCGGTATTCCTTAGTTGCGTTGTTAGCAATATCTCATCGATAGGGTTGTAACCAGATATAGTTACAACCCCATTTTTATATCTTTAGACAGTAAAATCAACCATTTTATTTGAGCGCCAACTAAAAACATGGTCTGCAACAGGCTAGGGCACTGTATTGACTAAATAAATGAAATGGAGGGTATATGGAAAAGCTTATCGCGTTGATTAAAGATATCTTAAGCATTGTTAAATCAAAAAATACTCATCATGGTCTAGCGTTAATCGCCATTATTATTTTGGCGTATGGGCTTGTGGGTACTTTATAAAAACGGTGACACATTGCTAGATTCGTTTAGCTCTACAACGCGCCCATCGCATGAACCCGTGGTATTCTTTTCTACCGCTGCGGGGTTTAGCACGTGAGAAGGTAGGGGGCATTGTTGGCGCGTCTGTGAGCTACACCCGAGTTACCTTACGATAGCAAGTACAGATCAATTTTAGCTTGACATCATTATAATGTGCATTATAATTATAACATATAGTTTTGGTGGAAAAGGTAATGTAATTATGACGGTAAAAACAGAACGGATCACGATTTTAGGCACACCAGGCTTTAAAGCTTATTTGACAAAAGAGGCGAAAAAAGAAGGTGTTAGCTTGTCTGAATTAATAAGGCTCCGCTGCGAAAACAATACATCGAGCAATGATGACGAAGCGCTGTTGCTGAGCTTGATTAGCGAAGTTAAGGCATCAACCGGCAAGGCAAAAAAGTCGTTGCAACAAGGTATTCGTGACGCTGAAGCGGTAATGAAGGAATTGAAACAAAAATGAGCGCAATCAAAGACGCGATAAGCGCAATGAAAGACGTGTTGCTATTGACAGACAAAGTAGAGCGGGCTGGTGTAGTGTTAAGTGATGTGGCAAAAGAATTGCGCGAGCATGATCGCCGCCTGGTGCGCTTGGAAACTATGGTGGAGATCGCGAAGGTTAACAAATTACCAAAAGCGTAAATCACATAGCGTTAAAGCAGGGGAGGGCATGGAATATCTAATCAGTGTCGGAATATGGTGAACCCGTTGGCCGTGGTCGCCCACCGTACCTCATTAAGGCATCGTTAGTGGATTTTGGCAAAGAAACGCTTTGCCGATACAACCAGAATCAATTATCGTATTCCCTTGAAAAAGTAGCTACCACCTTAAATAAATTAATAAAAAATGGGGCAGCTTCTGCAGCAATTCAAAAAGAACTTAATAAAGCAATACATCATATTGAGCGTGCCGCCGATTTAGCTAAGGAGGGGACGAGTATTACAGACACTTTGAACAGGTCAAGATATGTCTAATAAAAAATTACTCTTTATCGTTGGCGCAGGAGCAAGCAAAGAGGCGAAGCTACCAACAGGCGGTGAGCTTAAAGAATGTATGCTCCAGATACCGTCGCGGATCAGGGCTTAATTGGCAGCGTGTTTTTGTGGGGTTAACAATGTTTGTAAGTAGGGCCACACATTGTTCAGCATGGCGGGTTGTGCGATGGCCTTTGGATGAATGCCGTCGGCTTGTATCATTGTTCTATCGGTGGCGAAACCGGCCAATAGAAAGGGCACCAGCGCGATGTTGTTTTGCGCGGCGAGTTGGGCGTAAATGTTATGAAAGCGCTCAGTATAGGTATGCCCGTAATTGGGGGGTAATTTCATTCCAACTAACAATACTTGCGTTTGTTGTTCCTTAGCTTTGTTTATCATGGTTTGCAGGCTGTTTTTCATTAGTGTTAGTGGCAAGCCGCGGAGTCCGTCGTTACCGCCCAGTTCCAGTATCAATAGCTCAGGTTTGTGTTGGTCCAGCAAGGCTGGCAGGCGGCTGGCACCCCCTTGGGTGGTTTCACCGGAAATGCTGGCATTGACGATTCTGTGGCTATATTTTGACGCAATTAATTTTTCCTGCAGTAAACTAACCCATCCTTGTGATTGCGCGATGCCAAACGATGCGCTTAAACTGTCTCCCAGGACTAAAATGACCGGTTTTGTTTGGACGGGTTGATTCGCTGAACAAACGGCGCTTACTGTGAGTCCCACTATGAGCAATACAGCAATTTTGGCAGCAGTTTTCGACAGCGAAACGATGAACTGTGAGTAATGCATTAAATTTCGATGGAATCCTATATACATGTCTGACATAAATACCCGGTCACGGTCGAAAGCCCCTATATTGGAAGTACATAGTTTAACAAAACAAGTGACGGATCTAAATCTTGACGTTAATGAACCGCTGGTTATTTTAAGCGATATTAATTTTAACATTGAGTCGGGCGAAACCATTGCCATTGTCGGACCTTCGGGCTCTGGCAAATCTACGTTGTTGGGGTTGCTAGCGGGATTGGATACACCCAGCCATGGGCAGGTATTGATCGAAAGCCAGGATATCTTCCGTTTGAATGAGGATGGTAGGGCGCAATTAAGGGCTGAAAAGATGGGCTTTGTGTTCCAGTCCTTCCAATTGTTGCCAGCGTTCACGACGCTTGAAAATGTGATGTTACCCCTGGAAATTATTGGTATCGCCGATGCTGAGTCGATAGCTCGGGGGGTGTTGGAACGCGTTGGTCTTGGTCGCAGGTTACAGCATTATCCGCAACAATTATCGGGCGGTGAGCAACAACGGGTTGCCATTGCTCGGGCTTTTGCGCCCAGCCCGCGGATTTTATTGGCGGATGAGCCCACCGGGAACCTGGATCGACAAACCGGTCAGCAGATTATCGAATTGTTATTTGAACTCAATGAGGAAAAGGGGGCCACCTTGATTTTGGTGACCCATGATATGGCATTAGCGCAAAAATGCCATCGACAACTACCATTGGACAGCGGGCAGTTGCAAACCGGGGTAACGGCCTAGTGTCTGGGGCAATGATGCGATCCGGGGGAATTGGTTTGTCGTTTCGGTTGTTACGCCGGGATTGGCGTGCGGGTGAGCTGCAGGTGTTATTTGCCGCTATTGTTATTGCGGTAACCTGTGTGACATCGGTGGTATTTTTTACCGACCGCATTGCGCAAGCACTGAATTTTCAGGCCAGCGAGCTGCTGGCGGCGGATTTACGTGTGGTATCCGATCATGCCCTGGATGAGGGGCTGCAGCATGCGGCCGATCAGTTGCAATTACAAACGGCCAGTACTATTAGTTTTCGCAGTATGCTGTTGGCCGGCCAACGCAGCCAATTAGCTGAAATAAAGGCGGTGAGTGAGCATTATCCACTGCGCGGACAGTTAAAAATATCCCGACAGGCGTTTGGTGCCGGTATCGTGGCTCCCTCAATACCCGAACGCGGAAAAGTATGGGTGGAACAGCGTTTAATGAGTCAATTGGGCGTTGAAATCGGGCATGAAATTTCATTAGGGGTTCAGCGTTTTATCATTGACGCCTTTATTCAATATGAACCTGACCGCAGTGGCGATTTATTCAGTATTGCGCCGCGAGTGTTGCTTAATCTCGATGATTTGCCGGCAACAGAACTTATCCAGGAAGGCAGTCGTATGCAATATCGTCTGCTGGTGGCGGGGGAGACAAAGGCGGTTGACCGATATCGGCGTTGGGTTGAGCCGCAATTGCAACATGGGCAACGGGTTGAGGATATTAAAGATGCCCGCCAGGAAGTTCGTATTGCGCTGGAACGATCACAGCAGTTTTTAGGGTTGGCGGCCATTGTTAGTGTTATTTTATCTTGCGTTGCTATTGCAATGTCGGCCAGACGCTATGCCGAACGACATTTGAATACCTGTGCCATTATGCGTTGCGTGGGTGCTCGGCAATCGCTAATTACCCGTATTTATTTCATTCAAATGGTCTGTTTGGGTATTTTTAGCAGTACGGTGGGGTGTTTGTTGGGGTATGTCGCGCATCTTGGTTTATATAACATGGCTGGTAATCTGTTTGCGGTTCAGTTGCCGGCTAGCAGCTACTGGCCAGTGATAACCGGTCTGGTGGTCGGTTTTGTGGGGTTGCTGGGTTTCGCATTGCCTCCGTTATTGCAATTGCGTAATGTTCCTACCTTACGGGTGTTTCGGCGCGAACTGGGTACGTTGAAACCTGCGTCGTTGACATCGTATATTGTCGGTATTGTTGCGTTGGCCTTATTGGTTTTATGGCAGGCTGATGATGTTAAGCTGGGTATTACGGTGCTGGTTGGTTTGATGTTGTCCTGTGTTGTGTTTGCGGTGGTGGCATTGGTAATGATTAAGTTGTTAAAAAGGTTGCTGCAATTACCCCAACTGCAACGTAGCCACCGGGTTTGGCGTTTTGGCATGACGAATATCACTCGACGTACTGCGCTTAGCGTTACGCAGATAATGGCATTTGGTACCGGCATTATGGTGTTGTTATTGTTGAGTGTGGTTCGTGGGGATTTATTGGATGCGTGGCAGCACAGTTTACCCAAAGATGCGTCAAACCGGTTTGTTATTAATATTCAACCCGACCAGGTTGAGGCGGTGAATGATTTTTTTGCTGAGAGTACTGCGGGCAAGGGCTCGGAGGGGAGCACTGCATCGGCAAATCGTCAGCGAGATACCCGCCTACATCCAATGGTACGGGCCAGACTGATAAAAGTGAATAATAAAAGCCTCGAGGTGGACAGTGTTGAGGGAGACAGGGCTCAGCGCCTGGCCGGCCGTGAGTTTAATTTATCCTGGGCTGAAGATTTGCAGTCGGACAATAAGATCATTGAGGGCCAATGGTGGCTGGGGGGCCAGACCAAAGGGGCGGTATCAACGTCAAGCTTACCACCGCAGTGGTCGGTAGAAGAAGGGATTGCTAAGGCGCTTAATCTTTCACTGGGAGATACCCTTACTTATCAGATTGCCGGAGAAGAGGTGAGCGGTGCAGTGACGAGTATTCGTACCGTACAGTGGGATACCTTTCGTGCTAATTTTTTTGTGCTGGCATCTCCGGGGATGCTGGATCAGTTTCCAGCGAGTTACATTACCAGCTTTTATTTAGCTGATGAACAAACGGCATTATTGGATCGTTTAATTCGGTTGTTTCCCAATTTAACCGTCATTGACATTTCGGCAATCATGAAGCAAGTGCGGTCGATTATTGATCGGGTGACGTTAACGGTGGAATATGTGTTTATATTTACCTTATTGGCGGGATTAACGGTGTTATATGCGGCTATTCAGGCCACTCAAGATGACAGAATTCGGGAAAACGCCATTCTTCGGGCCATTGGTGCGAGCCGAAAACGCCTGTATCAGGGGTTAGCTGCCGAGTTTGTTCTGCTGGGGCTGCTGTCCGGATTGGTTGCCTCGGTTTGCGCTGCCGCCATTGGTTATATGTTAGCGACGCAGGTATTTTCATTGGATTACCATATCAACATCGTACTGTGGTTTGTCGGCTTGTTCGGTGGGGCGGTGGGCATCGGGTTAGCCGGGTTACTGGGGACCCGTCAGGTGCTTTCAAAGCCACCGTTACAGGTCATAAAAAACAGTTAATTGGCAGGAGTGGTTAATCTGTCGCGTTGCGACAACATTATGGTTTTTTGTTCCAATTCAGTATTTCATATTTAGACACAAGCACTTAACGTTATTAGGGGTAATGTGTGTTAATACGTCCTGTCCTTGTTCTGAGTTATTTCCTAAAGCATTGATTCTCCGCGCCGAAATAATAAATGAGTCGTGATGGTTAACAGGCTCTAGTGAGCTGCGTTATTTTATGCTCTGTTTTTTGTCATAGCAGTGATGACATTATTGATGCCAATGGCGTAGCTGGTATTGTAAGCGTGAGGCGATTAACACAGACACGGTGTTTATTACTGCGCTGAGTCTTCATATTGTTTGATACACAATAACCGGTTCAATGGTTAATTCATCTTTAGTGATGTTAAGTTAAGTGAACGCCGAAAAACAAAAATACCGGTATAAATCCAAGTTTATCCTCATATTTGGATTTACCGTTGTTATTATCATCATGAGCGTGCTCACCTTCACCTGGGTGATTCATGTATCTGAGAGCAAACACAATATCCGTAGTATTTTCGTCGAGCAAAAACAATCTCGTTTATTGATGACAATGCGGGATGCTGCCCGCCAGAGAACCATTTATTTACACCGAATGGCGATGATGGAGGATGAGTTTGACCGTGACGAAGAGTATATGAGGTTTAAGCAGGCGGCTGCCGACTTTATTAAAGCGCGGGATGAGTTGCTTAGCCTGGAGAAGGATGCTACGGAGGAAATATTAATATGGAATAGAGCCAGCCCGAACATAAGAAAAGGACAGGCCGTGCAACAGGAGGTGTTGGAATTGATCATGGCGGATAAGACATCTGAGGCAAATCAGCTGTTATTGGATAAAGTCATACCGATTCAAGACAACATCAATAGTATATTGTCAGCAATGTTTGCCGTTCAGGAGAAGATTGCCGAAGCAGAATATTACTCGGTTTACACGCGTAACCATAAAATACATTGGATTGCGTCGCTTGCCGGTAGTGGTGCGGTAATTTTAACGATTATCATTGCGTTTGTGGTTACTCGGCGCGCGATGTACGCGGAAGCAAGTTTGTTAGAGGCTCGCACCGTGGCGCAAATGGCTACCGAATTAAAATCGCAATTTTTGGCGAACATGAGCCATGAAATTCGAACGCCCTTAACCGCGGTGATCGGCTATGCGGATACCTTACTGGAGCATGACCTGGAGGAGGAGGAGCGTGAACACAGCGTTATTCGTATCTTGCATAATGGCAAGCATTTACTGCGTATTATTAATGATATTCTGGATATTTCCAAAATTGAAGCGGGGCAATTATCGATAGAAAAAATAGTGGTTTCGCCCGTAGCGCTAATGCGTGATATCGATTCGCTTATCGGTGAAAGTATTCGGGAAAAGGGGTTGGTATTTAATATCAACTATCATTTTCCACTACCGTCAGAAATAGTGACCGATCCTACGCGCCTAAAGCAAATCTTGCTAAACTTAATTGGTAATGCCAAAAAATTTACTACACAGGGTAGTGTCGATGTTGATATAGCGTTTTTATCTAGCCGCAATCAATTGCGTTATGTTATTAGCGATAGCGGCTTGGGCATGTGTGAGCAGCAGCAGTCGCGACTATTTAAACCCTTTAGTCAGGCTGATGCATCTACCACGCGCAAATACGGAGGTACAGGCTTAGGGCTTTATATCTCTCGCCAATTGGCAAAAATGCTGGGGGGAGATTTGATCTGCGAGAGCCAAGAAGGCAAAGGCAGTCGGTTTATTGTTAGCATTGCTACGGGTAGCCTGAGTAGTGGTGAGCTGAATGAAATACCGTTGATGGAGGTGCGAGAAACCTTGATGGAATCGAACAAGAGCGTTTTTGTGATTCCTTCATTGCGGGGGACAGTGCTGCTGGCGGAGGATTTAGCGGATAACCAGCGGTTGATTTCAAGGTATATCAAGAGCACCGGGGCATCGGTGGTTGTTGTGGACAACGGGCAGTTGGCGGTTGAGCAGGCCTTAGCAAATGAATTTGATTTAATACTTATGGATATGCAAATGCCGGTAATGGGCGGTGGTGAAGCCGTGCAATGGTTACGACGCGTGGGTAATATGTCCCCGATAGCGATGTTGACCGCGAACGCGATGAAGGAAGAGAAAGATCATTGTATGAAACTTGGGGTCAATGATTTTTTAACAAAACCTATTGATAAACGATCTTTTTTTATTGTGTTGGCCAAGTACCTTAAATGTAATGACCAATCCGCAACACAAGCACCAGTTGGATTTGACGAGGAGCTGGCGGAGCTGGTCGCACAGTTTATTGCCTCGCTCCCCGACAGTTTGGAAGAGTTAGGGCGTGCTTTAGACGCAGACGACTGGGATCAGGTAAAAGCGGTGGTGCACCGGTTAAAAGGGTTGGGTGGCGGATTTGGTTTTCCTAAAATCACGGATCAGTGTGCTGACGTTGAAGTGCACATCAGGGGGGGCGATCGCGCTGCTGCAGCCGCGCAGCTTGGTGAATTATTTAGCTATATCGATCAGATTCTTAAGGCACATGCCGATGATAAGGCTAATGCCGTGGAGGGTGAGGGACTAAATCATGCAAAAGCTTAGAGTCCTCGTTGCCGACGATATAAAAATAATGCGCGCGTTATTAAAGAGTAATCTCGCCACCTACAATTGCGATGTCGTTGCGCAGGTGCAAAATGGCAACGAGGTGGCGGAAAATATCGAAAAATATAAGCCACATCTGGTGTTTCTCGATATTAATATGCCTGGTAAGAATGGGCTGGAAGTACTCAAGGAAATAAAGTCTCAGTTTACGGACGTTTTTGTTGCCATGGTCAGTGGTCACAATACATTTGAGAATATTAAGCAAGCTACTGACTTGGGGGCTGATGGTTTTGTGGTAAAGCCATTTACCTCGGTAAAAATCAAGGAAGTGATTGATAAGTACCATGCGGGGAATGCCGATCACGAATAAGCCGCTATGCGCTCCGCTACGAATGCGTCAAGTCTTGGTTTTCATCACTCTACAATCGATTATTTGGCGTGTAGGGCTAACGTCTAACGACCCTTCCTGGCTAACCCTACGCGGATTCAGGTTCCAATGAGGGGTTAGAATGTACGCCCGTTCCATCCCCATAGATGACGTTGCGCATTGCTGAACTCAATATAAATTCGATTCATCGGTATATTTAGCTCGTTATTGATTAAATGGCATAAGGACTGCGATAAATCTGGTGTAGTTGATTCCGGTAAATCAATACTTTTTAGCGCTAGGTAGGCGAGGGGAGCGTCACTACCGGCAAACATCATTGGCATGGCGGGTAACACGGCAATGGTCACATAATTCTCGGATTTACCCAGTAACTCTGCGACTGTTCTTGAGGCATTGGACATCAATGTGCGTGTTTTTTCTGCATCAATAGTCTGGTTGGTCTGGATCATTAAATAGGGCATGGCGTTTGTTCCTGTTTGATATGATGTGAAGCGATTTAAACCTTTATACACTCGGGGGTGTTAACCATTAGAAAGGCGGTTCTGCCGAGTCTGTGTTTTTGTCCAGCCAGGCAGAGCGAGCGCGCCGCTGGACAAAAACGCAGACTCGGCACTAGTTGTGCCTGAAAAAACGCCAGGCTACGTTGTTCGTGATTCATTTGGAATAAGCAAATCTCTCTCCTCACGCCTTGCCGGGGTTTTTTTTAGATTCAACAGGACCGCCTTTACTAATGGTTAACACCCCCTAGCACCCATTGCTCACGACGGTATTGGCTAACAACTGTACTAGAAAATGCACGTTCTGCAAAATAGCGGGCTTTATCGGATATATCTAAATCTCAAACATTGCGGCTATTGACACAATCTTAGCCATGAATTGGCTCTGGGAGGAGAATGTGGCAGCCACGCCATCATTGAGTTTTTAGCGTTTTCTCCGTTGGAGGTTGTTCCTACTGGAAATAAGCGATGACTTAATTCGGTCCGTCGTTGTCTTGAGGTTGACAGATCAATCGCGGGCTTCCTGTTTTAGCTCGATATTGCACGTTGCAATACGGAGGTGATACGTAGCGGTAAGGATGGGGTGACTGGCCGCAGGCCAATAAAAGCGTTTAGCCTGCTTTGGATAAATCAGGGCTTGCAACGTTCTCATCGTCGACTTCGACGACCTTGAGGTGGTTCAGCTCCACCCAGCGCATAATATAAGCAAACATTTCAGGGTATGTTTTGCGTAGATTTGGATCGACTGAAACACATTTAATCCCATTAACCGTTAAGGGCTGTAACATGGGAGAGTATTGGATGCGGTGATCAGGCCCAAATGTGGAGAGAGCTCCACTCATTCTTTCTGCCCAATCACTTGGACGGAATTTACTTCCGTTTTCGGTGACACCTTCGATAATGATTTTTTTCACGGCTTCTGTAGACAAGTTAAACATTAGCATTACCCTTCATAAGAATACCCTATTTAAAAACACCTCTTCCATGTGCAAAAAGTGCGATTCTTGTGTGACTACAACTAGGCTTGCGCTAACTACGTTTATTGAAACACATGAACCGCTTCATGCGATGCATATGCGTTTGACCTAATAACAGGCTGATAATTCCGGTGTTACTCAAATATATCTAGCTAACGCGACATGGTACGTCAATAACCAACAGCGGTAATTTTACCATTGGACAATCATACTTGTATACGTCCAGCTATCTGATCAGTTTATCGGACAATGACTATAACACTTGAGTTGTCTGATGGGTGACGATCAGTATACCGACATATTGCGACAAGAATATTAACGTGAAATAGCAGGGCGGCTTTATGTTATTTAGATTGATTAATGCGCTATAGCCACCTGGTCTATCCACTTTGGGCAGGTATTCGTATGTTGTCGCCTTAGCTTTAATGCTTGTGGTGTGACAGTTTCAATTGTGCTGGGTAATGAATCGTTGCGCAAGTGTGCTCGAAGCGCTAGAGGGTAAGTTCACAATATGGGCAACGTGGATTCCTCGATCGCTGATGCAGTGATGCCAGTACGAGTGGATGAGGCTAGACAGCGAGCCGTCTGGGTTGTTGGGGGATTCGTTGGAGCAGGCGGTTGTGATGGAAAGCATGATTAATTGAGTGGTTTATCTGGAATTATGACCTAATTGAGCTGAAATGCTTGACGAACGGGGTGCTTAACAGTACTTTTGCATGTTTTTCTGTAATAATGCTTAACGTGCCCAATGGACAGGGCAGGTAGGCAGCATTGAGAATGCAGGGCTTTACAGGATTCTGCGTTCTTGGCGTTTTGCAGGGCATTTTAGTCCTCGTCGTTTTGTAGGGTTTTGAGGGCTCATTCAGCAAAATTAATTTAGCAAAAATAGTGGGTTATCGATGGCAAGGGATATTGCTTTTCGGTGCGACTCGTTAGAAATAACGAAATTATCGTATATTTACCCCGAGTGTTAGTGATGGTGCATCTGTATTATAAGAATAGAGATGTTTTTTAGGGTGATTGATAGAAAGCAGTGGTTTTGCGGTATCTTAAGGTAACGAAACCAGACAGGAACTCATAAACAGGCAAAGTGAGCATAGAATAGTGAAGTTAAATGGCGGTGAAATATTGGTGCAGTTTCTCCATGATGAGGGGGTCGAATTTATTTTTGGGTATCCCGGTGGGGCTGTGCTGCATATCTATGATGAAATATACAAGCAGGACAAAGTAAAACACATACTTGTTCGGCACGAACAAGGCGCTACCCATGCAGCCGATGGTTATGCGCGGGCAACGGGTAAACCGGGAGTGGTACTGGTGACCTCCGGGCCGGGTGCGACTAATGCGGTGACGGGTATTGCCACTGCACACCTTGATTCGATTCCTATGGTGGTGATCACCGGTCAGGTAGCCACACAGTTTATTGGTAGTGATGCTTTTCAGGAAGTTGACTCCGTCGGTATTACTCGCCCCTGCGTGAAACATAATTTTCTGGTAAAACGGGTGGAAGATATTGCCGTTACCCTGAAAAAAGCCTTTTATGTGGCCACAACAGGCCGTCCTGGGCCAGTTGTTGTTGATATCCCTAAGGATATTACTGCGCCTAATGTGAAAGTGGATTATAAATACCCGGAATCCATTGACATGCGCTCTTATAGTCCGGTTGTTAAAGGCCATCCCAAACAAATCAAACAGGCCGTAGATATCATTTTGTCGGCCAAGCAGCCCATGATTTATACGGGTGGCGGTGTGGTGCTGAGCAATGCATCAGATGAGGTAACCGAATTAGCACGCTATTTAGAGTATCCTATTACTAACACATTGATGGGGCTCGGGGCTTATCCGGCCACTGATCCTCAATTTGTAGGGATGTTGGGAATGCATGGCACGTTCGAGGCCAACATGGCCATGCACCAGAGTGATGTGTTAATCGCCATTGGTGCACGTTTTGACGACCGGGTCACTGGCGATATCGAAAAATTTTGCCCTCACGCCAAAATCATTCACATTGATATCGATCCCTCATCAATTTCAAAAAATGTTCGGGTTGATGTGCCTATTGTGGGTGATGTGAAGCGCGTAGTTGATGATATTAATACCTTGCTTAAGGAAAAAGGCAGCAAACCAGATAAAGTGGCGCTTGATCAGTGGTGGGGACGCATTAAGGAGTGGCAAAAAGAGGATTGCCTGCAATACGACCGCAATAGCGCCTTGATTAAACCACAATATGTGGTCGAGAAACTCTATGAAGTAACCAAAGGTGATGCATTTGTGACGTCGGATGTAGGTCAGCACCAAATGTTTGCTGCCCAGTTCTACAAATTTGACAAGCCAAGGCGCTGGATAAATTCCGGTGGTCTCGGCACGATGGGATTTGGCCTTCCCGCCGCCATGGGTGTGCAGCTGGCACATCCGAATGCACCGGTGGCCTGTGTTACCGGGGAAGCCAGTATTCAGATGTGTATTCAGGAATTATCCACTTGCCTGCAATATATGCTGCCAATAAAAGTGGTGAACCTCAATAACCGTTACATGGGGATGGTGCGCCAATGGCAGGAGCTGATGTATGAAAGCCGCTATTCGCATTCTTATATGGATGCGCTGCCCGACTTTGTTAAACTGGCCGAGGCGTATGGGCACGTTGGTATGAAGATTACTGATCCCAAGCATGTTGAGGATGCCCTTAATGAAGCATTTGGTAAATACAAGGATCGCCTAGTATTTTTGGACTTTGAGACGGATCAGGGTGAAAATGTGTACCCAATGATCAAAACAGGGCAAGGGCACAACGAAATGTATTTAGGGTCAGAGCGTGGAAGAGGGTTGGCTTAATCATGCGTCATATTATATCAATACTCTTGGAAAATGAGGCTGGTGCGCTTTCTCGGGTGGCGGGTTTATTCTCTGCACGTGGATACAATATTGAATCTTTATCGGTAGCGCCAACAGAAGACCCAACCTTGTCACGTATGACGATGGTTACGCGTGGCTCGGAGGATATTATTGAGCAAATCACCAAACAGCTCAATAAACTGGTCGATGTGGTTAAGCTGTTGGATTTGACGGAAGGTGACCATATCGAGCGTGAAATGATGATGATAAAAACGCGGGTTACCGGTGAGGAACGCGAAGAGGTTAAGCGTTTAACCGACATATTCCGTGGCCGCATTATTGACGTCACCGAAACCACCTATACCATTGAGTTAACCGGCAGTGCCGACAAGCTTGATGCGTTTATTGAGGCCATAAGGGCACCGATACTGGAAACAGTGCGTTCCGGTGTGGCGGGTATATCCCGTGGGGAGAAGGCCCTGCACGTTTAGTATGTTACGTAAGGATATGTTACGTGAGAATACGCTACACAAGAATACGCTTGGCCAGGTTGATAGGCTGGTGATATAAATAAAAAACACGCTTTAAAATGAAAGCTTTATTAAAATCGAGAGGAGATGATTTTACATCATGAATATTTATTACGACAAAGATTGCGATCTTTCCCTTATAAAAAGTAAAAAAGTTGCTGTTATTGGTTATGGTTCGCAAGGCCATGCGCATGCTAATAATTTGAAAGACTCGGGTGTGGACGTTGTCGTGGGTTTGCGTGATGGTTCATCATCCGCAGCTAAAGCAAAAAACAGTGGTCTTACCGTGCAGGAGATTGAAGTGGCAGTAAAGTCTGCCGACGTTGTTATGATTCTTGCGCCTGATGAGCATCAGGCTAAACTATATCGAGATCAGGTTGAGCCGAATTTGAAGCAAAATGCCACCTTGTGTTTTGCCCATGGTTTTAATATACATTATGGCCAAATTGATGCCCGCGCAGATTTAGATGTAATTATGATTGCCCCCAAAGGACCCGGGCATTTAGTGCGTTCGACTTATCTTGAAGGTGGTGGTGTCCCGAGCTTGATTGCGATACACCAGGATGCATCCGGGAATGCTAAGGATGTTGCTTTGTCTTACGCCTCCGCCAATGGTGGTGGCCGCGCAGGGGTCATCGAAACCACGTTTCGTGAGGAAACGGAAACCGATTTATTTGGGGAGCAAGCGGTACTCTGTGGTGGTGCCACGGCATTAGTGCAGGCTGGATTCGAAACCCTGACTGAAGCTGGTTATGCGCCGGAAATGGCCTATTTTGAATGTTTGCATGAGTTAAAGCTCATTGTGGATTTAATGTATGAAGGTGGTATCGCCAATATGCGTTACTCCATTTCCAATACAGCGGAATATGGGGATTTAACGCGAGGCCCCCGTATCATCACTGAGCAGACCAAGGCAGAGATGAAGCGCATCTTGACAGAAATTCAAAACGGTGAATTTGCTCGGGAGTTTATATTGGAGAATCAGGCTGGTGCGGCCACGCTAAAAGCTAAACGCCGTATTGGGCGCGAGCATCAGATTGAGCAGGTGGGTGAAAAGTTGCGCAGCATGATGTCTTGGATTTCTGAAAACAAAATTGTTGATAAGGCAAAAAACTAAGCACGCAACGACGTTCGTGATTTTTTCACCATGGAAGCCACGGTTTTAGTGGTATCTGTTGGTTAAGTACATTCGTAAAATGCCTTGGTTGTTGGGGGGATGTTGTCATTGACATCGCCCCAACGGTTAAGGTTAGACCCTTGTCGCGTTGATAAACCCCAAAACCTCCATGCATCAACGTCATAATCTTATTGCCAAAGAAGGCTGGAACCCCATCTTTAGCTTTATATTGCTGGTGTTTCTATTGCATCATTATTTTGGTGCTATTACCGCGGCGCCAACCGGGACCGTTGTGATCTTGTTGTTGTTTTTATTCCGGGATCCCCTTCGTAAAATCCCAGCCTCCCCGCTAGGCATCGTCGCGCCCATGGATAGCACCGTGGTGGCAATAACACCAGTGGTTGACCCCTATTTGGATACCGAGACCTTGCGGATACAACTAAAAGGTCATGCCTGGGGCGTATTCGCCGTTCGTAGTCCCATGGAGGGGAAAGTCAACAAACAATGGTTTGATGTTACGGGTAATGATGTTGAAACGGGTGAGTCGATACCAACGGTGGCTGGACATTTTGCGCAATGGACGCAAAGTGATGAGGGGGATAATGTTATAATGGCGCTGAGGCCCCGGTTTTACAAAAGACCGCTACAATGCGTAGTGCAGGGCGGCGAGCGAATCGGGCAAGGGCAGCGTTGTGGCTTTATACCCTTTGGCGCGAATATTGATGTATATGTTCCGGCCAACTGCCGTATGGATGTTGCCGTGGGAGATGTTGTGGTTGGTGGTAGTTCAATTATTGCGACCCTGGTACGTACGCACTGAGCATTTAGCCGTAAGAGCAGCGTAAACAGGTGCTATTATTACTTTCTCCCGTCACTTTGACGTGATATTAGATACTAACGTGTGAATTTTATGGATATTGAAAAAAAACGTCGCCGCGGTATATATCTCTTACCCAATTTATTTACCACTGGCTGCCTATTCGCCGGTTTTTATGCCATTGTGTCTGCAATGGATGATCGGTTTGAAGCTGCTGCGGTGGCCATTTTTATTGCAATGATTATGGATGGTCTGGACGGTCGCGTTGCCCGCCTTACCAATACCCAGAGTGATTTTGGCGCGCAATACGACAGCCTAGCCGATATGATTTCGTTTGGTCTGGCACCGGCATTAGTGATGTATGAATGGTCATTGGTCAGTCTGGGTAAATTAGGCTGGTTAGCCGCATTCATCTACACCGCTGGCACCGCACTGCGCCTTGCTCGTTTTAATACGCAAGTGGGCATTGCGGACAAGCGTTTTTTTCAAGGGCTTGCCAGCCCGGCGGCGGCGGCATTAATTGCCGGTATGGTATGGGTGGGGTCTGATTACGCCCAACGAGGTGCTGATTGGCGTGTGCTGACTTTTTTGCTGACCTTATTTGCCGGACTACTGATGGTCAGCAATATTCGCTATCGAAGTTTTAAAGATCTCGATCTTAAGGGTAAGGTTCCTTTTGTCTCATTATTGCTGGTTGTGCTGGTCTTTGTGTTTATTTCAATTGATCCGCCGCAAGTGTTATTTTTTGTATTCTTACTCTACGCGGTATCCGGACCAGTTCATACGTTATGGCGTTTACGTAAACGCAAGGCTGAACGTCTCAAATACCCCCAGGACGATGGCCAAGATGCCCAGCAGAAAACTGATGAAGAACGCGTTGGTGCTGAGTCCCAAATTGAGCAAGGTGCCGACAAGGCTCCGAAGTAAGCGGTACGAGTGGTGCTACACCAAGTGAATTATGTGGTTGTCTGTGTAGAATTGGTCCTTAACCATGCAGCGTGACGATCGGTGGGAAATGCAGGCTAGCGCGACGTATGTTGGTGACGTTATGAGTGCGCTTGCTTTTTGTATTTTTTGTATCGTTAAATCCGTTGCCTGAGTCGTTGACAGATATCAATAATGGTATTGTTGCCTGTAGCCCAAAGAGCGGGTAAGGCGCACATGGAGTAAATAAATGAGCGATAAACTAATCATTTTTGATACCACATTACGTGATGGCGAACAAAGCCCAGGGGCTTCAATGACCCGGGATGAGAAGCTGCGTATTGCAAAGGCATTGGAAAAAATGCATGTGGATATTATCGAGGCAGGATTTCCCATTGCCAGTGATGGTGACTACGAGGCAGTAAAATCCATTGCCAAAACCATTAAAGAGAGCACGGTGTGTGGGCTTGCTCGGGCGTTGGATAAAGACATTGACCGAGCTGGCGATGCGCTTAAAGGTGCTAATTCAGCCCGAATTCATACTTTTATCGCCACATCGCCTATCCACATGAAAATGAAGCTTCGTATGTCGCCGGACCAGGTGCTAGCGCAAGCTGTGCATGCTGTAAAACGAGCGCGGCGATTTACGGACAATGTTGAGTTTTCACCGGAGGACGCCGGACGCTCTGAGCTGGATTTTTTGTGCCGAATTATTGAGGCCGTTATTGATGCGGGGGCGACTACTGTTAACATACCGGACACCGTAGGGTACAACTTGCCGCAGCAGTTTGGCGAGTTAATAGGACAACTCATTGAGAAAGTCCCCAACGCTGATAAAGCTGTGTTTTCGGTGCATTGCCATAATGATTTGGGTTTAGCCGTGTCGAACTCGTTGTCAGCCGTTATAAAAGGTGCACGCCAGGTGGAATGTACTATTAATGGGCTGGGTGAGCGGGCCGGTAATGCCGCCTTGGAAGAAATCGTGATGGCAGTTAGTACCCGTCAGGATGTTTTTTCCTGCAATGTGTCTCATATTGATAAGACGCAAATTGTACCCGCATCCCGCCTGGTGGCAGGGATTACTGGTTTTGCAGTTCAGCCCAATAAGGCCATTGTGGGGGTTAATGCATTTGCCCACGAGTCGGGGATTCATCAGGACGGCGTGTTAAAAAACCGTGAAACCTATGAAATAATGCGCGCTGAGGATGTGGGTTGGTCCACCAATCGTATGGTGATGGGCAAACACTCCGGGCGTAATGCGTTTAAGTCACGTTTGCAGGAATTGGGCATTACCTTTGAGTCTGAGGAGGAGTTGAACCAGACATTTATGCGGTTTAAAGAACTTGCCGACAAAAAACACGAAATATATGACGATGATTTGCAAGCCCTGGCTACTTCCACAAATCTTGAGGCAGAAAATGAGCATGTGAAGCTGGTTGCCTTGAAAGTGTGTTCAGAAACAGGTGAGACGCCTGAGGCATGGCTGACGCTGAGTGTTGATGGCGTTGAAAATCAGGCCCGGGCAAGTGGGGGAGGACCTGTGGATGCATCTTTTCAGGCAATTGAAAAGGTCATCAACAGTGGTTCGCATTTGCAATTGTATTCGGTGAACAACATTACCAGTGGTACGGATGCGCAGGGCGAAGTAACCGTGCGCCTGGAAAAAGGCGGCCATATTGTCAATGGCCAGGGCGCTGACACTGATATTGTTATTGCATCAGCAAAAGCTTATGTGAATGCGCTTAATAAGCTGTTAGTTCCATTGGAAAGACAGCATCCGCAAGTTTGACGGGCGTGTGAAAGCCATGAGTGTTACCGATAAGCAGCAACAATATTTACACGCGATGGGAATCGATACCTGGACTTTGCGTGCAGCTCAGCAAGCCCCGCAACCGCTGGCGCAAACCACGGAGCCTGATGCGGTGTTAGCCAGTGTTGGAGTGAGTCAATCTATTGGATCGGTTGCCAAGCATGATATTGTCCAGGAATCGGCGCTACCCGCGGAGTCGGTGCCGGAGCCTGGAAATGTTGTTTTGTCTGATGCGGTTCAGCCTGATATTGTTTCGTCTGAGATTGCTTCTCCTGAAATTATTCGTCCTGAAATTATTCCGCCCGAGGCTGCTCTACCCGAGACTATTCCGTTCGACGCCGCAGGTCTTGTTGGTGGTTACAATTGGGGCCAGTTACAGGCGGCAGTGAAAAAGTGCGTTGCTTGTGACTTACACCGCACACGCAAGAATACTGTGTTTGGCGTTGGTGATTCCAACGCGGATTGGATGATTATTGGAGAGGCCCCTGGTGCTGATGAAGATCAGCAGGGCGAACCTTTTGTGGGTCGCGCGGGCCAATTATTAAATAAAATGTTGCAGGCTATAGGGTTGAGCCGTCAGCAGGTTTTTATTGCTAATATCTTAAAATGCCGGCCACCTAATAATCGCGACCCCAGGCCAGAGGAGGTATTGCAATGTAGTGCTTATCTGAGACGTCAGGTCGAATTGGTCAAGCCCAACATTATTCTGGCAGTGGGCCGGATTGCTGCCCAACAGTTGTTAAAAACAGACAGTAGCCTTGCACAAATGCGGGGAAAGTGCTTTGATTATAATCATGCGTCTGACGGTAGTGAGGCTCCATCAGGTCATTCGGGCAACGGTACGACGCCCGTTATAGTGACCTATCACCCCGCTTATCTCTTGCGCTCACCGGGCGAGAAGCGCAAAGCGTGGCAGGATTTGTTGTTTGCGCAAGCGGTCGCCCAACGGGCGCGCAATCAGGGCATAAACGATTAGTTTGTTGATACCCGTTATTGTTTTAAGAAGCGAGCCTGAACTTAATTAATGATATGAGCGCGGTACTAAAAATCCCTCCTTTTTCGCTTCGCCCCATGGTTAAGCATGATATAGATCATGTTATGGCTATTGAGTTAAAAAGCTATCCGTTTCCCTGGACGGTACAAATTTTTACAGACTGTTTGCGGGTAGGGTATTATTGTCAAGTGTGTGAAATACATGATGATATCGTCGCCTATTCTGTTATGTCTACCGGTGCAGCCGAGGCGCACATATTAAATATATGTGTGGATGATCAATGGCGTGGTAAAGGTGTGGGGCAGCAGTTGCTGCTGTATATGTTGACGTTGGCGAGGCAAAAACAAGTCGAAACTGTTTTTCTTGAAGTGAGGCCAAGCAATACGGTTGCGATGCGCCTGTATGACGCGCTGGGGTTTAATCAAATCGGTACACGCAAAGATTATTATCCGGCTAAAAAAGGTCGTGAAGATGCCTTTATTTTGGCTAAAAGCCTACTGGTCTGATGCCGCGGCCACTCGCTATTTTCCTTATGGGGCCTACTGCCTCGGGGAAGACCGAAATTGCTGTGCGTCTCGTGCAGGAGTTGCCTTGTGAAATAGTTAGTGTGGACTCTGCGATGGTGTACCGCGGTATGAACATTGGGACCGCCAAACCGGATAAAAACACGTTAATTATTGCTCCCCACCACCTAATTGATCTTTGTGATCCCAGTGACCCTTATTCGGCCGCGCAGTTTGCTGAAGATGCATTGGCCGAAATGCACAATATTATTTCGCGGGGTAATATTCCTCTACTCGTGGGTGGGACGTTTCTGTACTATCGGGCACTCTATGAAGGGTTGTCACCTTTACCTTCGGCAGATCCAGTAATACGGCAACAGTTGGACGCGGAGGCTGAAGCGTTGGGGTGGGGGGCGCTGCATAACCGTCTGGCGCTGGTTGATCCGGTGGCGGCTACACGAATTCACCCCAATGATCCTCAGCGTATTCAGCGCGCGTTAGAGGTATTTGAGCTGACCGGCAAAGCAATGTCGCAAATACTGGAGGACGAAAAGCCACCGGAATTTGGCTTTGACGTCATTCAATTCATTCTGGCACCCAATGATCGTGCTGTATTGCATGAGAAAATAGCTAAACGTTTCAATGGGATGCTGGATATGGGGTTAATTGATGAAGTGCAAAAGTTGTTCAGCAGGAACGATTTGCATAAAAACCTGCCGTCTATAAGGGCAGTTGGTTACCGGCAGGTATGGGAGTATTTTGAAGGTGAACTTGCTTACGATCTGATGATCCAAAAGGGGATCGTGGCCACGCGACAGTTGGCAAAGCGCCAATTTACTTGGTTGCGATCAAATAAGGAAGGAGTGTGGTTTAATAGTTTGGATAAGAATTTGTTTTCTAAAGTCTTGAAAAAACTATTAAATGACCCCATTGTTAAGACTAAATTATAGGAAATCAAGCGTTGTGCTATAGTAGATAGTGGAACGTCAAAGCTGCATATACTATACAATGCATGAACTAATGCGCGTTTGATTAGGGCGAGCTGACCAATTATCAAGAAATATCAAAGTTTGTAAAAAACGATATGTTACTTGGTCTACCCCTCCTACTATAAAACAAAGATAAATAAGGAGATTCAACATGCCAAAAGGGCAATCCCTACAAGACCCTTTTTTAAACGCCCTGCGTAAAGAAAGAGTGCCAGTGGCCATTTATTTGGTGAATGGTATTAAACTTCAAGGGCAGATCGATTCCTTTGATCAATTCGTGGTGTTGCTTAAAAATAGTGTGAGCCAGATGGTGTACAAGCATGCTATTTCAACCGTGGTTCCAGCGCGAAACATCAAATTACCATCTTCCAACGAAGGTAGTCCTGAGTCACGCAGCTCATGATCCTCGTAAGCTGCGATACTTGAGTAACACGCGGTTACGAAAACAGGTCAGGCGGATGCCTCATCGCTGTTCAGGGGACGCCTTTGTTTGATCGTCCCCAATATGGCGAGCGGGCAGTGCTCGTTCATGCCAACTTTACTTCTTCTTTGGATGAGGAAGAGTTGCACGAGTTTCGGGAGCTGGCATCGTCCGCAGGGGCAGAGCCAATTGCCGTTGTTACTGTTGCACGTAAAAGACCTGATCCGAAATACCTGATTGGTGAATCCAAAGCTGAAGAAGTCCGTGATCATATTCTATCGGATTGTGCGGACATTGTTCTGGTGGATCACCGTTTGACGCCTGCGCAAGAGCGCAACCTAGAGCGATTTTTACAATGCAGGGTGCTGGACAGGACGGGGTTAATTCTTGATATTTTTGCGCAGCGTGCAACCACTCATGAAGGCCGTTTACAGGTAGAGCTGGCACAATTGCAGCACTTGTCCACACGCCTGGTAAGGGGGTGGACCCACTTAGAACGCCAAAAAGGGGGGATTGGATTACGTGGGCCGGGTGAAACCCAGCTCGAAACTGATCGCCGTCTTATTGGTATTCGTATCAAACAGCTTACAAAGCGCTTAGCAAAAGTGCACAATCGTCGTCAGCAAGGACGTCGGGCGAGGCAAAAAGCGGATATTGCCACCGTATCACTGGTGGGGTATACCAATGCTGGGAAATCAACCCTATTTAATCGAATGACGCATGCCAATGTGTTTGCTCAAGATCAGCTCTTCGCTACCTTGGACCCAACCTTAAGACGTTGCGATTTAGGCGATAACAGCGCCGTAATTCTAGCGGATACCGTTGGGTTTATTCGTCAGCTACCCCATGACCTCGTTGAGGCATTCCACTCAACCTTAGAAGAAACTCGTGAGGCAAGTCTTTTATTGCATGTGATTGATGCCAGTTATAGTGATTGTCACTCTAATATTCAGCATGTCAATGATGTTTTAAAGGAAATTGGTGCTACCGATGTGCCTCAAATTGAAGTTTACAATAAAATAGACATGATAGAGGGGAGCGGGGAGCTAGGTGTTACCCCTCGCATTGATCGTGACGAAAATGGTCAGGCCGTTCGGGTCTGGGTTTCAGCGCACACGGGTGAGGGCATGACCTTACTACTTGAGGCCATTAAGGAGCGTACCAGTGGTGATATGCTGCATCAGTGGGTACGTGTGGCACCAAGCGATGGTCGAATACGTTCCTTAATATACGAAAATGCCAATGTATTGCGGGAATGTATCGATAATTCCGGCGATATCCTGCTGGAAATTGTCATCAGCCATAAAGATTTATCGCTCATTGAGGCCCAAGAAGGGGTAAAACTGGAAAATGAGTTAGATAAACAAGTTATTAACTATTGCGGCTAATGCAATAGCAACCTAAAATTCACCTTTTGCCATGGCATCTCTCGATTATTGTTAGTGAGCGGCCAAGCGGCGTATTTTTAATTAATCAACCAAAGATGGAGTAACTTAATGGCCTGGAACGAACCCGGGGGTTCTGGAAAAGATAAAGATCCGTGGGGCGGTGGTGGCAGAGGTAATCAAGGCCCCCCTGACCTGGATGAAGTTGTCAAAAAAATGCAGGATAAATTCGGATCTTTGTTTGGTGGAGGTTCGGGTAAAGGTTCTGGTGGCGGTAAAGGCGGGGCCGGGTTCGGCTCGGTTGGCATTGGTATTATTCTCGTTGTCGCAGTGGCTATCTGGGGATTGTCAGGATTTTATACGATTGATGAGGGTAAACGGGCTGTTGTATTGCAGTTTGGTAAATATACCAAAACCACTATGCCAGGTCTGCAATGGATACCGCCTTTCATTCAGTCCTATGAAATCGTGGATATTGAGCAAATTCGAGATGCACCGATTGGTTATCGTACCGCCAGTGCAAACCGCAAAGCCGTAACGTCGGTAGAGCGTGAGTCGTTGATGCTTACCAAGGATGAAAATATTGTTGATATTCAATTAGCGGTGCAATATAAAATTAAAAGCGCAAGTGACTATGTCTTTAACGTTAAGGACCCTGATCTTACTTTACGTCAGGCGACCGAAAGCGCTTTACGGGAAATTATTGGTAAAAATACCATGGACTTTGTCATCACGGAAGGTCGTGCTGAGATCGTTTCCAAGGTTCAGGACCTCATTCAAATAATTCTTGACCGCTATAGTGCAGGCTTGCTCATTACCAGCGTAAATATGCAGGATGCTCAACCACCCGAGCAGGTGCAGGCAGCCTTTGATGATGCGGTAAAAGCGCGTGAGGATAACGAACGATTAAAAAACGAAGCGCAGGCATATTCCAACGATATTATCCCCAGGGCGCGGGGTAAGGCAGCGCGGCAAATTCAGGAAGCCAACGCCTATAAAGAACAGGTTATAGCGGAAGCGAATGGTGAAACAAGCCGTTTTTTACAAGTGCTTGCCGAATACAAAAAAGCACCTGAGGTAACGCGTAAACGCTTGTATGTCGACGCCATGGAGTCTGTGATGAATAACGCCAGCAAGATTATTGTTGATGTAGAGGGCGGCAACAGTTTAATGTACCTGCCGCTGGATCGTTTGATTCAAAACGGAAGATCGGCGTCGGATCTTCTCTCGTCTCCAACCTCAAAGCCAGTTGAATCTATGCCAAGTCGCAGCGCTGCTGAGCGCCGGGACGATGCGCGCAGCCGAGGAGTACGTTAATGAGTCCAGCAAAAATGATTAGCCTAGTCGTTATCATCGTGTTGTTAACGGTCGGTTCTCTGTCAATTTTTACGGTGGATCAACGGGAAAGAGCCGTTCTGTTTAAGTTTGGTGAAATTATAAGTACAGATTTTGATCCCGGACTGTATTTTAAAGTGCCATTCGTTAACAACGTGTTGAAGTTTGATTCTCGTATTCAAACCATGGATGCTGATCCTGAACGTTATCTGACCAGTGAGAAGAAAAATGTTATCGTTGATGCCTTTGTTAAGTGGAGAATCGATAATGTCGCGAAATACTATACCGCTACCGGCGGGGATTCCGCGCGTGCAAACCTTCGGCTTTCTCAGTTTATAAAAGATGGTTTGCGGGGTGAGTTTGGTAAACGAACTATTCGCGAAGTGGTTTCCGGCGAGCGTAATGAGATCATGGATATCCTAACGGTGGAAGCGAATAAGACCGCGCAAGAGTTTGGTATCGATATTGTCGATGTTCGTATCAAGCGTATTGATTTGGACGAGAAAATCAGTGAATCGGTTTATCGACGTATGGAAGCCGAGCGTCAGCGTGTTGCTAAAGACTTAAGAGCGCGCGGTGAAGAAGAGGCTGAGGGTATAAGAGCGGATGCCGATCGGCAAAGAACTATTATCCTGGCTGAAGCGTATCGTGATGCTGAAAAAGTTCGTGGTGAAGGTGATGGGTCATCTGCAAATATTTATGCGGTTGCTTATAATCAGGATAAAGACTTTTATGCGTTGTATCGCAGTTTGAACGCCTACAAAAAGTCATTTGCAAATAAAGATGACTTGTTGGTGTTGCAGCCTAAAAGCGAATTTTTCAGCTTCTTTAAATAATTTGTTTCTTTAGACAATTTATTTTTTAAACAAGAAAAACGACGTAAACGTTGTCAGGTGCATTCGCGGGTTCAGCGTCAGCGAACACGGGGGTGTGCCTGACCATTGGTTTTATAAATATGGGTTTTATAGATATGAGTTTGAGAGAAGGGGATTGCTGAAAACGCCGTTCGGTATTGTCTCAGGTTTAGGGTTGCCGGCATAGTTAAGGTTTTTCAGTTATGGTTTCTCAGTTAAAGTTTCAGTTAACATATTGTTATACAAGCCAAAGTTACTTGGAACACTTAGCGTTAGCGGGAATTCAGACGGGTTTTGAACCTGCTTTAGACGCCAGTATGTTTGTTCCAGTGATATTTTGAACAGGTTCTTAGGTGATAGTTTATGTGGCATAATCTCCTGTTGGCGTTGGCTTTGCTGTTAGTGATTGAAGGTATTTTTCCTTTTTTGAACCCCGCAGGATTAAAAAAAGCGATGCTTTTGCTGGCTGAGATGGATGACCGGCAGTTACGCATTGGCGGTTTAATAAGTATGATCATCGGAGTAATATTGCTGTATTACATTAACCGTTAGTGTATACAGTGCCGGAAGCAAGGCTAACGTTTGCGAGTGTTGCCTGTGGCGTTTTTGATGGCATTATTAATAATATTTTTAATAGCATTCGGGGATGAACGCTACTGCTAACATTGCCATTGAATAGGCACCTGAGGGTTGCGGCTTGATAATAATTCGCGCTTCAGAATATTGATACAGTGAACTGTATCAAGTATCTTAAGTGGCCGTTTTTGCGCAAGTGGTTTACTTCTTTTCTCTGGTTTAAATGATTGTTTAATCATTATGGTAGTGAAACGAGTGCATATAAGGCTAAATACAAGGCTCGTGTGGATAAGAATCACGTTACAAAATACAACATTAATCAATTAACTCTGCTAATTTAACCGACTGTAAGTGTCCCAATCATGAATAATGACCATTGGCTCCTGCCTGAAGGAATTGAAGAACTCCTGCCTGAGGATGCGCAGCAAATCGAATGGATGCGTCGTCGGTTGCTGGATTTTTTTTCAACGTGGGGTTACGAGCTGGTTATTCCCCCTTTTGTGGAGTATATCGACTCTCTGCTAACCGGCATGGGCAATGACCTGGAATTACAAACCTACAAACTGATTGACCAGAAAAACGGTCGCATGATGGGGATTCGGGCTGACATGACTCCCCAGGTGGCACGTATTGATGCGCATCAGTTAGCGCGTTCGCATCCTGCTCGTCTTTGCTATATTGGCACCGTACTGCTAACCCACGCCGAAGATTTATCCAATGCTCGCAGTTTAATGCAAATAGGTGCTGAGCTTTTTGGCCATGCTGGACTGGAAAGCGATATTGAAACATTGAGCCTGATGTTAGCAATGCTAAAACAGGTTGGTATCGACAATATTTATGTTGATCTTGGGCATGTGGGTATATTTCGTGGTTTGACTAAGCAGGCTCGGTTGGACGAGGCGCAGGAGGCCACATTATTTGATGCGCTTCAACGTAAAGCCACTCCCGAAATAGATGTTTTGTTAAGATCGTTTGATATCGACAAAACCACTAAAGATATGCTTCGGCAGTTAACCTGGTTGAACGGTGGTCATGACATCATCAAGCAAGCCAGAGAGGTGCTGCAACCTGCCGATAATGCGGTGCATCAGGCCATTGACAACCTGGAAAATATTGCTGTTCAGGTGCAAAAATATAACCCAGGCGTACAAATACATTACGATTTAGCCGAGTTGCGTGGTTACCATTATCACACCGGAATGGTGTTTGCCGCGTATCAACCGGGAGTGGGGCAGGCTATCGCCAAAGGTGGTCGGTATGACCATATTGGTGAAGTGTTTGGCCGAGCTCGACCTGCCACCGGGTTTAGTGCCGATTTACGGGCACTAATGCATTTTGCCACTCACTATAATTCGCAGACACTTGGTATTTATGCGCCGGCTGAGGAAGACGCCAGCCTGCAAGCGCGTATTAATGAGTTGCGTTTGTCGGGCGAACGAGTCGTTCGGGAATTGCCTGGGCAAACGGGGGATGCGACGGTTATGGCCTGTAACCGGAAATTGGAAAAGCAGGATGGACGTTGGATAATAACGACAATAAACCAATAACATAGTCTGAATACGTATTAAATATAGGTGAAGTAGATATGGGCAAAAATGTCATTGTAATAGGTACCCAGTGGGGTGATGAGGGCAAGGGTAAAGTCGTCGACTTGTTAACTGACCAGGCGAAAGCGGTGGTACGTTTTCAAGGTGGACACAATGCGGGCCACACCCTGGTTATTAATGGCGAAAAAACCGTTTTGCATTTAATCCCCTCTGGCATATTGCGCAGCGGTGTGCAGTGCCTTATTGGTAATGGTGTGGTTGTGTCACCAGAGGCATTGATGGAGGAAATTAACATGCTGGAAGCGCGTGGTGTGCCGGTGTTAGAGCGCCTGCGTATCAGTGAAGCATGTCCGTTAATATTGCCTTATCATGTTGCCCTTGATCATGCGCGAGAGATTGCCCGGGGTAAGTCTGCGATTGGCACCACCGGACGTGGTATTGGCCCCGCCTACGAAGATAAAGTATCACGCCGTGGCCTGCGTTTGGGTGACCTGTTTCATCGAGAACGTTTTGCGGCCAAATTAGGTGAGGTGCTGGATTACCATAATTTTGTGCTAAAAAATTATTATAAAACCGACACTGTGGATTTTCAACGGGTGCTTGAAGAAACCCTGATTATGTGGGAGCGTATAAAACCGCTGATTGCAGATATTCCTGAGTTGCTTTATCAATATCAAAAAAATGGCGATAGTGTCATGTTTGAAGGTGCGCAAGGCGCGTTACTGGACATTGATCATGGCACCTATCCGTACGTAACATCGTCCAATACCACGGCCGGAAATGCAGGTACTGGTGGTGGTGTAGGTCCGTGTAGTTTTGACTATGTATTGGGTATCACAAAAGCCTATACCACGCGTGTCGGGTCCGGACCTTTTCCTACCGAGTTAGATGATGCACAAGGTAAGCACCTTGCCGAAAAAGGCCATGAATTTGGCTCGACCACTGGCCGTGCACGCCGATGCGGTTGGTTTGATGCCGTTGCATTGCGTCGGGCTATTCATATCAACAGTGTTTCGGGGCTTTGTATTACCAAATTGGACGTGCTTGACGGTTTAGATACCCTGCGTTTATGTGTTGGGTATATGTGTAATGGCGAAGAACGTAAAACACCTCCATTGGGTGAAGAAGCTTACGCATCCTGCGAACCTATTTATATTGACATGCCTGGATGGCGGGAATCCACCGTTGGTATTAAAAAATTCAACGATCTGCCAGCAAACGCACAAGCCTACTTGAAATGGATAGAAGAAGTTGCTGAAACGCCCATCGATATCGTTTCCACGGGGCCGGATCGTGAAGAAACTATTGTGTTACGTCACCCGTTTGAATAGCTGAAACGAATGGGGTTAGCCTGATTGCTGGTGTTTTACCGATGCCAGCACTGGGCTTAATCGAAAATGGGCTTATAAGCAATGGATTTATAAGCAATGGGCTTATAATAGTTAATTTCGTTATTCCATCGCCACCGCCGATGGCACCTGCGTTATCCTAAAACCACCGTAGTATTTCTTCAGGAGCTTCAGGTTTTGTGAGTGCAACACGAGTTGATCTCACTGTTATCAATAGCCCATTGTTATCGAGAGCTATTCTGTTAGCAAGCACTATTCTATTATTAAGAACGTATGGTCTATGACTATTGCTATAAACTTGCTTGTCTTTTTCGAACCCAACTGATTTTTCTAGGCTAATTGTCTTTTCCAGAGTTTTCTGGGATCGCAATTTATATTCCTGTTTTTAGTGTAAATAAAAGGGTGCGCTGGTACTTCATTGAGGTGAAATTCATGATGGTTAAAAGCAAAATAATTATTTTTGTGTCTTTTTTGTTCAGTGTTTTAACATCGTGTGTTGCTGCAGAAAAGGTTAATGGAACAATGATTTCCGATATTAAACGTGATGAATTTGTGGTGTTTTTTCGAACCTCGGCCTGGATGAGTGATGATAATCAGTATTGGTATATCCCCATTCATGGCTGGATTTATGAGCCAGAGAAAAGTACGCTGAGAAAAGCGCTGATCGCAAAATCGTTGAGCTTAAAATTTGGGTTGGAAATCAGCAATGCAACCGAAGCGAACTTTGAGCGGCGGGTAAATTTGCTCATCGCTGATAATGAACGGAACAAGCGCATTGTCGTGCGCATCGGTGAGCGAAACCATGTACTGCCGCCGTCAGCCGAAAATGGTCATTTTAAACATGTTATTCGCCTTCCTATGAGCGAAGTCAATAATACCACCAATGACGGCAGCTTAGTTTATTCGGCGGTAACAAAACCCACTGATCTTCGCCTATTTACAGGGGAAGTGCGCTTGGTGACGCCAGTGGGTTTGTCTATCATTAGCGATATTGACGACACTATAAAAATTACGCAAGTCACAAAGCATGAGAAGTTGTTTGAACATACATTTTATAATGATTTTACCGCAGCGCCGGGTATGGCGTCGTTGTATCAGTCGTGGGCAGATGACACAATGCTGCACTTTGTCTCGTCAAGCCCGTGGCAGCTTTATTCCCCCTTATTGGAATTTGTGCAACAAGAGGGTTTCCCTTGGGCTACTCTTAGTCTAAAGTCAGTTCGTTTTCGCGATGAAACGTTGTTAAATTTGTTTAAAAAAGGGACGGAAACTAAACCTGCTCAAATTGAACCGATCTTAACGGCGTATCCGAAACGTAAGTTTATTCTCATTGGGGATAGTGGCGAACAAGATCCCGAAGTCTATGCTGGAATTGCCCGTAAGTATGGTTCGCAGATCGTCAAAATTTATATTCGAAATGTTAGCGGAGCTGCTTCAAGCGATGAACGTTTTAAACAGGCATTTAACGAACTTAGTCATGATCAGTGGCAGTTATTTACTGATCCGGCAACGTTGAATCTTATCGAGTTTGTTTATCAGTAGGTTTGTACAGTATTAAATGCTCAAGGCGATTAGGTAACCGGACACATAGGGAAGCATTTTACGTTAATCATATATTGAAGATGCCCCCTTTTTTATGTCAAAAAAGCAGGACTCATTATCGTGTTCTTGCGAGCTTCTCGATTTAATCAGCTGCCCCTGTGGAGGGCAGCCAGAATGTAAAACGGTATTTATGTTGGAATCGTCTGTAGGTCGCCCAACTGCGCAGTTTGGGTTCGACGCATTTATTACTTATCTATTGAATACCCTGCACGAAATATTCTGTTTTTTCGAAAACAATGGTAGACTCCCACACGAATCAATTGAGCAATAATTGCGCAACCGTGTATATATCGTTAACTGCTTTAAGTGCGCAACAATAGCCGTTTTTTCTACAAGCAAGATAGGTTGCTTGGTTGTAAGCTAATAGTAAATGGTAGTAAGTGATAGTAAGCGATAATAATTAGCTAGTCGAAAACAAGTTTATTATCTTTCCCTTGCCCGGTCGTGTATGAATTACCCGATTTGTTGGGGGGCGTGTCTGATGGGGCTTCCTTTTTTGTTTTTCCTGTCATTAATACGGGTGACAACAGTTTGATGTAGTTGACGCAGGAATTATATCGTTGTTATCTATGACGTGATTTTTTGCGTATGGGGTTTATGCGGGTCATCAATATTTAAAAGCGAGTGCTAAAAACAATGAATATAAAATTAAAAATAACGGTTAAGCTGTGCTTGTTGATAACGCTTGTGTACCCGTGGGGTAGCTCATTTAGTGCGATTGACATTGTTTTTGATGTATCTAATTCCAATAATACACCGGAGGCAGCGGTTGCAACTGCAATTGAGGATTTTTGCCCAAAAATTCAAAATATGACAGGTGCGAGTGCTGATACGGCACGTTTGGCTGAAGTGTGTAACGCTGTTCAAAATGCCCAGCAGACCGAGACACAAGAAGCGTATCGGGGGCTTTCGGCGCGTTCAGCGACATCAATACTGAATATGATGAGTCGTGGTCCATTATCACAACCGGTTGATGTGATCGATAAGCGATTGGCGGCACTACGACGAATCGCCGAAAGTTTGAACGTTGCCGACGTTGATACAAAAACGAAGCAGTTATTGGCAGAGAACATTGATACAGATTTAGGTCGCACACCCAGTGGTGGGGCTGCCGGTTCGGCGCAAATTGCCAGCGACTGGAGTGGTTTTTTAACCGCGAATTATACGAATGCAAATCAGGATAAAACCCAGACGCTGGCGGGCTTTGATGCAGATACCACTGCAGCTGTCGTGGGTATTGATTACCGTTTTAAGAGTGGTTTATTTGCAGGTGCTGCGGCACGACTCCTGACGAGTGATGTCGATCTTGATGGAAATGCCGGAACCCTGGATGCGCTTGATGGAAATATTACCCTGTATTCAACTTTTTTTGTTACTGATAACCTGTACCTTGACGGTACGGCGCATTATGGGGCAACAACGTTTGAGCTGGATAGAAAACTGAATTTTTCAGTGAATGGTGTGGCCGTTAATGAAACCTCGGACAGTGATACGAAGGCCAATCAATTTGGGGTGAGTGTGGGTGCAGGTTATGATTGGCGGCTGGCTAAATCGGTAACAACGCAGTTCGTCGGCAACCTTCGTTATAATTCTGTATCCATTGATAGTTACACCGAAACGAATGCCCGTGGTGTTACTTTAAAGATACATGACCAGGGCTTTGAAACATTGACATCAAAGTTAGGTATACAGCTTAGTGCTCCCTTTAGCCAGTCCTGGGGCGTTTTGGTGCCTCAGTTTGATTTCTTTTGGATACATGAATTTATCACCGATGGCGAAAAAATACGGGCAAACTTTGACGCCGATCCTTTTGGTACGCAATTTACCTTTACTAGTGATGATCTTGATGAAAACTATTATGCCGCCAGTGTGAGTACTGCGTTTGTGTTTGCCGGAGGGTTTCATATGTTTGTTCAGTATGAACGTTATATTGACTATGAAAGCTATGACCAAGGAATGATTTCTTTGGGTGCTAGAGTGGAGTTTTAATTATGTATAAAAAAATAAATAAACAATTAAAAAACTATAATGTGGCGGTCTCGTTATTATTGTTTCTCATGATAGTTGTGATCCAAGGCTGTGATCAAGGAACCCAGTCCGATGGTGGCGCGACGTTAATGTTCAAGTTACCCGCGGATGCTATAAATGCGGAGCCGACAATTGGCGCAAGTGCCATAACGGGGAAACCGGATAATATTAGCAGTATTATTATTTCGGTAACGACGGGTGACGGTGAATTGCTTGGCAGCGGTGATATTTTATTGGCGGGTGGCAATATTGCCATTCCGGTGCCGGCACACATACCGTTAGTTGTTATTGGCACCGGTTATGCCGGAAATCAGGCACTATTTCGTGGCCGCTCCAACGTTGAAGCGATGCGTCCCGGTCAACAGGCGAGGGTTAGTTTTTCCCTTGATGAGATCACCGCTGGTAATGGGATTGTACAAGGTACGGTGCGCGATGCCGAATCTAATGCGCCAATTGCGAATGCATTGATTACGGTCTATGACGTGGGACAAACGCAAATTACCACGACAACAACGGATGATAATGGTGCCTATACATTGACGTTGCCACCGAATGAAAACTACACCCTGGTGTTTAGTGGTGAAGGGCATTTGGTGGCAACTTACGCGAATATACCGATTATCGCAGACGAAACTAATATCCTTGAACCCATTCTACAGGTTGCCAATGGATCAAGCGGCCTGGGAGGGCTGGCGGGTCAAATTGTTGACGCAACCACCGGCGTCGGCCTATCGGGGGCAAGTGTGGTATTGCGCAGTAATATCAATGCACAAACGGGGGCAATTGTTGCCGATGTGGTGACCGACAGTGAGGGGCGTTATAACTTCGACATGACCTTAGCGGCGGGGAATTATACCTGCGAAATATCAAGCGGTGGTTATATCAGTATTTTTAAGAATGTGGTGATTATTGGCGGACAAATCCAGGCGAACCAGAATGCCTCCATTTCAACGGTACCGGTATCCGGTGCGACGCGCATAGTGTTGACGTGGAATGAGGCCCCTCGTGATTTGGATAGTCATTTAACCGGCCCCAAATCGGATAATGCCACTGAGTTATTTCATGTTTATTTTGGCGATCAAGGCAGCGCTATCGCCTCCCCGTTTTCGAATCTTGATATTGATGATACCGATTCATTTGGCCCTGAAACCACTACGATTGTGCAGCAGTTTCAGGGGGGGTATAAATATGCCGTGCATGATTATAGCAACAGGGGAGAAACCACAAGTGAGGCCCTGGGGATATCCGGTGCTAAAGTCGAGGTGTACCAGGAAAACCAGCTTGTGCGTACCTTTAATGTGCCTGCTGGGGTCGGCGTACTATGGACTGTTTTTGAAATGAATGGTGACAGGATTACACCAATTAATACCATTAATAACGATCCCGTCCCTGACGTACCCGCTGACACGGTCGGGGGAGGTTTGTAACTTACTCCCCTTAAACAGTGGCTCACTATTTACTGGTGTCAATGTGGGTATGCTTACACCTAGAAAAATCAGTTGGATCACGTTGAGCCCAACTGGTTTTTCTAGGTTACACGTTGACGTGCCTAAACATTGGTATATCTAAACATTGTCACACTAAACATTGACAGATTAAACACCGGTATACCTAAAGATTGATGGGTATAAAATAGGTGAATGGGGTGTAATAAACCCACTCCCACGTTGTTGCAAAACGACGTGCATAATCCTAAAGTAATCAGTTGAACCTATTGCAGACGCCTAACTCATAGAGTCTAATGGACTTTTTATACGATCTTGAATTCACCGTATGGGTGATACGCTTTCGTCCAAAATAGTACAAAACGTCTTTTATCTTCTACACCTGAGTCGCTCTCGATACGATTCAACAGATTAATTTAGGATAATGATGCCAATTATCCGATTCCAGTAGCTTATTTTAGTTATATCCGTAGCCGCTAGATCTCAAATACTACGGGAATAATAAGGCGTTAATATTGCATGTCACCGATGAGACGTATTGAATGTGACATTCCAATTTAATTAAATCGAAATAACTTATTTCAAAGGTTTGGTTAAATGAGTTGACGAATTATATCTAAAATGAGTACCCAGAATTATTGGCGATTAGCCTTCAAGCAACATGGTTCGGTGAGTGTCGTGGCGTTGCTGTTATTAGCGCTCATCGTTATTTCAATGCTGATTAAAACCCTGTTAATTGCCGACGTTGGTATTAACGATAGCCTTAATTTAGATCATAGCATCAAGGCAATGTTCCTGGCGGAATCTACCGTTGAGCGGGCCAGCTGGAATTACGCCAACAGTGTTCCTTGTGCGAGCTTGCCCGAGGCCACTGCGGTTACGTTGGGGGATGGTAGTGGGCAAGTCACCGCTGCGGTTTTAGCGACCCATTGCCAAATTACCGTAGTGGGCATTGTTAACAGTGCGGTTCGAACGTTGCAAGTAGAGCTTGGTCTGAATTCAGCCGTTTCTGCCTGGGCAGTAGGAAAGAGCGGTGTGATACTGCAACGTGTAGGAACGACATGGAGCGCGGTGGCGAGTGGCACCACTGAAGATTTTAAAGGGGTTTTTTGCGCAAACGCAAATAATTGTATTGCCGTGGGTAAAGATGGGATTACGGCAAACTGGAATGGAAGCACATGGACATCGTCTGTGATCGATTCCGATGAAGAATACGAGGACGTGGCGTGTGCCCCCAACAATCCTAATTATTGTGTTTTGGTCGGTAAGGACGCTGATGGCATTGCCCGGTTTTGGAATGGCGCCTGGTCTAGCGTTACAACACTTGCGGAAGACTTGGAATCCGTGGCGTGTCCAACGACAATATGTTATGCAGTGGGCAAAGATGGTTTTGGCGCACGATACCAAGGTGGTGCATGGAATACTGAGAATCTTTCCACCTCCGAAGATATGAAGGGGGTTGATTGTTTATCGGCAAGTAATTGTTGGGCCGTGGGTAAAAAACAAGGTAACAACTTTACGTTTTCTGAAAGATCCGGGTCCACCACCTGGACGGAGGTTACTGTCTCAAGTTCAGCTAAACAGGATTTAAATGCTGTTTCATGTAGCGCTGCATCGAATTGCTGGGCGGTGGGTAAAAATGGGCGAGCCCTGCAGAATACCGGCAGTGGCTGGTCCTATTATGGTTCGATCAGTAATCGGGAATTAGAGGACGTAGACTGTTTGGCATCGGATAATACCTGTATTACAGTGGGCAAAAATGGGGTTGCATTATATTGGAATGGGACGACATGGAGCTCGGAGGCAACCGGTACTACAGAAACTCTTGAGTCAATCCATTACCTAGGTGGTTCGGGCGGCGCCGGCGGTGTTTCTGTTGTTTCCTGGCGTGAGCTAGTGTATTAGCAGGTAAGCTTAGCGGTTTTCTTTTACGTTATTCACAGTAATGCCGGTTTAATGCGTTCTGTTATTCTGTATTTATTTCGCATTAACAAAGACGTTAAAATAAAAGGGTCCGCTGTTTATGTTAAGCAGCAACGGACCCTTTGAGGCAACGATATCTATTACATTAATAATCGTCATTACATAACTATTAACAATTACAGAACCACAACGATTACAGAAAAGCTGTTATTACATCGTTTATACTTACATGCCGCCGCAGTTTCCTGATAGTGAGCGGACAAAAGCAGTCAGGCTATTAATTTCCTGGTCGCTCCAGGGTTGGCTCCGGATTGTTTGAATGCTGGATTCAACGGTTCCAATGTAGTCGTCTTCAAATCGATCACTGGCGCCTGTTACCGTACCCCGAACAACAAACTCAACAGCATCACGGAGATTCGTATATTTACCGTTATGGAAGTATGGGCTGGTGCAGAGCAACTGCCGCAACGTAGGTGTTTTGAATCGACCTATATCCGCGAAATTATTCGTGACGTAATAGCGGCCAAGATCATATCCTTCGTATTCTGGTACATCTGAATTAGGAAATAATGGTCCGCCGTCAGCGTCGTTGGTATCGGTTTCGAAGCCCTGACGGAATACACCAAGGTTATGAAACCCGCTATCGTCGGCGTTATTGATGAGTGCGTCATTGAAGTAGGGCGCTGCGTGACAAGAGGTGCAATTACCTTTACCTTCAAACAGTGCCAGCCCTTGAACTTGTAGCGTCGTAAGTGCGCCAGTGTCACCTGCGATATACGCATCGTAAGGCGAATTGAAACTTAATACGGTGCGCTCGAAAGAAGCGATGGCTTTTCCGACCGCCTGAAAAACGACCGGGACTTCGTATTGCGTACCCAGGTATTGCTGTATTTCAGGAAATGCTCCCAGTAACGCACTGCGGTAGGCATTAAGCACATAGCGTGCTACGTTTTCGGGCGTGTTGTTCATCTCCAGCGGATCTTCGATAGGACCTAAAGCCTGGGCTTCAAGGCTGGTGCCAGGGAGTACTTCACCGGTAATAGGGTCCACTAGGTTTTTTGCACGACCATCCCAGAACTGACTGTGGAGAAACGCGGCATTAAAAACGGTGGGGGAGTTACGTTTGCCCTGGCGTCCCAGCACACCCGTTGACCGCACACGGCCGTCTGAAAACCCTAAGCCCATCATGCCTGTATGGCAGGTACTGCATGCTACCCGGGTTCGGCCTGCCGTTGGGTCAGATAGGTTTCGGTCCCGGAACAGCTGACGTCCTAGCTGAATTTTTTCAGCTGTTAATGGGTTTGAGCTGGGCACCGGTACGTCCGGGCCTTGCGCTGGAGTGCCTCCACCTTTCCCTGCATGGGCATCACCGCCAACGGCAACGATCAGCAGGAGGGGAATGGCTAGACTACTAAGATTTTTTTTCATGGATAGCTTCCTTATTAAAAAATATTCCTTAACTACCAAGGAGTTACGCAAGCAGTCTGGACCTAAGACTGCCTTTTGATTATTAATCACTCAAGTTGATAAATATATACATTTGAGTGATTAATAGCTTCGCTAGATTAGAACAAGTCTAATTTGAAGTCAATGAGAATTTTATTCGGCAGGTTTTACCCGATGTCTGTGGGGTACTCCGGGGCATGATGTGTTGAAATCTTGTTCAGTTTCTACGTTTAGCAAAAGACACGGCATTTAAAGGCCATTGTGTTTAAATATAATTGTGTGTAACGACTATTGTTCGTAACTTACAATTGCTTGTAATTACCATTGTGTGTAACGACCATAGCCTTTCCCACAGGATATCTTTCATTGGCCGCATTTTGGCGTTATTGATAGGGCACTTTTTTAATACTGTTGTCGCTGCTACAGAGGTTGCGGCTTGGGAAGGATTTGTTGTGTGGGGCGTGGCCAACCGTAATGTTGGTCACGCCCTGTTGCTAGTTACGACAAATGATTAGTGACTGGCTATAGGTTATACGTTACTGACTATACGTTACTGGTTATAGGCCAGTGGATCCGTTCCATTATCCAGTTCATCCCGATTGAATATACCGTCTTCATCTCGATCAATGCTCATCCAAATACCTGACCCTGGCGGCGCACAGGTGTAGGTGAAGGTTTGGTTATTGCTCGCAACTAAGTTACGTAGCGCTTCGCTGGTGTATGTGTTGTTTTTACGGTCAGTCTGGTAATGGCCATTTGCCTGCATTAATGCGCCGCGAGTTTCGCCATTGATAACGCCGTGTACAATCAAATCACACTCCGGTCTGGGTGAGGTAATCATGGCCCTGGCTCTTAACAAGTCTATTCGTTGGATGACATCAGCGTTACTGGCTGCGGTCAGGGTGATTTGTTGTCCCACAATGGGGGCAAGTTCACTATCCATCGCCATGACAAAGTCGACCACTTGTTTGCGTTTCCTGTCGTTGATAGCAGGGACGCTGTCAAATAGAAAGACTCCCCCTTGAAGAAATTTATCCAGCGTGTCCATACCGCCATCGTGCATAAAACCAAAACCTTTAATTTGTTCCCCGTAGCTTTCGTTGTCGGTAGAGAATTTTCCAGAATTACCAAATTTACCGACTTTTTGATACATATTGCGTAAGTGCGGTACTTTAAACTGCTGGGAAATATCCGGGCCTTCAATGGAGGATAAACCGGATGTACCAAAGTGTCCCTCAAGCGGGTCCAGCACATGGCAGCTGTTGCATTGGAAATCACGGCCAGTGGTATTTTCATTGAAATAAATATTTTCACCTTCAGCCTGATCCGGGGTTAACGAATTATCTAACGCACGTATGGGATTGGGGGGGTAGGTGATTTTCAGTGCGAACTCAGCAAACGCCTGCATGTCTGCTGCAGGTAATTCGGTCTCGTTACCCAGCAGGCCAGGGAACGCGACGTTAAAATCTTTAAACGCACCCAATTCCAGGCTTTCGCCGGCGCTGGCGCTTACCCCGGTACGATCGCCCCGCCAATGCATCGGTCCGTTTCCGGACAGGCCGCGTAAACTTTGAGTGGTCATAGGCCCTTTCATCGGATGAAATAACGCTTCGTCAGGTGATAAGAACGAATTCACAAAGTCATTTGGATTGGGTACCACCACGTCGTCTGGATTGCCCAGATCCCAGGCAAGCCCATCAAAGTCACCAAAAATATGGCATAACCCGCAGGATGAATCGCCATGACTAGAGGTGTTGGTGGCGTCGTAGAGAAACGGCCGTCCGGCGACAACATTGTCTGGTTCCGGGTTGTACATGCGCAGGTGTGATAATTCGGTTTTTGTGCGGGTGTTAATAACAGAAATACCGTTATCAAATCGCGTTAGTACGTATAAACGATTACGGGATTCATCAAGCACGATACCACTGGGACCACCGGCACTTAGCATTATTTGATTACTAAGGGAGGGCGTAAATGTGTCATCTTCCAATGTTGCTGTGTCATAAATAGCAATTTTTTTCGAGCCGAATCCGGTGACATAAAGTGTGTTGCCATCGTTGCTGATGGCCATGTCGAGCGGGTTGGCGATGGCTAAGTCGCGTTCCTGTTGAGTGCCAATGGCTTGGGTATAGTCAATGTGCTTGTTTAGGTGGCGTGGCATGACTTGGTCTTGCGCAATGACAGTAATCAGATTTTCTGAAAAATGCCCACGCACGGTTGAGGCATTGTTACCCGGGCCTTCGAAGCGGGTAACATTGAGCGCATTAGTGTTGGTGACGTAAATGTTGCCACTGACCGGGTTAGTGATCATATTAAACAAAACGGTGCCCACGCCAGAAAATTGATCAATAACGTGGGGAGTGTTGTTGGCTTCTGCATTGATGGCGAAAACGTCATAATCGGGTAATGAAAAAGGGATTTTGTCGTTATAAACAACCCCGCCTAAATCTGCCGTTCCGCCTGTACCGTCAACCCAGTTGCTGCCGTTAAACTGTACAATTAAGCCGGTGTCAGGTTGTTCGACGGAATCCTCACTTCGTATCGGGCTAGGTTTAGACAAATCGTCTTCACCCAGGGTTGTGGTTTTATTGCCCGATAAAAATACGGCGGCATATACGGTATTACCATCAGGGCTTACGGTCAGTGCTCTGGGAGTATCGCCGAACAGGGTGATAACCTTCACCGGGTCTCCACCAATAGAGTTGCCAAGGTTCGTTGTGTCAAACACCCAAACATCAGCCCGGCTAACGCCTGGTGTCGTGAGCTGTGCGTCCACCGGTTCATCTGTTGGCCCATTTTGACCTCGGTGTGCCGTGGTAATAAAAGCATATTTGTTGTTTTCTCCGGCAAACACAATATCCCTTGGCTCATCGCCCACCAGCAATGTACGTATCACGCGGGGTGGGTTTGTTGAGGTATCTACAACACTTACGCTGTCAGACAGATGGTTAACGATCCAAACCTGGCCGCTGGTTAACGCGGCAATTGCAACGGGTTCCATTCCTACGGGCAATGTGGATGTTAATCGTAAGCCAGTATCGGTGATGGTGTAAATTTCCAATGTGTTATTCGGTGTGTTGGTGGCAAACAGTGTGCTGCTGTCAGGCGACATGGCTAGTGGGCGTACCTGCCCGGTTTCAAAGGTGACGAAGTTTTCCCCTTTTATTACGGGGGTGGTGGGAGCGTCGTTGTCTCCGTCATCGCTGCACGCGGTCAAAAACATAAGCATGCTGAACAATAACAATGAATTTATTAATAATGAGTTTATTAATAATGGATTTATTTTAGGCGATACTTTAAGCAATATTCTAAATGTAATGTTGAACATAGTAATCGGTAGCTTCCCTGACGATAATAAAGTGCCTCGATAATAGCACGAATTAAATTCAATAATATATACCCGCAGCGATTAAGGTTTAGGTGTCAATAGCACGCCCTCTACACCCCATGACGGCGTTGACCATGACGGACTCATAAATAAACACCTGAATCTAAAACGCTACGAATATATAGCCTTGCTACGATTGTATAGAGAGGTAATAGAGCGGCAGAAAGTGATTGAAATTACGTTAATTATTGAGTTGTTATCAATGTTTTATATATTTGGCGACTATATTTATTACAATGTGGTTAAATATACAGCGATACATTATTTTTTCTCTGTTGTGCTTATCTCCGTTGTACTTATATTGTACTCCAGCTGTTTTGTGGAAAAACAATATTTTTTTCAACAATATTTTTTTAAATAATATTTTTTTCAAACAACATCCTCAGAAATATAGATAAGATGTTAAATAGCTCCGATCGTTAAGCAATAGTAGTGTTACCTGAAAAATTGATGTGATCGGTGTATTGTATAACAGGTGCGCGAAGCGGTGTATTTACCGTGACACTATAAGCGATCAGGTTGATAACGCTGTTGCCGATATGGTTGTTGAAATAATTCATTCCACTTAGGTTGTTATTTTCTGAAAAAGGTTGCTATTTTTCTGAAAAATGCGCGGTTATATCATTGCGATACCGCTTTACTTTTCGCCTATGCGTCTGTGCCTTCCCCGGGTTTACGTTAACCCTTTTATTTTTATAAAGACTATTTGTTGTCGACTGTCGCTATTGGTCGATTTTTGTATTAATACTACCTTACCAATCGGTAATTCACCGATAATTTTCTAACAAAGTTGGTTGTATACGATAGTAATGTTCGTGCGTTAATGCCGTGTGCGATGTCCTTGAACAATGCCCGCGAGATACGTTTGTGAAATAGGTTTATGGGAGGGCGCTTTTAAGGGCACTTGGTTAAACACGATAGTCTTTCATTGCATATTGAAGCGCTGTGGAATAACGGGATCTCCCGACATTATTGTTATGAATTTTTTACACCACAAACAATGTTTCAATGTTAGTTGTATACAGGAGTCGTTTATATGAAACTATACGAAAGTATGTCGCGTTTTTTACCCGTAGTAGTGGTGCCGGTAATGCTTGGGTTAATGCCGACGCTTGCATTGGCTAACGATGAGGTTCCCTTGGGTGTGTCTACTGTTTATTTTGAGCTTAACTAACCGACGGTGATTTAGGCATTCAGGCATTAATTAATGGGGAGCCGTGGGAGCGCTTGAAAATTACTGACCCTAATGATCGCAACATGCTCGGTATCAAAGTAAAAGGACAATTGTGAAAGCAGGGACTAACGGCGTTGTTTTTTGACAGCGCTGAGCCGAATTTCGATGCGTTATTGCCAGACGAGTTCTTTGCACGTTTTCCCGAAGGCCAGTACGAAATGCCTGCATCACTGACGTTTGTGGTAAATTTACAGGCTGGCATAACAGAACTGAAACTCTCCGTTGGTTTGGCTAATTCTGGCGAGGCGCTGAAACTGGAGGTGTTAGTAAGAGAAGCCAGTGGAAGCCAGACTGCTGTGGAGACTTGTTTTGAGATGGAATAATGTGGGTCGTTGTCAGTTTAGGCTCGTGTGTGGAGCTAAAATACATGGCTTAGTGTCGTGGGCTCCATTCATTGTGGTTTTCGGGTGGTTTATCAGGCTTGATGCAGGGAGCCTTATTGAATGACAAGCCGGGACGTACAAGGAATGGTGTTATTCCATAATGTGCGATTGCGGGTTACTTGAAGAAATATATTGGCAGCATGGCTCGCACCCAGGTGTAATCGATTTTTGCTATCGCGTGTGGGGCTGGTCATGGCGGCACTTCTGCATTAATATTAGCCAATAGATTTAACCAACAATAGGCGAAATTATGTATTTTACTCAAACCGGGTCTGTGGCGCGCACTCTGCTTATTACGCTCGTTGCCATTGCGGCTTTTATGGTTATCGCAATTACCCTTTTGCCAAAGGGGTTTAGCCACGATACCTCTATTATTGGCAAAGGCTCCAATGTTGTTGTGCTCGCGCATGACAAAAATACTATTTACAGCTTGAATTTGATGGGAATGCTAAACGACGTACGGGATGATTATGCGGGTCGTGTGGAATTTCTGGTGGTCGATAGCGGCAGCAGTGACGATCGCGTGTTTATCCTAAAGGAGCGGGCTGGTCCCGGCGAATTATTATTATTTGGTAAAGACGGCGTGAAGCGCGAGGTGTTAATTAATATTTACGATGAAACGATATTGAGAGCAGCATTGGATGATGTTTTCGCCGATGACAAATAATGCGGTAAGGGATGTCATTGATGTACAAATGATCTAAACATACGTAATACAGAACATATTAGTTTTTTACATTTAGCTTTTACTCTTAGTTTTTACTCTTAGTTTTTACACTTAACGATGATATTTAAAAGCTCTACGGGTATGGCGTGTGGATATCGTGGTATTTGCTGAGTAACAGTCCCATGGATTCGACTGCCGGGTTCTTTCAACCGGGCAGTCAATTCAGGTGGTCGCTCATCCCATATAGCGGTCGGTGTTAGTACCGGCCACCGGTCTTTGATATATAGTTGCTGAGTTGCTGGCTTTGTTGGTTCATCTTCATCAAATTGTTGTGAGTGATTCTAAAAATAGAGCGCATCACTTTATAAACAATCCGAGGATGAGAATCGAGCAGTGTCTCAAAATCATCGGGTTCGAGTATGTAAACGGTGGTATCTCCCACGGAGCGCACGGTTGCCATGCGTAATTTCCTATCAATAAAGGCACGAGTGCCTGAGCATTCTCCGGGGGCCATGGTGTAAACCTTGACCTCCTGGCCCTCGGATTCCCCCAGTACATCCAGTTTTCCATCGATTAAGACATACAAGGCTGAATTTTTGTCACCTTGGTTTGTCAGTATTTCTCCATCCGTAAACCGGCTGGCAGTCATTACGCCAGCTAATACCTGGCATTCATTTTCTGTCAATTCCTTACCGAGGTCTGATGCATAAATTTTTTCGCATTCCGGTTTGATACTGGTCGTGCTAACGCTCATATCGACTCCTTGAAAAGTGCCTTTAACAGGGTGTTATCAATATTCTAGCTTATGATCGGTTCTGAAGACATGCCCAAGATGGGATATCTTGGATAAAATACCAAGACGATTTATTACCAATACGGTTAATCAGGGAAGGAGCGGTGGTTAGCCAGGCATTTGGCGATTTATCGTCGCGATGCCGGGTTACTGCCTTATCCCTGCATCGCCAATTTTCGATTGTTGTGCGTCGTAAGAAAAATATGCGCCAGAAGGTATTATGTCGGGGTTGGCAATTTTACACCTTTTAGGTAAAGAGTGTTGAAAAATGCAAAACGTTTGAATATGCATCTGTGTTGCTAGCACAACCTTTCGCTTCCCAGATAATATCGGAGTCGCTTTCTTCCTTAATTGTGACGCAAATAGCTAATGGGTGACTCGCCATCCAGCGAAATGCAGCATTTCCCCCGGCAGTTTCACCTGCCAGGCAGAGTCCTTCCAATTGGTCTGCATCAAGGAACATTAGTGTGCTTTTCTCGGCGGGATATAACTGCCCCCAACGGGCTTGGGCGACTTCGTTGGCTGCCCTAATGAATAAGTGAGGATGAGAATAAGGGTCTGCTTCTGCGGTTGTTTTCCATTGGGCAAAAATGAGAACGATGTCATCGTGTGAGAAATGGAGTATATGGTGTAGATGATCGATCAGTTCAGCACTACAGAATTTTTCATAACCGCTGCCAATGGGGCGCACATGTTTAATTAAGAAGTCTATCACTATACTCATTCATTAATCCTTGGGTTGTCAATGTGGTTTATTCATTGGATGAGTACGGCTACGCCAGTTATCAGTATCTGTGTCTGCTATTAGATCTGGATGTTCAGTGGAACGGGGGGGCGTATCGTTGTTTTTTAGAAAACAGTTTACCGTGACGTTTCCATGGCTGGTAATTAATTGCCACTCGTTGGGTGTGTGACTGTTCAAGCTCCAGGCCTGTAAGTCGGCGCTATAACTTAAATTCGCCGATACGTAAGCATCGCTAGCGCTGACGGCGATGATATAGTTTCGGTCATCGTTGGGGTAAATGTTAATGAGTCGAACGTGCTTGGGCGTTAATAAGAAGTTGTCGCCGTTGCTGACGATCCAGTCCTGATCTATTCTGGAACGATTTGCCCAGTGAACGGTATATACTGGCATTGTGTTCTCCTTTGTTTCCTTGCTACGTTATTGATGTCGTCGTTAAGGTCGTAGTTAGGGTCGTCGTTAATGTATGAGTCAACCCTAGTGCTGTCAGCAGAGGTTACTGCTACCATTTTTTCCGCTAAGGCGAAGAATGTAGGTTATACCTCTGCAGCGATTAAAATTGAGGTGTCAATAGCACACCCTTTGCACCCCACGGCGGCGTTGTTGTCCGCGCAATAGTTTGGCTATTACTTGGCATCTCGCCTTTCTTAAAGAGTTTACTTTGGGTGTCTGAATATGTCGTACTCTTAACACTTAAATCTCAAGCGCTTCGGCTATATTTCCAAGTCAGCAACAAAATTGGTTGCACTTTCGCCGAGTTTGTCGATGATCGCCTGGCGTACCTGTTTATAAATATCTTCATTAAGATTGACCGTTTGGCCGCCTTTATAAAATTCAGTCCGCGAGGTGGAAAACTGAAACCATAACACCCGGTTGACCGTTTCATCGGTAGAAAAATAAAAAGCGCCCAGCTTCATTGTAAGAACGCCCTGGGATTCAGAGCAGGCGCTGATTTGAAAGTTGCCTTTGTCCAGGCTGGCGCTGTTCTGATCCCAAATAGTCAGTCGACCGTCCCCATTGTCTAGTGCCTTGATCGCATTAATAGTTTCCTCGATAACATTTTTGTCTTCCGCTGTCGCGATGGCGGCCAATACGTCGGCGATGACGTTATCGACTGAGAAGGTGTTACCGCGGGCATTAAATTTCGTAAAATTCCATTCTTGAACCACCCAACCGACATTTTCAAGGACTGAAACATAAAATTTGTACCATTCGACCGCATTTTTTTCTCGGTCATATTTTTTGTTGGCGGCAAGCTGGGCGAGTAAGGTGGCGTTAAGCGCGTCACTTTTATGCTGTGCTGAAACGCCTGCGACGAATGAGACGAGACTGCCACTATCAACGTAGGCTGATTTCTCGTTATCTGTAAATGCGAGGGTGGTCATTTTAGCCGTTTTTAGTGCTACGCCGGTATCGGCCAAGTCGAGGTTTTTAATGAAGCCAATGCGATCTACCAAATTTTTGATTGTCATCGATACACTCCCAGTATTTTATGGTACTTATTCGTTATAAACTGTGCTTTAGTTGAGCGAATCACAATTTGGGGGGATGTTCCCTTGCTTGCGTAGCTTGGCAGGGTGTTCTGCCCTCAACGGGTGGCTATTACATCATCAGCGTAAAGGCGTTGGCTGTGATTTACCTCACACCTGCGGATAAATAACTCTGCTCCAGAGAATATATCCGTAATATTCGAGACTTAGGTGTCAGATAGTTGACCCTCTGTGTTGTCGGCGGCGTTGAAAGCGTCACTATGCCTTTTAAAACGCGCTTAACAGCTAAATTTTTAGCGCTTTACTGAATGAGTATTCTGTTTAAAACACGGTACTACGACTCATTTATTTGCCCTCGTTGCCGCTATTGATTTGAATCTAGGTCAATTAAGCGTGGGCAGGTGAAGGGTTTTGAAAATAAATTACGTTATTAACCAGCAAGAGGGCCATTTGCTAAATTACGACGTCGTTATTAATGACGAAACGTGCTTGCTTGAACAAAATTCAGACGATCAATTGCCTGACTGGGCGCTATTGGAGAACCACCAATGCCCCAACTGTACATTGAGTAAGGCTAAATACCCTTATTGCCCAATTGCAACGAATATCGCCGGAATTATCGAAGACTGTACTCAGGTCATTTCCCATAGCGCCGTTGAGCTAAAGGTCATTACTGAGCAGCGAACCATTTGTGCGAATACCAACGCCCAAAAGGCGATTAGCTCGTTACTTGGTTTGGTGATGGCGGCCAGTGATTGTCCTCATACCGAGTTTTTTCGTCCCATGGCGCATTTTCACCTTCCCCTGGCAACCCAGGAAGAGAGTTTTTACCGGGCTATATCCTCTTTTTTACTGCGAAACTTTTTTGCAGCCAACCATCAGTTACAAATGGATACTGATTTTGAAAAATTGATTGATTTATATGAGAACGTGCAAACGGTTAATGAGTATTTGTCGAAACGAATTCAGGCGCTTCAGCAAGGCGATGCCTCTGCCAATGCTGTTATATCGCTGCATCTGCTGAGCTGCGTTATACCAACTACGTTAGAGACCTCTTTGGAGGATTTACGGCATATGTTTTTTGCCAGTGCGGTGATGGAGAAAAAATAGGGGATAACAACGGCTTGCGCAATTATTGCGTCGTTATGATTTTTTTATAAATAAAACTTATTCGATGTTGGTCGAAATGTACTAAGCTAAAACGGTCGTTGTTCCACGCAATAGATTGTGTTTACGCCGTATGGATTTTTAAAAATATTCCGATAACGTAAGTTAATCCTGATTTACTTAATATTGCTGATGGGAAAATAGTTAATGGATTTCAATGCAAAGCAGTTGGACCGTACCGAAAAAAATGTGGTTGAGAAAATCGCCGAATTACGGTTGGATTATTTGACGAAGTTACCGAAAAAAATCCGATTGGTTAATGATATATGGCAAAAATTGACTTATTTTTCCTGGAGTGACGATGCCTTTTCTTCATTGTACCGGCTTATTCATGGGTTGACGGGTACGGGTAAGACGTTTGGTTTTGAAGCGTTGGGAATCTCTGCCAAAGAACTGGAAGATTATCTTTCGGTGTTGATTTCTCAACAACACCAACCGGGGGACAAAGAGCGTAAACACATCGAATCACTTATCGGTAAATTGGCGTTGGTCAGCGAGTCGCTGGATCCTACTAATAATGCCACCGAAATATCGTTCAATACTGTGGCAAATGCGCCCTCACGAATGGATAAAGTTGTGTTTGTCATCGATGATGATAGCCATATCTGTTTATATTTAAGTACTTTATTGAATGATGTTGGCTATCAGGTTCGCACATTTGGGAATCCTGCACTAGCAATTGATTATATTGCCAGTAGCTGCCCCGACGTGGTGATCACCGATGTTGTCTTTGAAAACGGAATTATGGATGGCATCGATGCAGTGAACGACGTTCGAGCGGAAGCGGGAAAACATATACCCATTATTTTTATTTCGGCACGCGCCGATTTGGCTGCACGGGCAAGAGTGGTTAGGGCCGGGGGGAACGCGTATTTTACCAAGCCCATTGACTTTAATGCCCTGGTTGAAAAAATAGATGAACTGTCTGATCTAAAAGAAGAGTGCAGGGTGCTTATTGTCGATGATGATCCCGAGCTAAGCAAATTTTATGCAATCGTATTGAAAAAAGAGGGAATGCAAACAGCGATTGTTAATCAGCCAGTGGAAATGCTTAAAAAAATTGCCGATTTTAGTCCGGATATTATTTTAATGGATTTATATATGCCGGGCTACAACGGATTGGAGTTGGCATCAGTTATTCGCCAGGATGAGAAGTTTATAGGTCTACCTATTGTGTTTTTATCAGCGGAGTCCAGGGAATCGTATTACAACCAGGCCATTGATTTGGGCGCCAATGCGTTTTTAACCAAGCCCGTCTCAAAAGAGAAGTTGGTTAACAGTATTTACCAGCAAGTACGTCAGTCACGCCGAATCCGGGACAGTATTAAAAAAATAAGCAAACGTGATCCCAGTATTGGATTATACAATCGACAATACTTTTTGGAGCAATTAGACATTGCGATTGCTTCGGTGTTGCCCGGCGCCCCGACTAAAGCACTGATCGAAATCGGTATCGATAACTTTGAGATGTTACGACGTAATTTTGGAATCGAGTGGTTGGATTCATTTAACCGCCAAGTGAGTGCAATAATTTGCTCGCAGCTAACCAAGGAGGATATAGCAACGCATTTTAGTGATAGTCTCTATATGGTGTTGGCCGATAATCGAAGCACTAACGAAATGCAAGGAGTGGTTAAATCCATATGTGAAATCATTAATCAAAAACGTATCCGAATTGGTAAACAAAATTTATCTATTACCTGCAGCATCGGTGCTGTACCAATTAACCAGCATATTAATACGGTGCATAACCTGCTGATGTTCACTGAGAATTTATGTGAGCAATTGCAAAAGAAAGGTGGTAATAACTATCTGGTGGAGGAAATACTGCCGCCTGAAGAATGCGCGCAAAGAGATTTGCTGGAGCGGGTTGAAACCGCAATGGCAGACAAGGCGTTTCATTTGGTATATCAGCCTATTGTTAGTGTGGATCATCGTGGTTATGAAATGTATGAAGTGCTTGTGCGCTTGTCGGATTCTGACGGTAAAACCATACTACCGTCACAGTTTATTCCGGCGGCAAAGGATTCGGGCGAGATAATCGATATTGATAAATGGGTGATAGAACATGCTATTGCTTCCCTTTCTGAAGACCGTCACGCCAGATCATCCACTGATTTTTTAATTAAATTGTCTGGTAAAACCATTAAGGAGAATGCGCTTATTCCGTCAATAAGCAACTCATTAACTCAAGGTGGTATAACGGGTGAATCCCGTATTATCTTTCACATCAACGAAAAGGATATTGTTGCCGATACACAAAAAGCAGTGGAGTTTTGCCGTAAAGTTGAAAAGTTACACTGCGGGGTGTCCATCGATCACTACGGTGTTACGGACAGCAGCCTGCGTTTGCTGGATATGTTACACCTGAGTTATGTACAGCTACGGGATACGGTACTAAGCGGGCTGTTAGAACATGCAGAAATACAAGTTAATGTGCAACGGCTTATCCAACATGCGTTGAATAAAGACATTAAAGTTATTGCCAGCAATATCGAAGACCCGGCCACATTGTCATTGTTATGGAATATGGGAGTCCGCTACTTTCAGGGCTACTTTATTCAGCAACCCAAGAACGCCTTAGCCTACAACTTTTTTGATTCGGTCTTGTGAGCCACGGCGATAAGCGCTAGACGTGGGGCCAGAGGCCAGTGCTAGAGATAAGTGCCAGAGATAGACGCCAGAGATAGATGCTAGGGACAAGCACTACAAAATAGATGTCCTCCTGAAGCTTAGCTTATCCGAAATAGCGGCCATCCATTCTTCCCTCCCATAAGTTTGTAATCGGTGTGTCAAAGTGTCTGTAGGGATAAATATATTTATTTTCAATGGTTTATTGTCTTTTTAATAGTTATTCAACCAAAAGGTTGACAATTGTGCGGGACAGTATTATATTCAACTATATGGTTGATCAATTACATGAAAACACGCTTTCTGAGGTTCTAAAAGCCGTAAGCGATGGCACCCGCAGGTCACTGTTAACGCAATTGGTACAGCAGGGGGCTACACGAGTAACGGAGCTGGCCAGTTACTATGAGATGTCACTAAACGCAATTTCCAAACATATAAAAGTGTTGGAAAAAGCAGGGCTGGTTTCACGAAAGACATTGGGTAGAACGCATTGGATAGAAGCAAATCTAGCACCAGTTGATGAGGTAGATGCCTGGTTTGCCGAGCTTAAATCTATTTGGGAGCTACGACTGGATAAATTAAATGACCTATTAACCACTGGAGATAACGATCATGACTGAATTGTCGATAAGTCTTAATAAAACAATTAATGCCCCGATTGGGAAGGTATTTGATGCCTGGCTGGATGCGAAAACGCTCTCAAAATTTATGACGCCGATGCCGGGTATGCCTGAACCCAGAACTGAATCCGATGGTAGGGAAGGTGGACATTTTACCATATTGATGATGGTGGGGGATCAGGAAATCCCCCATAAAGGTGAATACCTGGAAGTAAAACGTCCCGACAAATTAGTATTTACCTGGATATCGCCGTTTTCTACGGAAGGCAGTACGGTGACGATAAAGTTTACCGCTCTGGATGATAACAGTACTGCAATCGATTTTACCCATGTAAAATTCCCCGATGAGGAATCACGTAATGATCATGAAGGCGGTTGGACTGCGATATTGGATAAGCTAAATGCCGTGGTGTCTACTTCACTACAAGGAGCGCACGCCGAATCGGTGTAACAATTGCCTTTTATTTGGCGTGGCGAGCGGAGGGTATTTCTCGTTATAGTGGTCTCGCAACTGCATCATGGGTGTACAGTGATGCAGTTGCGGCTTGTCACCGCTGGCATACCTTAATGAGTTGCACCGAAGCCAAATAATATATTTTGTATGGGGTTTTCATTATTCCTTCACCATCAGCCTTTAATAAATCACGATACGCTCATATAACCAAAAACCTGCAACGACGGCGATAACCGATGAGCCGTATTTGTAAATGAGCTGGCGATAAACAAATGTGGCCCGTAACGAATAGGCAATGGGAAACCAGGCCGCAACAATCACCAGCTGACCAATTTCCACGCCAATGTTAAAACCCAGCAGGGATGTAAACAAGCCTGCCGTTCCCAATGAAAGCTTGCCTAATACCGCGGCAAACCCTAAACCATGTATCAAGCCAAAAACAAAGGTGAGTACCCATCGGCTTGTTTTAAGAAACGGGTAAATATTGTTTATGGCGGTAATGATAACCGAAGCCGCAATTGCAATTTCTACCCATCGGGTAGGGAGGGCGATTAGGCCGGTGGTTGCAAGGCCCAATGTAATGGAATGCGCAAGCGTGAATGCAGTTACAATTTTAATGGTATCACGCAAGGCGTCATGCCAGTGCGTTACGCCTTGCCACTGGCCTTTATGGCAGACCAGCACCGCGGGTAATAATAAGGTGAGTAAAAAAAGGATGTGATCGATACCAATCCAGATATGCCAGATACCGTGTAAGATAAAGTCCCAGAGTTGCGAGCCAACTTGTTGTAAGGTTAAATAGCGTGAGTCAATGGCATCGTTTTCGTCGCTGTGCTTATTATCCAATACCGCGGTCGCGTTGTTAACAGTAAAGCTACGTTCCCTGTCATCCGGTCGAAACACGGCGCTAATGATATTATTGCCGGTTTTATTACCGTTGGTTAGTTTTAATAAGCCACGGTGTTGCGTATCAATATTGAATAACAAGGTATAGGATATTGTGACGGCGCGGGCAATGGGTTGATCACATTGCGCATTTAGCGGAAATATTATATAGGCGCCATCGCTGTAATAATCAGTGAGTACCGACGAGAGGCTTAGCTTGCAGTGTTGTTGTCGAGAGGTGATCAATAAGTGCGATGCAACCAGCGATTGCATAAGTTGTTCTTGTGTTCTAATTTCTCCCCAAGTGACCAGTCCATCGCGGTTTAAGTCCAATCCGGCGATTAAATCCAGGTCACGTACCGAGATTGCCCATTGCCCACTAATGTTTTTGTTGCCAATATTGAGGGTTAAAAAGCTGTCACTGGATTGGTGTGCTTTAGCCGTATGTGCGGTCAGTAAAAGTAAGCCCATGACCACGGTTAGTGTCAGGATTCCAAGTGAGCATGAGTGTAAACGAGAGTGCATAAATGGTTTGCCTGTTTAATAATTGATGTGTTTATTAGTACGTTTGCGTGTTAATAAGGGCATCTAAACGCGCATCCTGGAAACCGCTGGCATTAACCCAGTGTGTTATCTCGCGAATAGCCTGGTTGTCCTGTTGTTGAATGGCCGCTTTAAAATACAGCAAGGTGTCGATAGGTTCACGCTGATGGCTCCAATTCTCGCGTGAAAGTGCTAGGGCTTTTTCGGGGGTATCCAATACATGCAAATAAAAATAGGCTTGTTCCCGTAAATGTTTTTGATCCCCGCGGGTCTGCGCCCGGGCAAAGCGTTTTTTTAATAAATCGACGGTTATGGACGCATTGGCGTGGTTGAGCTGTTGTTCAGCAAATGCCTGCTTTACCAGCAAGCCGTCTGACGATGGTGACTGTTGACAAAATTGTAATAATAATTGGTATTGCTCGGTTTGCACCAGAAATTCGGCATAGGCTTCGTTAACGTAGTTGTCGGTGTTCTGGTCTGCAATGGCTCGTTGATAATACTGCGCCGCGAGTGCGGGTTGATTTAAGCGCTCGGCCATATCCGCCATACTGCTGATAACCCACTGGTACTGTTCGGGGTTTACGTCTGCCGCGTTGTTAACGTCCGTCATGTTGTTAACAATACGTTGCAGCAGGCTAAGGCTTTTGGCTAACTGACCGCTTAACCCTGTGGTGGTAGCAATGCAGGTATAACTTATTATCGTGGCAACGCGGCTAACCAGTCGCTTGCAATCAGTAAGTGCCGCTGGGTAATTTCCAATAACATGCTGAATGGCGGCGCGCGTCAGTAGCGCCTGGGGGTGGTCGGGCTGTTGTTGCAGTGCGGCGTTTAAATAGGGTAATGCTGCTTGAAACTGGTGGTCGGCTTGTTTAATCATTGCTTGCAATACCAATAGTTCTGTTGCCGGAGTAGGGGTATTGATCCAGGGAGCAATGCTCGATTGAGCAAACCCGAGCAGGCGAGGGTCGGCATATTGCCGGGCTAGTGCAAGATAATGCTTCGCGCGAATTATTGTATTTTCCATGTCAAGATGCGTTAAATTGTTGGCATTTTCTGGCAATGGAGGCATTGCTAAGTTCGCCGCAAGGATGCGATGTTGTTTGGGCAAGTGCTCTACAACGGTATCGTCTGAGGCGGGTCTTTGTGGTTCGGCAAGGAGTGGTTCGGTAAGGAGCGCGGGGGCGGCGATGAATAGTGCCAGCAACAGTAACCTCACTAATAATGGCTTTTGGCGATAGTGCTTTGCTTGATTCATGGTGTCTGCCTGTTGGGTTTATAAGGCAATCACCTCTCACGGATAAACTCGTGCGAGGTGATTGCTGATCAACGTTTACCGGTAACGTATTTCGTTAACGTTTGCTGGTACGTTTGTTGGTAACTAAAACTCCACTGCTTCCCTGTCATCTGGCTGGGTAACAACAATAGTACTGATGTCAACCGGCTCAGTGTCATCGGCTGTAATGTCAACAATTTTTTTGGTTTCAGTAACAAACGCGTCGGGTTTGGCATCTGGCTGGATGCCACCGCCGTCTCCGTTGCCATCATTGTTGTCACAGGCCAGTAGCATCAATGGCAAAAAGCAACTTGCAATTAATTTTTTCATGATCAGCCTCGTTTAAAGTCCGTTGGCGCCGGGAAGCGGCTCGAGCAAATAGGGGAATGTGGATGAAAAGTACGAATCGTCGATGAAAGCACCATCGGTAATGGGCGCATTACCCGCGGGGGCTTGATCGGGTGTGCCATAGAGTCCCAGGGCGATTAATTTGCCCATGGCTACCCGCAATGTAATGTCAACGATGTCATCGCCCGGACGGCGTCCATTTGGAAACCCGGCAGAGTCTCCGCCAATCACGCCAAGGCGGCTTTGTTCGCCAGCGGCTGTTGCTGGTGTTGCGGTATTAAGCCGTAGCATTTCGGCGGCGGTGACATTAGCCGGACGGTTGATGCCTTCGACACCTTTAAGAAACACATCCACCAGGTCTGTTCTGGGAAACAACGTGGGTGCAGGGGCCGAGGGAAACAATATTTCGATCAATGCGGGTAAGGTCGGCGTGGTAACATAATCAAGAAACTGGCTGTCGTGACGGGGTTTTGCCGCATTAAATAGGTTTTTATCCTTTAACCCGATGACTACTTCATTGACTAATGGCATACCTAAGCGACTTACCTGTGCCCAGGGGCCACCCTCCAATGCAGGCCGGTCAAAGCTTGGAACGCGGCGTAACAGGCGACCTTGTCGTAAGCTGGCGGTTGTCCAGGCACCGATAACGGTATCTGCGCCGTTAGTCAGACAGGTTTTTGGCACTTCCAATATCAACGAGGTAATATTTTTGTCGTCGAGATCATCTTGTTCCCCGTCTTCCGCACCCAATGGGTTCGTATTGATCAGATCAAATACCTCGCCAGCATTGAGTACGAAGGGATCTTTGCGTTGCCCTACAAACAGGCGTCCATTGTCACAACCGGGAATTTGAATATCATAAAGGTATTGTCCCGCATAGGATGAATAGTCAGGAATCGACTTGGTGCCAATATTATCCAGCGGTTTGCTAAACGTTGTTGCGTTATCTTGTGCATTGATAATGGATTGTCGATGACCTTTGCGACGGTTTCCTCTTACAATACTGACCTTATAGTTTTCAAAGGCATTTACGTTGCTGTCATCACCTACCGTTACGGCGCCTGCATTAATAAGGGGGATGGATATGTCTTTGCCGTTGACGGGAATCGTTATATCGTTCAGCTCACTGTTAAAACGGAACTGAAAGGTAATGTCCTCCCTGGCATCGCCATTATTGTCGACATGTATTTCGTAGAGGGCGTTAGGGTCCATGGTGAAATAATTGGGTCCGCCATAAGGGTCTTGGAAGGGCACGTAGTTGGCAACCAGGGTGACAAACTCTTCACGGCCAGCTTCATAGCTGTTAAATAGATAAAAATCTGTGCCGTCTGCTTTGGGTATCTCGGTTATAAACGGTGCTTCGCGGTGACTCGATGCCGTAGCGTCAGCCATGCTAACTAACAACATCGTTGCGCAAAGCGCGGTAGACATCATTGTTGAGCGTGTATGGTGTTTCATAAAATCCTCCAGCTTGTCATTATTTAATAAGGATGTGTTTAGGTTTGTAACTATCAATACGCACCGCCGCGCTCAATGGATTTAGCCGATGAGAAAAATAATGAAATATGATCTGTTATTGTTGTGTTAAAAAAATACCGCCACAATAAATCCAATTTGGTAGTCGCCACGTATAACAATGAAGGAGGGATAATTTTCCGCTGGGTGATAATTGTGTGATGTTATTGTGTTGGGTGATGGTCTTTAAATGAGTAAGGTTAAGGCGGGATATTGAAAGTATGGTTTTTTTTGTAGGTGTGAGCTATTCAAGTGGGCCGAAATACCGCTATAATTGGCCGATGGATGTGTCGAATCAAGTGATCACCGAAACTATGCCTTTCGCTGGCGACGACCAAGAGTCGCGGCTGTGTGCGTTACTCGAGCGCATTAGCACCAACGATGCTGATGCGCTGGGACAGCTCTATGATATTACCGCGTCTCGTGTATACGGGGTGGCAATAAAAGTGAGTGGTGACAGTATGTTAGCGGAAGAGGTGACCAGTGATGTTTATACCCAGGTCTGGCAACAGGCAGAGCGTTATTGCCGTAGTCGGGGTAAAGTACTTGCCTGGATGTTAACCCTTTGCCGAAGTAGGGCTATCGATGCACTGCGTCGTGTTGATAAATCATGTTCACACCCGGATCCTTACAGCCTGGTGGAAAATGAAGTATCCATTGAATCAGAACCCCTCAATTTGCTGCAGGTGATTGAGCGGGATTCCAGTATATACTCAGCGATTACGCAGCTCACTAACCATCAGCAACAACTATTGTCGTTGGCATTCTTTCGGGATTTAAGTCACCAACAAATTGCGGATTTTACAGGTTTACCACTGGGCACCGTTAAAACGCAGTTACGTTCAGCGCAAAAACAATTGAAGGAACAATTGACAGAACATGCTTCATTGGTGGCGAAGGAGGGGGGATGAGTCAATCCGACGACATAATGGGTGACAATACGGATAGCGATGTTATCGATGAGGCGCTATTAGACGAGTTTCTTGAGGTGGTGACCCCGGTGCAACCGCCCCTGCATTTACGCGGGAAAATTTTACAGTCAATCAGTGAACCACCGTCGCCAACCACCACGATTCGCGATAATGAAGGCTGGCAGACGTTGGCACCAGGGATCAGTGTTAAATTATTGTGTGTTGATACCCTAGCCCACACCAAATCGTTTTTGTTAAAAGCCGCGCCGGGGATGAGTATGCCGGGGCATTCCCACCATGGTTATGAAGAATGCCTGGTACTGGAAGGTGAGTTTCGTATTGGAGATCTCCAGCTAAAAGCCGGCGATTTTCATGGCGCTAGTGCCGGGTCGGTACACGGTGAATCCCGCACTGAATCCGGGGTGTTGGTGTATTTGAAAAGTGCGCTGGAGGATTACCCTGAAGTACGGGTGTGATGGATGGCACCGCCTAGAAAAAATGATAGCAAGGCTAGGGGGCGTTAACCATTAGAAAGGCCGTCCTTCGGGGTGTGCCTGAAAAATCGCCAGGCTACGTTGTTCGTCGTTCATTTGGAATAAGCAAACCTCTCTCCTCACGCCTTGCCGGGCGTTTTTTAGATTCAACAGGACCGCCGTCCTAATGGTTAACACGCCCTAGTCAGTTCTATTTTAAGAACAGAGCACATTAGCACAATCAGATGTTCACTACGCTTTGAAAGCTCTTGTTCTCCGCATAGCATGGTATATACTAATGGATATATACCATGTTTGATTGAAAAATACCATGAGCTTCCAAATTGCTAAAATTTTCATGAATGGCCGAAGCCAAGCGGTTCGTTTACCTAAAGAATTTCGTTTCGATACTGATGAGGTTTACATTACAAAGCAAGGCCAAAACATTGTTATTTCAGCAAAAAAACCAACATGGGATGAGTTTTTTGATTCGAAATCGGCCTTTGACGACGATTTTTTAAAAGACCGGTTTGATGCGAACCCCCAAGAGCGAGATTTTGATTAATGTATATGCTGGATACCAATATTTGTATCTACGTATTAAAAAATCATTCTGACAAGCTCCGACATAAATTTAAAGCCATAAAAAACATTTGTATTTCATCGGTAACATACGGTGAATTGTGTTTCGGCATTGAAAACGGTGATAGTGCCAAGAGAGAAGCTTGCTGGGAACAGCTTGATCTTTTTACTCAACGATTGCTTATTGATCCTTGGGGGGAAGATGTGGTCAGGCACTATGGTTTTATTAGAGCACTGCTAAAAAAACAAGGTACTTTAATCGGTAACAATGACCTCTTAATTGCCTCACATGCACGCAGCATGAATGCGGTATTGGTTACCAATAATGTACGGGAATTTAAGCGAGTTCCTGATCTGTCGGTTGAGAATTGGGTGTCTGCTGAATAATCTGCTTAATGCAGGTCTACTATCCCTGGTTAAGTTTTTGCTGCCTAATTCCGATACTAAGTCTATTCGTCGTCCAGCCCAGCGAGCCATTATGAGTACTATATTCTGCAAATACCACCCTAAAATTGCGGCCCGGTGGGAGTGTTTTGATTGTGACATCGCAATTTGTGGCGGTTGCGCCAGTAAAGATACCGTGCGTAACGTGGCGCAGTGTCCGGTGTGCAAAAACCAGTTGGAGCTGGCTGATGCCACCAATTTTATCGAGCCATTTTGGCTGCGCATCCCCAAATTTTTTCAATACCCGGCTAACGGACAGTCGCTGATCTTTATTGGCTTTATCGGTTTGTTTCTCGCCTTTGCTCCATTTGGTGGTTTTTTGAGTATTGCGCTAATGATTTTGTTTAGTCTGGCGTTTATGCGTTATGCCATGCTAGTGCTGGAGTGTACTGCTGATGGTCGGGACAAGCCCCCTGATGTCACCATCAGTGTCGTAACCAGCGGTTATCTACTGCCCTTAAAGATGCTGGCCACGTATTTTGTATTTGGCTATGCCGTGGTATTTTTGAGTGAGATTTTTGGCGCTATGACGGGAGTCATTAGTGCCTTGTTTGTATTGGCGTGCCTGCCTGCAAGCACCATGACTATTGCTACCACCCACAGCTTTTGGCAGGCGATTAACCCACTGATGCTGACCAGTATTATTCGGGCTATTGGAAAACCTTATTGGGTACTTTATTTGTTTTTAATTTTGCTTACTGCTTGCCAGGCAGCAGTCACCTCGCTGGTGGGGGCGGCTGATACGTTTTTATTATGGCCAGTGCAGAACGCTGTCGGTCTTTATTTTACTTTAATTATGTTCAGCATGATGGGGTATGCTATTTTTCAATACCACGAACCGTTGGGGTATTCGGTAAGGCTGGAGGTTGACCAGGATTATGGTACAGGTCATTCAAAAAAGGCCAGGCAAGCGCCGTCAAGTAGCCCTGCCGTACAGGAAGCGGAGCTATTGGTTAAAGAAGGTAAAATACCGGTGGCGATTGAGCGCTTACGGGTGGCGATTCAGGGACCCAATGTTGGCCTTGATGTGCATGCTTATTACCATCATTTATTGTATTCAAACAACCATATCGAACCCATGGCTGCTCATGCCAAAGAATACCTGAATATACTGTTATTCCAAAAGAAAATTGGTGATGCAGCAAAGCTGGTTAACAACTGTTATCAACATAAGGCGGTGATTCGCCCCAATGACCCTGATAATTATTATTCGTTGGCTTATGCGCTAAAAGACATGCGCGCCTATAAGGCGTGCATGGCATTGTTAAATAACTTTCACGCCCAGTTTCCGGATCATCTCGACATTCCAAAATTATATTTACTCGGGGCGCGTGTCTTAAGTGAAGAACTACACAATGATGAAATGGCGAAAAAAATATTGCAATTTTTAGTCACCAAATACCCCCAACATGAAATGAAAGCCGAGATTGAGCAGTTTTATGGTATTGTGACATCGGTTGCTAGCGCCTAATTCGAACATCGTACGGTATGTATCATGGGCGAATACTATTGTACTGTCAGATGTTACGACTCTAATTTAAAGTCTAAGGTTATGCTCGATCTTCTCGGTGCATGAGGTGTACCCACCTGAATAAAGCCAACCCCGGTCGAGGCTTTTATCAACATGTTTGAGTTTTTCAGCGCTGTCGATTAAGTCATAAAATTGCCGAGCAAAATGTTTATCCATCCAAGACTAGTGTCGTCGTTAATGTTTTCGTCAACGCTTTCGTTAACGTACAACTCAAATTCCGCAGCTGGATCGCCTACAGACGGTTCGGTGAATCGAGTCGGTAGGGTCGCGTCTGGAACGACGACCGGGTAGCCTTGGTGTTCGCCTAGCTTTAAAAAATGACGATGTTTTAGTCAAATTACCGCCATTAAAGAGTTTAGAAGGAAAAAAATCCAGTCACTATATAGTAGATAAATTAAAAACAAATTTTAATCACAGTTTTTCATTGGATACTGCTTTTACCACAGCCGATGCATTTAATATTAGAATGAGGGGCGTGCTTTTAAAGAAGCAACAGACCAGTTTCCGTGGGGAAGCCTAACCCCCTGCTGAAGTGGCACTGGCGGTGTTATGTGGACTGGGCAAACAAATTTTTGTTTCAAGAGGGTGAGGTTACGCCAAATTTAACGTCCGATATATGGACTAGTCCAGTGAGTCGACCATTTCATAATAATATACTATCAACACAAGGTGAACTGACGTTGGAAGCTATTACGTCTTTAGGTAACGGGATTGTTAGCAAACTTATTGAGAAATTTTAGCGAAGCGATGAAATTTCAAGGATTAGCGTTGATTGTTGATTAATAATACTTCAGTGTATCCTTCTCAAGGAATTGCAATTGACCCGAAGGCTTCATCGCAGGAAGGATTGTTAGTCCAACGAGAGTTTATGGCAGGCGATCAATCCACTTTTTTAATTCTGCTCAGCGACTGTCCGGCAGCGGTAACGCCGATTGTGGGTGCGGCGGATACGTTTTTATTGTGGCTGGTGCAAAATACCATCGGGCTTAATTTTGCCTTAATCATGTTTAGTAAAATGGGTTACATAAACCCCGTTAGTATTAATTTCGGTTGCATTGTTGTTACTTGCCGTTTGTTGTTTCATTTTATTATTCTATTTGCCTTATTATGGTTTAGATTGGCAGCGTCTAATTTACCCGCCTGCAAGTTTATGCGTAATGCGTCCACCCGTCGCTAATACCATTGAGCATGGTGCTCGGCGGCTATTCACCGGGAACGGGTGCATTAACCACTATGGTAGTGGATTCTGGGCCATTGCCTCCGCCACTATCCGATGCAGCAATAGCCGCGCCGGTTGCCAGCACTCCCAGTCCTATCCATACCCATTTATTACGCCATATACTCGGCACCGGAGTAGTGTTACTTAGATCGGCGGTGGTGTTTCCGTCGGCGATGTTACTGCCGCCATCGTCCAATAGTGGTGCTGTTACGGATACAACTAAAGGAGAAAACGAATAACCATTTAGCAGGGTATTACCGGCCATATCGGTGGCCTGAATGTAGTATTCGATGCCAGGGTACTCCAGTCCGGTGATTTCCACCGCATAGTCATCGCTGCCTGGAGTGCGTTGCATGCCCAGGCGATCGTACTGGGTCACCCCGATAGTGCGATAAAATAGGATAACGGACTGAACCGCTATGTTATCGGTGACGTTTGCTGTAATGGTTTTGGCATCCCCTGCATTTACACTTTCAGTGCCTGGGGTATGAATTACTTCGGGCGCAATCAAGTCAGGCGACGGTAGGGATAATTGATCCGCGAGTACTGGCGGTGTATAGATAAATAATAAGCAAAGTAATAAAGCAAAAACATGGCGTGGTAAACGAGAACAACTCATTATTGAGCTTCCTTATAGTTTTGTAACGACGGTTCAAGACAAATTGAGGGTTATTTATTGTGTTGCTGTCGATGCTTTAGCTTAGCCATGTATTCGTTTGTTGTTATTTTTTTATGCTGAATGCCATCATTGTAGTTGTAGATTGCTATCAGCTTGCTTTTTATTATTTTATTGGTTGCTGCTGCATCGTTGTGGAGCGAGGTGCCCATGGGACGAATCTATTATAAATGACGACATAAGTACACCATAATTTATGAGTCTAGTAACAACGTTTAGAATCACAAGGTGAATAATTCACATTTTCTGTTGTTGGTGAATTTATACACTGTGTTGGTTTTGCAATAGGCAAAATACTGTTCTGAGTGAAAATGTGTGTGAGTAGGTTTAGAGTTAGTCTATAAAATGTGAGAAACATTGCCAGTGAATGTTGAGTCTGACTCAATGGCCTTTTTTAATTGAATGAGTTGAGTAATTCGCAACTTGATGGGTGATGTTTAACATCAATAATAAATGCTGGCGACAGACTCACTTGCTCTGTGCGCGCAACGCAGTAATGCCAGTCGTCGTTGTGAAGTGTTATTAAAGTGTGAATATTTCACATTGTTTTTTAATTTTTTTCTGTATATTATAATTGATGTGGTGATAGTGGTTATTTATAGCAGTTAGCAGCGTTGGTATGCAAGGTTATCAAAGACGTTACCAACAAACGTAGCTAAAACTAAAAAAGTCTCAATAGCCTATGTGTGCTTGGTCATTATAATAATGAAATACAGCATTGCATTATTAGTAGGTAAGGCTTTCTATCCGACGCTTTCTTTATAGATTGATTAAGTCGTACTCATTAAGTCGTATCCATTAATAAATGATAGCAGTGGTTTTCAATCCTGCCTTCATTGCCTGAGTTGTCAGCACGACACTGTGTTTAATGCTCAGTAGACTGAACAATAAAACGTGGAATAAAACCATGGCGACGCTGCAAGCAAATATTGAACATTACCGGTTTGAGATAGAGGGGTTAAGCGAGTCATTGCGCTTGACGCAATATGAAGTCAACGAAAGCCTGTCTGAAACCTTCCTCTGCAAGCTACATCTGGCCAGTGAAAATAGCGACATTGATTTTGCCAGTGTTGTTGGCAAGATTGGTGTGCTGTCCATCTATGATCAGGATTTAAATGAAGTGCGCTATGTCCATGGCGTCGTCAAGCAGTTTGACCAAGTGGGACAGCGAAAGCGCTTCACCCTCTATTATTTGGAATTAGTACCACAACTTTATTTGTTGAACTATCGCCGCCATAACCGGGTTTTTCAGCAGTTAAGCGTCGAAGACATCATTCTCAGTGTCATAAAAGATGCCAACTTACCGCTGGACTATTGTAATATCACCCTTAGTGCCAGTTACGAGCCTCGTAATTATTGTGTACAGTACGGCGAGACCGACATTAATTTTATTCAGCGTTTAATGGAAGAAGAGGGCATGTTCTACTATTTTGAACACACCGAGGACTCACATACCCTACGCATTGCGGATCATTTAAGTGTTCATACGGATATCGTCAATCCCGATCTTATTTTCAATGAATCGAGCAACCTGGTGGCGGACAAAAACTATGTTTACGCGCTACGTTACTCCCAGGCTATACAATCCGGTAGTGTACGGCTAAGTGATTTTAACTTTGAAAAACCCGAGCTAAAACTCCAGGTGGATGCCGAAGCCGCGAGTGACCCTCACCTTAACCTTTATGACTATCCCGGTGTTTACGACCTCCCCGAGCGGGGCAAAACTTTAGCCACCGTGTTGCTCGAAGCCGAGCAGGCTAAAAAAACGCGTATCACCGGGCGCAGCAATTGTCGGCAATTATTACCAGGTTACTTGTTTTCGGTAAAGAAACATCCCCGCCATGATTTTAACCAAGCTTATATGGTGACCGCACTGAAACAAGCAGCCACCCAACCCCAGGTGCTGGAAGAAGCGGGTGCTGATACAAAAACCACCTATGAAAGCGACTTTACCTGCATCCCCAAGGGGATTGCGTATCGGCCACCGCGGCGCAGTACCAAGCCGCGTATTGACGGCGTGCAAACCGCCATCGTGGTTGGCCCACCGGGGGAAGAAATTTACACCGATGAATACGGCCGCGTCAAAGTGCAATTTCACTGGGACCTCGCCGGTAAAATGGACGAAAACACCTCCTGCTGGATACGGGTGAGCCAAGCCTGGGCAGGGGAAGGTTGGGGCTCGGTGTTTATCCCGCGAATTGGCCAGGAAGTGGTGGTCGACTTTGTTAACGGTGATCCTGATCGACCTTTGATCACCGGACGTGTTTATCATGGGGTAAATAGGTCACCCTATAACTTGCCGGGCAACAAAACGCAAAGTGGTGTTAAAACCCGAAGCAGTCCGGGTGGTGGTGTGGCGAATTACAATGAGCTGCGCTTTGAGGATTTGAAGAGCAATGAGGAAGTGTATTTACAGGCCGAAAAAGACTGGAATATTTTGGTCAAGAATGATAAAGGCCAGGATGTCGGGCGTGACGAACGCCTTGAAGTGAAACACGATCGCAACAAGAAAGTAGGTAACGATCAATCTGAGCACATCGTTGGTAACAAATCCATACAGGTAGACAAAAACCATGTTGAAAAAATAAAAAAGAACATGGATATGGATGTCGATGAGAATCAGTCTATTCGGGTTAAAAAAGACAAAGCAGAAAGCGTCGGTAAAAATTCTGGCTTGGATGTTGGGGAGAATTACACCGTGCAGGTCGGCAAGCAAACCGTCATTGATTCCGGTAAGGAAATTGTGATTCGATGTGGAAAATCAAGTATCGTAATGCAAAAAAATGGCGATGTCCAAATTGTTGGTGCCAACCTGAATGTCAAGATGTCAGGAAACATCAAAATGAAAGGCGCAAAAATTGCCGAGAATTAGTTTGTTGTCGACATCTTTGACCGTATTAATACAAGTAGTGGTATTCACCTAAGCGATCGTATTTACGCAAGTAATTCCATTTATACGGTTAATGAAATGGTACAGCTAACAGAGTGATACAGCTAATAGAATGCGCAATAGCGAAGGCATAACGAAATGCAAAAACAACGTAATAACGCCTTGGTCGAAACACAAACACGCGAGCCGCTTTATACCCCCTGTGTTGGTGTCATCGAGCAAATAAAAGAAGATGGCGATATTTTGGTAACATTTGGAAATAACCCGCCAATCGCTGCCAAATTAGTAAGGTCAGTAAAGCGAAATGAATTGGTGGGCCAGATTGGCTGTGAAGTGCTTCTGGTGTTTGATCAGGGTGATCCTGAGAAACCCATCATCATTAATCTCATGGAAAATCGCCTGGAAGAACTGCTTGCTTTTGAAGTGAAGCCGGACTCCGAACAACCGGAAACCTCAAAAAATATAGTGGTTGATGGAAAGCAAATTACGGTCGAAGCAGATGATGAACTAAGTTTACGTTGCGGAAAAGGCAGCATTACTCTGCGCAAGGACGGCAGAATCGTGCTTCGTGGCACCCACGTGGTTTCCAGCTCTTCCGGTGTCAACAAAATTAAAGGCGGCGCGGTGAGGATTAATTAGTGAGGAAGAATTAATGGATTACATGGGTTTTGTTAATCGTACCCCGTTTGCCAGCGGCCAATTCTTAACCGCTGACGAAAATGGCGCTGATGTTCTCAGTTTTATTGTCAAAGCCACGTACGATATAAAACATCCATCGAGCATTGTTATCGCTGATGAACAAGTCCCGATCAATCTAGCGGGCGAATACTACGGTGATCCCAGTGATACAAGCTTAAAATACGCACCCGAGGGTGATTTTACCAAAACAACAACGGATATTGCGTTAATCGGGGCGGCTTACGCGTCTAATGGTCCACAAGCGGTGGTTGACGTGAGTTTTCAGGTGGGTGCCGTTGGCAAGACATTACGGGTATTCGGTCATCGGCATTGGGTGCAACGTACCATTGTGGATCAACCCACGTGGAAAAAATGGCGTCCAAGTGAGCGAAAAGTGGTTGAAATGTCGTCACCCGAGCCCTTTGAGCGTATGCCCTTAATGTATGAATACGCCTACGGTGGTTGGGATAGAAGTCATCCTGACCAAGCCAAGCATGCCTGTGATATTCGCAATCCGGTGGGGCGCGGTTACCTAACGAAAGATGCTGTGTTTGATGAGCCTATCCCTCTGGCAAACATCGAAGATCCAAACAATCCGATACAACAACCACAACAGCCTGCTAACACACTTGGTTTTGGGTTTATCAATCCGAACTGGCAGTGGCGTTCGCAATATGCGGGCACCTATAATGAGCAATGGCAGCTGCACAGAAATCCACTGATGCCCGACGATTTTAATCGCCACTATTTCAATGCTGCCAATCCCGATTTACTATCAGCGTCTTTTTTAAACGGCGATGAACCTGTCACCGTACAAAACGCCTCCATCATGGGGCCGCTTGATTTTAGATTACCCAATAAACACACGGAAGCCGTTATCCGCCTGAAAAACGGAGACACAGAGCGCCTCAAGCTCAACCTGGATACCGTCATCGTCAACACAGACGAACACAAAGTGTTTTTGTTATGGCGTCACTATCTCAATGTTTATAAAAAGGTAGAAGACTTACTTTGGGCCAAAACCCAAGTCATTAATCAATAAGACCGCAGAAAATGTCAGCAATTGATCAAAACACCGTGATATCAGGGATTGGCATGGTAACCAATGTGGGGCATTTTGCCGATCAAACCTGTACCTCCATTCGTGCGGATATTACCCGCATGCAGGAAATTGAGTATTTCCTGATCGAAAATGACTGGTTTGAAGAAGTGCCGGTGATTGGTTGCCCAATAGTGGGAGTTACTGACGGATTTTTAGGGTTGGGTCGCTGGACCAAATTAGCGACCATGGCGATCAGTGATTTAATCGACGTGGCAAGAATAAAGACCACAGAAGTGACCAAGGTTGGCTTTTACATTACCTTGCCGTCCAATGACCGGCCAGGATTTGATGAACGCATCGAGCAACTACTTGGCTTGCGTATTGCCCAATGGTGCGAGTGGCCACAAGCAGAGCAACAAACCTCGTGTTACGCCGATGGGCAAGCCGGGCTAATGCGTGCCATTGAACATGCGCAACAGCACCTGCTGGAAGGCAAAATACACCTGGCCATCGTTGGTGGCGTGGATTCCCTGGTGGAACCAGAAACATTAGCATTCTATTACGAAAACAAACGCTTAAAAACCGAAGATAACCCCGATGGATTAATACCCGGTGAAGCTTCTGCCTTTTTTGCACTAGAACTGGAACGCGTCGCTAAAGCACGTGGCACAACGCCCATGGCAACCATTGGAAAAGCAAAAACCGCCAGTGACCGCAACACCATCTGGGGAGACAAACCGCCCACCAGCACAGGACTAAGCACAGCAATACGTGAGGTATTAGATTCACTTGAAGACCAAGGCGAGAATACTGGCCTCGTGGTCTGCGACCTTAATGGTGAAAGCTATCGTAACAAGGAGTTTGCCAACGCTCTACCACGAACCATGAACAATTTTAAAACACAATGGGCTTTATGGCACCCCGCGGATTGCATCGGTGATTCTGGTGCAGCCTCATCAGCGGTTGGTGTCTGTCTGGCGGCACGGGCACTACAAAAAGGCTATGCCCGCACCAACAATGTACTGGTGTGGGGATCATCGGATGATGGATTGCGGGGTGCGACGTATTTAAGGGCGGTTAATTAGGCGCACTGCGAAGCAACCTCACTGCGCCAAGGTGATCTACATAACGTGAGCTATTCTGTATCAATGCACCATAAATTAGTATTGAAATTACACCAATCAACAACTAGAGGAACAAAAACATGGGCGTAACAGTCGGCGTAAACGGACGATCCGTCGTCCACAAATCCAGCGGTGGCGTCACCATCTGCTTTCCTGATATATGCAAAACACCAGTGGGGCCAGCGATAGTCCCCATTCCCTACCCAAACATCGCCAAATCCGGCGATACGGCCAAAGGCACGAAAACCATCAAATGCGATGGAAACCCTGTTTGTGTAAAGACCTCTAATTTTAGTACCAGCACGGGTGATGAGCCTGGTGTCGCGAAAGGCGTTGCTTCTAGCAAAATAAAAGGTATCGCTGAATTTGTGGGTTATTCGTTTGATACTAAGTTTGAAGGTAAGAATGTGCCTCGGGCGTTTGATTTGATGCTGCATAATAATAAAAATACGCCGCCGTTTCCGGTGTTGCAGAAGCCGATTGTGGTGATTGATCCGATTGAGGATCCGGAAATGCGCAGACTTGTAAAAATAGAATGGATGTAGCATGAAACCAAGATTAGGCAAAAAAATTGAATTTAAGGCCACCTTAGAAGAAAAGCCAGAAGACGGTGATTCAGGATTTAGTATTAGCTGGAGAGATTTTCATCCAAAAATAAAATCGAAAGTATCTGAAAATGATCGCTGTCATCTAGATGATCGAACTAGAACAATAAATAAATGTAAGTATTGGAAAGAGTTAAGAACAAATATAAAAGGCAATTTAGCGAAAATAAATGTAGATAGTACTGTGCCACATGATTCATGGGAAGATGATACTAATTCAAAAGAAATCTACGCTGCAATTCGAGCGGAGTATAAATATGTTGTTCATAATAAATATAAGAAATTAGGTAGTCGATTCGATGGGAGTAATGGCATAGATCATTTATTTATACATGATAAAAATAAACCATTAATTGTTGAATCGAAGACAATAACCAATCTTTCGAAAGTCACGAAGCTTATAGAAAGGAAAAATCATAATGCAATTATCGATTGCTTAGCCAAAGGGCGAAGGGTGAATGGTGGGGTAGCGATCGCAACACAGATGAGTAAGAAATGGGTTTTAGATTGTATAGTAGAAATCTCAAATAAATTAGAAGGAGAAGTTAAAAATGTTGCGAAAAATATTTTGACGGATATCAAATGCAATAGATCTTATCCAGATCGTATTCTTAATGTCTATGGGGGTTTGGACTGGAATGCAAATGGTTTATATGATGAACTGGTAGCAGAAGCAGAGCGACAATTTAGTGAATTAGAGGAAAAAGATAGGCCAAAAATAACGGATCGAACTCTTACTGATGTAACAGCAACTAAATATACCAAACGTACAAAACATACAAGCAAAGGGCAGCTAACGGGAGTACCTGAATTTCTTTTTATATGGAGAGAGTGGCGCACTTATAATCCTGAGAAAGGTAGATTTTACCTCTTGCCTGGAATATATTCTTTGCGAAATAGGTCTGATCAATTTGTAGGTAAAGTAGAAGAAGCTGAAATTGTTGATTTTGCTGACCGGCAATACAAAAATGAAGAATTTTTTAATTTAGACAAATTAAGTCTATATGCCATTCAAAAACTTGACAAATTAAAAGTACCGAAAAAAGGAGATGGTCGAGACACTAGAGCAATTAATCAAGCAGCAAGTCAAAATTAGAAAGTCTGTTAATTATGAAATCAATCGAATATATAAAATTCAAAAATATAAATGAAAACATCCGGGATGACCGGAGATTAATGAATGAAGGGTTAATGTCCAAAAATGGTGAACAAGTCCAGAATTTATCATATACTTTATGTTCAGGCCTGAGGTCTTTGGGTATTTTAAAATTTCTTCTGGAAGGTGACACGTTGGCTCTTTTCGGATGCTGTGCGGAATCTGCGGAAATCTACAATTCGGTAAATAGATTAATAAAAAATGGAATGCCGTATGACGAGGAATTATATAATCTATCTAATTATCAATGTTTTTTTGATTCATTGTTTTCAAAAGGTATATGTGAAACTAAAAAAATAATTAAATATATGCCAGTCGATCAATCTTATTCGGACGACAGGGTAAAGTATAATTTTGTAAGAGGGCTTATTGAATTGATATTGTCATTAGAAAGCGATTGTAATACTACAATATCAGTCTTAGATGAATTATCACCGCTAGCTCAAGATGCTGTGATAGCAAAATTAATTTGTGAGGCATTGCTTACCAAAAACGAAAAATTCTTTGAGAAATCAATGGAAGAATATCTTTCATTTAGGATGCACCAGATAGAAATAAATGAAGAGGTCATGGTTGGTGAAGAATGTTTAAGTATCGAAGCACTCGCTTTAATTAGGATGTCAAAAGAGATGGGAATGGAAAATGAATTTAAGCACGTTTTAGTTCCAGCAATGTTTGTAAATAAATATCCCGATCCAGTAAGTTATTCAAGCGATTATAAGATTGTTATAGACGGTTCTATGTTTAATAAACAATATTGGGTACAATAATTATTTATACAAAATGCAGTAATTAGTAATATAGGATTAAATAAAAAGATTAAAAAGTAGTGCTGCGGGTCAACAGTAAACTAGCGAAAGGCTGGTCTGCAGACCAAGTAATCAACAACCACCCGCAGAGCGGGTGGTATGATGAAAGCCCCCAGAGGGGGCTATTAAAGTCCTTCTAATCGCATCTGCTCTTGGCGCTTATCTTCACTTCTTGATTCCGTATGTACTTTCGAATCACCTCTTCTTCTAACCCGACTGTACTTGCACAATATCCACGAGCCCAAAAATGACGACCCGTGAAATTGAATATATAGGAGAATATATAGAATATATAAGACACCCATATAATTGACAAAAATCCACGATCCGCTAAGCTTTGTTTTTGATAGGAAAAAGCAATAAATGAGAGATTTCGATCAATGCCTAAAGCGCGCAGCGAACAAGTGCATGTGGAAACCACGCCGTATTACCATTGTATGGCGCGGTGTGTGCGCCGTGCGTTTTTGTGTGGGGAAGACCGGTTTACGGGCAAGAACTTTGATCACCGCAAGCAGTGGATTGTAGATAAGCTTAAAGCCTTGGGTGGTGTGTTTGCGCTGGATATCTGCGCTTATGCGGTAATGAGCAATCACTACCACGTAGTGCTGCGGGTCAACAGTGAGTTAGCGAAAGGCTGGTCTACAGACGAAGTGATTGACCGGTGGCATGCCTTGTTTTACGGGAATTTGTTGGTAGATCGTTACCGTAAAGGTGAAGCCTTATCCAAAGCTGAACGGCTGAAGCTCGATGAATGCGTCGCAAATTGGCGCCAGCGTTTAACGGATATCAGTTGGTTCATGCGTTGTTTAAATGAATTCATTGCCCGTGAAGCCAGCAAGGAAGATGGTTGCAAAGGCCGCTTTTGGTCGTTCCTGCGCATCCCTGCGCTCACGACACTAAAACATCCTTGTTTGTCGGGAGGGACGCTTTAAAAGCCAAGCTTTACTGGATGAAGCAGCACTGTTGACCTGCATGATGTACGTGGATTTAAATCCAATTCGCGCCGGATTGTGTGAAACTCCGGAAGACTCGGCGTATACCTCGATTCAAGAACGTTTAATGGCGCTGGCCACTATACAGCGCTCTCGTAACAAAAAAAATAAACAAGCGCCTGCGGATCAGTCATCTGCTAAATCGTTACCCTCCAAAAAGTCCGGTTCAATGCCATCATCTTTGCTGGCACTACTCATTAATACTGAAGAATTTCCCCCAGCCGGGTTATTGCACTTCAACGGCGATATCAAGCCCAATGAGGAAGACAATACCGGCATCCCCTTTGGTCATCAGGACTACCTCACGTTACTAGATTGGACGGGCCGTGCCGTGCGCGAGGATAAAAAAGGTGCGATACCGGCCCACATACAACCTATCCTGCAACGATTGAACATTAATGAAGAGGCTTGGCTAGGCTCGGTAACGCATTTTAGTCGACAATTTTATGATTTTATTGGCGGTGTTGAAAAGCTCAAACGTGTTGGGCAAAGTCTCGGTCGGCACTGGCTTCAAGGAGTGTCGCATTGCAGGCAGCTTTATGCGCGTGTGTAATGCGCCAGTCGTAAGTTTACGATAGCAGTCAATTGACGTGAGCCGTTTTTGATGCCCGCAAACTATGTTATTTGTAATATGCTGTGTAGGTGGTTTGTGCAGTATACGTCAGTTGGACTTTATGTTTGGTGTGTTTAGTAAAGGTATTTGGTTGGTTCTTTTGTTTTGATATTTACGCTTGCAATATATCCGCAGCGATTAAGAATTAGGTGTCAATAGTAGGCCCTCGTCATCTCATGACGGTGTTCAAATACTGCGCAATAGTCCGGTTATTATTTGTTATTTTGCCTTTCTTAAAGAACCTATTTTTTCCTAAAAGCGCCTACTTTTGGTGGTGCCATGAAATAAATAGGATGCACTCTTAACACCTATCCCTCAAACGCCACGGGTATACTAAATAAGGCATGGTCGGTCGATAGCTGCGATAGAAGGTAAACTATAGATAGGGCAAAAATATTTGGATTTTATAGTTGAAAAAGATTAGCATAGGTGGCCTGTGAGCTTTACCGAAGATGAATGTTCTAGGGTATAACATGTATCGGATAGCCTAAACAAAATGTAGGTAAATTTACGTTGTAATTTATTAATATACTGGCGTTTCGCGGATTTTCGGATTTGACTACTATTTTTAATAAACTTTAATACGATTCGGCTAATGGCAATAATCGAAAATATAATTCAAGAGCATTCCGATGAAATAAGTGCTCTTATAAATAGTAACTTCAAGTATCAAAATAAACTACTCACTGAACTTTTCGAACATGAAGACCGCATCGACGCTCACCTTGATGGTCTACTATTGGATCCAGTTCTAGGCTGGGAAAAAGCGGAGAACGCATTACGATTTGGCGATGTTGGTGAATTATATGTGGCGTCACTCGTTGCAATCGCCAGTGGAAATCAGGAGTATATTAACGAAGTTGAAAAAATAGCGGTTAACTCATCAGAACTTGCTACCGGCTTTGTTGATGCTTTATTGTGGTTTCCCATTAGTGCTATTCAAAACACAATCAAATCACTGCTTAATTCTGAATCTCTTGTCGCTCAAAGTTTAGGTGTGGCGGCGTTGTCTTCGCGCGGTGTGGATCCAGGCTCCGCATTGGAGTCGTTGCTTATTAGTGACAAAAAAATTGTTGCACAACGTGCTGCACAAGCTGCCGGTGAGGCAGGGCGGCTTGATCTTTTACCGTTATTACACAAATTATTAGGCCACGAAGATATAGAGTTACGCTTTGCCGTTGCTAAAGCCGCTGTTATGTTAGGCAGTCACGCTGCAGCTAAAGTCTTAATTGATTTCGTAAGGTATGAAGAATACCGGCAAGAAGCGATTAGGTCTGTTATCCCATTAATGTCAACTAACAGTACACAATTTTGGTTGAATGAACTGGCCAAAGATTTGACCTACACCCGAAGTATTGTTTATGGTAGCGGTGTTTTAGGTGATCCACAAAACATCCCGGGGCTCGTCCGCGCTATGCATGATAAAAATTATGCACGTATTGCGGGAAATGCATTTAGTGTAATTACCGGTATTGATTTGGATGAATCGAATTTAACGCCGGATAATGGTGAAGAAAATCAGCCTGTGAATGACGAAAATGATCAACAGGAAAATACAGCGTTAGCCAAAGACACGGTTCAAAATTTTGATGACGATGAACCCGACCCGGATGAAGCATTGGCCTGGCCCGACCCTGATAAAATAACCGCCTGGTGGCAAGCAAATCACACAGATTTTATTACCGGGCAACGCTATCTAATGGGGTTGCCTATTACAGACGATAAAAACCTAATAACAGTACTCTACCAAGGCAACCAACAACAACGCAACGCCGCCGCCTTGCAATTAAAGTTACGCTATCCCCAACAACCACTCTTTAATACTCGGGCGCGCGTCAATACACAATTCGCCAAATTAGAAGTCCTCAGTGAAAAAGTTAAACCAATCGCCGAACCAGCATAGTAGTCTGGCTATATATTTTCTAGTACCTACTCATATTGGTTAAGCTCCCCTATATTTAACAATATACCTAACTAAGTATTGTTTTCGACAGTAAGGAAAGCAACATCTAATTCGTGTAAATTTATTCCACTTTTTAAAGGCGGTTTTCTAGGTTTCGGCAGTGTTTTTACGGTGTTTTGTTTGTGCATTACCACATGAGATCATCTGGTACTTTATAGTCTGCATAAGGATCGTTTTCATCCGGCGCTTGCTCGGTAGTTTGTTCACAGGCAATGATACATTGTGCGTCGCGTTGTTTTATTTTTTCTGCCACGCTAGTTGGTACCAGTTTGTAACCCTCTCCCAGCTTGGCGATTGCCAGGCGGCCCGACGTGATATGTTTGTGTATCTGCTCTGAAACGTATAGGTGTTTAACTTTATTGGCATCCGTAAAGTTGTAAGTAACCTCACCATCACAATCTTCAATGCTGTTGAGTTCGATCAGCTGTTTAATCTGCGCGGCGACGGCCTTGTGCTCGGCAGCTTCTTTTCGCTGCTGGTTAAGTTGGCGGTCGCGCTCGACTTTTTCGGCGTGGGCTTTTTGGCTCAACAATGTTGCTTCGTCCGCTTTAGCCGCAACGCCTTTTTTGGTTTTTTGCTTGGTGCTTTTATATTGGCTTTGCTTGGCTTTTTTTGCCTTGTTCTCGTCAACCAGACCGCTTTTTTTCAGTTGTTCGAATAGAGAATTTCCCATTGAGTGGCTCCGGGGGTTGTTTATGATGTTAGCTATACCTGTTCGGCTGCGCAGATCGGTATATTGGTGTGCGTGTTAGCAATAACCATGAAATTAAAACATGAAATAACGCCACATAATGTCCATATTATGTAGATATTAACGTTATTAGGGTAAATGTCAGCGTTGCGTTTGAAACAAATGCCGAGCTTGCGCGACGTTGTCATTAGCCGATTATGGCGAATTGTGCCACGAAGATCGCCGAAAGACAACCCGAAGCCTTTAGGGTATTGGTGGTATTGCTGGTATCAACATGCTGCTGACAAAATTTCGATGATTATGGTCTCTTGGCGCGGGTGCGTTTTGACGCGGTGTATTGGGTATAGTACCAATCAGTACCATTGGATGATTCCAAGTCGAAATGCGAGTTCAGGCGTCGCATCATTTAGGCCTGTTTGGATGTTGGTATATAGCCCCGAGTCAGCATTAAATAGATAAAATGCATCGAGGCCAAACAACAGTGGATCGTCTTGTGAGTCAACTAAGCTGGTTTCCTGTTGTAGGGTTAACCCTAGCCCAAGTTTGTTAACGTATTTAAATCCCGACAATCGGACGCTGGCGATATCGTTATAGTCTTGTCCAGGCGGATCTCCTTTGATGAGATAGCTAAGCCCTACGCCACAGATAAATATCTTACAGGGATGGTTAATGGTCAGGTATACGCCAATATCGATCTCGCCTGTGCCCAGCAGTCGGGTGTCGTCGGCGGTTGGAAGTTTAATGGCTAATGATGGATAAACACTAAATGCGTTGTTGGTCGGCTTCAATGATGTCCCGGCGTTTACCATAATGTCACCAATGCCGGTTTCATTGCTGAGACCATCAATATTTAAGTCGAGATAGGAAAATGACACACTAGTATTATAGTCCGTACTGTATTGTCCGATGACCGCTGTAACTGAGTTAAGTTGGGATGTTATCGGGGTGGAAAAATCACCTTTTACCTCTCCATAACTGAGATCGATATAGCGCTGATTGGCTGCATATAGTGTCTGGCTAAACAGGGCAGCAACCCCAATAAGCACCGCTAACCATCGAATCGCATGCATGAACGCACTAAGCCGAGTATGTTTAATTGAAAACACCGTAACCGTTAGGGTGTTGATATATACTTACCACAGGATTGCTAATTGATGTGCCAGCGTTAATTATTTTTCATGTTTTTTTCGAGCTGTTCCATATTGTTCATCATCTCCTTGTGTTGTTCACGCATCATGCTCAATTCTTTTTCATCAAATTGGCCGGCCATCATTTTTTTTGACATTTCATGCATCTGAGTGGACATTTGTTCCATAACGCTGGCAGCTTCCCCTAGCTGCATTTGATTCATCATTTGGTTTTTTTCCATAAATTCAGACATATTTTGCATGGACGCTTGCATTTGTTGCATAAAGGTCATCATGTTACGCATGGATTCGGTGTTCATCATTTGCTGCGACATTTGTTGCGCGGTATGCTGACCGCTCATGGTCTGGTGTTGAGAGGGCATTGCTCCCATATTGCCGTTGTGGTCCATGGCGGCAAATGAGGCATTGGCAGATATAAGCAGGATAGCAACAAATAAGTTTTTCATGATGATCTCCGGTTGTAGGAATATCAGTGAATGATAATATGCTGGAGGTTGCGCTACATTGATCTTTGTCAAGTTGCCATCTTTATTTTTTTTGTTTGGCTTATCTACAAAAGTGAGCTGAGTGTAACTAGCGGCACTTAACTTTTTGGATAACGACATTAATTGACGCTATAAAGGTATGTGGGAATAGGGTGATGGCGATGCGCTACAATTTACATCGATGATCATTTATTAGAAATATCGATAGTTTACGTGTTTATTGGGTTGCAAGCGTACTTTTACACGAGTATATGAGTGAGGTAGGATATTATGATTAGTATTCCTTAAGTGTTGCCCCTTGTTCATTGACTTGTTGTTGAAGCATCGTTAAACGCTTCATTTTTAATTGTATTCCGCCAATTGCTTAATTGTTTCTCGATGGTTTTTGTTGTCAGTAACCGTGGTTCTGAATGACTGTAGTTTTTTTCATCTTCCCAGGAATGAACCAATAGTTTGGCTTTGTTAAATGCAGCTTTAAATGTACTGGTTTCTTTTACAGCTTGCTGAAAGAATGCTCTTCCAAAGAAAGTGAATTCTGCTTCATCACTACAACCAAAAGATACGTGATCGGGTTTTGATGATGTGATAATCATGCTGTTATCGTCCTTGAGAGCTTCAAGAAACGTCCCGGAGTAACAGGCGGAGACTACTATAACTTTCCATTTGATACCGGACTCTTGTAATATTTTGGCAAGCCGGATGGTCGATAACCCCTCTAGGTACACGCCGCCCAACCGTACGCTAACACCTTGTTTCTCAGATCCATGGCTGCTGATGAATAAAAAAAGAATATCTTCATTTTTATTCATGCGGCTGCCAATGCTATTTATCGCTCGTTTTAAGTTGCCTACGGTTGCCATTGGGTAATTATGGGCTGTGTTTTTGTGATTGATCAGCACCATGGCTCTACCGTTTGTATTGAAATGGCTGTTAAAGAGATCGCGAGAGTATAATGCTTCCTTCATGAAGACATCTTGGTCTCCGTATGCCGCAAAAGATAAAAAATACAATTCAGGTTTATTGTGCTGACCTGCGAGAATTGTGTTAAATGATTTATTTAGGAGGGAATGTTGCATATATAACGTTTCCTCAACAAAGTATTTTTCTCTTGGGGTGTTTCTTTTGTTGATGACTTTCCCGTCAATGGCTACTAGCAAACCGTCTTGCCATTCGGCTTTAGAGACCTTCTTTTTGCCTTTTGGATTTTTGTGATAAATGGTTCCTTTTCCATCGATTCGCCCTTGCTTAAATATTCCTACGTAACGATCCCCAGTTGTTAGTGTGAGCTCTCCCTTGCCGTCATAGATGCCTTGTATAAATTCACCTTTATAACTATCGCCATCTGCATACTTGGAAATACCCTCGCCATGTTCCGTCCAGTTGGAAAGGGAGCCGCTGTATGTATCACCGTTTGAGTAGATGATATTACCATTGCCGGTTAATTCGCCTTTAATAAACGTGCCCTGATAAACATTTCCATTTTTATATGTTGCTTTACCCTTTCCATCAAAATGACCCTTTTTGAATTCACCCACATAGATGTCACCATTGCTTTGGGTTAACTTACCGTTCCCATGAAAGTTACCATTTTTGAATTCACCTATATAGGTGTCTCCTTGTAACTGTTCAAATGTACCATATCCGTGGTAATGTCCGTCGAAAAAATCACCGGTATATGTGCCAAACTGAATATCATAATAATTTCCTTTACCATGCATACGCCAGTTTTTAAGATGACCGTTATAGGTACTACCATTTTTCCATGTAATTGTGCCTTTCCCATGGGCGGCGCCATTTTCAAATTGCCCATTGAATGTTACGTTGTCTGCAGTAATATAATGGCCATTCCCATGGAATAGAGAAGTTTTAAATTCCCCTGAATAATGATCGCCGTTATTCAGGTCAAGCACACCTTCACCTTCAAATAAACCCTGGCGAAATTTTCCTTCATAACGATTGCCATAACTATACTCAAGTATTCCCTGTCCATCATACAGGCCTGCCTTAAATTCACCGGTGTAAATATCGTTAACACTGGTCACTAGTTTACCGTGTCCCTCAATTAGTCCGTTGAAAAAATCACCCTCGTAAATATCTCCATTTCGCCAATTCAATCTACCTTTGCCATTAAATAAACCACTTTTAATTTCACCTTCGAATATCGAGCTGTCAGGCAATTTTACCGTGGCAAAACCATTGTGGGTACTTGGTAGTTGTTTTACGGGTTCTTTGTCAGCAAATGCAGTTGAGGTTGAAATAACAGGAGTGCTTAAAATTACACATATTGATAAATATCGGTAAAAATTTGAAGTTAAGTTATGCATAATAATGTATGTTCTAAATTATTGATTGCCGAATAGCGTGATAGTATCATAAAACGTTAAGATGTTGTTGCGCAGCCTATAGCGTTCAATTAGTCAGAGAAAGGCTCGATGTTCTTAATGCAAATGTGATTATAGGCTTTGGGGGATAAGGGCATTGAAATTCGCCGTTGATGAGGGCGTTTTTATTGGGTGTTAATATTCTAGTTCAGCTGCTTATCTGAGTGTAGATATCCCCAGATTGATATCTCTAGTCGTGCCGTTAGGCATCTTGAAACAGTGATGGAGTAATGTCATGGTGCTGTATGCCGACTTTATTTGTGGTGGCGGCCAAGGCATAAGGCATCTGGATGGGGCAGATTAACTCCTGCCAGTCGGTTCTAAATGGCAAGTCAGTTGTTACTGGCTTGCTGCTTCCAGTGGTTTCCATCGGCAGGGTGACGCTGCCTATTGATGGGGACACGTTTGTGATCTCTCTCCAAAATATCCCTGTCGTACTCAATTGAACACTGGTGTTGATCGGGTCCCGCTTACGGTTGGATTTTCGTTAAAATCGCTTGGCTTTTCTTGGCCGGTGGCTTTGCGTGTTTCTTAAGGCTGAGCGGATTTGGCCCAGGTCTTGCTCTATTTTGATGTTTTACTGCATTTGAGTCCGTTGCAGTTGCTTGGAATAACAATTGGTTAGTGCCTCCTTATCGGGGGCAAGATTGATGTAAGGATGGCCGCGTTCGTATTGATTTTTTACTTTTTGATATTTTGTGTGTTTTATAACGATATGGCACGTATCGACGAGTTTATGCGCTACTTGTATTTTGTTTAGGGGGGTGAAATGATAATCGGATTAGACCTTGGGACTACAAATAGCCTCGTGAGTGTATGGAAGGAGGGCGAGGCACATGTTATTCCTAATGCTCTTGGTCATTACATGACGCCGTCTGTGGTGGGGTTAGATGATAATGGCGAAATATTAATTGGCATGGCGGCGCGGGAGCGCCTCCTGAGTCATCCTCATTTAACCACGGCAACCTTTAAGCGATACATGGGGAGCGATCGAACCGTTTCGTTAGGTAAGCAAAAATTTCGCGCTGAAGAATTATCATCATTGGTATTGCGCTCGTTAAAAGCCGATGCAGAAATTTGGCTTGGGGAGGCAGTGTCAGAAGCGGTTATTACCGTACCCGCTTATTTTAACGATGCTCAGCGCAAGGCAACGCGTATTGCCGGAGAATTGGCCGAACTGAAAGTAGAGCGGTTGGTGAATGAGCCTACAGCTGCCGCGTTGGCTTACGGGCTGCATCAGCGCGACGGTGAAAGCCAGTTTTTGGTCTTTGATCTGGGAGGGGGTACGTTTGATGTGTCATTGCTTGAGCTATTTGATGGTGTCATGGAAGTTCGAGCCAGTGCAGGTGATAATTATTTAGGGGGTGAGGATTTTGTTGATCGGTTGATCGATGGGTTTATGGACGGGGTAGGCCAACCCAAAAAACTATTGGATGACCAGCACGCGAGGCAAGTATTACGTGATCAGGCAGAACGTGCCAAGCGGTTATTAACGACAGAAAAAAAAGCAACAATGAAAATGCGGTGGAAACATGAGAGCCTGGAATGGACGGTGGATGAGGCGGCTTTCGAAGCATTGGTGCAACCCTTATTGGCGAGGATAACGAACCCGGTAGAACGAGCATTGCGCGATGCCCGCATTCGTGTTCGAGAATTGGATGAATTGGTCATGGTGGGTGGCGCAACCCGTATGCCGGTGTTACGTAAACTGGTGTCACGTATGTTTGGCCGGTTGCCTGCGGGGCATATTGATCCAGACAAAGTTGTTGCTATCGGTGCTGCTGTGCAGGCAGGCTTAAAAGCCAGAGACGCCGCATTGGATGAAGTGGTGATGACCGATGTGTGCCCGTATACGTTGGGAACCGAAGTTGTGCGGAAATTAGGGGCAAGTCATTATCATGAGGGGGTTTATTTACCCATCATTGAACGCAATACCGTGATTCCATTCAGTCGTGTTGAGCGAGTGTGCACGGTAAATGACTATCAGCCTGAGGTGCAAGTGAATGTTTATCAGGGTGAGAGTAGCCTGGTAAAGGACAATATCAAGCTAGGCTCGTTGCACCTTAAAGTACCGCCACAACCGGCGGGTGAAGAAACGGTCGATATTCGGTTTACTTATGACATTAATGGCTTGTTAGATGTGGATGCAACGGTAGTCAGTACACAGCAAAATAAACGCATTGTTATTGAAGAAAACCCAGGCGTTTTAACGCCGGATCAGATCGAACAACGTTTGAAGGAATTAACAAAACTTAAGATTCATCCGCGTGATCAATTGGAAAATCGCACCGTGTTGGCACGCGCAGAACGCCTTTATGAAGAGGCCCTGGGTGAATTACGGCTGCAAATTGGCGAGTATCTGAGTCATTTTCGATTGATTATGGAAGGGCAAGTCCCCGATGAAATTAATGGCGCCAGGCTGAGAATGGTCGAAATTCTCGATCAAATTGAGGGAGATCCCTACCTGTAAATGATCCCTATCTGTAAATTAACAATAGTCATCCCTGGATCACAATACCGATGAGCGTTTGGCAAGAATTGGGCATACAGCCGACCAATGACAAGCGGGCGGTAAAACGGGCTTATGCACGTCGACTTAAAACCGTCAATCCGGAGGATGACGCCATTGGTTTCCAGCGATTGCGTGCAGCCTACGAAATGGTTGTGGAAAATTTAAGACAGCCAGCATTTAATGAGTCGAGCGATAGTGGGTATCGTGCACAACAACAGGGTCAACCCGCAGATAACCCCGTGGTCGTTGATAGTGCCCATCACAACGACAATAACAATGATAGCTTCGACGGAGGCGATAGCGCGGAATACGGCGAGCTTAATCAGCAGGGTAGTCACCGGGAGATATTACCATCCGGGCAGCGACTAGAGCTGGACATGGCGCCTGGCAATACGCAAACGTCGGAGATCGTTCAACAACACATCAGACCAGCCGATACCACCGATCCGCATGAGGTAGAGCATCAACCCATTGAACCTTGCTTTACACACCACCAACTAATTGAAGAGATATTACAAGACCTTTCTGCGCGGGGAGTAGAGCAAGCGATAGCCCGATTTAACGAAATCACTCAACGTCCTGCGATGTCCAATCTGGATGTAAGAATTGATTTTGAGGAAACACTCTTGTTTACGCTAGCACGAATAAATCCTATGCCGATTGAACTGGTGATGGTTGCCGCAAAACAATTTGATTGGTTTTCACGCACACAACAACACATGGAAGAACAAAATGAGACTCTTCACTATGTGATTTCACGTCTTGAGGCTGTTCACTACCGAAAACACTTGCAGGCTCAGGGGAGTCGATGGTGGCGCTCCGATAGCGCTGCTCCAAAAGCTCTGACGAGTAAGATGCGGGTATGGTATTTCCGATGGCTAGCATTGAGTCGGCGTAGACTTGGCGAAGTGCATCAGTTGTTGACCGACATTGAAGTGAAAAGTCCTTATACTATTTCTTTTGAGCTGGACAAGGATGTTGTGGCATGGTGGCAAACGGCGGTTACCCAACCACGAATATTGTTCCGGCATATTTTAATGTCGATACTTCTTGGGCCATTACTGGCACTCCCGGTCATGTTGTTGTTGGAAAACGTTGGTATTGTTACCGCCGATAGTATGGTGGTGTGGTTATTTATATCATTGGCAATAGTACCGATCTTGGTTAGTGTATTTTACTACAGTGAGTATTTAAGGATTCGATATCGGGATAAAGGAAAGGTAAAGCTGTCGCATTGGTTTCAGAAGTTCACCTTGCGGCTGCAGGGTGATAATAAGTTTCGCTATCAATGGATTGCTTTTTTTACGATTTTGCTAATGGTCGGTGCGCCATTGCCTGAACTTGCCTCCGGTATACTCGTTGTGGCGGGAATGGGCGTTATGGTGATGGTGGCGGGGTTAATGCGTGCTGCGGTCGTGGGATGCCTCGGGTTCATCGTGCAAGATCTATTGTTAAAAATAATGATGGATGCAGACCCACCTGTTTTAGCTGGTATGGTGAGTTATGTTGCGGGGGTGTTGTTGAGTTTTTATACTTGGTGGGGATTTGATTTGATGTTTATGCGCCTAGCATCAAAAAAATATTTATCATTTCTTCGTCCAAAAAGAGCGCCGGGGCTATTCTCAGTTATAAGCTTGTTGAGTCTTATTGCGTTGTTTGGAAGGGCTGTGCATTAGTGAAGAGTACAGTTTTTACCGGTATTACCGATCCTTGTCATAGTGGTGGTTGTTAGTTTGAGTGAAAATAATATTATTTTTTCTGGACTACTAAAATATTTTTTCGTTATGAATGGCACTGCATCGCGGTTTAATATTGCTTTACTTATTAAATGATACCTAAATGAATTTGTCTGGTTGCATTTTTAAATTTGTCTGCAACACTATGACTGAGAATTACAAATTCATGTTGTTGACGTTCACGTTGTTGACGTTCATGTTATTGAAGTTCATGTTGTTGAAACTAATGCTGTTGAAGTTTGTGTTGTGAAAATTCGTTGTGATGGTTGTTCTGGTAACGAATTTTCCTGTGACGGCAATAATATGAATAGTGATTCAAATTTTATCATTTATGTGGAGAAATCAATGAGTAGATCGTCAGGTGTTTGTGTTTTATTTTTAGCGTTTATTGGTCTTGTTACACCAATGACATCCATTGCATTAACAAACCAGGAACTATTAGGTCAAAATTTATATTTTGATACTAACCTTTCTGAGCCAGCCGGTCAGTCTTGTTCATCATGCCATGACCCCAGTGCTGGTTTTGCTGATCCGGATCAAAACATACCGGTATCAGAGGGGGTTGTGCCTGGGTTGTTTGGTGGGCGAAACTCTCCAACGGCATCCTATGCTGCGTTTTCGCCGACATTTACCTTGAAAGGCGGTGTTATTGGTGGACAGTTTTGGGATGGTCGCGCAGCAACGTTGGCTGATCAGGCAAAAGGCCCTTTCCTTAATCCGGTGGAAATGGCAAACACCTCTGAGGCACAAGTGATTGATAAAATTGCCGCCTCTCCCTATGCGGTGCTGTTTCAAACTGTTTGCGGAATGAATGCGTTTGATACGGGTAATGTAGCGGCTTCTTATAATTGCATGGCTGAGGCGATTGAGGCTTTTGAAAGTACGTCCCTATTTAGCCCGTTTAATTCAAAGTATGATGCTGTTCAGTTGGGTACGGCGCAATTTACAAGCCAAGAAGCGGAGGGGCTGTCTTTGTTTACGGGTCGAGGTAAATGCGCACATTGCCATGATTTGGCGGGAGGTCAAGACCCTGATTTGTTCTCAGATTTTAAATACCACAATATTGGTTTACCCGCCAATCCTGAGATCTTTGCGCTGACCGGTACAACGTTCACCGATTTGGGGCTAGGTGGCGTCATTAATAAAACCAAAAGAAATGGTAAATTCAAAACCAGTCATTTGCGCAATGTTGAATTAACAGCGCCTTATATGCATAACGGTGTGCTTAAAACGTTAAAAGATGTTGTGCACTTCTATAATACACGAGACGTGGCGAGTGAAGGCTGGGCGGCCCCAGAAGTACCCGATACTGTCGACAGTAATTTTGTCGGTGATCTTGGCTTAACTAGCGCTGAAGAAGATGCCATAGTGGCATTTATGCTAACCCTTACCGACGGCTATACGCCTTAGTCGAGAGATATACCCGTAGCGATTAAGGTTTAGCTGTCAGTGGCAGGTCATCTCCATTCCGTGGTAGCGTTATTGTCCGTGAATGTTGTTATCCGTGTAGTACTCTGGCTATGACCCATCTTTGGCCCAGTCGTGAAATGGATCGAATGCACTCTTGCACACCTAAATCCCAAACGCTACGGGTATATTAATTGTTACTATTACTGCCACTATTATTGTTACCATAATTATCACTGTTAATACCGATCATGATATTGCCCGCCGTATCCGTATTAGTGGGAGGGGATTTTTGATCGGCGATGATGATGTCATCGACGTACATTTTTTGTGTTTGAGATGGATAAGGTTCTATCACTTGGTTTATTGTCATACTGGCGCCTGATGATTGACCTGTGATTGATTCGCCGGCGCCATAGTCTATTGGCGTGCCCACCCATGATCCGTTGTAGAAAAAATTGGATGTTACCGCGATTTTAGAAGGGTAGACTTTGAGCACTTTAAAGATGCTAGCGCTTTTGTCGCTGGTAATGAGCTCGCCGTCGGTAAACGTCCCGTTGCTGCCGTTAGAAAATGTTAAAGATTTTGTTCTGCCGACACCAGGATTCCAGTAAGTGAAAAGATAAAAACCGTTGGCGTAGCTGGTTTCATCTTCGAGGGTTCTTCGGTTTTTAATGTCAGCTAACAGTTTACCATTTTTCCACATTTTAACGTTGGCCTGGCCACCTTCGTTGATGTAGTTATGGTCAAACTTAATGTACATTTCATAGGTTTCCCAGACGTCAAACTGAATTTTGTCACTTTCTTCGCCAAATGGTGCCCAGTTGTCTTCTCTTTCTTTTATGAAGAAAAATGGACTTTCCTCTGATTCCGGTGGATTTATATACCAGTCATTGTAACCCTGATTGGCCTGGGTAGGACTGGTGGTTCGGACACGTAAAAATTTAAGGCGGGGGTTTGCGGTATAATCAAACCCGGCAGGAAAGAATGTTTTTACTTGAATCCAAACTTCATCCCCTTTGTAAAACAGCTCGTCGTTTTGAAATGATACAATCCCCCCCCAATAACCGAAACCGGAATCCGCTTCCCTAGCATTTAATACTGCTGCCTGGTTGCCTTCATAGGACTGTTCCGATGTATAAAAGGTGCCACCCGCTGCGCCAAGCTCGGTGACCTGGTCGCCTATAGGGCCATTGTTAAAGGTGAGGTTATAAAGCGGTGTAAAGGTAGTGTTGACCGTGTCATTTGTTGGTAAGGTCATAACTGCTAACGTGGCTGCTTCACTTCTATTGTTATTGGCGTCAAAGGCGATAATGGAATAGCGATAGTTAGTCGCAGCAGTCAGCGTTGCATCAATATAACGGGTGGTACTGGTTTTGGCTATTTCGGCATTATCTCTCATAACGGCGTACCCCGTTACGTTGGTATTATCTGTGGATTCCGTCCATGACAGTGTCAGGCTTGCAGCAGATACTGCGCTAGTGGTTAGGTTTGTCGGCATGGTCGGAGGGGTCGTATCTAACAGTGGGGTTTCGTTCTGATTAGTATCATCACTATTGTCTATATTTGTGTTGTCGTTAGTCTCACTGCAGGCCGCTACTGCCGTGGTTATCAGTATAAAAAGTGCGCTTACAGTAAGGTTTTTGAGTGATAACGTCATCTTAATGTTTACTCGCTAATGTTGGTTAGAAAGTGGCTGAACTCGCATTGCTTATTGTGGTTTACCCTAGCCCAAGGTGTTGGCTGAGATCCGATCACGGAATAGTCAGTTATATATCGTGGTGAAAGTATACTATTGCCTTGGCTCCCGAGCTTTGTCAGTAAAGGACCGACACTGGCTGTTAAGTTCGGCCGTTTAATACGGGAAACAGCTGATGCTCAGGTGCAGGCCATCTGATCCACTAGCGTTCTCAGGTCGCTGGCGATGATTACATTAATTTCTCGTTATCATGACATTTTGGCCTAAATAAAGTCAAATTGAGATTGCCCAACGTCACTTAAAAGAACGGTTAAGTATTGTTTTTTCGAGAAAAGCAGCGATGCTCGCTTTTTGTGTCGATCTTGGGGTGCAATATGCTTTTTTTGTATAAAGCAGAGAAGGTTTTGCAATTAGTCTGGGTCGCAATTCTCTTAGTAACTAACTTAGTAATTCTCTTAGTAATTAACTTAGCACTACCAGGGAAAATTTTTCTTTGACAGGATAAGGGACGGGGTACCAATCGGTATGACAGGGTATCTGTTTCATTCAGCTGCCGGCGCGTTCTTTGGTTGTCTTCTTATGTCTCAGTCTTATTTGAAGCTTGGTGAGGTTTTCTTTGGCGTCGACTGAAGGCGTTTAATGATACTTTCTGGTCCTGTTACTTGTATTTGTACCGGAAACGATTCTCTAACAATAACGTCTGTTAGCAAACCCTGTTTTTCAAGTGCATCTACCATCTCCAAAATAGGGTCAGGATGCTCAGCACTCCCGATAATTAACGCCTGAATTGTTTTTTCTGTCATTGTACCTTTCTCTGTATCGGCTGCTGTACATCCAATAAAGATAATTGATAATAAACAAACAAAAACACCGATACGCCATTTATTGTACATGCTGGGTATCTCCTTGAAAATTTTACTGGATTAAGCCGTGCCAATCTTATTTCTTTCGATAAGGTCTAATTTACAGGTCTAATTTACCACAATGGGGACCATTCCTCTGCAAAGATTGAGTAATATTTTTATCGTTTGACTAAGTAGTAAGGCGTTATTCTCAATTTTCCACGGTTTACCGCTAATGGGCAGTTAAATCGTTAACGCCGTAGCTGCGTAGGATGATACCAATCTAATCGTTATCCCATAATGTTGCTTGGGGTTGTGATTGTGGGGCGTGACCAATTGATGCGTGATGTGCGGTTTGGTCGCCTTGACGGGGTGGGATCAACTTATTTAAGTTTAGTTACGCATTGTCGATGCTAAAGGAGTCGGTGCTTAACATAAGTATGCTGTGGTTGTTAGTGATAGTGATAGTGATAGTGTCGATATTAGTGAATTAATGCCTTGAATATGCTAATACGCCGACGTGTCAGTTCCTCCCGAATTGCTGCGCGCTTAATTAGCTCAGCCGTCAGAAAATAGTCGCCTGACGCCCGGTTGTGGTTAAATGAGGCGACTTTTTTGGTATGGTTGCTAGTGTATTGGTCTTTTCTTTATGATAACCAGGAGGCTGATAAAGCCCGCGATAAGCAACCAAATGGCTGCGGGTAATGGAACCTGCTGCAGGGTTAAGGTTGCTGACCAATCATCGCTTGGTATTCCTGATCCGTCCCAAGAGCCGTTGAATAACTCTGTCCCTAGCTCGCTTAGAATAGCAAAATAATGCGCCGTTACAATGCCTGCTGCTGGTTGTACAATTTCAAACCCGGATAGTGATAAGGTGTGGTCTGAAAAAAGTGTTCCTGTAAAGTTTTCGCGCCCAAACGCACCATTGCTGCCTACCCAGTCAAAGTAACCTGTTAGTGGTATGTCGTCTCCGCTATTTGTTAGCGTCTCAAATACCAGCGTCGAGCCACCCCAGGTTAATCCACTTTTATCAACGGCGGAAACACTCCAGACGCCTGCGGTAATGTCTACGTTTATTAGTGCTGCAGCTGCAATATTGGGTAAGGCACTAAGTGTAAGTAAAATTCCGAAAAATATACTGTTAAATTTAGTTTTGAATTTCATATGGAGGACTCCCTTGTTAGTTAGCAACAATCTATGATGCAGTCGTATGAGTTACTTGCTGGATACGGGCCTGTCTTTTACCTTGATCGTATTATCGGTACCTAACGCGAAAAACTTTTGCGTGTTTGTATTCGTACCGATAGGCGAATACCATTGCATACGCATTGACAATAACGACTGACATCCATTAACGATTGAGAGCGATTGCACATAGTGAGCCATTCTGTGAAGGTGAATTAACGCCAGCTTAGGGGGGGGGGATCATCGTGGGATGACAACTAGCGGATGCGTTTAATGCATTATAGTTGGTCATTGCTGAGGTTTGATCCAAACCGTTAGGGGAGGGGGGTATTCCGGCTCGGTCGATTTTTTGATAGGTTTGTGTTGGTTTGTGAGTATATTTTCCGTAATTTAATTTTGTGTCGACACCTGTTATAAAAATGGTTATGAATACGCTATCAGTTATTACGATAGCGTGTGGCTGGATACATAATGCCTATGGCTGATTTCCCCATTCATCGCGGCATGATACATGGCGTTAAAAAACAACGTAGTAGCACAAAAGTAGTACCATAAAAGTGAACGAGACGGCGCCCCGAGCAGGGTTATAGGAGCACCACCGATTTATTTGTCTTACGTTAGCGGTAAGGTATTTACGATTGCTGACCCTTATAGTCGTACATTTTAGTAAATATTTTTATAACTTTAAATCGATGAAAATTTTAGGCTAATATTGGCAGCAATAGTGAGTCTTGGCGAGGGCTACAGGATTTCGTGTCTCGATCACAACATAGTCGGCACTCCTGCCCCTGGGGGGACGAATGAGGCTCGAGATGCATTATTGCCTTGTTTTAGCCGCGGGCGAAGTATTCTTGTATAGTTAACCTTCGCCTCTGATAGGCTGATAAAAACTCATAAACGCACCCGAGGGACAGGTGTCAAACTTAGTGAGCTTGTAGTGTGTTGGTACGGTACCGTCGGCGAATAGGCGTTTACCCGCGCCGACTACCACAGGGAATGTCCAAAGCCGCAGCTCATCAATTAGCTGATGCGACAGGAGAAGTTGAATTAATTGCCAACTACCGTGTACCTGTAATAGAGGACCGCTAGCTTTTTTTAGCTGTGATACTTCCGCTGCAATATCGCCTGTAATTCTTACTGAGTTTTGCCACTGAAGCTCATTTACGCTAGAGGTTACAACGTATTTTTTTGCGTTGTTCAGTTTTATTGCAGTAGGGTTGTTATTGCCGGAGTTGACAAAATTTGATGCAAAGATTTCATAGGTGGTTCGCCCGAGCAGAAGGTCATAGGGCTCATTCATGGCTTCACGGCCAACTTGTTCCATGACGTCGTCCCAACACTTATTAGCCCAACCTCCCTGAGTAAAGCCTCCTGAAAAATCTTCTTCAGGAACGCTTGGGGCCTGCATTACGCCGTCAAGTGACTGAAAAATAAGAATTGTAAGTTTTCTCATAATAATTCTCTCCCCTATCATTTAACCCGTCCAAAAATAAAAAACCGGGGTGATTATACCCCGGTTATGCTAATGATGAACTAACGTAATTAGGTTATAGTGCTATTTAAGATCATCGTTTTGGTAAGGCCTTGGTTTTGTTAAAGTCATAGTACTTGTTAGTGTAATAGTTTTGTTAAAGTCTGCATGTACTAAGGCCTGTTTCGAGTAACCAGGACATCTTGAATGCCATTGCTAGTCTGTCCGTTAAAGTTACCATAAGCGACCCCAGTGATATAAAAATCGGTACCCGCAGAATTGACAGTAATACCATGTCCCTCAACGCCATTACCACTGCGCTGCCTTAAAAATTGTTGTGTGCCGGCACTATTAAATTTTGCGGAAAATATGCTGGCAGGCAACGATGTGATGTCCCTATTTATAATGCCTGTTACATAGACGTTTCCATTCGCATCCGCTGCGACGGCAAAAGCTCGATCTTCATTGGAACTACCAAATTGACGCGACCATTCTAAAACACCGCTATTGTTGAATTTGATAACAAATGCGTCCCAAGAGCCCAGGTTGGTATTAGGGTTGGCATTGGGATCGATTGTAAGTCCGGTATTACCACCAATAAAAACGTTTCCATTAGGGTCAACTGCAATACCATACGCGTTTTCGGCGCTAGGGGTGTTCGACCTTTGAAACCAGGATTGAGTTCCTTGATAGTCATACTTCGCAGCGAAGTAATCATGATTACTGAAATCGCCGGTAACATAAACATTGTCATTCGCATCGACCGCTACATCGTGACACTCGTCGAAACCACTACCGGCAGCATCGCCAAATTGATCTGCCCAGATTAATGCACCCGTGACATCGTATTTTGCGAGGTAGGCATCCCCATTTGTGTTAGTTATCTGTCCCCCAAGGTTGCCGGTGGTATCACCACAAATGTAAATATTACCCGAAGAATCTAGTGCAATTGATGCGCCTCTATCTCGGCCGCTCGTGCCTGTTTGAAACGAAAATAATAGGTTGCCACTCGAATCATAGTTAAAGACAATAATATCGGTGTTGCCGAGATTATTGCCTGCTACGCTGCTGTTGCGGTTTCCTGTGACAAAGACGCTATCGTTTGCATCGGTAATGATGCCTGAGAATTTTTCTGAACCTGAGCCAACTTGATTAAGCCAAAGCAGTGTGCCGCTGGCGTTATGTTTAGCAACGGTACCCAGCCCATTACCATAACCCGAGGATAAAACATTTCCTGCACTATCAATGGCGACATCCGAACCAAATTCTGCGGCACTTGTACCGTAAAGTTTTGTCCATGTAGTTGAGTTACCACCGCCGCCACTGCCACCACCACCCCAGCCTCCGCGATGTCCCGCTTCGATATTGGTAGAGGCACTCACCAACGCGAGAGCAAGCAAGGATATAGTGAAAGAAAACCGATTGGTAAAATGTATCATATCCATATTTAGTGATCTCCTGTAGGTTGATAACATCATTGTTGCTTGAAAAACTGTTACCTGAAAAAATTGTTGCTTGAAAAAATTGTTACCTGAAAAATTGTCACCTGAAAATAAGTGTTATCTAAAAATAAATTACTTATTTTTCCTGAGACTGAACGGGGATAGCGATGTTGGCTACGACCATGCACTTTCTGCCCTTGGCTCAATTACTATGTTACGTAAGATATATTACATATACGTGTATAGTAAAAAACGTTTAATATGAATGATAAAAAAGATGAGTGAACGGAACTAGGTTAAATTTCCTCCAGCTTGATGGGTGATTCCTGTCAGAGAGAAACGTTTAATAATATAGATTTTAATAGCCGTGAATCTTAAACAGTGTAAATAAAATAGTCACTGAGTTTACGTTCATTGGTGCTCGTAAAATAAACGCCTCTAAACGCGTATGAAAGGATAGCAAAACTTTAGCACAAAGCGGCCTTACTTTTTTAAGTGAACTGTGAGAAAAACATGAATTTGTTCGTCATAGTAATGGCTTCAATAAACGTTGGGGATATACAGATAACAGCGTTTTATCGGTCAGTAAAGTTTGTGTAAATCGACAACGTAAGTATGCTTTTTATAAGCTGTATGGCGTCCGTAGGTGTTGTGTTGGTAGTACAATACTGTACTTATTGCAGCCATTCCTCAGCGAAAGCTTTCACTGCATTATTCATTGAATTCAGCATTTTTTGGGGGAGGGAGAGTGGGGGGGGGGGCACCTTTTTCCTCTGTCCACAAAAAATTGGCGCAAGTAATCCACTAAACGTTTCTTTGTGGGTTAGTCGTGTGCCGGACATAGTTTCTTTATGTTCAATTGGATCATAATAGACTTTGTCCATTATTTTTTTGAAATTTTAAACCATTCAGAGAGACCTAATGTGATTTTATTATCTTGAGGCGTTGAAGTGTAGGTGTCTTTTCACTGCTGTCCCGCTAACGTTCACAGCAAAACCATCTAACTAATATCGAGCAGCGTGTCGCGAGGCGAATCGCCTCTCAGCAACGCCATCAGATCCCGTTTCTCAAACAGATTCATCTGCAATAATCGTAAAATTTGGCGCATGCTTTTTTGTAACGTCGACTGGAACCTAAGAAAGGCTAGGAGTAGGTAAACACATAATGCGATCCATATCTGGGTCATAACTGCATTCTTGCTGGTACCCGCAAACAACATTCCTCTAGCCGTCAGCTGCTTATTTTGCCAACGGGACAGCAGTGATACTAGGCATGGTTATAAATGACTGGCATTTTCCCCTTCCATTGATTCCAGAGCTCTGAATTTACAGCTAAGTCGGACATAAAGTCCGCCACATTAATGCGACTCGTGGATCCTGCATTAAAGATTGCGTTTCTGGTGGGAGAAGCGTTTACTTCATACTGGCTCACTTGATCTTCATCGATGAGACCATCGGGACGAACTGCTACCCACTCAATATTATTATTGTTTTGTCCAACTTGAAGCCGAAGATAATCGGCCGCGTTTTCATTATCTACATGTGGAGGAAGCAACAAACGCAACAATGAAATAACAATCCTTTGGGAATAGGGCGGATTTTCAGGAATATCGCGATTACTATTGCCCGCAGTATTCATGAGAATAATTTTTATTTTGTTATGAGCGTTAATTGATTCAATCGTCTTGACCACTTTATAAATAGCGTCAGTTACTAGCCGCTTAGGATTACCGAATATGCCTTTAAAAGTCAGATTGTGACCTAGGCAAGAAAGAACGGCATTACATTCGCTAAGATACTGCGATAGGTCACTTTCGGATACCTCGGATATTTCTGCTTCAATAATTTGTAAGCTTGTATGTAAGCTATCTATGTTTGTCAGCGAATTAGCATTACGAACAATGGCAATAACCTCGACACCTTTCTGAAGTAGTATTTTTACCAGTAATCGGCCTGTGGCACCACTTGCTCCTAAAACCAATGCTTTTTTCATTTTATTACCCGATTTTTATTAAGATGCATAACGCTTACATCAGCGGTTGCCGTAAGTGACGATTTTTTGCGTGATAATCGAGCGATAGCAGGCAGCACAAAAAACAGTGCTTTCGGCGATTCGCTGGACGTTATGGTTAGATTGATTTTTCATCAACACATTTAACGGCATATTGAAGTAAGGTAATTAGTTTTTTTGCCTCACCACTCGTTAAATCTGTATTTTTTGCATATACGTCACCGAAACCTCCAATTTTCATTCCGAGACGTACAACAGGTTTTTCTGGCTTTATTCTTTTCTTAAAAATCTGAACAATAATTCTATCGTTAGTAAGTCCAATCCCATGGACTGCACCTACTTTTTCTAAAATCGTTCCACCTATTCGATTTTTATTAAACCAATTGATTATTGATTGCATTGTTTTCGTCTGCTCGAAATCTAGTTGCTTAGACGGCGGCCGCCTTTTTCAGATTTATTTGCCTGCTGTCTAAACCGTTTATAAAAGGCTCAAAATCAATAATATTAACATTACCCGCCTCAGGGGTTAACTTTATTATGGGGTTCTCGTTACGTTTGTTTAAAAATAGGGCGTTGAGTGCCTCAGGGGTGCTTTTTTATTAAAAACTAAACTATTAAAAATTGAGGGTTATAACTTTTGTGATGAATCTAATTCAGTATTGGTGCAGCAGTGGTATGGTGGTATGTCGGTGGGGTGTTCTTTAATTATGTATAAATAGTATACGACAAGCGACGAAGAAGCGGGATGCTCCGTTATCGATTTATAGGGCTGCCGTGTTTTTCGGGTTTATTGGTGTGCAGCCCAAATCGAAAGCCTCGATGCAGGTAATTATCCTCGTTTTGGGGGTTATCCCTTGCTGGTTTTGGTTGCTGTTCAGTTGGCTTAAGTCGGTGTTTTTGGGTGAGACTGAAATAATTTTTTATGTAAAACATAGTGTTACTGTATTTTTATTAGGTTAATTCGATGTCGGGTGCCTTCGATAGGAACCCTGTAAAGGTCTATTTCATGGTGAATTTGCGCAATATGCATACAGAAGGGGGGGAGTATTCCTCTAGGGTCTATGCCGCAGCTGTAGGAGGGGGGGGGCAGTGCCTTTTCTGGCCAGTGGTTTCTTCGATAATTGTGTTTATGACATTCATGCGTTGGTTGTATGCGTTGGCTTTGGGCGTACTCATTTCCTTACACTCGGTTATCGGGAGGCAATTGTGGTGTTGTGGAGGCAGGAAGGGGGACTCCGGCTATGCGATTAACTGTTGCTTTTAGCGCTAGTTTCTCTGTGTATCCAGTTATATACTATTTCTAACACTTGGGGTTCAATTGGGTTTTTTAGCAGGCTGGCATAGTTAAATATTGAAGGCCTGTTAGCTTCTAACCGTAGTATATGAGACATGTCCTTAATCACATGCGATTCTACTGGACCTTGAACAATATTACTTATCTTTGCCACATCATCGGGATTACACTGAATATCTTTTGAACCACCGATTATGAGACAAGAACAGGCTGTTTTTTTATAAATATCTGAAGGATCAATTGAGAATAACTCTTTAAACCACTTTGCGGGTATTTTTTGAAGCATTAAAAAAGTAACATTTTTCGTTGTGTTATTGATTTTATCTATCAGCTTTTTTTGTGATTTTACGGGGTCGAAAAGTTTAAAGAATATTTTGATAAGAAGGTTTTTCATTCCTGTAAGATCGTTGGCAGCTTCCTTTATACTTGCAGCTTGTTTCATTAATATAGATTCCATTTTGTTGATAAATGGTGCAAGCAATATGATACCAGCAACTGGTAAGTGTTTTTGTGACATCTGCGGGACAATGGTTGACCCCTCGCTATGACCTAATAAAAATATGGCATTCTTATCGCATTGTTTATTTCTTGATAGATACTCCAAACATATCATTGCATCATCAACAAGGTCAAAATGACCGGATGTATAATAATTACCCGTACTCTTTCCTACCCCTCTTTTGTCATAACGAAAACTTGCTATCCCCTTTTTTGCCAAGTAATGTGCAAAGGTATTAAAAACATCTAATTTTTGTCCTTTCATATTCTCATTACGATCAATATTTCCGCTTCCATGTACCATTAACACTACAGGGAACGTGCCATGTTTTTCAGGAAGACAGAATGTTCCAGACAACTCGATATTTTTTGTTGATATCACAATTTCTTTTTCAAACATGCCTTGAGACTCGATTTTTTACAGCTAACGCCAGCGTTAATCGGCATGCTGAGGTATGTCCGGGCTAAACGCTTTTGCAAGGCCTTTATTGGTGAAAAAAATTACCCAAAATATTTAGGCTCCATTCAGGATTTAATGTCAGCATATTATGCCCCATGTTTTCTGCCTTTATATGTACAGTTTGAACAGGAAGTTGGGAGATATGATACTTCTCCTGAAATTCATACCCAAATAAGCTACATTCACTGCTGATTAGCATTATATCGCCATGATATTCAGATATGCCCTCTGTCAAATTGTAGGTGAATGAGGCAGGGTCATCCATAACAGGCTTTAGCATATTGCTGAATGCTTCATAGCCTCCTCGCTTAAATATATTCGGCGGCATAGACTCACCATCACACTGATATGGGGCACCCGGTTTATTTCGGTTTAATATTTTTGTCATCACATAATCGAAACCTTCGTGGCTATCGCTTTTACTTACAAAAGGATAAGCCATGATATATCTGATAAGTGCGAACATATCGGAAGTTGACTGTGACTCCTTCATATCTTTTACAAATGCTTTGGCAGACTCTTGGTGAAGCATTCCCGGCTCAACAATTACTGCCTGTGATACTTTTTCAGGATGAGCCGATAGATACCCAGCCACAAGCATTCCTCCCCATGAGTGACCGATAAGTCCTACTTTTCCTTCTTTGGCGAAGTGCTGAACAATGGAATGTAAATCATTTAGATTATTTTCTAATGTCAGGTGCTCTGTATCTACCCTTGGCGATAATCCACTTCCTCTTTGATCGTAAAATATGACACGATGATCTCGAGATAGCCCCTTCAAAGATTTTAGATACTCATAATCGCCACCCGGCCCACCATGAACGACAATGATTGGTGTTAAATTTGTATTTCCAAATATTTCCGTATGGAACTTATATCCATTTATTTCTGTATAGGGTAACGATCCATCAAATTGAATTGTCTTTGGTACTTGAATACAAGATGCTATCCCGATGAGAAGAGGCAAGAAGAATACAATTTTTTTACTTATATTCAAACCAATAAAACTCCTAATTATAATATTTTTAATAGTAACGATCAGGTTTTACTTTTTCCGAATAAGCGATTAAAGATGCGGCAGAGATACCGGCCATCCCATTAATAATGGCATCTACTAATAATGGCACCTAATTAAGACGCATAGATGAAAAGCGTAAGGCGTAACTTAGTGCCGTTTTGATCTGTCTCCTCTTATTCTTCAAGTGGTTTGATCCCTTGATTGTGTTTGACCGGCCGCTTTGATGGCCGCATTTTTTATCGCGGCTGCGATACCGTCGGAAACTTTCTTGCCCTTCATTGCTCGCGCAATATTTATCCCACCAATTAGTACGGCCAGCATTGACCAAGCCCTGGCGTGTCGATCCTCTTTCGTGCCGCCCGCCAGACCGTTAGATACAAGGTCTGAAATCCGGGACATCTTTTTCTCAAATATTGCACGTACCTCAGAGCTAGAACGGACAACCTCGGGTGTTAAGGTTGCCATGGCACAACCGCATGGCAGATCATTGCGGTGCTGCTTGCCGAGGTAATACTCTGCAAATGCTTTGACCCAGTTAGCACCATGTTCACTTTGAAATTTCGGTATCCCGTCAATGACTTCATCTAGTCCCGCTGCCAGCACAAGGTCGAATGCACCGTCTTTAGAGCCGAAATGTGAATAAAACGCACCTGATGTCACGCCTGCGGCTTTGGCAAGTCCGTCGACTCCAATACCCGAATAACCGTATTCCCGAAAACCTCGACTGGCAGCGTCGAGCATTTTTAGTCGGGTTTCCTCTTTATTGATACCTTTATGTCGCATGAAACCCTCTCGTTTGGTAGCGATCGTTATTTAATTATAGTTTATAGTTGACAAAATAACGATCGTTATTTAATATTATATCACGTTCGTTATTTAAAGGACGATCCGGCGACAATGCCCGTTAAACCTTGTGATTATAAAGGATACAAATATGCCACTTAACCTACATATAACTGAAGGTGTCATCCCTTCTGGTACAGAAAAAAACGCTATAAAACAGATCACTGATGTGTTTTTGAAATGGCACAATTTGACTGGAAATAAGGTGATGACGCCAAATGTAACGGCGATGTTACAGGTGCTGCCCAAGGGGTCGACATTCTCAGGTGGAGAAGCTGTTTCAGGTGCCTGGATTGAGTTTAAAACACCTTCGTTTGCGTTTATAGATCGAAAAATTCAAATTGGTATTGCCAAAGAAGCAACTGACGTCATTGTCCAATTGTCAGGTGGAAAACAACCCAGAGATAATATTTATTTTAATGTCACGTATGCTGTTGATGGTACCTGGAACCTTGATGGCCAGGCAATGACAAATGAAGAACTTGGTGCGGCTATTTCTAGCGGCTAAATCAGAGATACTACCCAATAAAAATTTAAACTTAATAATTAACTAAAATTTGAGGTAATAATTATGTCAACTAAAGTTAAAGCATTTGTTTATGTAGAAGCCCAAGTTTCTATCCCCTTCGAGGAATATCCCTGGGATAACGATAATCCTGGCATCAAGAAACAACCTGGGTTTATATCCAAAACCTGGCTTTCCGGCACCGATAATAATTCAATTGGCGGGTTTTATGCTTTCGATAGTATTGAAAATGCAAAATGCTATGCAACAGGCTTTATGTTCGAGAAAGCTAAGAAGCTTAATATTGGTCTTACCGCGCGTGTCTTTAGTGCGGAGCGAGTAGAAGACGCTTGCGGAGAAATGAACTCTCCATTCTTTAAATAAGTTTCGATTGATTCTGGAAGTCAACCGATAACAGATCTTCCTGATTTTTTAGCCAGGAGGAATAAAATGGCAGAGTTAGTAAAAAGTATAGTCATCAATGCTCCCTGCCAGCGATGTATGGCTAATACCGTAGTTTTAATTTGTATCTGAGCATAACAGGAGACAGACCACGCTTTATATTCCGGCTATGGTGCTTGAGATATTGAAAACGTGGTCTGTCCCGTGTTACTTTTTTTGTGGATCAATTCGAGCGGATACGCCAACTGATCTATGCCTTTCTCCATAACAATAATGAATTAATTGGGTTTGAATTATATTTTTTCTTTTTTTTGTGCGATACGGCGAGCTATTAGCGAGCTGCACAAAAAGAAAAAATATTGACGTCAACTCGAACGACGGGTTATAAGACAATATTCCTCTGCAATTACTTTAGCACAATCGGCTGTATTCGCTTACCACTTGATCAGTGGATACGCCGCCGTATCAGGGTGTGCTATTGGAAGCAGTGGCGAAAGCCTCGCACCAAGTCCGAAACTTGATTAAGCTCGGAGTATCGATTACGCTCGCGATTAACGGCGGGTTACTGCGTAAAGGGTATTGGCGAAGCGCGAAGATGAAAGGAACGAATATGGCGCTTATTGATCAATGGTTAAAAGAACAAGGTTTGTTGCCGTTACGCGACCAATGGGTTTGACTTCACTATATGGTTAGCGAATCGCCGTATGCGGATCCGCTTGTGGTGTGGGTGCTGGGGGGGCAGATACCCCCGGTTACCCGATTCTAGGGATTAATGTCCTTGCCCTTTTTTTGCGGCTATTAAATCAGTGAGTGCAAATAAAACACCAGAAATCACGAATGTTAAATGCACGCCGACTTTCCAGGCCATAACATCATTGGATATTTCTTTTAAATCAATGAAGGCTTTTAGTAATTCGACCGCTGAAATTGCGACAATTGCTCCAATTAATTTCAACTTTAAGTCTGAGAAACCAACCGTCCCCATCCACACTGGGCGATCTTCATGGTCTCCAAAATTAATTTTTGAGACAAAATTTTCGTAACCACTAAAAATAATGATCAATAGAAGGCATGCGATCAATGTTGTGTCAACCAAGGTAAGGATGGAAATAATTGCTTGATCGCTTGTTGCACTAAGTATATTTGAAGTAAGCCAAAACAGTTCTTTGGAAAATTTAACTAAAAGTGTAATTATCGCTAGGATTAGGCCAAGAAAAAAAGGAGCAAGAATCCACCTGCTGTTGAATATTAGCTTTTCAAGGAGTAACTCTAAGTTATTCATATTATTTTTCCACATAACGTCCAATTAAACTGAAAATGCGTGTGCAGTAATTTGTCTGCTTTAAGTTGCTTGTATTGCCGTAGCCAATGAATTCTCTCCACTTTGTTTTATTCATCACAAAGGTAAGCTGGCGCTGGTTAGTGCTGCTGTATTGGACTAACACTGGACGCTCAGTAAATTTGAACAACATAATATTCTGCTCTTTTATTCTTGCCCCCACGGCAAACTGTTAAAAGTCACACCGAGTCTTCATATAACTCAGAAATTTCAACTTTTAGCGCCTTGGCCATTAACTTGACTTCCGAGTCTGTTACACGCCTAACCTGAGATTCGATTTTTGCTAAGGTTCCGCGACTAATATTCCAACCAATGAGGTTACACTGAGCGGTTAACTCCTCTTGTGTCATATAGTTTTGTTCGCGTAGGCGCTTGATTTGTGGGCCAATTACATTCATGAGTCAAATTGCTCCGAAATCGGAGCTTGATTTTGACAAAGAATGCGGTCATTATTGCTCCGAAATCGGAGCAATAATGACTTTTATTATGTCGAGTCCAAAAATAGCCAAGCACACGCCAAAAATTTATCGTATATCCCGAGCTGTTGGTAAGCCATGACTAAGGTTGCCGATGACTCGATGTCTTTTGGTTATCAACATCTGAAAAGTATTTACGGTGACATTGATGAGAAAGAAATTGAGGAAATACTACACACAGAACATGACTCTAATTTCAAGAAAAACAGATAAGGTTTCATCACATCGTAACGTGGTGCCTCTGTCTTTTAGTTAAACGTCTTACTTAAGTCTTTTTCCGCTTGTTGAAGCCAAGGTTGGACTTCTCTTTGCGGATTAGCTTATCCATGAATTTTTTGAACCTCCTCTGTCTGGTTTCAGGTTTCTTTGCAGATTCCAATCCATAAGCAATTTCGTAGCGATTGGATTTGGTTAGCGTCTCATAGAATTGTTTCGCCTCCGGCATACTCTCCAGAGCTGCTAGAAAGTCCGCTGGAACCTTCATCTCACTAACGGTATAGGCATTTTTCCAACGACCGTCTGCTTTCGCCGCACGAACATGCACAAGTCCGGGCTCCTTCATCCGCCCCTCTATTATCAGGCGATCGACATGTTCTGTGTTCCTCTTCGACCAATTACTTCGAGTCTTTCTTGGCGTTATCCGTTGAAGGTAGGCTTGGTCATCGAGCGACTTCTTGAGACCGTCAATCCACCCCCAGCACAGCGACTCAATCACGACTTCGCTCCAGTTTACGCTCGGAATCCCAGATCCCTTCTTGAACATCTTGATCAGAAGTTCGCTTTCGGTGGCATGGTTCGCTTGCAGCCACAGACTCAGCTCTTTTGGTGACTTAAAGGTCATCGTTTTAGGTGCATCGGATTTAGGCATGAAATCAGATTCTCTTGGCCTTAACGCCCGCGTAAAGCACGCGAGGTACGAGCGTCGCCTTTAACGTGTTTGCTAGAAGGTGACCAGTGCTTCATTTGCTATATTCCCATCTCCAATTTTGCAGACAGGCCCTTTCATCGTCGCGTACCATTGATCTTTCAACGTTATTTCAATAACACCGCCGGGCATTTGAACCGAAATATCTGAATCGCATAAACCGAGTGCATTGGCAACTGCGGCTGACGCAGTACTACTGCTACCTGATGCCAACGTATAGCCAGCTCCACGCTCCCATATTTCAATTTTAATCGTATTTCTGTCTATCACCTTCATAAATTGAACATTTGTACGATATTTAAATCGACGGTCCTTTTCAATGACTTGACCATACTTTTTTGCCAGGGATGGTGACACCTCTTCCACAGGGATAACACAATGAGGGTTGCCCACACTTGCCCTATAAAATTCAAAAGACCTATCATTTATATGCATCTTTTCTGGTGTTACTTCAGGTGTTACTTCAGGTGATACATCCTGTTCATGAGTAAATCTAACTTTCCCCATATCGACCGAAACCTGCGTTCCCGAATCATGGATTGTGGCGACAACATCGCCACCTTTGGTTTCAATTGTAAATGCACTATCTTCAACCAACCCACAATCCCATAAATATCTAGAGAATATTCTTAGGCCATTGCCGCTTTTCTCAGCTTCGCTAGCATCCGGGTTGAATATCCTTAGCAAAAAATCACTCTTTAGACTTTTTAATGGACCATATAAGACACCGTCAGCGCCTATTCCGTAGTGACGATCACATAACACTTTAATATCAGAGTCGGTAATTTCACGATCTAAATATTGGGGGTCTACAACAATATAATCATTACCTAGTGCGTGATACTTGGTGAATTTCATGTTTTACTTTAAACGTTCACAGTATGCTGAAAATTGGAGCGATACGAGGCATTTGCTATTTAGCATAAATGAGCACTGCGGAAATTTGTCAGCTTGACCGCGCTTGTAATATTTTTTATTGCACATTTCTCGATACCATTATTACCTCATCTGCGGAGTACAAGTTTGGAATTGTTGTAACTACGTCAGCCCCAAGTACTTCTTTATATAAATTTTGAGCATTATTATCAGCACGAGTCGTCACAATAATGTGCATTAAATCACTACCTTCCAGTTTTAAATTAGATGTAATTAACGGCAACGAATTTAAGATTAAAGATTTCCCTATACCATTATTTCGCATTTTAGGGAGTACGGCCATTTGCTCTAATTCAAGAATAACTTTTGATCGAAATCCACTTTTTTGTATCCACTGTATATAACCCAAAATATTATCTTCAAATTGAGCTACAAAGAATTGGATTCTAGGGTACGCTTTGAAATTACATTCAATCCATTGAAGTGAATTATGTTGCCTTTCAAAAGAGCTTGCATGGATGTTCGATACTTGTTCTATATATTCCGAAGACATTTCTCTAATATTAAAATTCACTAAAATACCCTCAAATATAACAATGAGTTAACCAGGAGGCGCGTTTTTTGCGCCGGTCTGGTTTAACGACTTGTATGTTTTTCATAGCTTAACTTCATAGACCAATCTGTTTAAACAGTAAATGTGACATTGTTGGGATCATAAGCCAAGCATAAAGACCTAAAAGCGCAGCCACATTGCTTTTATAATAATTCTCTTCTTTAGGACGAATTTGACCAAAGGACAATAGCCAGATTACTTGCCAACCCATCCAGCATAAACTCTTCCAGAAGATGAGTTCGAATAACCAGAATATTATAAATAATTTAGTTAGAGAAATTTCTTTAAAAATAACGTCCTAAGTAATGGGCTGACCTATAGCATAGTGAGGAACGAACGACGCGGTAGGCCAGTCCCAATTGACCGCTCTGGTTAGGCATTTTAACTATTTCCGTCTACCCTAACGACATTACCTGAATTTGAGAGCATCAAATGTCTAGCCCTGTCTGTTGTAATACCCCAGTCATCGTTATCCCAAAGTTTAAAACCCTTCTCTGTCATATAAAGAATGTGATTTCGGTCATTCAAATCTTCCCAAGTACGTACAAATTTCAATGAATCATCCGAATCAAGATCAACGAACTTATCACTATTGAGCTTTGTTACTCCTACAATTGCATCTTCTAAAAGATTGCCTAGAAGTTGCAAAATAGTGTCCTTTTCACAATCCCACTTCTCAAACTCCCAAATAAGCTCGATCAAAGGAGACTCTTCAGAAGCGTAAGCAGCTAGAAGATATCTAGTATCATTTTCTGAGATTGCTTCCAACTTTACGCGCTCCTTTTTATGCTTAACATATAAGCATTTATCCCCCGCGCGCTGTTCAGCATGGGGGGTAAGTGTCTATTGAACTACGCCACCGTGAAAAGCGCACTGCTAATGGGGATTGTATTGTGTTGAAGGGTGGCTGTCTAAGGGAATTTGCCATTGAATGCGCATCAGGCGGCGTGTGCACGCTCATCTTCGTCCAATCCGGGGCATTGTTTTTGCGTTTATTTGCTTAGTAATCCAGCATTTTTGTCTGACAACATTAAGCAATCCCCAGGTGTTTATAAGGCTGTCCTTTGGGCGGGCTACATCGGCTGGGAGTGGGGGTTGCGTCAGTTCAACATCCCCCCTGGCCATTCGTTTTGCTTCAATCTCATAACACACCCGCAGTGTATGGTGATGGCAGTTCGGGCAGCGACAGGCGCTTGTCACTGGCGTCGTCAGTTGGCCCATGGCTTGTGCGCCTTGGGGTTAAGCTTAACCGCTGGCGCTGGCCGCGCCAAACAGTGTCTAATCCCATCCAGCTTTTGCTGGCGACACCGATTGGCCAGGAACCAGTAGCACCCGAATCGAATTTTCTGGTGCGCTTTATCACTTGGCCTTGCGATAATTTGGGTTGCATTACTCTCGAGTTAGTCGGGTGATACGACATTTCGATGAAGCAAAAAACAAGACCTGCCCCCAATTTCTTGACCCCAATTTCTTCTAACTTGTACTGTGGCGTGGGCTGTGGCTGTTATCAAGTTTTTATACAGCCTCGTTAGCTTTCCGAAAAAATTGAATTAATTATGGTTAAGTTAAATACTCCGCGTTACTTAGTGCCTTTCTCGACTGAGCCCTTTATTTTCAAGTGGACATGTTGTCTTTAATATCATGCAATTGAAAGGGAACAGATAATCAAGTGGCCAGTTAACATTGTCATGAAGATAAAATTAATCGCTTTAGTAGGGCTTTAAGGGGCTCTCTGTCAAATGTTTTCTCCAGTGAGGCATTGAAACCGTACTCATGGTAATTTATCATTGCGGGATCATACGAGTCTCCGCTGGATACTATGACTATAGCATTAGGGTTTATTGCACGTATTTTTTTAAGTACTTCCGTTCCCCTTTCATCGCCGACAATTGACAGATCGAGTATTATTGCACTAATGGGGTTTTTTGATTGTTGATGCAGTTGATATTGATCTAGAGCTTCCTTCCCGTTGCGGGAAAGCACGACGGTACAGTCAATCATTTCCAGATTAATTTTATAAAGTTCGCGCACAGATTCATCATCATCTATGACCATTATCGTGCAATCTTTCGACAACTCCAGAGGTTTTCCCGCATCCAATAATATTCTCAGTCGTTGTAGCAAGGAGATAGGTGTATAAGGTTTTTGCAGTAATTGTTGTTGTAAATCATCATCGACTAAATCCGCGTGGCTTTCGTCAGCATAGCCACTGCTTAATTGTATAAGGACATGCGGATATAATTCCCGCACTTTTGCCGTCAATTGGTAACCGTCCATTTTTGGCATTATGACATCTGATACCATCAAATCCACCGATTCCCGAGCAAGTACTTCAAGTGCTTGTTTTGCATCATAGGCTTTTAAAACACGATATCCATACTTGCTTATTACTACCGAAGCCAAATCTGCTACGGCGTGTTCGTCGTCAACAATTAATATGGTTTCGTCTCCACGTAATGTTTTAAGATCATCTTTTTGTTTTGCGGGGTTTTCGCTTCCGGACTCATCATGCCGTGGAAAATACAAGGTGATTCGGGTACTATGCCCAGGCTCTGAATAGACCTTGATATTGCCACAGCAGCTTTGCATAAAGCTATACACTTGGCTTAATCCAAGCCCTGTACCTTCCTTTCCTTTGGTAGAAAAGAAGGGATCAAACATCCGGCGACGGATTTCCTCATTCATACCGGTGCCGGTATCTGTCACGGTTAGCAATACGTAATCGCCCTGTTCTAACTCAAGGTATTGTAAAGAACCTGCAGCAATATGTTCGTTACGGGTAGCGAAAATAAGGTTGCCTCCATGTTTCATCGCATGCATGGCATTTATACTTAGATTGAGGATTACATCTTCCAGCTCAGCTGTATCAAGCCAAACCGGCCATAAGCCTTCTGCTAGGTCTATAGTCAAATTAATGCGTGTAGTGAGAGATCTCTGTAACATATTTCGACTATCCTGCAACACCTGGTTTATATCGACTGAGACCGCATCGGTAGGGGTCTGACGAGAAAAGGAAAGTAGTTTATTGGTCAACTTCATGCCACGTTCTACAGCATGGATTATCTCACTAGCATAGTCAGCCTGTGTTGGCTTACCTGCAAGTTCGGTCTTTAACAGCTCGGCATATCCAAGTACAACATTCAGCATATTGTTGTAATCGTGCGAAATTCCTCCTGTTAGCTTTCCTAGGGCTTCCATTTTCTGACTACGATGCAACTGATCCTCTGTATGCTTTTGCTTTGTGATATCGATGTGGGTGCCGATTGTACGAGTAGTGTAATTTCCAATATTGTCCTGCAGTGTTTTCCCTCGGGACAAGACCCAGACCCAGTGGCCATCGGCATGCTGCATGCGGAAATTGTTTTCATACATGCTTTCAGGCTTAGCGAGATACTCGTTGAAACGATCACTTGCGCGCTTTTGATCATCGGGATGCAAAAGCTCTATCCAGGTTTGCTGTAGATTACTGTTTCTGGACAAATCATAGTCATCCTTGTTCCTGCCAAGCATTGAGAAGTATTCGGTACTGGCCCAAAAATTACCCGTATCCGAAAAATATTCCCATGCACCCGTATTGGATGAGCTGATAAGAGCTTTATAACGTTCTTCAGAAATTAGTAGCAAATCTTCGGTCTGTTTGCGCTCGGTGATATCCGTATGGGTGCCGATTAAACGAGTAGGCTTGCCACTCCTATCTCGTTCGATAAGCCCACGGGAGAGAATCTCGATCCAGCGGCCATCTTTATGCTGCATACGAAATTCAGCCTCAATGCGGTTATCATTGTTCGCTAAGGCCACCTTGATATGCCGCCTAATTTCTTCGACATCATCTAAATGAATTAACCTGAAAACCGCGTGGATAGTATTAGCTATTCCATCTTCCGTATATCCAAGCATGCTTTTCCAGCGTGAAGAAAGATAAACGTCATCGCGCACTAGGTCCCAATCCCATAAACCATCATCGCCCCCACGCAAGGCCAGATCGAAGCGGTTGAGACTTTCTACTAATTTTTTGCTGTTAATATTACGTTCCGCAACCAGGGCAGCGAGTAGCAGGTTTACGGTGACGACTACCAGCAAAAATACTTCCAGAGCTATCAAGCTGTGTCGAAGGGAATTAAAATCTGCAATATCGGCGAGGGCATCATACCAGATGGCTGTGGCGGCAAAAATCAACGAGGCCAGCGCTGTGAACCTAACGTCAAAGCGGGTCGCTAACCAGATGAGTATTGGAAACGGCAAATAACTGTAGGAAGCCAGTGCTGCACCCGTCGGGTTTTCCACGGTAAATACAAAGCGAGTGGTCAAGTATATGGCAATAAGTACAATCACAAGCTCGAGTTGTTTGCTGGGTGCCAGCCGTTTTATGCTGGCAATGGGTTGTTTGCTCCATAACAATATCAATGGGCACACCACCAGTACACCAAGACCATCGGCAACCAACCACCAGAACCAGGAATGCAGCAGCCCGCCATCGAAGAAGGTATAGCTTGCAAGTGCAGCAGGGATGGCAAATATGGCAATGGGCACAGTGCCACCCCACAGTAGCAGGTCATAAATGTCATTGAGACTTTCGAAGTTCAGGAGGCGCTTGTGAAAATGCTGAAACAAGGCTGCGGATACAATAGCCTGGCTGATTGTGATTAAGGTGTAAATTGAAGCCGCAAACATCGGGGTTTCGCCGATGGTGGTTCCTGCAACAAAATCCAGCAATCCAAACATCCCGCCTACAGCCCACCACTGAGTCCGCGGTGTCAGTAGTAAAGCTGCGAGAAACACGCCGCTCCCTGGCCAGATGACGGCAATACCGTCGGGTGAGATCAGAAATGCAAAGGCACTGAATGCACTAAAGGCATAAAGTATACTTAAACCGAACAGCCGTGTAATCGCTTTATAGTTCCAGTGTGTGCCAAAACCAGGGAATGAATTCATGCAGTATCATCCTGTTACCCTTCTTAAGACTGTAAGAAGTATAAGGGCTATATTTCCAGATATCCAGCTCCAATAATATAAAATGGGTGGATAAGGAAATCCCTTCCACTCTCTTGTACACACTCTATTTGTCCATCCTTTCGAGTCCAAACATTACAGTCACTTTTTATTTGCCATATATGCAATGAGCACCATTGAAAGTACTTGTGTATTCTTACCCGCCATCTTCAACCTTACTAAGCCATCAACTTCCGACCAATTAGATGTTTGCTATAAATAAGTACCGACTACTTTCTCCCGGGCTTGTTCAACCAATGGATAAGGTTGCGGTTCGCTGTGCTCACGCAACCTATCCTTATTTGTTATGTATTTTTGCTAATTAAGCCAAGTCTGTTTCCAAATGGGTCACAAATAATACAAGCGTGCTCGTTTAACGTTGTTTTTAATGGGCCTCTAGTCAATTTCGCACCTTTTGATTTTAGCTTTTCTATGGAAGCACTGAGACTATCAACTTCCCAATAGACTGTTTGGCTAGCAGTGTCACCACTAGACTCCATATCATCGGGATGAAAGCCTAATTTACCCCCAATAAATAAAATGAACGCATATTGATCATTTTCATACTGCACATCGGAGTCTAACAAATCAGCATACCATTTAGATACTAGATGAATATCCTGAACGAAAAATACTAGTGAATCAAACTTTCGTAGCATGCTGCTTACCTTAGTTTTTTATAGAGGATAACGCCTAAATAACAGGTAATCTTATTGTTAGCCCTAATTTTCATTTAAAATCAGATGAAATAGTTGGTTTAATTGAGTCATTTCTAATTCTCTATCTGGTTTAGGTAGTTTAATTTCCTCAAGTCTTTGTAGTTCAGACTCAATATATTTATTTAACGTTGGTATAGCTGGAGCTAGCATTTTCTCTACACTAGTTATTTTTTTTTCAATAGCTTATGAATATTATCAAGTAATTCATTGTCATCGACCAATTCCAGTACTTTGCTAAATTCAATTGGTGCAGCAGTGCCAAACTTTTCAAGCCATTTGATTGCTAAGAGGGGCCTAAGAACATAGAAATATTTTTTTAATGGAACCATATCCTCACGCAGATAACCACGATAGTTGGTTTTGGCCATACTACGATAATGATAAATGCCTTTTTCAACAGAATATATGTCAGGCAATATTTTTCTAGACTCTTCTCTAAAGGCCCCAGAATCAATATAAGTGATTGGAGATTGAATCCATTCTACAAATGCTGGGTTTGACTTCCAATATAATCTAAGAGATTTTCGTATATCCCATCCATTTAGATCAATTTCATCAATAATGGGGTATTCAATTACATCTTTTTTTTCTTCTAGGTCTACTGCCAAATACCAATCTTTATTCCTTAAATATATAAACCTTACGTCATAGTCACTGTTAGGCGAGGCAAAACCCCAGGCTCTGCTTCCTGACTCTATAGCCATAATGATTCGCACGTCTTCGTTTTCTTCTGTTTTTTTAAGACGTTTTAATATCTCTTCTCTAATATTATCTTCAATCATGAAACTTCTTTTAATAGGTTAACGTTTTTCTGAACTGCATTTTGACTGCGCATTTCTTTAGGTTAAGCTCTTTAAACTCAAGGAAATGTGCTGGCAAAATGTCAGATTCCAGTTGCTTGTTAGATGCGCTTTCATAGCCAGTTTTTATCATAGAGTAAAAATTTTCAAATTCACTATTACTAGAAAAGCATTTTTTTTGGATGATGTGAGCCAATAAGGGAGCTATTTTAATGTAAGCGTAGTTGTTAGTCTTTATTAAGCTGTGAATTCCATTCCAGTTTGTAAATGTTTCATTAACATGTGTTGTCTCGGTAAAGCCATTTTTTTGTATTTCGTAATTATGTTCCCCAATAACACCATAATTATCAGAAGAGCCACTTAATATAGTGATTGTAGATAGAATGTAAAATACACTATATATTACTAATGCCCATCCAAAAAATATAGCTAGCTTAGCTACGATTTGTATTATTTCACCATTCAAACCAACGTTATAAAAATAAATTACAGCCATAGTTAGCCACGCAAAAATCGGAATTTTATAAGCACCAGATGTTGTAAGAAACATATGACTGTTCATCCAGAATAAATCTTTTTTTGTTACTTCTACTTCGACCTTCATGGGTATTCTTGATTGCATCTAACGTTTCAGCTAACAGACGCGACGATTTTTGGCGCGACCTTGTTGAGCTATTTATTAGGACTATATGGTTTGGTAAATATAAATGCTTCTCTACAAGCACCTTTCTCTTGAATGATATTGATTTTCTCAAGGCCTGCGCTTACATTCGGGATATGCCCTTTAGGTACCCACCAAAGAGCCATGTGAGGGCCACCTAATTTAGAAAACCAATTTTTCTTAGTTTTTAATAACTCAAGATGGGCGGAATTGTAAACGTAGCCCTTAAGCGTTTCTAGTGATTCCCATACTGACATATTAAATAAGATATTCTTATCCTCGTAAGGCCGTAAATAAGTAGCATCTCCCTCATCAGACTGGTAGCGCCACACAAACCCAGCACTTGATTCAGCCAATAAATTAATTTCTTCAAGTCTTTGAACAAAGCCACACATTACAGGATCGTTTAGATCAGCAAGCATTTTTGCAACATTAACTTGAGCCAAGTGATATTCCATTTTATGTAGCCTTAACGTTATAAATAAGGGGTAAGCGGAGCCTCCCAGTGAGCGATAGCGAACTTGACCCACTTGTTGAACAAACCCGCTCTCGCGGCAGTTAACCTCAATCAATATTCCCTGTTGCTAAGAAAGGGAATATTCCTTTACTACCCAATCCCGAGTACAACAATAGAGGAACTATCCCCATGAACAAATCGCAACAAAAACGTTTCGTCAGTCTGTATCAACAGCATCTAAAAGCACTCAAGCGTCAGGGCAAGGCCACTATTGCTGCTTATGCCCGTGCTGTACGGCGTGCCGCCGAGTACTTCGAAGGTTGACGATCGAGGGCCTGAAAGGTTATTTCTCAAGTCTCGTACAATCCCATTCCTGGAGCACCGTTAAACTTGACCGTAATAGTCTTCAGTTTTTCTACAAACACGTGCTCAACAAACAGTGGGGCTGGGTCAATATTGTGACCGCCAGGGATGGCGGAAATGCGGTCATTGCATGGAGCAAATGGCCGCGAAACCTCCCCAGGTACGATCATTACCGGATATTCTCATACCCGATGAGCTGGCCTTGTTGATCAACTCCACTCGTGAGTTGCGCTACCAAGTCTATATTCTCACCATCTACAGCATGGGGCTAAGCCCTTAACTCGAAAGTGGGCGATATTGATGCCAAGCCGCATCGGGTACACATTCGCAATGGCAAGGGGCGTAAAGACAGGTTTTTGCTCCTGCAAAACCTGCATACACCACATCTCTGTGGCTATCTGCTATGTCACCTTGCCTGACCTCACATTGTATGCCTTGCGCCGTTATTGGTCTACCCACAGAAACCGACGCTGGCTATTTCCCGAGGGCAGATCCATCGAACAGCGCCGTCAGGGGAAAAAACCCATGAGTCGAAGTGGTTTGCGTTACGTTATCCATTTATACGGCTGCCGTTTTTTTTGGTTTATTGGTGTACAGTCTAAATCGAAGGCCTCGATGCAGGTGATTACCCTTGTTTTTTGGGACCCTCGCTGGTTTTGGTTGTTGACTAGTTGGTTTAAGTAAATTTGTGTGGGTGAGACTGAAGTAATAGTTTATGTATAACATGCTGTTACTGTGTTTTTGTTAGGCTAGTTTGATGTTAAGTGCCATTGATAGCAACTCTGTAAAGGTTTAATGCATGGTGAGTTTGTGTAATATGAACACTGTTGGGGTGAAGCATTCCTCTAGGGTTTATGCCGCAGCGGTAGGAGGGGGGGGGGCTTCTCTGGTCAGTAGTTTCTGCGATAATTGTGTTTATGACGTTTATGCGTTGGTTATATGTATTGCCTTTGAGCGTACTTATTTCCTTACACTCGGTTATCGGGAGGCATTTGTGGTGTAGCCGTCCTTGTCCACAGCAAGGCCTGCGTTGGGGGTTATGGTAATATCGCCGATACATATAGTATTAATTTACGGATTTTTCTAAGGAGTGATAGGGTGAAAGTTGCAATACTGGGGGCAGGAGTTGCGGGTGTTAGTTGTGCGATTGCGTTACAGCGTATTGGTTACGATGTTGCTGTTTATGAGCGACACGCTGAATTGAGCAGTTTGGGGGCTGGTATCGTATGCTGGCCTAATGGGGCTTTTGTGTTGGATAAGCTCGGTTTGTTGAGCGATATTGCGAAGGTATCTGGTCGGCTGGTGAGTATGAATCGTTGGTCTGACGAGGGTGAGGATTTGGGAGGAATTAATGTGCTCGCCCTTAATAAGGCGATGGGGTATCCCAGTTACGCTATGTTGCGCCGGGATTTAATGATGGTGCTTATGTCACATTTGAATCAGTTGGGTATCCAGGTTGAATTTAATCATGAGGTGGTTAAGCTTGAGGCTGGCAGCGACGGCGTTACAACGGTATGTTTTGAACATGGTGGCAGTATCGAGGCTGATATGGTTATTGGTGCAGAAGGACGTATGAATTCTGCGTCAAGAGCATTTGTGACCGGTGATAACAGCGCTATGTATCAGGGGTTTGTTAATTGGGTTGGTGTATTTGAAAGTGATAAGGTTGTATTTAAGGATGTTGCGGTTAATGATTATTGGGGCGTGGGGGAACGTTTTGGTATTGTGCCTGTTTCGCCAAACAAGGCTTATTGGGCAGGGGCTATCGCGGCGGAAATAGGTGATGCCGAGAAAAGCACGTATAAGCTGGAGTTGCTTTCTGTGTTTAACGATTGGCCTGGGTTAATAGCAAAAATGATTACGTCGACGCCGCTTAGTAATATGAATAAAATTTATGTGCATGACCATGATCCCATCGATGTATGGCATAAAGGGAACGTGCTGTTAATCGGTGATGCGGCTCATGCGTCGTTGCCAACATCGGGGCAGGGAGTGTGTCAGGCGCTTGAAGATGTTTGGCATTTGATGAAGCTGCTGACGCTGGATGCACCTAACCTGGATAAGGTGTTTGCTGATTTTACAGCGCTCCGCCAGGCAAAAACCAAGGGTATTACGCTGGGGGCGCGGCAGTTTGCCGATTCGCTTTTTAATACCAGTCGGCCGCTTAGTTTACGGCGTAATGAATCAAGCAAAGCAACGGATTTTTCGGCGGTGGTTGAAGGTATGGCGCGAGGTTGGTCTAGTGGTTTACCCATGGGGGGGGGATAGGTGTTTGGTGTATTTTTGGGTATGCTTTAAGATTAATCCTAGGTTTGGGTTTTAAGCTTGGGGCCTAAGCTAAGGTTCTAAAATTGGTAATGCCGGTGCATTTATCCTGGCAACGTAATCCTGCAATTTGGTTTTGCAGGGTGTGGTCTCGAAAATAAATGCACCGGCTTGTTTTATTTCATACGTTTAATCGTTATTTTTGCAACCGGGTTGCGCCAGTCATACTTTGCGGCGCTCAGGTCACCTACACCTTGTATGCCACTATGTATGTGTACGAAACCCTCGCCATCGGCAGCAGAAATGGCTTCGCCACCACAGGCGGGGCCTGGAATGTTTGCGCATAGTTCGTCGTTCATTTCACTACCGGCATCATACGCTGGTGACATTATGGTCTTGTATCTCTTAACTTTTACTCCATTAACGGCAAAAAAGGCATCATTGGTTGGTATTAGCATTGATACTACACTTACGCGATTGAATTTGCCTTTGGTTTTAACGTTTACCGTGACGCTGGCGCCTGGTGCGAGCAAGGCGCCGGTGGAGACTGCATCATAAGCGACGCCAGTGTCTTTTAGGTGGTTTAATAGTGGGTCTGTGTTGCCGCTTTCTGCCACAATGGCTAATTCTTCAGAGGCAGGCATTCCCAGTTTGAATAGGGGAGGCGCTTTTTTATGGGATGCAACTAAAATGGGTGTAAATGTTTCGCCGGGTGTTAAGTTGGTGATGGTGACTTGATACATTGTCTTGTCATCGTTATCACTGGCGAATATTGGTTGAGAAAACGCGCAAAAAGCGATAAAACTCCATACCGCATTTTTTAGTAGTGGACGGGTATTGATTCGATCCATTTTTATAACTCCTGTATTGCTGTCAACGTGTTAGGGTTGCTGTTCACATTACGAACATTCCCGATACTATGGGCTATAAAAGTCACCTCAAGTTAACAGAATAATCACGGAAGTATCACAACGTGTTTTGTGGCACTACACTAGGGGCTAGGGGGTGGGTAAAAAAGGTTAAAAACTGCGCGCAGGCAGGTGAAATGAAAAGGTGGTGCCTTTGTTGATGTGGCTGTTGGCCGAAATATTACTGCCGTGGAGGTTTAGTATGCGTTGCGCAATGGCCAGTCCTAAGCCAGAGTTATAACTTTTGTCATTGGCATTGCTTTTTGAGCGATAAAAACGGTTGAATATGTGCGGTATTTCATCTTCGGGAATGCCACAACCGGTGTCAATGATTTTAACAATAATATTGTCATGGTCATTGTTTAATGCCAAGGTTATGGTGCCGCCGCTTGGTGTGTACCTGATTGCGTTATCGATGAGATTTTCCAATACGCGTTGTATTAGCCCGATATCGCCATAGACTAATGGCATTTCCTGGCCAAATTCGGCGCTTAGGGTGATGTTTTTACGCTTGGCGGTTAATTGGTATTTTTGAGCAACATCCTGAATTAACTCGCCAAACGAAAATGCCTCTACGTTTAACAGGGTTTCCACTGAGTCCAGTTTTGCCAACTCAAATAATTCGGTGACTAATTGGCCCAGGCGTTGACTATGACCGGTAACTATTTGCAGGTATTGTTTACGCTCTTCGGCGGAAATGGTGTTTTCTTTTAATAACAATGTTTCAAGATAGCCTTGCAGGGAGGTCAAGGGGGTTCTTAAATCGTGGGATACGTTGGCCACGAGTTCCCGTCGTTTGGCATCATTGGTTTTAAGTTCTTCCAGTTGTGCGTCAATTTTGTCGGCCATGCCATTGAATTGTTTACCCAGGGAGTCAATTTCATCGGATACTTTGCCGGTTAAGGGGTAGCGATTTTGTATATGGCCTGTGTTTTTTGCTGTGTTTTTTGGCGTGTCTAAGTAGCACGACATGGCGTTGGATAAATACGTCAGGCGTCGGGTTTGCAAGCCAAATAAGCCCAGACCGGCGATTAAGGCGACCAGCAAACTGATGCCCAGTCCGAGCAGACTGATTTGCAGTATATAACTGCCACGAATCATTTCTGTGACACTGTCAAATGCCTCGCTGCCTAATATGACATACAGATACCCTTCCAATGGACCATCTGAGGAGATGGTTGTTGCGGAAAAAATCTTTTGCCGGTTCAAATGGCGTGGGTCATTTCCTTTGATAGGGTACGATGTTTTTTGTGCTAAAAAGCGGTTAATGGGGGCAAGGTTAACGCGTTTGAGCTTGATTTTTTCATCGGGTGCGGAGTAGGCCAGTATATTTCCACTAACGTCCAATAAGTACACCTCTATATTGGGGTTGATGACCATTAACATGTGGAAAATACCGTCCAGTGCCGAACGATTTATTTTGCCTTCCTGCAATAACAGGTCTTCTGAGATGATATGGTCTGCCAGGGAGGTGTTGAGTTTTTGCGTGACTTCCTGTTGGTACATTTCGGCGGAATAAAGGTAGAGCACCAGCAGGCAGGCACCAATAACGCTAAGGACGACAAACAGGGCAGCGGCGAGTTTTTTGTAGAGTGTGTTGAACATTATTATCCAGAATTGTGCATCGTTACTTAATTGCGGGCATTATTGCTTTGCGTTTGAGTACTGTGATTTAGCGTTTGAGCATAGTTACTTTGCGTTAAATACGGCTATCCGGCATGGTTGGGTAATGTCAGTAAAAAGCGGATTAGCTAATCTATGTATGAGTCACTGAATTTGTAGCCAATCCCCCATACCGTGAGTATATAGGTTGGTTGCGATGGGTCTTTTTCTATTTTTGCGCGCAGACGGTTGATGTGTGAGTTTACCGTATGTTCGTAACCATCGTGGCCGTACCCCCATACGCTGTCTAAGAGTTGATTGCGTGTGAAGACTTGGCCGGGGTGTTGGGCAAAGTGCCATAACAAGTCAAATTCTTTTGCGGTCAGATCCACTTCGTGGTTGTCTATTTTTACGCGCCGTTTTTGGGTGTCAATCATCAGCGCGCCATAATGACCTATCTGTACCTTTTTGTCAGCGTTGTCTTTATCGCTGATGGATTCAATGCGTCGAAAAATAGCTTTAACGCGTGCGATGAGTTCTCTTATGCTAAAAGGCTTTGTTAAATAGTCGTCGGCGCCAATTTCCAGTCCCAGTACTCTGTCGAGTTCGGAGCTTCTGGCGGTTAGCATAAGCACCGGTGTGTAATCGGATTGTTTGCGCAAGGATTTACACAGTTCAAAGCCGTCGATACCGGGCAGCATAATGTCGAGGATTACTAGGTCATAGTGCCTGTTTAGCAGATGCGTGTACCCAACGTTACCGTCGCTGGCGACTGTAACCTCGCATTCCATATCGCGCAGGTGCATCGTAAGTAGTTGGGCGATATCATGGTCATCTTCTATTACCAGAATTTGTTTCATCGTATCGGGGTAGTGGGGCACGGCAACTGAATTCGTTTTCATGCTTATAGTATTGACTTAAATTTTCACAAAACTATCACATAGTAACCACATAGTGGCATTTTGCATTATTAAGACACCAGGGTGTTATTAACATCTTGTTTGTTATGGGTAAAATCTTATAAGTAAAAATAACATGTTTGTCAAGCTTTGTCTGGTCGGTGTGTTGTTTGGCTGGCGGTGTTATCCGGGCCGAGTTTAAGTCACTGATTTACGACGGCTCTAACTGCTCGGGTCCAACGTTGGGGGCGAAATACGTGTCGGCGTCTTCGACATCGACGATATTATCATTTGCGTCCACTAAGGCCAGTTCATAGTCGTTCCAGCCACGCAGGCCGGTTTTCAGGGATTTTACATCTTGATAGCCCATTATCTGCAAGGTGTATGCCGCTAATACACTGCGGTTCCCCGAGCGGCAGACCAGTATCACTTCTTTGTCTCGTGCCTGGGTCAGTTCAGGTATTGTTTCTTCGTAGTTATAGTCACAGGCTGATTCCAGTATACCGCGTGGCGCGTTTATGGAGCCCGCGATATGCATTGCGTTGTACTCACCGGGTTCTCGTACATCAACGATAATAGGAGGAGAATCGGAATTGACTTTTTCATTGATGTCCCAGGGGAACACTTCGTTGATGTCTGGTAGGCAGGCATTAATTAGGTCGTTGAAGGTTTTCATTGTACGCAAGGGGTGATATCGATGTTTATATTGTGTTTGTGTTGTATTTATATTGCGAATAATATTCGGGTTCACTGCTTAGTGTGAGTTTCGATTGATGTTGTTTTTACCCATGCCTTGTTCCACGGCGATAACGGCGGCTTCCACGCGTGATCGGACATTTAGTTTGCGCAAAATGGCTTTAACATGGAGTTTTACCGTACCGTCGGAAATTCCCAGGTCGCGGGCGATGGCCTTGTTGCTCTGACCTTCGGCCAGGTGTTGAATAATTTCCGTTTCGCGTGGTGTTAAGGTTGATAGGGGCGTTGGTGGCGGTGGTGATTTTGGTTTTTCTTGCAGGGCGCGGGCTAATGTACCGGCAAGCTGGGGGGCAACAACCGTTTCTCCGCTGACAATTTTCCGCAGTGCGGCAACGAGTTCTTCAGGGTCCATGTCTTTTAATAAATACCCCTGGGCACCGCTTCTTAAAGATTCCACAAGGTCATTTTCGTCGGTGCTGGTGGTTAACATGGTAATGGGGACGGTGACCCCCCGTTCGCGGAGTTGCCGCAATACCATCAGGCCATCCATATCCGGCATACGCATGTCCAGTAAGATAACTTCGGGCTGTTGCTCACTGGCGAGTTGTAATCCTTCCTGTCCGGTGCTTGCTGCGGCAATGACGTTGATGTCACTGCGCTCTAACAGGCCTTTTAGCCCCAGACGAAAAAGAGTGTGGTCATCGATTAAAAGTACATTCATTGTCTATATCTACTGTGTTATTAAGTGCTATTAAGTAAAGTATTATTAAGTATTATTCTGTGTGCTGCACTGCACGTTGGGCGGCCAGCCCCAGTGGGGTGTTGCCGCCGTCTGCAGGGGGCTTGTTGTTTTCAATGCAGAAATCCAGTTCAATCCGGGTTCCCTCGCCCGGTTCGGATTCTATGTTCAATATACCATTAATTCGTCGGGTGCGTTCTTTCATTATGCTTAATCCTACGTGTTCCCCTGGTTGGCTGTCGATCGTTTCGTTGCTGATGCCAACACCGTCATCCTCCACCAGTACATGATAATAACCATTATTGTTTTTTCGGATTAATACCCTCACATGTTGCGCATTGCTGTGTTTTCGGGCGTTAGTGAGTGATTCCTGGATAATATGCAATACCTGCACTTCTTGTATGGGCGGTAAATTCAGGTCCTGGCATTGATTTTGAAAAAATACATTAATGCCTGTTTCGTTTTCAAAACGCTGAATGAGAGCTTCCGTTGCTGGTATCAGGCCGCGAGCGTCCATGTGTACCCTAAAGTGCGCCAGAAGTTCTCTTAACTCATTGTTGGCTTCATCCAGACCACTCTTCAGTTGTGCGGCTTCGTGCTGGGCGACATCGGTAGCTTGGTTGGCGATGGATTTTTCCAGTAGATTAACCTGGAAACGCAGGCTTGCCAGGGTTTGTGCCAGTGAGTCGTGTAATTCATGGGCGAGCATGGTTCGTTCTTGCATGATGGTGATGCGTTTGGACTCATCGTCCAAGCGGCCTTTTTCAATGGCCAGGCTCAAATGTTGCGCTATATTGATTAATAAGTTGTAGATTTCGTTTTCGTTTTTGATATTTTTGCTCGGGAGAAACAAATGGTAAATACCCAGAGTACGATTTTGGTATTGTAACGGCAGTACTATGGTGTGTGATTCGGGGGGCAGCTGCAGTGACTGCGCTAATAAATTGCCGCAAAGCGGGCGATTTATGTCACACCGCATTACGTTTTGTTGAAAATTTTGTGCGCAGAGACAGCGCTCAATAGGAACAACGCGTTCGTGATCGTCGATGATGTCGGACAGCCCTATTGCACCAATTAAACGAAACTGGTTGTCTGTGGTTAAAACTCGTGCAGTTGCTGCTTGTGCTGATAGAATATTGCTTAAGGTATGCAGGTATCGTATGAGCAGTTCTTCGATGTCGTGGGTACTGTTGCTGTTAGCGGCAACATCATACAATATTTCTAATGTGCGGGTTTTTTGTTCCAGGCGCTCGGTTTGTTGTTTGACATTATCGTCCATTTCCCGGCTTAACGATCGCAGTGATTCGCCAAGATCATTAATGTCTTTCGCCAGCTTGGCAAATTCGCCTTGCCGCGGAACGGGTATGCGCGCGGATAAATTACCACCTTGCATTCGATGAGCCCAATTACGTAACTGGGAGAGCGGTTCAAGCAAATTATGCTTTATACGATACTGGCTAATGTAAATCATGTAAAAACCAATGGCCAGCAATAGTAGCTCAAAGGCGATAATCGGGAATGATTCTTCGGGGTATGCCGCTAACAGCACGCTGCAGCTGATTAATGCGATTAATACCGCGGCTATGCCTGTCAACGGAATTAATAAATCGCCGCCGACCAGACCGGTGCGTTTTCGTTGCCAACCTGTGCGTTGCCAACCTGAGCTGGGAGGAAATAAGCGCATAATAATATGTATTAGCAATGGCGATAATAGTTATAAAAAACAATTGCTTATATGCCTCCGTCCAGGGGCTTAAGCTCGCATGGTATTAATTTTAACAGATTTGGATGGATAGTAGGGTTAATAGTATGGCTATTTAGGGTTGTTTTTGGTGGCAGGCGCATAAATGCCGGGGCGAAACACGTTGTTGCCGGACCGGGTAAATTCTGAGGTGAATGGGTTGATGGTGTTTTCCAATTCTTCGCACCATGAGGGATGGCTGTAGTTGATATCATTGAAGAACCACAACCCGCGTTCGGATTGTACCGCTGCCGTCAGCATCTGAATTTGTTCTCCCGCATCGCGCCCGACAATGCAGCCGCCCAGTAGTTGCCCGGTTTCTTCATCGTGAGTTATTTCTGTATAACCTTCGGTTTCGTGTTGGGTGAGCGCCTTTACCGAGGCGCTGAAGTTGGATCGAGCCACTTCAGGCTCAAAGCCGGCGGCGTCTGCCTGGTCTTCACTAAGCCCAACACTGGCGATTTGCAGGGAAGAATAGATGACGGTGGGTACTTTATGATAGTTGGACGTTAGTTGGTTTCCCTGGCAGGCATTGGTCGCTGCGATTTTTGCATCGTGTAACGCGGCGTTTGCGGTTGATGGGCCTTGCTGTTTGACATCGCCAATGGCATAGATGTGGGGTTCAGCTGTTTCCAGGTATTGGTTGGTAATGATAAAGCCATCGTCGTCAATGGCAATGTTGGTGTTAGACAGGTTTAGCTCCGTCGTATTTGGTGCCCGGCCAATGGCAACAATGACGTTGTCGTAATTTTCTTGCAAGCCATCGGTAAACGTAATGGTGGCATTGCTGGGGGAGACGGTACTCGATGCAACTGATACATTGGTTCTGAATTTAATCCCCTGTTGTTTAAATTTTCGCTGCAATAATCCACGTGCGCGATCGGGTACTTTTGCGGTATTTAATAACTGTTTCGATTGTTCAACAATGGTGACTTTGCTGCCGAATTGATGCATGACATAACCCAGCTCTACCCCGATAGCGCCGCCCCCGACAAAGAGGACGGAGCGGGGAATCGTTTTCAGGTGATACATAAAGTCTTCGGAGTTTAAAATAATTGCGCCGTCGGTTTGGCATTTTTCATGGGTGATCGGGTGTGACCCCGTAGCGATGACGATGTGTTTTGCGGTTATGGTGTTCGCTTTTGTTGTGTGCGACGTTGCCTGAGGTGTTGCTTGGGATGATGCCTGGTCGTAACGTAGGTGTATTTGGTGGGCATCGATAAACGACGCGCTGGCCTGGTAATAGTGTACGCCGAGGCGTTTTAACCACACCGGGAAATTGTTGCGAATATTGCTAATAACCTTGTCTTTGTGTTTTACGGCGGAATCAAAGTCGGCCTTTAGGTCACCATAAATACCTTTGCCTTGTAACAATTGTATGTCTTCCAGTAATTCGGCAACATGTATGAGAGATTTTGTGGGCACGCAGCCCTGGTTTAAGCAGTTCCCGCCGGGTAGGTTTTTTTCAATTAGCGCCACTTTTGCACCCATAAAGGCTGCGGTGACGGCAGCTTTGTAGCCGCCGGGGCCACTACCGATAATAATGATGTCATAATCCACGGTGCTTATGTCCGGCGTGGCTACTGTTCTTTGGGCGGTTTGTACTTGGGGTCATTGGGATTCTGGAAGATAAAGTTAAAGTTACCTGGCTCCAGCTCGACGTAATCCACCGACGCACCATTAATTAGATCGGCACTGCTGGGGGCAATGACGATATCCACGCCCTCGGAACTGACACGTATGTCGCCTTCCTGGGGATCATCGAAACCCATGCCGTAATCGATGGATTCATCAGGGCTTACTTTTGCCGCGATGCGTAAACACATGTTTTCACTGTCGGATTGTTTGGCGGAATTGTTTATTTGTTTTGCCGCCTCTGGGGTCAAGGTGATCATGATAGTTTGCCTTGTTTGTGGTTAAGTTTCATAGTTAAGTGTAATGGTTACGTTCTAGGGCGTATGTTCATGGCTTATGTTCATGGTTTATGTTCATGGTTAAGTGCCATGGTGCTATTCGTAGAGATATAGTGCCATGATGGGCGATGGCTAATAGTTTATACCTGCTACGCGGCGTTGTTTATTGAGTTTACAATTTAAGACAAAACTTACAAAACGTTGAACCCAATGGTTATGGTTAACATCCCTTAAGTGTGCATAACCGCCAAGCAGGTTTTTATAGATGATGCCATCTTGCGCAATCCCGTTTTGCGTACTTTTAATGCCGGTTCCGCGCAATACGTTATAGGCGAAATCCAAACCGGTACCCAGGTTTTCGAGGCTGGAGTAGTGAAATTCATGGGCGGCAAATTCAGAGGCTGATGTTGCCTGATTCTTTTTCCAAGGGTGGTTGTCGGTTTCCTGTAAACGCACGTAACCCCGGCCTACGGGTTTTTTATGTAACACCGTGTCCGCTGGTATTGCTCCTACCATCTGGCATGTTGTGCCTTTCCACTGAATGCTGCGGGTAAGGTACATGAGTCCACCGCACTCGGCATACGCGGGTAAGCCCGCTTCAATAGCGGTGGCAATGGCTTGGCGCAGTGAATGGTTTTTTTCCAGTGCCTGCATTTGTGTTTCTGGAAAGCCACCACCGATAAACAGGCCGTCTACCTCGGGTAATTGAGTATCGCTTAAGGTATCAAAATACACTAGCTCTGCGCCAGCTTGTTGAAACGCCTCAATATCGCCTGGATAATAAAAACCAAAGGCTGCGTCTTGCGCGATGCCGATGCGGCACAGCTTGTTTGCAGCATTAGTGATGGTATTAGTTACAGTATTAGTTATGGAATTAACGGCGGTATTCGTTGCTGCATTTACCGAGGAGTTTACCACCGCGTAGCGCTGCGGGGTGCTTTGTTGCTCACTATGGTTATTTGGCTTGGATGATAGAGGCGCTGTCGGGTTTTGTTGGTTTGCGCTTGGCTGAGCGGCGATTTTTGTCACCTTGTCCATGTCGACTTGTTGTTTGATGTTTTGCCCGACAATGGCAATACGGTGTTGCACTTCGTTGGCTTCATTGCTGGGTATCAGGCCAAGGTGTCGCTCCAGTATTTCAAGCTCAACATTATGGTGTACAGCACCAATAACGGGAACGTCGGTGTAATGGTCAATAACGCTGCGTAATTTTGATTCATGGCGACTGCCGCCTAATTGATTGAGGATGACACCGGCAATATTAATCGTTGGCGCGAAGGCCTGGTAACCTAAAATCAGTGGTGCAATCCCTCGAGTCATACCTCGGGCATCAATGACTAGAATAACAGGGGACTGAAGTAAGCTGGCGAGGGCCGCATTGCTGTTGCTGCCATGTAAATCAAGGCCATCATACAGTCCTTTGTTACCTTCGATAATGCTGATGTCAGCGCCCCGGCGATAGCGGCAGAAGGTATCATAAATTTCCTCGCGCTCCATGGTGTTGAAGTCGAGATTGTGGCAGGCGCGACCGGTGGCCTTGGCTAGCCACATGGGGTCGATGTAGTCAGGGCCTTTTTTAAACGGTTGCACGTCGAACCCGGATGTTTTTAAGGCGGCGCAAAGACCAATGCTAATGGTGGTTTTGCCCGACGACTTATGGGCTGCTGATATGAGAAGGTGAGACATAATACCTGACACTCGAAGTTAAAAGCTGTAGAGGGCAGCGAGGGGGATCATGATGTAACGTCTCGATGCCTTCGTGAAATTCGTTAAGCTTGACCTGTGTTTTTTTCCCCCTGGTGAAGTGATAACCGGTTGTTGATTAGGCGGCAACGCCGTATTTATCTTTGCGACGTGCATTCCACATGTCGGTGGCCAGTGTTTCCGCCGCGTTAATGCTGTTTGCTTTATCCATCAGTTTTAATGCGATGGCTAAGGTGCCTATAATGGCAGCGTTAGCATATTCGTCTTCGATTTCGCCTCGCCATAATTGGCTGAGGCGATCGGTATTCATTTCAGAATCTTTGACATGGCGTAACTTGAACATGGCTGGCCAGGTTTCATCTGACATAACGCCGTTGTGTACGCTTTGTACTAGGCAATCCAGGTCAGGGTTGCGCTCGATCTCCCCGCCATCACCTTTTACAACGGCCATGTGCGGTTGCTCCAGGCGCAGTGCCGCTTGCTGATGGGTCGGTTGGTAGCCTGGGTGAAAAATCCCCTGAATTAAATAGGGTGCCCGAAACGGGTTAATCATACGAGCGATGGTATGAACGGGAGAGCGCAGGCCTAATAATGGTCGCAGCTCAATAATATGGTGTAGTTTCGGGCATAAGTGTTCGATATCAAGATAGGCAAAATTGCTGGTCGTTAGGTGTTGGCAGGCCTCGTCAATAGTACTGCAAGGGGAGAGCCCCAGTTTACTTAATACATCTTTAGTGTATATGCGTCCGTTGGTATGACCACTGGCACCGTGCATAAATACGCGGATGCCGTTTTCCACCAAGGTGAGTGCCGATAGTATAAACCAGGGGAGTTGTCGCCGCTTGCCCGCATAAGACGACCAATCCAATTGTACGGTGGGTGCAGAATCGGGAATGGTAATGTGAGTATTAACGGCGTTTACAAAACCGGTTAATTCCTCGGCGTTTTCTTCTTTTACTCGCATCAACATTAAGAACGCACCGAGTTGTTCCGGGCTAACTTCATTGCTTAAAATCATGCGCATGGATTCGTAGGCTTCTTGTTCGCTTAATGCCCGGGAGCCTTTGCGTCCTTTGCCTAGAATACGAACATATTGTGCAAAAGGGTGTTCTTCATAAAACATAGTTTGATTTTACCTTTGGCCTTATTTTATTTTGCAGTGCTTTTCGCTTCGTTTCCCTATGTTACCCTATCAGGGTGGTTTATAGGTGATTAAGTTGGACTGTTTTTTGGATAATCCGGTGTTGGTAAGACACAGGATAAACCATTATTTATTTGACGGTATCTCCAACCACGGGTTCTTCCCCATCCGTATGATGGGTGTGGTGCGGGTTCACCAGTGCATTTTCCAGGCTGAGCGGTAAAAAGCGTAATATTTTTATGCCGACCAATACGATGGCAAAGGCGAAGGCTGTTCCACCAAGGCCCAGAGCTATTTCGTAGATGCTGGGTGAATAGGCGGCGATTACGCCATCATAAAAGCTGCTGCTAACCTCGTATTCGGGGAAAAGTGCTACTGGGAAAGCCTGACCGCCGATAATGATAATGTACATTTGTGATAAGCCACCGATAACAATCATGATGGAGGCGGCTGACAACCAGGCACGGGATTGTTTAAAGCTATCCAAAAAACATATCGCCAGGGGTAAAATACTGCCAATTAATATAAATCCTAACCAAAATAGGCCGGTATAGATATTATCGCCGTCTAGGAAAAAGTGTTCGACCCCGTGGTTTTCGGTGGCATATAAGTTGGTGATATGATAAATGCTGACGAAGAGCAGCACTGAGGCAACGAAGATGCCTTGTAGTTTTCTTAAGCGCTCGACTACCGAGCTGCCCAGTTCTCGTTGGGTGCCGCGATAGGTGCTAATCAGTACCAAATTAAAAATGGCTAGGCCAAAGGAAAAGGACATGATGATGAACATGGGTGCCATAATGGCGGCGTCGTAGGCTTGTCTTGCCACCAGAAAACCGAAAATGGAGCCCGTGCCAGTAGTCAGTATTAAGCGCCAGACGAAGGCGACCAAGCCGACGGGGCGGGTGAAGCGATTGAAGCGTTGCTCTAGTAGCATCCATAGATACACCACGACAATGGCGATAAAACCGGTATAGAGAAATATATTCCAGGCAAAAATGGATTTAAAATTGTAATAGGTCATTGCGACGATAAGCCGGTCGGGGCGACCAAGGTCGAGCAGTAGTATGCAGAGTCCGCCGATTAATAAGGCGATGGCCAATAACCCGGAAAGTGGTGCCAACGGTTTGTATAATTTTTTATTAAACACCGATGAAATGGAAGCGACGTTCAAGGCACCAGAGGCGGCTACGATGAGGAAGACGGCAAATATATGTGGTATACCCCACACTATTTGGTTTGTCATGCCGGTGACATGATGGCCTTCATGCTCCATGTATAACGCGGCCCCAAGTCCCGCTGCGATTAACAGGCCGAGGAGCCCGAGAAGAAGGTAATATCCGGGGCTGGTTCCGGGTATTTCACGATAGGTTATTTTGTTTTTCATGGTGCGTTAATTGCCGTGAGTTTTATCGTTATGTTGTGATGATGGCATTTTTTAACCGTGTGTTTACGATTGATATTGTGGCTTGCACTCATTGCTATAAAGCCATTGCCAATACGCATTGCTAATACCATCAATCCACGTTAGACGAAACATCAGTTAACTGAAACGTAAGTTAATGGAAGTGTAAGTTAACAAAGGTTAAATACCCTGATAGCGTACGCCAGGGTTCAACCTAAAGTCAGCACGCACCTGGGTGCTGGATTCACTGGCCACCCGCTTGGCAATGTCGCTCTTTGGGTCGTTTAAGTCGCCAAACAAAATTGCGGCACCACCTTCTGTTTTAGCACAGGCTTCTGCGCAGGCCGGGATGTCACCGCGATCCACACGATGTACACATAGCGTACAACTTTCTACGGTGCCTTTACCCCTGGGAACGTCTGGAACTTGGTCCGTTAATGTTTCATGGATAAAAGAACGGGCCTTGTAAGGGCAGGCCATCATGCAGTAGCGACAACCGATACAGGTATGTTTGTCTACCAGGACAATGCCATCTGCGCGTTTGAACGAGGCACCGGTGGGGCAGACATCAACACAGGGCGGGTGCTCGCAGTGTTGGCACATCATGGGCAGTGAGAGTGAGTGCTGCGTTTGTTTATTCCGTAATGTAACTTTACGTATCCATTGAGCGTCGGTTTCCGGTCGGCCAGTTCCTGTTAAACCGTTTTCGTCGTTACAGGCGGTAACGCAGTCATTACAGCCGGAGCCACATTTGTTGGTGTCAATTAGAAAGCCCCAGCGTACGTTACTGGTAACGGCTTCCTCGGCGGGCTTGGCATTGGCGATACTGTTTAATATCACACCGGGCGCTAATGTTACGCTCGCCGCAATTGCTGCGCCTTTGCTTAAAAAGCGTCGGCGGTAGTCATCGATTTTGTTGTTTGATTCGCTCATAGCGTTCAATCCGGCGTGTAGGGGGTTAATGAAGGGCGCGCAGAGCCACTGGAAGCACGGGGTTTGGATGCGTGGCATTCAAAGCAATCAATTTTTACCGATGCATAAGTATGACATTGCTGACAAAAATGCTTGGGGTCGCTACTACTAACAGGTTTGCCGTCATCTCCATCAATGGCATGACAGGCGATACATTCTTTCAGACTGTGTTTTTTGGTCCGGATTCCACGGTGCATGGTTTCATCGCGTTGGTGCAACAATAATTCCATGTGATTTTTTCTCATAAACTCGGTATCTTCAACACAGCGTTCGCCTTTACCTTTGAGGGGTTTCAGTACGGGGGCGGCGGCATGTGCCGGGATGATCATCAGGGTGCTTATTATGAGGCTCATCGGTAACAGCAGGGCTGAGCGTTGAGAGAAACCGCAATGCTCAACCATGCGCAAAACCGGTTGTGATACTCGCTGTAACAGCAATCGTATTGGCAGCAGCAATCGTTGTGAATAGCGTACATCAATTTTTTCAGGTTCAGGTATCACGTACAGTTTACCTCTTTCCTTACATTTTATAACTGGCTATTGGTCGTTAGCGGGCCGATATGTTTGTAAAACGTATGCTATCAATATTTAATATTAAGTAACATCAATATCAAATAAAAATTATAAAAGGCCTGCATCGATCAAAGGCGATGTGATCCTCGCCTTTGATCGTGAGTTCGGGCCCTGGCTATTACTGCTGACCAAAGTACTTACCAAGTACTACTCACCAAGCCCCATTTTTATATAACCGGTGGGACATACGTCAGCGCAGATATGACATCCGATGCATCGGTCATAATCGGTGTCAACATAACGCCCCATGGTTTGTTTGTCTTTTTTAACGCGGAACACGGCATCTTGTGGGCAGTAAATAACGCAGTTGTCACACTCAAAGCACATACCACAACTCATGCAGCGCTCGGCTTCCTTTACCGTTTCTTCTTCGGTTAAACCGCTGACACGTTCTTCAAAATGGCCTAATACTTCTTCCGCCGATGGCACTGATTCTTTACGTTTATAACGTGACACATGTTCGAAATGTCCGAGAAACAGTTCATCAGCAGGAATAATGAGTTGTTTTGAACGGTCTTCATAATTATGTATTGCATAATTATCATCACTGGTGCCGCGAAGACCACGGTCGATGGGGCGCGTTTTGTCATCGCCTGACGCGTCAAAGTGTTCAGGCTCTAGCCCTGTCTCGCGTAGTTTGTTCAATAAATTGAAATGGTGTACATCGACTTTAGGCCGTTTTGACATTTCTTCATGTTTAAAATAATGATTGATGGTATCGGCAGCTACGGATGCCTGACCGATGACGGTTGTTAATAGATGGGGTCTGATAATATCACCAGCGGCGAAAAATCCGGGTTTGTTGGGTATTTGATAATGTTTGTCTGCATCAATCAAACCCTTGTCATTACTAAAGGTTTCCATGCCGGTAAAATCACCGGACTGACCAATGGCAGAAACAATTAAATCCGCTTCAATGTCATACTCTGTGCCTTCGATTATTTCTGGGTTACCGTTTTCGTAGCTGAGTTTTGCAACCCGCAGCGCTGTGGCCCGGCCGTTTTCGTTCAGAATTACTTCGATTGGGGTTAATGAGCCTTGAATCGTTACCCCTTCCCGGGTGGCGTCTTCAATTTCGTGTTGAGCGGCATTCATGCTTTCAACGGGTTGACGTGAAATGAGCATCACATCAGCGCCTTCTTTGTTGGCAATATCGACCACGTCGTGTGCAGTGTGACCCAAAATTATATTTTCAGGACGATCTTTTTCCGGGATATTGGATATGTGGCCTAAACGGCGGGCCACTGATACCACGTCGATGGACGTATCACCACCACCGATAACCAGCACTTTACCACTTACCGCTTGCAAACGACCCTGGTTAAAGGCGCTAAGGAAGGCGACGCCGGAGATACAGTTGGGGGCATCGGCACCGGGGACGGGCAGACCACGGCCGGTTTGCGCACCAATGGCAAACAGAACCGCATCATGTTTTTGTGCTAACTCGTCCATGCTGATATCAGTACCCACGCGGGTCTTGGTTCTGACTTCAACGCCCATATCAGTAATACGGCCGATTTCACCTCCTAACACATTACGTGGTGTACGGTAGCCGGGAATGCCGTACATCATCATGCCGCCGAGTTCTTCATGGTCATCATATACCGTGCAGGCATGACCCATGCGGCGTAGCTGATATGCCGCCGCCAGACCACAGGGGCCGCCGCCGATAATACCAACACTTTTGCCGGATTCTGGACCAGATTGAAATTGATAACCCTCTTGTAATGCATTGTCGCCAATAAATTGTTCTACTGCATTAATCCCCACCCGGTCTTCGACTTGGTTGCGATTACAGCCATCCTCGCATGGAGCAGGGCAAACCCGCCCCATAATAGCGGGGAAGGGGTTGGCGTCAGTTGAACGGCGAAACGCATATTCTTTCCAATTCATATCACCGGTTGGTTTTTCGATGCCGCGAACAATATCCAACCAGCCACGGATGTCTTCGCCTGATGGACAACTGCCCTGGCAGGGGGGCGTCTGATGGACGTAGGTAGGACATTTATGGCTTCGGTCGCCGTCAAAGATCTGTTCTTTCCAGGGGGGAGGCGCGTGATCATCATCCTTATATTTGCGGAACGTATGTTCTTTCTTTGGGTCGACCTTATCTGCTGGCGTTGCCATACTTTAATCTCCTATTGCTTCGCGACAATTCTATCAGTATTCAAAACAGAAAAATTTTTGCACGTTGTGCCAAAAGGGGAGATAAATACCCTCATTAGCTTCCTACGTATTCATTATGTCTACTATCAATGCTCTACAGCTTGGTTTCTATACTCTATAAGTAATGCATTTAATGCATTATCTCTTAATGGGTAGAATCCAGTTGAATCGCATCACCTACGATTTGGTGCAGGCTCGTTATCATATCCATCTGAAATTTGTAATAAGGTAGTACTTTTGCAAACTGGGTTTTACAAATAGCGCAAATAGCAACGAGGGTGTCCACATCATGCTCCTGGACCACCTGTGACAGTGCTTCCATGCGAGGGAGCGCGCCTTTGACGCGTAACTCCATTAAATCGTCGGTTAGCAGGCCACCGCCTCCGCCGCAGCAAAAGGTGTTTTCGTGAATGGTTTCCGGCGACATATCATAAAAATGATTGGCACACGCTTTGAGTATTTCGCGCGGTATCAGGAATTGCCCGCCAGGCATATTGCCCATGCGGGATGCGCGTGCCACATTACAGGAATCATGAAAGGTAATGCGGCGATGGTCGTTGGCTTCTTTGTTGAGGCGCAATGCGCCGCGTTGGATAAGGTCATAGGTTACTTCACAAATGTGCTGCGGTGCCGGGTATTTGGGGTCCAGAAAATCAAACGGTCCGATGAGCGTATTCCAAAAACTATAAGCAACACGCCACGCATGGCCGCATTCACCGACAACGATACGCTTAACGCCCAAATCGAGGGCCGCCTCACGGATACGCATGGCAACTTTTTTAAGGTTGTCTTTGCTGCCGATAAACATGGAAAAGTTGGCTGCTTCAGAGGCGTAAGAACTAAGTGTCCAACTAATGCCAGCCTGATGGAATACTTTGGCGTAGCCAATAAGACCGTCAATATGGGGTTCGGCAAAAAAATCGGCGGATGGCGTAATTAACAGGACTTCTGCGTTTTTCACGTCAACGGGTACTTTTACGTCAACCCCGGTATCGTCCTTTATATCTTCTTCAAGTCCTTCCAGGGTATTGACCAGTGCGGGTTCGGGGAGTCCGAGGTTGTTACCTACGACATGGACTTTGCCCAGAATTTCATTACTGTATTTTTGTCCGACACCAATGGCATCCAAAACTTCGCGACCGGCCATTGAAATTTCTGCGGTGTCTATGCCATAGGGGCAAAATACCGAGCAGCGCCGACACTGCGAACATTGATGAAAATAACTATACCATTGGTCCCGTACTTCTTCATCAAAATCGACAGCACCTACCAGTTTAGGGAAGTGTTTGCCGGCAAAGGTGTAGTGACGCCGATAGACTTTTCGCAATAAATCTTGCCTAGCGACAGGCATATTGTTGGGGTCTTGTGTGCCGAGATAATAATGGCATTTATCCGTACAGGCACCGCACTTTACACAGGTATCCAAGAACACTTGCAGTGCCCGGGAGCCGCTAACGAGTTCCCCCAGCTTTTTCACGGCAACTTCCTGCCAGTTTTCCACCAATTCACCCGGGAAGCCAACGCTTTCCTGGTGCGCCGGTTTTGCTACATAGGGTTTGCTATGCGCCATGGCGTTTTCCACGATGATCGGGATCGTGGGATATTCACGGAAGGGTGGTGCTTGAATATCAGCAGCCATGTAGTAATCCTCCCGGGGTGAGTTTTGTCCCAAGTTTTGTGTCAATAGGTTGTTTTATTATCATGGCTTTGCGCTCCATCCGGCGACATGGCGTTGCTCTCGTACATTATCCACCTGGTTGCGCGTGGGGCTGAAAAAGACGCCGGGCGCATGCAGTAGCTTGCTAATAGGAAATATAATTAGCAATACAATCACTAGTGCGAGGTGGATTAGTAACGCTGGTGTGTCAGGCAGTATTTGTAGGTCAAAATACATGAGCCCTAGAACAAATGATTTCAGGGCAACCACGTCAGTATGGGTGATAAACGTCATTACCAGCCCCGAGGCACCGATAGCAATTAATAGCATTAGCATTAAATGATCCGACGGGCTTGAGATATACCGTATTCGATCAACCAGAAAACGCCTCGCCCATAACCCCAGTAGTCCAGCAACCATTGCGAATCCGGCATATTTTCCAAATGGCTGTAACCAGTTGACCCAAAACCAGACCGGTTCGGTAAAATAACGTAAATGGCGTAGCAGAACTAAAAGTAATCCGAAGTGAAATAACCAGCCAAAGATCCATATCCATTTGTTAGCTTTGAATAAGCTCTGGAACACAGTCACTTCTTTGAAAAGGCGCCATACTACTCCTGCTTTGGTTGTGGGGGCCGGAGTGGTGGGGATTTTTAACGGTTGCGGAGTTTTTGAATAAATGACAATTTTACGCACAACGCCAATACTAAATAGTGCCACTGCCACGTAGAACAATATTGCAAAGATTACTGTAAGAATCATAAGCATGCCTTGAGGCTGACTAAAACCCCTTCGTGTTACCTGCAGCTCACCTGCTGCTTGTTGCCAGTTCGGCTGTAAGTCCGTTGTTTTACGGCTGTTCTTTTATGGCACAACCGGGATTTAGTTATCATCTAAATTGTCGCACCAATAGCGGGTTAGCTAGTTATGGTTGCGATGCTAGCGATATATGTCCTGTTTGCTTGCGCCTAAAGAGGTTTAAGTCAGCTTGTTATACAAAGGCTGCACCGCATGTTGGTGCGGTGCAGCGTGTTAATAATGCACTACTTTATTGCAGCTACCGTAGTAGCTCTGGCCTCATCGCCCTGGCTGCGGTAGCTTGTCTGTATTGCTATACACTGGTGTTGCAACGTTACATTACGTATTTTTTGGTTTTCGATGCGCGGTTAATACCGCAGTCAACTGAAAACCGGGTGTTGGTAACGTTAACCTGGTGTTACACGCAACCGGTCGGTTTAGGTAAGCCGGCAATTTTGCAGGCTTGTTTCGCCGGACCATACGGGAACAGCTCATATAGGTATTTGCTGTTGCCTTTGTCTTTGCCTAGTTTCTTACCGATGGCTTTGGTTAATACGCGCACTGCCGGGGCAATTTGGTACTCTTCGTAATATTCTCTTAGGAAACCAACGACTTCCCAGTGATTATCACTCATGTCGAGCCCTTCGGCCACGGCAATTGCTTTGGCCACATCTTCATCCCAGTCGTCACGATTGGCGAGATAGCCTTCTTCATCAGTTTCAACATTTTTTCCACCAACATCTAAAGCCATATCTATTTCTCCTGTTCTTTTGTGTAGCGCTTTGGTAAAACACTGTTATTAAAAATATATTATTAAAAAATTGTTATTTCAACGCTGTTGTTTAAAATAACATTGTTGCAAGTTATTGCTAAAAGCCTCCACTAGAAACGATTGCTGTAAAAACGATTATTATAAATAACGATTGTTATAACGTTATCGCTAGCGGGTAGGCGATTTCGGTACATTAAAGCCAGGCCTGGGTTGCGCTATGCTGTTCAACCAGGTCTACAAAATCACCATATCCTACAATATTAATGCCATTGATGAGTTTGTCTTCACTAATGCCGCGGGCTTTGAGGTCGGGGCCTAACACATAAAATGAAATATCGTTGATTACTTTCGTTATCAGGTCAGATTTATCGGTGTCTTTCATCGCACCGTAAATGCCATCTTCGATAAGTAGCACGCTGCTACCTTTGCTTGCTAAGCGTATACATGCATCCAATGAGTTGCGATCGAATGGCGATTTATTTACTGTATGTAACAATGGCATGCCGAATTTCCTCGATTAACTGTCTTTCTTTCATTTGTGCTGCTGTTCGCCTCATCGACTAAAAAAATAACTAAGCTAGTGTTAGTCGGGTTAGAAGCTGAGAACCACGTCTTGTTTTTCCAAAATCTGAGCTAACTCTGTTGCGCTAACGATGTGTATTGAGTCTTTTTCCGCCCAGTCATCATCTTCGTCTTCGTAGGTGAGTGGTAGTAAGTCGTCCTGGCTTAGTCCACGCGCTTGTAATGACTCTTTTTCGACATAGATTTTGTTGACGTCATAATCTCCTAATGCCTTATAGGTGGGGGAGAAGTTTTTAACGCCCAAGGTTTCAGTGTTTTGCCCCTTGGCGAGTTGGAATACGCCATCGTCTATAAAAGCGAGGCTTACGTCCTGGTCAAATGCCGCACCGATTAGCACAACTTCCAGCGATTCAAGCGCGTAAATTGTGCCGTAGGGTGCTTTGCGGTTGATGTACATCAGTTTTTTTACTGTCCCGCCTTGATCATCACTCATGGTATTACCTTTGTCTGTTTAGTCGTTGCAAAACCCGGTGTTTAGTCACCGAAAACCACCAGTCTATCGGATTGGATGCTGGCTTCAATTAATTGTCCCAGCCCTGAGATGCGAAAGCCTGGTGCGAGATTGTCTGCATCTTTACCATTTCGTTTTGACTCTTCAGCGTCACAAATACCCCTGCGTTGTGCTGCCGCCACACAGATGACTAGGTCAACATTGTGTGCCTTGGCAAGCTCACTCCAGCGGCTGACAATGTTGCGGTCATCCTGCGGAGGGGTGGTTAGTCGTGTACCGTTGTTCACGCCATCATGATAAAAGAACACACGGGTTATTTCATGACCCTTGTCAATAACGGCTTGGGCAAAGTGATACGCTGTATCGGCTGCCTGGTGTGTATAAGGGCCTTCATTGACTAAAATACCGAATTTCATGAAATTCCCCTTTAGAAGCGGATATGGGTCGATGCGTTAAGCGTGTTACGCGCACCGGTCCAGTTATCAATATGAAATTTGGTGAACGGTAGCTCCGTTAATTCGAAAAACCGTGGCCAGCCTATGCGATCGATCCAGTCACCAACACGTTCCCAGTCCTGTGCGTCATTTTTGTAGATGCGTAGAATGTTTTTAACAATGTCAGCTGCTTCTGTCCAACGTGGTGGGTTGTTGGGGATGCCAGCGGCGACTAATTTGTGAAACATGGGTTTGCTACGGGCATTGGAGTGTTTGCCACCTACCCAGATAGCCAGTTTGGAGTGTTCCGGGTCATTAATTTGCATGGGGGGGCAGGGCGGGAAGCAGGCACCGCAACAAATACATTTTTTCTCATCCACTTCAAGGCTGGGTTTACCGTTGACTATTGCCGGACGAATTGCTGCAACAGGGCAGCGGGCAACCACTGATGGCCGCTCGCACACATTGGCGACTAAATCATGGTTGATTTTGGGTGGTTTGGTGTGTTGTACATTAATGGCGATATCGCCTTGTCCGCCGCAATTAATTTGGCAGCATGAGGTTGTGATATGAACACGGTTAGGCATTTGCTCATTGGTAAATTCATCATGGAGCTCATCCATTAAGGATTTTACGACCCCTGAGGCGTCTGTACCAGGAATATCACAGTGCAACCAGCCCTGGGTATGAGATATCATAGTGACTGAGTTACCGGTACCACCTACGGGATATCCTGCATCAGTAAACGCCTCGATGAGCGGTGCTACTTTGGCTTCGTCAGTAACGGTGATTTCCAGGTTGCTACGGATGGTAAAGCGGACATATCCATCGGCATATTTGTCGATAATGTCGCATATCAGGTTAAGTTCGTAAGGCCCTAATTGTCGCTGAGTCCCTACGCGTACTGTCCATACTTCGTCGCCACTCTTTGATACATGATGTAGCACGCCAGGACGAGGGCGATCATGATATTTCCAGTTACCGTAATTCTTAATGTATGCAGGGTGCATGTATTGAAAACCATCCGGGCAACCACTTTCGGTAGGAAATCTTGGTTTTTCCGCTGCCTGTCCACTCATGATAAAACCTCCAAATACCTTAATATTTTGTTTCGTTGGAATACTGATAGATGCGCTTGAACCCGGTGCTGTGTTGGCCATAATGTTGGCCATGGTGTTGATACCGGGCGCACTCCAATGTGTTGTTCATTGCGTAAATTAACCATTATTTAAAGTAACCATTATTTAAAGTAACTATTGTCTACGCTAACCATTGCCTACGTTAACTGGCCGCTTTACGTTGTTTCCACTTTTCGGCTTCCTGATCCCAAGTATCCATACGGACATAATTACTGACACGAGGTGCATTGATCATATTGGGGTCCACCTCAATTCCAATGCCTTCCAGAAAATTTACCAGACCGATACGATCGATGGTTTCACCCACGCGCTCATGTTCGAGGGCATTTTCCGCCCAAAAGTCGATGGTTTCTTCAGCGATTTCCTGTAGCCGTTCGTAATCTTCGTCGGTGTCCAGCTTCATAAATGGTACGATCACAGTCCCCATAGTATCGCCAATTTTTAGGGTACGTTTACCACCAATAAGCAGGGTAATACCTTTGTCATCACCGGGAGACAAGGCTTTTGTCATTACATTTAGGCAATGCATGCATCGCACACAGTTGCGGTTGTCAACTTCGAGGGTATCGTCGTCGTTTAAGGACAGTGCTTTGGTGGGACATTTGTTGATAACGCTGTCAACGATGTATTTACGGCCTTTGCCGGCAACATACTTTTTAACCTCGGCCTGATCCACCTTCATGTCATCGCGCCAGGTGCCAATCACGGAAAAGTCAGAACGTTGAATTGAGTTCATGCAGTCGTTGGGACAACCGGATACTTTGAATTTGAATTTGTAGGGCAGGGCGGGACGATGCATATCATCGATAAAATTATTGACCAGCAGGCGATGAATTTTTTGTTCATTTGCGCAGGACTGTTCGCATCGGGCGGCACCAACACAAGACATGGCTGTGCGTACACAAGGGCCTGCACCGCCTAAATCCCAGCCATACTCGTTGATTTCATCGAAAAAATGCTGGGTATTCTCTGTGGTGGTACCGATAAACATGATATTTCCGGTTTGACCATGAAAAGCGATTAAGCCAGAGCCGTATTTGTTCCAGGAATTGGACAATTGACGCAGCATATCTGTTGTGTAGTGATTTCCGGCGGGTGGTTGTACACGTAGGGTATGAAATTCTTTGGATTCGGGAAACATTTTCGCTACTTCTGAAAAGCGGGGGATGATACCACCACCGTAACCGAAGACACTCACGGTGCCACCTTTCCAGTAACCCAGGCGCGTTTTATAAGAATGTTCCAGTTGGCCTAATAAATCCACCATCATATTGCTGTTGTTAGCCAGCCGTTTCAAGCCGGTGACAAAGCTAGGCCAGGGGCCGCTTTCTAGTTGGTCCAACATTGGGGTATCGTGAAACGGTTTGCTGGAGGTCTTTTCGGTGGGAAGATAACTGCTATGCTTCTCAGGATTCTTCGGTGTTTGCTCGGCCATTACCCATTTCTCCTCGTTTGAATTCAATTCTATACGGCTAAACCGGTTTTTGAACAACAACGCCTGTGTTGTGTATTCAAAATTTGCTGTGGGCGAGAGTCTTCATTTTCAGCCCCCCCGGCAGCAGTGTAGTTTGTCCATGTCTGTGCTGTGTGTCGCCTGTTTTTTGCTACTAGCTTGTCACTAAGTATAAAGAAGGATTCTATGTAACACAGAGAGTTGTGCAAAGTTACCATAAGGGTTAGAAGCGCAAAAAGTATTCTATCCCTTAAGTGATAGATGCTGCTATCTATGTGCCTATGTACACGTATCATTTTAGGTATTGTATGCCCTAATCGTAGGTCGTATTGTTTCACTATTATAGATTAAAGTTATAGATTACCGTTGTAGATATACCTTGTAGGCCAAAGTTGATAGATAATTATATTCTCGACAATTCACTAACAACTCAGCTGGAATAACAAATTTTAGTAAAATTACGCTTATTCATACTTTTCACTTAAACTGGTACCACTACCGGGTTAAGAATTAATAACGTTAAATGCATGATGTAATCTTATAATATTTGCTAATAATCTTATTTAATTTGAATCGATATTAATTAATCTATGTCAACGTAACTGACTTAGGCGCTGCTTACACTATAGCATTGCGGTGTAAGAGGGTATCTCATGAGGGCATGAGTGATGCAAAATGCATCCTTCTATTGGCAATGAATATATTGCTGGAGTATATTAAAAAGAATTAATATAGTAAACTGTTTATATTGTTAACGGCGAATTGAGTGATTTCTTTAATAAGGCCAGAATGAAGTCAGCAGTACGCTAATATTTCGATGCAATTACCGAGCTTAAGAGAGCACTAATTTGGTCACTGTCAATGTAAAATCCACCAAGTGGCAAGGAACGGCAACCAGTCAGGGGGGCCAGCAATATACCTCGCCGTTTGAATTGGCGAACGATTATGCCTATCGACAGTGGCGCGAACAAAAACTTGCCGCTTATCCTCGCCATATTAATGAACTCATCGTGAATGTAAATGATATCAACCGCCTCACATCGGAGGAACACACGGCGTTGCAGTGTCTATGCCGTAAGACCAATATGGCGATTTATAAAAGCCGCGAGGCGTTAGCCTCCAAGGATGCCTTGCAGGATGTCTGTGGTGCTTTTGGTTTAAACCGGTTGGATAAAAATTTATACGCTGATGATGACGGCATTTCCGCCTTACAAGTTTCAGCGGTCAAGCGCAAATACGACTACATACCTTATAGTAACAATGCGATTAGATGGCACACTGATGGGTACTACAATACGCTGGATAATCAAATCCAGGCAATGGTGTTGCATTGTGTGTCACCGGCATTGGAGGGGGGAGAAAATGCCTTGTTGGACCATGAAATGGTTTATTTGTTGATGCGTGATGCTAGCCCTGATTATATTGCCGCTTTGATGCAACCTGATGTAATGACAATTCCTGCTAACATTGAAAATGGGGTTGAGATTAGAGCCTTGCAAACCGGGCCGGTGTTCTCCATTAACACCATGTCGGGTGATCTACAGATGCGTTACACCGCCCGCACCAAATCCATACATTGGAAGCAAGACGATACAGTGCAACGAGCGGTAAGTTATTTAGGTGAACTGCTAAACTCGGATTTACCGGCAGTTTTCAGATACCGGTTAGGTCGAAATGAAGGTATTTTGTCGAATAACGTGTTACACAGCCGTACAAAATTTAAGGATGGGGCGTTTGGTGCTGACCAGCGATTGATTTACCGGGCGCGTTATTATGATCGTATGTACGGCACCGGGATGCTTGAACGCTAGTTATTAGTTTTAGTTATGAATTTTAGTTATGAATTCTAATTTTAGGTTATGGCTTTTAAATATTATTTTGATACATGGCGTTCATGCGCAGTACTAAAATACAGTAACGTCATGGAAATAGTAGTGACGGGGCCAATACTTACGGAAATAATACTCACGGGAACAATGCTCACGGGAATAATACAATGCTTTACTTAAGCGAGTTAATGATCCAGAACACGCAGTTAGAGTCTTTTGAGGATCTGTTAATGGTTATCAAGAAAAATGCGGTTAATGCTATTCATTTAAAAATAGATATTAAGCCCAATTATTCGGATACCCCCGCAGATTGGGAAGATAAAATTGAAGGGGCTTTTTCCGGAACTTATTCGGTTTTAGGGCCAAAAATCTATAAAACAGAAGACGATTTTTAAATCATTCTGGTAATGTGATACGTTATTAAATTATGACTTATTAAGTCACAGCTTATTAAGCCATAGCTAATTAAACCATAGCTAATTAAACCATAGCTAATTAAACCATAGCTAGCGAAACGGTATACGGTACCATACTATGCTGGCACATTATTTTTTAGCAAACTCGCTTACTTAAATGAACAATTGATTAGTACACGGACATATAGAAAGTGCCATGAAATATATCAAAGACGACCAGAGTATTATGAATGCCGACAGCGCCGATGACGCAGAAGTGTCGTTGGAGAAAATTAAACAGCAGTTGGCGTTGGCGCAGCAGGAACTGGCCAATCTACCGATCGATGTCGCACCGGAAATTCGCGCGGAACTGCAAACTAAAATTGGCGGAACATTGGTTGACCTAAACCGTGGTGAGGAAGCCTTTGAGGAGGCACGCCAGGCCTTTGATGGGTTTCGTGATCAGCAAGCCTGGGAGGGCGTGGTGAAGGCCAGTAATGTTATGTTTATGGCCGATCAGTCACAGTCGTTAGCCGCATTGGGGCAGGGGGTGTGGTTAAGTGTGACGTTCCCCATTGATCCCGAATTAACGGTGTTAATGCTAAATCATATCGTGGATGAAACACCAGATGACTCAGATGGCGCGGCGGTGGCGGCGGTGGCGGCAAAATACATCGTGGATAGCAGGACTGAAGGCAAACAACACGAAGATCTGGCGTTTTATGTGAACAATTTGATTGCTGCCGTGGCGCGTCGGCACAGTGACGTGGAAAATCAACAGCAGTTTGATTATTGGTTTGAAAAGTTGCAGTTAAATGATCCGGCGCAGTTTCTCCCCCGGTTACGTAATGTGATTGATGTGTTGGTTCAGGAAGACTGGTGGGTAGACCGAGAGGCAATTTGGGCTTCATTACCCGCTTCATGACTAGAGTCAGGGGCATCATCAGGTAGCGAGTTTGAATTGTAAGGCTTAATCAGAAACCAAGCGACGTTTGTTTATCAGGGTACCGCCTATGTATTGGGAAGAAAAGGAAAATGCTGCATCATTGAAGGTTGTGCCAGACAGCGTTGTTGACTTGGTTTTTAGTATTCGTTGTCGGGCATTACCGGTTGATCATGCGTATGCGTTGTCTCAGGCAATCCAATCAGAGTTGCCCTGGCTTGCAGATGAACCCCAGGCTGCCATACAGGCTATACATGTGGCAGAGTCGGGGAATGGTTGGTTTCGGCCTGATGGCCCGCAACAATTGTTATACCCCTCTCGGCGAACCAAGCTTACCTTACGGGTACCAATGCATCGAGTGGATGATGCGTCGCATTTGGCTGGGAAAACGTTGCAAGTGGATGGTAACCCGCTTACGGTTACGCAATTTTCGCAACGCTCATTTAGAGCAATTGCCACGTTATTTTCCCGTTACATTATTCTGGATGAGGGGCTAAGCGAAGCGCAGTTTCTAGAGGCTGCGCTAAATGAATTTAAAGCCATGAACGTCCACCCTCGAAAAATGTTATGTGGTAAGGTTTCTGTTATCCTTACACCAGAAGGCCCCCTAAGGCCACGTAGCCTCATGCTCGCGGACCTTAAGTTTGAAGAATCCATCGTGTTGCAACATCAGGGCTTGGGTGCTCATCGCATGATGGGGTGCGGAATATTTTTACCTCATAAGGATATCAATGAAATTGGGGAGACGATGGGGTGATATGTAATATAACGCCGCGTGAAGTGTAAGCTATTTAATCTTTGACAAAAAACAACTAATGCACAATTAAGGAGGGTATGATGACAATTGAAGTAAATGGTGAAGCGGTAGAAACAGATGCTAACGGATACCTGACTGCTATCGAGGACTGGAATGAAGCAGTAGCTGCTGTTATAGCCGCTGACGAGGGTGTTGAGTTAACCCACGAACATTGGGCGTTGGTTAATTACCTGCGGGATGAGTTTATAAATAATGGCGGAAATCAGCCTAATAATCGCGCTATAGTAAAAGCCATGTCAGCCGCATTACCTGATGCGAAGGTTGACAGTAAATTTTTATATACTTTGTTTCCCGGAAATCCTTCGAAACAAGCAGGGCGCATCGGTGGTCTTCCTGAAAGCCGTCGTAAAGGCGGGTATTAAAGTTAAGTTAAGGTGTTTTGTTGTCATGCACACCAGGGCAAAAAGCACCCGAACGGTTATTTTAACCTTCGGGTGTTTTTTGCAACCACGTTACTATCCTCATTCTCTCCACTGACATTTCTAAAATAGCGTTACCCGGCCTTTATGTTGAGGTTTCCTCAACGATTCAATGTTCCCCAGGTCTAGGGCTGCATCATTAATTCTCCCCTATGCACCTGTCCTTTAGGACACTTCCTGATGTTTAACAACATTAAAAAATAAGAGTTTATTGCTGTTTTCGGTATTGGTTAACACTTTGCACCTAAAGGAATGTGTATGTATAGCCGTAAAAACTAATGACATTTAGCAATACTGACGGTGCCCGTTCTGAGGTTGGCAACCGCGGCAGTCATCCGAATAAATACGCATTATAGGTAAATTGTTGCGACCTTGATTAATTGGCTTCTGGCATCACCGTTGCACATCATTTCCAGGAATCAAACGTTGGCAAAAATAGACGGTAATTTGGCGATATCAATGGTTGGGTTGGATGAGTTAGACCAGAGAGTGTTGCGTGTTGCCGTTGGGTTGCTGTCAGATGATGGTGTGAATTACCAGTTGTTAGCCAAAAATAATGCGGCCAGCCAACTCGTTGTAATTGACGTTGATACGGAGAAAGGGAAAAAGCATTTGTTTCAGGAGAACGAAAATCAGCTTACGCTTTTGCTGGGTTCAAGCACGTGTTTAGCAAAAAATCATGTAGCTATGGCAAAACCCATTCGCGTTTCGTCACTAAAGGAGTTGCTCGAGAAAGTTCATCAGCGTTTACGATCGACACCAGCGCCCCCTATTGTCGTGCCAAGAGAAGAAGAGCAAGTCGTTCCATTGCCGGTGATGGAGGATACTTTATTTGAGGTGTTGTACCGGGCTAAACAGCAAAAGCAAATAGTAAAACTGAATTGTGATCGTGACGCTGAAATTTTTATTAACGGGGTCAACGGCACGGTTGCAGCTAATGAAAAAAGTCATCGTGCGTTAGATAAGCTATTGAAGTTGACATCATGCACCCTTGTTGTGTCTGACCTCAGTGCCACTGAGTTTGAGAGCGTTATTGATCATTGTGTTGTGTCAGCGCTAGATGCATGTTTGTGGAAAGCGGGTGTGAGTTGTCCCAAGGGTATAATTTTATCTGGGCATAGTATGGATGCCGCGGTTAAGTTAAAGGCCTGGCCTGGTTTTACCCGTCATGACTTTAAACCGGAATATTTTAAAATTGCTGCAATATTGGCGCGGCACGCGATTTCGTTAAACAGGTTGGTTGAGGCATTGAAGGTGCCGAAAGTGGAGATTATAAATTTTTATAATGCCGCTTATGCAGTGGGGCTGATTGATGTTGTTGGTGAGGCAAAAAATGCACCATTATCCACTGCCGCAAGCGAGGCTAAGCCGGTATCCAAACCATCAGCAGTATCATCGTCTATTTTCGGTAAGCTGGCCAGAAGGCTAGGGTTTAATGTTTAGTATTGGCTCATTGGTATGAACGGATTGTTGAACAAAATTATATTTACCGGCCCCATGGGCGCTGGAAAAACCACGGCTATTGCATCCATTAGCGACGAGCCGCCGGTTTGTACTGACGTAAATTGCTCCGGGAAGGAGGCGAGCCTGAAGCAGACCACGACGGTTGCTATGGATTACAGTTATATCCAGTTGGAAGATGGTAAGCGTGTCCATCTGTATGGTACGCCCGGTCAGGAGCGTTTTAACTTTATGTGGAATATTCTTACCCAGGGCGGCATCGGTTTGGTGCTACTCATCAATAACGATCATGATGAACCCGTTCAGCAAATGGATCGTTATTTAGACCATTTTCGCGATTTTATCAATGAAACGGGCGTCGTGATTGGGATCACCCGAATGGGAATTGCAGATCAGGCTAGTCTTGAAGAATATCAAACCCGCTTGCTGCAGCGAGGTCAAATTTATCCGGTTTTCGAGGTGGATGGTCGTTGTGAACCAGATGTAAAGGTGTTGGTTTATGCATTGCTGGCGGTACTAGATGCGCATTCGGGGGCATTATGAGAGCAGTATCGGAAATTATTAACGAGGTCAGCGACAAAAGTTCGTTGCAGACAGATGGTGTTTCAAAAGTTGTTCGGGCTGGATTGCTGAAAATATTGGGTGATTTGATGGAGTCCTGTGATGGTGTGGTTGGCCTGATCGTTAGCGGGGCTGATGGTATGGCCTGGGCAGCCAAATTAAATGCGGGGCTTGACCAGCATCGGTTTTCGGCTATGAGCAGTGCGTTGTTGGCACTTAGCGATAATCTAATTACGGAAACCAATAATGGGAAAACAAAAAATGTATTGATCGAAAGCGAAGGCGGTAATGCCTTTGTGATGCATGCGGGCACTAATTTGTTATTAACCGTGTTCACCGATGCATCTACAAATTTAGGGTTGTCGTTGGCGCATGCAAACAAAGCGACGGAGGCGATTGTTGCGCTGAATATTACCGATCCCGCTTAGCGGTAGTTGTAACGTTCAACACTTCAGGAAGTGAGCGTTAACGTGTCGATTCGATATTATAATATCGAATCATAATTTTTTTACATTACTAATGGTATTACTATTTACAGTAACCGATAAAAGGTAGGAGAAAACAGCATGGCAAGCATTAATGATGTATGCAGAGGTGTAGTGGATAATGTCGATGACGCAATCGGTACCGCGGTGGTGGATTTAAATACCGGGTTGTTGCTTGGGGTTTATCACAATGTGCCCTATTTTACCACCAGTTACCTTGATGCGGTAGCCGCTGCTGCTGTCGATATGTTTAGAGGTAAGGGTATTTCTGGCGTGGAAAAACGTTTGTCACATACTCGGGGTGAGGAGGTTGTTAATTCCATTCAGGAAGTTCAAATGACTACGCCTAAGACCTTTCATTTTATGTCAATAATACCCGGTAAGCCTAATGCGTTGGCAATATTGATTACCGGAAAAAAAGCGAACCTGGGTATGGGATGGTCAGGACTGCGCGGAGCCTTACCGGATCTTGCCTCTATGTGTCCCTAAATCAATGCTCGGCCCTCAATTGGGCCTGAGTTGTAATTATTGTGCTGGCACCCCTGGACTGGCTGAGGTAAGGGGCATGATAGCGATATTAGTGTCGTAATAACGGTGTTGTGAATTGGGTGCAGTAATAACATTTATGCGAACTGGTGTCTTTATTGTCCATTTTGAAGGCGCTCGATGAGTGCGCCTGGGAAATGATGTTTTTTCATGTCGTTTATTGTTGTATCGATGTCGTAGCTGAGTTTATGATACTCAAGCTCACGTGTTTCCAAATTAATAATTGCAAATTCGACGCCGGGTTTTCCACTGCGGGGTTGTCCTATTGAGCCGGGACAGATGAGTGCGCCGAGCGTTTCTCGAAGTGATTGGCGCGGTGTTTCGCTGGTGCTGTCTTGATGTTTTTCCCGGTAGTATACTTTTTGGATATGAGTGTGTCCATGAAAGCAAAGTGGTATATTCCTGCTGGTAAGATTGTCCAGATTCTCTGTTTGGGTCATTGGATAGACATAAGCATTAAAAAATGTTTTATCGACGGGAGAACCATGGACCGCGAGCCAATCTTCGGTTTTTATAAATGGTGGAAGCCCGCTTAACCAGCATCGAGCGCTATCATCAATTTGATCAATAGTCCAATCGATCGCCCATCCGGCCAGGGAAGTTATACCATTACCGGCATGTCCTCGTACAACGGCGTGATCATGGTTGCCGCGAATAACGGTGAGTCGGCTGTCACTCTCCAATAGTTTGACACACTGTGTTGGATGGGGACCATACCCAACTATGTCGCCCAATACCAGTCCGGAGTTAACATTGTTTTTTTCCAGGTAGGCCAAGGCAGTCTCCAGGGCGGGTGCGTTGCTATGGATGTCCGCCATTAGTGCGACTATTTTTGCTGTAGGCTTGGGGTGATAATTGAATTTTCGGTGCTTATAAAGGGATGATATCAATGATTGTCGTAATGGTTCATTTTGTTCAGGTAAGTAAACGCTGCGAATGTCTTCGGCGATAACCGTAAGCCAATGCTCATCGCTAAAGTAGTGCAGAACCGTGTCTCTGATGATGGATCCCAACTCTAGTATGTTCTGGTTGCCAGTGTTGGTTTCACTGCGCAGGAGTTGGGCAACAAAATCAGTTAATGCTATAAAGCCATTGCAGGGATAAATGTCATCGTCTAGATAATATATTGTGCCGTCGTGGCTGAGGCCAAAGTTGGATAGGCTAAGATCCAGTGATTTGTCATGTTGGGCGGCAGTTGACAAATATAGCAGTATAATGTCGGCCAAATAATTGATGTTTTGTTTGTCGCAAAGTGAAATACTGATTTTATCGAGAGCCTGTAGCGTCGGGGTGATGTTACCAATAATCACGGGTTGCTCAGACATCGCTCTTTGGTCGGTTTTTGTGTTGTCATTATTATTGTCATAATTGTTGTCATAATAAATGAACCACGATTTATCGGGATGATGAACGGCGAGTTTTTTTTCTTGTGCGATAGCCTGAATAATAAATCGTTTCGCCTGAGTTATTGGTAATTGGTATTCGGTGCGGAGTTTGATGATATTGTGTTGTGTATTAATGAGTTTGGTTGTTGGGCGACCAGTGTATGTTTCCCCATGCCCTGCGGTAACCTGTTCTAACGCGAGCCCAGCTAGAACGGTGTCTTCCCGGTAAGGCTGATGATTCGGTAGGTTAATGAACATGATATTAAACATACTGGTTAATCCACTCGAGTATTGTCTGTGCGAAGGTGGGCGGGTTTTGATTTTTCAGCTTTAAACCGAAACTGTACATACTTTTGATTTTCATAAATACACGTGTAGGGTATCACGTCGTAGGTGATTCCGTGGACAGTCACTTGAATAGGATGCTCATGCTCTATTACCGCTTTTGGAGTTAATAACGAGGCGGGTTTCTTTTGCTTATTGTCACGTTGAAAATAGAGCCCGCCAGCATTAGAAAGTAGGCGTCCTTCATTGTCAAGCAGGGAACAGGTTACCGTGGCCGCGTGGTCGTTGATAACTTGCAGCTCTAAGGTGGGCGTGGCTGTGCGGTTATTAGTGATTGATACGATACTGGCAATGATGATGTCTGCGTTGGAGTGGTTTTGTTGTGAAGGAAGCAGGCCGACAATTTCTCCTGTGGATGGAGATAGGCTTGGTTCGGGGAACTCGCCTTGAACGATGATTTTGTTGTTGTGTTTACTGACGAACCGCCAGTTATAGTAAACGGTATCTGCGCTTATGTGTGGGGTATGGCTGTTATGTTGCTCAGGGTGTTTTTCGGGGTTATTGATTTTGTTTGTGATTGTGTTATGACTGATATCCTGAATCAAGGTTGTTTCGTCCAGCCAGTACCGTATATTGTTGACACCCACGATAAGTGTCACCAGTGTATTGACAGGTAAATCTATGTCGGCCAGTGCCCAGGTGTTTTTTACCGACGACAAATATTGGGTTAGTAGATACGATTCATGCTCCTCGAAATAGTCCATTGCCGAGGTGGCGTGTGCTGATAACCATGATTCTATATCGGACAATGTGGGGGATATATCGAATGTGCGCGAGGTATCAGTGGGTATTGCCGCGTTGGCGTGGTTGGCCAGCTGTGGCGCAGTATCGTCCATGAGGTCAACGCTATATTGATAGTGTTTTTTTTGTGTGTTGTAGCCGTTGTTTATCGTGCTGTGTGAGGTGAATGCTTCCAGTGCATTATGTAGTTCATAAAGTTGGGTGGATTTAATCGTCGCGGGGTCAGCGGCAACTAATAACATGAATTGTTTGAATAGGACGTCAATTGTGACGGTGACGGCGTGGCCAGTGACGCCTTTCACCGCGAGTGTTAATGCGTTATCCTGTTCTGCAAATAAGTACAGCTGGTTTAATTCAAGATAAGCCAGCGGGGGTGTCGCATGACGTGAACGAAACGCATAGATTAGGGCATGTATAATAAGTTCCATGGCTCGGTAGACAGCCAATAATACTTTGCTGTCTTGTGATGGACGCAGTTGATTTTGGTGGCTGTGAAGCACGACGGTTTTATAACCGTTGGAGAGGCCAAGGTATAGCCACATGATGTCTTCGGCTAATGATTTTCGTTGTATATCTGGTATTGGTAATTGGCGTAGCCGTAATTCATCGTAGGAATATAAAATAAGATCCAGTGTTTCTTTGTAAAGCTCGAGTAGTTTAATTCTTTTAGTTGCTTCTATTTGTGTTTCGTTGAACCTTTCGATCGCTTCACGCAATTGATTTACCGTTTCCAGTACATTATTGGTGGGTAAATTGCTTAACCATTGTTTTAGCGCCTTGGTGTCCATCGCCACTGATGGATTGTTGTAACTGTGCTGCGCTGGTGTTGTGAGGAATAAAATATTCATGGTTACCGTGAATGGCACTAACTTGCTATTGATCGACTCTCAATAATGAGTGTGAATGGGGTGAACCGTTGATTTGCCGGGTAGTTATTCACTTACTGGCAACATCGTGATTTGCCGCATACTTGATAGTAATCCGAATGGCGACATCGGGTTAATGCGCTACGGTGAGGATATAATGCGTTCAACTCATTATGTTAGATCGGCCGGTTACGGATGAGCTTGAGCGTAATCCGACTTTTGCAATCAGGGTGGTAACCCCCGCTCTTCACGGTTTAATGGCGATTTTCCTTTATGTTGACCCGGTTGGTTTTTGAGTGCTTTGATTTCGAGTACTTTGGTATTGATAAAAGAGTGGTGTTGATTAAAAAGGGGTATTGATAAGCGTTAGTGTTTATAAGGGGCGTTGATGCCGTTGTAGCCGTCGGAGCGCTATCAGGAATGGCGCGGGTGATGTGAGTAGTCTTAGAGATTACGCTGGAAAGCAACAGCTAATATAGGTTGTATCGATAGTTTTTTTATAATGGGTTGGGCGAATATTGATCTATATTTTTGTGCCAGTAAGGCATCGTGTGTTCCTGGTGTTGTACGGCTACTATTATTGTTTGAATGCTATTAAAACAAGGATTTGTCACTTATTTATCCTCATTTTCTGATATTGTTAGTTGCAAAGCACAGCCTGTTATACGCCATTAGTAGTGAAAAATAATGTATGTATATACATTATTTTTGTACGGCAACGTGAAAGAAATTAAAGTATTTTGTTGGGTTGCCGAACTATAATGGTTACGTGCAGCAATCGGTTAAGTGATATGCCGGACGTGTTTGAGGTTTAGGTCTCAATAACACGGTCTATTAATTCCATAGTATTGATGCCCATGGTTGTGTAGAAATGTCGTGAAATCGTCGACGGTTACTTGTCATTATTATTGGTACAGACGTTACGTTTTCATGCCCACGGCCCTCATCGCTCTCAGATTGCAGATAGCGTCGAGCTGCATCCGGGGGGGGATGTAGTAGGGGAGGCTGTTGTTAAAAATCATCAAATTTGATGACATACTATTTATTGGTTTAATCCTTTCTTCCTTTCTTCCTTTATTTAGGTATTTCTGCTGATCTGAGCTTGTAGCTCCTTTTATTTTTTTATAGTTTATGGGGTGTTGTGCACCGGGGGTGTTTTAATGCCGGGAACCGCGGGAGCAAATTACACCAGTGCTTAAGCAGTGCTAGCGGGGTGTACTGTTTCGTCGGTGCTGATACAATAGTGTTGTTAATGTAAAGCCAGCGGTATGCCTCCAGTATTGATTCCTTGATTCAGCATGAATGTCGCGCACGAGGGGTAATCGAAATGGCAACTTTATTACGGGATATGTCGCATGAAATATTTCACGTTGATTATACACATGAATATTTAACAGGACCTGACGGATCAATTACGTAGCTTGGCACAGGCGCCGGGTTTTACCTTTAACCATGTGGAAGAACACGGAGTGCAGGTTGAAAATTCCCTATTCCTTTCAGCGCGGGGCAAGGCTGTGGGTTATACACCTCGGGTGAAAGTGGATATTTTGTTGGAAGACAGTGATGTAGGGTTAGTGCTTGACGCCCTGCGAAAGGAAACTAATGGTATGGATGGGGAGGTTCTTTATTGGGTGGACGCTGTGGAAGAAAAAGCATAAGCATAAGCGTTGCAGGGAATAACGAGGTGCTCTTATCTGCTCAGTCTGAAGGATTGGTGTCTCCTTCGTGGCAGGACTCTATTTGCGATTATTGTTCTGGCGAGAGGCGATATAGAGTATAAACTTTACCTTGAGCAAGGGGCGACATTGGGATATTCGTGGAAAATCGATGGTACGGGACTATTTTTCGATTTCCATGGAGAGCCCGCAGGGGATGCAACCGGTTATTTTAAGAGTTTTGGCAAAAATACCGATAATCAAGCGAGTGGGTTGTTGACCACCTCATCTGAGGGTACTCATGGCTGGTATTGGAAAAACAATACCCGGTGCCCTGTTGCCATGACACTCAGGGCGAAAGGCGATTATCAACGCCGTGATGTAACGCTAGAGACGAACGAAATTGTTGTACACGAGCAAACTGTACCAGGCCAAACAAGCCACCTGAGCACGCACGATATTATTGACTGAATATTAGTTAAATTAAACAAAGGAGCTTTTCGTATGATGTTGAACATGACACAGCTTAGAACATGGGTGTTTGGATTTGCCCTTGGCTTATTCTCAATAAGCGCTATGGCGGGGGCCAGCCATGATCATGGTCATGACGATGATCATGACCATGGGCCGGTGGATCAGTCAACCGCTGAAAAAAATGCAGTGAAAATCATTGGTTCACTTGTGCAAAGAAAGAAACTGGAGGAAAGCTGGAATGCTGTTACCGCTGGGTCGGTTGAGAAAAAAGTCTTTAACGGGAAATCTGAATGGGTTGTTGTTTTTGTTAATAAAAAAGTCGGCAATGCGGATAAACAAAAACTGTATGTGTTTTTGACTATGGGTGGAGACTATATTGCCGCAAATTACACGGGAAAATAATCGTTTTTGATCGAGTATCTGGGAATGTTGTGCCGTAGCTGGCGGGCAGGGAAGTCCATAATTAATTTAGATTTAACGGTGTCGACGTTTGGGTTTTCCAGTGTCTTTTATGATGTAAGACATCAAGTTGCTCCGTGAAGCAACTTAAACGTCGCTCCACATACGTACTAAATTAACATAACTATGGTCGACTTGTTGTGTGGCAGGTGAATCGGGGCTGTTTTTCATTAATGTATTGCGTGCCAGGCTTAGCTCATACAGCAATTCCCGCTTGCCAGGGTCGCGAACCAGGCTTTGGATCCAGCATACCGTAATCAGGCGTTCGCCGTGGCTCACTTCGTTGACTCGGTGGATACTGGAGGCGGGGTAGATTACTACGTCCCCGGCTGCCAGCTTTACCCGGTTTTCGCCGAAGCTTGTGTTAATTATTAGTTCGCCGCCCTCATAGGTTTCTGGTGGATTTAAGAAAATGGTTACCGCCACGTCAGCACGAAAACGACCACCAGCTCCTCCCATGATAGGGTCGTCGATATGGTCTCCATAACGCATTGTCGTGGTGTAGCGCGCAAAGACTGGCTGGGAAACTTGGTGGGGCAATGCCGCGTCCCTGAAGGTTTGGTTGGCTGCGAGCGTTGTCATAACGAGTTGATCGAGATAATCAGTTTGTTGTGCATTGGCTTGCATTTCTTCATTGTGCTTTACCGCTTGGGCTGCTTGACCTGCTGAACGCCGACCATCGGCAAAGGAACTACTGGCAAGCATACTGGTAATGTTGTTGAGCTTGTCTTGATCAAATACGGCTGGGATTTGTAATAACATGGCTATTGGCCTTTGACGATAACATTTGAGATAGAGGTCAGGGACGCCTCGCACTAAATGTGTGCTAAGCAGTGCGTTTAACCGGTAGTAAAGCGGGCCACTCAGGCAAACACGACCCATGTAGTGGCAATATATTTAATGCCACTTTCCAGTGTGATGCCCCTATGTTCATGGGTCCAAAATGGTGGGAATAATAGCATTTTACCTTCTTCTGGGGGGATTTTTACTCCCTGGTAAGAGAATTCAGTTTCGCCACCGGGGCCGGGTACGTCGTTTAAGTACCAGATGATTACCAATTGCCGTTGGCTAAAAGTGTGGCTGCCGCCATCAATATGCCAATGATAATGTTGCCCGGGCTCAGTACGTTGAATGTTGTATCCCTCATCTTTAAATGGGCCGCCAAAATAAGGGAAATGTTCGCGAAATGTGCGTATGGCCAATGCGGCGGAATGGAAAAATATTTGATCAACATCCTGCCAGTTTTCTTTGCCGCTTACTACCAGGTCGGTCGATTGTTTTATGGATGTTTCTTCAACAGCGGCTTGCCCTACGCGCCCGGGGTATTGCTGCGTTGGGCTTGCTTCGAAGCGTTCAATTATATTTTTGCAAATATCGTGGGTCAGCGCATTTTTAATCTCGAAAATGAAGCTCATCGGTTTTACTTCATGCACAACATAAGGTGCTACTTGGGTGTTCATTATTGTAGTCATAGATTTTTGTAATAATACGTTAGTGATGGACGGAATGTTGAAAAATACGACAATCGATTTATTGCTTGTTAATTTAACATAAATTGAACGGATCGTTGTTGATTTTGCTGTTTCAGACACCGTGAGGTGGTCTAATGTAAGCTATTGATGTTTATTCTAATTATCCGCTGTGATGTAATTAAAAAGCTTTATGGGTGGATCTATGTTCCAGCGTTGCAATACGTTGCTGATGATGTAGTATAAGCATAATCTAATTTTCTGTTATAATATAATGTTAAGTGTTGGCAGATGGCTATTGGTAGATGACTACGTTTATATCAATAACTTTATGACCATAAATAATGCTTATCATTTCTGATAATCGATGGGAGTTTATAGACAATGAATAGTGAGTACTACGAATCCATTGACAAAATGGAAAAAGCCAATGTTTCCCGCGAATACATGGTAGGTTGGGCTAGCGGCTATTTGCATAATCCCAAAAGAGAAGAACAACGCCTGAACGATGCCTACGATGCTGGTTATAATGACGGCGAAGAACGAAATAGCAATAATTTTAACGAGTGGGTAAGTAAATAAATCCTCACGGTTTGCTGCAACAATTAGTCGATCATAAATGGGGGGGGGCTGCATTTGTTAGCCGCTGACAGAGAGTGATCCTTGTTGCAGTGATGAGGCGTTGAATGGACGATTCTTGCTTTATTCACTTTAGAATAGCTTGTGTATATGATGACGTATAGCAGTGTAAGGCCAGCTCAAGTCTGAGCTTGAAAAATGATCGTAGCCGATTACGCGGTTGTCAGTATGCGTTTGATAGCGAGTTTAGTATTGTCCATTGGTGTTCGTTTTTGGTCTAAATCTAAAAGCAGGGAGCGCTTAGGCGCTCCCTTTGCTTTTTAGGATTGACTATGTTCCTCTGCCTGTTTGTACCAGCGTTTGGCTTCAATTTCATTTTTTTCAACCCCCTGACCATTTTCATAGAGCATCCCGAGTGTCATTTGCGACCCGATCAGACCTTGTTCGGCAGCTTTGGTAAACCATGCCACTGCCTGCGTCTCATTTTTTTCTAGACCTTCGCCATATAAGTACATAATGCCCAGGCCGTGTTGTGCGTAAGCATGACCCTGATCGGCAGCGGCGCGCATATATTTTTCCGCATATTCATCATTCCTTACCCGTCCCAATCCATTTTGGTACATCATACCCATACGATACTGCGCTTCGGCGTTTCCCTGATCGGCGATCGGTGACAATAATCGCATGGCGCTGGTGAAATCTTTGGATTCAAATGCGTTAATGCCGCTGCTCAACTCAAATTCAATATCATTCATTGTGTTGCTCCAAAACAATGTTAATAGGTGGTTAGTTTGTGTTTTTAGGGGGCGTGTTACGTTCGCCCATGCGATAGTAGTTTGTCTATATTTTCAGTTGCCACATCTGACGATTGCTGGAGCGTTCTGCTAATGGTTTTTGCGATACTTAGCCATTTTGATTGGCCGTCCTTGTAAAGTCGTTGTAGCCCGCTTATCTGTGCTGTGTCGACCCAATTGTTATAGGCTGCAACCGCTTCAGGAAAAATTTCCTTACGCATATCTGTCAAATTGGCGAAATAAAAATGTAACGCCGCGTAGTTTTCTGTTTCGATTAAGCTTGGTAAGGTTGTCAAACAGTCTGCCAGGTGGTCTTTGACTGCGCGTAGCTTAAATTCAAGTGCAGATCGTGGTATCTCGCTGACTAGCTGTTGCCACTGAGCGCCCAATAGTTCGGAAGCTTTGGTTTCTCCCGTTTCATGAAGAATAAGGCTCTTAATTTCGTTGTTGCACATGGCGTTGAGGATGTTCTCAAGGTCATTTCCTGGCTCGCTTCCTAATTCGATGCCTGGCGTGCTATAACAGGCCAACGCACGGCCCATGGCAGTGTTAGGGTCGCTCTTCCAGCGCCATTCTTCAATTTTTTCCCATAAGAAACGGCGTAGTGACTCCTTGCGGATAAAAATAGTGCTACCAATATTCATTGCTGGCGGTGCCACCATGTCGCGCGCGTATTCTGTGTTGGCAATATATACCGTTAAATCGCCGATTTGTAGCGTATTTTCCAGTTTTCCCAGAAAGAAATGCGGTTTACTAAAGACTCCATATCCGCCGCTGTAGACATATCCTTGCTTGTTTAACGTCTTATTAATTGTGTCTGCATCAAATGGGTCAACCTCTCTATTCGCCAATAACAAATGTTGGTAGGGGAGGTTTTCATAGGTCTCCCAGGATTGCTCCCGATGGGAGAGCCAGTTTCCCACCTCAGCTTTGGCCAGAGCCTGAGGCAAGGGGATGTTGTTTTCCCAGCGATAATATTCGCGCATTTTAAGCAAAAAATTGCACAGACTGTAGTTGCCTGCATGCAGGGCATCAGAAATATGACAGTTGGTTTGGATTGTACTGGTTAACTCGTTTATATTCGTCATAGTGAGTGTAATACATCAGGCATATATCGATGACACGAACTCTAGTTTATACTGGTTAGAATAATTCTCAATCATTCTCTATCATAAAAAAACTTATGGGTGCCTTAATGTGATAGCCTCGGGGTGAGATTAATAATTCTTGGAGTTAGCAGCAGTGGCCGTAAGATTAAAAACCAAATGGCATAAGTCAAAGCGTTCGGAACGTAATCGCCGTGGTTCCAATGCCCCAAAAAAACTGGAAGACTTATCCAGTGTTATTGGCATCAACATATGGAAGCTGGCCAAAGAAGCATTTCTGCGCATGGAGAAAGAAGGTTATCGATTTAAGGAAGATAGCCAGACTATTAATGTGGTCAGCGAGTTTGTATTTTACCAATTGCATATTACTGACCGGCTTATTTATGGCCTGGTATCAGAAGAGGAGCGCGGCAATTTTATTAACGCCACGGCCAAATACCTGGTGGAATCCATTGTGGAAAATCAAACAGAGCTTTTAGGGCCGGGTGACTATCACCATGAATTTATTTCATTAATGAATCAGCGGTTGGGAAGTTATGCCGAATGCGATTTTGAAAACGGCAACCCCAGTTACGAATTTACCCGTTATTTAGCGTTAAACATCTCCGAATTGATGAAACAGACGGACAGTAAATGGGTGGTGGAGCAGGTTATTGATATTGAAGCGCCGGATATTATTGAAAAAATAAATCGGGTGGTAAACGATGTATTAGGCTTACATCAGCGTAAAAAAATGAAAAAATAACAGTTTGATCGCATGTCATAAAAAAAGCCCCGCATGAGCGAGGCTTTTTCGTATTTCCTTAATGTTAATTCCCTAATGCCAACTATAGTGTCAGCGCTAATGTATCCAGCACCTTACACCTTACTGATATTAGTCATCATTACCACCCAGGGCGCCCAGAATATGCAGCAGGCTGAGGAATAAGTTGTAAATGCTCACATACAAGGTGACTGTTGCAAGAACATAATTGGTTTCACCTCCGTGTACGATCTGGCTGGTTTGATACAGGATCAAGCCAGACATCAGTAGGACGAACATACCGGAAACCGCTAGTGATAGCATTGGCATACCGAAAATGGCTGCACCGATACCGGCGAGGAAGGCCACCAGGATGCCGACCATCAGGAATCCACCCATAAAACTGAAGTCTTTACGGGTTGTCAGGGCATAACCGGACAAGCCTAAGAATATAGCGCCTGTGCCGCCTAAGGCTGTCATTACGATTTGGCTGCCATTTGACATGCTCAAGTATGCGTTTAGGATCGGCCCTAAGGTTAATCCCATAAAGCCTGTTAGCGCGAAAACAAATACCAGTCCCATGGCGCTGTTGGCAGTTTTATGCGTTAAAAACAGTAGAGCGAAATAACCACCTATTACCAGAAACGGGTTCATGAATGGCATATTCATGACCATCGCAACACCCGCTGTGGCGGCGCTGAAAACAAGCGTCATCGCTAATAGCGTATAGGTGTTTCGAATCATTTTGTTAGTAGCTAGAACAGCCGTTGGTGTTCTTGAAGCTACGGCATTGTTTTGCATCATTTTAGGAGAACCTCCAGTTATTTTAACAATTTAGCCTATTAGAGCTGTTTCATATTACATAAGTTCAAGCATATCTCGAAGGAAAGTCAAAGATCAAGCTGGAACTTAAGGCAAATCTTCAGTATTATTCGCGCCTTGTTAGATATATAGCGGTATGTGGCGAGAATTCAATAGAGAAATCGACTATATTGCATAAAATGCAAGCAATTTTGAATTCAAAATAGCCGTAAATACGATTTTGATTAAAATTTAAACAAAAAAAGAGTTAACGTTAAGCATTTATATAGTTAAAAATAAAAAAATAAATGTGAAGGTTTAAGGAGAGGTGGCTGAGTGGTCGAAAGCGGCGGTCTTGAAAACCGTTGAACCGAAAGGTTCCCAGGGTTCGAATCCCTGCCTCTCCGCCATTTATTGGCATTGCTCACCATCATTCGGATTATTGTTAGGACCTTCGACGTAATAACCTGCCTTGTATCGCCTGTCGCCAATTCCACTATACCGCCCGGGAACACTTGCAGGCGGCACAATATCGTCAATACGCCATTCAAACACACTGCGCGTGCCTACGCATTAGGCTTTGCCGCGCGCAATGCCTGTTCGTTGTTGATACCGTTGCTACCGCTGCTACAACCAGAGCGGTGTATCGTGGTCATGGCCCCGGGGTTAGTGGGTGCGAAGTGGGCACCCAATCGAAATATAGATAACCGTTGAGCCCAAATTCCGCAGTTGACTACGCAAAATTTATCTAGCGCCATTGAATACCATTAATTTCTACGTATTACCGCCTTCACTGTTTGCGTGAGCACGCTACGGTTTGCATAGCAGCCTTGATTGCTCGCCCTGACGAAGCAAAAAACTCGCTAAGGACTTGCGCCAGGCACGATCCTACCGATTCTATTCATGGAATCGTCGACAGACCGTCCAGTGTCGGGATTTAGGTTTAAACGATTATATGCGTCAATGTGTGGTCCGTTATATTGGCCTGTATTTACAGAAAGTATCAAGCCCACGTCGTCACTACCATAATCCTCACGTTTTAATTATTCCCCAATGACGGGCTACTGAAACCGTGCAGGGTGATTGTGTGTGGCGCTGTAAGGGGGCGAGGGGAGCACTACGGTATGTTGCTACATCGTCGTCTGCCACTTAAATATTCAGGGGTTGTCAGGTTAAGCTTTTGTGGTGACGACGTTGAGCGTATCACCTTTGTTGGGAGAATACAGTCAATGCTAAGGCGGCGTCCGTATACCGGATGTGTTTTTCAATCAGGTCAGCAATATGAGATTCAATGTCCTGAGGCACGTCATTGTTTAATGACGTAAGGGTTCGTTGTGATAAGGCGAGTGTCGGTTTGTATCGTAGCCGGCATTGGTTTTTGATGGTTGTCGTTGTGTTCGTTGTTTGAGCGCAGCCAAATAAAGAGGTTTCCAGCAGCAGTAAAAAGATAACTACGCGCGTTATTTTTTTGGTGGTGATTTTTTTATGCTGGTTTCAGTTGCCGTTTATTTCGCGGGTTAAGCTTAGGTGGTTAAGCTTTTTGTGCTACGTATTTACATAGGTATAAATTGCTTAGGAGAGATGTTGCTTGGCGGTTGGGTGAGGGCGGTTTGTGTTTTAGCTCGTTAGTTCTCTCGCTACTACTTAATTGCCTACACAGTTAGCGGCTGGTTGGCTTACGCATTGAGCTGTGTAGGTGTAAAGGGTTGTAGATTTATACCTTATTTGAGGCCAAATGTCAGATAAAAATCTACAGTTTAAAACGCATGACGCTGTCGTTGCCCCGTGAATTGTGCACTTGAATTTGAAGTTTAGATCAAGTAACGTCTCAAGTGTATTAGAATGAATTGGCGTATATAAAAATTTTATTTAAGGGCGGAGTAAATAGACATGATGAACAAGTTAGCGGATGTGTTAAGTAGAAAGCTGTTTCTACTCTTTTGTATCCTCGTGCTTGCAGGGTGTTCAAGTGATTCATCCAATAATACTAATAATGGGAACACGGAACATTCTAAAGCAGAGGCCGGCGCAATTCAGTTTTCGTCAGTAGGCAAATCCATTCAGTTGGATGCAAGTCAATCTACCGGGGCTGGTATTAGTTATCATTGGACGCTCAGGAGTGCGCCAGATAGTAGCGTGGCTCGATTATCTGATTTTGAGTCAGCAGAACCTGTTGTGTTGGTGGATAAGCCGGGCGACTATGTGGCACAACTGATTGTGATGGATAAGACTCATGTAACATCGAAAGATTTTACAGTGATTAATGTGGCCGAAACCCCAGCAGGAAATTCCGGGAGCTTAACCAATCACGACGGTTTAACACAACGTTGTCAAAGTTGTCATAATGGTACGGATGCCGTTGGTCGGTCAATTGTGCATATTGCGGCAACGGAGGAATGTGTTGTTTGTCATAGTGTCGTTGCCTGGTCGCCAGTTGCTAGTATTGATCACAACGAAATACGTGGTACTTGCAGCTATTGTCATGACGGAGTCCGAGCGACGGCCAAGCCGGCAACACATATAGCTACTACGGCTGAATGTAATCAATGTCATAACGCCGGTACTACATTTACCTTTGCCGTTTTGCGAAACTCTCCGTTAGTCGGCATTGCGAGTGATGAAGATGATGATGATAGCAGTAGTGATGATGATGACGATCGTTCAGGCGGCGGTGGTGACGATCATCCTCCCATTGGAAACTTAATGTGCGTTGATTGTCACAACAACGTTATCGAAGAGGGTAAGGATGGCGACCATATTTTAACCACCGATTTGTGTGAGACATGTCACAATACAAATGATTGGGAACCTGCGGTTACTGTTGACCATACCCAAGTGGTCGGGCAATGTAGTTCTTGTCATAACAATAATATTGCAGAAGGTAAACCTTCAGAGCATATCGTAACTACAGCGGAATGTAATGTTTGTCATATGACGACGGACTGGGAGCCTGCTACGGGGGGGGGAGGTGCTTTTGATCACAGTACGCTAAGCCCAACCACACTTTGCACAAGCTGCCATGATGGCGTTGTTGCGGCAGGTAAAACGCCGGATCATATTCAAACCACGGCCGATTGTGATGTTTGTCATACCACCAATGGTTGGACACCTGCGAATGGCGGAGTAGGACCATTTGATCATAGTGCTCTGGATCCAACGACCCTGTGTACGTCATGTCATAACGGCGCCACTGCCACGGGGCTAACGCCTAACCATATACCCACGACTGCGGAATGTGACGTGTGCCATACGACCATGGCGTGGACACCGGCTAGCGGAGGTAGTGCCGGTCCATTTGACCACAGCACGCTGGATCCGGGGGCCTTGTGTACTTCATGCCACGACGGCGCTACTGCCACTGGGCTATCGCCTAATCATATTCCCACGACAGAGGAATGCGATGTGTGTCATACAACCATGGCGTGGTCACCGGCTAATTTGGGGGTCGGACCGTTTGACCACAGTACATTGGCCCCAACAACCTTGTGTACCTCTTGTCACAATGGAGCTACGGCTAGCGGTTTGTCGCCTAATCACATCATCACCGTGGATGAGTGTGATGTGTGTCATACGACCATGGCCTGGTTACCTGCCACGATTGGTGCCGGCCCGTTTGACCACAGTACGTTAGCGCCAACGACAGTGTGTATGACGTGCCATGATGGCGCAATTGCGACGGGTAAATCATCCGGGCATATTCAAACCAGATCTGATTGTGATGTCTGTCATGTCACTAACACCTGGTTGATTTTGCTGCAATTGCCTTAAGTCAATCGTATCGACAACCAGGGCTTCGGTGCATCGGGTATCGGAGTCCTGGTTGTTTTATGGTTTAATGCCGGAAATTTCATTTATTGTGCAAAAGGTATTTTGCTTGTTTTGGCCGTTATTCGCTGAAAGTAATAAATGATTCTCACCTAATTAGCGCCGGACTTCTCTATCCTTTACCTTTATCCTCTAATAGACGCATACCGAGTAAATAGATAGCGCTCCCCAGTTAATGGGCCTTTTTGCTAGAATCGTATATACCCGTAGGGATTAAGATTTTGGTCTTAAGAGTGCGTCATATTCATTTCATGACGAGGCGAAATGACAAGTAATAGCGGGGCTATTGCGCGGTACTAATAGCCTTGGTCAACGCCGCTATGGTCAACGCCGCCATGGTTAACGCCACCATGGTTAACGCCGTCATGGGATGAAGAGGGCGTGCTATTGACACCTAAATCTTAATCGTTGCGGGTATATCTAGCCACACCGGTTTATTATAAAATGCCGGTTGTGCGGTACTGCGCGCAGTGCGCTACATTTATGGAGGGCTGACAGTCAGGCAAGTTAAGGATGATTGACAAGCAACCATTATTGTCTACCTACTTTTTTATGTATCATAATCCCTGGAGAGAGTGAAACGATGGCTCAAATTAACATTATGGCGCTGCGGCATTCGGCATTTTACAGTCCGTTGTTAACGGCAATGGCTGCGGGGTTTCTGCGTGATGAAGGGTTGGAACCGGTCTATTCGTTAGCGACACCGGAGCATGGGGTGCCGCATAGTCTTCGCTCAGGCGAATGTCATGTTGCGCAATCTGCAGTAGCAACCAGTTTTGCTGCGCTTGAGCAGGGCAATGCGGATAATCTTGTGCATTTTGCACAAATCAATGGCCGCGATGGATTTTTTATTGCTGCGCGTGAGCCGGATGATCACTTTAGTTGGGATAAATTAAAGGGACGAAAAGTGTTGGTGGATCACTTTTTTCAACCATTGGCCATGTTGAAGTATGGATTGCAAAAACAAGCTGTCAGTTTTGATATGCTTGATGTAATTGATGCCGGTGATGTTAAGGCAATGGACGAGGCCTTTCGAAAAGGAGAAGGAGATTATATTCATCAACAGGGACCGGCCCCGCAGCAATTGCAACATGATGGTATAGGGCATGTGGTGGCATCGGTTGGGAGCGCTGTCGGTCCGGTGGCGTTCAGTAGTTTATGTTGTTCGCGTGAGTGGTTGACGTCTGAAATGGCTCAGGGATTTATGCGTGCTTATCGAAAATCCCTTGACTATGTTGTTCATGCACCGGCAGCTGATGTTGCTGCGTGTTTGTATGAGGCTGGTTTTTTTCCGGCTGTTGGTCTGTCTGTATTGACTGATACTATCCAAGCATACCAGCACCTGGGGTGCTGGCAGTTGGACCCTTGTATCTCCACGTCCAGTTATAAAAGTCTGCTAGATGTGTTCATGTTCAGTCAGCATATTAGCCGCCGCCACCCTTACGATGCCGTTATTGACACATCACTTTGCCGGTCGGTTCCCTGAAGCTGAAGCGCCACAAGTAACCCCCACCCTTTATTGATAGCGAGTGTTACCTATCCACCATATTGTAAAGAACCTCAATATCTCTGAATACGCTGATTTTGTTGTGGTCATCTTTAGCGGTTAAGCGAATAACGGCCAAATTATGCACCGATGGGTTTGACGTTTCCAAGATGTTAATTTCCAGGCTGATGTTATGATTATCAAAAGTGCCAGTAGGGACTACATTAAGCCAGTCTTGATCGAGAACAGGTTCAATTGTTAGCTGGTCATAGTTGTGTGAAACAGCAACGGATTGTGATGCCAGCTCTGAATATAACACACCACTGAATGCATCTACGTCAATGTTAAACTCAACGCCGTCCGCAGCGGTATTTAGTCCAACTGCATAATAAGGTATTTCGCTAATCATTAATCGGTATTCACTGCTTTGATAACCGTAGATCTCAATGTCGTAGTGAGCATCTTGTGCCGTAAATGTAATTGCGTCTACGGCGGCACCATTCTCATCTGAGTAAACAACATACTCTCCATCGTTTGTGAGTATGCCCAGGTCGGCATCGCCTGTACGTGATGTTAGCTGAATACGGTAGTTGGCACCTGGGGTGAATTGGTGGGGAATAATTTTGTAATCATTGGTGCCAATGTATCCAGTGTCATACTGTGACGAACCATATCCCTGGCTTTCATTGCATGCTGATAATAGTAGTAATGCTGGCGCTAAACTGAGTAACAATGATTGTGATTTCATAACTGTCCTCCCGACGACGTTTATAACGTTAGTTCGTTGGCCTAAGGTGTTAATAACAGTGTGTTGGACATTGTCTGAATCGGTGCTGAACAGTGGTGGGGCACCTTGGGGAAGAAAGCGATAATTTTTAGGTGTTCTGTTATTAATGGGCTCTCAAGCTAGGTATTGTGGCATCTCTGTGGGAAGAGGACGTTGGGGCATGGTTATGAAGGCGATTTGATATAATTATGAGGGTTTAACCCGATGCGTGGTATTGCTCGTGACGAACAGTGGGTATTCATCGATTTTTATTGACAATAACTATATTTATATTAAGGTTGTTTTGATAGTTTTAGATTCGTTGTTTTCGTGTACCGTAACGTTGGCTGATGTTTCTAATTGCTTAATTGGGGCGGTCTTGGTGCTAAGCGAAGGCATATTGCCAAAACGCTATAAACAAAATTCAGCGATTCAGTATAGTTAGGAATATTCTAAGGAGTGCTGAAGCAAATGAGGAAATAAGGGGGCGATAATGGATCCCTGTTGTTGCAAATACTGGAATTCAGTACACTGTATGTCAGTGAAATGCCAGTGGAATGTCAGCGTAATAGACATGATTGGAGCAGCTGAAAAAATAGATATTATAAAGTGAGGTGATGACGGTTTGAACGCTTGCTTTGTACTGTGCCTAATTAACCGTATTTAATAATGTGTCCAAATTGTGTCCCATAATAAAAAACCTGTTTTAAGCCGCCAGCGTCGTCAAGCCTTGCTGTCGGTGATCGTGATAACTAAAAATGAAGCCGATCGTATTCAGGCGTGCCTGGCATCGGTGCACAACTGGGCCGATGAGATTATCGTGCTTGATAGTGGCAGTGATGATGATACCGTTAATATAGCCAGAAACTACACGGCGAATGTGTTTGTTACCGATTGGCCAGGTTATGGTCCACAAAAACAACGGGCGTTGGAGAAAGCCTCCGGTGTTTGGGTGTTGTCTATTGATGCGGATGAACAGGTGTCGCCGACATTACGCGATGAAATAGATGGCATCATTAATAGGTCACCACATGAGGTGGGGTTTAAGATCCCCTGGGCGGTGATGATCTACGGCAAACGTTTGGACTATGGCCGGAGCGGACGAGCTCCACTGCGTTTTTTCAAGCGTAAAGGCGCGAGGTTTTCCGACGCCCAAGTACATGAGCATATTATATTACCATCTGGCGTTGTCGGAAAAACCAAGGGACGTTTGCTACACTATACGCATCGTGATTTCAAACATGGCATCGATAAATTCAACAAATATGCCTGGATTTGGGCGCAGCAGCGTTATGCAAAAGGTCGCCGCACTGGGTTGCTGAATGCGTTGTTTCATGCGGCGTGGATGTTTACGGTTATTTACGTATTTCGGTTAGGGGTGCTGGACGGTCGGCGCGGGTTCTTTATGGCCGTGCTTTACAGTCAGTATACGTTTAATAAATATGCTGCGCTTTGGTCCTTATCTATCGATAAAAAGTCTGCAGAGGAAAAAACAGCCGAAAAAATATAATGGAAAAAATTCACTATTTTTCTATTCAGGTTTATCAAAATTCACATGCCTGGCCATTGTACCGTGAATTAGGTGGGACGTTTTTGGTACCGAGCTTAAAGCGTTGGTGGCAATTCAAGCGCTACATGCGCAATGGTAATCTTTTTCCTGAACACAAAACATTTTTGAACACACCGCCTGTCAGCATCCTTAACATTAAAAAACCAATTAATGTGGACGGTGTCGTGTTGTCCCTTTCCACTGCTACGCTGGAACAGGCTGGGAAAAATAGTACCACTGTGTTTATCGGTCATGGTACTGGTGACAAACGCTATCCGGGTAATCAGACAAAAAAACAGTTTGATTTGTTTGATTATATCTTTGTTTCCGGAGAGAAACACTTGGCGAAACTCAAGGATACCGGTATTGATGTCCCAGAAGCAAAGCTTATAAAAACGGGAAACTTACGTTTCGATGATTATGTGAATAATCGAATAGATGCGAATCGAGTGGTGGAAAATCTGGGTATCATTGATGCCCGTCGAAAAAATATTTTGTACGCACCTACATGGCGGTGGGGTAACGGTACCCTGCTCAAGTATGCAATACCGTTTAGTAAATCCCTTGGCGATGAGTACAATCTGATTATCCGACCACATGCCCATGATCGTATGCATATTTCAAAGCTGCAGGCTGAAATAAAAAGACTGGGTTTGCAGCATATTTATTTTTCCAGGCCATCCGATTTGCTGAATCATGATACCTTGGATGATTTTTATATATCAGATCTGCTTATCAGTGATACGTCATCGATTGTTTATGAATATCTTATTACGCAAAAACCACTGATAGTTATTGATAACGACTTTAACGACGGGCACAATATGCCGCTTAAGTACGATATTAATTCGATTGTTAAACGTTATGATGAGTCCACGGATATATCCTCCTTGGTAGGCGATATGCTGGAACACCATGATCCGATAAAAAACGGTTATCATGATATGTTGCATAACTGTTTTTATTTTAATGATGGTGGGAATATTGCTAGGGCGGTTAAATTTTTAAAGCATCTGAACTAAGGTAAAATCAGTTAAGGTAAAATCAGTTAAGGTGGAATCAGTTAAGATAGAGTGAGTTAAGGTAGACCTTACGTTAAATGTGATTTTAAATGACTAAATGCGGATAGACAAATGCCGCTGTCATTAACGGATGTGGGTGATGTACTGCCTGCACAACGAATACTTCTTTAACGAACGTTGCTCTAAGAACGTTTGTCTAACGAGTATTCACTAATATTAATGGTTTGATTTAAACAAGTGTTAACATGAGTGTGATGAATAAAAAACCGAAAGCAATTATTTTACTCGCGGGTATGGGGAGTCGCCTGGGGCGGCCTCGCCCTAAAAGTTTAGCATCATTAGACAATGGTGAAACTATTTTGTCACGACAACTACGGATCCTGAAAGGGTTTGATTTAGATGTTATGGCGGTTGTGGGGTTTAAAAAAGATTTGATTATGGAGGCGGCTCCCGGGCTGTTGTACTGTTATAACCCCAATTACGACACTACCAATACCTCTAAAAGTCTGTTATGTGCATTAAACCACCTGCAGGACGAGGATGTATTATGGCTAAATGGTGACGTGGTTTTTGAACCTGATGTGATAAAAAATATGTTGGCGAGTGATTGCTCGGCGGTTGCAGCGAATACGGCGCGTGTTGCTGAAGAAGAGATTAAATACACGCTGAATGCGGATGGTTATATCGACAAAATATCGAAGCAGGTTTCCCCGGCACTTGGCGAAGCCTTGGGTATAAACTTAATCAGGCAGCCTTTCGTCAAGGCGTTTTGCGAACAACTGGCTTTGGTCAATGATAATGACTATTTTGAGCGAGCAATGGAGCTGCTGATTGAGCGCAATGGCAATATTTTTAAGCCGGTTGATGTCAGCCAATATGCTTGTATTGAAGTGGATTTTAACGAAGACCTGGAAAAAGCAAAAAAACTTTTGAGCGAGTAATGCCTGTTAGAACGGCAGGGGAATCGTTAGCGCGACTGATTTGCTACGCGGGCCTTGTCAAAAGCGTGGAAAAAATTCGTTATGACCTATATTGTACAGCCAGGTATTTTTCTGTTCGTGTATTGTACATAGGCAGGTTTTAAGTTTAACCCGTTTTAAATCTAGCGCGTTTTAAATCTAACGCGTTTTAAATCTAACGTAAGTGATAATAACGCAGATGGTGACGGGCCTTCAATTTTCTCCAAAGATTTAGCGGCTTGGCTTTTAATTGATGCGCGTGATTTTGTATAAAATCTTCTGTTGCGTTTAATACCCGTTCACTTGATTTTCCATCCCTGTAAGGGTGCATTTCCTCAATAAAGTGGTTTGCCTGTGCAATTAAGGACGCGGGTGGGTTCAGCGCTTGAATAAGCGCATCTTTTAATGCGGTTGGCTCAGAAATCATTATTAAATAGGGGCCAGGTTTCCGCGGTTTATAAGTGATGGCGGGTTTGCCTAGCATGAGAAACTCCGCTACAACGGATGATGTGTCGGAAACGAGCACGTCGGCGGCTCTTAATAATGGCAGAATGGCTTCTGTGTCAGCGATGGTTAGGTTGTCGTTTTGTATTGCCTTGTATTCATTGACGCAAGCCTGATCCATTCTGGGGTGAAATTTTATTACCCAGTGCCATTTATTCTGGGAGGCAAGGCGTTTAATTTCATTTTTAAGTGCTGGCGCAGAGGTAAGGCTAACGCTAAATGTGGGCGCATAAAGAATGAGTGGTTTCGATGCGGAAAGCGCTTGTTTAGTCGGTTCACCGCTTTGGGGGGCGTGCAACGATGGGTTGGGCAGTGATTGATTGAACTGTGATTGGTTAAACAATGATTGATTAAACAATGGGTCCACTTTAGGCCAGCCGGTTTCTTTCACGTGAAAATAGCCATATTGTCGTGATAGCTTTTCCACAACACGCGTACCCGCGGGGCCGTGGGTGCAGTAAAGGTCAAAAAAGCCTCTGATTTTAAAATGTCCTTTTTTTTCGATACCGAAACCATGGTAAATTTCGACTTTAATACCAGGGAAAAAGTCCGGCACCCAATTGCCAGGCGCAAATACAGCTTTGGGGTTGAAATGTTTGACGTCTTCGACCGTTTCCAAGCATATTTCGTTAGCCTGTAAAAGGTTTTTCGATACGCCACTTAAAAACCACCTCACTTGCCCACCTCTGGACAAAATAGCCTGTTGCAGTGGACGTAAAATTTCAAACGAATAGGGCTTTGAAACAAAAAATAAATAGTTATTCATCGTGTTCATATTGTACCGGTATTAAAAGGGTGCGTTATTCTAGTGTGACGTACTACACCTAAGAGCCTACTTGAAATTACACTACCTATCGTTCAGCGGGTTGATTAAGCAGTATTATATCATGTTGTGAACGATAGCAACCTCACTCATAGGCTTGTTTTTTGTTGTGACCTCAGTGTTGGTGTGATGATGTACGAATGAGGGGAGGGGGCTTACTGACTCGGAAAGCGTAAATCTATGTTCTCGAAAAGCGTAGACCTATGTTGGTTGTTTACACCGGCTCATATAAATCGATTGGACATTTAACCTCAATGTTGCGGCTGAACGGTCTGCAGGTCTACGGCATTGATAAGGTGAGGGTAATGCGCCCGCGGTTGTTTCACTGTGCCGCGGACGCATATTTCGATAATTGCCTGTAGATTACGGTCTGGTCATGCAAAAATCATAATTACCGCCACCACTCAGTGAATAAATACGCCACGCATAATAGCCGCTGCTACCATTATAACTGATGGACTCTGAGGAGGCGCTAAGGGTAGAGGATGCCACCGTCTGCCAGCCAGACAGTCTGTTCCATTTCCATAAATACAGCTCAAAGTCTGCCGCAGTGGGGCCCTCCAGGTTAGCTGTGTGGCTGCCACTGTTGGCTGAGTAATAATAAGTGCCATTGGGCTGGTATTCTACCGCACCGGTGCCTGATAGTGCTCCAGTAAATGTTTCAGCACCCGCCGGGCATGTTGTTACTGGAACGCCACCCCCCGTATTGCCGCCACCTGTACCGGTTGGTGGTGAATACACTAAACGATTGGGTGAGCGACTGCCGGCGTTGCTGAGGCGACCGGTACTTGCATTAGAGACAATGGCGGAGAATACTTCACTGGGCGATGCAGTGGGGTTATTTGCCAGATAAAGTGCAGCTACTCCGGCAACGAGTGGGGCAGCCATGGATGTGCCGCTTATGGTATTAATGGCGCGATCGGAGCTGCTCCAGGTTGATGTGATACTTGAGCCAGGCGCAAATACATCCACACAGGCACCCCAGTTAGAAAATGATGAACGACGGTCCGTCGATGTACTGGCGCCAACAGTGAGTGCTTCGTCTACTCTTGATGGGGATTCAGTGCAGGCATCAATGTTGTCATTTCCCGCTGCAACGGTATAGGTCACACCAGCCGCTATGGAATTGCGTACTGCATTATCCAGTGCTCTGGATGCGCCGCCTCCCAGGCTTAAGTTGGCTACTGCCGGAGCGATGCGGTTGTTGGTTACCCAGTCGATGCCGGCTATAACTCCGGATAAACTGCCTGATCCGTTGCAATCCAGTACGCGTACCGCATAAAGCGTGGCTTGTTTGGCGATGCCGTAGGTTGCACTGCCAACGGTGCCAGCTACGTGCGTGCCGTGTCCGTTGCAATCGTTGGTTCCATTACGATCATTTATGGCACTAAACCCGGATATCGCTCGGCCTGCAAAATCGGCATGGCTCTTACGTATGCCGGTATCGATGATATAAACATTAACGTTACTGGCATCGGTGTCGTAGGTATACAGTTGATCAAGGGGTAAATCCCTTTGGTCTGTACGATCGATACTCCACGTGGCATTACTTTGTGTCGTGTTTAGTTCAATGGTGCGATCTGCCTCAATGAATGCAACTCTGGGGTCTTTGGCCAGTGCTTGCAGGCGGCCCTCGGGCATATTGACAACGAACCCTCTCAAGGCTTTTGAGAACCGGTGATTGACGGATGCCGAGTAAGTTGATGCCATGTCGATGGCAATGGAGTCTTTGGTTGCAGCGTAGCTTGACTGGTCAGCTTTGAGAACCACAATAAACTGATTATCAATGCGTTTTGTATGTTTTAGCCCGTAGATGGGTGCCGCTAGAGCGGAACCAACTGCGAACACTAAAAAACCAAGCAATAATGATGTTATTGCCCGTTTTTTTGTTCTGCCGTTTATATTAATTTCCATTCCTTCGTTCTCCATGCTGTTTCTTATAAGTTCGTTATCTATATTATGTGACGCACCGGGTTTATAGCCTGCTGTGCGTAATTCGTTAATTCGATATTATGTCAGTCCTGCGTGATGTTGCATGCAAGGTTAACAATTCAAGCTTAACAGTTAACGCGGTGAAGCTTTTGGACCGCACGTCGCCCCCGTCTAATGTAAACAAATTAAGGCGCTGTGCAAATTTCGATTACGCATACAGTGTAGAGGTAATATCTTTTAGCGGGATATTGTCGATGTTATTGCCTAATATTGGTACAAATGTGGAGTAATGGTGGTGGTGCTAACGCGTTATTTACTATTAGCTGAGGGGTAACTATTGTTTGCTTGCCAATAATTCAAGCATTTCGTCTTGCAACTCCCGGTAGTCGCTTAGGGATAGGTCGAGATACATCAATACCTGAGCTTGAAGTTGCTCCCATTCGGGGTTTTCACCTCGCATACGGGCGTTGTGGCTGATGGATTCAGCCATCTTTAAATTAGCAATAAGCTCGTTTTGTTGAGCGTCGTTTGATGACAATAAATCTTTTTCATGATGATTGAGAATGCATAAACACATACGGCTGGAAAGTCCCCATGTTTTTGCCACACAATACCCTAATGCGGCGTGATTAGTGCCGGTTTCTTCGTTTTCTACATCGGTGAAGCTCTGCTCGATACTGGCGTTGGCTTTTTTAAGGATATCAACGTAGTTTGGGTTATTCATAATAAGTAGCGGAATGCCACAGTCATAAAATAAACCTAAGGTGTAGGCATTATCCGGTGTGGCGTTTCCGAGACGTTTGGCAATGCCAGCGGATATTAAGGCCACGTCGTTTGCCGTGTCCCAAAAGCGCTCTACCGCAACATTGAATCGACCCTTAATTTCCAACTGTAATGCCATACTAATCACGATATTGGATACATTTGCGATACCTAACAAGGTTACTGCCTGCGAGATTGAGCTGATTTTTTTGGGCAAGCCAAACAAGGGGGAATTAACTGCCTTAAGAACTCCAGCCGAAAGACTGACGTCTTGTCGGATTACTTCCGCAATCTGCATCAGATCGATATTTGGGCTTTCCTGCAATTCCACAATTTTGCTTAAAATCGCAGGGCGGGCTGGTATATCGATCCCCTTTACCAGTGCCAGAGATTCGTCTAAATCAATTTCGTTTAGCATACATGCGAATAGAGTAGAGGCTCTTAATGTAATGTTTTCCACAGACATCATCGTCCAAAGAGCAAGATTCTTTAACGTCAGATTATCGTTTACGGTTATCGGTCAATATTGGCAAAAATTATCGATACCATTGGGAGGGGGCAAGTAGTGAACAAAAAATGGCTCATTCTAAAATTGAATCCTCAAATGTTTTGCTCGCTTGTTGGGTAGCCTATGTCGATGGCGAGTGTAGCGCGTCACGCTGGGGTTTTTGTTTGTAAACAGAAAAGAACCCTGACCGAACAAAAATAAGTAATACAATGAATTAAATCAGTCAAGTTGTGTGGTTGTTCGTCGATGAGTATGTTGGGAAAAGAAATTATTGATGTATAGACGATAGATGCTGATAGCGATCAAACAGCGAGGAAATCGATGCAGGCGCCAGACATACCGCGTGACGAATTAAAGCGATTACAAGCATTACGTTCGCTGGAATTGCTGGATACTCCCGCTGAGGATAGGTTTGATCGAATAACTCGGCTTGCCCGTGCTCTATTTGATGTGCCAATTGCATTAGTCAGTCTAGTGGATGAGCAACGTCAGTGGTTTAAGTCAAAACAAGGCTTGGATGCTTGCGAAACACCACGCAATATTTCGTTTTGCGGGCATGCAATCCATTCGTCCGATACCCTTTATATTCCAGATGTATTAAGTGACCCTCGTTTTTCTGATAATCCATTGGTCTCAGGAGAGCCTCATATTCGCATGTATGTTGGTGCGCCGCTGATAACTGAGCAGGGATATTGTGTTGGCACGCTGTGTATTATTGATTACAAATCACGTCACTTTTCGTCGGATGAGTTAAGTCGGTTACGAGATTTGGCTGATTGCGTGCAGAGTGAATTTCGACAAATAATTGCTTGCGATGCCGCACAACTAATTCGAGATCACGAAGCCCGTTTGGTAGCGGTTTTAAATACTGTCGTTGATGGCATTATTGTGATTGATGACCAGGGGTTGATAAAAACCGCTAACCCTGCAGTGGAGCGTTTGTTTGCGTATTCTGCCAATGAAATTGTCGGGCGCAATGTGAGGATGTTAATGCCCGATTCCTATGCGAGCCAGCATGATAATTACATACGGCATTATCTCACAACTGGTGAGGCAATGATTATCGGTAGTGGCCGCGAAGTATTAGGTCGGCGCAAGGATGGCAGTACATTTCCTATGGAGCTGGCTGTTAGTGAAATGCGCATAGGCGAGGCGCGCATGTTTACTGGTATCGTTCGGGATATTACAGAGCGTAAACAGGCGGAGTTGGATACACGACGCTATGCAAGCGCACTGGAAGAGTTACAGTCAATTATCGCAAGTACCAGCTTAAGTTTTGAACAAAAAATTCAAGCTCTATTGACGCTTGGATGTACCGTTTTCAATCTGACTTTAGGTGTTATCAGTTGTATAAAAAAAGATTGCTATATCATTGAATACAGCACTGGGTCAGATTTATCCGGTGCCCCAGGTACGGTATATTCATTAGCAGAGACCTATTGTCAGCATACTTTGATAGCGGGAAAGCCAACGGGTATTTGTGGCGCGGGTAAAAGCGATATTAGCCAGCAATTTTGTTACAAAAAATTTGGGTTCGAGAACTATCTGGGGACACCATTGATGGTCAGTGGCAGATTATATGGGACCCTGTATTTTGCGGGGACTGGAATACGTGAGATGGCTTTTAGTGTTAGTGATTTTTCATTAATACGGCTGTTTGCGCAATGGGTGGGTAACGAAATTTCTCGTCTGCGTGCTCAAGCGGTATTAAATGAAAGAGCGGAGCGCATTCGTAGTATTGTTGATACTGTTGTTGATGGCATTATCACCATTAACAGCAACGGTATTGTTGAGTCATATAACCCTGCGGCAAAACGTATATTTGGTTTTTGTGCGGAGGAGGTTGTTGGTAAAAATATTGACATACTGATGCCACGCCCTTATAGCAGTGAACATAACCAATATCTGCAACACTACCTCAAAGGGGGTGAGGCTAAAGTGATTGGTATTGGTCGGGAGGTGGAAGGGCGACGCAAGGATGGCTCGACGTTTCCGATGGATCTTGCCGTTAGTGAAATGAATATTCAAGGCGAGCGCATGTTTACCGGTATTGTGCGTGATATAACGGAACGAAAGAAAGTGGAGCGGATGCAAACGGAATTTGTATCCATGGTGAGTCATGAGTTACGTACGCCACTGACCTCTATTCGAGGTGCTATTGGATTGGTGTTGGGCAATGCCACTGGCGCGTTAGAGCAAAAAACTCGCGAGTTGCTGGATATGGCAGATCGTAACAGTGAACGATTGGTATTGTTAATTAATGATATTTTGGACATGGATAAGATCGAGTCAGGCCAGCTTGTGTTTGATTATGTAATTATTGATCTTTTTCAACTGACGCAGATCGCAATTGATACCAACCAAGGCTACGCCAGTAGCCATAATGTGAAACTACGGCTTGAGGGTGATAACTCCGATTCATTTAACGTGCGTGGCGACAAACATCGCTTATTGCAGGTGTTTGCCAATCTGATTTCAAATGCGGTGAAATACTCACCGGAAAATGGCCAGGTAGATATTGCTGTATGTCGAATCAATGAGATGATTCGCGTGTCTGTGCGTGATTACGGCAGTGGTATTACAGAAGAATTTCGTTCTCGGATATTTCAACGCTTCTCCCAGGCCGATAGCTCTGATTCCCGAGAGAAAGGTGGCACCGGTTTGGGGCTGGTAATTACAAAATCAATCATAGAACAGCATGACGGTCGTATTGATTACAAAAGCGAGCCTTGTGAGGGTACAGTGATGTACTTTGAAATTCCTGAGTGGAGCAGCAGTATCGATAATGCGGTAGAGTCCTCTTCATTGACGAAAAAGATATTTGAAAATAATGTCGAAGGGGGAGCACCACCGAGAGCACTTATATGTGAAGACGATGCCGACGTGGCTTATATCATCTCCTGCTTTCTGAAAGAACAGGGCTTGGCCGCTGATATTGCAAAAAATGCAGGGAGTGCGATTGCCTTGCTGGAAGAGAATGAATACGTTCTGTTGTTAACCGATTTAAATTTGCCTGATAAAGATGGATTGCAGCTACTGCTGGAGTTGCGGGAGAAAGTTTCAACAAGTCAGCTGCCCGTTATTGTAATATCTGCGCGGGCAGATGAAACCCGCCGTAACATTATGGGGAATGCCCTTGAAGTGGTGGATTGGCTACAGAAACCGATAGATAAAAACCGCCTATCCTCTGCGCTATGTCATGCGTTAAGCGGTACGCTGCATCGACGTGTGCTGCATGTGGAAGATGATTTGGATGTTGTGCAAATTGTAAAGTTGCACCTTGGCGATATAACAAATTTTCAATATGTGACAACACTTGAAGAAGCGCGGCAGCGTTTATTAGAGACCGAATTTGATTTAGTCATACTTGATTTAACCCTGCCCGACGGATCTGGGCTTGAGTTGTTACACGAACTATTGGAACGCTGCCCGGTTGTTGTATTTTCGGGACAGGCGGTGTCAGCAGAGATTAATGGTCAGGTGGCAGCGGTGCTGAACAAATCCGTTGATGGTAGTGAGCAATTGATTTCGGTTATAGAACATATTCTTAGTGATTAGCTGTATTGGCCCCGGCTCTTTGCCTGGTGTTAGTTTGTTAACGATCTACAGGCTCCTGATATAAGAGCCTGTAGATTGTTTAATGGCAGGTTCCAAAATTATTGCGTGCGGGTAATCACAATTTTTGCCGCGGCCCCGAGCCAGCGATGGCTTTCATCCAGGGCAGAGGTTAATAATCCATCTCCGGTTGTAACAACGCCCGGGTGAATGGTGACTTTGTTGATGTCGGCAGAGCGATCTGCATCAAAGCCCTCGCCACCTGCGGCAGGTCCTGGCATAGTCGCGGCGGTTTCAGTGTTGGCTTCTGTACCTGCGTCATAGACGTGAGGCATAATCGACTTACTTTCATTGATCTCCAGCGCACTAATATCCCAGTTAGTGACGCCCGTAAAGGCATCATTGGTGTTTGCCAGCATTGTTGCCAGGGTAATCTTCAGGTCCTCGGTGCGTTCTATGGTGATCGAAACCGATTGTTGTGAACCAGGACCAAAGGGCGCTGATCCGGATGCGGTGGTTATTACCGCGTTATTTGTCGTGGACTCGCTTAAAAACTCAGCTGGATTACCGGATTCAGCCAACATTTCCAGACCCGTTGATAGGGGGTCTCCCGCTTCCCATGCATCAAACCCGGCGGTATGTATGATGACGCCTATGGGTGTTAAAGGCTGCGCGTTGGTTAAGTTACTCACGGTAATCGAGTAGGTTTGTTCAATAATACTGCTGCCAGGATTATCGTTGTTGTCATTGTCACTACAGGCGTTTAAACCAAGCAGTGCAAGTGCGACGCTGATAGTGGCAATACGTTTATAATTTCTCATATCGCCTCCTCTATGGGGTTACGGTAATAACAACTTTGGCAACCGGGTTTTGCCAGCGATGGATGGTGTTTACCAGGTCGCTTGCGCCGCCGCCAGTAGCATCTGTGTCGCCGAGCACGCCACGGTGGATATGGACCAGGGTATTCGTGTCGGCGTTTGATACGCCTGTACCACCGCTATCGGCATCCATGCCAGGGGCACCGGGCATATAGGCACCTTCGCCGGGTGTGCAGGTATAGTTGGCGTCAGCGCTTAATAACTCATCGTTCGCTTCGGTGCCCGCGTCATAACCATTGATATAGTAGGTATAGGTACCGGCTTCGCTGGAAATAGGTTGTGCATCCATCCCTATAAAGGCATCGTTCGTCGGCAAAATCATCGCAACAACTGATAAATAGGATGTGGTGGCATCGGCAGTGGTGATTGTAGTGGATGTTTTCATACCGGGTGCTAACAGACCACCGGCCGGATTGGCAATGGTGTCGTTATCCGGTGAGCCATTCGGTATTGTTGCCAGGACAGAGAGGTCACCGCATTCTGCCATTGCCCTAATCGCATCGGATGCTGCCTCCCCAGCCTGAAAAAGGTGGGCGCCGGCTTCATGTGCTGTTAATAATAATGGCGTAAAATGATTGCCATGAGTGAGGTTGGTCACGGTAATATCCCATTGCGCCGCGGTCGCCGCAGTGGCGGTAGCGCTGTAGATGATGGCGCTGGCAATAGCAGTACTTAATTTGTTTAACTTCATGTTAGGCTCCAGGATGGTTGTAAATAATATGTGTCGGTTCATATTTCCAGTAAATCATCCCAAAAGGGTGTAACGTAGGCCTCACGAATTTATCACGGAAGTTTCACAATTCGTGTTTTCTGCATCGCAAGGGTTTATTTGGGTATGGGTATATACGGCATCGTTGGTGTTGCCGTGATTGGCGCTATATATCAATAGGTGATTATAGCTGCGCTTAGTTTGCGGATAAAATTCGATTTATTCAGCGTTGACAATTGGGCGATGTAGGACAATTCTTAACTTCGTGTCGGCTGACTTCAGTTGTTGGTTTGGTAGGTTGACTTTGCGTAGGCGATTTATATAATTGGCCTTCAGTAAGCGGCAAGCCAGCTTGGACGGTCGTCGCTTACTGATGTTATTCAATTACCTCAAATAGGACGATGTAATTAATAGCGTGTAGTGCGAAGTACAGCGTGGTGCGCTATTAGGTGGTGTTGGGAGAGTTTGCCGGAGCACGGAGAAGGGCGGCCTTTGAATTTGGGGGTAGTGTGTTAAAACAGATGGGTTTCAGTTTGTTTTAAAAAATTCAAAGCGTGTTTGGTATTTTTCTGCATCATCTTTTGGCGCACGTTGTTGTTGTTGTTGTTGCTGCGTTTTGATTGATACGGTTTTTTGGTATTGTCTGAGAACAGCTGTCAGCAAGACCGCCTGCAAACACTGTATGCAAAAAACGATTTATTAGAAACAGTTTTCCAGTGCAGAATACGTAGACTGTGGTTAGCTGTCCACGTGACGTGATGTTCACCGTATCTTTACCCTGCCAATCCTCTGTCAATCCCTGTTTGTGTAGTCTCTGCTCCAATACAATCTTTGTTTCCGTTAAGCTTGGCATGACGCCTTTTCATCGGTGTTGTCAGCCATCTTACTGGTTTTATATGACTCTTTCGTTGCCCCCATCGATGGGGATTTGCAACCCAGTTGCTTTGGCGAATAAGGGGCCAGCCAGTGCACAAGCAATATTTGCCACATCGGTTGATGTCACTTCGACTTGCAGTAGGTTGCGTGTTTTGTATTCATCAATGCTTAACCCGTAATGGCTGGCGCGTTTCGCCAACGTTTCTTCTGTCCAAATGGCGGTATCGAATACCGCATTGGGGTGTATCATGTTGACACGTATGTTGGATTCTGCGAGCTCCAGTGCCGCGACTCGCCCTAATTGTGTTAGTCCCGCTTTGGCAACAGAATAAGCAGCAGCGCCAGGTCCGGGTGCGGGTACGTTTTTAGAGGCAATAATTACGATGGCTGGGTCAAAGCCAAGTTGCAAATAGGGAATACAGGCTTTGAGCATTTGTTGATGACTGGTTAGATTGACTTTGAGACTTTTGTCCCAGGTGTCAGCGGCCATTTCGGCTATTGTCTCGCTCAGTGGGAAGGTGCCAGCGTTACTGATGAGTATATCAATTCCACCAAACTGCTTAATCCCCATTGTTAAGGCTTGTTGAATATCGCTTGTATTAGTAACATCGCACTTGATACCAAGAATGTTGTTCTGCACCTGATTGTTGTTGAATGAGGTGCTTATCTGTTCAGAAATATCCAGAGCAATAACGGCAGCTCCTCGTTGTTGTAAGCTTAATGCGCAGGCTTTTCCAATACCACTGGCGGCACCGGTAACCACAGCCACCTTTCCTTCAAGATTCCCTTCAAGAGTGGGGTGCGTTGTTGATTTGTTTAGCTTCGACTGTTCCAGTTCCCAGTATTCAACGTCAAAAATGTCCTGTTGTGAAGGCACCTGCCAGCCGCCAAGCGCTTCGGCCGTTTGGATGCTGGCAATGGTATGGTCTTTGATGTCAAATACGATCGCGGCATCATTTGCATTGTCGCCAAAGCAGATTACCCCACGATTTTTCCAGACGGCCCATCGCGGTGCAGGGTCAAGGCAAGTTAGGTTGCCGGTGTTATGTTTTTTAAAATATTGAAAATAGTCTTGCGTAAAGTTAGTGATAGCCTGCTCGATGTGATGGTCGATAATCGCGGGTGTGCGTTTAGTACGAATGACGTGATCCGGCGTGAGCGGTCCGCGGTTCGATATTGTTTCCAGGTTTCCGAGCTGTGCGAATGTGTAAGCCTCATCGGTGGTGTCCAATGTTGCTATCATCGCCTTGCCCCGTGCTGTTGAAACCCGGTTTCTGATTTCGGCTAATTTAATTGGTTCGAATGAGACTGATGTTGAAGGGCGGGCTGTCTTTTTGGCCGATGCACCCTGTTCCAGTATATAGTTTTCTGCGCAGGTAACAAGGTCGATCATGTGTTCGTAACTTGTTTTAGCGTCGTCAGAAAAGGTGAATACACCATGGTGCAATAATACCATGCCTTGCAGTTTGGACCAGTCAATATCGCGAATAAGGTCGCGCACTTGTTTGGCCAGTATAAAACCGGGCATGACATATGGCACAAATAAAACTCGATCACTGAAAAGGTCGCGCAGATGTGCTTCACCGTCTACGGTATTCGATAGCGTAACAATGGCATCGGCGTGAGTATGATCAACAAATTTAAAGGGAATAATGGCATGTAATATAGCTTCGACGGAGGGGGTTGGGGCACTGGGGTCAAGCATTGCGGACTTTTGCTGGCGTACCATGTCGGTATCGCTAAGCTCGTCTAACTGTGCCAGACGGAGCAAGGTGTTGAGCTTAACGGCCGGAAATCCGGCCTCTTCAATCGTGGCAAGATCCCAGCCGCTGCCTTTTACATACAAGACTTCTTCCAGGTCGCCAAATAGATTTTTCACCTGTGTTTTGACGGAGGTGTTGCCGCCGCCATGTAACACCAGGTTTGTGTTTTTACCCAGTAACCGTGAGGTATAGATGCGCTCTTTTAGTGGATCGCCTAAAAAAGCCTGTGCCTCATTGTCGTCCCATAAACTTTGCATGATTAAGCTCCTACTATGACATTGTGCGCCGGATATACTCTATGCGACGTCATTTTATAGGGTTTGGTGTTTGATGAATAGTATTGGAGTGGAAATGGATGAGATATACCCAAAGCGTTTAAGAATTAGGTGTTTATAGCACGTCCTTTTCATCCCTAAACGGCGTTGCTGTCCTCATACGCTATTATCCGCGCACGTTTTTGTCTGCGCAATAGTTTGGAAATTATTTGGTGTTTCGTTCAGTCACAGAATGAATTGAATGCATTTTTCGCACCTAAACGCCAACCCGTTTTGAGTATTGATGTAGGTTAACGCCAAAGTATCTTCAGCATTGGTGTGTAGTGATTAGCGCGTGGGACGTTCGATATTATTGTTTTATATCTTAGGTCGGTGTCCGAGCATTGATGTTGCTAAGGAATGTTGCTAAGGAAAGCTGCCAAAGGAATCTTAAGGGGGAGGGGACACGGTAGCCACGCCGGACACCGGTGGTTTGTCAGGGGTGCGATTTTTCGCGAGTGTGGCTGTTACGGCGTCGATACGCTCTTGTGCCAGACGAAAACCGCCTTTTAGTGCTTTTTGATACCAGGATAGTGAGGTATTTAAGTTTTTTGGAATACCATTCCCTTTTTCATGCATTGTTCCCAAAAAAAAATAAGCGCGCACATTGTTTTTTGAGGCGGAAATTTTCAGCCATTTTAAGGCTTTCCCAAAATTTTTATTGACACCTTGTCCTCGCAGGAAGCTAAAACCGACTTTAAAAGCCGCCTTATCATGGCCTTGCTGCGCGGCCTTCGCGTACCATTCAAATGCTTTGGATTGATCCATTAGTACACCTTTGCCCCGTTCGTACATGTTACCTATGTCGTATTGCGCTTTGGCTTCCCCCTTTTCCGCTTTTGGCAACTGTTTGCTGTATTTATCCTGCCAGATATAGTCATCTTCATAGGCATGTACCGTCATGGGGAGGCTGATGAGTAAAATATAGAATAGTGTTCGTAAGCTCATGGGGGTTGCCTTTATTAAGTGTGAGCATATTGGATTGCTGAATGGGTATCGGTAGATAGCGTGGTATCTTTAGCCTAAAGACTAAAAGCATTTTTGTGTTGATAGTGATACGGTGCTTGTTGGGGGGGGGCGGTGGCAGTATCCCCCTGTGACAGGATACTTGCCGCCGGTAAGGTTATGTAAGGACGCTGCTAGAGGCTGATTGCCAGGTGATGTAATGGCATCAGCCTTAAATTGTGAGTCCTCAGGCAGCCTGTTTTTGCCAGATATCATTAATGACCTGTGATAAGGTCATTGGGTCAAACGGTTTGGCAATAACATCAATTGCCCCCAGGCTTTTTAATTCACTGACTTCTTCAGGTTGTACTTTTGCCGTCATAAAGATCATGGGAGTTTTTGCCAGGCTTGGGGTTTTACGAAGTTCGGCGAGGGTGGTGGGGCCATCCATGCCGGGCATCATGACATCCATGAGAATTAAGTCAGGTGCAAATGACGGCCCTTTTTCCAGTGCTTCAGTGCCGGAGCTGCATACTTCCAACGTATAACCACCAATCGTCTCCAATGCGAGTTTGGCAACTGCCTGTATGTCGGGTTCATCTTCGATGTATAAAATACGTGTTAATGGCGTTGGCGTCATCTTGGGTTCTCCCATGCTTGTCACTGTTTAACGAGACAAGTGGTTATTAAGCGTCAATTTGTGCTGTGTGTTGTTGAAAGCGATTATTGCTCTTTAGCAGATAATCGAGCCATTCTCCTAAAAAAAGATTGATTTGTTGTTTTTCATTTTTTTGGTACATATTTGGATTAGGATATTTGTATCGTGAGTCAAAGCGGGCATGGTGCTGAAAGTTGATGACTTCTGCGACACGTGCATCGTGGTAACAGCGTACTGTCATGGCGATTTGAGGTAGCCACTTCTGTTGCGCGATATAGTTGATGGTGAAAATGATCATGGTTGTATAACGAGTCACTTCCAGCACCTTTACTTCAACGCAGTGGATTTTTGTATTGGATAAATGAATGGACTGATCCTGGATGGAGTGAATATACGGCATCGTGCATAACAGCTTGGCATAATTAGCTTCATGCACAAGCGTGGAGTTTTTGTTATGCCGGTTCAAACGATGCGTTAGAATATTCATGCTCTTTAACTTAACATTTTTTCGGGTTATTCGTCATCTCTAATCCAGTCTTCCATTCGGGAGCGCAACCGAATATGTGCTTGACTTAATAGTTGACTTATGCGTGACTCGCTTACATTTAAAACAGAACCAATTTCACGTAAGTTTAGTTCTGAATCGTAATATAATGCGACAATTATTTTTTCACGTTCGGGCAAAGACGCAATGGCCTCTGAAAGTTTATCTTGAAAATTTTGTTTTTCCAGTTCTTCCTGTAAACCTGCCTTGTATTCGATCATGGTATTACGAATGGCTTCTTCATCGATACCGAGATCTTCCCAGCTCACCACCTTATGCGACGAAATATTCTGTAGCGTTTTGTAATATTCTTCTTTGGTTATATTTAATACTTTTATGACTTCTTCGTCTCGGGCATCTCGGCCGACCCGATTCTCAATTTCACGAATGGCTTCGGTAATATCTCTGACTTTACGGTGCACTGATTTGGGTGCCCAGTCGTTTCGCCGTAGTTCATCGAGCATTGCGCCTCTAATTCGTATACCTGCGTAGGTTTCAAAGCTTGCTCCTTGCTGTGAATCATACTTTCGTGATGCCTCTAATAAGCCAATCATACCGGCCTGCAATAGGTCGTCGACAATGACCGTGGCAGGTAGCCGGGCTTTTAGGTGATAAGCAATGCGTTTCACCAGTGGCGCATAACGCGTGACCAGATCGTCATGCCGTCCTAGATGCAAATTATCATACATTTCATATCCTTAACGGCGATTCCGATTATGTTAGGCATTTTGTTATTTGAGTGTTTTATGTCTGCGAGCAACAATTCCTAATGAATTTCGGCGTAACAAGCTAAACCTTTAGTGGGCTACGCCAGATAGTTGCTGATAATGAGGTAAGTTGTTCCACTGGCTGGGTATAGCGGCAGTAGTGGTAGGTTGCTCAAGCTTGAAAACGCATGGGGTGGTGTTTTATTGGTTTTTCATTAATTGGGTTTCATTACGTTAAATGATCAATAGAAGAAAGGGGGGGGTTGTGGCTAAGTAGGATTTTTCCCGCTTGGGCAAGGTCGCAAAGAGGAAGGCAGGCTGTCGCCCTCATTATAAGTTAATCTTATGGTGTAGCGTGGAATGATTGAGCAAGACTGGTACGCAGGTGGGGAGGGGAGGTAGGTTGCTGCTACTTAAATTTCACGTCGGCCGGAAAACGCATGCGATAAGGTGCCGCCATCAACGTATTCGATTTCTCCTCCTATGGGGACACCGTGGGCGATACGGGTTGATTTTATGCCAAAATTTTTGACGACTTCGCTAATATAGTGGGCGGTGGCTTCGCCTTCAACGGTGGGATTTGTGGCGAGAATGACTTCGGCGATGTTTTCTGTTTTTAATCGATTTTCGAGTTGTTCCAACCCAATTTGCTGTGGGCCTATGCCATCCAGTGGCGATAAATGCCCCATCAGCACGAAATACAGGCCGTTAAAGTCAGTTGCCTGTTCAATAGCGTACACATCGGAAGGGGTTTCTACGATGCATAATTTGTTTTTGTCCCGCTTGGTATTTATGCATATTGCGCAATGTGGCGATTCGGTGAGAATACGGCACGATTGGCAATGCTTGATGTTGTTAATGGCTTCTATCAATGTCGCGGCTAGCTGTTTGCCAGATTCCCGGTTGTGTTCCAGTAAATTAAAGGCCATTCGCTGGGCGGACTTTGGCCCTACGCCGGGCAGGCAGCGCAAATCTTCAATTAACCGATTAATGAGTGGGCTGATTTGCACAGTGCTGCGTCGCTCTTGTAGGTACGATTGTTGTCGGCTCGGTGTTGCATTAGCATGACGAGAGTAATGGATGAAGGGTCTGGTTGCGTAAACCTAAAAGGGTAACTTCATTCCTGCGGGCAAGGATAATCCGTCTGTCATGCCAGACATGGTTTCTTTTGACTTTTTATCTATATTGCGCACTGCATCGTTTACTGCGGCGGCGATCAAGTCTTCCAGCATATCTTTATCATCACCGAAAAGGCTGTCATCAATACTTACTTTTGTTACATCATGTCTTCCCGTCATTGTTACGGAAACGAGGCCACCACCGGATTGTCCCTGGAATTCCGTGCTAGCTAGTTCTTCCTGGGCTTTTTGCATATTTGCCTGCATTTCTTGCGCTTGTTTCATTAGCTTGCCAATGCCGCCTTTCATGTGTTTTTCCTCGCTATGATGGTTGTGTTTTGGTGATGTTATTTCGTTACTTGTCTTTCGTTATTTGTATCTTGTTATTTGTGTCAACCACGGATACTAACTGCTGATATTAACAATTGATACCCATCATTGATAGGGGTATTGAAATTAACGGTTTGTATACATTGTCAGCTCTTATGGTGTAGTTAGTGCTGACAATAACGTCGAATTATAACTCAGATGGCAGGGGTTTCTCGACAGATATGATAGGGGTATTTGATATTTTTCCATGTTTTGCCCCTACTTCGGTGCTTCATTTTGTACGGGGTCAATAGGTTGGATTGAATCCGGGGTGATTTGGGCATCGAATGTTTCCATAATTTGTTGTACGGCGGAGTCGTTATGAATTGACACTTCTGCGTTTTGTTGCCGTTGATGCATCCGTTGTTGTTCCATGCTAGCCGGAGTATTGGTGATTTTATCGCTGATGGTGATGGTTAGTTTGACGGTCGTGTCGGTTATATCCCTTATGGCCTGTTGGATATCCTCTTTGCGCTTATCGCTCACCAGTTGTTTATGTGATTCCAGGATATGTAGCCCAATACTGTCGTGATTACTACCCGCCAATGCGCAGTTTTTTGCTAGTTGCAGTGCTATACCGTTTAGGGGTAGTTTTTTGGTCATTTGTTCCCATTGGTGTTCGTCTTCGGGGATGCTGATAGGCTCATTCTGCGTCGTTTGCTCACCTGGCTCATCGGCTGGTAGCTCTGGTTGTAGCTCTGGCTGTAGTTCGGGCCGTTGTTCTGGTGGTAGTGCTGGCGCTGGTTCCGATGGTTGTTTTGATGGTGTAACAGATTGTTTTTCTACGGAGGACGAGACGGGGCTATTTACGATGGGGTTGTTGGCAGGTGTTGCGATATTAAGTGTTTTTTTTTGAGTGCTGGCTCTTAGTTTCTCGCTGATATTGGCCAGGTGTTGCGATTTTTGTTGCCGCGAAGCATCTTTGCTTGCCTGGTCGGTGATTGTGGTATCGGCCGGAGTTTGACTAACTTGCCCACTGTCTGCCAGATTATCTTGCACCCACTGCTGGTCCGCCAAACCGGGGGGGGAATCCGGGGTTTTTAAGTCAGAGGTTTTTAAAGTAGAGTCTAAACCAGGGCCTGCCACGTGGTGCTCCGCGACAGTGCCACTTGTCTCGTTATGGGGGGTTGATCTGGAGCCACTTGAATCCGTCGGGGTTGCCCGAGGTGGTGTGTTGGGGGGGGGGCGGGATTGATGGGTATTCGGTTGAAAGGCAAGCATTCTTAACAATGTCATTTCAAACCCCAGTTTCGGGCTGGGTGCCAGCTTAATATCTTTTTTCCCAATCAGGCATATTTGGTAATAAAGCTGGGTGTCTTCCGGTAGCATTTGTTCTGCTAACGCCAGTATTTTCGGCTTTTCACTGCCGTGGTTTTCTATGGCATCAGGTGCTAGTTGGGCTAATGCTATTTGGTGTAACAACGTCATTAAGTCGTTAAGCACATTACTGAAATCGGGCGACTGTGTGGCAAGATCCTTAATACGCTCTAGCAATGCGAGGGTGTCGCGTGCAGCCAGTTGCTCCATGATGTCATAGATATATTTATTATCGACGGTACCCAGCATGGTGCGTACTTCGGCGGTTTGCAGTGAGCCATTGCCATAGGCTATGGCCTGGTCCATCAGGCTCAACGCGTCTCGCATGCTGCCGTCGGCCGATGCGGCTATCAGGCTTAAGGCGGCGGGTTCGGATGTAATGTCTTCTTGTTTAAGTATGTGCTCCAGATGCTGCTGGATTAACGCTTCCGGCAGGCGTTTTAAATTAAACTGCAGGCAGCGGGATAATATGGTGACGGGCAGGCGCTGTGGATCGGTGGTTGCTAAAAGAAACTTTACATGGGGCGGTGGTTCTTCGAGGGTTTTTAACAGCGCATTGAAGCTGTGGCTGGACAGCATGTGGACTTCATCAATGAGGTATACTTTGTATCGTCCGCGTGTGGGTGCGTATTGCACATTTTCGAGCAATTCCCGGGTGTCTTCAACCTTAGTTTTTGATGCGGCATCGACTTCAATTAAATCGACAAAACGGCCTTCGGTAATTTCGGTGCAGGTGCTGCACGTACCACATGGTGTGGCAGAAACGCCTTGCTCGCAATTTAACGATTTTGCCAGTATCCGGGCAATAGTGGTTTTGCCGACACCTCGGGTGCCGGTAAACAGGAAAGCATGGTGAATACGATTGCTGTCGAGCGCGTTGATTAGCGCACGTTGGACGTGTTCTTGGCCAGCCAGTTCGCTAAAGGTGCCAGGCCGCCATTTTCTTGCCAGTACTTGGTAACTCATAAATATCCAGTCAATGAGATAGATGAGGTTCCTTTAATTGGGTGGTGGCTCATACCAGCCGCACCTCGGCACACGAATCCACTGCTGCCGCTGCTCCCTTCCAGGCCTGACGGGGTTCACAGCTTATCGTTGCGAAGGGACCGATACGGGCCACCATTGAACCTAACTTGAACTTGTGAGTATAAACATAAAGTCGTGGTGTATGTATATGTCGCTGCCATTTTGGGGCCATTTCAGACAATGCTATGATTTTCACACTTAATACGGTTTGCTTGGCAACAAATCGGTCAACTTGTTATCTGGTTGCTATGACTACCCGCAGTTTAATGGTTGTGTTGTGTAAAATTCATGCAGCCTCTATGGCTGAGCAAATTGGCGGAGAGGGAGGGATTCGAACCCTCGATACGTTATTAGCGTATACACACTTTCCAGGCGTGCTCCTTCAGCCACTCGGACACCTCTCCAAACTTATGTGCTCTACAAACCTTATGTACTCTACATAACCTATGTAAATGCACTTCTTTATTGTTAGCGTTTGTTTCTGATTAATATTCTGTGTTGTAAAGGCGTATTTTATATTGATTTTGGCGTATTTTAATCGGCCGAGTCGGTAAAAATGTTTTATCGCCTTGTTCAAAGACGCGCAAGAGTAAACCAGATTTTAGGCGGGTGCAATCCATAAACGGGTTTGATAATATGAATGATTCACCAATTCTTTTTGGTTTTTCAGAGATAGCGTATAAAATTCATGGAGTTACCTGTGTTATACGTTATTTGCAATTAGGTTATCGCGTCAGCTATGAATGGGTTGTCAACAAGTTCTAAAGAATTATTAGCACAGCTAAGCCATCATGAGGATTACCAAGATCCGTTTAAGCGCGTAAATTGGCTGCGCTTGAATCGCGAAACGTATTGGTTGCCGGAGGAGGCCTTGTCTTTGATAGGCGTTCCTGAGTTCGAGGAACTATCAGAAAGTCAGCGTAAACTTTTGTCTCAATTAGAGTTTCTGCATACTTTAGAGGCGGGTCTTTGGTTGGAAGGTTTGTTCATGGAGCGTTTGAGCCGGTCTGCTTGTTACGCAGGAAAGAACCTTGCCTTGTTAAAATTCCATCTCAATCAACTCCGTGAGGAGGCAGGCCATAGCCTGGTATTTGCTGAAATTATTCACCGAAGTGGTTTAGCCCGCGTTCCCACTCAATTTTCCAAGCTGTCCTGGATGAATCGCCTGGGGCGCTATGCACCGATGAATTCGATGGTGTTCTGGTTGGCTGTGATGGTGGGTGAAGAAATACCCGACCGACTCAATCGCTTTATTCGTCAGCACCGAAATAGCATCTGCCCAGCCATTTATGATGTGGCTACCTTTCATGCTATTGATGAGGCGCGTCATATTTCGTTTTCACGTCGTATGGTGGCGGCGAGGGCAAAGCAGATGTCACCCTTAAGGGCTCGCGTTTTAACGCCGATGCTGCAACGATTATTAAATCAGTTTTTGCGTCGATATTTTTATCCTGAGCCGGGTTTATACGATTTGGCTGGATTGTCTCCGGGGGTTGCCTGGGCAACGCTGGCCCGCAATAATCCTCAGCGTTTACAGTTTGTGCGCAAACAAGTGGCTGGCGTGCTCCGACACCTTAATGATATGGGGTTTGACCTAAGGTATTAAGTGTTTGTGTCGTGTACTGCCTGGACGGTTTGCCGGGTCTCTCATTCGTTTAGCCCATTTCGTTTAGCCCATTCTGCGCGCCACAAAATAATCATGGCAGTGCGCAATTCCTATCTCGTTGCTGTTTGCTGGTGTTTCGTCGTATTTGATTTTCATCGTTCTTTGTCTGTTTTTCAGGTTTTTTCTTTGCTTCCAGCCTCAAGCCGTTTCCGGTTTTTGCCGATAGGGTGACTGAGATTATTGATCATTCGGTGAATAATCATTAATTCAATAACGATCGGGTCAATAACGATCGGGTCAATAACCAAAAAGTCAATAACCGAGGGTTGGGTTAGGGTTTTATGCAATGAAGTTGATTATCGGATTTATCATAGTCAGTGGTTGTGTGCTAGGTGGTTTTATTCTATCCCATGGCGAGCCACTGGCATTGTGGCAGCCCTATGAATTATTGATTATCGGTGGCGCTGCATTTGGCGCATTTGTCATTTCTAACCCCGGTCACGTCATCAAAAAAGTATTTGGTGCCATGGGTTCCCTGTTGAAGGGATCTAAATACAATAAGGCATTATATCTGGATTTACTGGCGTTGATGTTTGATCTTTTTTCCAAAGCCCGCAAAGAAGGTTTGATGTCGCTGGAAGGGGATATTGATGACCCTGGGGCAAGTCCTATTTTTTCCAAATATCCGAAGATTATTGCTGACCACCATGTGCTGGATTTTATATCTGATTACCTGCGGCTCATGGTTGGGGGGAATATGAATCCATTTGAGCTGGAGAGCCTGATGGATGTGGAATTGGAAACGCATCATCACGAAAGCGGTGAGGCACATACCGCATTAACCAAAGTATCAGATGCGTTGCCCGGATTTGGAATTGTTGCCGCTGTGTTGGGGATTGTGATTACCATGGCATCAATTGGCGGGCCGCCGGAGGTATTAGGCCACCATGTTGGTGCTGCGTTGGTAGGGACTTTCCTAGGGATCCTGCTGGCTTATGGTTATGTTGGGCCGATGTCAGCGATGCTTGAGCATATAGCGCATGACGAAGGTAAGTTTTATGAGTGTATTAAAGTCTGTTTGTTAGCAAATTTAAATGGCTACGCCCCCCAAATTGCTATTGAGTTTGGACGAAAAGCACTGTTGTCAACGGTACGGCCTGGATTTCAGGAATTGGAGGATCACGTTAAAGGTAAGTAACATAAGGCGGTATTGAATGGCCGCCTTATGCCACTTGTGGAACGTATACTGACGGAAGGTACACGGCGGAAAGTGAACGTGCAGATTCACTCAAAACATTGACGTTATTGCAGAAATAATCATGGCTGATTCTGATTCAATCATTGTTAAGAAAATTATTAAAGGCGGTCATGGCCACCATGGTGGCGCGTGGAAGGTCGCCTTTGCGGATTTTGTTACGGCAATGATGGCCTTCTTTTTGTTAATGTGGTTAATGGGGTCGACATCGCCGGAACAAAAAGAGGCGATTTCAGATTATTTTCAGAATCCAAGTGCCGTACAGGGCCCGGGAGGCGCGAGCACCAGTATGATTAAACTGGGGGCGGCTGATCATGAATCACAGCGTAAACAAAAGAAAAAGTCAGAGGATCAAGAGGAGTCTGATTCATCGTCTAAGGCAACTCAGGACGAAGAGGGTGAACGTAAAAAATTGGAATCATTGAAGCAGGATTTGGAGTCAGCGATTAGCGTTAGCGAGGCATTAAAGGAGTTTAAAGATCAGTTAAAGCTGGATATTACCTCCGAGGGATTACGAATTCAGATTATCGATAAAGAAAATCGCCCAATGTTTTCCAGTGGTAGTTCCAATTTGAAAGGTTATACCACAAAAATTTTGCGGGAGATTGCCGAAATCATTAACAAAGTACCCAATAAGATCAGCCTTACCGGGCATACTGATGCTACACCGTTTAACACCCTGCGGGGTTATACCAACTGGGAGCTATCGGCAGACCGGGCCAACGCATCGCGTCGTGCATTAGTGGATGGTGGCCTGAACGAGAGCAAAATTGCCAAGGTAGTTGGCCTATCGAGTACCATTTTATATGACAAAAAAAGCCCCAAAAGTCCTGTGAATCGCCGCATCAGTATGATTGTGATGAATAAGCAAGCGACCGATGCCCTAATGGATGAGGGTAACGTAAAGACGGCGGATGAGGCAGGATCCCTTATTTTAAACAATCGCAATAACAGTAATAACCGCTCTCAAAATTTATCGTTGCCCGCCCGAACGCCGGCACCCGCAGGGGCCAGTCAGTTACGACCGCGTACATTATCTGCACCCAAGTCATCTTCTCCTACGCCATTGGGGGTGAAGCCAACACCGCTGCGAACGCTTAAAACGTCGCCCGCTGTTTCTCTTAAGTCGCCTAAAAAGTCTGAGCCTGCTCGTCTAGGGAAATAATGGCAACGGGTGATATTTACCTTTTGCGCTACCGATGGCATTTTAGCCATGGCTTCGAGTCAGACAGTGCATTCGTTTATAATGAATTAATCCTTTTTGCGGCGTGGCGTGAAAAATTTAGGTTTAGCAATGGCATGGAACTCGCTACAATGCCCCCATGGCAGGAAATACAATTGGAAAGTTATTCACGGTAACCACGTTTGGCGAAAGTCATGGCGCGGCATTGGGTTGCATTGTTGACGGGTGTCCCCCGGGGCTGGCGCTGTCTGAAGCGGACTTGCAACAGGACCTGGATCGGCGTAAGCCGGGGCAGTCGCGGCATACAACGCAACGCAAGGAAGCAGACCAAGTAAACATTTTATCGGGTGTGTTTGAGGGCAAAACAACGGGCACTCCGATTGGTATGGTGGTCTATAATACCGATCAAAAGTCAAAGGACTATTCCAATATAAAGGACTTGTTCCGTCCCGGACACGCGGATTATAGCTATCAACAAAAGTATGGTTTCCGGGATTATCGTGGTGGCGGGCGTTCCTCTGCGCGTGAAACAGCGATGCGGGTTGCGGCGGGTGGTATTGCCAAAAAATATTTGAAGCTTTGTTATGGGATTGAGGTTCGTGGCTACCTTAGTCAGCTTGGCCCCATAAAAATTGACAATTTCGATTGGTCTGAGGTGGAGAATAACGCATTTTTTTGCCCCGATGCCAGCAAAATAACCACATTAGAGCAGTATATGGACAAGCTGCGCAAAGAGGGTAACTCCATTGGTGCCCGTATTAATGTGGTGGCGAGTGGGATGTTGCCGGGGTTTGGTGAGCCGGTGTTCGATCGTCTCGACGCCGATATCGCCCACGCTATGATGAATATTAATGCGGTCAAGGGTGTTGAGATTGGCGCAGGCTTTGACTGCATTGAACAAAAAGGCACTGAACATCGTGACGAGATAACACCGGATGGGTTTTTGAGTAACCATGCCGGTGGAGTGCTTGGTGGTATTTCTACCGGGCAGGATATTCTGGTGAGTATTGCGTTAAAACCTACGTCCAGCTTGCATTTACCGGGGCGCACTGTAGATAAGCAGGGTGAGGCTGCGGAAGTCATTACCAAGGGACGGCATGATCCATGTGTGGGGATACGCGCAACGCCTATCGCCGAGGCAATGCTGGCGATTGTTCTGATGGATCACGCTTTACGCCACCGTGGTCAGAACGCGGATGTGCAGTCGGAAACACCCATCATTCCATCCGGTCGTTATTGAACTCGGTGAGTCCAGGGTATGCCACTGGTTGCCGGTGGACAGTTGGTTGTGGGCAAGCAGTGTTGCTTGTGTTTTCTATATACTACCGTTCTGATTTACAAACCATTCCTTCGCCTTAACATTACGTAAAAGCTAGAAGTAAAACTGAAAAATGGCTATTGTTCATGAGAAATTTCGCACTCACCCATTGAGGTGAGTCCAAAAACGCGACACCGATTGTCACTCAATCTCAGCGCCCATTGACGTGTTGTGTCCCTTGCCAAGGACGAAGGCCATTGCCTGCGGAACACGCCTTGCACTGGACGCTGAGATTGATTCACAACTCAGTGCTCAATTGATTAATCTAGGTTAAAACATAATAATGGCGAATAGTAGACGAAGACATCATTCAGCATCCGGCGGGAATATACTCAGTAAAGACCCCTTTGGCACTACCTGGTTTGCGTTGCTATTTTTGGGCATGTTAATTGGCAAGTGGTTTGTGCTAAGCCCTGGCAACCCCGATGACAACAATTGTGTTGGGTGTGTTGTTGCGGTGTTATGGACCTTGGGGATTTTGGTTTCTGTGTTGGCAAGTCTGTTTTGGATTTTGTGGGCGCAAAAATTTGAGAAAGGTACCAGCTTTGTATTTTTTCTTAGCATACTGGGCATATTCTCAAGCGTTATTTATTATCAATTTGCCGAATTTGTCATGGGTAAACTCTTCTATGGTGGTTCGCTTAACTGGCAAGATGCCCACGCCAGTTATTTATTGGATGAATTGGTGCCGCATTCTGTGGGCTTGTTTTTGGTTTCGATGGTGATTTACGCGGCGCTGCGCGTGGTGTTTTGCCGGGATTTAGTGGATAAACCACTGGTCTATTCTTTTAGTGCTATTCTGCTCGTTGCAGTAACCCCTATTACCTATTTAGGTTTGTGGCTGTATTAATGAAGTTGTGCCGCTGCCTGACTTGTCTCATTGATTTGTTATCTTAAGTCAACGTCCTATTAATGCCTTATTGGCGTCTTTCAGGGTTTTATTTTTTTTATTATGCATCCTTAGGGGCGCTTGTGCCTTATTGGGGGCTTTATTTAAAATCCTTGGAGTTTTCCTCGAAAGATATCGGGTTATTCATGGCCGTTATCATGGGGACAAAAATTGTCTCGCCTAATATCTGGGGATGGATTGCGGATCACACTGGCAAGAGCATGATGATTGTTCGCTTGGGGTGTTTATTAGCAGCGATAACATTCGCCGGCGTATTTATTGGATCGGACTATTGGTGGCTAATTGGCATCATGGTGTTGTTTAGTTTCTTCTGGAATGCTGTGTTGCCGCAATTTGAAGCGACTACGTTTAATTATCTTGGTAAATCATCCCATCGTTACAGCAGTATCCGTTTGTGGGGGTCCATTGGCTTTATTCTGACCGTCGCTGTACTTGGCCCTTTATTAGGTGCCTTAGGTGCGCACGTTCTGCCAGTGGTGTTAGTGATGATATTTTTTTCCATTTGGCTAAGTAGCCTGCTGGTTCCGGAACAGCCCAGTCAGCATTTGGCAACGGAAAACGTGGCACTTTACAGCATCATCAGGCGGCCTGCCGTGTTTGTTTTGTTGGTGGTGTGTTTTTTAATGCAAATGAGTCACGGTCCCTACTACACGTTTTATACCATTCACATGGAGGACCAGGGTTACTCCCGTGGGTTAATCGGGCAATTGTGGGCGTTAGGCGTCATTGCTGAAGTAGCGATATTTTTATTGATGCATCGTCTGGTGCCAAAATTTGGGTTGCGCACGTTACTGCTGGTAAGTTTGCTGCTGGCTGCGCTGCGATGGTTTGTATTGGCTTATTATATTCATTCCGTTGAACTGATGGTTTTCGCCCAGCTATTACATGCGGCCAGTTTTGGTGTGTACCATGCGTGTGCCATCCAGTTAATTCATCACTATTTTGCGGGGCGAAACCAGGGTAAGGGACAAGCCTTGTATAGCAGCGTGAGTTTTGGGGCAGGAGGTGCCGTGGGTAGCTTATACAGCGGTGCAATTTGGGAAAGCATGGGGCCCAGCTTTACCTATCTTGTGGCCGTGATCATCGCCTTGCTGGCATTTTGTCTCAGCTGGATTTGGGTACGGCCTGAAAATGATCGTCCAAGTGGGTGTTAGTTGCATACATTTTATCTTACTTTTTACCTTTCTAACTTAACTCATCTATTGCAACCTGGATTCAGGGGTAACAGGAAGCTATCCCACTGTAACAGGGAGCCATCCCGCGGTAACAGGGAGCCATCCCGCGGTAACAGGAAGCCGTCCCACAGCAACAGGGAGCGCATCAAACCCGCAAGGTAGAGACCAATTTGATGGTTTTTTATACAAAACATCGCAATCGGTCGTCACGGTCATTGCGCCACGCCACAACAGACTAAAGAATAAGACTTCCGGGCATGACTTCCGAACAATAATGCACATTAGGGTCTGTTGACCATTGATTTTGCTCACTATTGCGCCATCAAAAGCGCTCATCAAAGCGTGAGGCGCGACGTTTAGTGACTCTACCGTTTAGTCACTCTACATAAGCAACGAGCAACGCTTTTCATGGGGCAACCCGCAGGGCAGGGCTGATGTTTCCTCTCCACGGCGTTATCACTCGCTTGCGTAGAATTACTACGCGGTATTTGCTCCGCTTGGTCGAGCGAAAAAAGCGGCCCCGCAGTGAGAAAACTCAATTGTCAATAGGCCTTAATGTCAGCACTATTTCCTTTGCAGGTTAACCCGACTATCTTTAGACTCTGTCGTCCGTAAAGCCTCACCAAAAGCACGTTACCTTTCAATTGAACAACAAGTATTAAATAACAAGTATTCAGCAATAAGCACGCAAGGACTGCCATGTTTATACGCATCACCAGTCACACCGAGCAATTTGACCTGATTCCCTACGGCTTTTTCGCCACCGACGGCACCCGGGTTATTTTTGCCGATACCGACAGCGCCGCACAATTTCTTGAGCAATTTCGACGCAACGACCTCGCCCTGCGGCGGCTCAACGACCTTTACGATGACATCGTCGGCCTCATCCAGGCAGGCCGCGTGCGCGATGATAACCAGCGCCTCAAGACACTGGCCCGTGAAATCACCGGCTTATCCGGCGGCCCGGTGGCCGTGATTCGTCGTGAGCCGGACGAGGCATCGTCTCGCCGCGGTGGTGGCGCCGCATTTTCAGCCCCCTTTGCCTTAGCCGCCTCCCAGGTAGCCAAAAACCCCACACCGATATCACGCCCCATTACCGATGCCGAGCGCTGCCGTTGGGCCGAACCAGAACCCGTACCGGCACAAAAATACAAAATTGTCGTTGAAGTGGCCGGCAAACACCTTAAGCCGCTCAATGGCCGCCTCGAGCTCAAGCCTACCCCCGAAAAGGATGATAGCGGCCATGATGCCTACTTTCACAACGACACCGGCAGCAATAAACACCGGGTAGTATTGTGCTTTGATAACGTACCCAACAAACCCCGTCAATTGTATTACGTCATTGGTACCAACCGCCTGCCCCTGTGTATGCACGTTACCCCCGTAGAACGCGAAGCCCAGGCCCAGCAATGGGCCAACGTACTGATACCGTTAATTCCTGTGTGCCGCTATATCCCCCAGGCCAGCAGCCGCCCCGATAGTGACACCGAAGCGCCCACTGACCTGATAACCGCGTTGCCTCCCGGTTGGCTTTACATCTACCTCAATGGCTACCTGTGGCGGGAAATACAGATCGACAGCTATACCGGCGTGCTGAGGGACGTAGACCTTGCTGCCCATCCCGGCAAACAACAACGCCCGGCCAACGGCCAATGGTTCGATCTGTTGTTAGTGCCGCACCAACTCAATGGCGCTACCCAGGCCGTGCAACTCGCTTACGCACGACAGCAATGGACCTGGACTCAACTGTGCCAGACCGGAGGTATCGACCCCAGCGACCCGCGTTTTCTTCCCGTGTTGAAACAACGTAGTGCCAACATTGCAGTAGACCCAGCGTTTCAACACCGTCATTTAACGACGCTCGATCTGTCGAGTTATAATCGGGGGTTTGAGTCAACAAATGCGATTCAGGTCAATGCAGATCAGGCCAACGCAGATCAGGCCAACGCAGATCCGGTGCCAGAAGTTGGCATCCGCGCCGTGGCAACGGCCCCCGAGGTTATATTTGACGATCCCCCCCTACCGCCCCGGGACTTATTGGCAAAATATCGGCACCTCAACATCCCCGTGGTCACCCTTAATGACCTGCCGATGAGCAAGACCGACATCAACATTAGCCTTAGCTATACCGATAGCGAAAACACCCCCGCCACGGACATACCCTACCTTATTCGCTTTGCCAACGGCCAAACCCGAAAAGGCATCTTGGACAACAAGGGTAACGCGGCTGAAACCAATGTGCCGGTATGCGGCGCAGAGATTGAATTTTGTTATGAGGATAGCGTCGACACCCTCAACCAAGCACTCGCCGGGCACTATCGTCAATTAAAAGCCGAGCTAAACAAGCATGTCCAAGCCATCGGCGAGCGTGTTGAGCAAGCCTTCACCCATGCCACCCCAGCCAAGCCCCAAACCGAACCCCAAGCCGAACCCCAAGCCAAACCCCTGAGCAAAGAGGAGCAAATAAAAGCGGACTTTGCCGCCTCGGTTCGAGAAAAAATTGAAGCACTAAAAACCCAGGCTCACGCCTACGATGACTTGGCCTGGTACGAAAAAAGCTGGGAAAACATCAAAGCCACCGGCACCGGCCTTGGCGATGGGATTACCGAATATATCCCCGATCTCGGTGAGTTTGGGGATTTAATCGACCACATGAAAATCGACATCACCACCATTATCCAGGCCATCGCCACCGGCGATATCACCCAGCTGGAGCAAGATTTTCAGGACTGGCAGGACAGAGTGGGGCAAGGCTATGAACAAGCCAGTCAAACCATGGAAATGCTCATTGTGCTGCTTTCCGATCGCCAAACGCGGGAATTATTAGCCAGCGTTCCCAAACGGTTTCTGGAAGTGACCCCCACCGACCAACTGGTAGAACTGGCGGTATCACAAGGCACCCAATTCGGCGTTGACGGCGTGGTGGTGGTGGCCGCCACCGCCGGGGGCGCCGCCATTAGCGGCCCCGGCGGTGCCGTGACAGGGGCGCTGGCCGTATCCGCCACCACCGCACGCAAAGCCAGCAAAGCCCTGCAAGCGGTTACCGACATCCTCATGAAGATGGCCAAGACACTGAAGAAAAAGCGCAATAAACGCAAAAGCAACACCATTGAGCACAATAAAACCGCGCTGCCGGATAACCGGCAAGAGAAGCAAAAAGAGCTCAAAAAATGCGGCTTTTCTTTCAACGAGACGAATAAATGCGACAAGCCCTATAATAAGAAATGCCCTCTGTGCAATAAAAGGCAGCGCGGAGAAGGCAATAATAAGCGCAACCCAACCACCCTCAAAAACGGCATACAAAACAACTGGCGCAAAAAACAGCCTGCATTTACGCTGCCGCGCAGTCATCCTTGGTATCAAAACCCCGGCTCACTTGCACAACATCATGTGATTCCCGTTGAAGTGGTGGGGGGTGCAGAAAGCTCACCGCATTCCCACATCAAATATTGGGAAACCTTGTTTGACGCCTTTGAGTATGACATCAACGATGCGCACAATAGCATCGTCTTGCCGGCCATTCACGAATTGGCGTGTCAATTAGCGGTACCCCTCCATAATAATAATCACGGTAGCGGCCGTGGCGATCCCGGATTGAATTATGTAAGTTCGGTAGAGCAGTTGCTACAAGATGTTGAGCGTGATGTAAAACTGAATAAATATTGTAGTCAATCAGGGAAATTTACAACTGATATGAGTTCTATAAGTCAAGAAATATTGGAACATCTGGATGAATTCATCTGGACCTTGACGGAGGACGGTGATGACTACAGCCTTGGCGCGCCGGGCTGCCAAGGAGCTATTGGCAGTACGTTTAAGAAGAACCAAGCCCTCAAATTAAAATCAACCTGTTCTAAAAAACCGCCGCGGCAGCATGATATCCAACACGAGGAGAGCAATCAACCCATGCACAAAGATGACGCCCACCCCAGCGGTATACTGCGAATAGGATATTAAACCATGAATTTTGATAACGAATACTACTTAATGGAGCGCGAAAATAACGAGCACAACCCTTTATTCACTATGGACGATGAATGTACAGTAGGTTATGACGCATTTCACGGTAACTACCCCGTTAGATTGGGAGAGAATGATCATCTGATTTATACGATGAAACCACCTATTCCTGAGCAGCCGCAACTCGCCGACTACCTGGTAACACCGAGACCAATCATCGACGTAAAAATAAAGCAGATTTTAGAATCCATCACACTCTCTGGTTGTCAATACTTTCCCACCAGCGTCCGCTTCGATGGCAAACTCCATGACAATTATTATTTCTGGCATATTTATTTGGAAATCGCCTGCTTGCACATGGCGCGTTCCAACACAAAACAGATTGGTTCAAGATTGACTGTTCGTGCCATCTCGTTGGATGAAACCATCTTAAACCATATTTCCGAAAGCGGGTGTTGGGTGTTTCGCCTGGCGGAATCGACCAGCCGCATTCTGGTGCATGAAAGCGTGGTGGAAAAGGTGATGGCGATCAACCCCACCGGCATCCGCTTTATTCGTGTCGATGAATGGAATATCGGCAGCGCCTTTCGCTAACGCAAAATAAACGCAACAACACGACGATAGGATACTCAATCATGAGCCTGGATACCAAGTACTACGTGATGGAAGGTGAAAATAATGAGCACTATCCGTCATTCACCATGGATGATGAGTGTACGGTGGGTTACGATGCGTTTCATGGTAATTATCCCGTTGAACTGGAAGAGGATGATGACCTGATCTACACTATGGATGTACCGATTCCAGAACAACCACAACTAGCCGACTACCTGATAACACCAAGACCAATCATCGACGAGAAAATAAAACAGGTGCTGGCATCCATTACCCTGGCAGCCAGCCAGTACTTTCCCGCCAAGGTGCGCTTCGACGGCAAGCTCTATGATCATTCGTTAGCCCCCCATAAACCTACCTCCCCATAGGACACTCAATCAATCATGAGCCTGGATACCGAATATTATGTGATGGAGCGCGAGAACAACGAACACTATCCGATACTTGGCATGGACTCAAAATCTACTGTAGGTGGCGATACGTTTGACGGATCTTTCCCGGTCAAATTGCAGGAGGACGATCATCTGATTTTTGCGATGGATGCGCCGATTCCCGACAAGCCGCAACTCGCCGACTACCTGGGAACACCCGATCCCGTTATTGACGAGAAAATAAAACAAGTCCTGGAATCCATCATTATAGCAGGCAGCCAATATTTTCCGGCCAGTGTACACTTTGGGGGACAACGCCATGATCATTACTACTTTTTGCATATTTATTTGGAAATCGCATGTTTACATAAAGAGCGCTCAGAATACGAGTGGGATGAAGATGATCCTGATTTCTATATGGTTGACAAAATATCGTTGGATGAAGCCATCTTCAACCGTATTTCTGAAAGCGGACGTTGGGTGTTTCGTTTAGCTGAAGCGTATGGCCGTATCCTGGTGCATGAACATGTGGTAGAAAAAGTCATGACGATCAAGCCGAGCGGCATCCGGTTTATCCGCGTTGATCAATGGGATGTCGGCAGTGCCTTTCGCTAAACACACAAGCATCGCCGCCAGGGAAAGTGCATGGTCCTGTGCCTCACAACTTAGCACCATCTCAACTGTAAAGGACACGCGCAACGCCGTAACGCGTGGTGAAGACAATGGATGAGTTTCCAGCAAAAGCAGCAATTATGATGACGATCACTCGGGTGGCACACTCAGAATAGGATGTTAATTCATGACGTTGGATACTGAATATTATGTATTGGAAAGCGAAAACAACGAGCACTATCCGCTATTAGGCATAGACTCTGAATCAACGGTCGGAAAAGCGACGTTTTACCGCCCCGAACCTGTTAAATTAGAGGACGATGATCATCTGGTTTTTGCTATGGATGCGCCGATTCCCGAGCAGCCGCAATTATCGAGCTACCTCGTAACGCCGTGCCCGGTCATAGATGAAAAACTAAAACAAGTCCTGGAATCCGTCATGATAGCGGGCAGCCAATACTTTCCCGCCAGCGTGCGCTTCGACGGAAGACTCCATGATCATTACTACTTTTGGCATGTCTATTTGGAAATCTCATGTTTACATAAAGAGCGCTCAGAATACGAATGGGACGAAGATGACCCTGATTTTTACATGGTTGACAAAATATCACTTGACGAAACCATCCTCAACCGCATTTCCGAAAGCGGGCGTTGGGTGTTTCGCCTGAAGGAATCTATCAACCGTATCCTGGTGCATGAAAGCGTGGTGGAAAAGGTGATGGCAATCAATCCCACCGGCATCCGCTTTATCCGTGTTGATGAATGGAATATCGGCAAGGCCTTTCGATAGTATACAAACATCATCGCTAGGTAGAGCGTGGATCTTGAAGTATGCCGTTGGTGGTTGGCGAAAACACCCGTGGCTATCTTGTCGAAAAGACACGGGCAACTAGTGGTTCATGCGGGAAGTTTTGTTATTAAGGAGCGCAGTGATAAAGCACGGGTCAAGGCGGCAACATGCTGGAATGGTGGTTCCCTTTCGAGTGTTGCTAACGCAGAGCTGTGCTTCCTCACGAAGCGAACAGTGACATAATTTTCCGCATGGACCAATAGGTAATACGTGATGAGGGAAATGGATGAGTGCTAATAAATACTTCGAAGATGAATTAGCAACTTTGCGGGAATTGGGCACGGAGTTTGCGCATGAGAATCCACAGTTGGCGCGGTCTTTAGGCAGCCCGAGTTATGATCCCGATGTTGATCGATTATTGGAGGGGTTTGCGTTCCTCACTGGTCGATTGCGCCAAAAGCTTGATGCTGAACTTCCTGAGTTAACCCATTCACTCATTGCATTGCTATGGCCGCATTTTCTGCGTCCCATCCCGTCGATGTCTATTCTGGCATTTAAGCTTAAGTCAAGTTCGAACTTAATAGGAACACAGCGCATTAGCCGTGGTGTTAGTATCGATAGCAAAAAAGTAGAGGGCACAAGCTGCCGTTTTCAAACCTGCTTTGATGTGGATATAATGCCCGTGGAACTCTCCAATGTGGATTATCAATATACCTCTGGCGGTTACGATATTAATTTGGGTTTCGAATTGCGGAAAGGCATTTCGTTTGAAGCGCTCAACTTGGATAAGGTCAGGCTTTATTTGCACGGTGAACCGCGTATTGCACAACGATTGTATCTATGGTTTATGCATTACCTTGATACCGTTGTGGTGGAGGTTGGCAGTGAAGCGGGAAATGAGCAACGGCATGTATTACCGGCAAGCACTGTTAAGGCGGTGGGGTTTGCCACTGATGAGGGGTTATTGCCTTACCCGCAAAATACGTTTGTGGGGTATCGGTTATTACAGGAGTATTTTAGCTTTCCGGAAAAATTTCTATTTATTGACGTAACCCAGCTGGCATTTGTGCAAACCTACCCCATGGCCAGGCGTTTTGAGGTGCGTTTTAATTTTAATCGTCCGTTGAATGAAGCGATACGACCAACCTTGGATAACTTTCGCTTGTATTGCACGCCGATCGTCAATCTCTTTGAAAACGATGCCTGTCCTCTTCGCTTGGATCAACGTAAGGTGGAATATCGGGTGAGCGCGAATGCAGAGCACCCGGGTCACTATCAAATCTATTCCATCGCCAATGTGCAGGGGTGGGTACATGGTAATGGGGATAAGCGCGAGTATAAAGCGTTCGAATCATTTGAGTTTGAAGAACCCAGCAGTAACCAAGACACGCCAGACGAGGCAGACAAAACAAACAGCGCGGTGTTTTATCGAGCGCGGTTTTATCCGTCGAAGGTAGGGCGTAGTGTGGATACCTATGTATCATTTATTGGCATCAATGATGAGCCTGTCATGCCACCGGCTGAATCCATCGCAATTGAATTAATCTGTACCAATGGTGCGATTGCAGGAAAATTGCAGGCGGGTGATGTCCGGGCGGAAACCGTCTGCACGCCGGATTTTGTTACTTTTGAAAACATTACCCGGGTTACTAATGCTTTGCCGCCCCCGATGGGGCCGGATTTGCATTGGCGCTTAATGTCAAACCTGGCGTTGAATTATACGTCGTTGACCAACATTGATGCATTGAAAACTGTATTATCCACCTATAATTTTGCTGCCTTTTATGATCCGCAGGTACGGCGTGCCAGCCAGCGGCGGTTGGAGGGGATACGGAATATTGAGATTGAACCAAGCCATCTTATGTTCAAAGGATTGCCCATTGGAGGCATGCGAATTCGAATGGAGCTGAAAGAGAGTAAATTTTGGGGTGAGGGGGATTTGTATTTATTCGCCACAGTGATGAACGAGTTTTTCTCACGTTATGCCAATATGAATTCATTTCATCAGCTTGTTGTCAGGGGCAGTGAGCAGGGTGAAGTGTATCAATGGCCGGCAAGAGTGGGGCAGCAGACTATTATATAGCCGGTGCTTGACTGGATCGTAGATGCGCTGTTCCAGGACGTTTGAGCATTTACTTTGAGGCGCAACGTTAATTTTTTTGAGAAAAGAGCGTACAGGGTGATATCGCTATGTACAATATTGCCTATGACGCTTTTCTTGAGGATACAATAGATATTGGCAATAAAGGAACAGTCGCTCACCTCTGCGTTATTGAATTTATGTATAATTATGCTTGATTTTGATTAAAAGCGGCCTAAGAGTGAGTTAAATGGGTTAACTGCATGGCTTTGTTGGGGTTGTCAATAAACGAGTTCCGGGTGCCCTGTATTTTTTCTATAATATTGTTGCGGCGTTTTTCATCGTTGCTGGGGGGGTCTTCTGTGTGCCAGCCGATTAACATGGTCATGGATTGTTGGTTGAGCGGTAGGCCATACTCCCAGTGCATATAGAAAAGTGACCTGGCTATGTTGCCTCTGGCAATAGTGCGCGGCTCTACGGTTTTTGTTCTAACATCGTATTCAAAGTCGCACTCATAAAACTCTCGAAATTCACCGGGTATTTCACCAAAGCCGAAATTTTTTCGTGCTCGTTCAGTCATGCTCAGTGTTGGATACAAGTTATGTAAATCAGCTTCTATACGGTTAAAACGCTGGCTTTTTTGGCGGCAATTATCCAGTGATTCGCATCCCAGGTAATCGATAACCCATTTGACAGGATATACTTTGCCAATCATTAGGTTTTCAGTTTTGCTGGTGAATCGTTCACCGCAATAAAGCGTGTAATGGGTGTCTGGATACAGTTGAGTCCAGAAGGCTTTTTTGGCCGCTTCAAAATTAGATAATAAAACCTGATCGGCGTTACAGGGGGTAAAAAAACCGATGATGATCAGGGTCCAGCTTGGTATTTTCATTGTCAACAACCTTATTTTTTTGCTTAATATATGCTTTAACTATATCGCGATCAACTAAAATTAACGGTGAGGTAGATGATGAACTCGGTGCTATACCGTTATTTAGCGGCATAATACAGTAGGATTAAGCGATGCCTGATGATTAAGTCTTAATCATCATACGTCGGTGCCCGCCACTACACGCGTTATTGAATCGTACCATTGGCGATGGTTACATGCTTTGAATTTATGTTAATAAATCGCTATATCACATGGTTAGTTCATGGTTATTATTGGTATTTATTGTTGGTATTCGTTGTTGGTGATCATAAAAAGTACATTCATCGTCAATAGGCCCACATCTTAAAAGACACCCGTGTAGCAGGCAACTTTGCTTGCCCACGTAAGGTTGCCCATGCAAGGTTGCCAACGTAAATTTGTCAACGTACGTGTTGCCGCCTGTGGTTGTTGTGTATTCAATACTACTCTCTCCAGGTTGTTTGATTGACGAAGCTGAGGTTAAGCGAGTTGTTGTAACTGACCGGATTGGTGTTTTAAATGTCACGTGATGAGCATCAGGTATAACTATTCCATAAAATTTGTTTCAACAGACTATTGGTTTTATTCAGACGCTGAGCGAGGATAATGGCGATGCGTCGCATAATTAGAAATCCTGCGCGTGGATGGGATTCAAGGTATTGCATGAATTGAGTGCCATCTACGTGAATAGCTTCTACTTCTCCCTTACAGCGTATGGTCGCGGTTCTTTTTCCGCTTAGCAGCCAGCTGATTTCGCCGAATATTTCCTTATCCTGTTCAGACAGCGAAATTTCCTGACTGGTAACGCCGTTACCACTGGTAATTATTTCGACATTGCCTTCGCACAAAACGTAAATGTCATAACTTGAACTTTCGTTTTCCGAAATAAGGTCTTCGCCATCCATTAGTGTGATTTTTGTACAAAATCGAGAAATGTCTTCTATGCTTTCTTCGTCCACATCCACAAGCAAGGAGACGGTTTCCAATCCTGAGATCATAATGTAGCCCTTTTTTTAGTATAGCGTTGAGTTATGGTGCTGCGTAATTTTTTGCCGCTTAAATGAGCACAACGGCAAAGTGTTTTAATTTCAAGGTGCAGCATTAACACGATAAAAGTGGTCTACTAATACGTTGACCACGACAATGCTGTTGCACCGTAAATACGCCGCGACAGAGCACGCTGTGACAGAGTACGTCGTGACACGCCCTAGTGTAGTCGAAAAAAACGGCCATTGTTTTCCCGGTTTAATGCGGTATCTTGGCAGTTTTGTTGCTGTTAAGTGTTTGAGCCGGTTTTGCCTTGTTGATGGGGTAGGTTTCTCAAGCTATTGAAAAATAATCGATTATTTGTTTTGTGCTGCGGAATTGTTGATCGATTTTCTGTGGGACTTATTCTTGCACGCATTATACTCGGGAATGAGTAATGCCTCATTGGCCGAGGTAACCTGCTTACGTTAAAGGACCGAGCGCGATGGACGATACATCGAATATTAGTTAGTTAATTAAAATTTAGTTGCGAGGATATAATTGTGAGTGAATGTCGTTTTGGCGAGGCCATCGGAACGCACCTTGGTAAGCCTATTTATGAAAGTATTATTCAAGCCGGTACAAAGTATATTTTTGATCGCCTTGCTGAATGTGACCGCGATGGCTGTCCTTTGGATCAGTTGCACAAGGATGAGTTGATGTTTGCGCCAGGACTGATTTACAAGTCCTCTTAACAATGCACCTTTTTAACAATACACCTTGTTAACAACGCCTCCTCCCAGGTCCGATGATCCTTGCCACGGATACCTAATACGAGAGTGTTGCCCCGGTAGCACGTGATGTTTTTGGTTCAATGGTGGTGACGTGATCAAGTATATAAAAATGTACTAATATGCGGATGCGCTGGAATTGGGTGAATTTTATTGGCCCCGGTGTCTATTACTTGATATCTCGTCGCTCATGTTGTGGATGTTACCGGGGCCGGTCCCTGTCAGCCTATATCCCATTATGCATTTCGTAGCCCGTGTTGTAGACTGCCTCAGTTATAGGAAATAGGCATTTCTATTGGCAGTATTACTTTCGCGGAACAAATATTTACTTATTATAATGTTCCCGTAAAAACTGTCTGTAGGGATTGTTTCAGCGGGACTAACGTACTTATCTGGCATTGGTGGGCGCGGAGGGGTGAGGTGAATACCAAGTAGGGCGGGTCATCCGTTATTATGCATCTACGGTTATAGTATCCCGTAGCGATAAAAGGTTAGGTGTCAATAGCGCGTGTTCTCCATTCTAATGGTGGTGTTACTGTCTGCGCAACAGCCTGACTATTACTTGTCATTTCAATTTACCCTCTCAACGTGTCATTTCGCCTTTCTTAAAGAATCCACTTTTGGTGCCATGAGACAAATAGGATGCACACCTTAATCCTAAACACCACGGGCATAACGCACTCTTAATTACGCCTAAATCTCCAATGCTATAGGTATTATTTGGACTAATTTATGAAGTTGTCCGTAATCGTTATGTTACAATAACCCGGAAGAAGTAATGATATTAGCGGTTATAGTGAGTTTTTTGTACCCGAGATGCGATCTGTCTCCGGATTTAAATAGGCGCTTGTATAAAAAATACTTCCAGCGTTAGTGATAAAGCAGTGTTTGACTGGATGCATTTTTGTGTTGTTGTCGAACGGTTAGCGGTATCACATATAAGCATTGATTAAAAGCAATAGTGGTTGCAGTGGTAAGGAGGGTTGTTTAATGAGAGTTATATGGATAACTTCAGTTCTCTTATTTGGGCTTATTGCGTTCGGGATTAGTACCTATTTTGCAAATTCATACTCTGAAGGGGATGCCTCTCAGCCGTTATCAATTATTTCCAACCCGTTTGTCGATGATGAATTTGATGAAAATTCTATTACGCTTGCCGTGTTGCCGGGTGAGCAGGACGCTGTTGACAGTGTTGATGGTAGTGATAACGCTACTATCGTAAACGATGTCATTGTTAATGATGATATCTTCGATGACTCTATTGTTGATAATGCGAGCCGACCTCCAGAACAAGGGGTGATCATTGCAGGGGCCGGTCACCCGCGAGCGATGGCACCGAGCGATGCATTGTCTGATGTAATGTCTGATGTAATGGGGCGAGAGGCTCAAAACATCAACCAGGAAAATAGTGATGGGACTGTACCTGGAGCGTCGAATCTTCACAGTGTGGAGAGTGCTAATGTTGATGGTGCTGTTTCTGCCAAAATAGAAAATATACCGCTTCAGCTAATAGGTACGCCAGGGCTGTCTACAAGTAATGATATAGGTAACAATACAAGTACCAATGCAGATGACAATGTAATTAGTAATGTGCTTGGTAATGCGGTGAGTGATGTCAATAGTAATGACTTAATGGCAAGCGACAATGAAAAAATAGCGATTATTGTCAATGTCCAGAATAAACAAGATATTACTAAAGCCGAGTTAAAAAACATCTATATGAATGATATTACGCACTGGCGCGATGGTTCGAAAATTGCGCTGTATAACTTACCCTTAGGGGATAAGTGGCGTGAAAAATTTTCTCGGGGTGTTTTGAATATGTCTGCACTAGACGCCGATAGAACTGAGTCCAATCGTAAGTCTGTGGATAATGCTTTTTCGCCCGGGTATGTCAAAGCAAAAAATATTATTGTTTCATACATTGAGCGTAATCCTCACGCCATTGCCTACGTCCCCCTATCTGCCGTTAAGAAAAATTCGCAAGTTAACGTGCTGATGACCTTGCCCTAACTTGCTTTAACTTGCCTTAGTTAGGGTACAGTTTGGCACCTCACACTTAGTTTCAATACTTCTAATTTTTAATATTGTCGCTGCTACGTAAGTAGGTGGTGGTGCTTGAGCGCGTTCGGACGAGTTTTTAGGGTGTGAAGTAGAGTGAGTCTAAATGTGTTGGTGCGCATGGGCCGTCACATTGTTAACCTTGTATTAATGTTAACATGCTATTGATGGTTGATGTCACGTTGACAATATCTTGATAACATGAATTACCTTTAGCCTTAGTTTGCAGCTGGGGCTGGGTACCATTGTCAGCTGAAGTAGCAACGATACGCTGAATATTCTGAGGCTTTGTTGTTTAAAGGGTAAGATATGTAGGGGTATTTTCTCGGTAGTGGCCATTTAGCTGTTAATAATTGTTCCGGTACCGGCTACCTAAGCGTCAGCTTGGTGACGATAGATGTCATCTGAGACATCAGTGGTGAGCCAGCAGAATACAATCTATAAATAAATAATACACAGGTATAATTAGTTTTATAGCATGTCCATTGTTCTTGTTGTAGCGATATCCTTTCGATGTGCGTATTATGATTTTATTAACGAGCTGGTTTGTCGTGGTTTATTGAGGTTTGTTTTATTAACGCCTATCAGAATTTAATGTGCGAGTAGTACTGTTGGCGATTATTCGATGCATTCAGACCACCAATGGTAATCAGTGATGGTAATCATTGGTGGTAATCGTTGGTGGTAATAAAGGGAAGCTATTATGGTCAGGGAGTTGGGGGTTTGTTTTTTTATTATGCTGGTAACTCAGCACGCTGCGGTGGCTCAGAGCACCTCAGTACTTTCTACTAAAGTAGATGTGTTGGAGGAGCAGGTTGAACGGTTAATGTTGCAAAATAGTCGGCTGCAACAACGTATGGATGATGTTAATAACGCCGCTGCAGTCTCACAGGATCAGGTTATCGATCTGGAAAAGCAGTTTCGGTCCCGGTTACTTATTTCAGGTTATGCCGATGTGGAATACGTTGAGAATAGCCTGCCAGAAAAGGATGCTGGTTTTCGAATGCATCACTTTTCAGTGGTTTTTACAAAAAATATAGACAGTAAATGGCGATTGTTTTCGGAAGTGGAATTTGAAGATGCGCCATCTGTCCAGTTTGATGGTAAGCCGTCGAGCTGCGACGACTGCAGTGGCACCATTTTTCTCGAAGCAATGAATATCAGTTATTCACCTAGCGCTTTGTTTGGTTTAAAGGCAGGACGTTTTTTTACCCCCGCTGGACTCTGGTCAGAAGACCATTACCCGCCATTTGTAAAAACACAGGAAAGGCCTTTGCATATCCGGAAAATATTCCCGCAACTAGTGGATGGCGCCATGGGGCTTGGCCGATTACAGGCGGGAGAAACTTTTCTTGATTATCAGGTATATTCCGGTAATGGTGAAGGAAACCCCGGCAGTGGTGATGAAAATTCTTCCAAAGCGGTCGGTGTTAAGCTCGCGTTGTTGTTTCCGCTATTTACTCATTTTGAATTAGGTACTTCGTATTATCAGGATAAGCTTAATACAGGAATAGAAAAAGTAGCATCGGGAGTGCACCTTAAGTTGCGATTGCAGTCATTCCATTTTCAGGGGGAATACGCTAAAGGAGAACTCCAACCCAATGTTGGTAAAGAATATACGCTGGAAGGCTATTATGGTCAGTTCTTTTACAGTATAAACCATTTTGACGTTGGTTATCGGTATGATTATTTTGACGATATGAAAAATAGTGGCTTCGATCAGGAAGAGGAAGTACGCAATAGTGTGTTCATAAATTGGCAGGTGCAGGAAAATGTGGTGCTGAAGCTGGAGCATCATGAAGTGGAGCCTCAATTTAGCGATGACTACACAAAGACGATTGTTTCATTGGTGGCTCATATTAGCAGTCAATGACGTGCCAGAGTGTTTATCAAGTTGTCTGCAAAGGCTTTGTTGCAACTCTGAATAGAGCATAAGTCCAAGATTAGTCAGTGTGGCATAGACGAGAGCTGCGTTTATGAAAACAGTACGAGGGACACTGGTTCTTGCGCAGCAGATTCATGCGCAGTGGGTTCAGGGAAGCCCCAGTGACGGGATGGTATCGGAGACAAAACTTTATCGAAGATTACAGTTGTTCCAGGGATAAAAATTGTTCCAGGGATAAAAATTGTTCCAGGGATAAAAATTGCACCAGGGATAAGAATGGCGCCGCGATGAATAAAGTAATATTGGTCAGGAAATGCGAGGACTTTGCAGCCGTACGCATTGTGTCGTTGCTGGCTATACGACAGTGTGGGAGAGGTTTATGCGGGTAGTGTGGATTACGTCAGCATTAAGTGCCTGTGCCTTGCTGTTTGGTATTGTTTATATTCTTTTTTTGCCTTCATTGCCGGGTGATGGTACCCAGCAGCAGTTGGCGGCAATTATAAACCCATTTGTTGAAGAAGAGGTGACCGCTCCTGTGGATTTAATGACCTGGGAGCAGTCTTCTGTGGCGCCGTCGGTGTCCGGCACCGAGGCAACAGTCAATGCCGACACTCAGGCGCACGACGAGATTAAAACGCCCTCGCGCAGCGACGCCGTGGTAGCCAACGATATGGTAGCTAATAATAATAATCCTGGTCTGACAGACCGCGAACAGGGCGGTGTAGCGCTTAATCGAGACCGGTTTGATGAGCTAGCCTATAATGAAATGTTGAAAATGGCCAAAACTATTGGTTCTGCGGATGACGCAATAAAAGGGGAGCCGCTTGTAGATCCCCAATTTCGTTTTAACTATCCTGGTGAAAAAATGGTGTCCGTTATTCAGGACGATTTGCTGAAGGAGCCGGGGCAGGAAGCCGCGTTATCGCCATCTCCGTCGACAGATAACAATATCACCGGGGTGGGTGCTAACCGGAAAAGCACCGAAGCTAATCCCCCCGAATCTGAAAAATCGAATACGTCTATTGCCTTGTTGCAGCCCGTTGTGACGGATGCAACGCGTATACCGAAGACGCAATTACCGAAGGATGCTGATGGTAATTTGAGTGACGATGTTGTTCGTGGTGAGCAAGTACCTGAGTCGGATAATGATCGTCAGGGTAGTGATAGCGACGCTAAGCGTGCTTTGAAAGCCGCGTTGAGGGAGAAATATCTAGAGTCATCAGGTGATATTGATGCTTATCCAGAAGGTGATGATGCGGTGCCGAGGGTATGGGAACATGCAAGTGAAATGGATTCTGTCAGTTCAGATGTAGATAATGGCATGGATAAAATTGCTATTATAGTGCATAGCGGCAACGAGGATGAAATTTCGATAGCTGATTTGAAGAATATTTATCTTGATCGTATTACGCATTGGGACAATGGTGCAAACATTGCGTTGTATAATCTACCATTGGACGATCGATGGCGTGAGGTGTTTTCACAGCGCATACTTAATATGTCCGCATTGGATGCCGCCAATGCGGAATCGAATCGAGCTATTACGAATAAGGTGGGTAATTTATCGCAAATCAAAAAAGTGAATTTGGTTGTCTCGTATGTGGCAAGGAATCCAAATGCTATCGCTTATGTGCCATTATCCAGTATTAGCGAAAACACGCGGGTGAAGGTGGTTATGACGGTGCCCTAGTGCCCGCAAACGTGTTAGGTCAAAGGGCTACGTTTAGTCACAATATTAAGGTACTACTTTAAAGCACTACATTAAGGAATTGCACCAAAGCACGATGCCGAGATAATGTTGCCGTGTATCTATTATTGCCACGTGTTGTTTTTACAAAAGGTATAACGGTTGGTGTGTGGTACCGGCTTTGTATCGGCTCCGATATTAGTTTGCCTGTTTGTCGGCCGATGTGCTGGTATTGAGTATGTTAATCATTTCCGTAGCCGCATTCGTTAGTGTGCGGGAAGGATGTCTGATTAAACCCAAATGACGCACCAAATTCACGTTTTTGATATTAATTACAACCAGTTCGTCGGCCAGGAGTTCATCTTTGAGCATTGTTTGCGGTAAAACGCTCCAGCCTAGCCCAACCTTCACCAGCATTTTTATGGTTTCTAAAAAATTAGTAGACAAACTTGTTTCGATTGTTTGTTTTGATTGTTTAAATACCTGTTCTATTATCCGGCGAGTGTAGGTACTTTTAGCGGGTAAAATTGCACGATGTTTTGCCAATTCTGTCAGTGTTTGTTCTGTGCGTGAATGTTGGTCAGTGTTTGCCAGGGGGTGTGAGTGGCCTGCTACGAATACCAGTGTGTCCTCCCAAATGACCTCAGAAATAAGCTCGTTGTTTTTCTCGTCGGGAATAGTAATAACGGCCAGTTCGAATTTTCCGGCTTGAACCTTGCTATACGCTTGCTCTGAATCCATAAAGTGTAAATCCAGAAATACCTCGGGGTATCGCTGGTTATATTGTTCCAATACGTGGGGAAGCCGGTGCAATCCAATATGATGGCTGGTGGCTATACTGAGTTTTCCTGTTATCTGGCCTGAAAGATTCTGAATTTCTCGCTGACTATCCTCCATTTGCTGCAGTATGCTCTGTGCTCGCTTGTAGAGAATGTGTCCGGCTTCGGTTAATGCGGTTTGTCGTCCTAATCGGTCAAATAACTTGGTGTTCATTTCTGATTCCAGCGCTTTGATACGTTTGGAAATCGCCGGTTGGGTTAAAAAGAGTTTTTCCGCTGCCTGCGAAAACGATTTTAGGTCCGCAATAGCGATAAAAGTGGTTAAATTTGTAGTATCCATGACTGTATTTTTAATCGATATTCTTGTTGGTTATCTGATATATGAAAATAATGAATTTGTGTAATAGTATAAGTTGTTTTATCGTTTAATAAAAGCCGCTGGGCGATAGGTGCGGGTGGTTGCTATGAGTAGCATAAACTGGAAGGAAATTAAAAATGGCTGGAAAAACACTCTATGATAAATTGTGGGAATCCCACGTTGTGCATACTCAGGGCGACGATACATCCTTGATTTATATTGACCGCCATCTAGTCCATGAGGTGACATCACCTCAAGCTTTTGAAGGGTTGCGCATCGCCGGACGTAAGCCTTGGCGAACAGATGTTAATTTGGCAACGCCGGATCACAATGTGCCCACCACGAATCGGGCTAATGGTATTAGCGACAATATTTCGCGTATTCAGGTTGAAACATTGGACAAAAATTGTGCGGAATTCGGTATTACAGAGTTTAAGATGGACGATATTCGCCAGGGTATTGTGCACGTTATTGGCCCAGAGCAAGGCGCTACGCTGCCGGGTATGACGGTGGTTTGCGGTGATTCTCATACATCCACTCATGGTGCTTTTGGTGCTTTGGCTTTTGGCATCGGTACCTCTGAGGTGGAGCATGTATTGGCAACTCAGTGCCTGATTCAAAAAAAATCAAAAAACCTGCGTATTAGTATTGATGGTGACGTTGGTGCCGGTGTTACTGCAAAAGACATTGTGCTGTTTATTATTGGCCATATTGGCACTGCCGGTGGTTCTGGATACGCTATTGAGTTTAGCGGTACAGGTATCGAGGCGTTATCGGTGGAAGGCCGAATGACGGTTTGTAATATGGCGATAGAGGCAGGGGCTCGTGCGGGAATGGTGGCTGTCGATGATAAAACGATTGAGTTTGTGCGAGGGCGTCCTTATTCGCCTAAAGGAGACGATTGGGCGAAAGCCGTTAAAGTCTGGCAGGATTTGCGCAGTGATGATGATGCAGTTTTTGACCATATCGTTCGCATCGATGGTTCAAGCATCAAACCACAGATAACCTGGGGTACGTCACCCGAAATGGTGGTTGCAGTGGATGGCCGTGTGCCTGACCCACAACGAGAGGCCGATGTGACGAAGCGCGAAGGTATGCAGGCGGCATTAGCCTATATGGGGTTGAGCGCCAATGTTCCAATGACCGATATCAAGCTGGATAAGGTGTTTATCGGTTCATGTACTAACTCGCGAATAGAGGATTTGCGCGCTGCGGCCAGTGTGGTGAAAGGTCGAGGCGTAGCCGCTTCAATTAAGCTGGCAATGGTGGTGCCGGGTTCTGGCCTGGTAAAAGCGCAGGCCGAACAGGAAGGACTGGATAAAATATTCATTGATGCCGGCTTTGAATGGCGTGAACCGGGATGTTCAATGTGTCTTGCCATGAATGCGGACCGTCTTGAGCCGGGAGAGCGTTGTGCATCAACGTCCAACCGTAATTTTGAGGGCCGACAGGGGCAGGGTGGACGCACGCATCTGGTGAGTCCCGCGATGGCAGCGGCAGCGGCTATTGCCGGGACTTTCGTGGACGTTAGGGATATTTAGCGTTAAGGGTAACTGCCGTGTCTGCGTGATACCCACGGGGCAATTTACTATTAGCAAGTATGACGAGAAGGGTAACCTGATAATGGAAAAATTTAACACAATAACCGCCACCGTTGCGCCAATGGATCGTGCCAATGTTGATACTGATGCGATTATCCCAAAACAGTTTTTAAAGTCGATCAAACGCACCGGTTTTGGGCCTAATTTGTTTGATGAATGGCGTTATCTTGATCATGGGGAGCCGGGCATGGATAATAGCCTGCGTTCGGAAAACCCTGATTTTGTATTAAACCGATTGCCTTATCGTGAGGCGAAAATTTTATTGGCCCGAGAAAACTTTGGATGTGGCTCATCCCGGGAGCACGCGCCCTGGGCATTGGAAGACTACGGTTTTCGTGTCATTATAGCGCCCAGTTTTGCGGATATTTTTTATAATAATTGTTTTAAAAATGGTATTTTGCCCATTATTCTGCAAGCAGGAATCGTTTCCGATTTGTTTCAGGCGGTTTATGCTGTTGATGCAGAGGGTGCCGGTCGTTATCAATTGACCGTGAACTTATCGAGCCAGACCATAGAAACGCCATCGGGGGGCAGCATTGCATTTGAGGTTGACGCGTTTCGCCGGCATTGTTTGTTAAATGGGCTTGATGATATTGACCTGACATTAGCGCATGTTGACGCCATTCGGGCATACGAACAGCGTCGTGCTGAACAGGCACCCTGGTTGTTTTAACCTGGTGTTTTAGCTTTGCCAGAGGGGGTTATAACAAGCATAACGAATAGGGTTTACAGAGGTAGGGTTTACAGAGGAATTGCGGGGAATGACAAAAAAAATTCTGATATTACCGGGCGATGGTATTGGCCCGGAGATTGTGGCTGAAGCGGTTAAAGTATTACAAGTGATACGTGACCGCTTTGGCGTGAAGCTGGAAATGGAGTCGGCACTGGTGGGTGGTGCGGCTTACGATGAATATGGGAAACCCTTACCGGAGACTACCTTAGACTTGGCAAAAAGCGCGGACGCGGTTTTGCTGGGGGCGGTTGGGAGCCCTAAGTATGAATCGCTTGATATTGCGCTTCGGCCTGAAAAAGGGTTGTTGCAATTACGGGCTGAATTATCCTTGTTTTCCAATTTACGACCAGCCATTTTATATCCACAGCTAGTGGGTTCTTCCACCTTAAAGCCGGAAGTGGTGTCAGGTCTTGATATAATGATCGTTCGCGAGCTTACGGGAGGCATTTATTTTGGGAAACCACGCGGTATCCGGGTATTGGACAACGGGGAGCGCGAAGGATTTAATACATTGGTTTATTCAGAGTCTGAAATAAGGCGTATAGGGCGCTCCGCTTTTGATATTGCGATGAAGCGTGACAAGCGGCTTTGTTCTGTCGATAAGGCCAACGTACTGGAGTGTACGGAACTGTGGCGCGAAGTGATGACAGAATTGGCCCAGGAGTATCCTGAGGTCACCTTGAGCCATTTATATGTGGACAATGCCGCTATGCAGCTGGTCAGGGCACCCAAGCAATTTGATGTTATGGTGACCACCAATATGTTTGGTGATATATTGTCGGACGCGGCGGCTATGTTAACTGGTTCTATTGGTATGCTACCATCCGCATCACTCGATGCCGCCGGAAAAGGGATGTATGAACCCATTCATGGTTCTGCCCCCGATATAGCGGGTAAAAATATCGCCAACCCATTGGCAACACTGTTATCTGTCGCTATGATGTTGCGCTATTCACTGCATGAAGCGGTGATTGCGGATAAAGTAGAGCAGGCGGTTAATACCGTTTTGGATCAATCTATAAGAACCGCGGATATCGCCAGTGAGGGTACAACGGTGGTAGGCACATCTCAAATGGGACAGGCAGTGGTTGATGCATTAGCAGCGTCAGCAGCGTAGTCATGATAGCGGCGCGTGTATTGTTGTAGCGCTTATTATTGTAGCGTTTTTTCAGGTAGTAACTGCTAAGTAGTGGAGCAGTTGCTACGTAATCTTAATTGATAAAAAACATCCAAACCACTAGTGTTAAGCTCAAAACAACGTTACCATTAAACACCTACGGATATCGTAAGGTGGAAGGTGTCTGTCATGGAAACTAAGCTCGAACTTTAGCACTGCTGGGGCTATTGGTTAGCTGAAAAAAGCTAATCAATACAGTTGTTTATAGAGGGTTATTAAATGAGCAAGGAAATAGATGTCGCTGTAGTGGGAGCGACCGGGGCCGTGGGCGAAGCAATGGTCTCGATTCTAGAACAACGTAACTTTCCCGTCCGCAATCTCCATTTACTTGCCAGCGCCCGTTCAGCGGGTACCAGAATCCAATATAAAAAGAAAAACATTACCGTAAAAGACCTCGCTACGTTTGATTTTTCCACTGTGCAAGTAGGGTTGTTCTCTGCCGGTGGTTCTGTTTCTGCCGATTATGCGCCTAAAGCAGCTGCAGCAGGTTGTGTTGTCGTCGACAACACCTCACATTTTCGTTACGACGATGACATCCCGCTAGTGATTCCCGAGGTTAATCCACATGCCATTGCAGACTACAAGAATCGAGGCATTATCGCGAACCCTAATTGCTCCACGATTCAAATGCTGGTGGCGTTAAAGCCCATATACGATGCTGTGGGTATTGAGCGCATTAATGTTGCGACCTATCAGGCAGTCTCAGGCACCGGTAAAGAAGCGCTTGAAGAATTGGCGGGTCAAACCGCAAATTTATTAAATATCCGAGACATTAAGGTCGACGTTTACCCAAAACAAATAGCTTTCAATGCGTTACCTCAAATCGATGTATTCCAGGATAACGGTTATACTAAAGAAGAAATGAAAATGGTTTGGGAAACTAAAAAAATATTTGAGGATGCCGCTATATTGGTTAACCCGACGGCTGTACGAATACCTGTATTTTATGGGCACTCAGAAGCGATTCATCTCGAAACGCGGGACAAGTTAAGTGCGGATCAAGCGCGCAAGTTATTAGCCTCAGCACCAGGAATTGAAGTGATGGATACGCGTGAACCAGGGGGATATCCAACAGCCGTAACTGAAGCGGCTGGACAAGATGCTGTTTACGTGGGGCGCATTAGGGAGGATATTTCCCATCCACGTGGTCTGAATCTTTGGGTAGTTGCTGACAATGTAAGAAAAGGCGCAGCATTAAATAGTGTGCAAATTGCTGAAATACTGGTAAATAATTATTTGTAAGCGATTGAAAGTTATATAACCGGCCCAGTAATTACTTAAAATTATTAAATTTTATCCTCAGCTGTCGATATATACAAAGCACGTCTATATCGGTGAACAGATTGAGGGAAAGGCAGTTGACATGGAATTGGAACAAACTGGAGTAAGCATGGGTAAGATAATCGCCCGAGTAGTCGGTTCAATACTTTTCATAATACCCGCACTGAGTTTTGCGCTGGGGCTTGGTCCAATCACCATGCGCTCATCGCTCAATCAGCCGCTGGATGCTGAAATCGATATTCATTCGGTTCAACCTGGGGATTTGGATGGGTTGGCCGTGCGCCTCGCGTCTGTCGAGGATTTTGCACGAGTGAGTGTTGATCGCGCCAATTTCCTGACTAAAATACAGTTTAAGCTCAACGTGCGCGCCGATGGAAGCGCCTACATTACATTGAGCACCCGGCAACCGGTTACTGAACCCTACCTGGATTTTCTCATCGAAGCACGTTGGCCGCGTGGCCGAGCGCTTAAGGAATACACGGTGCTCGTGGATCCCCCTGTGCTGACAGCTGAAACACCTGCACCCGTTGAGCAGGCCAGTACCTCACCCGTATTTTCGCAACGCCAGCAGCAACCCCGTCGTCCAGTACAACAGGCACAGCGTGAACCTGCCCGGCAACCCGTTCGTGCAAGTACACCACCGCCATCACCGCCACCGGTGCGTCGCACTGCTGCACCTGTTGAAGGTGAAATAAATTACGGCCGAGTCAAACGTAATGACACGTTATGGGAAATTGCCCTGGAAACCCGTCCTAATGAGTCAATCAGTGTTCACCAAATGATGCTGGCTTACTTACGTGACAACCCGCAGGCGTTTGTCGAAGGTAATATTAATAAACTTAAATCCGGATATGTTTTGCGGATTGAAGACGCCGATTCAATTGCAAATGTTACCAAACGAGAAGCGATTAGCGAAATTCGCCGCCAAAATCTTGCCTGGCGTGAAGGTACAAGCACCCGGCTAGTCAGACAGGTGGAGTCAGGAGACGGAGAAACCACGAGACGCGATTCCAGGCCGTCGTCTAGTGATCGTGAACGCAGTGCTGCTGTTGATGCTGATGCGCGTTTGGAGTTAGTGGCACCTGGCACTGAAGGTCGTGGTTCTGGTGGTGCTTCGGCCGATGGCGGTAAGGAATTACAGGAAGATTTGTTGCGGGCAACGGAAACGCTTGACGCGAATCGTCAGGAGTCTGAGGAATTGCAATCCCGTTTTGCCGAGCTTGAAGAGCAAATGCAGAGTATGCAGCGGCTCATTATGCTTAAGGATGAGGAGTTACTTGCGTTACAGAACCAATTGGGTGTTGAGCCCGAGGTTGCACAAAAGCCGGAAAAACCTGCTACCGCACCTCAAAAACAAGGTCAGGATCCGGCGCCGGATGATGGTCTGCTGTCTGACCCTGTTTTGTTGATCCTGGGCGGCTTGTTGGTTGTTGCTGTAGTGGGCTGGTTAGTGGTACGTCGACGCAAGATGCAGGATGGGTTTGAGGAAAGTATCTTGAATGTTGGTATGGCACATAAAGCAGGCGCAGAAGCCGACACCAATGACAATACCGTGTTAATGAATAAGCCGGTTAGCGCGGCTGGCGGTCGAGGCGCTGAAAGTGCCATGGTCAGCGATTTCGCCATGAGCGAATTGGATGGCTTTCAGGGCGATTCCGCTGATGTTGATCCTGTCTCTGAGGCTGATGTTTACCTGGCTTACGGTCGCCATCAGCAAGCGCAAGACATTATTAACCAGGCGCTGGAGAAATCACCCGATCGCTTGGAATTGCAGGCGAAGTTACTTGAGGTGTTGCATGCTGCCAAGAATGTGACGGGGTTCGAGACACAAGCGAGACTGCTGCATGAGAAAATTGGTGGGGATGAAACCAATCCTTATTGGAATGACATCGTTTCCCTGGGGCGTGAATTGTGTCCTCATAGTGACTTATTTGGTGGGTCGGGAGCCGGGACTGATGAAGATGAGTTGCTTGGCGCGGTTTCAGAAGATGAACAGGATTTGATGGATTTTGACTTTGACACCGATACCGAACAGGCTGATAGTGCCGAGTCGTTGATGTCTGCCACCGAAGATGACGACGCTTTGGATTTTGATGTGTCTTCTCTGGATTTTGATATGGATGCTGCGGAAGAGCAGGCAGCTGCTGACGTAATATCTGAGATCAATGCGCTTGATGATGATAATGGGTTTGAGTTTGATACCGAAACGGCTTTTGAGTCTACTGAGTTAGAGACTGCAGCGACAAAGCAGAAGCAGGACGATGACGGTGCATTGGATTTTGATTTGTCATTTGATGACGATGATGATACTGAAATAATTGATCTGAAGGACGTAAATAAAGAGCGCGCCGATGAAGAACTGGATTTTGGTAGTCTTAACCTGGAAGAAGATACCGATACCCCTATTGAGTTGGAGGCAGGTGGCGGTGAATCATTAGACGATTCTATCCTCGAGTTTGACTATACGGCTGATGTGGTAGCGCTGGACCCAGGTGATGATGAGCTCGATCTTGACGGCGAGTTAGACGAAGATATTTTCTCCAATGTTGATGAAGTGGGCACTAAATTGGATTTGGCTAAAGCCTATGTTGACATGGGGGATAGTGATGGTGCTCGTAGTATCTTGGATGAGGTATTAGAGGAGGGTGATGATTCCCAAAAACAGCAAGCTGAAGAATTGTTGCAACAAATGGGTTAATAAGGACATGGGTTAATAAGGACACGGGTTAATAATAAGGGTACCGCAGAAATAAAAGGGCTGATAACGGAATAAGTAAACAGCCCCCCGGACCTGCGTGTATAGGGGGGCGCGTAACGTGCGTTTGCGGATCTTGCTAGCTTAAGGCCCACTACTGATAACCACCCCCCACATTGCCATACCCTTGTCCGGGAACTGTTGTATTTGTCGGCGTGCGGGTCACTGGTGCCGCGACACGAATAGTACGGGCTACTCTCTGTCCGTGGAACAAATCTCCATGAAAAAAATCTCCAGCTACTTTCCCGGGGTATTGCCGATGCGGTATCTTTTAGTATTTGCAACTACCATTATGAGCCTATTCCCAACAGTCTTTACACCGGTCAGTGTTTTGCAGCATCGTCCGGAGTGTTGGGGATGAATCCGGTAATTCGTATTCTGATATTTTTAGTTTTTGGTGGATTTGTCGCATTTGGTAGTGGGTATGAGCTGCTTATTGGGTTTGTATTCATTGTTGTATTGTCTGTGCAAAACCAGTTTGTTTTCATGCCATTATGTCTAAAAATGCTGAGTCGTATGCGTTGGTTTTTTTTGTCGATTTTGGTGTTGTACTTATGGTTTACACCGGGCTCTAATTCTGCAACATCCTCTTTTGCATTGATTCCCTCCTTAGATGGACTGCACCAAGGCTTACTTCGTATTTCTTCGCTTGTGCTTATCGTTGTAGCCGTAAACTATTTTATTGCGCCTATCGCGCGCGATAAAATGGTTGGTGCAATCTTATGGCTTCTTAAGCCACTACATTGGATGAGGTTCGATAACCAGCGGCTGGCCGTGCGTGTTGCATTAACATTCAGCTTGGTGGCAAAGGCCCAGCAACTGTTGGCCGATAGTGGGGCAACAACAACGAAGGAGCAAGACAAGTCAGAGACCTCCATTCGTTCGAGATTTAGTCGTGCGGGGGAAGTTGTAACGCAATTATTTGAAAAGGTAATGTCTGAAGCAGTGCACACCGAAACTCAATCCATTCATGTAAAAACGGGAGACGCACCGTCCGCGCTTCAATGGACATTGTTAGTCTTGATGGCCGTGTTTTTTTGGGGGGTGCCACGTTTGCTTGAACAGAATCTATGAGCTTATATACGGTGGGTAGTACGCCCATATTCTAAACTCAAGCGAGTTAGCCAGTAACACCTTCGTATTACTGGCTGCTGAAAGGCTTTTTTGAAGCAAATAATGAAGCGCCAAGTCTCCTCGCTATACGTATATGTGTCGCAAAGACCGGGTGTGACGATAACTGCCACCACGCAAATGGGTTGTTAAGTTGGGGGGGTAATTACAATCTAGTGGTCCATGCGGGAAGTTCTGTTACTAAGGAGCACAGTGAGAAAGCACAGGTCAAGACGGCAATACGCTGGAAGGGTGGCTCCCTTTCGAGTGTTGCCAACGCAGAGCGGTGCTTTCTCACGAAGCGAACAGTGACATAATTTTCCGCATGGACCACTAGGGTCGAATATACGCGTAGCCTTCTTCTTGCAAAACCAATATTCGAGCTACACCGGCTTCGACTTCGCCTACACCTTCAACAAGCACCGGCATTTTCCCGGTCTTTTTGGCCACTTTTTTCATGGTGTTGCCGCAGGCACTGAACTTTATATTTTGTACTGCCAGGCTTTTAACCCGCTCAGCCTGTTTGCTTTTTGTTGTGAGTAAGCCCAGTCCAGGCCCATAAGCCACTATTTCGATATCTACGTTGTCGATTCCATATAGCTTCTGTAAATTAACAGCATTATTTAACGCGATTTTTTGAGTTCGGGCATCATCCGTGCTGACCTGAATTACCAGGCGGTGTTGTGCCTGCTCTGCTTGCTCCGCCATTGCATTGCTTGCCATCCCGAGGAGTAATGCGATTCCTGCGATTGGCATCATGTATTTTAAGTATTGTAATGGTGACATTTTCATAATCTTTCCTCGTTTAATAAGCTGCTTGATATTCTCGTCATCGTTATTATATACCCATATCGATTAAGATTTAGGTGTCAATAGCTCGCCCTCTTTATTCCTTGGCTGCGTTGACCATGGCTGCGTCGACCACGGCTGAGTTAATACCGCGCAATAGTCCGGCTCGGTCATTCGCCTTTCTTAAAGAACCTACTTATGGAGCCATTTTTGGTGCCATGAAATGAATATGACGCACTCTTACACACCTAAATCTCAAACGCTACGGGTATAGATTCAAATATAACTAAAACATTACTATTAAATCATATTTAATGTGTATCACAATTTATTTATGCAGTTATAAAGTTACAGAATAATAGTTGGCGTGATCACCGGTGTTGTCAGCAAAGCAGGTCATACAATACAGCTAATTGATTAATCGTTATTAAGTGCGGGTGGCACGGCGGGATATCTGTTGGAAGCTACGCGCATAGTTGTCGTCTGCGAAGGTATTTCGTATTGACTATGCTTTACAAAGGTATCGGTAATAGTTCAAGCGGTATACTTAACGCCCGGTTTAAGATCAAAAATTGTATTTAAATTAAATTCCTGTATCAATTGGTCAACCAATGCCTGTCCGTGGAGGCGATAGACTTCTGCCAGGATGAGTTTGGTGGCATTACGATTGTAACCACCCCCCATACTGACTTGAACGGTAATTAATTCTCGAGCTCTGTCGGCGGTCATAATAGGAGTGCTCCTTGTCTTAAATATGTCCCGTGTTGAATAAGTCTTGTGTCGAATAAGGGGGGAGGCTAGTGTAGTGTGTCACACTAGGATATCCTTTATTTATAAAAAATTCAATTTGAGCAATACAAGTAGTATTGCTCAACATTTATGGAAACAGGGTTTTATTTTGATAAAAAACGAGATGTTACCAAGATGGGTGCAGTGGCGTGCGCAAGATGCTGATGGTGCCTGGTGGGGGTATGAGTGTGAACCCTTGCAGAATGAAACCGGTTGGTATGAAAACGAAGTGGGAAGAATTGTAAAGTTGGAGCACGGGGTGCCCAATGATAGCTGGCAGGATTCACTACTAAGCGTTCGTCGGGCCAAGCACCCGTGAATGCAGGTGATAAACTGCTACGATGATATAGGTATCGTCCACAATTTACTGGCATTTGTAATAAGAAATTGTTTGAAGGCCAGCCCCGTAGGTGAAAGCCGTTTGCCCTTTCGGTAGACTATGTGCCAGTGACGGAGAATGGGGAATGCGTCTGAACGAATAATGCTCAGTCGATTAAGTGTTAATTCCATTTCCAGAGTATGAATGGAAACAATTCCCAGACCTAACCCTGCTTGTACGGCTTGCTTAATCGCCTCATTACTATTCATATTAATCGTGGTTAGGATCTTCGTGCCTTGATCGGAAAAAAAGCGTTCAATGGCCATACGGGTGCCGGATCCCTGTTCCCGCAATATAAAGGTTTCCTGTTGTAAATCATGTATAGAAACGTTTTCCCTGTTTGCCAAATGATGCTCCGGAGAGGCAATTAATACCAGGGGGTTTTCCATAAATGATTTTTCTTCCAGTTCCATTTCGGTGGGTGGTAATCCCATGATCACCATGTCGGTGTCATTTTTTTCCAGGTGCTGCAATAACCCTTGTCGGTTAGTTACGTCCAGGTTGATTTTTACAGACGGATGTTCATTGCTGAAAGCGGCGAGGATACGCGGTGCAAAATAGTTGGCAGTGCTTGCGACCGCTATTGTTAATTTACCATATTTGACGCCTTTTAAGTTTTCTATAACATTTTCAGCCTCTTCTAGTTGTTGCTGAATCGATCGGCAATAAGTATACATTTCCTGGCCGGCTTCCGTTAAAAATACTTTTTTGCCGATTTGTTCAAACAGGGGTAAGCCGATGCTTTCTTCAATCTGTTTTATCTGCATTGAAACAGCGGGTTGAGTGAGGTGCAGTTCCAACGCGGCTTTGGTAAAACTAAGGTTGCGCGCGACGGCTTCTAAAACTGTCAACTGTCGAAATGTTATATGCATAGTTGTAACTACCTAACTATTAAGTTCAGCCGTCAAAAACAGCTGGTGAAGCAAAAGCGTTTTATTGATTTATCCTAAGACATCAAAAAAGCCTGTTGTAGTGCCCATTTTTGTTGATTTTCAACTAAAAGGGAAGCCTGTGTGCGATAATAATTTTGTAAGTAAATCACTCAGTACCCCGGTGAGTGGTATGTAAGCGGGTAATAATTCTTTAAATACAAGTGCTTGTAATCTAGCGCAACTAAATAAGGGTGTTTGGAATTAATTGTAATTAAGTGGGGGCGATCGTGTTCATTTTGTGTTTTTTACAGGATTTCTGCGATCTCAGCGGTCTTTTGATTCTATATCAGCTTTTACTCACTAAGCGGGTGTCCGGGAGGGTGGTTAGACATATACCTTGCGTTCGAGTTCTTCAGAAAATAATGTGAGCTGAAACCTGCCGCTAGTAGGCGTTTCATACAGACTCGGGACGAACGTGGATGCTGCACTAGTGTCGTCGGTCGCCTTGCCAAGAACGGCAACGAAGTGGCTGTGTATTTGGGGTTCGGCCTACGGGGAAAGCGCTAAAAACTCATCTGTGGTGTTGCGCTTTCTCGACGTAGGGTCACTATGGCTTCAGAATAATGCCTTCGAAAACGCGCCGAACAGCTGAATGTTTAGCACTTTGCTGAATCACCATTTTATTTACTACACTAGGGGGTGTTAACCATTAGAAAGGTGGTCCTGCCGAGTCTATGTTTTTGTCCAGCAAGGCAGAGCGAGCGCCGTGTAGTTGCTCTCCATAAGCGAGTGATAACGCTGCTGGACAAAAACACCGAGCCGGCCCTTCGGGGTGTGCCTAAAAAAACGCCAGGCCGCGTTGTTCGTCGTTCATTTGGAATAACCAAACCTCTCTCCTCACGCGTTGACTGACGTTTTTTTAGATTCAACAGGACCGCCTTTCTAATTTGTTAACACCCCCCTAGTTAAGTAAAGTGGCTAATTTTTTGCGGGCTGACCGTACTCGCTCATCCTGATTGCCTAACAAAGTAAATAGAGATAACAGGGTTTTTCTTGCTGAGTCCTCCTGAAAGGTCCGGTCCTGGGTTAATACGTCGAACAAGTAGTCTATAGCCTCAGCATAAGATTCGGTCGCGACGCAGGCGTTGGCTATATCCAGTTTCGTCTGCAAGTCGTTAGGGTTCGTTTCTAGTCGTTGCAGCAAAACAGCTTTGTCTGGTAGTTCATTTATCTTTCGATTCATCGCTATTTTGGTTAGCAATGCGGTCACATTGTCATCTTGGCGCACGTTGATAGGTAATTGTTCCAACAGTTGCTGGGCGGCATCTAAATTGTCGCTTTCAAGCTTAAATTGCGCCTGACTGATGATTATGTCGTTGTTGCCTGGATCCAGCGAGAGTGCTTCTTCTAATAAGGTTTCAGCGGTTTCTTTGTCGCCATTTTCGTAATACTCCAAAGCTTCCAATCGTTTTAATTCACTTTGAGATGGCAGCAGCTTATCGAGGAATTCACGGATAGCGCTTTCGGGTAATGCACCGGAAAATTCGTTAATGATCTGCCCCTTGGAAACCGCTTTTACGCTGGGAATCCCCCTTACTCCAAATTGGGCGGATAATGCCTGATTTTCATCGGCATTTACTTTCGCCAGTAAAAAACGGCCGTTATATTCTTCGGCCAGTTTTTCCAGTATGGGTTTCAGTGTTTGGCAGGGGCCACACCAGGGTGCCCAGAAATCAACCACTACCGGTACACTTTGTGATTTATCGAGGACTTCCTGCTGGAAGTTTTCTGCTGATACGTCAAATGCATGCATGTTCTATCCTTTAAATAATCAGCTGGGCGCATCAAGAGCTTGCGTGGACTCCTGTGATCCAACTGATTAATCTAGGTTTAATTAAATATGACTCTGTTGTAGGGGACAATTTATCATTTTTCGAGCGATTAGTAATTAGTGTTTGTTGATCTTTAATGTTGGTTGCAAAGGGTTACGTGGCATAGATCGTAAAAAATTCGTAAAAACAGTCAGTACCGCTAGTGGTGGGTGAATCGCCTATTATAAGATTGAGGCATGTGCTTGTATCAATATTGGGTTGTATTAATACAGCCCGATACCGTTGGTCGTAAGCGTTGGTTTAGTTTTTATTAATCTTGATGGCATACGAGTGCCTATAGGTTATCGGCTGCGGTGTTGATAATCGTGTTTGCTTATCCTGCGCTAGAGGTTGGTCTATGCTGTAAATGTAACAAACGTAACATGAACCTCAGTATATGTATGTTTATTGATGTTAAATCGATGTGGGAAAAACCAGTGCAACATGATATTTGATAAACCACCCAGAGAACGAGATGCCAAGCGTTACGCTATTCAACAGGCATTTCTGGCTGACGAAACACAGTGCGTGGAGGCATTGCTTCGTGGTATTGATCTTACGCCACAGGATCAGGTGAAAATTCAACAAAAAGCGGCACAATTGGTTCAGCAGGTCAGGGGAAAAGCGCATAGCGCGGGTGGTTTAAGTGCATTTTTGCAGGAATACGATTTGTCGTCCCAGGAAGGTGTGGTGTTGTTATGCCTGGCAGAGGCATTGTTGCGAATTCCCGATGCGCAAACGGCCGATCAGTTAATACGTGATAAATTAACTAGCGCAAACTGGGAGCGACATTTGGGGGGCAGCCAATCTCTATTTGTCAATGCAAGTACCTGGGGGTTAATGCTGACTGGACGTGTCATTAGTGTGAAAGATGCCTCCCGGCTTGGTTATGCCGGTCTTGTTAATGCGATGGTATCCCGAGTCAGTGAACCTGTGGTAAGGGCTGCATTACGGGAGGCAATGCGAATAATGGGACATCAATTTGTCATGGGACAGACCATTGATGAAGCATTGACGCGAAGTAAGACTAAAAATTTCAAGGCTTATCGGTTTTCTTACGATATGCTGGGCGAAGCAGCGATAAGTCAACTGGATGCAGAGAAATACTTTGCCGTTTATCTCGAGGCAATTACAACCATAGCGCAACAGATAGAAGGCTCGAAGGACACACCTAGTGCGCCGAGCATCTCTATCAAGTTATCAGCGTTACACCCTCGCTTTGAGTTTTCGCAATACGGGCGAGTCATGGATGAGTTAATCCCGAAGGTGAAGCGCCTGGCTCAAGCCGCACAAGCGGCCAATATTGCTCTGACTATTGATGGCGAGGAGGCAGATCGCCTTGAAATGACCTTGGATATTGTTGAGGCTATTTTACAGGATAAAAACTATGACAGCTGGTCAGGTTTGGGGCTTGTGGTGCAGGCGTATCAAAAACGGGCGCCTTTTGTTATCGATTGGTTAGCGGCGATTACGCACCAGACCGGTCGTTGCATTATGGTCCGCCTGGTAAAGGGGGCCTATTGGGATACTGAAATAAAACGTGCGCAGGAGCAAGGCTTGGCCGGCTATCCCGTTTTTACTGTGAAGCAACACACGGACTTATCATATCTATATTGTGCAGGAAAACTACTGGCGATCGGAGCGCGGGTGTTGCCTCAATTTGCAACCCATAATGCACATACGGCAGCCGCTGTTTTAGCCATGAATAAGCAAGGTGCGCGGTTTGAAATGCAGCGCTTGCATGGGATGGGCGATGCATTGTATGGCGAGCTGCGGGCGATGGAACCGACGCTAAATTGCCGAATTTATGCGCCAGTGGGAAGTCACAAAGACCTGTTGCCTTATCTCGTACGCCGTTTATTGGAGAATGGCGCTAACACCTCTTTTGTGAATCGTATTAGCGATGAGAAGTTGCCCATTGCTGACATTATTGCTGATCCTGTTGATAACGTGCGCCAGTCCGACAAAGCGCCACACGCTAATATACCCTTACCGGAAGCAATCTTTAAGCCGGAACGAAAAAATTCAAAAGGATGTAATTTAGCCGATGAACTTGTATTGCAGCAGTTGCAGGAGGCGATGAATCCCGATCGGGATAAACTATGGTATGCCAGGGCGATGGCAAAGAGCCGCGAGGCAGGTGTGAACAATCGTTATGGCAATGGCCAATATCACGAAAATACTCCAAATCGGGAAAACACTAAAACGCACGACGGTAACGACATAACAGAGCACAAAACGATGCGTTCAGTTTCCGTTGCGAATATCGATACGATTGCAAATAGTCAGCACACTACATCGACCAAAAGAACGGTGCTCAATCCCGCAAATCGACACCATAAAGTGGGTAGTGTTGTTGATGCAGAGCTTAACACGGTAGAACATGCCTTGTCGCTTACCGACGAATTTGCGCCTATATGGAACCGGACCAGTGTTGGCCAGCGGGCACAGTGTCTCGATAATATGGCTGACTTACTGGAAAAAAACAAGGCAGAGTTGATAAGCCTTCTGACTTATGAAGCGGGACGCTGTATTCCGGATGCCATTGCCGAAGTTCGAGAAGCGGTGGATTTTTGTCGTTATTATGCAGTGCTGGCCCGAAAAATATTTACGGAGCCATTATGTTTGCCCGGTCCTACGGGGGAAACGAATACACTAAGTCTGCATGGGCGTGGCGTTTTCGTTTGTATCAGTCCCTGGAATTTTCCCCTGGCAATTTTTTGCGGTCAGGTGGTGGCTGCGCTAGTGGCCGGAAACTGTGTTATTGCTAAACCAGCGAGTCAGACACCGCTGATTGCCGGCCGCACTGTGGCGTTATTGCATGAAGCAGGCGTACCCCCTGAGGCGTTGCAGTTTCTTCCCTTGCCGGGCGCATTGGTCGCTGAGGGTCTTCTTGCGGACCATCGTGTTGCAGGCGTTGCCTTTACCGGGTCCACTGAAACGGCGGCGTCAATTAACCTGCGGCTTGCTCAGCGTGGCGGTGCTATCGTGCCATTGATTGCAGAAACCGGTGGCCAAAATGTGATGATCGTGGACAGTTCGGCCTTAGCCGAACAAGTGGTGCAGGATGTGATCAAATCCGCCTTCAATAGTGCCGGCCAACGTTGTTCTGCATTACGCGTGTTGTTTCTTCAGGAAGAGATTGCACCTCGCGTTATTGAATTGCTTCGGGGGGCAATGGCTGAGTTAAACGTCGGCTTTCCTCAATATTTGTCAACGGATATCGGTCCGGTTATTGATGTACAAGCGCAACAAGCCCTCGAATACCACATAAGTCGAATGAGCAAGGAGGGGCGTTTAATATTTCGTGTCCCGATGGCCGATACCTTGTTAAATGGCAGTTTTGTAGGACCATGCGCATTTGAAATCGAGCATTTGTCTCAACTCACGACTGAAGTGTTTGGCCCCATATTGCATGTGATACGGTATTCAGCCAATTCATTAGATTCGGTGCTGGCGGATATAAACAATACACACTACGGCCTTACGCTAGGCATTCATAGCCGTATTCAAGAGAAAGCGGCTAGCATTCAGCAAGCGGTGAAAGTGGGTAATATTTATGTGAATCGTAATATGATTGGCGCAGCGGTTGGTGTGCAGCCGTTTGGAGGTGAGGGGCTGTCAGGGTCAGGCCCAAAGGCCGGTGGCCCTCACTATTTATATCGCTTCTCCACTGAACGGGTTGTTAGTGTCAATACTGCGGCAATCGGCGGCAATACTCATTTGCTGGTGCTATAGCAAGCGATTGGCAGCGATCCATGTACCTTATTATAACGAGTTGTATTCCGATATTTTACTATATTAATAGTTAATAAAATAAAGTCAATCTGCATATGGCGATGCAGCTAATAGGTTAAAACAAAGGGCGGTAAACTATGCGTATAAATCCATCCAGTGATATCAACGTTGGCGGTTTTTTTATTGAGGCCATGATGGTGCTTCTAATTGTAATAGGTTCTTTACAATTAATGGGGTGTGAGCGCGAAGCTGCAACTACACCGGTTGATAAGCCGGTTTTTACGTCGAATTATGTTGAGACCGGTGATTTGGACGCCATTAAAACGCATGGCAAGCTCCGTGTCCTCGTTAGTGGTTTGAGCGATGATGTGGAGTATTTGCCTCGCAGTGGTTTACCGATACATTTTGAAGTTGAATTGCTTACGCGAATGGCGGAACAGCTCGGCTTGGAGCCGGTATGGGTGCATGCTGAAACACTTGACGATTTAGTTTCAATGTTGTTAGAAGGTAAGGGCGACATTATTGCAGCAAATTTGACGGTGACGGAAGAGCGTAAAAAGAAACTGGCTTTTTCCGTGCCTGTTACCACGGTTACTGAACAATTGCTAATTCGCAAGGATGATACAATAACATCGGAAAAGGATCTAAAAAATCGCCGCATAGCTATTCAACCATCGACCTCCTATTGGGACACTATTCAGGCGCTTAAGTTAAAAAATCCAGATATTTCAGTTGAACCTGTAACCGAAGATTATTCTGTTGAACAAATTATTGATGGAGTGGTTAATGAGACCTTTGATGTCACCGTGGCGGATAGTAACTTAATCAGTGCAATTCTACCTTTTCAGGAAAAGTTGAAAGTAGCATTTGATGTCTCTGGTACAAGAGCCGTTGCCTGGGCATTAAGACCTGAAGCGGTAGCGTTACAGTCGGCTGTTAACAGTTTTCTTACTAATGAGCACCTAAGTAATAAAAAGCAACAAATTTACAAAGCAGACTTAAGCGAAATAAAACAACGTAAAGTGTTAAGAGTGTTGACCCGCAATAATGCCGCCACCTATTTTTTATGGCGAGGTGAATTGATGGGGTTTGAGTATGAGCTTGCGCGTGAATTTGCTAAAAATTTGGGGGTTCGACTTGAAATGGTTATCGCACCAACCCGTAGTGATTTAAAACAATGGTTAAAGGATGGGAAGGGGGATATTATAGCAGCGTCGATGACGATACCTCAGGGCAACTCCCCAGGTATAAAGTATTCGCGGGCTTATAATCAGGTGTCAGAAGTGGTTGTCTCACGCGTCGACGATAACCGAATAGAAACGATTGAAGATCTGAATGGCCGCAGTATTTTTGTTCGATCAAGCAGCGCTTATTGGGATACATTGAGTCGCTACCTGAATAAAGGGGCATCCTTTACGCGTATTGCTGTCCCCGAATCGATGGAGACAGAAAATATCATTGCAAAAATTGCCAGTGGTGATTATGACCTCACTGTATCAGATAGTCATATTCTGGATATTGAATTAACCTGGCGTGATGATATTAAAGGGGTAATATCTGTTGGTTCCAGTGTTTCGCATGGGTGGGTCGTAAGGGATGATGCCCCTGAATTGCTGCAGGCAATTAATAAATTTTTTAAAAAGGAATATAAGGGGCTGTTTTACAATCTTACCCGCAGAAAGTATTTTGAGCAGCCGCGTACTATTAAAAAGCGCTTGCAGCAGCGGGCCGACAGCGTTAAAAAAGGCCGGTTATCTCCCTACGATACGATCATTAAAACTCATGCGAACGAACATGATTTTGATTGGCGTATGGTAGTGGCGCAAATGTTTCAGGAAAGCCGTTTTGATCCGAAGGCAAAATCCTGGGCTGGTGCACTTGGTCTGATGCAGGTTATGCCTCGTACCGCAAAAGAGCTGGGTATAAAACAGTTACATGATCCTGAACAATCGATTAAAGCAGGGGTGAAGTATCTAAACTGGTTGCGTGACCGGTTTGAGCCTGAGCTGGCGGTGAGTGACAGGATGTGGTTTGTACTGGCAGCTTACAACGCGGGGGTGGGGCATGTACGCGATGCCCGGCGTTTGGCAAAACAAAAAGGTTGGGAAGCTAATCGTTGGTTTGGTCACGTGGAACGGGCCATGTTGTTGTTGTCGAAACGAAAATATGCCAAAGCAGCACGGCATGGTTACGTGCGAGGTGCAGAACCCGTAAAATATGTGCGAGAGATTAGCAACCGGTATAACGCCTATCTCAAATTGGCACCAGTGAAGTAACGTTACTTGAGACGTTTGAGTGCGGAACTCTTTGCTGGTGAGTTTGTTTTGAATGTATAAAAACGCACGTGGTTTAGTATGAAATAGGCAGGTTAGGCTTTGTATTGTTTCACCGTTGAGGACAGTGTGGACGTTTGTTGGTCTAGCTGTTGAGTTGAGTTTGCCGCTTCTTGAACACTCGTTACGGTCTGGTCTGTATTATCACGGATGCTACAAATATTGTTACTAATATCGTCGGCGACCGATTTTTGTTCACTGGCGGCGCTGGCGATTTGAGTATTCATTTCATTGATCGTGGTAACTGCGGTGGTAATTGCCTCTAGGGCAGCGCCAGCTTTCAGCGTTTGTTCCACGCTCGAGTTAGCTTGCTCACGTCCTTCCTTCATTACCTGTACCGCTTTTAGAGCACCTTGTTGAAGTTGTTCTATCATGGTTTGAATTTCGGTGGTGGAATCCTGGGTTCGGCTAGCAAGGGTGCGGACCTCATCAGCCACGACGGCGAAGCCCCTGCCTTGTTCGCCCGCTCTGGCTGCTTCAATGGCGGCATTAAGTGCCAGTAAGTTGGTTTGCTCTGCGATACCTTTAATGACATCGAGGACGGATCCAATACTATCGCTATGAGATTCTAACTCATGAATAACGCCTGCGCCACGTTCTACGTCTGAGGCAAGTTGCTCGATTGCCTGAATCGTCTGATTTACCGTTTGTTTGCCCTCCGTTGCTTGATTATCCGCATCCTGAGCGGCAAGTGCCGCTGCTTTGGCGCTGCGTTCAACTTCGTGCACCGAGGCTGTCATTTGTTCCATTGCTGTGGCGACCTGATCGGTGCGTGATTGTTGAGCGGCCAGGCTATCGCTTGCGCTATAGGTCGTATTGATAACTTGTTGAGTTGTACTGTTTAAATTGCCAAGCGCCGCTTGAGTTTTTTGAATACTATCCTGAAATTGATTCAGTAGCGTGTTTATGTGCGTTGATAGCGCGCTGATATTTTTGTCACTACTACTGTTAACGCGGGCTGTTAAGTCGTTACTGCTGATTGCTTGCGCTAACACCACGTTTATCTGACTGATTGGCTTTTGTGTGCGGTTGTAAATGCCAATGCCCATCGGGATAGCAAATAGCAAGCTGGCAAATACGATGATAACAGATAGGAATTTTTTCAACGATTGTTCAGATAGCAGAGGGGGAGTGGCGCTTTCGGCTTGGGTTGAATTTTTTATGTCAGTGTCGGCCGTTGTTGCTTCATCAGTATTCGTTTGCGGTACAGCTGGTGTTTTTAATGCATTGTTTTCGGTGCTGGCTGCAATGATTGTGCTCCATTTTTCGTGCAACTTCTGCGGCTCACTCAGGGTTTCTTCGGCCAGCTGGAATATGGCGATACCGACGGTTTCGTCAAGATTGTAGATTGGGTGCGCCATAAAAGAAAAATTTTCATTGAACGAGGGCAAGTGCTTGGCTATGTCGGTGTGCATAACATGCTTTGAATTTTTGAGCGTCAAAGCCTGTTTGTATACTGCGCCAAGGCTGGATTCGGCAAAGGGTCCATCTAATAAGGATGTTGTGAAGTCAATCTCTTTGCGTACCGAGTAAATAATGTCGCCGGAGTCCGGGGTGACCAGGTAAATATTGTAAAGTTGATGTTTCTGTAAAAAATCTTTTGCATGAGAGTGGTACTTGGCGTGAGTGAACGAGTACGTCGAATCGTCAGCGGCATTTACATACATGTATTTTTCGGTTATAGGATTAGGATTTGCTTGTATATAACGGTACTGCAATACCACTGATTCAGGCGTTAGTGCGTCAACATAGGTGGCTGTAGTGATGTTCTGCCCTGTTTTTTGTTTAAAATATTGAGCAAAGTCATTTTGGTAAAAAAAACGCAGTTGTGTGCGCATTGTTTCGATGTCTGAATCGTCGTTAACAACCTCAGTGTATGCCTCGTTAAATTCTAGCATCATGCTTACAGTGCGTTGATTTTCGAGGAATTGCAGCATTGTTTCATTCAAGCGTGTTAACTTGTCAGCCACTTGTTGTTTTTGCATGGTGTCAATTGAAACCATCATTTGGTTTTTGTTAAGTTGTATTCCATTATTAATGGCTTGTTGTTGCGCCTTTTTCAGGTTATCGATAAGTTGATCAAGTTGCTTTTGACCTATAGTCGCACCAATAGGTGTGGACGTTGCTGGTTCAAACGAGATAAAACTGAAAACCAAACTTGCTACGGTAACCGGGATAACGGTTAATAGAACGGAAGCGAGTATAATAAATTTACGAATATTCATGTTGGTAATCTAAAAAATAGTGGTTGTACGGTTGTTAGGTCCGTTGAGTGAATTTTACTGACAGGTTGTTGCTTTAGTTAGCCCCCTGTTTTTCGCTCAAACTTTATGCAATCCCGTTTTTTTAATTCGTGCTCAATATTGCTCCCAGGAGATCGACTCCCTGCATGCTGGTTTTTAATGTCCATCTGAAATTTACTTAAATATCCGATGCAACGTTAATTCGCCCTTTCAAGGAATATGGGTATAGTCATCGGCAGCTTTATTTTTCACTTTAAGGTTTTGTTGTCAATGGGAGGGTAGTGGGATTGATAAAACGAATAATAGTGGCTATTGCATTCTACTCCATAAATTATACTAATGAAGTTTGGTGCAGTGCTAAAAATGGGCGAATCAGATTGCTATGGAGTACTGGCTGTCAACGTCAAGGTGATGTTAGGGTAATATAGGGGGGGTATATAAGCTTTACCACCATTTGTCGTAGTGCACGCAGGCAGGGTCGACGCCTAAGGATGTTTGTAGTTTAATTAATATTTTTTCAACGTCCGTTACCATTTTTGGTGGGCCGCACAGGTAATAGGAGGCGTTGGTAGGTGGCTTGACTGCGGTGATCATTTGTTGATTTATGCGGCCGTTAAAATGAAACGGGTGCGGGATGTTCTGTGTGACTGTTACGAAGTATTGAAAGTTGGCTAGTGTCTGTTTTATATTTTGCAGTGCTTCACTGAAAAGAAATTCTTCGGGTCTAGTGATACTGTATAGCAATATCACGGGAACGGTTGTGTTAGTTGATGCTGCGTGGCGCAGCATACTGATTAATGGCGAGATACCGACACCACCAGCAATAAAAACCAGCGGTGCTGTTATCTGTTTCGCCAAAACAATATCGCCCTGTCCGTTGGAAAGATAAACTTGATCGCCTATTTTGCTTTGATTGTGTAGATAGGTTGTTAGTGGGAAGTTTGGTGCGTATTTTATGGCAACTTCTATTGCATTTTTTTTATGAGGAATGGACGTTATCGAATAACCGCCATTATGTGGTTCGTTGTCGATACGTATGTGTATGTCAACCCATTGCCCTGGGGTATAGTTAAAATGCTGCGAACCGTAATCGAGGACAAATGTCTTGACGCTTGGTGTTTGCGTGCATATATCGGTGATTTTGGCTTTAATTTTGGCCATTACTGTTTTATGTAGGTCTTCGTTAATAATGCCTAAATTAATAATTCCTGAGTTAACAATCACTGGGTTAACATTCACTAAGTTAACAATCACTAAGTTAAGCTTAGTGCGATGATGTTTGTGCTTAGTCTTCGTTTTGAGTTATGCCGCCGGCGTGGTGATTGACCCGCTCACTTACCAAGCCCTTAGCGAAACGGTGGTTAAGTTTCAGTTAATTGACTTAGTAAATCTTGGCTTAGTAAGTTTTGATTTAGTAAGCAATGCATGCCGTTGCACGAAGCGGGTCGTAATAAACCGTTTTATATTTCCACGGGGGTGTCAGGGCTGTTTCCCCAGTCCGACCAGGAACCGGGATAACCTTTTATGTGGGTAAACCCAAGTAGCTTGAGGGCGAAATACATTAGTGCCGAACGATGGTGGGTTTGGCAGTAGGTAATCACTGTTTTGTCTTCTGTTATGTTTGACGAGGACAGCAGGGCGTGAAGCTCGCTGCTTGTTTTAAGGCGCATGTTGTTCGTTTGGTCGATTAACTCCAGCCAGTCGATATTGATAGCGCCGGGGATATGCCCCGCTTTTTGCGCGAATGCTTTTGCGCCGGTAAATTCTGCTTGCGACCGTGCATCGAGCAAAATGCTGTCAGGGGAGGCATAGGTTTCCAGGATCAGCATTTTTGTCGCAATGGGGTTATTGTCGATTTGCACTGAATATTGACTTGCTGGCCTTGTCTGCGGTGTGTTTTCCACGCGATGATTTTCGTTTACCCAGGAATATATTCCCCCGTTTAATAACGAATAACAGGCATGTTTAATAATATCCAGCGTGTATAAAAACCGTGCCGCCTTGCCTCCGCCTTCGTCGTCATACGCGATTACGTGGTGTTCTGGCTTGATGCCCAGTTCTGAAAACAATCGGCTAAGGTGGTCTGCATCCGGTACTAGCCCCATAACCGGTGGATTGGCACTGATAATTTGTTGATATTCGACATGTACAGCGCCGGGTATATGCGCTTGCGCATACGATTCGGTTTTACATAAGTCGATGATAAATAAATTCGAATCCTCTAAATGATTTTCCAATTCACTGGGTTCGATTAATAGGGGTAAATGACTAAATTTCACGTTAAATTTTCCTGGCAGATAAGTGTAAATTGACGGGGTTTTTCAGGCTTTTGACGTTTTTGTCGTTACCGGTTTTGGCTTTAATCTGTGGTTGCCTTGTCCGGATAAGCGGATTTGCAAGCGCATATTGCTCACTGAATTTGCATACGCCAATGCGGTTTCTTCAGAAATTTTACCTTCACAAAATAAATGATACAGCGATTGGTCTAAGGTTCGCATACCGGAGTTGGTGTCTTTTTCCAGAGTGTCGTGCAGTTCTCCAAATTTGCCGCGGGAAATCAGGTCGGCAATGCGGGGGGTGAGTACGAGTAGCTCTACAGCCACCGTGCGTTTTCCGTTGATTGTTGGTACCAGCATTTGAGATACGACGGCTTTTATGTTGTGGGACATGCCAATGCACAGTTGTTCGTGTTTGGCTTTGGGAAACATGTGCACGATTCGTTCGAACGCCTGGGCGGCATTATTGGCGTGTAATGTTGCCAAGCACAAATGCCCAGTGTCTGAAAATTCAAGTACATTTTCCATAATCTCAGTATTACGGATTTCCCCAATCATAATGACGTCAGGTGATTGTCGTAATGCGTTGCTCAGGGCATTATGGTACGAGCTTGTATCTACGCCCAATTCACGTTGATTTACGATTGATTTTTTATGCTCAATAATATATTCAATGGGGTCTTCGATGGTGACGATATGACTAAGGTCAGATATATTCCGGTGTTCGATCATTGCTGCCAGCGTCGTGGATTTTCCTGCGCCAGAGGGGCCAACAACCAGTACCAGTCCCCGCTTTAGCATAACAATGTCATGTAGAATATCAGGGATGCCCAGTGTTTTAAAATCGGGTATTGAGGATGGAATGGCGCGTACGACCATTGCCGTTTCGTTTCGTTGGCGGAAGATGTTAAACCGGAATCGTCCAATACCAGGAATGGTGCAGCCTACATTTGCTTCGAGATAATCATCGAAGGCATCTATTTGCTCTTTTTGCATAATGAGCTGCGCCATCTTGTGAATCTGGCCGCTGGCAAGTGGTGTGGTATTTATAGGACGCAGTTTGCCGTTAATTCGAAATGCCGGTACTGTACCTGTGCTCAGAAACAGATCCGAGGCCCCTGAATTGACCATTTCCTTTAAGAGTTTTGAGAGTAAATCCATATATTTATTCATCGTTAATCCGGACCCGCTGACTTTTTAGTTTGTTATACCTAAATCGTTACGTTTAATTTTTATGCTGAAAAAGTTTGCCTAATTCGGAATGGTTTGTCGTTTCAATACGGCCAGTGAATCACTATGTGCTTCACTTATGGCTGTATTGCTTCCCCCTATACAAGCGCTTAATGAGTTTAACAAAAAAACTGCAGAAGGGAATCAGGGATTTAGGGGTGGGGGGAATTAAATTAACGGAGGCTAATAATTGGCCAGGATAAAACAGGCACTGCTAGTTTAATTTTTGCTTACGTAGTACCGGTAGTTGGATTATATTTTTTGTGTCTGATGCAATACGATAGGCTTGTGTGTTAACTTTTCTACAGGCATATTGCTGGGTGTATACATTGTCGGAATCGGTACGTGTGATGGAGATGATATCAAAGGTATTGAAATCAATATTGTTCGTCATCATGCGGGTATATTCTTCCAGGTTATTCATAAAGTCACTTGCCGTGATTTCAAATAACTTGTTTTCTTTCAAAGGTTTGTGAGGATTTTTTGGCATGGTACGCCCGCATACATTTACGACTAATTGATTGCTAGTTAATCGGCTTTCGGGAGCCTTTCTTTAGTTTGTGTAACTGGCTGATAATAGAGCTAATTTATGGTTGACGTCGGTTGCAATGCGAAGCATCTGCGGGCAAGAGGTCGTAACTTAGCGTGCGATGAGGCATTAAGGCGGTTTACTGAAAAGTAACGGCTAATGTCGGTGTGAGTGGTTATTGCTTGCTTATATTGTTTTAATCTACCTTTTTGTTTTAATCTAGCCTTGCTTTAACCTACCTAGCGCACCGTCTTTATCATTTAACGAGCTATGATGAATACCGGAATATGAATTCAGCGTAGTGAAAGAAGCCCTACTTAGATTGGATGGGTTTAGATAGAGCGTCTTTCCCTGGGCGATTATTTTTGAAGTTCAGGCAGTAAATGGGGTTTAATGTTTGATAATAACGGTTTAATCAGTTTAGGGTTGGCCGCGACAAGGTTGCCCGTATTCATGTAGTCATTATCGCCACCAAAATCACTGACAAATCCACCTGCTTCTTGTATTAGTAGCGCGCCAGCCGCCATGTCCCATTTCTGCAGGCCAATTTCCCAAAATCCATCCAACCGCCCAGCTGCAACATAAGCTAAATCCAACGCTGCTGATCCTGCACGCCGGATACCGGCTGTCATGGGGAATAGCGCCTTGAAGGTATCCATGTACATATCCAAATATTGTTGCTGTTTGAAAGGAAAACCTGTACCCAGCAATGCGCCTTCGAGATCACGTTTAGCGCTTACACGAATACGTCGTTCGTTGAGGAGGGCGCCGCGACCGCGGGTTGCCGTAAACAACTCCTGGCGCAATGGGTCGTAGACCACGGCTTGTTCAAGTCGCCCTTTATGTTGCAACGCGATTGATACCGCGAATTGTGGGAAACCATGTAAAAAATTAGTTGTACCATCTAACGGATCGATGATCCATATATTCTCATCGTCGCCGGTTTGCAGGCCACTTTCTTCTGCCAGTATGCCATGGTTAGGATAGGCCTTATGGAGGGTGCGGATAATTTCTTTTTCTGCGGCTCTATCAACCTCGGTGACAAAATCGTTCTCTGCTTTGACCGTGATGCGTAGACGGTCGATATGCTCCATGGAGCGTACGATAATATTACCGGCGCTACGTGCGGCGCGTATCGCAATGTTAAGCATGGGGTGCATGGTATTAGTTAACCTACTTAAATACGTATTAATGTATGGGTATAACAATAATTGTACCTTGATATACGGTACAATTATAAAAATAACTTGGCTTCATATTGTAATGTGGGCCAATGTGGGCGTGAAATGTACCAAATTTACATTAAGAAAGCGAACAATCAATGGAGAAATTCCACTGTCTCTCCTGCGATTTGAGCGAGTTTAAAATCGTAACCTACTATACTGTTGAGTTTAATCAGATGTCTAAAATTAGCATAGTGTTAATCAATACTTCGCATCCGGGTAACATTGGTGCTGCAGCGCGGGCCATGAAAAACATGTGTCTTGAGCATTTGGTGTTGGTTGATCCGCAGCAATACCCCCATGCCCAGGCGACTGCTCGAGCATCGGGTGCGGATGATGTGTTGGCTCATGCCCAGGTGTTTCATCAACTTGACGAAGCGCTTGCTGAGGCTGACCTTGTTATTGGCGCCAGCGCACGGCTGCGCCGCTTGACCTGGCCGCAGCTGAATCCTCGCGAATGCGCGGAGAAAATTATCGCGGAGCCTTCCGGAAGCCGCACGGCGATCTTATTTGGTCGCGAACATTCCGGATTAACCAACGATGAGTTGGAGCGTTGCCACTATTTGATGCATATTCCCAGTAATCCCGACTATAGCTCCTTGAATATTGCGGCTGCTGTCCAAATACTAGCTTATGAGGTTTATAACGTTCGAAATGAACAGCAAACCAATAGCGAGGGTAGCAATGACGTCGCCACGTCGCTGGACGGAGAATCCTACGCAACTGCAGATGCAATGGAGCGGTTTTATGAACATTTGTATGAAACCTTGACCCAAATTGGTTTTTTACAAAGTAATCATCCGAGGAAAATGATGCGACGTTTAAGGCGTTTATTTAATCGTGCGCGCATGGATCGAGTCGAAATGAATATTATGCGGGGTATATTAACCACGCTGCAACGGTATTCTCAGCATAATTCGCCGAAATAAGCGGTTGATTGGTTCTGCTGTCTCAATAAACCTTATTACCCATTGTATGTGGAGTGATTTGGTTTGACGTAATCGATGGAAGCTTCCCATTGAACTTATATCCTGCGTTGCGTAGCATGGTTTCAATCCATTTATTGGGTGTTGACGGATGATTGGCAGAGATAAGTTTATGATGAGTTCCTTAATGGCGAACTCAAGTCAATAATGGAAAATGTTATGTTTGAGCATGTAAAAGAAGATATCCGGTGTGTATTTGATCGTGACCCCGCAGCGCGGACCTTTTTTGAGGTTATAACAACGTACCCGGGTGTTCACGCAATACTATTACACCGTATTAGTCATTCATTGTGGAATCGGCGTTTACGGTGGTTTGCGCGGATATTATCCGCTTTCTCACGCTGGATTACAGGGATTGAAATTCACCCGGGGGCCGTTATCGGGCGCCGTCTCTTTATTGACCACGGAATGGGCGTTGTTATTGGTGAAACAGCCGAAATTGGAGAGGATTGCACGCTATATCATGGTGTGACTTTGGGGGGTACCAGTTGGGAGAAAGGCAAGCGTCATCCTACTTTGGGACGTGACGTTGTGGTTGGTGCCGGCGCGAAAGTACTTGGCCCAATTCAAATTGGGGATGGTGCCCGCATAGGTTCCAACTCAGTGGTCGTGAAAAATGTACCTGCAAACGCTACGGTTGTCGGGGTGCCTGGTAGGACCGTGAATCGTGGCGATGCAGCAAATGAAAACGAGCAGCGTCGTCATGATATTGCAAAGAAAATGGGGTTTGATGCATATGGAGTGACAACCGATGCCCCCGATCCTGTCGCACATGCTATCAACTGTATTTTGGACCATGCTCATGCGCTGGACGCCAAAGTGGAGAAAATGTGTGGTGTTATTAAAAAGATAGACGAAAATTTTGCCGATGTAGCGTTGCCGGAATTGGGCGCGTGTGAAATTGGGCCGTTAAGTGAAGAAAATAAGCTTAACAACGAAACTGATTTGCCGGAAAGCGGTATTAAAGAGGTTTAAATACTTGACAAATTTAGTCGGGATATCGATAATATACCCTTATAGTTGTTGGGATATTGTGCAATAACCGGCATAATTTATCCACGTCTGAGCATGCAACAGGGTTGGTGGTAAAAAGTCAATGAATACAAAGGGCTACTAATATGAGATTAACGACAAAAGGCCGCTATGCGGTAACAGCGATGCTTGATCTAGCGGTACACGCGACGAAAGGTCCCATTACGCTGGCAGATATTTCTCAACGCCAAGGTATTTCGCTCTCCTATCTGGAGCAGCTTTTTTCCAAGCTTCGAAAACGGGATCTGGTTTCTAGCGCCAGGGGCCCTGGTGGGGGCTATCGCCTGAGCCGTGCTGCTTCCGAGATTAATGTGGCCGAGGTCATCGCGGCGGTCGACGAAAAAGTGGATGCCACCCGGTGTGGTGGGGAAGGGGACTGCCAAAATGGCGAGATGTGCTTAACACATCAATTGTGGAGTGACTTAAGCCAGCGACTGTATGAATTTCTTGATGGCATCAGCCTTGGGGATCTTGTTGAAAAACGCCATGTCCAAGACGTAGCGGCGCGCCAGGACGAAAGACATGAGCAGCAACAAGCCAAGCCAGTGGTAACGATGTAAGAATAGGCAATATACATCCGCACTTCCTTAGCTTAGTGCGGTATTTGAGGTTTTGGTTTGTGTGAAACCCCCTGCAGTTAACGTGGCCTGCGGACCAGGCAGTATGGAATCACCCTTGTATAACCACTGAATACGGATATTCACGCTAACGGATAAGGAATGCCAATCCTTTGGCAATATTGTTCGTTACACAATATCGTTTGTTATACATAAAGTGCGGTGAAGCAGCATACGGTTTATTTGAGTCTGGTGGTGCAGTAGTTACGGTGCAGTAGTTACTTTAACGGAGTATATGATGAAACATCCAATTTACCTGGATTATGCGGCAACAACGCCCGTGGATCCTCGCGTTGCTGAAAAAATGATGCAGTACCTCACGGTGGATGGCGAGTTCGGCAATCCGGCATCGCGTTCACATGTGTTTGGTTGGCATGCGGAAGAAGCAATAGAAACTGCACGAAAACAAGTGGCGGATCTGGTTAATGCCAATCCTAAAGAGATTGTCTGGACATCTGGAGCAACTGAATCAGATAACCTGGCCATCAAAGGCGCCGCGCATTTTTATGGTAAAAAAGGTAAGCATATTATCACCTCAAAAACCGAGCATAAGGCGGTGCTGGATACATGCCGTCAGCTGGAACGAGAAGGTTTTGAAGTGACGTACCTGGACCCTGAGAGCAGTGGGCTGATCGATATTAATAAATTAGCATCAGCAATACGTGATGACACTGCATTGATTTCTATCATGCATGTAAACAATGAAATGGGTATTATTCAGGATATTGGCGCTATTGGTGAATTAGCCCGCTCAAAAGGGGTTATCTTTCATGTGGATGCAGCACAAAGTGCCGGTAAAGTGCCTATAGACCTGGAAAAAATAAAAGTTGATTTAATGTCGTTTGCCAGCCATAAAATTTATGGCCCTAAGGGTATTGGTGCCTTATATGTGAGGCGCAAACCGCGGGTACGCCTGGAAGCACAGCAGCATGGTGGAGGTCATGAGCGAGGTATGCGTTCTGGCACATTAGCGACGCATCAAATTGCAGGTATGGGGCTTGCTTTTGAAATTGCGAAACAACAAATGCAGGAAGATAATGCCAAAATAACGCAGCTACGGGACCATTTGTATAATAGTCTGAAAGATATTGAAGAGGTCTACCTCAACGGGGATATAGATCACCAAGTGCCAAACATTTTAAATATAAGCTTTAATTTTGTTGAAGGTGAATCCTTGATTATGGCATTAAACGATATGGCAGTATCTTCTGGATCTGCCTGTACCTCTGCCAGTTTAGAGCCATCGTATGTATTGCGTGCCATTGGTCGTAGCGATGAACTGGCGCATAGCTCAATTCGATTCAGCATCGGGCGTTTTACCACGCAGGAAGATATTGATTACACCATTGACAAGGTTCATCAAGCAATTACCAAGCTGCGGGCATTATCTCCTCTTTGGGATATGTATAAAGATGGCATCGATTTATCAACGGTGCAATGGGCGGCGCATTAATGGATAGTGATGGGGATAATTAAAAAGACGTTGGCGAAAATACTGGCAAATTGAAACTCTAAGTATTTCCATTACATAAATAAAGAGACTTATGCCGCTGTAACTGGCGGTAAAATCTAAGGTAGGTAGTGATGTCATATAGTGATAAAGTGCTAGACCATTATGAGAACCCTCGCAACGTAGGTTCATTTGATAATTCAGACAATACCGTGGGTACTGGTATGGTGGGCGCGCCAGCTTGTGGCGATGTAATGCGTTTGCAAATCAAGGTAAGCGAAAAGGGTGTTATCGAAGATGCCCGGTTTAAAACTTATGGTTGTGGATCTGCGATTGCCTCTAGTTCGCTACTCACCGAGTGGGTAAAAGGGAAAACCTTGGATGAGGCCGGCGAAATAAAAAATTCGCAAATCGCCGAGGAACTTGCGTTACCACCGGTGAAAGTGCATTGTTCCGTGCTCGCTGAGGATGCGATTAAAGCTGCTATTCAGGATTTCAAGAACAAGTCGGATAGCGAGAAAGCGATCGAGACGGCATAAATGTAATGCAAAAATGTCATGCCAAATATCGGTTAGGCAGTTCTGTTAGATGGTTTGATTCGATAGTTTAATGAGTAACCCGACAGGTTTAATATGAGTATTACATTGACAGAAGCAGCAGCGCAGCGCGTTATTTCATTTTTGGGTAATCGTGGCAAAGGCGTTGGTTTACGGCTGGGGGTTAAAACCACCGGCTGTTCCGGCATGGCGTATGTCATGGAGTTCGCGGATAAGGTTGAGCCTGAAGATGAAGTATTTGAAGACCATGGTGTTAAGCTGATTATTGATCCCAAGAGTTTAATTTATCTCGATGGTACGGAATTGGACTATGGCAAAGAGGGCTTGAATGAAGGATTTAAATTTAATAACCCTAACGTCAAAGGCGAATGCGGTTGTGGTGAAAGCTTTACTGTTTGACCGTTCTTCCTAAAATAATTTGTAAATATTGTTTATGACCGCAGTTAATCTCACTGAGGATTACTTCACGTTATTTGGAATACCTCAGCGCTACGAAATCGATACCGTGATGCTGGCTAGTCGTTTTCGCAAACTGCAACATACGGTACACCCAGATAAATTTGCCAATGCGTCAGATTTGGAACGGCGCCTCTCAGTGCAGCAATCAGCACGTATTAACGAAGCATACCAAATACTGAAAAATCCATTGCGCAGAGCCCAATATATGCTTGAGTTAGGCGGGATCGATATGTCTGATAACACAAGCGCCATGGATAGCGGTTTCCTGATGCAGCAGATCGAGTTGCGTGAGCGATTAGAACACATAAAAACCGACGAAGACCCGATAGATCAACTGGGCTCGCTGAGTCATGAAATTGACACGGCATTAAAAGACCTGATCGCCAAGATTTCTGCGTTATTCAGTGAGGCGACTCAAGACGATTATAAGACAATTTATGATTATGTCAGGCGTATGCAGTTTATGACGAAACTGCAGGATCAAGTTCATGAGATGGAAGAAGAATATCTATAAATTATCCATAAACTATTTATAGATAAAGGTGTACATTTGGGGTGGGTTTTCAGTTTCCCCCGATCTGCGCAAGATCAAGGCCTATAAATTAACTTTACTGACTAATGGCAGAAATTCATGGCATTACTGCAAATAAGCGAACCCGGAGAATCAACTGCACCACATGAACATCGTCTAGCGGTTGGGATTGATTTGGGGACTACGAATTCTTTGGTTGCTACTGTGCGCAGCGGCAAAGCGGATACCCTGGCCGATGAGCAGGGCGAGTCTCTCGTGCCTTCAGTGGTTCAATATCTGGGTGACGATAAGGTTATTGTAGGAAGCGCGGCAAAACATGCTGCGATAAAAGATCCGTACAACACGATTAGCTCTGTCAAACGTCTAATGGGACGTGGCATGGCAGACATTAAGAAATCGAGTGGTGCTATTATTTATGAGTTTGTGGATACCGATTCCAGCGTTCCTCGTATTAAAACCCGTGCTGGTGCTATTAGTGCCGTTGAAGTATCCGCGGAGATTTTAAAACACTTAAAGCTTCGGGCAGAACAGGCTTTAGGGGGGGAGCTAACTGGCGTGGTGATTACGGTTCCTGCGTATTTTGATGATGCCCAACGACAAGCTAGTAAAGATGCGGCGACTCTAGCGGGCCTCAATGTTTTACGCCTGTTAAATGAACCCACTGCGGCAGCTGTGGCCTACGGACTGGATAAAAAGGCAGAAGGTATTCATGTTGTTTATGACTTGGGTGGCGGTACCTTTGATATTTCGATTTTAAGGCTTAACCGCGGTGTTTTTGAAGTGATGGCTACCGCTGGGAATGCTGCATTGGGTGGCGATGATTTTGATCAGGTGATTGTGCAGTGGGTTATGGAACAGGCCGGTATTAGTGGGGACGCTGAGCAATCCCTGATTCGGGATCTGACCCAGCGGGCCTGTGCTGCCAAAGAAGCGCTATCGCAATCTGAGCAAGCCGATATTCTTTTGGAAAATGCAGAAGGTGTGGTGTGGCAGGGTGTATTAACCCGGAGCAAGCTCAACGCGTTAATTGACCCATTGATTAAGCAGACACTGGCGCCCTGCCGCAGGGCGTTACGTGATGCCGGCGTTACTCAGGCAGAGATTGAAGACGTGGTGATGGTTGGTGGATCTACTCGCGTTCCCAGAGTGAGAGCGTTAGTGGGCGAGTTTTTCCAATGCGAACCCCTGGTAAACATTGATCCGGACAAAGTGGTTGCCATCGGTGCTTCCCTACAGGCTGATGCGCTGGTCGGGAATAAATCAGATGATGAAGTCCTTTTACTGGATGTTATTCCATTGTCGCTGGGTATTGAAACAATGGGTGGTTTGGTAGAAAAAGTGATACATCGGAACACAACAATTCCTGTTGCCAAGGCGCAGGACTTTACTACCTTTAAGGACGGGCAGACCGCAATTTCTATTCATGTTCTGCAAGGAGAACGGGAGCTTGTCAGTGATAATAGGTCATTGGCACAGTTTGAATTAAGGGGGATTCCTCCTATGGTTGCCGGCGCAGCTCGAATTCGGGTAACTTTTCAGGTCGATGCTGACGGTTTGCTGTCGGTAACAGCCAGCGAACAAACCAGCGGTGTGGAAAGCAGTGTTCAGGTTAAGCCCTCTTATGGTCTGGCCGACACCGAAATTGCTCAAATGCTCACAGATTCGTTATCTTATGCAGAGCAGGACGTCGCCGCGCGTAATTTGCAAGAACAATTAGTGGAAGTTGAACGTGTTGTACTGGCCATGAACAGTGCCTTAAAAGCTGATGGTGATCGTTTGTTATCTGTTGATGAGCGGAAAAACCTGAAATCCGGGTTGCAGCATTTGCAGACAGTGGCGCAGGGCAATGATCACGTAGCCATAAAGCTTGCTATTGAAAGTCTTAATAAGGATAGTACGGAATTTGCTGCGCGGCGAATGAACGAGGGTATTCAGTTAGCAATGGCCGGGCATAACGTGGATGAGTTCAGCCAATAGGCTTGGGTATGTCGTTATTTTTTGATATAGAATCTTAAAGTACTGCTGCGAAAATACTATCACGAAAAGCTATCGCAAAAAGACAAAACCGGTGTCGTGATAAATGACTGATATTGGTGGACGGTTGTCAGGGGCTAAATGTGGCTCTGTTCTATTAATCGAATGTGTGAATCCAAATTTTATTTAACGAGAATATAATGCCAAAAATTATTTTTTTGCCTCATGAAGAAATTTGTCCGGACGGTGCTGTGATTGAAGTTGAATCTGGTATGACTATTTGCGATGCGGCCTTGGCAAACGGAATTAGCATTGAACATGCCTGTGAGAAATCATGTGCGTGTACTACCTGTCATGTCTTGGTGCGGGAAGGGTTTGATTCCCTCACTGAGGCGACAGAGGATGAAGAAGATCTGCTGGATAAAGCCTGGGGGTTAGAGCCGGACTCACGATTAAGTTGTCAGGCAATGGTTGAGAAGCAGGATTTAGTGGTGGAAATTCCGAAATATACTATAAATATGGTGTCTGAGAATCATTAGGCAAAAACCACCCATCGCTTAGTTTTTGCTGCACATTCTTTTGTTGCGATATTAGCCGACCTTAAGGAGTTATATAATGTCACTTACATGGACAGATAGTCTGGAAGTCGCCATTTCGCTGGATGAAGCGCATCCCCACGTTGACCCAAAAACCCTACGATTTACCGATTTAATGCAGTGGTGTTTGGCATTAGAGGAATTTACCGGTGAGCAGGGACATTGTAATGAAAAAATTCTTGAAGCTATTCAAATGGCATGGATCGATGAACGCGATGACTGAAGAGCGTCCGGTTATCGCTATTAAGCGCTTTTGCCAGGACAAATAAGCCCTCTCTCCGCCTGTATTTTGTCAGCTATTCGGTAATTGGTTGCACGGTTGTACGCATTACCGGTTTTATTTCTCAATATTTGCTGGATTCTACCGAAATAATCACCAGGACTTCGTCGTTTATCGCTATGTTGGCGGTAGTTGAAGAAATGTTAGGGTGGAACAGCGCGTTGCGGGAGATTACTGCATGTCAGGGTTAGAAGATAATATTCTCTCAGATCTAATGGAAGAATTGGAGGCGGGCAAACTTGTTTTGCCGAGCTTGCCTGAGGTGGCGTTAAAGGTACGTGACACTATTGAAGATGATGACGTCAACACCTCAAAAATTGCCAAGGTATTGATTACCGATCCGGGGTTAACCGCGCGGGTGATCCAGGTTGCCAATAGCCCATTAGTGCGAGGCACCAAAGAAATTGATTCCGTAGAAACGGCGATTACTCGGATGGGTAACAGCATGGTGAAAAATGTGGTGAATGGTTTGATCGTTCAGCAGATGTTTCAGCCTACAACCGAAGTGTCAGATCAAAAGTTTCGTCAATTTTGGGTTCACAGCACGCAAGTTGCTGCTATTTGTCATGCATTGGCATCATTCGCCCGCTTAAAACCGGACCAAGCATTGTTGGCCGGTTTGATGCACGATATTGGTAGTTTACCCATCATTAAGCGTGCCGAAGACGTACCAGAGTTACTCGCTGATGTTGCCATGCTCGATCGGATTATCATGCAGGCCCATACCAAAATTGGCGAGGCTATGTTGAAAAAATGGCAATTGCCTGCCGAGTTAATTGAGGTTGCTGCAGAACATGAGCATCTCTTGCGCGACACCGGCGGTCCAGCGGATTACGTGGATATTGTTATTGCGTCTAACTTGCAAAGTTACATTGGTGAAAATCACCCCCATGCTGAGGTGGATTTAACCATCGTACCGGCATTATCGAAGCTGGGATTAACGGCTGAAGTTAGTGTCGTGGATATGGAAGATACCGGGGAGTCTATCAAAGAAGTCCAGGATGCATTACTTCGAACGGGGTAGCATGCGAGTGTTTATTATTCCGGTGCGACTTCTGCGTTGATAACCGCGGTTGCAGGACTATAATATGTATCGGAAGCATGTCGTATTTTATTGATTTATAAGTTTTTTAAAAGAATAAACCTTCGTTTTTTGGGAGGGCGATTATTACTGCTAATGTAATGATTGCCACTAAGCGATTGCTACTAAGCGATTGCCACAAGAGGCTCGTTGGGCCCCACAGCCTATCATCTTAAAACGCAACGGCAATAATACCCTATGTGTTTGCATAACAAATCGAGTATTTTCTGCAAACATTCATTTTATCCAGACCCTAGTTATTTGCCATTATTACTAGGTATAATTCCACTATCATCAGTTGTCGCCTGGAAAGGCGTAAATGGTGATGTGGCCAGCGTTAATAGGGTGATTTTTGCCAGATGAAACGTCTGGTGGTTGAATGCTGGCGGGCTAGAGGTGGGGTATTGAAAATAATCTTCTAAAACAATAGCTTAAAAAAAGCCTCAGAAACAGTCTCTTGAAAACAGCGCCATAAAAACAATAGTTTAGAAATAGTACCTTAAAAGCAACGAGTTATAAATAATGATTGAAAAGCCTGAGGCTTAATCATTATTTGATAACCACTACTTAAAACCCAAATTTTAATAATATTGGAGTCACTTAGCATGGCAATAGAACGTACATTTTCAATCATTAAACCTGATGCCGTTGCAAAAAACGTCATTGGTGAGATTTACACGCGGTTTGAAAAAGCAGACCTCAACATTATTGCGGCAAAAATGCTGCATTTGAGTAAAGAACAAGCGCAAGGGTTTTATGCCGTGCACAAAGAGCGCCCTTTTTTCAACGATTTGGTGGAATTTATGACATCAGGCCCGGTGATACTTCAGGTCTTGGAGGGCGAGAACGCCATTACCCGTCACCGTGCGATTATGGGGGCGACCAACCCAAAAGAAGCGGAGGCAGGGACTATTCGTGCTGACTTTGCTGCCAGCATAGATGAAAACGCCGTACATGGCTCAGATGGCCCCGATACTGCTAAAGAAGAAATTGCATTCTTTTTCGGTAACGAAGAAATTTGTGCTCGCACTCGTTAGGTGACGACGTACATCATCATCGTCTACTGTAAATAATGTGACCCACCAACCCAACTGTTGACTACTATGCCAAGCACGGAAAACAAAGTAAATTTGCTTAATTTATCGCGATCGGAAATGGAATCCTTTTTTATCGATCTTGGTGAAAAGGGATTTCGTGCATCGCAAGTGTTTAAATGGGTGTATCAGCAGGGGGTTGGTGATTTTGATAGCATGACCAATCTTGCTAAAGATCTGCGTAGCAAGTTGAAAGACGTTGCTGAAATCCGGGTGCCAACGGTGATAACGGACCAACGTTCAGAAGATGGTACGCATAAATGGGTGTTACAGGTTGATTCCGGTAATTATATTGAGATGGTTTTTATACCCGGGTTAAGTCGCGGAACATTATGTGTGTCTTCGCAAATTGGGTGTGCGTTGGCTTGTTCATTTTGCTCTACAGCGCAGCAGGGGTTTAACCGTAACCTTACCACCAGCGAAATTATCGGGCAGTTATGGGTTGCCAGCCGAGCGTTGGGGGTGGATCCGAAAGGCCTGCGGGTGATCTCCAACGTGGTGATGATGGGAATGGGAGAGCCATTGCTTAATTTTGACAACGTTGTAAAGGCAATGGATCTCATGATGGATGATTTTTCATACGGGCTTTCCAAGCGCCGTGTGACTTTAAGTACCGCCGGGGTCATTCCAGCCCTTGACCGACTTAAGGACGTGAGCGATGTTAGTTTGGCCGTTTCCCTGCATGCCCCAAATGATGCTTTGAGAAACGAATTGGTGCCGTTAAATCGGAAATACCCTATTAAAGAATTGCTACAGGCCTGTCGGCGTTATATTGGCAATGATCGTAGACGGGTGACGTTTGAATATGTCATGCTACAGGGCGTGAATGACAGTGTGCAACATGCGCATGAACTGGTGAAACTTTTAAAGAATGTGCCCGCTAAGGTTAACCTTATACCATTTAATCCGTTTCCGAGCACTCAATATAAGCGTTCGTCACAAGCAGTGATCAATCGGTTTCGTGACATCTTAATGGCAAATGATCTGGTGACCATTACCCGCCGAACGCGCGGTGATGATATAGACGCGGCTTGTGGTCAGTTAGTGGGTAAAGTCATTGATCGGACCAAAAGAAATCAGCAAAGAACAGTGACACTCGAGACGGGAGTGACCTAGTGCTCTTAGTGCGGTTTTTGCTGAGTGTGTTGATTGGGGCGTTCTTAGTTTCGTGCGCGAGCATGGAAAAGTCACAGCAAAAAAATCTGCGTATTGCCGAGACGCATGTGCAGCTTGGGGTAGGGTATCTTAGGCAGGGACAAACTGACTGGGCCTTGGAAAAGCTAAAAAAAGCTTTGCGTGCAATGCCCGATTATGGGCCAGCGCACAGTACTATCGCACTGGTTTATAGTGAGTTGGGGGAGCGCGACCTGGCTGATGAACATTATTTGAAGGCGATCGAGCTATTGCCCGATGAGGGTGGGGTTCACAATAATTATGGTGTTTTTTTGTGTAAACAAAATAAATTGGAGCAGGCAGAAAAGCATTTTATCAAGGCAATAAATACCCCACGGTATAATACGCCTGAGCTTGCCTATGAAAATGCTGGGGCGTGCGCACGGCTAATGCCAAACCTGGAAAAGGCCGAGAGCTATTTACGTGCTGCGTTAAAACGAAACCCCAAGTTGGCAGTTTCTTTATTTAATATGGCGGAAATTAGTTTTACTCAAAAAAACTATTTATCGTCTCGTGCATACATTCAACGATTTGAGGAAGTTGCACCCCACAATGCTAAAAGCTTATGGCTGGGGATACAAGTTGAGCGAAAATTGGGAGACAAAACAGCAGAATCCAGTTATGCAAAACAACTTCAGTCAAAATTTCCTGACTCGGAAGAATATAAATTGTTACTCAACCCAACTAGAGGGGAGAATCATTCATGAGTAATGTTACCGAAAAGCAGGCGACTTCTGCGAGGGAAGCAACACCGCAGGACGCCACACACACACATCCCGCCTCTGAACACCAGCGTTCTCAGGAGGATTTTCCTCAAGAGCCTGTTTTGCTGCAGGAAGCATCTCCTGCCGAACCGCTCTCTGCCGAACCTGAGGAACCGCCTGCCTGGGAACGTTTGCGTAGAGCGCGTGAGCAGCGCCAATTAGAACAAGCTGATATAGCGGCCGAGCTACGCCTGGATTTGTCATTGGTCAATGCGTTGGAAGAGGGCAATTTCAGTAAACTGCCCGAACCGGTGTACACCGCAGGTTATGTGAGAGCTTATGCTCGTTTGATGGATCTTCCACCTGATGACATTGTCGCGAAATACACCAATATAAATTCTGATCACAAAACGAGTGTTTCGGCAGGACGGGAGAAAATACCTGCCCGCTACAGTCAAGTAACCACGGCATTACCTAAAAGTTTTTCGGTTGCCGTTTCCAGGGGTGATAGCAAAATTTTACGCTATGTTATTATTCTGGTTTGCCTCATCGCTTTGCTTGTTATTGTCTGGCAGGTAGCAAACAACAAAACCACTGACAGCGTACCGATAAACCCGACCTCACTTGAGAACGATGTTGGTTTAAATCAGCAAACGACCCAGACGCAGCTAAAAGTGGTTGATCCTGAGCCGGTTGCTGATATCGTTGAGTCACCGGTAGAGCCCGAGCAATTTACCACGAAGTCCGTAAAGCTTGCTATTCCAAACCAAGGTAGGTCTTCGATTGGTGTCGCTGGGGCGACCATTAATGGAGAAGAGGGGGGGGCAGTCGATTCGCAGCGATTGGCACTTAACAATGCCTTACCACCCATTGAGAGTATTTCGCTGCATTTTTCAAAAAACTCCTGGATTGATATTCGAGATGCCACAGGAAAACGTTTAATTCGCCGTTTGGGGTTGGCGGGTGCGAGTAAAACGGTCACCGGGGAGGCGCCATTTGAAGTATTAATTGGTTACGGCCCCGGGGTAAAAATGGAGTATAATGGGCAGCCTTTTGATTTTTCATCATTTCAAGGTAAACGTGTGGCAAGGTTTACCCTGGATGGCGTGGTACTTGATGGTGCGGTCAAGGAGGGCGACGAGGAACCAGCGCCCCCAATCAATAACTAAGCGATCGTACTTTATGTTGTCGCGGCTTTGTTTTAATCGAGGCGCAGAGTAGTTTTAATCGAGGCGCAGAGTAGTTTTAATCGGGGCGAAGAGTACAATTTGCCTGAAGTGGACGCTGTAACCTACTGATTTAACTTAGCTTGCATAATTTCAGTGCATCTTAATGCATCTTTCTTTAGTATGTCTCTTTCATTATCTCTCAATGATTGTTTTTTATTAACATTTTCTTATTATAGTTTTCTATTATAATCTTTCTTTTATGACTTATTTCTAACTTATTTATAACTTATTTATAATAAAAGAGCGGTAAAATAGAGCGATAATAAAAGAGCCATTTAGCCAAAATAAATAATATGCAACCAGTTTATAAAATACAGCGTCGTCAATCTCGTCAAATTATGGTGGGTAGTGTGCCAATTGGTGGTGGCGCACCAATCGCCGTGCAAAGCATGACGAATACGGAAACCACCGATGTAGCGAGTACCGTCGCACAAATTAAGGCATTGGAAGCTGTGGGTGCTGATCTGGTCCGTGTTTCGGTACCGAGTATGGACGCCGCTGAGGCATTTGGGTTAATTCGTCAACAGGTAACGGTCCCACTGATTAGCGACATTCATTTTGATTACAAAATAGCATTGCGGGTTGCCGAATTAGGGGTGGATTGTTTACGCATCAACCCGGGCAATATTGGTAGGGAAGATCGGGTGCGTGCGGTCGTCGAAGCTGCCCGTGATCAGAATATCCCGATTCGCATTGGTGTTAATGCCGGTTCGTTGGAAAAAGACTTACAAAAAAAATATGGCGAGCCGACTCCGCAAGCGCTGGTGGAATCCGCAAAGCGGCATATTGATATTCTAGACAAGCTGGATTTTCAAAACTTTAAAGTAAGCCTCAAGGCGTCGGATGTTTTTATGACCGTGCTGGCTTACCGTGAGTTAGCGTCTCAAATTGATCAGCCATTGCATTTAGGCATTACCGAAGCAGGGGGGTTGCGGTCAGGGTCAGTCAAGTCAGCCATAGGATTGGGCATGTTGTTGAGTGAAGGTATTGGCGACACGATACGTGTTTCACTGGCAGCTGATCCAGTGGAGGAGATTAAAGTTGGGTTTGATATACTGAAAAGCCTGCATATTAGAAGTAAGGGTGTAAATTTTATAGCCTGCCCATCCTGTTCGCGTCAGAATTTTGATGTAATCTCTACCGTAAATGCGCTGGAGGCGCGCCTTGAGGATATCCTTGAGCCTGTCGATGTAGCCATTATTGGCTGTGTCGTTAATGGGCCAGGAGAAGCTCGTGAGGTAGATGTTGGTTTGACGGGTGGAACGCCCAATTTGCTCTACATCGGGGGTAAGCCGGATCATAAAATCACAAATGAACACCTGGTGGATGAACTCGAGCGGGCTGTCCGTGCTGAAATTGACAAAAAGCTAGCACTGAAAGATCCGTCTTCATCCATTTCTGTCCGTCTGGATGGAAAACAAAATAAAGCCTTAGGGGAACAAAGGCAACAGGTTCCAATCCAAGAATTTAGTCGTTGAGCTGAAGATCTTCGATCGTATTTGGTTTAAACGACCCACCTAACGATCACTTTCCACTGGGGATGGTTTAATGGTTCGGGTTCGCGCCGCAATCCTTGCTGATGCGTATGCTGTGACAACAACATACTAGGGTTGTAAACACTTGAAGGTAGCCAAGATGGCAACAGGTGAGAAGGGGTAAATGGGAAAAATCCCTTATAATTAGTATGAAATATCCGGGATGTGTGAGTGAAAAGCAAATCATTTAAAAAAAATAATTTAAAAACATAGCATCCAAGAATAAGTCACTAATAGGCGATGCACTGAATTACAAATGCATCATAATACCCCAGGTCTGTAATCGAAAATCAAGACCTGTAATGTGTACGAGGGGAAGAACGTTGTCGGGTTTAATTCAAGCAATCCGGGGAATGAATGACATTACCCCGGAGCAAACTGCTTATTGGCAGGTATTAGAGCAGACGGTTATACAGACTATTGATGGTTATGGTTACCAACAGATCCGGTTTCCCATTGTAGAGAAAACTGCGTTGTTCGCACGGTCCATCGGCGAAGTAACCGACATTGTCGAAAAAGAAATGTACACCTTTGAGGATCGTAATGGTGACAGCCTTACCTTGCGCCCTGAAGGTACAGCCAGTTGTGTGCGCGCCGCCATTCAGAATGGTTTGTTGCATAACCAGACGCAACGGTTATGGTATATAGGACCAATGTTCCGGCACGAACGGCCACAGAAAGGCCGCTACCGGCAATTTCACCAGGTTGGTGTTGAAGCGTTCGGCATGGACGGTCCGGATATTGATGCCGAATTAATTATAATGACGGCCCGAATTTGGCGGCAGCTTGGTCTCACGGACTTGGAGTTACAGATCAACTCTCTGGGGAGCAGTGAATGTCGGGAGCGCTATCGTGAATTATTAGTCGAATATTTCACTGCCAATGAACAAGACTTGGATGAAGACAGTCGTCGCAGATTGCAAAGCAATCCACTGCGAATTCTCGACAGTAAAAATCCTGATATGCAGGCGTTGATAGAAGGAGCGCCAAAATTACAGGCGCACCTGGACGAAGCATCTCAACTTCACTTTGATGCGCTAAAAATGCGACTGGATGCCGCGAATATTAACTATACCGTTAATCCGCGCTTAGTTCGCGGTTTGGATTATTACAACAAAACGGTATTTGAGTGGGTCACGACTGAATTGGGTTCACAAGGCACCGTATGTGCCGGTGGGCGATATGATGGTTTAGTGGCTCAGCTGGGCGGTAAGGCAACGACCGCTGCTGGTTTTGCCATGGGTATAGAGCGACTTGTGGAGCTGGCAAAGCACAGCCTAGTGCTCGATAATGCTCCCCATGCTTATATGGTATTGGCGGGTGATAGCTCAGAAATAATGGGTTTAAAACTGGCGGAAGCGTTAAGGACTGATTTACCCGGGTTGCGCTTAATTAGCCATTGTGGTGGTGGTAGTTTTAAGAGTCAGTTCAAGCGTGCGGATAAAAGTGGTGCGCAAGTGGCGTTGGTTTTAGGGGAAGATGAAGTGCGTAGTCAGACGGTCAGTCTGAAATATTTACGCCAGGATTCCCCGCAACAAACCTTTGCACAGAGCGAGCTGGCGGGTGTTTTACGGAAATATTTGCATATTTGACGATGGAGATAAGTTAAGTGGACGTTTATACAACAGAAGATGAACAAATTGCTGCAATGAAGAAGTGGTGGAACGAGAACTGGATGTCACTCTTAGGCGGTGTGCTTATTGGCAGCGCGGTATTGATTGGTGGTAAGTACTGGTTGGATTCGAAAGGCCATCATGCGGAAATGGCATCCTATGAGTTTGAAACGTTAGTACAGGCCTTAAATGCCAACAAATCGGAACAGGCAGCGGAAAAAGCGGCGTTATTGTTGGGAGAGTATGTCGATACGCCTTATGCTGGGCTGGCATCGTTGGCGATGGCCAAAATAAAAACAGAAAGTGACGACCTGGTTGCTGCAAAATCCCATTTACGCTGGGCGATGGATAATGCCACGCAAGATGAGGTTAAGCACATAGCCAAAATTCGCATGGCTAGGGTGTTGCTGGCCGAAGCGAAATATGACGATGCACTGGCGATGTTAAATGAAATAAAGAGCGGTCCACAGAAAGCCGGTATTGAGGAATTAAAAGGTGATATCTATGTTGCCAAGGGTGAAACTGAGGCTGCCCGAAGGGCTTATAATGTGGCGTTAGTGGCGCTGGACACTGCCGCTGCCAGTGTATCTAGCCGGGCGCGTAATTTTTTGCAGATTAAATTAGATGATTTAGGCGAGACGACTGCGCCAATCGGGGAATCATAAGTATGCGTTTTGTGGTAACAAAAATGCCTGCAAGTATACTTGCAGGCTTGTTGGCAGGCCTTCTTATATCCGGCTTGAGTGGTTGTGGGGGCACAAGCAAAAAAGAATATGCGGTGTTGGATGATATTGCCCCCGCGGTTGATGTTAAGCCACTTTGGGTGGCAAACGTCGGTAAAAAAACAGAGCGCCAGTATAGCCAATTACCTGTAACCATTGCGAACGGTAAAGTGTATGTTACCAATGTTGATGGTGAGCTGAGTGTGCTGGACCAGGTTGTTGGCAATGTGTTGTGGCGTAAAACGTATAAGGTTGCAATTTCTACCGGCCCTACCTACGCTGCCGGCGTGCTGTATTTTGGTACAACTGATGCTGAAGTGGTTGCCGTAAATGCCAACGATGGGGGCGTAGTATGGCGGCATAAAGTTTCCAGCGAGGTTCTTGCTAATCCCACGGTGAGTGGCAGTAAAATATTTGTTAAAACGGTTGATGGAAAATTATTTGCATTAAACCAATCAGATGGCGAGCGCATTTGGGTTGAGTCGCATGAGGTTCCCGCATTAAGCCTGCGGGGTGACAGCGCACCTATCGCTATTGAAGATAAGGTCTTTGCTGGTTTCGCTAATGGCAAACTGATGGCAGTGGAAGCGGACACCGGTAAAAAAATATGGGAAACCATCGTTGCTGTTCCCAGTGGTCGAACCGATCTGCAACGCATGATTGACATTGATGGGGTATTTCAGTTTTCCGATAATGTGATTTATGTGTCAAGTTATCAGGGACGTATTGCCGCTGTTGCAGCAGATAGTGGTCGGGCAATCTGGACTCGGGATATGTCGTCTTACAGTGGTCTTACACTGGATGGCAGTCAGCTTTATATGACTGACGCGGATGGTTATGTTTGGTGCCTCGATAAAAAAACCGGAGCGACACTTTGGCGGCAGGATGTGCTTGCCGGGCGTGATGTCAGTGGTCCTGGTGTGATGTCGGATGCGCTGGTTGTTGCAGATGGTGCGGGCTTCGTTCACTGGTTGTCAAAAGAAGATGGAGCCCTTATCGGACGGGAACAACTGGCGCGAGTATATGACATGGCGTTTGTAGACTGGGGAGATGAAGAGCGCGAATTGCGGGACTTGGCTGTTACCGCACCGTTAAACGTTGCGAACAACACCTTGTTTGTGAGAGACAACGAAGGCGCGTTGTCAGTATTTAAAATATCACACCTGACTTCCTCAAACTAAACCTTGTCAGGTTGAGTCAACATTCAGAGCTGTTTAATTCAAGAATATGAAACCTGTTATTGCCCTGGTCGGACGGCCCAATGTGGGTAAATCCACGTTATTTAATTGCTTTACGCGATCGCGAGATGCTTTGGTGGCCGATCAGCCGGGATTAACACGTGATCGAAAATACGGCGAAGGTGAGTTTGAAAGCACGCAATTTATCGTCATTGATACCGGTGGTTTAAGTGATGAACCTGAAGGTATAGACAGTTTGATGGCTGAGCAGGTGTGGTTGGCCATTGAAGAAGCGGACATTGTGCTGTTTTTAACCGATGCCCGGGATGGTTTGGTTGCTGGCGATGAAGAAATTGTACATAGGTTGCGTCGTACCAGCAAGCCGGTAACTTTGGTCCTTAACAAGATCGATGGTTTGAATGCAGACGTTGTTCAATCAGAGTTTTATGCGTTGGGTTTAGGTGAGCCTATTGCCATAAGCGCCTCGCATCGTCGAGGGGTAGGTGGCTTGTTGCAGCAGGTGCTGCAGGGCATTGAGCAACAAGATGTGACGAATGAGGATCACCCGGCTGGAATAAAGGTTGCTATAGTGGGTAAACCAAATGCGGGTAAATCAACATTGGTTAATCGCATTTTGGGAGAGCAACGGGTGCTTGCCTATGACCTGCCGGGCACCACGCGTGACAGTATTTATATTCCGTTTAAACGAGACAATCAGGACTATGTCTTGATAGATACTGCAGGCGTCAGACGCCGTGGTCGAATTAATGACAAGCTGGAGAAATTTAGCGTTATTAAGTCATTGCAGGCCATTGAGCAAGCTAATGTTGTGGTGCTCGTGATCGACGCCCATCAGGGAATCACCGATCAGGATTCTCACTTGCTGGGTTATATCATCGAGTCGGGCCGAGCCTTATTGATTGCAGTAAATAAATGGGATGGATTGGAAGAAAGTGAGCGTCAACGCATTAAATATGAACTGCAACGCAAATTGCAGTTTTGCGAATATGCAAAAATATTTTTTATATCTGCCTTGCACGGTACTGGCGTTGGTACACTCTACGATCCTATTATAAAGGCTTACCAGGCTGCCACTATCGATGTGGCCACTTCCCGTTTAACCCGTATTTTGGAAGATGCGGTAAGTGCGCATCAGCCTCCTTTAGTACGTGGTCGACGGATTAAGTTGAGGTATGCACATCAAGGGGGTAAAAACCCACCAGTGATTGTTATTCACGGCAACCAAACAGAAAAAGTGCCGCTTAACTACCGGCGTTATCTCATTAATTGTTTTATTGAAGCCCTGCAGCTTGTGGGTACGCCGGTGCGAGTGGATTTTAAAACCGGTGAAAATCCCTATAAGGGTAAGCGGAATCTGCTAACAAAAAGTCAAATTTCCAAAAAACAACGTTTACGACAACACTCTAGAGGTAGCGGTAAAAAGTAACGTTATCGGGCATCGAATTTAAAACATCCATTCATGATTATTGGATGCTTTCGCCGGTATCAGGTTTCTTTACAAAAGCTTAATAAATATACACTTTTCAGGGTGTATATTGTTATAAAATTAATCAATATTGTCGGGATTTTTTACACTTAGTGCTTGCTGCTAGTTAAAAAAAGCTTAACTTATTGTATTACATGGCTTAATGAAATCTGGTACGGTAATTGTAATACTTATGACAAGCCGTAACGCATAAAGCGGCTTGCTGAGGAAACTCAGCGTAGTAGTTGATAGATAGTTTGACGTTCCATGTACTAGTCTTTGAGCCCCGCAATGCGGGGCTTTTGTTTATCTGAAGGTTGGGTGTCTTGCTTGTTTAATAGATAACGTTAAACAGTAATGTTACCTGCCGTATAGCCTGCTATATTCCTTAGCTCTATTTCTTAAGTATATCCCTTAATCATGATGTCTCTTAATGAAAACGATCACTAAATCTCAATTGATCGCGATTACCAATGATGCGAAACAGGCAGCAAGAAAGCGCAGCCATTATAATCTGCACGCTGATTTTGCTGATGCGGTGCAGCGCATGTGTGTGGCCATTGAGCCAGATTCGTATGTGCGTCCTCATGTTCATACCGAAAAAAATAAATGGGAATTAATAATATTATTATCAGGGGCAATCGAGATTGTTATCTTCGATCATACTGGAGCCATTAGCGAAAAGATCATGTTGTCAGCCGATAGTGGTAGTTGTTCGGTTGAAATACCCTCTAATACAGTTCATTCGCTGCATAGCCTGGAGTCCGGCACCGTTTTTTTTGAAATTAAGGAAGGTCCTTACTCTCCGTTCAATAGCAATGACTTCGCTGACTGGTCACCGAATGAAAATGAGGTAGAACAGGTAAGGCGGTATCAGGCGTGGTGCCGATGTGCCTCAATAGGCGAGCGATTTCCTGTTACAGGGTGAGGTCACTAGAACGTCGTTGACAGTTATCGCTCGTGTGTTTACCCGCTACACGGTTGTTCTCTCCCTCTAGCCCTCCGCTAATTTTTGCATCGAATACAGTCGTATGGGGAGGCTATGCTGCGATCAACTGTGTTATTGCCGCCCCGGCTGCGAGTATGATTCTAAATTTCGCAGTGGGACGGCTTATAGAGTTGTGGGTTAGCACTGCTCGATACCCCCTGACAAAATAGGTCGAGGGTATCTGCAAGGTTGTTGATAGGCCGTTGTTGGTGTGCTGAATGCCGGAAGGCTAGTTCCTGTATGTTGTTATTTAACCTGGGCAATATGAGCTAATACTTCGGTGAGTTCTGCAACGACTTGTTGCAGGTGGTTTTTGTTTTTGTTCTTTTTGAAGTGATTCAGTGCAATATACGATGTTGCCGGGTGTATCACTGCATCAATTAGGCTGCCCAGTTCGCTAAAGTGGTCATCGATTGTAATGCCATTTTTTTTGAACTCGCCACCCTCGTGCCATTTTTCTTCAATTTCGTGTAATGATAGTTTTTTCATGCTTTCAACATTCGATGTGACCAAGTCCATCGTGCGTTTTGCACTCGGGTTTTTGCTGGCGTATTCGTTACACGCATTAATACCGATTTTTATCATCATTTCTTGTTGCACAATCAAGGCATCAATATCGCTAATGTGGCCGCTGGCGGCCTGTTCGATGGTGTTTTCTGCCATTTTTTTGTATTGTGCTAAATCAGCTGCGACTGCAGTTGTGCCTTGACAAAATAGTAATAAAATCGCCAGATATAATTTGTAGTAGACCTTGGCTTTTACATAAGTGATTGAAGGGGGATTTTTTGTGTGCATGAAACGTTCTCCATTCTTACGTTAATATAATGACCTTGTTGTTAAGGTTTATTTATACGTATAGTGATAGGCCTGTGGGTTGCAAACCGGAAGTAGGTGGTGCTGCCTGAGGTCGTATTGTATGTTGAGGCTGTTGTGTGCAGTTTAACAAATTAGTTGGTTCACGAAAAGTTAGATAATTTTTGTTACCTGTTACCTGTTACCTGTTATTTTCATATCAATAGCGGCTAAATTATATGCTGGCTGATTTTTGTTGTTTTTTGTTGTTTTTTGTTGTGTACACCGATAGGTAGTGTTGTTATTAATACCGCCAATATAGGATATCGCCAATACAGACTGTAGTGCTTGGAATTCATGGGATAAGAGTGCGTCCTCATCGCATGATGAGGTTGACGTTTCTCAGAATCCCTAGGTTATATCGTACTGTTTTGCCTTATCATGCCACGAATGTGACTCACGCTTGGCCGATAAATCCGACGATGGACATGCGCGACACGGGCGTCAGTAAGATTCGCTAATCTTCGTCGTTGGGATCTAACGAATGTCGCCAGAATTGATCTTCGCGTTCAAATAAGCGTCGTGTTTCTTGCGGTCCCCATGTGCCGGCGGGGTAAGTGTGGATGTAGTCTCTGTCTGTTGCCCACACCCGGAGGATGGGGTCTACGACTTGCCAGGCCCATTCTACTTCGTCATAACGTAAAAATAAACTTTGGTCACCTTCTATAATATCCAGCAAAAGACTTTCGTAAGCGTCGAGCTTCTCATCGATCTCGTCACTTGTAAAACTGGCATCGAGGCTGATTAACCGGGGGGTCATGGTTAGTCCTGGCTCTTTAACCTGCATTTCGATGCGCACGCATTCCTGGGGCTGGATACCGAGGAGTATCCAATCGGGTTTTAGCTGTTCGGCAACGGTATTTCGAAATAAATGTTGTGGTGGATGTTTGAATCGAATGCTTATCGCTGACTTTGATTCGGCCATGCGTTTACCCGTGCGCAGAAAAAACGGAATATCCCGCCAACGCCAGTTATCAATATAAAATTTATGGGCGGAATAAGTTTCAGTTGTACTATTAGCGGCAACGTCCTCTTCTTCCAGATAGCTTTTCACTTTTTTACCATCGACCATTCCGCTGGAATATTGCGCCCTAAATGATTGTGCTCGTACTGCACTCTGGGAGATAGGGCGTATGGATTTTAATACTTTAACTTTTTCGTCGCGCAAGGCTTCTGCGTCCATGGTGGCCGGTGGTTCCATGGCAACCAACGTTAGCAGTTGTAACAAATGGCTTTGTATCATGTCACGCAGTGCACCAGCACCGTCGTAATAATGTGCGCGATTCTCGATACCGGCTTTTTCTGAGTGAGTGATTTGAATGTGATCGATGTAGTTTCGGTTCCACAAAGGCTCCATCATGACGTTGGCAAAACGGAAAACAAGTATGTTCTGCACCGTTCCTTTCCCCAAATAGTGATCAATTCGGTAGACCTGTTCTTCTTTGAGGTAGCGGTGTAACTTGCGTTGTAGCACCTGAGCGCTTTCGAGATCGGTGCCAAAGGGTTTTTCTATAACAACCCGCCGCCAGCCGTGTGCTTCATCGACCAAGCCTGATTCACCCAGTTTCTGTATAACAACACCGAATTCAGACGGGCGTAATGCCATGTAAAAAGCAGCGTTACCGGAAAAGTCTACATCGGCTTCCAGTGCGCCCTTGATGTCACTATAGATAGTGTCATCGTCCAGGTTGCCGCGAAAATAACGTAACCGAGCGGCAAATCGCGCGTATACCTTGTCATCGAGTCCGCCGCGCACTTTTGTGCTAATGGTCTGTTTTATTTCTTCTTTCCAGTTTTCGTCATTCCAGTCACTACGGCCTAACGATAGTATCATGGAACCCGCTGGAATACGGTTGTCTGCTTCCAGGTGGTATAACGCTGGCATGAGTTTGTTTCTTGATAGATGGCCGGTGGCGCCGAAGATAACAAAGGTGCAAGGCTCAATAGTGTTCATTATGTATTTTCTCCAACATGCTTATTTAGCGTTGTTGTTAAAACGTTGTTGTTAAAACGTTATTGTTAAAATATACCTATCAGTGATGAGTATATTGTTAGCACAGGGTGGCTATCCTCAGGCTGAGGACGATTTAGATATCCAATCGGTATGAAAAAACTCTCCCCTGGGTTTATCGACTCGCTCGTAGGTGTGCGCGCCAAAGTAGTCACGCTGCGCCTGCAATAGATTAGCGGGTACTCTCTCTGAGCGGTATCCGTCATAAAAGGCTAATGCAGAGGAGAATGCGGGGGTTGGAATACCCGCACCGACGGCAACTTGTATGGCCTTACGCCATCCGGATTGCGCCTGTTCGATGGCGTTTTTAAAGAAATCATCCAGTAATAAATTTTCCAAATCCGGTTTTGATTCAAAGGCTGCTTTTATGTCGCCTAAAAAGCGACTGCGAATGATGCAACCGCCTCGCCACACCAAGGCAATATTGCCGTAGTTAAGACCCCAGCCGTGTTGCTCTGAGGCCTGTTGCATTAGCATAAAACCCTGAGCATAAGAGATTATTTTTGATGCATAGAGTGCGTCGCGGATGTGCTGAATATACGCTGTTTTGTCGGTGATTGGAGCGGGCTCGGGGCCGCTCAGTACGCGGGAGGCATTGACGCGCTGTTGTTTTAATGCTGATAAATAGCGGGCAAAAACGGCTTCGCCTATCAGGGTGAGCGGGATACCGGTTTCCAAGGCATTAATGCCGGTCCATTTTCCGGTGCCTTTCTGACCTGCCGTGTCCAAAATTTTGTCTACCAGCGGCTGCCCATCGTCATCGGTAACACCCAGTATATCTCGCGTGATTTCAATTAAGTATGAATCTAACTCGCCTTGTTGCCATTCAGTAAATACTGACTTTATTTCGTCAATAGAGAGTCCCAGGCCTTCACGCAGGAGCTGGTAGGCTTCACAGATGAGTTGCATGTCACCATATTCAATACCATTGTGGACCATTTTGACATAATGGCCTGCGCCACCTGCACCGATCCATTCGCAACAGGCATCGCCGTCTACTTTGGCTGCAATGGATTGATATATATCGCGCACGCTTGGCCATGCATCGGCGTTACCTCCCGGCATTAATGAAGGTCCGTAGCGAGCACCTTCTTCTCCACCTGAAACACCAACCCCTAGGTAAAGTAGCCCCTGGCTCTTTAATTCCTCGGTGCGACGTTGGGTATCGGTGTAGAGTGAATTACCACCATCAATAAGAATATCTCCCGGTTCGAGGTGGGGGGCTAGTAGCGCGATGATGCCATCGACAGCATCACCGGCCTTGACCATAAGCATTATTTTTCTTGGTCGTTTCAAGCTGGCACAGAACGCTTCTACTGAATGGGTACCAATAATAGATGTGTTTTTTGCCTCTCCATTGAGAAAATCGTCCACGCGTGATGTCGTACGATTAAAAATGGCGACAGTGTATCCATGATCGTTCATGTTTAGTACGAGGTTTTGACCCATAACGGCAAGGCCAATGAGGCCGATATCAGCTTGCGACATAATTTTATCCTTGTGTGTCTGGCTACATATCCAGCGGTCGTTGGCCGCTAGATGGTAGCGATGGCATACTATGGAACGGATTACAGCAATTAGTATTCCAATTATGGCAGATAGCGCAAGTTAATTTTTGCGCCGAGTTGTTGTTAAGCTTAGCTGGCATCGTTTGTTTACAACAGCTGTAAATAAGGAGCTTGCATACAATTTCGTTGGGATGATGGCGGTAACGCTTTTGTTAGCCTGTTTTGGCGCTGAAATTCTGGTGGGCGCGAGGTCAAATCGATCTTTATGCTATATAAGGTTGGGTCTTGAGAGGTGCAAATCAAACCAAGGCACGGTAGCGCTGGGTTACGGGCTGGTCCAAATTTGCACATCTCAACGGTTATGATACCCATTAGCCATCTAAACAGCGTTGATGTTGCCGGTATTAGTCTTCAGCAATTAGCGCTTTAATTTCTGCTTCAAGCCTATCTTTGTCTTTATCATTAAAGCCCATATGAGACAGGCGGATATTGCCTTTGCGATCGATGAGATAGGAGCTTGGCATACCCTTTACCTCAAATACCTGTGCTGATTTTCCTTTGGCGTCATGGGCAATAATGAAGCTCGTGGGCACACTTTTCAAAAATCGATCGATAACACTCCGCTTGTTATCAAGACTTATAGCAAGAACTTCAAATCCCAAGCCGTTATAACGTTGTTGCATTTCTTCCATCCAGGGAAACGACTTCCGGCAAGGGGGGCACCAGGTTGCCCAGAAGTCTACGTATAATACCTTTCCTTTGAAATCACTGATATTTATATCTGTATTATCCAATCCCTTTACGCTTAGTGTTGGTGCGGCTTGTCCGGCTAATGCCACATTAGCTGACGTAATCAGGCCCAGGAGCAAACTGATCGCTAATAAAAAGCCAAATTGCATTCGAGTTGGTAGGGTACTGGTATAAATAGCGCGATTAAGTTTCATAATTGAGGCCTTGTAAAGTAAATAATTAAGTAAAAAGATGGTTAGTAGTTGCCGATATAGAGAGGCAGAGCCTATTTTTAATGGATGGTTGTTTAACTATGCTGCGAGTTGCGGCACGACACAAACTATTTTTGCCATTTTGCGAATTTTGTTTTATGAGTTAAACAACCGATTGATGAATGAAAGTTGTCCGACCACGCTAAGCGTGACGAAATCGTGACTTTTGACTGACATAATTAAAGATAGTTCATATATCATGCCTAAGGGTGGGTATATACAACGTATTGATTACTATGCGTTAAATGTTACTTTAGGGTGAACCAAACAGTGCTGAGGCAGGTCTACAAAAGCGGTTTACTACATTTTGCTAACCATTTTTTGCTAACCCTGAGGGGGTGGCAATATTGTTCTACCATACACCGGTTAGTAGAGTAATGCTTCCTATGATTGAAGTGCAACGTTAGTTGTTAACGGCCGCTTACGAATTAAGATTTACAAATTAAGGTTGAAGAACTTAGGTGTAAGAACTCAGGTTGAAGAACTCAGGTTGAAGAACTCAGTTTATAGCAATATGGGAGATGTGCATGCTAATACAGCGGCCAAATACGATTAAATCCTCTGAAATTACGGATGAAACGGTTTACCATCGTCGTCGTCGATTTATTACTACAACGGCCAAAACGGTAATGGCGGCCGCGGTGGCGGGGACAGCGCCGGGGTTACTGGGGTTGCAGAATGCGCAAGCGGCACTATCAATGGCGCGTATTGCCAAATCAAAATACGCAGTTGATGAAGAACAAACCTCTTTTAAGGATGTTACACGCTATAACAATTTTTACGAATTTAGCACCGATAAAGAAGGCCCGGCAGTTCTTGCAAAAAATTTCAAAACTGACCCATGGACTTTGCGCATCGATGGACATGTACATAAACCGGCGACCTATCAATTAGAGGAATTTATAAAACCTTACACATTGGAGGAGCGGATCTACCGGATGCGTTGTGTGGAGGCGTGGTCAATGGTGATCCCCTGGGTTGGTATTTCATTAGCGGAAGTCATTAAACGGGTAGAGCCCACGTCGAAAGCAAAATTTGTGGAATTCACAACATTGCATGATCCTGAGCAGATGCCAGGTCAGCAGCGCGATGTGTTGACTTGGCCTTATGTGGAAGGATTGCGCATTGATGAAGCGATGCATCCTTTGTCAATTTTGGCCGTGGGCTTGTACGGTCAAGTACTCCCAAACCAAAATGGAGCACCCATTCGCTTAGTGGTGCCCTGGAAATACGGGTTTAAAAATATTAAATCCATTGTACGCATCCGTTTAACGGAACATCAACCTAAAACAACGTGGGCACTTTCGGGGCCGGGTGAGTATGGTTTTTACGCTAACGTAAATCCTGACGTAGATCATCCTCGCTGGAGTCAGGCCCGAGAGCGTCGTATAGGCGATTTTTTCAAGCGTAAGACTCTTCTGTATAACGGCTATGCTGATGAGGTTGCACACCTTTACACCGGCATGGATTTGAAACGGTTTTATTAATTCTGTTTAATTACCATAATTTTATTAATGTTTTATTGATGTTGTATGGATAGTGATACCGCTTTTCTGTTAGCTACAAGCACTTGTCTTTATGAGCAACCCTGACGTAACTGCTATGCGATCGTACCTTAAGCCTGCTGTTTTTATTCTCTGCCTGTTGCCCCTCGGTATTATGCTCTGGGATGGGTTTCATGATGCGCTTGGCGCTAACCCGATTGAGCAACTTACACACCGTACCGGCGATTGGGGGCTACGGTTTTTATTACTGACACTTGCAATAACGCCATTACGAAGATTATTTGGTTGGCATTACTTAATGCGTTTGCGCCGCATGTTGGGCTTATATGCATTTTTTTACGTTTTTTTACACTTTCTGGTTTATTTAGTGTTAGATCAGTTTTTTGATGTGACTGAAATTGCCAAAGACATTATAAAAAGGCCCTATATAACCGTAGGTTTTGCCGCATTTCTGATGCTAATTCCATTGGCAATTACCTCGACGAATAAAATGATGAAGCGACTCGGGAAGCGTTGGCAATACTTACATCAGTTAATATATGCCATTGGGGTATGCGGTGTTTTACATTACTTATGGTTAGTGAAAGCTGATATAGTTGAGCCCCTTGTTTATGCCGCTGTGTTACTGGGATTGTTAATCATTCGGGTGTTATATCAACGGAAGAAACTAAAAAAGCACGAATGTGACCCGTTAACACGGCCACAAAGGCTAAAAAAATATATATGGCAACAGAAATAGAACGGAAATTCCTACTGAAAAATGATAACTGGCGTTCGCTGGTGACCAAACAGGCCGTCATGCGCCAGGGTTACTTAGGGTTAGGTAGCTTAGGTCACGGTGGGGTAGGCCAAGGGGGGGGAGGCCAGAATCTCTCAAACCAAAGCCAGGATGAGGTGAGCATCGGTAATGAGAAAAAGACACCCAGTCCGAGAGATGTGGCGAGTGATCATCCTCCAAAAGCGTCAGTGAGGGTTCGTATCTCCGGTGATAAGGCCTTATTAAATATTAAGAGCGCGACCCTGGGGATCCATCGTAAAGAATATGAGTTTCCCATCGGGCTGCCCGATGCCACCGAAATATTGGGCGAACTATGTGATTTGCCGCTCATTGAGAAAACGCGCTTTTACGTGCCTTTTGCTCAGCATCTCTGGGAAATTGATGTTTTCGAAGGCGACAATGCCGGTTTAGTCGTAGCGGAAATAGAATTATCGCATACGGACGAGGAATTTGAACGGCCGGACTGGCTGGGAGAAGAGGTGTCTGCTGACCCCCGTTATTATAATGTTTGTCTGGTAAAGCATCCATTTAAAGATTGGTGATGCGTTCTGCTCTGTGCCAATACCGCTAATAGTCTGTTATAAATATCCCCCTAACAACATTTATTTATTAATGTAAGCGCCTGGAACTCATGGTTTTAGGGCATCATTTTTGTTCCTCTCAATGTGCTAAGCTTAATCACCATAAACGATGTCGACAAAGAATAGCGAGTCTTACGATTTTTTGTTGTGAAAATCTCACTTTGTTCAATTGTAAGATGCAATGATAAAGCAACAAAAAATCCAGACGCTTGTTGGTGGCCCAATCTTATTCGGTGTTTTGGTTTGCATTGGCTTAATTGGTTGTGGTTCTAAAAGTGATAACATTATCCGTTTTGGCTTGGCCAATGCACCAATCACATTGGATCCTCGTTTTGCTACTGATGCGGTTTCTACGCGAATCAATCGACTTATTTATCGCCAGTTAATTGATTTTGATTTATCCTCAACACCCGTGCCTTCCCTGGCCGTTTGGCGAAACATTTCTCCCTCGCACTATCGGTTTACCTTAAAGCCGGAATTTCGCCAGTTTCATGATGGCACGTCCTTAACAGCCAGGGATGTACAAGCAACGTTTCAGTTCATATTAGATGCAGCAAACGGTTCACCCCACCGAGCAACGTTGAAGATAATTCATCATATTGATGTGGTTGATGAGGACACGGTCGATTTTTTACTCAATACGCCGGATCCGTTATTTCCGGGTTACTTGGACGTGGGTATTTTGCCCGATGCAAAAATTCAATCTGGTCATCCATTTAATACCCATCCGGTGGGAAGCGGGCCTTTTCGCTTTTTAGCTTGGCCGGACAGATCCCGGTTACAATTACAAAGACGAAAAGATCAGCAAACGTTCGAGTTTTTGCAGATTAAGGACGATAACACACGGCTACTGAAGTTGCTCCGTGGTGAAATAGACATAGTCCAGAACAACCTGGACGCTGAGCTCATTAGATACGCCAGTCGTCAGCCATCGGTAACCGTTCAGCGAGCCAAGGGGAGTAATTTTTCCTATCTCGGTTTTAATCTGGAGGATGATGCAACTGGAAATCACAACGTTAGGCTTGCCATTGCGCATGCGATAAATCGAGATGCCATTGTGAAACACCTGTTTAACGGAGGCGCTCGTCTCGCTAACACCTTGTTGACCCCTGATCATTGGGCAACGAATACCAAACTGGGGCATTACGACTATTCACCGTCTAAAGCTAGGCGCTTATTAGCGGAATTGGGCTATAATCAGGAAAACCCGTTGCGTCTTGTCTATAAAACATCGAACAATCCATTTCGAATAAGGCTAGCAACTGTAATACAGAGCCAGCTCAGGGAAGTCGGTATTGATGCTGACGTAAAAACTTACGATTGGGGGACTTATTATAGCGATATAAAAAGTGGAAACTTCCAAATGTATAGTCTGGCGTGGGTAGGGATCAATTTACCTGACATCTATCGATATGTGTTTCATAGTGATACTGTTCCTCCGAATGGTGCAAATCGCGGTCGCTACTCAGACCACAATGTTGATGCGCTACTTGGCAAAGTGAGGACGATGCAATCGGTGCAGTCGCAGGCTGAGGCCTATCACGAAATCCAGCAAATTTTATTAGCATCGCTGCCTTACGTTCCTTTGTGGTATGAGGACCATGTGTTCGTTATGCGGCATAATCTGAGCGGTTATCGTTTGAGTCTGGATGGGAACTACGATGCGTTAATTGGTGTCAATAGAACCATTGATGTCAACAGAACTATAGTGCGTTGACTGGGGTTTAAAGGCTAGTATGATGAATCAGGTAATAAGAATAAGTCTAGCAAGTCAGCGTCTGCAATTGTTGAATAACGGCTCAGTTGTTATGGATGTGCAGGTAGCGACTGCAAAAAATGGTGCTGGCGAGTTATTTGGCAGCGAGTGCACGCCGCGAGGCAGGCATAAAGTGCGGGCCATGATTGGAGACGGCGGCGCACTCAATACGGTGTTTGTGGCGCGTCGGCCGACGGGGGAAATATTTTCCGAAAAATTGAGAATTCAACAACCACAGCGTGATTGGATCTTGACGCGCATACTTTGGTTAAGTGGCGAAGAAGTTGGAAAAAATCGTTTGGGAAATATGGACACTATGAGGCGATATATTTATATACATGGCAGCCCTGATGATCAGGTGTGTGGCGTTGCCAATTCTCACGGCTGTATTCGCATGAAGAACCAGGAGGTAATGACTTTGTTCAGTGGAATAAAAGTGGGCACATCTGTACTGATTCTAGAAAAAGAGTTTTAAATAATCCGTTCGATAGAACAATTTATATACCAATTTGTGTCAGAGTACGATGGTGACGTTAATTCAATTGTCAGAAACTTCTGACATGCAACGGGTTTCAAAAAAAGGTATAGTAACTTTGTTGTGCGTATCATAGTGGAAGTCGGTATGTTCACTGTGCAAGTAGTAAACGAGTTGGTAGTAAAAATAATAAGCGAATTTATCGCAAACTACCACAATGGATAAAACAATGCGCGACCTCAGACGATTTTAGTAAAAAGTTACTAACTTAAGTTGCCATTTTTTAATTTAGCGACTAGTTTAGTATTAGCGTTATTAAACGCATTGGGAGTGGTTCCTCAATGTTACTGTTGTTTAGTAAATGTTGCTGTTGTTTAGTATATGTTGTTTAGTAAATCGTTGCGGTAAGGTTGTGAGTAATTATCTGTATATATAAAAATAATGGTTATCCATAATAAGTATTATCTGGGTCTGAAATATTAACTAACTAATAGAGAGGCAAGAACATTGGCTAAGTACGAAAACGTAACTGAACCTGATGGAATGGGATTCCAAGTTAGAGTTGTTCGTAAGGGCAAGGAACGTAGCCGCTATTTTTCGCATAAACGCTATGGCGGCAAACGCAAATCACTTAAGGCTGCAATAGAATGGAGGGATGAGATTCGTGCGAAATACCCGGAAAAGGCCAAAAGGCCTGTGCAAAGTAATACCGGGATTCGTGGTATTTCCAGGACTGTTAAGTTTGATAAAAGACGTGGCATTACTTACCTAAGTTACAGCGTGCATTTTAAAAATCCAGACGGTTCACCTAACAATAAGACGTTTTTTGTGGGAGATGTTGATGTTGTAACCGACAAGGATGAGCAAAAAGCACTAAGAGCAGCTAAAAAGTTCAGGCGGGAATACGAAAAGAGCCCAGTGGCTCATGCATAACTGATATTGAAGTAGCTAAATGTCAGAAATGTAGTATTTTTGCTTAGATAAGCGTAGTAATTGATGACGGTAGGGTCGTCGTTAGTCGATTATTAATGTGCCTGTGGCGTTGGCGTTAGCATTCCGGGTAACAACAGCTGTTTAAGAATCAGCCTGTTGAAGACATTGCCTTTAATTGTCAGCGCACTCGGTGAGTTGGTGAGTAGCCTAACGGCGAACTTACTTTTGGTTCTGAACGGTAACGGGTTCAGTGAGTATATTCGCGTATTTCAGTGCGTATTTTAATAATATTGGCCAGGTTTGGTCATAATATTTGTTAAAAGCCTCGCAGATTCTATTGAAGGGCGTTTTGTGCTTCAACAAAACGCATCCTGCCAGCCTTCTATAAGGAGAGCTGCATAATGTCTTATGATAGTTAGGTATCTAGCTAGGTATAGCGAGTCGAGCGAATAGTTCATCGGTTACGATGATTTTCTTCGTCACGTAACGTTCGGCACGTAAAGCCTGTTTCGTTAAGACTGATTCTAAAAAAGTCGGCGACTAATTTTTCTCTGGCTGATGGCGTGCGGGTTTTCGTTGATGTTTTCCTTAATATTTGGCCCTATATTTCGTAATAGCGGTTTAAATTAATTGGCGGGCACGGTTCTGTTGCTGGCCCAATTTCTTAAGTATTGAATTTTCTCTGCCATTACTACTGATAGTGGTTGGGTGGTATTGATTTCATTTAATATATCGTCGGTACATAACGCTGTTTTGCGCGCCAGTGCGGAATAAAGTGCTGCTACTACCGTTTGTTCTATTTCAGCACCGGAAAATCCTTCACTTTGTGTGGCTAATAAATTCAAATCAATCGATGTTATTTCTACATTACGTTTAGTGATATGAATACTAAAGATTGCTTCGCGGGTTTTACTGTCAGGTAGGTCGACAAAGAATATTTCATCCATGCGGCCCTTGCGGATTAACTCTGGTGGGAGTGATTCGATATCGTTAGCGGTTGCCACGATAAAGACAGGCCTTTTGTTTTCAGCCATCCAGGTTAATAGTGAAGCAAGTACTCGTTTTGATGTGCCGCTATCGTAAGCCCCTGAGGCAATTCCTTTTTCTATTTCATCCATCCATAATACGCAGGGTGACATGACTTCGGCTGTTTTAAGTGATTCGCGAATATTTTTTTCAGTTTCGCCGAAGAATTTATTATAGAGTGCACCAAAGTCCAGGCGTAATAATGGAACCTGCCAAGCGCCCGCGACCGCTTTTGCCGCGAGACTTTTGCCACTGCCCTGAATCCCTAGTAATAAGATGCCTTTGGGGATATCGTTATTCGCCTCGTTTTGCTGGAGAAAAACGTCACGGCGTTTTTGTAGCCAGTCTAGTAGTCGGCTAAACCCGCCAATATCGGAAAACCTCGCCGTGTCGTATTCAAACGATAACACGCCATCCTGGCCAATAAGCTCATATTTGGCTTTCATAATATTAGGGAGGTCATTTTGGGTAACCGCTCCATCGTCATAGATGGCATTTCGGATTAATCGTCGTGCATCACTGATAGTGAGGCCTGTCAGGTTGCGCACCATGAGTTCAATGGATGTTTTATCGGCTTTGACTTTATTTTTGTTCTTTAGCGCCCAAATCTTGGCTTCATCCTCAATAAGCGACTGAAGTTGCTCGGCGGTGGGTAATGACATTTCGAAGCCGGCGCATAGGCGCTGAATTTCGCCGGGAATCTCCAAGGCGTGGCTTAGGAGTATGATCGTGACGCCATTGATATTGTGTTCCAGTGCTATTTCCTTAATTAATCGAATAATGGTTGCATCATCCATATAGGGATGGAAATCCAGCAATACCAATACGGTATTTTGCAACGACTTTTTAGCGTGTTTGAGCATCTGTTCGGGGTTTTCGTTTAAGTTGCTATAATTTAAGTTGCTATAATTAAGGCCGCTGTCGTCGTTATAAGGGCCGGAAGCTATGACCTGCTGATTTTTCCCGATGAGTTGCAACGGGTCATTTGTTGGTCCTACTTGCCTGATGCCCTCTGTTACCGACCAGGTATGCAGTGACCGTGTTTGTGTGCTCATTATTTTCTTGAGCAGATTCAGGGTACGCTTTTCTTCGTGAGTTTGTACCGTGATAATGGGGAAATGAGAGTCCAGTATCATCGTTAAATCGTGTTGGTCATTCATTATCAATCATCCTTAAAGGTGTTGCCTCACAAGTTTTATTATCTAGGTCCGAGTGCTCAGGTTGTAGTATCCAGCTTTTAGTATTCAAGTTTTAGCACCTAATACGCCGGTGCTTCTATGCAGGTGTTAGTCAGTAAATATACCCAAAGCGTTTGAGAATTAGGTGTTTATAACACGCCCCTTTTTGTCCATGGGGCCCGCCATGCTGCGTTGTCGCGCCTAGCCACAAACAAAAAATGACGCACTCTAAACACCTAATTCTCAAACGCTTTGGGTATATAGTTAGGAAAGTGTTGCAAATAGAAGTTGGCGTAATGTTAGGTGAACATCGGCCTGTATTCCATACTGATGCCTAACTGGTCGTGGTTATTTTGGGCGAAGACGGAAAATTGGGCAATACCTGGCGCGCCTCAGATAAATTAACGATAAATGCAACTTGTAAACCAAGGTGGTGTTAAAATGCCACTCGAAGTGGGTTTTTAGGTGATAGTAGAACATGTGGGCAATTGATAATGCGAGTAGCGTTAGGTGTTGAATATGATGGGCATGGTTTTCATGGGTGGCAGTGGCAAACCAATAGTGCCAGCGTGCAGGCGGCTGTTGAAGCCGCGTTGGGCAAGGTTGCGAACCATCCCGTGCGGGTTATTTGCGCGGGCAGAACGGATACCGGCGTGCATGCCCAGGGGCAAGTGATCCATTTCGATACCGATGTGGAGCGTAGCGAGCGTGCCTGGGTGTTTGGCGGTAATGCTAACCTGCCAAAATCGGTTGCAGTAACCTGGGCAAGGATTGTTGATGAGCAATTTCATGCTCGTTTTTCGGCTAAACGGCGCCGCTATCGTTATGTAATTTTAAATCGACCCGTGCGTCCCACGTTTCTAACCTATCGTGTGGCGTGGGAGTACCGCCCGCTGAACGCTGAGGATATGCAGGCGGCGGCCATGAGTCTCTTGGGCGAACACGATTTTAGCGCTTACCGGGCGGCCGGTTGTCAGTCCAAAACGCCGGTGCGTGAAATTTACACCATTAATGTGCAGCGTAAAAATGAGTTAGTGCTCATTGATATCGAAGCAAACGCTTTTTTACATCATATGGTCAGGAATATCGCCGGGGTATTAATGGCGATTGGTGCAGGCGACCAATCGGTCGCGTGGGCAGGACAGGTATTGCAGGCAAGGGATCGTTGCGCAGGTGGTGTAACGGCGCCGCCTCACGGCTTATACTTGGTTGATGTGGATTATGGGCCAGATTTTAATTTACCAAGGCTATTCGATACCCACATGATCTGGTAATCTTGCGTATTTTCCTACAATGTTATCCAACAATTTATTTATTTCTCGTTAAGGGAATGCACAAAATGCGAACACGCGTTAAGATATGTGGCATTACACGCGCTCAAGATGCGCTGAAAGCGGTTGAACTCGGTGCTGATGCGATTGGGTTAGTGTTTTATGAAAATAGTCCCCGTTCCGTATCGGTAGAGGATGCCAGAGATATTATTCGGGGACTACCCCCGTTTGTCAGTACGGTGGGTTTATTTGTCGATCCATCACCTAAATATGTCGCCTCGGTATTACATCGGGTAGCCTTGGATTTGTTGCAATTTCATGGCAATGAATTGCCGGTTGAATGTGGCTGTTATGGTAAACCTTACATGAAAGCCATAAAAATGCAGGAAGGGATCGACGTGCGGCAACAAATTCAGCGTTATAGCGGTGCGCGTGGTATTTTGTTGGATACATTTGATCCTGCATTGCCTGGCGGTACCGGTCGAACGTTCGATTGGTCAGAAATCCCCAAAGGTTTGGATAAGCCAATTGTTCTGGCGGGTGGGTTGACCCCCAACAATGTCTGGCAAGCAATCACTAAAGTGCGTCCATTCGCCGTCGATGTCAGTGGCGGTGTAGAGGCTGAAAAAGGTATAAAAGACGTGGAAAAAATGGCAGCGTTTATGCGAGGTGTACAAAGTGTCTGAGCACACTGATTCTGGACAAAGCGGTTCTCAACATACGACTGATATGGCGTCTAATGCCACTGATTTGCCTGATGCGTCCGGACATTTCGGTCGATATGGGGGGCGCTTTGTCTCGGAAACATTGATGGAGCCTCTGGATGCATTGTGCGAGGCTTACGAAAGTTATCGTAATGATCCGGAGTTCATTCAGGAGCTGGATGTTGATTTGCAGCAATATGTCGGTCGTCCCTCGCCACTGTACTTTGCCCAGCGCTGGACCGAGTATCTGGGGGGGGCACAAATTTATCTGAAGCGTGAGGATTTAAATCATACTGGGGCTCACAAAGTAAACAATACCATTGGTCAGGCGTTGCTTGCCAGGCGTATGGGTAAAACACGCATTATTGCTGAGACGGGCGCCGGCCAGCACGGAGTTGCATCGGCCACGGTTGCGGCGCGTTTGGGGCTGGAGTGCGTGGTTTATATGGGGGCTGAGGATATCAAGCGTCAGTCCATTAATGTTTATCGTATGCGTTTGCTGGGCGCGGAAGTCAGGGCCGTTGAGTCGGGTTCAAAAACCCTTAAAGATGCACTTAATGAGGCAATGCGTGATTGGGTCACCAACGTGGACGATACGTTTTATATCATCGGCACAGTGGCCGGCCCTCACCCTTATCCTGCCATGGTGCGCGATTTTCAGGCAATTATTGGCCGGGAGGCACGCCAGCAGTGCCAAGATCAAACCGGTCGACTACCTGATACCTTGATTGCCTGCGTTGGCGGTGGTTCCAACGCAATCGGTTTGTTTTATCCATTTTTGCAAGATAAGAATGTGTCTATGGTTGGTGTAGAAGCGGCGGGTGAGGGGCTGGCCTCTGGGCGTCATGCAGCGCCGCTATGTGCCGGTAAACCTGGCGTTTTACATGGTAACCGTACTTATTTGATGGAGGATCCGGATGGCCAGATTATCGAAACCCATTCCATCTCAGCGGGGCTGGATTATCCCGGGGTTGGGCCTGAGCACGCGTGGTTAAAAGATGCAGGGCGAGTGAATTATGTGGCCGTTACTGACGCTGAAGCGCTGGCAGCCTTTCACGATTTAACCAAAATTGAAGGCATTATCCCGGCGCTTGAGTCCAGCCATGCCCTGGCTTATGCCACCAAAGTTGCCCCGAATATGTCGAAGGACAAAATCATTGTGGTCAATTTATCAGGGCGTGGTGACAAAGATATTCACACTGTTGCTGCGCTGGAAGGGATCAAGGTTTGAGTTTAAGCACGACACGTATAAAACCGCTTTAAAAGCCGGTGTGAGTTTATAATAAACCACGACTTATATTTTACGAATAATAGCCGCAGTTACGTATAAAATTACACACAAAATTACAGACTGCCATAACAACGTCAGGACATTAAATGAGCCGCATAGCAACCTGCTTTAAAGATCTGCAATCCAAGGGTCGCAAAGCATTGATCCCTTATATTACCGCAGGCGATCCCGATCCCGGCGATACTGTGCCGTTAGCGCAGGCTTTCGTAAAAGCTGGAGCGGATATCATTGAACTGGGAGTGCCGTTTTCTGATCCCATGGCGGATGGTCCGGTGATTCAACGTGCCAGTGAGCGGGCTTTGGCGCATCATGTGAATTTGCCTCAGGTTTTTGCGATGGTGCGGGAGTTTCGCCTGCAAGATAATACAACCCCTATTGTGTTGATGGGTTATCTGAACCCCATTGAGGTGATGGGATACCGTGAATTTGCCAAAGCTGCTGCAGAAGCTGGCGTTGACGGTGTTCTGGTTGTCGATATGCCGCCAGAAGAAGCTGGGGAGTTAATCAACGAAATAACCCAGTTTGAGATGGACCCGATCTTCCTTATTGCACCAACCACTAGCCAGGAGCGCATTAAAATCATCTGTGATAATGCCCGGGGTTATGTATATTATGTATCGCTAAAGGGCGTGACCGGGGCCGCTACCTTGGATGTTGCCTCTGTTGCCAAAAAGACGGATCAAATTAGGCATGCAACCGATTTGCCTATTGGCGTTGGTTTTGGGATAAAAGATGCCGAGTCTGCTCAAGCCATTGCCGGTGTTGCTGATGCCGTGGTGGTGGGAAGTGCCATCATACAGAAAATAGAACAACACATGTCACAGCGTAGCAGCATGATTGAAGAAGCGGCAGCACTTATTGCGTCCATGCGTAATGCAATGGATGCGGATGTTAAGAAATAGACCTGACCAATCAAGGTGGCTTGAGAAGGTACCGCTGCTGCTGGATTGGATAATAAAACCTAACAATTGAGTAATTAACATGAGCTGGTTAAAGAATCTCTTACCGTCAAAAATACGTACCGAAGGCGGCAGTAAAAAAGTGCCCGAAGGCTTATGGTCTAAGTGCCTAAAATGCAGTGCGGTACTATATCGGGCAGATTTGGAGCGCAACTTTGATGTCTGTCCTAAGTGTGACCATCACATGAGGATCACCGGCCGACGTCGGCTGGAGGCTTTTTTGGATGAGGAGCCTCGGGTGGAAATTGGAGCGGATTTAGGGCCGGTGGATATACTGAAATTTCGTGATCTAAAAAAATATAAAGACAGAATTAACGCCGCACAAAAAGATACCGAAGAAAAAGATGCACTCATTAGTATTATGGGGCAAGTGAAAAGTGTTCCATTGGTGGCAGCCGCCTTTGAATTTCGCTTTATGGGCGGATCGATGGGGTCTGTGGTTGGCGAAAAATTTGTTCGCAGTGTCAACACTTCACTGGAGCACAATATTCCATTGGTGTGTTTTTCCGCAAGTGGTGGTGCGCGTATGCAGGAAGCATTGTTTTCACTCATGCAAATGGCTAAAACCAGTGCAGCGTTAACACGTTTGAGTAAGAAAGGTATCCCCTTTATTTCTGTCTTAACCGACCCTACCATGGGCGGTGTTTCAGCCAGCTTGGCAATGCTGGGGGATGTGAACATCGCAGAACCCAAGGCATTGATTGGTTTTGCAGGCCCACGGGTTATTGAGCAAACTGTTCGCCAAACGCTGCCCGAGGGGTTTCAGCGCAGTGAATTTTTGCTCGAGCATGGTGCCGTGGATATGATTGTGGATCGACGGGAATTACGTGACCGCATAGCCAGTATTTTGGCGATGTTGACACACCAGCCAAGGCCCTGAACTGTTTTATTCAACACCTATCCTCATTGACCTAGAGGTGAACAACCTCGATGCGTTTTAATACTTTAGCTGATTGGCTCACCTGGCAAGAAACGCTTCATCCTAACGAAATAGAGTTAGGATTAGAGCGAGTACAGTTGGTGCTTAGTCGTATGGCGCTATGCAAACCAAGCTATACCGTTGTCAGTGTAGCGGGCACCAATGGCAAAGGTTCGTCCGTTGCCATGCTAAATGCAATATACTCCGCGGCAGGCTATCGGGTTGGAGCCTATACTTCGCCACATTTAATCCGTTATAACGAACGTATTCGTATTCAGGGCAAAGAGGTCGCTGATGATGTGCTTTGCGCGGCGTTTGAGCGGGTTGACGAGTGCCGTGGAACGGTATCCTTAACTTATTTCGAATTTAGTACCCTGGCGGCGATCCATATTTTTGCTCAGGCAAATGTTGAGATCGCGATTATGGAAGTGGGGCTAGGGGGGCGTCTCGATGCGGTTAATGTTTTGGACGCTGATGTGGCATTAATAACGTCCATTAGCATTGATCATGAACAATGGCTTGGCGACAATCGGGGCAGTATTGCTATCGAAAAAGCAGGTATTGCTCGGTCTGGGCATGCGACGGTTTGCAGCGATATCGATCCACCTAAATCATTGATAACGACGCTTGCTGAAAAGCAGTCTACACTGTATCTGATCCATCGAGACTATCATTTTGAGCTTGTTAGCGAACAGGGATCACAACCCAATATATGGCATTGGTGGTCGCAGTCTCGTCGGCGAAATACGCTTAATCGTCCCGCCATGCGAGGTGCTTATCAATTGCAAAATGCAGCAGGCGTTCTGATGGTTTTAGAGCTATTGCAGCCGGGCTTTCCTGTAACTCAAGCCGATATTCGGGAGGGGCTGTCGAACGCTGTATTACCCGGCCGTTTTCAAACGATGCATATTAGTGTTCGGCCTCAGGGAGCGTTAGTTGAACAGCAAATTTTACACATTATAGATGTGGCACATAACCCCAGCAGTGCAAAAGTATTGGCTGAAACCGCTGGCCATATCGCATGTGAAGGAAGGACCCATGCCGTGTTCGCGATTTTACAGGACAAAGATATTGCCGGCGTGGTTTTAGCGACTCAGTCTATTATCGATGAGTGGTATGTTGCGGACTTGAGCGTAATCCGCGGAGCAAAATCATCAGATATTGCTAAGATATTGAAATCAAAGGGGGTAAGGTCGCCAGTCCATTGTTATGCATCAATAAAACAGGCTTTGGCGGCTGCGCACAGAGCGGTATCTGAAAAAGACAGGGTTATTATCTTCGGTTCATTCCATACGGTGTCAGAAATACTATAATTCTACCAACAAAACCACGTATAATCCGGGTCTGGCGGTGTGGTAGGTTTAGTGCGTTACGTGAATTACGCTCGTGCTTTGTTATCTCGTCATCGCAAGCAATAATGATTGAAAATTCGATAGAGATCACCCTGAGTGAATAGCTTACTAAAACAACGTATTATTGGTGCTGTTGTACTGGTGTCCTTGGGCATTATCTTTATTCCCATATTGTTAACGGGGAAGGGGGATTTTATGTCCGATGAGCTCAAATCCAATATACCGCCGATGCCGATGTATGAAATAGAGGCACCTGCTGTGTTGGCTTTACCGAGTGAAACACCAAGTGAAGCACTGAGTGAAATATCAGGGGAACCGGGTGCAGAGCCGCAGGATAGACCGGTAGAGCAAGTGGCCCAAGCGGAGCCTGAACCTCCAGTTGAAGCAATAATAAAAAAGAAACAGGATAAGCCTGATGATAAAGACAGTCGTCCTGCGCTTACAGCCATAGCACCTGTCCCTGAAAAAACAATACCAACAAAACAAAATCTCAAGCCCACGCCTAAAATAGTTGAAACCGAAGTCAGTGTAGCAGCACCACCGAAACCCCAGCCGCCTATTGTCTCAACGCCGACAGTGGCTACCGCCGTAAAGGAGCCCATTGTCTCAGGTTGGGTGGTGCAAATTGGTAGTTTCACGGTTGAGAAAAATGCCTTGAAATTACGGGATAAACTGCGCAAAAAAGGTCATGCGAGTTTTGTCGAATCATTTAATAAAAATAACGGGATGATATATCGGGTCAGGGTTGGGCCGGAGCTTACCAAGGGGCTGGCCGAAAATTTGAGTAAGCAGCTCAATCAGGAAACTCAGCTAAACGGCTTAGTGATGCGTTATCCAAACTAATATTGTCTATCTAATGTTGTTGAAGGTGTGACGTTTTTGATCAGTGCTGAATATGGAAAACAACCGTTTGGCGGGTTGGTATATTGTCGGTGGCGGCTATTGACTGGTTTGTTTCATGTGGGTGAATGTGGGCTAAATGTGAATCCAATGATTTGGATTGGGAATAGCGGGGCGTATGGTCTGGGTTGACTATTTAATACCGGGCATTATTGTGTTGTCGGCCTTGTTCAGTCTTATGCGGGGATTTGTACGCGAGGCTTTGTCATTGATTGGTTGGGTTGCTGCGTTTTGGCTGGCGTTACGTTATGCAAATCCGTTAGCGGAATTATTCCTGTCAAGCATTACCATCCCTTCACTTAGGATTATTGTTGCATTCACCATTTTGTTCGTGCTTACGCTCATGTTAGCCGCGTTAATCAATCATTTGGCCGGGCATTTGGTAAAGCGTACGGGGCTCACTGGCACTGATCGTATGATCGGTATTGTTTTTGGTGTCGCACGGGGTGGTGTTGTGGTCTCCATGTTGGTCTTGCTGGCCGGTTTGACCACATTGCCCCAGGACCCCTGGTGGGGGCAATCCATTATGATAGGTCACTTTGAAGGTTTAGCCTTATGGCTGCAAACTAATATTGCGCCTGAAATAAGCGGTCGATTTTTCTATAATTAACAACCGGATATAGGCATCGAGTCTGCCGACGGTTATGTCAGGGCAGTTGTGGCGGTATTGTTGTTTGATGATCAACGACGAAGATGGCTGACCATCCTTTATAAGCAATAACGTACAAACAATCTGTTAGTTTTCAGAAGAGACTAAGCATGGAGCTAATCAACCAATCTGATGAAGGAATATTGAAGATTGCCAATCCAATTATGGATAATTTGATGGATGCATCTACAAAGATTGATTTTGAAAGGCATATCAGAGATTTTTCTGACCGAATAAAGGAAAAGTACACGCAAGAGGAGTTTCAACAGCAGTGTGAAGATTATCGGTCAAAATGGGGTGTATTCACCGAGCGTGAATTTATTGGTACAACTAAGAACAAGAGCTTTGTTAATGTTTATTGGAAGCAACAGCTTTCTAAAACAGATGATGAATTTCTCGCAATCTTAACGTTATCCCAAAATAATGACCGATATATCGTCGAAAGGGCATTTGTCGATTTATGGCAACTAGAACGCTAACCAGCGCCGTTAGCTCGGACAATTTTCCGCGCCGTTTTTTGTGTACTTTCCGCTACGCTAGCACACAAAAACCACTGCTACAAATTGCCAGTTATAGCGGACATTAGAGCGCAATACCTTATTAAACAAGGTCGGATGCTGCAGGCTACTATAAAGCGACAAAACAGCCAATGCATCATTCGAGCGTTATTATGCCTGATTGCTAGTGTCGTCATAACGATAAGGACATTCTTGAATTCCCAACCAAGGGATGCTGATTGGCGTACTATTTGTTGTATGAGTGCTATTGCGCTAGTTGACGCGTTCTGTGACCGTCATAACTTCGTTTGGGCGACCTGATGTGTAATCAAATCGCCCAGAAGGTTGTGCGAGATCGGTGAGAGATGCTCGTTGCTTTAGCTTATATTTATATTAATTTTATTATTAGAGGTTTGATTTATGTGCGGTATTATCGGTGTTGTCGCAAAAAGTAGTGTTAACCAAATGCTCTATGATGGTTTGACGGTCTTGCAACACCGCGGCCAGGACGCTGCTGGAATTGTAACCTGTGATAATGAGCGCTTGTACTTACGTAAACGAAATGGTCTGGTGCGTGATGTGTTTCGTACTAGTCATATGATTCGATTACCTGGCAATATGGGCATTGGGCATGTGCGTTATCCTACGGCTGGTTGTTCTTCTTCCGCAGAGGCACAGCCGTTCTACGTGAATTCACCTTTTGGAATTTCGTTAGCTCATAACGGTAACTTAACCAATGCTGCTCAATTAAAAAATGATTTGTTCCGTGAAGATCGTCGCCACATTAATACTGATTCCGATTCGGAAATCTTGTTAAATGTGTTTGCCCATGAATTGCAGCAATCTCACAAGTTAACCATTGACGAGAGTGATGTGTTTAATGCCGTTCGTGGCGTTCACAAACGTTGTAAAGGTGCTTATGCTGTTGTTGTTATGATTACCGGTTACGGTATTGTGGGGTTTCGGGATCCGAACGGTATTCGGCCAATTGTATTTGGTAAACGTAGCACGAGCGCCGGCGATGAATATGTTATTGCATCTGAAAGTGTGGCCGTTCATTCATTGGGATTTGAGTTAATTGGCGATATTTCTCCCGGTGAAGCGGTATATGTCGACGGAGACGGTAAATTACACACGGAGCAATGCGCAGAGAACAGTGAACTCAGACCTTGTATTTTTGAGCAGGTTTATTTTGCACGACCAGACTCAATTATTGATAAAATATCAGTTTACAAGGCACGTCTGCGAATGGGGGAGTATTTGGCAGATAAAATTTTAAGGGTATTTCCAGATCATGATATTGATGTGGTCGTTCCCATCCCTGATACCAGCCGCACGTCGGCATTGCCGTTGGCGAACAAGTTGGGCGTCGTCTATCGCGAAGGTTTTGTGAAAAATCGTTATATTGGGCGAACCTTTATTATGCCCGGGCAAAAACAACGTAAAAAATCCGTGCGCCAAAAGTTAAATGCAATTGACCTTGAGTTTAAGGGTAAGAATATTCTGTTGGTGGATGACTCCATCGTGCGAGGTACAACCTCGAAACAAATTATTCAAATGGCGAGGGAGGCCGGTGCTAAAAAAGTGTATTTTGCATCAGCGGCACCCCCGGTTCGGTATCCTAATGTATATGGTATTGATATGCCGTCGGCTGTCGAGCTAGTAGGACATGATCGTAATGAAAAAGAGATTGCAGAAGCGATTGGCGCAGATTGGCTGGTTTACCAGGATCTTGACGACTTAATACGTGCGGCCCAAAAAGGCAATCCCACCATTAAAGAGTTTGACGCTTCTGTGTTTAGTGGTCATTACATTACTGGCGACGTTAACCAAGCGTACCTGGATCAGATAGAACAATTGCGCAACGATAGCATGCAGGAAAAACGCCGAGCAGCTGATAACGCCGTGATAGAACTGCATAATTCGAATTAGTATGCGCTGTGGCTGGAATGTGTCTGACGGGTGATCTTTCATCACTTTACCGAATTTGTGGTAGGCGGGATACATTGACAAATTCCCTCTTAGGCACTATTCTAGCACCATCACTTTGCGCCGATTTGATATTTTCAGCTTGCGGGCGCGTTATAAATACGGCTAAAGCGACATGCCCGCTTTAACCAACCGCCCGCATTTCTTGCTCGTTAATATCAAATTGGCATCTAGCACATAATATCGCAGAAACGAGTACCGCAAAAACTAGTGCTGCAGAAACTAGTACCGCAAAAACTAGTAGCGCGAAAAATAGCACCGCAGGGATTCCGCGGATATTAAGTTTCAGTAGTCCTTGATTTAATGACGCTCGGGTTTTAATAGGCTTCGTTTCAGTGGGCTTCAATGACCAATGGGCTTTGTTTAATTTAGGTTAAACGTTGTTGTGTTTGTTGGCGTTATAGTGTGCTTTGTGTGTTTGCGCAGAATGTAAATCTACCGCGTTAATTGTTGAAGGATATTTTGTTATGCCAAAGGATATTATTGAAGATCCGGACATTGGATTTGATACCCTGGCTGTGCGTGCAGGGCAACATCGTAGCTTTGAAGGTGAGCAAAGCGAGCCAATTTTTGCGACATCGAGTTATGTATTTGATAGCGCCGCACAAGCTGCCGCCCGATTTTCCGGCGAAGAACCGGGAAATATATACTCCCGCTTTACTAATCCTACGGTGCGTGTTTTCGAACAACGCCTTGCAGCACTCGAGGGGGGGGAGCGGTGTGTGGCGACCGCATCAGGCATGGCTGCAATATTGGCAACCTGTCTGGGGATATTAAAATCCGGTGATCATATCATCGCGTCTCGCGCAATTTTCGGTTCTACGGTGATGTTGTTTAACAATTACATTGCCAAGTTTGGTGTTGATGTTAGCTATGTGGATCTGACGGATTTAAATGCCTGGGAGCAGGCTATTCAGCCGAATACCCGGTTTTTGTTTCTAGAAACGCCATCCAATCCGTTGACTGAAGTAGCTGACATTGCTGCATTGGCTTCGTTGGCACATGACCGGCATTGTTTGTTAATTGTTGATAATTGTTTCTGTACGCCTGCTTTGCAACGTCCTCTTGAATTAGGGGCGGATGTTGTGATTCATTCTGCAACCAAATATTTGGATGGCCAAGGGCGCTGTATTGGCGGTGCTGTTGTGGGTAACGAAGAGCTGGTGGGTAAAGACGTCTATGGCGTCGTTCGTACTGGTGGACCGAGCATGAGTCCATTTAATGCCTGGGTTTTTCTCAAGGGGTTGGAAACGTTGCGTATTCGCATGGAGGCCCATTGTAAAAGTGCTTTACAACTAGCGCAGTGGCTGGAGCAACACGCTAATGTGGATAAAGTTTATTATCCGGGGTTAGCATCTCATGCTCAGCATACATTGGCAAAACAGCAACAGGCCGGTTACGGTGGAGTGTTGTCATTTGAGGTTAAGGGCGCAAAACGGGAAGCCTGGAATGTTGTTGATGCTACTCAATTGTTGTCAATAACCGCGAATCTTGGCGATACTAAATCAACCATTACTCATCCTGCAACGACCACCCATGGTCGATTGAGCGCGGAAGCGCGCCTTGATGCGGGTATTAATGATAATCTTCTTCGCATAGCCGTGGGGCTGGAAGATATCAATGATATTATGAAGGATTTGCAGCGCGGTTTTGATGCCATGAAGTTATAAGCTTGTGCGCCAACAGCAGGGGGGCACCCCTGTGCGCCCACCACTATGCGCTCACCACTATGCGTTACGATACCCGTGGTGTTTGTGGTCTAGAGGTTAAGTGTGCGTAGAGACTAACGTTCACAGACAACAATGTTTACAGGCAATAACGTTCACAGACAATAACGATGCCATGGGATGACGCGGGCGTACTGTTGACGCTTAAGCCATGCATCGTTGTAAGTGTCTTAACGGGCGGGGCATCAGGAGCATGGCGCAGTTCATTAATAACGTTATTGTGTTTTGTTTAAACGTACTTGTAGTTGCGCTGCCTTAGTTGTTTTGCCGATACTTTTATAAAGCAATGCAAGTTCTGTCATCATTGCTGTCATCGCCGGATGGTCTGAACCAATCGTGCCATCGAGAATTTCCAATGCACGTTCATATAATGGAATTGCCTGGGCGAAGTAGGCTTGCGATGATTGGTGTAAGTTGGTGATTTTGAGTGTTAGTGAATCGTCGGATACCGTGCTGATGTGACGTGTGCTGCCACGTGCATTGTCGGGGAAATTGACTTGTTTTATCGCTAATTTTTCCTCGGAATTGCGATCCATCCTGCCCTGTATATGATATATGTTTGCCAGGCTATATAATAACATCGCTACTTGAGGGTGTACCGGGCCAAATAACTTTTCTGCGGTTGAAACTGCTTCTCGATAGACGGGTTTGGCTTTTTCATAGGCACTTTGTTTAACATATAATGAGCCCAGATTGATGAGTGAGCGCGCCACCTCGGCGTGTATATCACCGTATATTACTTTTCGAATCGATAGAGAGTGCTTGTGTAGGTCTTCTGCAATAGCGAATTTTTCAGTGGCAAGATAAACATTGGCCAGGTTGTTTAGTGCATTAGCGACATAAGGGTGTGCTGCTCCCAGGGTCTTATTCCAAATACTAATTGCTTGCTCGTAATTAAGTACGGCCTTATCATATTGTAAGGTATCGTCATAAAGGACGGCCAGATTGTACATGGATTGTGCCACTGCGGGGTCCCCTTCACCAAGGGTATCGATCCGTATGTTTAATGCCCGGGTATGGTATTTTTCCGATAATTCGGTGTTATTTTCCTCGAAATAGACATTTGCTAAATTGGTAAGTACTACGGCAACGTCTTCATGGTGAGTGCCAAGCTGGTTTTCCAGTATGGATAGCGCATTACGCATCTGACGTTTGGCGTTAGTCATGTCCCCCAGAGTTTCTGCAACAATGCCAAGTTTTAATAGTGAGTCTGCCGTATTAATGTGATCAGCACCAAAGGTGCTTTCCGCCAGTTGAAATGCTGATTGAGCGGTTGCCGCGGCGCGTGAATAATCACCATTTTCATAGTGATTAACAAACTCTGTAGTGAGGCGGTCCCAAATTTTTTCTGCTATTGCAGTGGTTTCTTGAATCTGCCCCGAATGTGACTGTTGCTGAATTTCATCAGCGGTGTCATAGGCTTTTATAAAAGCGAAGGCAGTACTCGACAGGCTCAACAAACTTATTAGGCAAAGCGCGGGTAGAATCAGTCTATTGCTCATAATGATTTCCTTGGTTAACGCGATCCGGTTAACTTGGCAGCATCGAGGTTGTTAACGTCATGACCTGGTGACTTGATGCAGGTGTGTCATTATGTTGCAACCGATATTTTCTATTCATAACATCTTTCATAACGTGCTTTGCACTGTGTTACCCATGTTTTCGGCCCTTTTTATATAATTCTTTAGTGTTTGTTTTAAGTTGGTCGTAGCGTATATGGGTGAGCCTGCTTCAGGGGATCATTGAAAAGGTATGGAATTCAATGGTCTGTATTATGAGTCCCGGCTGGGGGTTGGTGTTACCAAGCAACATAGGAGCGTGGACTCCGGCACGTACTTTTTTTGGCGTCAACATACCGGCAGCCGTACCCTAAATAAATAAACCGATGCGCCGATATATACCCGTAGTGTTTAGGATTTCGGCATAATTGCACATCCTATTTGCTCCATGGCAGCATTGTTGTCCTTGCAATAGTCCGCTTATTACGCGTAATTTCGTCTTGCCATGAAACAAATAGGATGCACATTTAACACCTAAGCTCTAAACGCAACGGGTATTGATAATTTGTTGGGCCTGAATGGTCGGTGCAATTTGTCCGTTTTCTGTGTTGTTATGGTTCCTTTAATCTAAAGCAAAGGATGGGCCAACTCTTGTGGGTTTAATGTTATTTACCGTAGGTGTTTCTTGCAGTGAATAGTCTCGTTAGTGAACGACTGCGGATGATCATTGTGTTACGTGTTAATTCGTTCAACGAATTATTCGTTTAGCGGTAATCGTTATTTTATTGGTGTAGTTTTATTGAAGTAGTGCTGTTGCAGTAGTGCTATTGCAGTAGGTATATAGTGGTAAGAGGTAGATATGGCAATTGAGAATGAGTCAAACGATGATGTAGGAGTAACGCCTGACGATTTGGTGAAAGGTGTATCAGGTTTGGTTTCTCTGCCAGATGTTTGTGTTCGGATTAGTGAAATGGTGGATAGCCAGTGTTGTTCAGCTTCTGATATCGGTAAAGTCATAAGCAGAGACGCTGCGTTGACGCTGCGTTTGTTGCGCATCGTCAATAGTGCTTTTTTTCAATTTCCATCGAAAATTGAAACGGTTTCCCGGGCAATCACAATCGTGGGTAACCGGGAATTACGCGATTTGGTACTGGCAGCATCTGTTGCGGGTATCTTTGAGAAGATATCCAGTGACTTAATCGACCTGGATGTATTTTGGCGCCATGGGATTTATTGCGGTATTATTTCACGAATCGTTGCCACCCGATGTCGTGTTTTGCACAATGAGCGCTTGTTCGTGGCAGGGTTAATCCACGACGTGGGCCGCCTGATTCTGGCGTACAAAATGCCAACTGAATGCCGTCAAGTATTGGATTTAATGGCTCTCGAAGGGGCCACGTTGCGCGACGCAGAGCAACGGGTGTTAGGGTTTGATCATGCTCAGGTAGGAGCCACGCTTATGAAAGTATGGTGTTTACCTGAAAGCCATCAGGCAGCGGCTCTGTACCATCATACTCCGCAACAGGCCGATGCGTATAAGCTGGAAGCCAGTATTTTGTATTTGGCAAATATCATTGCGGATATTGCTGAGTCTGGTGCCCAGAATAATACTGATTTAGACGATATTCCTGACGACATCTGGAAGATAACCAATGTAGCTCCTGCCGATGTGGAATCAATATTAATTGAGGCACGTGACCCGTTTATTGACGCTTTGTCCTTGTTTCGTCCTCGATCACGACGTTCCTCGAGCTACGCTGCGTAGAGGAACGTGGTGCGCTGGATAGTAGAATAGGGAAGAGCGCCACACTTATTTCAATTTATTGGGGTGTGTTTGCTCCGTTTGTGTCATTAGCTCAGTGAGCAGGCTGTCTGCCACCAACCAGTCATTCGCCGCAAGTCCTTCTTTGAAGCTGTTGACTATTTTTGCCAAAAGCGTGTGGGCTTTTTCATATTGCTTTTGCCCCTGAAGAAATTTGCAATAGCTAGTCGTACTTCTCAGTTCGAGGGACCGGGTCTTTTGCTGCTGTGTGAATTCGATGGTTTTAGTAAACCAGCGTTCAATTTCCTCTATGGAAGTAGTATTGGCAGCGTTTTTCTTGCTGGTGACTTGTTTTTTATGGATGGCGTTGTTTTGGTTATCGTAACGTTGGTTATCGTTACTCTGGTTATCGTAACTTTGTCTAGCGTAATGACGTTCACTTAGAATTACCGCCTTCAAACGGAATATTTCGCCTTTAAAAAAATGCTCTTTGTGATGCTCCAAGTCTCCGATGGCTTTGTCGATGACCTTTGATGCGGCTTTATAGTTTTTAGTCTGGATGTGCATGCGAGTCAGTAAGGTTTGAAAATAAGTGAGGGCAAGTTGGCTCCCGGCATTGCAGTAGCTGTTTAACGCTTTTTCAAAATCCTCGATGTGATGTTCGTCGCCTGTTTTTGTCAGCTCTGCCCATGACAATAACATCTTGCTGGTGTCTAGCCAGAAGGAGAAGTCGTATTTATTGCATAAGTCGATCACACGATTGGCTAACTCTTCGGTTTTGACCCGATCACCCCGCAGCTGGTGTATGATGGCCTCAAAATAGGTGGCATAGGCGACGCTGAACGGATGGTTTAATTCCTTGGCTAAGGATAGGGCCTGGTTAATTCGATCCACAGCCTGGTCGGTATTACCCATCTGCCAACTGACACACGCAGCACACCCGAGAATCGCTACCTCGGTATCCTGTCCGTAAATGGCATTGGTGGTCCTGTTGGTGCGAAGCGGCATGTTGATATCGATACCCCGTTGCAAGTATTTATACGCTTTAGTGACGTTTCCGCACCAGAATTCAGTGGCACCAATGGCGCGATTTGCTTCCAGTGTGTAGTTGTCATTTTGAGTATTCTTTGCGATCTCCCGAATTTGGGTGGCCAGTTCTCTAATGGTATCAAGGTCGCCTCTTACCAGGTAAAATTCCCATAGCCCACAAAGAATCGGGAAAATGTTGGTTACATTATCGATCTTACGGCAGAGCACGTAGGCTCGTGCATAGGCCTCTTCCACTTCTTTTGCTGAGTATCCTTTTACCAGCATGTAGACAAGCCCCAGACTTGCCTGAATCTGTAATTCCAGCCCAAATTTTTCCGGGCACTTTTCAAAATGTTCAAGTGCATGTAACCCGTTGAGCAAGTGAGCGATAGCATCAGCGTTGGCCGAGCGTTGCATAGCCATACGGCCAGCACGCAGCCAATACTGGGTAGCGTTCGGGAAGTCCCCGGCCTCTGTGCAGTGGTGGGCCATAATTTCCGGGTTTTCTTCTACCTTCTCTGGAAACTGGGTGCTGAGTACTTTGGCGATTCTACGGTGATATTTTTGACGAGTTTTTTTCAGCAATGACTGATAGGCGACTTCATGCACTAGTGCGTGACGAAACGTATACGATGCCAGCGGGGGTATGCCACGCTGATAGAGCAGTTCGTGGCAAACCAATTCGGCTAATTGTGTATCCAGGTTTTTGTATGAATCGGCCGCAACGGCGCGTAGTAGGGTGTGCGCAAATTCGCGCCCCAATGTTGCACTCAACTGCGCAATTTCTTTTCCGGGCCCCAGGCGGTCCAATCTCGCCATTAACGAATCCTGAAGCGTTGAAGGAATCGCAAATGTAGAGAGTGGTGCAGCCAGTTTGAACTGCTTGGGTGTTTCCGTCAGGGAGTCAGATTCAATGACCATTTTTGTGAGTTCTTCCACAAAAAAAGGCGTACCGTCGGTTTTGCTGATGATGTCGTTGAAAATGGGTGTGGGTAGTTCTTTGTTATTGGCGATCCACTTAATCATCCGTCCGGATTGTTTGCGCGTCAGACGATTGATCGATATTTGCGTCAGATGAGAGCGCGGTGTCCAGGGTGGCGTGAATTCCAGGCGATAGGTAAATAACCCAAATATATTATAGCTTGGCGCCTGATCGATGAGCAGACCTAATAATTCAATGGTGGTGGGGTCGATCCAGTGCAGGTCCTCAACGATGATAACAACCATTTGCTGAGAGGCCATTCCCAGTACCAGCCCTAATAGTGCCTCCAGTGTTTTTTGCTTGCGTTGTTGCGGTGAGTATTGTAAAGCAGGATAGGTGTCTCCAGAAAGGGGAATGGATAACAGTTCCGCTAGTAGTGGTACGGTGTCGCTAAGGGGAATGCCGAAGGCAATCAGGGGTGATTCCAGGACTTGAATTTTTTCTTCATCTGACTTGCATTTGTCCAGTTCTAGGATACGGTGTAAAGCCGTTAGCACGCAGTGTAAAAAACTGTTTTTATGGTAGGGGGAACCCCAGAATTCAAATAATGCGCTGGATTCCTCAGATACATTTTCACGTAGAAATTGTGCCAGCCGGGATTTTCCAATACCAGCTTCTCCACTGAGCAAAACCACTTGACCTTCGCCGTTGGTGGCTTGTGTCAGTCGATCAAGAATTAATGCAGACTCTTGTTCGCGGCCGATCATGGGCGTTTGGTTGGCGGTGCTGGGTCGGTATTGTTGATTATCAGATTCGCTTGAAGCATCAACCTGGTAGAGGTCGACCGGGTGAGACAAGCCTTTAAGTTGGCGTATGCCGAGGGGAGTATAGGTGAACTTTGGTCGCACCAAACGTAAGGTTGCGCCGCTGATGACGACAGTATTTGGTTTTGCAAGATCTTGTAAACGTGCCGAAATATTAGGTGTTGTACCGAGGGCAAGGGATTGCCTTTCGTCATTGCCTGCACCGCCAATAACCACCAACCCAGTGTGAACACCCACCCTTATCGATAGTGTAATATTACTTTCAAGTGTCAGGCGTTCGCTTAACAATAACATGCTGCGAACCAGTTCGAGCCCGCTTTGCACGGCACGTATGGCGTCATCTTCATTGGCGATAGGGTAGCCAAAATAAGCCAGGATGCCGTCGCCAAGGTATTGCGCAATATAGCCACTGTATTTTTTGACGACCGAATGACAAATGTCCCGGTATTCACCAATAATGTCACGTAAGTCTTCCGGGTCTACATGTTCAGATAAAGCGGTCGACCCGACTAGATCACAAAACATAACAGTGAGTTGGCGGCGCTCAGCATACGGGTGGAGGTGGAATGCTGGGATATTGGAGTCTTCTATCGTCGTCGTGGTTTCTTCAGGAGTATCGATTGCTGTTTTTTTGTCGGTGCTACTCGCCTGTTGGGATAGTGCTGTGCCGCATTTTCCACAAAACTTAAAATCACGGGGGTTCTCAAAATTGCAGCTGGAGCAGACCGGCATCAACGGTGATGCACATTGACCGCAAAATTTCATACCGTCAGGATTTTTAAATCCGCAGCTATCACAGTGCATAGTATATTCATCCAATTTGATTTGTTGGTTTATTGCGGAGTTCGTTACACTTTGATAGCTGTTTATCTGGTTGTATTTACCAGTATATACTTCGCTAGCACGCACTTCGCTAGCATAAACCTCGCTAGTATAAACTCTGCATCCGCACAATAGTTGGCAATGATCATGACAAATACCTAAGTGCCACGAGGGCATTATATCCTATTTTTGTTTATCTGTTTTCTTGTTCGTCATGTCTGTTTTAATGTCTGTTTGATATCTCGTAATGCAGTATAAAGCACCAACCTTACATGGCAATACAGTCTCTGGATTATTTGGGCAGGTCGCAAGGTGACCCAGATTAATGTTACGGTGAAATTGCACTGTTTTGGGGAAACGATATAACGCTTGGTTGTTGAGATTTTCTCAACATGGGTCATTGACCCGCGATTTTTTGAGTTATGCTCAACAGGATTGCCTGGCCCTCATGACGGTTGGTTTTAGGCTGCTGTACAAGTGACATGGGGTACCGCTTAAAGTGGGGGGGGGATTGCAAACACCAGCTTACGGTCCGATAACATTATTATTATTGATCAGTATCGTTATTGATCGATATTGCTGTTGATCAGCACCGTTATTGTTCAGCGTTGTTTTTGTGCCTTATAAAACATTCGCAGTTAATCTGGTGTAGTGATAACAGTGTCACAGAAAATACCCTCTGATAGTGCCATGCTGTGTCTGTGGTATTAACCTTAATTCTGCCGTTGATGGCGCAAAGACCTGTTAATGCCATGAATGTAAATAGTTTTTACGATTTACTGTCTTTATCGCTAGAGCGAATACGCTGCAATCTGGATATCAGCTCTGGTTGTTCACCCGGTGTTGCCAAAAAAGCAGTGAGGTTCTAGGTATTTTACATCTGCAAGTGGTTCAAGTGCGGAATTTAAGATTAACCGTTGATCATCTTAGCTGCATGTAAGTGAGGATTTTTTCAGCATGAATGTTTATAAACCCGACATAATGTCAGCGCTGGTCTTGTTTGTCATTGTGGCAATTGTTGTTACGATGAGTGTTGGTACGGGCAATGATCTGGCTTCCGGAGCTAAGAATAGTCAGCCGGGTAATGCTGAGGTAGGGTTGGTAAAAATGGGAGTGTCTGATAAGGCTCATGGTGCGGACGCTCGTCCCGCCCAGTTGTCATATCCCGCCCCGCATTTGCCGTCAGTCAAACATGACCAGCAGGGCGGGCCACCACCTGCGCAGCGGATGTATCTTAACTAGCTTGCTATTGTTCTATTGGGGTAATGCTATCGCGACAAATCCAGTGTGACATTGGCCATTGTTATTGGAATCACATAAATTATTGGAGTCATATAAGTTATTGGCCTCACATAAGTGATTGGTCTAACTAGGTCATAGAGGCCTAACTAAGGTACAGGCCCAACTAACTACTCATCTGGCTGCTGCTGATATTCTTTTCGATTAAGGCATAGGCCGAGTGATTGTGTATCGATTCGAAGTTTTCTGATTCCACAATATAACCACTGATACGTTCGTCTTCATTCAGTTTTACGGCAATATCACGGACCATGTCCTCAACAAATTTAGGGTTATCGTAGGCCCGTTCCGTCACAAATTTTTCGTCGGGTCGTTTCAGCAAGCCATATAACTCGCAGGACGCGGTTTTCTCCACAATGTCGATAATATCCTCGATCCAGACAAATTGATTGGTTTTAACGGTAATAGTGACATGCGATCGTTGATTGTGAGCGCCGTATTCCGAAATTTTCTTTGAGCAGGGGCAAAGACTGGTGACCGGAACCAATACTTTTAGGATGGTATTTTGTTTGCCATCTTTAACTTCACCATAAAATGTAACGTCGTAGTCCATCAGGCTTAACACGCCTGAGACTGGCGCGGCTTTATTGACAAAGTAAGGAAATGCCATTTCGATATGGCCGGCCTCAGCCTCAAGGCGTTCGACCATTTCAGCCAGTATCTCTTTAAATGACTTTACTGAAATTTCGCGCTCATGCTGGTTGAGGATTTCAACAAAGCGCGACATGTGCGTGCCCTTAAAATTGTGAGGCAAATTCACATACATATTAAAACTGGCAATGGTATGTTGATCACCGCCGCTGCGGTCACGTACTCGAATGGGGTGCCGGATGTCCTTTATGCCGACTTTGTTGATCGGCAATTTGCGCGTATCTGCGCTGTTTTGTACATCGGCTATGGGTGATTTTGAAGCTTTTGACATGATAAATAATTCCACAAAGTGGCGCTGGTGGCCAGGCTTGTTTATTCGCTATAGGTCACACAAGCCCGCTCTGTTTCCCAGAGTGTGACGGCAGCAATAGTAACGCGTCCCCGATTTTCGGGATCATTGTTGATAATCTCAGAAACGCTCCGGTAGATAAATGCGGCAATGTTTTCAGCGGTTGGGTTTTCATTATCAAATGGTTTTATTTCATTCAGATAACGGTGGTCTAATTGCTCTGTAATTGATCGGGTGGCCCGTTTAATTTCTTTAAAATCAATGGCCATTCCAACATCATTTAGGCTAGAGGCAATCGCCTCTACCTCAACCTTCCAGTTATGGCCGTGCATACGGCTGCAATTACCCGGGTAATCCCTGAGTGTATGCGCAGCGGCAAAGTCGGTTACTATTTTTAGTTTGTAAGAAGCAGTCATTTGTTGACTAAAATGCTAAGGTATTTTTCGGTTGATGGCAAGTTTTTCCTGCTATAAATGGTTTTATGGCCTGTATTATACCCGAGGTGTTTAACCCACAGGCCTCCAAGCATTCTTCGCGACTGCCTTGTTCGATAAATTGATCAGGTATTCCTATATTCAGTATGGGCATTATAACATTTTTTAACGCAAGAAATTCGTTAATGGCGCTACCGGCACCACCGAGTACAGCGTTTTCTTCCACGGTAACAAAATAATCATGGTTTGCCGCCAGCGCCATTAGTAAATCTTCATCGAGAGGTTTCACAAAGCGCATATTGACAACGGTAGCCCCCAGGTGTTGGCCAGCTTCAATTGCCGGTTGCAGCATGCTGCCAAATGCCAGCAGGGCCACTTCTTTACCTTCAATAATCAGCTCTCCTTTACCGACAGGTAAGGCTTTCATTTTTGTATTGACACGCGCACCAGGGCCGCGCCCCCGAGGGTAACGTATGGCGGTGGGGCCGTCGATTTTGAATCCCGTGTAGAGCATTTGTCGGCATTCATTTTCGTCTGCTGGCGCCATAATAACGAGATTGGGAATACAACGCAGATAACTGAAATCAAAACTACCGGCGTGGGTAGGGCCGTCAGGTCCGACCAGGCCCGCCCGATCGATGGCGAATAATACTGGCAGGTTTTGAATGGCGACATCATGGAGAAGCTGGTCATAGGCGCGTTGCAAAAATGTCGAATAAATCGCAACGACGGGTTTAAGGCCCTCGCAAGCCATACCTGCAGCAAGAGTTACGCTGTGCTGCTCTGCAATACCCACGTCGAAGTAACGGGCGGGGAAGCGCTCCGAAAATGCAACCAAGCCTGACCCTTCACGCATGGCGGGGGTAATGCCCACTACGCGGGCGTCGGATTCAGCCATATCACAGATCCAGTCGCTAAATACCTGGGTATAGGTGGGGCTCGCTGGTTTTTTCGTGACCGCGGCATGTATTTGCCCAGTAACGGGATCAAAAGGTGATACGCCATGGTAAGTGCAGGGATTACCTTCCGCGGGTGCAAATCCCTTACCTTTTTTAGTCACCACATGTAAAAATTGTGGGCCGTCTAGCGATTTTAAATTCTGTAAGGTGGTAACCAGGGTGCTTAGGTCATGACCGTCAATGGGGCCAATATAATTAAAGCCCAGTTCTTCAAATAAAGTGCCGGGGATGACCATGCCTTTGACATGTTCTTCTGCTCGCTGCGCCAGGGCCCAGACACTGGGCATTTTACCCAGCACTTTCTTACTGCCTTCGCGTACGGTTGAATATAATTTTCCTGAGAGTATTTTTGCCAGGTAATTGGATAAACCGCCCACGTTTGGTGAAATGGACATGTCGTTATCGTTGAGAATAACGAGGAGGTTGGCATCCAATACACCGGCATGATTTAAGGCTTCGAATGCCATGCCCGCGGTCATGGCCCCATCGCCAATAACAGACACGACCTTGCGTTGCTTGCCTTCCTGCTTTGCCGCGATAGCCATTCCCAACGCAGCGCTAATCGAGGTGCTGGAGTGACCGACACCAAACGTATCGTAAGGGCTTTCACTGCGACTTGGAAAGCCTTTTAGGCCGTCTTTTTGGCGCATGGTGGGCATGCGATGGCGGCGACCGGTGACAATTTTATGCGGGTAACTCTGATGGCCTACGTCCCAGATCAATCGATCCGTCGGAGTATCAAAAACAAAATGCAGCGCAATGGTTAATTCTACCGTGCCTAATCCGGCGGCTAAATGCCCACCTGTTTCGCTGACAGACTGGATTAGAAACTGTCGCAACTCATCAGCAAGCTCCAGGAGTTGTGCTTTATCGAGCTGCCTAATGTCATTGGGCGTGTCGACTTTTTCTAACAGCGTAAAGGTATTTGGCTTTTTTGTTTCTGAATGTGTCATGTCGTTAAATCAATAAAACTGAAAACATCACTGATAATCGGTGTTAGCGTTGACGGTTATTAGCGAGCGCGTCGATATTGGCGAATTAAATGCCCAGGTAACGTTTGTTATTGCTGCACCAATGTTAACTGTATCGGTATTATGCGCTACGCACACGTTCTTCTGTGCAAATTCTGAAACTATTTGCCCGGATGCACGTGGAATTGCGCAAGAAACAGCCGTGTAGTATATCAGTTTTGTCGGCGAATGATATATTCTGCTATCCAGCGCAATGGATTTGCCGGTTCCCCCAGTGAATTGATGCTTTGTAAGGCCTGTTCTATCAGATCCTGCGCCATTGCTTTGGACTCTTTTAAGCCGATGAGGCTGGGATACGTGGGTTTGTTGCGTGCGATATCGGCACCTTGTGCCTTGCCTAGTGCTGCCGTGTCGCCTTCGACATCGAGAATATCGTCCTGGATTTGAAATGCCAAACCAATACATTTGGCATAATGGTCTAGGTTTTCAAGCTGAGATGGCTCGATCAGAGGGTTGCTCATAGCGCCTAAACGAACGCTGGCACGAATGAGGGCGCCGGTTTTATGAATGTGCATGTTTTCCAGTTCTACCAGCCCCAGTGCTTTGCCCACAGATGCGAGATCTATTGCCTGGCCCCCCGCCATTCCTCGGGAGCCACTTGCTTGGGCGAGAATCTGAACCATCTTCAGTCGTTGTGCGGCATCGTTGACCATGCTTTTGTCATGGGCAATAACATAAAATGCCAGCGATTGTAAGGCGTCACCCACGAGTATTGCCGTGGGTTCATCATACTGAATGTGGCAGGTTGGTTTGCCACGGCGCAGGGCATCATTGTCCATGGCGGGTAAATCATCGTGGACCAATGAATAGGCATGAATCAATTCCACAGCACAGGCAGGGCCATCTAATTTTTCAACTGGAATATCAAGTGCCTGGCCAGTTGCATACACGAGAGTGGGACGAATGCGTTTGCCGCCATCCAGACTGACGTAACGCATTGCTTCGTGTAGCTTGCAGGGAGTAATGACAGCTTCTGGTAACCACGAGGATAGCGATGTTTCAATGCGCTGCTGACAGGTTTTTAAAAATTGAGTGAATGGCACGGTGTTTTCCTGTGAGTAATAAAGTCGAGTCGAGTTAGTGGTATGGGTTTATTTAATCAGCTAATGGCAAGCCCGGGCGCTAAAATCTAAGACCAGGAGGGCTACGATTATGCGACGAAGACGGCTACAACTTATGATGTCGTATCGCTGTCAGATGGCTCAAAATCTTCAATGCTATCTTTTCCATTTACCTCCAACAGCATGTGAACTTTTTGTTCGGCTTCCTCAAGTGCTTTTTGGCAGGCACGTGTTAATGCAATGCCGCGTTCAAATTTTTTCAAAGACTCTTCCAAGCTGATTTCACCTTGCTCCATCTCTGCCACTAGCGCTTCCAGTTCGCTGATAGCGCTTTCAAAATTGTCAGTTTTTTTGGTTTTTTTTGCCATACTTTATATTTGCCTGTCGATGAGAACGGACGTCTTTCTGCCTTTGATTTTAGGGTAATTATTTTGTGGTAATCACTTTAAGTAGTAATGAATCAGCGCATTTAGTCGTTAGTAATGGTTCAGGCGGTGTTCTCTGCACATAACAGCGCAGCTATGGTTTTACCTCGCCGCATCAATCGCTGCTAAGAGCTGATTATCGTTTAAAGCATTGCCAACGTATTTATTGTTGTGAAATAAATATTGTTGTAATTGTGCAGTTTGTGCATGGAATCGCGCAGATACTAACCGATACTAATATTAAGGGTCACCGCAACTGCCGCCGAGAGCCAAGTAAAACAGGCGACGTTAACGCACATTTGCAATATCGTCAAATGACAAGATGGAAAATGTACCGAAGATGGGCCGGAATTATTGACAATTTCATTTATACTGTTAAAGTTAACAATTTAGACTTAGTCTAAATTGAGGGTGGTGATAAATCGCATGCCCTGAAATGGGGCGCGCCACAGGTGATACGTCTTAACTTAGACTTAATAAGGTATTGAATTTAATGCAGACAAATTCACGGGTATCATTTATAGTCCCCTAGCTACGGCAACCACTGTAGATTAATATATATTTATTAGCCTATATGCCGCTTTATTCCGATAACCGTATGGAGGAAAAATATGGAACTGAAAGGTAGTAAAACCGAAGAAAACTTAAAAGACGCTTTTTCTGGTGAATCTCAGGCTAACCGCCGTTATCTTTACTTTGCAGCGAAAGCTGATGTTGAAGGTTATAACGATGTGGCTACTGTTTTTCGTTCCACTGCAGAAGGTGAAACAGGCCATGCACACGGACACCTAGAGTACTTAGAGCAAGTTGGTGATCCAGCAACAGGTCTTCCCATTGGCAGTACCGGGGACAACTTGAAAGCGGCAATTGCTGGTGAAACGCATGAGTACACCGACATGTATCCTGGCATGGCAAAATCGGCCCGCGATGAAGGTTTCGATGAAATTGCGGATTGGTTTGAAACACTGGCTAAGGCGGAGCGTTCTCATGCTAATCGATTCCAAAAAGCATTGGATACGTTGGACAGCTAACAACGACGACAATTAACAGAGTAAGGTGGCTGGTTACCCGATAGTTGGTAACTACCAAAACTTGAACGCCACACCGATAGCGACAATAAGTGATTCGTGACATGGTCGCCCTCAACATTCGGGCAAGCTAAGTGATTCGTTGTGATTCGGTGTGGTGCGTTTATACCCTGGTTTATACAATCATTTCTATAAGCGTTCAATAAGCAACTACGATTTGGCTATTATTTTATAGTTATGGCTAAGGTCATGGCTAAGGTCATATCTAAGGGCATCATTGAACGCTGGAATACCGTGTTCAAGCCCCAATAGTCGTCGATAGTCGTCGCCAACAGAATAAACTCTGACATACATCTTCATTCCCATTAGCGAGAAAAACAATGAGTGAGCAAATTAATACACGCCGAGAAGGGAGCTTAGAGGCGCCCACCAGGCATCCCATTAATTGGCAGGATCCGGCATTTTATGATGAGGACTCGCTGTTTAAGGAGCTTGAGCGGGTTTATGATATTTGCCACGGTTGCCGTCGGTGCTTTAATCTTTGTAACTCATTTCCAACCTTGTTCGATGCGATAGATGAATCCGAAACATTGGAGCTGGATGGCGTTGACAAAAAAGTTTATTGGGACGTGGTTGATCACTGCTATTTGTGTGATATGTGCTTCATGACTAAATGTCCCTACGTGCCACCGCATGAATGGAATCTTGATTTTCCACATCTTATGTTGCGCGCCAAAGCCGTTAAGTTTAAAAAACAAGGGGCGTCATTTCGTGACAAAATGCTCACATCAACTGATACCGTTGGAAAACTAGCCAGTATTCCGGTTGTCGTGCAAACCGTCAATGCCGCTAATAAAAATTCAGCGGCCCGCCAATTACTAAAAAGTGTCTTAGGTGTGCACCCGGATGCCGTACTGCCTGAATATCATGGCAAAACACTGCGTAAGCAGGCGGGGGCATTGCTGAATAAAAACGAGCATCATACCTCTGTGGAGGCAACCGAAACCACTAAAGGGCAAGTTGTGTTGTTTGCAACCTGTTACGGTAACTACAATGAGCCGCAACTGGGGGTGGACCTCATTAAGGTTTTTCAGCACAACGGTATTACCATAACATTAGCAGAGCAAGAGCAATGTTGTGGAATGCCAAAACTGGAGCTGGGCGATCTTGACGCGGTAAAACAGGCTAAAGACGCGAATATTCCTGTTCTGGCAGAATATGTGCGCCAGGGTTGGGATATTGTAGCGCCGATTCCTTCATGTGCCTTAATGTTTAAACAGGAGCTTCCATTAATTTTCCCTGACGACAAGGATGTAGCGTTAGTCCGGGATGCCATGTTCGACCCCTTTGAATACCTCATGTTACGGCACAAGGCCGGTAAACTGAACACAGTATTTAAAAACCCACTTGGAAAAATAAGCTATCATGTGGCCTGTCATTTACGGGTTCAAAATATTGGCTTTAAAACGCGTGATTGTCTGGGGTTAGTGCCGGATACGACCATCGACACTATCGAGCGGTGCTCCGGTCATGATGGGACCTACGCCGTAAAAGCTGAATATCACGAAGTGTCCATGAAAATCTGCAAGCCCATCGTTAATCGTGTTGCGAAGGCGGAGCCAGATTATTACAGCAGCGACTGCCCCATGGCAGGACATCAGATCGAAAATGGCTTGGACTCAAAAACCAGTCCCACACATCCACTGGCACTTTTGCGGATAGCTTACGGCCTATAAATGAGTGACCTTCCATACCGTATAATATGAGGAACAACGATGAAGAAATTGAGTCGTGACGAATTAATGAGTTTAGAGCAGTACGCTACCGAGCGCGCCGACTTTCGGGCAAAAGTGATCGCCCACAAAAAACATCGCCAAGTGCAAATTGGTGAACACGCAACGCTCTATTTTGAAGACCGCCTGACAATGCAGTACCAGATTCAGGAAATGTTACGCGTGGAGCGTATCTTTGAGGCGAGCGGTATACAGGAAGAACTGGATGCTTATAACCCGCTGATACCTCATGGCAGTAATTGGACCGCGACGTTCATGATTGAATACGCTGATGAGAATGAACGCAAGGTTGCATTAGCAAAACTCATTGGAATCGAAGACAAGGTTTGGGTTCAGGTAGAAGGTTTCGATAAAGTGTATGCCATCGCGGATGAAGACCTTGAGCGTAATACTGAAGAAAAAACCTCTGCGGTGCATTTTTTGCGTTTTGAACTCACAGAAGGAATGGTTGCCGGATTAAAGGACGCGGCTGCAATCAATATAGGTATCGAACACGAAAATTATACGTTTGACGTTACACCTGTGCCTCCGGGGACACGGGACTCATTGCGCGGGGATATAGATTAATTTCAATATCGCCTTAATCTCATTGTAAGGTGATCATCTATGCTGGCGTAAGCCCGCAGGATGCACTTGCGTTGATTTAGAGGGTTGGTACAATGACCGCTGGTGATGTCCTTTGGGTATCTGGTTGCAACAAAGGTTAACGTATAACGCCGCCGAAAAGCACCACCTACTTGGTGGGTGGTCGACATTCGATGTGGCGGTACGTGAACATTGCGACAGTTAATGACCCTCGTCGGTGTTGTAACGATCGTAACCATCGTGGACCAATATATCGTAAAAGCTAAACCGTAAAAGCAATAAACCACAGTGGAAGCCGTGGCACCTCCTAATAATATTTCTTAGTACTTTTCTTAGAGCACCTTTCTTAGAGCACCTCTATAAACCTAAATCCCGCCGTTGGATGGACTACTCTGTCGATCGTAGCGTGTTTACTAAGACGGAACAAGATAACTCACACCATAGAAACACGATAATTAGGGACTAATAGAAATCATATGGGACAAAATGAAACCGATTTTACAATATTATTGTAGGATATAAAACAAAACTAGAGGGTGGGATCGTTGTAATATTGCGGATAGACGGATGTTAAAGATACACAAATTCTATACGATTAACGATTTTATCGTGTTGGCATCGATAGTGACATGAGAGCTTATTCACAAATTCGTCTGGGGTCATGTGAGGAAAGCCCTCTTTAATGCAATCTTCCTGAGTGATGGCGTCCAGTGGTTCTGGCCTGATTGTGACAACTTGTATCATTCCCAGGCGCACAATTTTTTCACCTTTTTTTAATCCCATCGCTTTTTCTACACCGCACAATATCTCGCCGGGATTAAGGAACCACCAACCAAATCGTCTAGTTACGGTCTTTGTTCGGTTCTTGAATTGCTCTTTTGTTAATGAAAAACTGATATTTCGAGGCATATACTTTATATTTCGCCCTTAAGGTCACTAAATTGCTTTTCGCTAATTTCAATCGCAAATAACAGCAACGTATTTGCGTCTGGAAACTTTTTTACCATAGCAAGCAGCCAATCAGCTGGGCTAATATGCTTAACAACAATATTTGCCGCTATTGTATTACCCATTGCGCCTTTTTGTGAGTAAGTAATCAACCAGTACATATATCAATCCTCAAAGTAAAATATAACAATGTCTTATGGTGAAACCATCATAGAAAAATTGTTAGCGCACGCAAATTTTCGCCAGTGCCATCAACCATTTTGCAAACTCCAGCGGTGTGGCCTCGCGTTCAGACTTGGTAATATATTTTCGTGTTCCGTCCTTCTTCCTAGTGTCATGTGAAATTATAGGCAGCTCACCATCATACAGCATGGCATTACGTTCCTTGTCCCACACATCACAGCCAGGCAACGTTTTATAGATGCTGTCCGATCTGGCAAACAGCACTGCCACTGTAGGCTCACTCAAAACAAACTGCCTTGGTTCTTGTCTTGAAACTCTTTTCGCGCTTGTTTGATTATTTTGTATATCCACGGGATTGATATGCCATATTCTTTTGCCAAATCCGCATAGTTGTTACCAGTGAATTTGTCCCAAATTTCCACGTTTCGGCTGGATATTTTGAGCGCATAATTCTGCGGGATATATTGCAGTGAACCAGCCCAATTTTTAACTATCATTTCCGCCAGTTTGTGGGCTGCCAGGTCACGCTCTGTTTCGTTGAGTCCGAATTCTTTTAAAACAGAATTGGCACCATCGATAAAATCGGAAATTATGGCGGGCGTTTCTTTGTGATAACTCATTATTATTAGAATTATTCCGTGCGAATCAAAGGAACGTCAGTTCGCTTGCACCAATTCTTTAACTGCTCGATCACACGACTTGCAACGTCACCAGGTAACCACTCTGGTGCGCTGTAGCCTGATCGTTTAGGATGATATCGCCGAGTCTGAGCTTGCAGCCAACGCCGCAACCCATCTTCGGTGAAATCACGCACAACGTTGTAATCAGCTAATTGTGTCCAATACTGACGAATTACGTTGATTTGTAGTTTGGATGCCCTGCCTATTGGAATCTCTTTATTATTATTTTTAATTTTCGGTTGCCAGCCACAACGCTTGAAATGTGCTAGCACACGCTGGCGGCCCTGTTCAGTTAAATCAGCTGCGCTTTTTTCACCACCAACTCTACTAATAATATCTCGATAATCGTCATCGTCAAGGTCGAGCTGCGCCTTAGCAATGTGTATTTTTGCCAAATCTTTTTTTCTTTTAACGTCGATTGCGCTCATATTGGCTCCACCACATGTATGTTGTTGTCAAATCCACCGAGTGATTTGCCGCTTAACAGCCCTGACAATCGCGTTTTGCATCGTTGAGCTTGTTTTAATGCTTGCGATTTAGTTCCGACAACGCAACCCTGAATTAAGATTGTTTTATCAGATAGCACTCGCCATGCCCAATCGAATCCCGGAAGGTCACAAGATAACCAAGGTGCGTTACTAAGTTCACAAACTTCAATCACCAGATCTTTTTTCATAACTCATTCACCCATTGCTCCAGTGCTGCCGATCCCTCGCTTAGCGCACTAACATGTTTTGATAGATTGGCACATTGTCCCTGTAGCGCCTGCCGTACCGATGCTGTGAGTAACTTTGGACCAAACAATTGCTGCAGGCGATTTATTTCATCCGCGTATGCCTCAGGTGAGCCAAAAATTTGAGACAAATGCGTGGTAATAGCGGCCATGCGTGCTTCGCGGCTAATAATCAAATCACTTTGCGTACTTGATTGTGCCAGTGATTTACGTTTTACCACGTGGTGGATATCGCTGGACTCATTCTGGAGTTGCAGAGAAAGTTGCTCAACTTCATCAATTAATGTGTTTTGCGCCAATCTGGCTGCAGTTTGCAGTGACTTTAAACCACGTGATAAAAACTCATGCCGTACTTCGGCCAATTCTTTTTCGCTGGCTACAATCCAGTATCCGGAACCGCTGGAACTCATCACAGGAATGCCCCAAAGGTCGCGCAGATCGTCAATACACGCACGCATACCGCGTGATAGCGTGGCAACATTTTTGATGGGCTTACCTTGGTCATCACGGTCCAGCCTATCGCCAGACCACTGCTCATATAGGTCCAGCATGCTTATTGCATTTTGCCTGCCGTTGTGTTGTCGTAAAACACCCAATAACCGGGCTGTACCGGGCGGCATCATTAATTGGTCACTAGTCATCGTTATCACCTTGTTTGAACAAATCTTCTTTCCAATTAGGTGGTGGTGAGCTTTTAGGTGGCGATTGATCGACAAATGGGCTATTCAAGCGGCGTTGTGACTTCGCGTGCTCTGACTTGCGCTCAGCCAATGCGGCTACCTTTTCCCCTTGCGCTGCTAACATTGCAAGCAGATAGCCATGATCTTTCAACGGTGTTTTCAGGGTGGGCGGTGGAGACTCCACCAACCCACTCATAAGGTCGACTAACATTGGTGCTGTGGCAATATGGCGCGACCCATTACGCACAAACGAACCATCCTTTAATGCAGGTATTAAGTCCTGCGTGAGGCGAAGCATGCGGCTCCATGTCAACGCTCGCTGATGCGGCTTAAACAAGCGTAAATACCGCAAATATGGCTTAATGAGCGGCGCAGGTATCTCTTTTAAGGCATCTAAAAAGTGACGACCGTCTACATCTTCCATTGCGTCGAATAGATCGATGATGTTCCCGCATTGTTTACAAAATAGCTTCATGATTTAATCGCACATAGAAGCAGAAGCAGCTTGCTGTTCGCACAACACTACATCGCGCTCAAATCCAGCCTGTAACAGCCCGGTTATTAAGTGGTGGCCATAGTAGCGAAAGCCGCCTGTAAACGCGTCTGATTGCAGCCCAACAGGTGCAATGCTCGAAATACGCCACGCATTTTTTGGTGAATCATCTGCGCTGCGAACAACATCACCAATAGCAAACCTGGGTGCTGTTGTTGGCGTTTTCAGTGATGGACGCAGCGGTTGCCGATGGTTTTCCGTCATCAACTGAATTAACAAGGTGATGATTTCAATTGCGGCATTATGCATGTACTCGCTAGAGACATGGCTACTGTTGATATTATCCAGCTCATTTTTCAAAACCACCCAACGGCGATTAAATTCTCCCATCGTAAAAACGCAACCGTCATCATCAACCAGCAATGCGCGTTCTATGCGTTTGAACAGCATCGGGTATTTACTGATCACAACAAAGTCGTTAGTCATCATAATAATTATTCTCCTCATTATTGTGAATAATAGAATGGTCGGTTTGCAGATCATCATCTAAAATCTCACCACAAACTTCGCAGTAAAAGGCAAAGGTGTTGTGGTCGAACGTAATTTCAGGATGACTGCACAATGGGTCTTCATGCAGTTCCTGCAGGTTTGTACCCTCTGCGGGGTATGGATGTACACAGTAATCACAAACAGCGTTATCATCCAGGCTGATTGCACCTTGTATGTCACAATGGTGTAGCCACATAACCTTAACCTCCGTGCTGCTCGCGGGTGAAAACGTACTGGCGATCATGTTGAAACGATGGTCGTTGATGGCCGCGCTTTTCGAAAGCGCGGCCGTTCCGAATCATCAATACAGGTTCAATAGGTACACGGCGCATTACTTCGCGCTGTGCTGGCAACAGCGGTAAGAAATCAAGTGCCCGCGTTTCTGCCAAAATCACGGCTGGCGATTGAATGAAAGAACCAAAGCTGATGCCGTGATCGTCAATGCGGTTGCCGCGATAAATATTTGCCCAGTAATTCAATTGATGGTCATTAATACGCATGGCTTACACCTCGCTAATTATTTCGCCGTTAACTTTTTTTGCGCCAATATCAGCGGCAAGGTTCAACGCTTTAACAACGCAATTATTCACCACCAGCGGATACATCATCGACGTTACCGTATCAACACCGCGTTGACGAAAGCTCAAACGCTGCCGAATAGCATCGTAAGCGCTATTGTCAAACAACGATTTATGATCAATGTTCATGCGGTCAAACTTCAGGGCAATATACTGTTCCAGGTTGCCATCCAGTGGCATTAGTTGCACGATCTCACAACGCCGAATCACTTCTCTGGCTTCCCAGTTGACGCGCTCGTTGAGCATGCTCTGTAGCTCTGGTTGGCCCACCAAGATAATGGCCAACAACTTTTTAAAGCCGTCTTCTAGTTCCCAGAATCGTTTTAGGAACTTTAGCGTCTTAATGGACAAATCGTGCGCTTCCTCAATAATCAACACATGGGCGTTACCTGCCCTCGATGAACCCATTAACAGCTTTTCAATTTGACGCGCTTTTGCTTCCAGTGATTGCTTAGGGCGTTCCTGCGAAATATCAGAAATAATTGACTCGCAAATAGCACCAGCAGTTAATCGACCTTTGTCAATAATACGGGGTTGAATAACCGTGATTGGTAACGTCTCGCGTTGAATGCGATCAATCAGATCCCGGCGCAAGATGGTTTTACCCGCACCGCATTCGCCGACAACGGCGAGGAACCCACCCAGCTTGGCGGTCATAAACATGGCTTCGCGGACATAGCGATGTTCGGTACTCATAAACACATCATCCGGTTTTTGCACATCATCAACAAATGGATCGCGAAACAGTTTAAAATGGCGCTTTGCGGTTTCTGTTAGCATTTCAGGCTCCGGTAGGTCAATCTCAGGATTGTCATTATTATTGCTGCGGGCACTATGGCCTGCGCGCCTGGTTACATCGATGGGGCTGGTATAGGGTTCGTCGTGCTTATCAATTTGCCACGCCGTCGCAATTTCCGATTTATCAACACCGTTTGCCTTTAAAAACGAGGCAGTTTGTTTTTTGATGTCATCGGGCGATGTGAGGGAGGGAAATTGATTCCAGTTTAGTATCAAGGATCCCAGCGCTTTGCTGATGGGTTTGCCGTTGCTTTTCATGATTGCATTGGACCATTCGCTTTGGACGATATTATGCGATGCCAAAATGCGTTTTAGTTTTAATGGCATATAGTTATCCCGACTGTAGAAGTGCTTTAATACATTTGTTTTTCTGGCCATGCTGCACCTCACGCGATCTTTTTATTCAATAAACTATCGCGACGAAAATCGGCCAGTACATCATTAATGCGCTTTGCGTAATGATTTGGCAAATAGAGACCGCGAATGGTCATTAATTCACACGGTTGATGGTAGACAATGATTTGCGCAAAGATCGCGCCCTTTGCACCGCTATCGGCATCACCCAATGACTGCTCGATGGCTGGTTTCAATTTTTCTTTTATCACCTCAATAGCACCGGTGATTGGTAGATTTATATTAAAAGTATTACCGTTCATGATATTCTCCGTGGTGTTTGAAAGACGAAACGTAATCTATTGTTGTTCCAATGCTGTTGTGCTATTCGCTTCCTCCTGTAGTTTGTTAAGCCATTCTTTCCCTGCGGCAATCGCCGCGCCCCTTGCTGGGTAGTAGGTGGTGCCGATATTCAACCCGCAAACCTGTGGTTTAAAACCCTCATTTCTACTGTCAGCTGATACCAACCACCGGCTTGCCACTACTTCACCAGCAATTAAATACTGTATTTTTTCGTCGCGGCTCATGTCGTCATAGTCAATTGCGTTAGCCATTTTTATCTCACACAAGCTTCATTAGCTAACCATCAAAATGGCCGTGATATAAAAGTGCGCGGCAACATAAACGAATAACCCAATGGGTGACGTTGCCAAATTATCAAGGGTTTGAAAAATAGCATCAATCGTTCGCATTACTGCCTCCGTTAACAACTCGAAAACCCGTGGGTTGTGGTTCCGACATCGATTTCGCAAGGTCTTTGATCTGCTCATCCGTGGCCCCACTGGGGTAATTCGCCATAACCAAATCATAAAAATTCACATCAACATTACCGAGCAACGACTTAAGATATCGCGCACACTCGGTGACGGTGCGTGTAGAGGATTCAATGGCAACTGGATCTGGCACATCCAACGCGCTGCCTTTTCGTGGCATGTAATGGGCTGGGGTTTGTTCCGGCAGATAACCAAAGGGATCAATGCGGCCACCAAAAGCGGGTTCACGATTTTTACGTGCTTTATCTACTTGTAATTCCGTGTCCGCATCATAGGCATCCTTTGCCATGCGCTTGCGATGTTTGTCCGTATCGGTATCACGCGGTGCCTTAAACCGTTCGCCAATCACTGGCGCATCGACCATAAATCCCGCCTGATCGCGAGCGATAGGCTTGCATTCATAATGCACTTCATTGCCGTGCTCATCGGTATCGATGACAAACAGATTAGGTGCGCTGTAGGGGTTAACGCACACATTGAGGGATTCACCCACGCGCACATTGGGTATATGTGCAACGCTATAAATGCCCGCGCTGAAGCCTTTAACGGTATAATGGATCACCAGATTACCGCGTACCTGGCGCTCCACAGGCTTGGTGCGTAACAATTGCTCGCACACTATGCGCGGTGGGCATATTCGCAATTGTTCGGGCCGTACCGTTTGCCAAAGGGCGTAACGGGTATGACCGTGGCGTGAGTGTTTGGCCGTACCGTTAAAGTGACGCATCCATAATTGAGCGCATTCATTTAAGTGCTCCATTGATGTAATCCGCATCAATGACAAGCGCCCCTCAAACTTGCGCTCTACAATGTTGTGACCATTTTCTACTTGGCCCTTGGCGCGAGGATTACCGGGCAAATGCGCCCAGTGCTTTACTGTAAGACGATCCAACAAATTTTTAATGAGGTGCGATTGATTAGCGCTGCCTGCATCCCATATCAACTGCAAAGGGACACCGTGAAAAGGGTCTTGCTCATGGTCCGATTTCGCAAACGCGGCCATAAAAAAGTCAAACAATGTTTCCTGATTCTCACCGCTAGTGCGGTAATAATGCACATACAGCGTACCGCTATAATGATCGGTTGCCAGATAACGCAGCACACGGAATTTCTCGACTTTTTTTACATTATCCGGTTTGTTTTTATAAAACCGATTCTGGTCCATCACGGCCATGCCACCGGTATCCAGGTAGTAGAGTACGCACACCGATACATCAAATTGCCACGTATGGTTTGGGTGCATTGACCGTAGGTTTTGATGTGGGGTTGGTCGCGCGATTTGGTCGGGATGAAATCCTTTACTGCGCATAATACGTAATGCCGTTGTGCCGGAAACCGGGCTTTGAATGAGGCCATTACCCTTGGCGATTTCCAGCGCATCGCCAACGGACAATAATCGCTTGCCGTTGGCCCGAGTAGACTCCACCATAATGGTAGCAACCGACCGGGCTTCGTCGTCACTCAATTGGGAGTCGCCGCGATCTGTGCGCAGCTTACGTCCCGATTGCCAGCCGATCTTTTTCAGGCGACGATATACCGCATCGCGGCTCATGCCTAAAAAGCCCGTGGCGGCCTCGATGATCCGGCCTCGATCACCGTGGTCGGCATCGTTTAATTGCTGCGCCAACTGTTTAAAATAGTCAACTTCGCCAAGGGTTGTGGCATCCAGTTCCATGTGTTTTGCCTAACCTTCAGCATTCAGGTTTTTGGCGTCTTCTATCCACGCGTCGTCGCCCGGCTCGTCCGGTATCTCGACAAATGACAAATGGTTGTAGTGCAGGTCACTGAGCGCAGCACGCACGCGTTGTACAGAATGCAAACAGGCTACCCGTAGATGCTGTGGCGCTTCAGGCACCTCAAAAATCTGTTTAATCACCATTTCAACACCAACTAATGCGCTAATGACCCCCGTGGTTTCACGTTCCAGCTGCATCGATATCTCATCGGCCTGGGCGTCGATGTCACTGTTGGCGCGCTTATATAGGGCGGCGTCTAGCTCATTGATTTTTCTGTCTTTTTCGACCAACATCCGTTCGTTGGTTTCCGCCGTTTCGGCTTCTTTTTTGCGCGCCTGGCGCAGCGCAGCGCGGATTTCGCGCACCGTCATACGGTCAATGTCGTCCAGGGTTAAGCCAGCGATCGTACCGCCATCCTGTAAAGCATCAAGATCGTCGTCATCTTCAGCCATCAATTCCAGCATTTTGGTTTTACCCAAAGCGGCGACCGGTCGCCGCTTTGCAAACTTAATGGCGGCCTGCATCATGCGGCGCGCAGCGCGTTGGTCAATGCCGATTTGCTCAAGGGCTGCGTAAAATGCGCCGTGAGGTTCATGCTCTTTAAGTAACACCAGTCGCACACCGGCCTCCAACATGGCGTCGGCTGACTGATGCAAATAAAATGTAGTTTCGTTGATGATTCGTTGTGCATCATATGGCAGGTTATTATTGAGTTGCGCATCAATAGTCGCCAAGCGCTCGTTGTTTTCATCCATCAATTGCGCGTCGGCTTCAATAGCAGCGGTGTTAATGTCAGCGGTGTTGTCCGTGGCGGGTGTTGTTTTTTTACGGGCCATGCTTGTTTCCCTTTTAGTGTGGATTGCGCGTGTAGCGTTGTTTAACTTCGTCAATTTTTTGCTGCGACCGCTCCAGGTTGTTGAGCATCGCCAAGCCTATTTGCGTAAGCTTCGGCGTCAACCGCCAGCGGTTAGTATCCGTGATGGGCTCGGCCAATCCGGCAATACGCAGGTTGGCCAGGTCGCGGGTCATTTTGTCGTAGGTCACACTCAATGCCTTTGCTAATTCACTGGGCGCGATACCACTTACCTCATGCCCTGCGAGCGATACCAATACCCGCAATATGCGTTGCTGTGAGGAGCTGCGATATTTTTCGTTATGTTCTGGCATTGGCGTCATCCTTGGCTATTTGTCCGCGCCGTGATAAATCGTAGTCACTCATTTCGCAGATGCCCGCATCATCAACGTCGTTTAATCCTGCAAATTCCGGGAATACCAAAAAATTTTTTGCTTTCACGCCGGATTGTGCTGGGACGCGTTTTATGAAATAGGCGGCCAGGGCTGGTCCATCGCCCAGCGATGGCGTAATGAATAATTTTGTGCCCGCTTTTATTTTCGATGGCCGCATATCAATCTCCCGCTACCGCATTGGTGACATCACCTAACAATTCAATCAGCTCGCTGGCTTGTTGCCTGTTGATCGTCCTGTTACTTTGAGCTGTGAGAATTACTTGGAATACAAGATCGCTTAGTGCGATATCTTTAGAAGGGTGACCTTCCCCCGTTAACAGCCAGGTGCCGCAGACGTTATGCGTACTGACTATGTTGGTTAAATCGTCATGCGTTGGTCGTTGTCTTTCGCGTTCAATGTCCAGTACTTTTTGGTGCTTGATATTGATTGATCTTGCGAATTCACTGGGCTTGTAGCCCAGTGATACTCGTACCATTTCGATGCGCCTACTAATTGACATGTTTAGCCTCCCTTTCTTATTGTTAATTGATTGCTCGAACGCCGCTGGCCTCTATTATTTTCGCTCGTAGTTCCCGGCCCTTTGGTCCATTCCATACACCCATAATGCATTGGCGCGCATTTTGTGGGTCTACGTTGTTTTCTTTGCACCAGCGGGTGAACGTCGTGCCATTGAGAATAAACGCGGCCCGAATTCGGGTATGTAATTCCATGCTCGCAGGTGGAGTGTTTATTGCCGCTTTTTGTATGCTCATTTTCGTGTATAATTTACCTATAAGTAGTACATGGCTGTTATATCCATGTAATGTAAATATATTAGGATATAGCATCCATGTTGTCCAGCTTATATTTGGAAATTATTTAAAAATGTCTACGATTAATGAACGAGTAGCGAAGTCACGGGAATTGCTAAAACTAAAACCCGCTGAATTCGCAAGAAAATTAGATAATCGCTTACAACGAATACAAGATGTGGAGCGAGATAAGCAACGAGCACCGGTGGAATTGCTTGCCTCGATCGTGGAGGTTTTCGACATTGACGGCACATGGTTATTAACTGGACGTGGATCACCGATTAGAGGAGAAGGTGATGTGAATTGTGTGCGCGAACCTTCGGCAGAATATACTTCGGAGGAGAAGTTCAAACGACTCCAGCATGTGCGTAGCGTAATTCCTAAATTGGCAATCCTGCAAAATAGAAAATTATCGCCGTTCCAAATTCAAGCGGTGGCTGATATATCATATTTATTCGAGATAAATGACGAGCAAATTAAGCTATTATTGACCTTGTTCGACTACTGCGAATAAATAGGGGGACGGTTATGAAGTGGAAAATTCAATTTCTTGCATTGTTTTTTGTTTCACCTATTTGTGTTGCTGAAACTATTCAAAAAACCGACTCGCTGACAGCTTCGTATGTTTTTAGACTGGAAACGCTGATGCAGAAAGGTATTGATTTACACAAAAATTACGATCTGATGGAACTAGAAGGAATCGGGTATTGCGTTGACGATAGGCATCACTTGCGTCGGATAGCGAAAAAAATAAAGGAAGAAACTGAAGATATGCCTCCTACAATCAAAAATTCAGGACTTGAACATCCCTCAGACAAAACGGATTTAATGCGTGCCTCACAAAAAGTATTTGAATGTGTCTACTGTAACGAGGATACTTTTACGACGTGTTTTGAAGCGAAAAGAACATTGCAATTAATAAAAGACAGGCTTGCCAACCCACCAAAAGTCGATTCAAAACCACTATTTGATGAATAATAACGGCGCTGCAGCTATAATGGTTAAGAAAATCACCGGTAAGATCCTAAATATATAACAAGCAACTCGCAATTTTCGTATACTTGTTCATGATATAAATTATTAAAATTGGCGGAATGTCGCACATGCCTAGCTTTAGACTTAAAAATAATAACGGGAGACAAGTCGAATGCCAGAAAAATCCTTGAGCATGGAGATGGGTAATTTAGTTTGTAGATTCGGGGATGAAAAAGTACTTTTAGATTTAGCCGATGAAATTGTATTGCCCTGCTTTTTTGGAAAACGCCTCGTTCGAAGTTATGATAAAACAAGTTACTTTTTTCATGATGTAAGCCAGGTAATGTTGCATGATGGTAAACATGAAAAGGTAATTGGAATAATCGGGAGATATATTAAGGATACAACATTTGAAAGAGAACAGATATTTGAACAAGAAAAAGGTTTAGTTAAAGACAGCGAATCAATGCGTTCTTCTCCTTCTGCGATATTTCTTCTTGTTTTAAACAATCATCGTCTAATATATGTAAAAGAAACAAAAAATGCCCCTCCAAAGGAGTCATTTCGCGCTACTCTCTTATATTTTATTAAAAATAAGCATAAGGAATATATCAATAACGAATACAATAGATTAAAACGCGCTCACCAAGAAAATCAAGAGGAACCTCAAATAACAAAAAAGGATTTATACGAAAGATGTCCTATCCCGACAATGGATTTAATACCTCTTACATCTGAAGATAGCATAGAGCAATTTGTTAAAAAATATAGTATTTTGAAGGTTATTGAAATATCTTTGTCGGACAGAAATGACGAAAATGACAATGATCCTTTTTTTGAAGCGTTACAGAAGCGAAAAGACGCTATAGGAAGCAATAATTCAATTGTAAAACACAGTAATTCGAAAGGCCTTGATAAAAATAACGCGATTAGTGAGATTGCTGAAGCTACAATGCAAGGCAATCAAAATGTTAAGCTGAGCGGCGTAGACGGCGATGGAGATACTTTGCGTGGCAATAATCAAGAATTTGAACTTAAAAAACCTTTGCATAAGCTCAGCTTAACACCTAAAAATGCTGCCAGTGAATTATATAATTCTTTTCTCGGCCTCGTAGAAGATGGAATTATAAAAATCCCTGAAACATCAGAAAAAGCTAAAACAATTATCAATGCGATTGCGAAGAGATGGTTCGAATGACCAATTCGGATTTTGATGCCAAAGACCTAATGAAGGAGAAGAGGTTATGGGACATATATCTTGCTTCGCGACGAATTCCCTTTAGCAGATTCAATACCATTACGACATTGATGGTATTTATAGTTCTCATTGTGAATTCTTGGTTAACGACACAGTCAATTAGCGATACAATTCTTGTGGTTAGGGAGTTTTCTGGCACGGGATTGGCCACTTCATTAAGCACCTTAGGTTTTTTGCTTGCCGGGTTCACAATATTTGCAACTATTTCACAGCCTAATTTATCTCTCAGAATGGCGGAAATTATTAATCCAGAAAGCGGTCTATCTTATTTAAAGCATAACTATTTTGTTTTTTATCGCGTATTTATCTACTATCTTGCGTTTTCAATCTTTTGTTTGTTTATTATAATGTTCGGCCACAAAGGCGGGTTAATATCGCTATTGGTTTTATATTCACCTTACTCAGATTGCGTAAAATACGCCGTAATAAAAATCGCATATGTCCTTCTGTTTACAGGATATTATTTTCTAATAATGCAGCTAAAGTCGTTTATATTTAATATTTATCACGCAGTCATGACATCTTTGAGATGGAAGGCTGAAGGATACGAATAAACAAACCTAACTAAAGAATTGTGTGAGACAACAAACTGCGCCGCTTAGCTTTGCGATTGCCAACCACATACAACGAAAATGCATTTTTAAACCCCTTTAAAATACTTATCCCTCGTAGGTGGCTATCCTAGTCACATGCGCAATATAACACATCCCATTTTTCTATAGCGTGCTGCAACAAATACGCAGCTATTGTGCATTTTACTCTTAACTCAACGTCGAGGTCATTATGCCACAATTATTTAGCCAAACACTGGGTCAATTTGCGACCTCAAAAACCAACATTTTGGGTCTTGTCATTATGTTATCAGGCATCATTGCATTGGCAACTGGTGCCAATGACTTAGAAACCGGAATGGCAGCCATTACGTTTGGCGGGTCATTGCTGACCGTGCGTGATGCCATCGCAAAAGTAGAGCAAAAATGATTAGCATGAAGCCGATCGCCATTATTTTTGCGTTACTGTTTTCGGGCCTGGCATCAGCGTATGACGTGGTAGTGACCTATTCATGGGATTCCAATCCTGCATCAAACCAGCTCACAAAATATGAATGCGAGGTGCAAATTAATATTGGCCCATACGCATCGTGTTCGGTGCCGATTATTCCACCCGCCAACGCGTTAACGGAAACAATCTCGGGGGTAAATTCCGGTGATATTATCACCGCGCATGTAAGAGCCTGTAATGTTGTCGGGTGTTCAGCTTTTTCGGAGCGCGTCAGTGGAACCGTACCGCCGAACTTAGTGCCCGCAGTGCCGGTGAATTTACAATTATTACCGATGGTGATTACCCCGTAACAGTACCCGTTATTAGCCGTGGTGGGCGTGCCTAAGGGTGGTGGCAACCCTCATATAGGTGGAATGCCTATTCTATTTCACGAACGGGGCGGGTAACGTTAGCCCGCATTTGGTAGCTGGGGGTGCCACCGCCAGCTACGTTTTTATCCTCTTTATAGTCAGAGCAGTTCTGTGGAATCAATCAATTGGGCAGTGGTTAGTATACTCATCGGGTTCGCCGCCGCGTGGTCAGCGGTAACATTATGGGCCGTTAAAGCATTGCAGTCGTCTGGCCGCGAGTACATGACGCAATTATTCAATGAGTTAAAAAAGAACATCGCTCACCAGGATCTGCAAGTGCAAAAGGTCGATCGCGACCTAATGAACCTGCGCGCCGAGTTGCCCAAACAGTATGTGATGCGTGAAGACTGGATCCGGTTTAACGGCGTGATCGATGCCAGGCTGGAAACTGTGAACGAAAAACTCAATCGACTATTAGAACGTGGAGTTAATCACCGTGAGTAATACATTAGACCTTGCCAGAAAGAAAATGGCACGATGGCGAATTCTTCGCATTTTATACACCTCGCGGCCACTGCCGGTGGGCGATGGACTGATCGCCGAAGTGATGTCAGACGTTGACCTGAATATGTCGCTCACGGAGATACGCAGCGCCATACAATATTTATCTGATCGCGGTTATGTGCAGTTCCAGTATGTCCGCAACTCCGACGGTGAGTACTGGGAGGCAAGCTTGTCCTCCAGTGGCGTGGATTTTGTTGAATTTAATGCACCCAACGATCACGGCGTATCACGGCCAGAGAGTAATTAAGCATGCCGCGCCGTTCCACCTTATTGCAGTTGCCGCAGGATTTGCGCCGGGCGCTCAATGAAAAATTGGTCGCCAATGGATTCGCCAATTATGATGTGCTAGAAGAATGGCTCAATGCTGAATGCGATAGTCGTGGGCTTGAAATTAATGTCAGTCGTAGCTCTATTCACCGACACGGACAGAAATTCGAACAAAAGCTGGAAAAAATGCGCCTCGCTACCGAACAAGCAAAGGCCATTGCAGATGGCTCAGGTGACGATGAAGGCTCCATGAATGAAGCCCTTATCCGCCTCGTGCAAACCAAAATGTTCGATGCGTTGCTGGATCTCGAAGACGATAAACAATTAAGCAAATTCGGCCTGGCGATCTCGCGGTTAACGCGCGCGTCCGTTGCTTCAAAGAAATGGATGACGGAAGTACGCACCGAATTGGAGGCGCAGAAACAGGATGCGGCGCAAGCTGTTGAGAAACTAAGCGCCGAACGTGGTCTGCCGAACGATGTCGCCGATATGATTCGCGCCAAGATATTAGGGATTAGCGTTGATGCAGCTGGCGGATAAGGAACGCTACCTTCAGGAAGTCGAAGACGCCCAGCGTGAGCGTCAATTGATTGCGCCTGATGACCGCACACCTGCAGTGTTATTACCGTATCAACAACGCTGGCAAGAAGATCATGCCCAGGTTCGGCTATACGAAAAATCGCGGCGCATCGGTATCTCATGGTCGATGGCGTCCGAAGCAGTATTGGAATCGGCCGAATCAGGCGGCATGGATCAATTTTATATTGGTTACAACGTCAAGATGGCTGCCGAATTTATCGGTGATTGCGCCCAATTTGCACGCGCCTTTGAATTTGCGGCATCCACTATCGATGTGAGTTTGCAGCATGCCGTGATAGACGATGAGCGTCGTGATATCGTGACCTATACCGTACGATTTCCAAACGGAAAAAAAATCGAGGCGCTGTCGTCCAATCCCCACAACTTTCGATCACGACAGGGGCACGCACGTATTGACGAGGCCGCATTTCATCCCGACCTTGACGAACTGATAAAAGCCGCAATGGCGTTTTTGATGTGGGGCGGTCGCGTCTCAATTGTATCCACGCACAACGGCGAAGAAAACCGATTCAACACATTGATACGTGAAACACTATCAGGTAAATGGCCCTATTCGCATCACAAAGTCACCCTTGATGATGCATTGCGTGACGGGTTATATAAACGCATTTGCTTGATAAAAGGCATTCAGTGGTCACCAGAAGGCGAACAACAGTTCCGCGACAACATTTACACCAATTACGGTGATGCGGCTGCCGAAGAATTGGATTGTATTCCGCGCAGTGGTAGCGGTTCATACATCCCGCGCATTGTGGTGGAAAAGTGTCAGGATCACGCTGTACCTGTTTTACGCTATAACAAGCCCGACGAATTTGTGCTGGATGCAAAACGCTTGGATATAACACAACAATGGATTAATGAGCAGTTAAAGCCTATCGTCGATAACTTTGACACAACCCGCCGCCACGTCGCTGGTCAGGATTTCGGTCGAAATGGTGACCTATCGGATATCGTGGTCAACGAAGAACTCACGTCATCCCAGTGGCGTAATGCCGTGGTGGTGGAATTGCGCAATATTCCGTTCGATTGTCAGCAACTAATCATGGCCTTTATTTTGTCGGAATTACCGCACTTTCATCATTGCAAATTCGATGCGCGCGGCAATGGCCAATCGCATGCTGAGCACTTTATGCAGAAATACGGGCCGACGCGCATTGAGTGTGTAATGGCCACGGCGCAATGGTATGCGGTGGCGTTTCCCAAATATAAAAGTGCGCTGGAGGATCGTTCATTAACCCTGTGTGGCGGCGAAGATATCCTCACCGATCACCGGCGCATCGTCATGGAAAAGGGTCGTCCACGCATGGATGATGGTCGTGACAAAGGATCGGACGGCCAACAACGACACGGCGATTTAGCCATCGCCGAACTCATGGCCTGGATGGCGGCAATCGAGGAAGGCGTACCACCGGCCGGTGTAACGGTTGAATCAGATAACCGGGAGCAGTATTTACCAACACGCCTGCGGCAGCGCGCCAGTATGCGATTTGCTTAATACGCCATGACCATTTATACGGTAGAAAAAACGCGATGACGATTGTTTTGCAAGACAGTTGTACAGCGTCGTCAGACGAACTACTGGAAAACCATACCCCCGACATTGGCGCTGCGTGGTTTAAGCATCCTCTTCAGCCAGACGATTTCAAAGTGCTAGCGGCCAGTGGCCGCGTGCATCAAAGTTCCGGATCACCCTCCTGGGCACTGTATTACAATGACACAGCCCCGGCGACGCCTGATTACAATGTGTCGGCCGACCTGTATGTACACAGCAATAATGATAACGGCCTGGGAATATGCGGCCGAATGTCGACAACGCAATCGCGTTGGTATATATGGCGTTATTTTCGGGGTAAGTGGGAACTGCTGAAGTTCGCCCCTACATCAACGTTGTTAGGATCGTTTACACAAGCGCTAACGCCCGGAAACACATATAACCTTGAGTTGCAAATGCGCGACAACGGGCCGAATGTCGATCTCGTTGGTTATATCGATGGGGTTGCACGCGTGACGTATACCGATAGCGCCAGCCCTATTACCGACGTTGGCCGCGCCGGGCTCAGATCCAACGGGTTTGGTACGTCATCCACATCAGGTTATCACCTGGATAATATTATGCTAGACACTGCAGATAACGGTGTCGTGTCGCGCGCGCTGTTGCTCAACACAGAGTCTCGTGGCGTGGTAGCACGCGGTGCAGTGGCTAGCGCGGAATCAAACAACACCTTATCGGCCACCGCCGTTTTAACCACCGAAAGTACAATATCAGTCGCTGTGGCCAACAGTGTTAGCTTGGAATCACTGCGTGGTTTGCAGTCCGGGTACCAGGCCCACGTAGAAACCCTCCAGGCGCTAGCGATTACCCAAGTGCAACGGGTAGAATCACAGGCGTCTATCAACCGCGCACAATCTGCGGGTATCGAGAGTTTGTTATCGGCTAATCGGTCAATCAGTGTAGATATCGAGTTAAACAAAACCATCGCGCAAACCATTGGTGTGTTATTAGAGTTTTTGTCCACATCATCGTTTGCAGCAACACAGCGTCTCACCGTTGAGAATAGTCAATTCACTAGCGTGTTATCGGAACATGCCATTGAGGCAAACAACACGATTGAACAGTTGCTCGCTATTGATAACGAATGTTTGTCCGGCATCCTGGCGATTAGTCGTCAGCATTGGGATCAGCTACAAGCAACCCAACGGCCATTGCAAAGTAACATTGAAACCACGGGCGCTGCAGCCATTGGCGCGCTATTGGTAATGGCGGCAGAACAACGCGGACATATTGCGCAACCGGCACCGGTAGCGATAGAAGAAAATCAGCAGGTAACGAATATTATGCGACCCAACGCAGAATCATTACAATTGATCAACGCGCCACTATCCATCGCGTTTGAGCAATTCGCCTATGTACAAACAACGCTGCACGGCAGTATTGAAGCTGTCGCCTATGTGCAATTGACAACCCCCTTTGACCTGGAGTCATTAAGTGTTATTACGGCGACCGTGGATGTGAATATAGAGGCGTTGCGCATGATAGCGACGGCGGCCAACGTGCCGCTGGAAGCACTGCAAGGCGCAACCGCCAATGTCATCATTGATGTCATTGAGCGTACAGCATATTTCACATTTGATATTAATAAGATTGTTACCATCCATTAAGTAGAGGACACAGCCATGCCTGTATTAGCAACCGATATTAAAAGTTACCAATCCGCCAACATGCCCGAAGATGACGTGGGTGTGTCTGGTGGCGCAATTGACCCGACCGGAATAGTCGAGTTTACCGCAATGGCCGCCAATGACACCCTGGAGGCGCTAAGTGATAACGCAGGCGATACCATGCTGCTCACTATCACCGGTCGTGATGCAGGGGGTGCCGTGGTGAATGAAGCGCTCGCGCTCAACGGGTTAACAGTTGTGCCGTTTCCGACAAACACCCTGGAACGGTTACTAAAAGCCGGCCTGGCCAGTGGCCCAACCGGGACCGTTACCATTCGTCGCTCCGGTGGTGGTGCAACCGTGGCCACCATTGCACCCGGCAAAACCAGTGTAAGGCGTTTGTTTTATGACTCTGCGTCCGAAGCAGGCCCGACCACGCGGTTTGAGAAAATCTTTATTAAAAACGAAAATGGCGTTAGCACCTTAAGCAATGCCGCTGTAAAGTTGACCGCCGATCCGTCTGCGTCCATTCGTATCGGTGTTGCAGCCACGAAAGACGACACTGGATCGGTGGCGAATCGTAAAGCTACGCCCGCTGGCATCACGTTTGTCGATGACGGTGTTAGTCAAGCCGTACCCGCCGGTGCCCTGGCGGCCAACGAATCCATCGGCGTATGGGCAGAACTGCAACGCGCCGGTGGTGCCCCTGCTATTAAGGATACATTCGATGTGGAGATGTCGGGCACATCGGCCTAATTTGATTTGACGATATCCACCTACGAGAGGACACGACTGTGAAAAAATGTTTAAAGGCTCCGCTAACCGCATTGATATTCTATCTAACGATTCCATCCATCGTATTGTTATTCGCTGTATCGGCCTGCACAAAACCGGTAGTAATCGATCCGTCAATGATCGATACACCTGAAAAAGCGTTGCGTGTGACCATTGCAGAATGGGATGCATTTGTCAAAACCGCAGAAAGCCTAAAGAGCGTCGGTATCATTACCGTCGGCACCGATCGACATCGAAAGGTAAAAGCCATACTCGATGATGGACAAACGGCGCTTGAGGCCGGGCTGGAAGCGGTGAAAATGAAGGATATGCTTGACGCTGAAAGCAAAGAAGCATTACTTCGCAAAGCGTTGGTTAAACTACGTGATGAATTAGCCCAAAGGAGCGAACCATGAAAACTGACAATTTAATGATTACCGTTGACGGCGCATTGGCTCTAATGCAGTTGATGGCTAATCGCAATATCGCCATGCAGGACTTGATAGATGAATTATCGAGAATGGAATCGGAAGGCAAAGAGAATTTCGACATAGCCGAGCTGGAAAGCAAGGTGGCGGAACTTGGGGAGCGTGTCGATAACTTTTAACGCATGCCAATAAAAGACTATTGATATCAAATCAACAATACACGAAGGAGCATAACGTGATTCGACAATTTTTGTGTCAAGGCCCACACGAAACCGCTGGTGAGCGGCGATTACTGCTGAAAACGCGTATTAACGCGCTGGCGGTGTCGCTGGGCGAACTTGATGATGACAATAATGATGGCGCGATTCCACTCATTAACAAGCTGGATGAATTGGAACAGCAACTGGAGGCGTTGAGTGAAATGCCTGATGATCATGGCTTGGGGCGTATCCGGTGCGGTGCGGACCTCACTGATCAAATTGCCGCGATCCCCGCCGATGGCGATGTGTATACGTATCAGTGCACATCCTGTGGCAATACCGGCACAGCACGTAAGTATCCCAGCGAGTAATCACGGCGATGGCAGGCACACCAATATGTTACGACGCGATTGAGGGTGACACGGCGCGTAAACTGAAGATCACAGCGTTACGCTCCGATGGTGTTCCTGTAAACTTGACCGGCGCAACGGTGACATTCAGGTACCGTGACGCCAACGGTCAACCACAATCCCGCGTCATGACGGTAATTGATCCCATCAATGGTGTTGCAGAATATCAATTCGCGGCCAATGAATTGGTCGCGCCCACCCTATATTACCAGATCAACATTGTTGACGGCAGCGGCAATGAACTCACCGGTGATTGCATTGACGCATTGCGGGTAGGCAAGCGCCTGGCCTGAGTCAATAGATCGCCCACACACAGCCTTTCTAAGCGCGGCAACCAGGATCACAAGCGAATGCACCAATCTTTAAAAAAACCATTTCATAAACGGTTTATAAACCGAGTGGCGGGCATGTTCGGCGCGGACATTGAGAGCAATGTTGATCCTGATGTTATATTGCGCGAAGCCAGCGACATAACCGTGGATTTTGGCGATGATATTGAGAACACGGTTAATAACGGCGTGGCATTACGTGAGGCGCACGGCGTCACTGTGGACGACGATGAGGACGGGTGGCGTAAACTGACCGGCGACGCCAATCGGGACATTACGCCGCTGACTCAGCAACGCATGCAGGACTTGTCGGTGTATCTGTGGCGAACCAATGGGTTTGCGAATCGCCTGATCGAATTGCCAATTGCCTATTTGTTAGCGGATGGCGTTAACCTCATCGCCAACGACGATGAGGTAAAGCAGTGGCTGAATCGATTCTGGCATGATCCTATTAATTGCCTGGATATAAAACTGACCAAAAAGCTGCGCGAATTAAAGCTATATGGCGAGCAATGCTGGCCAACCTTCGTCTCGCCTACGGGCCATGTGCGGCTTGGGTATTTGGATCCGGGATTGATAGCAACCGTCGTGATGGATCCAGACAATGCCGAACAGGCTATCGGCGTTGTCACCTGTAAAAACAGCAAAGGCGTTGCGCGACGGTATAAAGTCATTTGTAACGGCAGCGAGTCAGAGCTATTCACACGGCGTACACAGGCAATCCGCGAGACGTTTGATACCGGTGAATGTTTTTATTTTAACAAAAACGCGTTATCCAACAGTGCGCGCGGTGTCAGTGACCTATTACCTGAAATCGATTGGCTCGATGCATACGACAATTTTTTGTTCGGTGAGATCGATCGTGCCAATTTCTTACGTGCATTCATGTGGGACGTCGAACTCGCCAACGCTACCCCAGAGGAAGTGATTGAACGGGCGAAAAAAATTACTGCCCCCAGGCCTAATTCCACTCGTGTGCACAACGACGCTGAAAAATGGAATGCAGTAACGCCTGACATAAAGGCGATGGATTCTGACACTGTTGCGCGGCTGTTCCGTAATCACATACTCGGTGGCCAAACACTACCGGAACATTGGTTCGGTGGCGGTGGCGATGTCAATCGCGCAACAAGTGAGTCAATGGGCGAGCCCACCTTTAAAATGTTTTCGCATGAACAACGCCAATTAGGTTATATCATCATGGAAATGGCGCGTTATGTTATCCGCCAGCGCGAATTGGCACAATCCGGTACTGAGCCAGATCTATTCGATGACAAATACGCGGTGCGCGTGGAATGGCCGGAGATGATTCCAAAAGACACCACAAAATATGCGGCAGCGCTGACACAAGTGGTTGTCGCCACTGCTCAAGCCGTCGAGCGTAGCATTATGACCGAGCAAACCGCGTTGTCCATGATCGCAGTAATGGCCGCCGCCCTGGGTGTTGAATTTGACGCCGCGACCGAATTGGAAAATGCGCGGAAAGAAAACAACGACACTGATATTGATGACATTGATGAGGATTTCGACCCGGAGGATGATGATGTAGGTAAGCATTCAGAATGAAGTAATAGTGAAATGGCCGATTTTTTGTTAAGTGCGATAATTGGCGGTTAGCCATCACATGACGTGACTAAATGGTAAACAAGGATAGTTGGGAAAATACGCAATGAAAAAACCAGTAAGTGTAGGAAGCAACAAATTATATCGTGAAAATTGTTTTGACGTATTTAAAACAATAAAGAAACACTCCATTGATGCAATGATAACTGATCCACCATATGCCTTCAGTCTTGGCTCGTTAAGCAGCGGAAAAACTACTGGATTTACCGATATTATGAATCAATCGGTGTTTTATGAGCGCCTGATTATTGAATCAAAAAAAATATTAACAAAAAACTCAGCGATTTGGATGTTTATGAATTGGCGCTGGTTGCCCGTTTTAATGAAGGGCGCGATGGATGCAAAGGCGAAAATTGCGAGTTTATTAGTTTGGGATAAAGGCTGTTTCGGTTGTGGTTCCAGGGGTGGGCTACGTCCACAATATGAATTGTGTGCGTATATTCCGTTTGGGGATTTTAAATTACCGAATCGTTCATTGCCAGATATTTGGCGGCATAAATGGTCAAGCACCAAACCGCATGGCCATCCCAGTGAAAAGTCTGAGGAGTTGTTATTGCAGATTGTTCGCGAAACACCAGCTAAAACTATTATTGATCCTTTTATGGGATCCGGGACAACGGGTGCGGCTTGCATTCAGCTTGATCGCAAATTCATCGGTATAGAAGCCGATCATGATTATTTTAAGACTGCCATGAAGCGTTTGCGCAGTATAAAAAGCAATTCGTTATCTGAAGAAAAATAATGCCAACCAGGTCTTAGGATGCCAACTATTAATCGATGAGGTTTTGATATGAGCTTAAGAGAAAAGCAAAGTAAATTTTGCCGTATGACAGCATTACTGATTCTACATGCGGAACAACTCGGGTATGAGCTAACCTATGGTGATGCGTATAGAGACCCGCGTGTTGATTATGGCCATAAAAATAGCAACCATCGACAACGTTTGGCTGTGGATTTTAATTTGTTCCGTGATGGCCAATACCTTACCAAAACTGAAGACTACGAACCGTTAGGCATTTATTGGGAATCGATAGGCGGCAGTTGGGGTGGCCGGTTTGATGACGGAAATCACTTCAGCCTACAGCACAACGGAGTTGTTTGATTCAGAGCCACTTAATATTATCCTGTTATGCCAACTGATCGCGAACGTAACAAACAATTCAACGCCGAAATTAAACGGCAATTGAAGCGGCGCACGCGCTTGCAAAAAGACGCCAGGCACGAAATTCGGCGCATTCTAAAGGTTGCGTTAACCCGCATCGAATCGCGCCTGGCGAATAGGCCCAGCGAGTTTGATGTATTTAGTTTGCCGCAAGTTCAGCAAGCCATTCGGGGTGTGTTGGATGGCGTGGGCCGCGAGCTGGGTGATAGTGGGTCACAATTAACAGATGATTTTTTTAATGCCGGTGCCGACATGGTGGACAAGCCTATACAGGCCGGTGGTATTACACTGCGCGGTTTAATACCTACCATCGATAAAACGCAGTTGCTGGCGTTTCAGGCATTTATCACGGACAAGATGAAAGATGTCACGGTCACAATGGCGAATCAAATCAATACTGAACTAGGATTAACCGCCATTGGCGCACAACCGCTCAACAGCGCTGTTGCAAATATTAAAACCGTGTTGCAGGATAAAGGGCGTAAGCGCGCAACAACGATTCTGCGCACTGAACTGCTACGCGCTTATGGGGTGGCCAATCAATTACGCAAAGAACAAGCCGAAAAAGTATTGCCAGGGTTGAAAAAACGCTGGCTTCCATCCGGACGAACCCACGCCCGTACACACCACGAGGCGACACGCGGCCAAATACAAGCCGTGGACGCGCCGTTTCAGTTGTTATCACCTGGCGGCATTATTAAGCTATCATTTCCACGCGACCCAAAAGGTGGTCCTGCCGAGACTATCAATTGCGGTTGCGAATCGGTACCCTATATGGAACACTGGGAACTAGCTGCCTAATACCCCCAAATATTCATCCCTGTTTCTTCATAATTCTCGTCATTATTTCCCTCCTTTACCTCTAAAAGTACAAAACGTTTTTAAAGCCCTTTAAAAGACGTGCCGTATTTTGTGGTTTAAGCTGCATTCATTGTTTTTGGAAATCAGCTAAATAAAACACGGCGGAGAATAACTGTGGCGAAATCAAACAAACCTGTTAACGAAACATCACCAGACAGTGAATCACCTGAGAACACATCATCAGATAACAAATCAGATGAAATGACGGCAGCACAAGCCGCCGAGCTGGTTATGCGTACTATTAAGGTAGTGGGCAAGGACAAAAAGGTCACTGCTGAACATGTAGTCGTAGATGCCTCCGAAGTAGCCGGATTTAAGGATTATGGTGATCACGTTATAGTTGTCACCACCGATGGCCAAAAATTGCGCGGCAACAAATAATGGATATTTTTAGCCATTTGAAGCAATTGGGCATCAGGCTGAAACCGACATTGGAAGTGTCCATGCGCGAAGCCGCCGCAACGGAGCTGCATGACCGCATGCGCCTAGTTTCTACGGCACTTCGATCCCATGTCAGTGAACCCAGCGGCTTCGCTAACCAAAGTGACTATATTAGCATTGACGCGTTTTTCAGTGATCGCGTCATTGTGCAGGACAATGGTCGCTATTGGTCCTACGGATACGTGATTGATGATAGCAATAACGTCACGTTTAGTCAGCGCACCGAAGTAGCACGCGATTTTCAAGACGTTGCCATGCGCGAAGCACAAGGCAGTTTTTTGGAAGCCACGGATGCCACCGGCACCCGCTGGCGCATTCGCGTTATCCGAGCAGGGAAATCCGGCAACAACAATTATTACTGCAATCGTGTGCTGCGCGAAGCAACGCCCATGTTTAACAACGTGCGGGTATTTGTAAAAGCCGATGCAGAGCATTTGAGAGGCGGTGGTAAAAGTTTCAATCAACTGATTGGAAAGCTAACCGCACCCACTTTCGTCGAAGGCCAGGGTAAGGATAACGGTGAAATCCAAGCAGAACTGGAATTACTGGAATCCGTCGAAGTGCATGCAAAATTACTGGAAGCCCACCAACGCGGCATGGCCGACATGTTCGGCTTTAGCATTGACGCCGAAGGCCGTTCCAAGCGCGAGAAAGGACAAAACACCGCGCAAAAGATCACCAAGGTCAACTCCGTGGACTTAATCATTGAGCCGGGCGCGGGCGGCGAATTATTACACCTATTGGAAGCACAGCAAAATAAACACGTGGAGAACGACATGCGATTGCGTGAGCGAATGATTAACACCGTTAAAAAACACCATAAGGGTTCATTGCCAGCGGATTTGAATACCGATGACGATGAACAATTGGATGCCGCCTATCGCGAGGCATTGCAGCATCAAACCCCAGAGAGCGAGAGCAGTAACGCGGCGGGTGGCGGCGAAGGATCGCCGCCATCCAATGCTATTACCCAAACCCATATCGATTCAGCGGTACGAATGGTCGAGGCACGTGCCGACGCGCGGGTGCGCATTGCACAAAGCAAGTTACCGGACATTGCCAAAAATCGGCTACGCGTTCAGTTTGATTCCGCCGTCAATATTAATGACGAGGATGTAGATAACGCCATTAACCAAGAATTGGAGTATGTGACCCAATTCAGCGAAGCCGGGAAAGTGCACGGTGTCGGCGATTTGCGCATCGAAGCGGGCGAAACGCGTCACGACAAAATCACAAAAATGCTGGATGTGTTTTTTGATAAGTCTGATCGCAATGTGCGATCCTTTAAAGAATGTTATGTTCAGATTACCGGTGATAAAAACGTTTCGGGTGATTTGAAAAATTGTGATGTGTCACTAATGCGTGAATCCCTGGGGGGTGAGGTACTATTACGTGAATCGCTGAACTCCGCCTCGCTTAGTAGTGTGTTGGGCGATTCCATTACACGCCGTATGATTAGAATATACAACACGCCGAATCGTTACGATGTATGGCGTCGATTGGCAGATGTGGTACCGGTAAACGACTTTAGGACACAAGAGCGTACTCGTTTTGGGGGTTACGGCGATCTGCCTGTTGTTCTTGAGGACGGCTCCTATGATCCGTTGACATCACCCAATGACGAAAAAGCGACCTACGCCGTAACCAAAAAAGGCGGCACTGAGACCATCTCTATTGAGATGATTAAAAATGATGATGTTGGTGCGATTCGTCGGATCCCCACCAATTTGTCAAGTGCAGCACGGCGAACGCTGGCTAAATTTGTGCTTGATTTTCTGGCAACGAATCCAGTTATTTACACAGGTAATTCATTATTTGACGCCGCACATAATAATTTAAACGTTGCGGCGGTGAGCGCCGGTCAAGTATCAGTTAATCGCCAGGCGATGTTAAAGCAGACTGAACTTGACTCCAACGATCGTCTGGGGATCGCGCCTGTCGATTTGTGGGTTCCAGCGGACCTGGAGGAAGCCGCGTTTGATTTATTCCGACGCCAAACCAATAACGACACCGATTTCGTAGAGTCACTGCAAATGAATGTGATTCCGGTGTGGTATTGGACTGACGTGAACAACTGGTTCACAACTGCTGATATGAATGACATTCCGCTAATTGAAATCGGCTTTCTGGATGGCAATGAAGAGCCTCAATTGTTCGTGCAGGACAGTCCAACACAAGGGTCGTTGTTCAGCAACGATCAAATCAAGTACAAGATCAAGCATGTATATGGCGGTAATGTTCTGGATTTTCGCGGGTTCCAGGGCAACATCGTACCGTAGTCCCCGAGCTGACGCGTTGGCCTCCCTGGCGCGTTAGTTTTTTCGAGGCGCGTTGTTATCTATTCGGCGCGCCTCTTTTTTTATCTATGTCAGGAGATCGTATGAAATTCATCGCGTTAAAATTGTGTTTAATCGCCGCGCTGCTAATGCTATTCAATGCGCAGGGTCATGCCGCGCTAATGACTCAAGGAGAATATGCCGTGCAATCTGATTATCAAACCTTAGTTAATCAATTTGTACGAGACGATGCAGAACAACTCAACACGGGCGATATTGACGGTGCAATCGCGTTGGCATTGACACGTTATAGTAGTGATAAACCACTGAGCGCCGTCGAGGATATTGTATCCAACGGCACAACGCTGCAGCCACTGCCGGACGGTTGGCAAACCGGATTTAGTCTGTTGACTAATCTGGAGTATCCTATCGGCAACGCACCAGCCACATACCTCGATCCACAGCATTACCGGCTGTATAGCGAACCAACAGGGTTACGATTACAAACAGATAACATCATTAATGCGGGACAGTTATTCCGGGCTAGTTATACCATACGGCATACACTGGATGTGCTGAGCACCACGGTGCCCGATGGTCATAAATTACCGCTAGCCAGTTTCGCTGCCGCCATTCTATGTGATGACCTGGCGGCATTTTATAGCGGTCAGGGTGATAGTACGATACAAGCCGATACCGTCAACCACGGCGACAAAGCCAAAAAATATTCCACGCGTGCGGCGGAACTGCGAAAACGTTATTTTAATATATTGGGCGTGCAGCCCAAAAAGAACATAGGGCATACCGCCTATGCGGATTGGGATAATAACCTGCAGCATGGTGGGGATCGCATCATCCATTCACGCCGCTATCGCTAACCAGACGCGCTAATTTAACATGCCCGCTTTCCAGATCGATGCCGAAATTAAAAACGCCAACGCAATACTGCGGCGTTTGAAAGAATCCCCGGCAGCGGCGCAAAAGGAATTACGCCGCGCCATGCTAGAGGCCGAATTATTGTATGAAGCTGAAGTGAAAGAAAATACGCCGGTTGGTGTTACCAATATTCTGCGCGGTTCCATTTCGGCACAAGATCCCGTGTTAAGTGGTGATAACATTATTGGCGTAGTAGGTACGTCAGTCACCCATGCGGTACCGGTTGAGTTGGGTACCAGGCCGCATTTTCCACCGTTAGAACCTTTAGAGGACTGGGTGCGATTAAAACTCAATGTTGATGCTGATAGAGCACCCGCCGTGGCGTTGCAGATCGCCCGCAAGATCGCAGCACGCGGTACTGAAGGTGTACACATGTTCGAAAACGCGCTGGAGACGATTGGCGACACCGTTGAGCGCATCTTTGCCCGCGCCAATCTACGTATTGTTCGTGGAGTGGCGAACTAATGCCGAGTGTTATCGAGGTTCGCGACGCCATCGTTGCAACACTAAAGTCGGTTGAGAAGGTTGGCCAGGTCCACGCCTATGAACGTTATGCGGCAACCAATGAAAAGTTACGAAAGTTTTACGAGTATAGCTGTGCCGGTGACACTCATTTGCGTGGCTGGTATGTGCGCCGCCTGACCACGCAGGAATTTGACGGCACAGTGAACCCACAGCAAATCGGCTGGGTGATTCGTGGATTTATGGCGTTGAGCGATGCCAATGAAAGCGAGTTAATATTTGATGATGTCATCGAGCGCATTCGTGATGCCTTTCGTGACGATTATGACCTGGGTGGCTTGATTGATTCCAGCGTTAATAACGACCTAGCTGGCGTTCAGCTAGAGGACGCAAACGCCGTGATGTTTGCCGGTGTGTTGTGCCATAGCGCACGATTAAAGTTATGGACGCAATGTACTGTGACCATCAGTGACAACCTGGCGTTGAATGATTTTATTACCTACCACGCGGATACCGATATGGCACCCGCCGATGGGCAGATTGATGCAACCGACGAGGTAACATTAGAGCAATGAGCACAACTAACAATACAGGTAACGAAATAGGCAAAAAGTTTTTGCGTCCCGCGTTAGGATTATTGGTGCGAAAACCAGACGGCACGCTGCTCGATGATGCCGGTGAGTGGATTGTGCTGACACATTACTGGTATCGCCGCATGAGGGTTAATGATGTTGTGGTTACTGACCCACCGACAGCCATCGAAAAAGCCGTCAACACTAAACCGGCCAGCAAAAAAGGTAAACCAGCATGAGCATTTCATTTAATAATATTCCACTGGACATTCGCACGCCGTATCAGGCGGTTGAGTTCGATAATACCCGTGCCGTTGCCGGGTTGACGGTGCAGCCGCATAAGATATTGGTGATTGGGTATCGTGCGGATAACAGTCCAGTGGGTGGCGGTACGCTCAAGCAAATATTGAGTAGTGAGCAGGCAGACGGATTTTATGGTCGAGATTCAATGCTGGCGGCCATGTTGCGCAAGCTGAAGGCAGTTAATAACATCACTGAAACATGGGCCCTTGCTATCACCGATGATTCGGATTCCGGCCTGGCTTCAGGCGCAATAACGGTAGCGCCCGGCGCAGCAACTGAAAACGGTACCATACATTTATATGTTCATGGTGTTTATGTGCCGGTGGCAGTCAATATTGGCGATGATCAGGACGCGATTGCGGCGAATATTACAGCGGCCATTACCAATAATTCGTTGATGCAACTTTATAGCTTTGTGGACCCAAGTTTGAATTCGGTGACCTTAAGATCGAAACATAGTGGCAGCGCTGGGAATTTTATTGACGTCCGCATTAATTATCAATCAACGCAACAATTGCCTGCCGGAGTATCGGTCACGATTGTCCCGATGGCCGGTGGTGATTTTAACGCAATTTTCCCGTCTACATTTGCGACATTGGGTGACGAGCAATTTCACACCATCATCATGCCATATACAGATGTTGGGTCACTGCAAGACCTGGAACCCTGGCTCGCAGATCGATGGGGACCAATGGTGCAAAAAGAGGGGCACGCATTCGCTGCCGCCAACGGCACACATGCGGAACTCACTACGCTGGGTAACTCTCGCAATTCGCAATTTGTCACCATTATGGGATTGCAAAACAGTCCAACAACTCCTTGGGAAGCGGCGGCAGTGATTGGTGGCATTGATGCGCTCGAACCGGATCCAGCACGGCCGCGCCAAACTCTGCGTTTACCTGGCATATTAGCGCCAGCGGTGGTTGACCGATACACCCGCGAAGAACGCGACCTTCATTTGCACGATGGCATTAGTACGTTTACCGTGGACGCCGGGGGCAATATGGCCATTGAGCGGCTGATTACCACCTATCAAACCAATAGCGGCGGGATACCGGATCCGAGTTATTTGGATGTGACGACCATGCGCACGCTATCATTTATCCGATTTAGTATGCGCGCACGGATTGCATTGCGTTACCCGCGTTTTAAATTGGCGGGCGACACGGAGCCGGATCGGCCGGGCCAGGCGATTGTGCGTCCAAAAGACATCCGCAACGAGTTGATTGCATTGTTTACCGATTGGCAAAATGCGGGATTGGTTGAAGATGTTGAGCAATTTAAAACCGAGTTGTTAGTGATCATATCACCAACGGACCCCAACCGCATCGATGTGCAACTTTCACCGAACCTGATTAATCAATTTCGCGTATTTGCAGCTCAAGTGCAATTTATTATTTAACCTATTTTTTAGCACAGTGCGCTAACCAGAGAGGACCATTATGAGTAAGCAGCGATTAGGGCGGGCAACGGTTAAGTTTAACGGAAAACTGCTTGCAACAGAGCCGGGTGCCAAAATTAACATTGGCGGGCTGGAGCGGGCCACGGGCGAAAATACGCATGAAGTGTACTTTACCGAGGCTCTCAAAGCCTCGCGAGTAGAATGTGTAATCCCGTTAGGTCCGGATGTATCATTGGATGAGCTGCGCAACTTGGTTGAAGCGACGGTGACATTTGAGTGCGACACGGGACAAACCTATATTGTCGCCCGCGCCTGGGTTGAAAATACGTTGGAAGTAACCGATGGCGAGGGCGGCAAAGTGCCAGTGACCTTTGCGGGTGATCCCGCCGAAGAGGTGCTGTAGTGCGCACCATAAAGGTGATGTTGATCGACGGCCTAAAGACGGATAAGACAGATCATAGAGAGGCCACGTTACGTGAGTTATCGGTGGGTGACTTACTCCAGGCCGCAGAAGAAAGCGAGCGCTTGATACAAACACCCGATGGCTTGGAGCTGAAGCAGAGCCCCACCCGTATGGGTATCGAAACCATCAGGCGGCAAATTGTCAGTATCGGTGCTGTTCAAGGGCCATTATCTCTGGCGGAGATACAACGACTCAGCGCGACCGATTTGGCGTTGCTGCAAATTACCGCTGACCAGATGGACCGGGCGACCCTGGAGGTGTCGGAACAACGGGGGCGAACTGATGCGGGTGGTGAAACACCTGGATAGCATTATTGTATTATTTGCAATAACCACCCATTGGGATGAAAGTTCCCTGCGCCCCCTTAGTCTGGCGCGCTGTCAACAACATTACATAGCATTAACCCACTACCTGCGAGAGTCACACTAATGGCCGAACGTTTCGTGTTAGAAACCCTCTTCAAAGCCAGCGGCAACCTGGTTCGGCAACTCACCACCAATTCAAGAGCAATGCAAGGCTTTGCTCGTACATCCAACCGGGCGATGCAGCTGGTGCGGCGTGGCTCAATCCAAGCCGGTAAAGGCATTGATCGGCTGGGTAATCGTTATACGTCACTGGTGACCGGTGTTGGTGCAGCGAAGGCCGGGCAATTCTTGTTTAAGCTGGAAGATCAGATGGACTCGCTGGGTAGACAATCGGATCGCAGCACCGAAAAAATGGATATGCTAAAGCGAAAAATATTCGAAGTTGCCCAAGCGCCAGATATTCGCCTAGATCCAGCGGCATTGATCGAAGGCGTCGACAAGATCGTCAATAAAACGGGTGATTTGGATTTTGCCACGGATAACTTGCGAACATTGGCATTAGCGATAAAAGCTAGCACGTCGCGAGGCCAAGATATCGGCGCTCTTGTGACTGAATTTCTTAAACTCGACATTAATGAAGAGGTGGGCATTTTACGCGCCCTCGATACACTGACCTTACAAGGTAAAGCTGGTGCATTCACATTGCAAAATTTGGCAACTCAAGGGGAACGTGCAGTATCAGCCTTTGCCGGGTTAGGTTTTAAGGGACCGGACGCTGTTAGGGAACTCGGCGCATTATTGCAGGTTGCGCGTATCGGCACGGGCGGTCCAGAACAGGCAGTAACAGCCTTTGAAGCCGTATTACGCTCGATTAGAAACAATGCTGAAAAATTGCAGGCGACTGAAGGAATCACCATTTTTGAGCCTGGAAGTCTAGAAAAATTTAGACCTATACGTGAAATATTATTGGATATCTTCACAAAGGCTCAGGGCAGACCTACCTTGTTAGGTAAAGTATTTGATAGTGAAGCACTACGTGGCGTCAATACCCTTATTGTGGACTTCAATCGCAATGGCACGCTAAAAACCCTCGATGATTTTTTCAAAATCCAGGGGGATGGTGCAACGCTAATGCGCGACAGTGCGCGTGCGGCAAAAACTGCGTCCTCAGCGTATGAGTCAGTGGCAACTACCATTAAGAGCCTCGCGGATGAAACGTTGACCGGCCCTATGAGGGAGGTGGCGGACTTTGTTAATAGCCAAAGCGAAGCGTCAAAGATCACCGCTGTAAAAACGGGTGCGGTTGTTGGTGGCGGATTAATAACCGCCGCTGCCTTGCAAAAATTGCCCTTCCGCACTGCACCTGGTTTATTGGCAGCCGGTGGTTTGTTGTCGTCTGGAGCCGGTCGGGTTGAAGGTGGTGATAACCGCAGCTTGTTTCAGCGCATCACCGGTCGTTTTTCCGGTGGTGGCGCAGCCTCAACAACCAATGCGCCCGAAGCCAAGCTAGTGATCGAAATAAAGGACGGCCAACGCGACCGCGTGGTTGTGAAAAATTTACAATCTAAGGGTTTCGGCAGCATTGATATCACAAATGGCCCGAACGTTGTCGTGCCCTGATGAATTATCGCGATACCATTCTGCCGGGCAAATTTCGCGATGCGCCGTTTAGTCTCGATTCACATCAGGTAACCGGTGGTCGTCGAACGATCGTGCATGAATACCCGTTACGTGATGTGCCGTATGCGGAGGATATGGGGCGGGCGGTTAAACCGTTTATTCTGCAGTGCTATGTGGTTGGTGATGAATATCATCTTGCTCGTGATGCGCTCATTACCGCATTAGATGCACCTGGGCCGGGTGTACTGATTCATCCCTATCTCGGCACGCTGAATGTCCAAGTAGAAACCTACCAAGTCACGGAAAATGCACGCCAGGGTCGGCGCGCAATATTCTCCATTACCTTTTCTGAGGCCGGACAAAATGCATTGCCGGACATTCGCACAAACACTCGCGATGTCGTGAAAGGCAGAGCTGCTGAAGTGAAAGAGGCAATAAATGCTGATGTTACCGAGAGTTTTAGTTTAACGTCGCGTGCGGCGTTTATTGTGGAATCGGTAACCGATACCTTAAACAGTGCAACGGCGTTAATCGGCCACGCGGTGCAATATGCCAATGAAGCAAGCGCAAAAATCAATGCGGTTAAGCGTGACATTCTTGCCTTTACCGGTTCGATCAGTTCGTTGATTCTTGCCCCAGCAAAACTTGCCATTGATTTCGGTGCATTGACCGGTGCCATTAACGGTATTGTGACGACAGCCAGCCTGGCACCCGACCTATACCGCCAGCTCATTAAATTTGGCGATAACTCACCGAGTATTTCACGCACTACGGGAAACCGTGTTGTGCAGTCTAACGCGGTTGGTGCGATTTATCGCATGGCGCAATTTAATGCCTTGGCGGATATGGCCATAGCAGTGAGTGACGAGAGTTACACGACACGCACGCAAGGCCGTGCGCGATTGGACGAAATGCTGGCGAATATCGAGCGTATGTTGTTGGCAAGCCAACCGGATGGTAGTCCCATTAGCGACAACTTATTTGAGGCATTGGCGAATTTGAAAGCCGCATTGGTTAATGATATTTTGGCCCGTAGCGCGAATTTAACGCGTTTAATTACCATCACGACGACACGCACAGTACCGGCGTTGGTGTTATCGCATGAGTTGTATCAAACCATCGAGCAGGCGGATGTAATTGTGCAGGCCAATGGTGTGCGGCGTCCTGGGTTTATTGTTGGCGGCAGTGCATTGGAGGTGGTTAATGCCGCCGCCTGATGTGCGCTTAAGCGTTAATGGCAAGGCGTGGGGTGGCTGGACTGAAGTGCGCCTGGAACATGGGATGACGCAGTTGGCGCAGTCGTTCGAATTGACATTAACCGAGCGATGGCCGGAACAAGACACGCCACGCGATATTCAAGTGGGCGATCGCTGTGAGTTGATCATCAATGGCAACGTCGAGCTAATTGGTTTTATTGATGACATTGGTATTACGTATGGTAGCCGCGAACACAACCTGGTTGTTGCCGGACGCGATAAAACCGGCGACATTATTGATAGTTCCGCACCGGTTGGCGAATTCCGGCAACTGGATTTACGGCAGATGGCATTAATTTTATGCGAGCGATTTGATATTGATGTAACGGCCAATGTTGACGTGGGTAAGCGGTTTAAAAAGTTAGCGGTTGAACCTGGTATTTCAGTTTTTGAATTTATTGAAGGCGTTGCGCGGCAGCGTGGCGTTATTCTCACCTCAACGTTACAAGGCAATATATTGATAACACAAGCAAGCGATAACCCATCGGGTACCCGTTTGCGTCTGGGGGAAAATATTTTACAAGCCAACGCGTTGTTTAGTGATCGCGACCGATTTCATTCCATTAATGCGCTGGGGCAAATCGCGGGGGATGATTTCGGATTCGGTGGTTTGTCGGCACATCCAAAGGGATCCGCGTTGGATAGCGATATTCGCCCACAGCGTGTATTAACGTTATTGACGGAAGCAAGTAATGATGAGCTGGAATCCCGTGCTCAATTGGAAGCAACAGTTCGATATGGCGAATCACGCAGCGTCAATTATACCGTGAACGGCTGGTTCGATGGATATGATTTGTGGCGACACAATCGTTTGGTCGACATCGACGATGATTGGTTAAAAATTCATGATACGTGGCTGATTGCAAACGTGTTGCGTCGCATATCCAATGATGATGGGGTTGTCACGGAGTTGACGGTTATGCCGCCAGAAGCGTTTACGCGACTACCGATCCCGGAAAAAGATACCGTGGGGGGGTTGTTTGGATAGGAATCTGAAAAGGTTATTTCAGCGTTTTAAAAACCGCATACAATCAATCGTGTCTCGTGCAGTGGTGCGGCGTGTTGAACCAGGCACCAAATTGCAAACGCTACAATTGGAGGTGTTCAATGGTGAGGTACTCGACGTTGAGCATTTTGAGCCTTTCGGACTTTCGGGTAATCCGCCTTTAGGTGCCGAAGCAATGGTGGTGTTTCCAGGCGCATCGCGCGCAAATGGTGTTGCCATTGCTGCGTGCGATCGACGCGTCCGGCCAGTCGGTTTAAGTGAGGGCGAGACCGTACTTTACAATTCGAACGGCGACACAATAAAATTGTTGATGGACGGTTCTATTGTCATTGACAGTGCCAATGGCGTGGTGATCAATGGTGATTTGGTCGTCAATGGTGAAATAAAAGATGCCGTTGGTGACATAGCCACCATGCGTCAACAATTTAACGCGCATACCCACGTTGATCCGCAAGGCGGTAGCGTTGGATCGCCTACGCCACAAATGAGCTAACACTATGCCTGATCTCGACTTGCACTACGAATCGGCAACACAACTGCTTGATATCGCTATCGGTAACAATGGGGATTTAGTGTCTGACGAAGGGTTGCGCTCAGCGGTGTTGTTATCATTATTTACCAATCGCTTAGCCGAGCCCAGTGATATTCTGCCGGACGAACGGGCCAATCGGCAGGGATGGTGGGCGGATGTCTTGGTTTCTGACGATTTATTCGGGTCGCGACTGTGGCTACTGCAACGCAGTAATTTAACCAGCGAGACGTTACGACTGGCGGAACGTTATGCACAACAATCATTACAGTGGATGATTGACGATGCAATTGCACGCGATATAAAAATAGTGGCCGCAACGACGCATTTAAACACGCTGTGCTTAATTATTGAGATTTATCGACAGCAGAAAGCACCACTACGTTTTCGATTTGAGAAGTTCTGGAGTCAGCAATAATGCCCTTTAATCGACCAACATTACAACAACTCTACGATCGTGCCGCAGCGGATCTTGAGGCAGAATTACCCGGCACTGATGCGCGATTGCGTCGCAGTTTATTAAATGTCATTGCGCGGGTCTTGGCCGGTGCTACTCACGGTTTGTACGGTTATCTCAACTGGATTAGCCGCCAGGCGATTATTAATCTCAGTGAGGCTGAAAACCTCGAAAGCTGGGCGAATGTGTGGGGATTGGTGCGCAAACAAGCTGCGCCAGCCATTGGTAATACCCTATTCACTGGTACAGAGGCGACGGCTATACCTCTGGGGACATTAGTACAGCGTGCCGATGGTGTTCAATTCATCACAACGCTACAGAGTTCTATTGTTGGTGGTTCAGCATTGGTACCAATTAGTGCAATTGATGGTGGTTTTATATCTAATACGTCAACTAACACCAAATTGAATTTAGTCTCGACCATTGCTGGAATCGATGCGACAAATATTGTTGATGCATCGGGGTTAAATGGCGGAGCCGATATAGAAACGGACGCCGATTTGTTAGCCCGGTTACTGGCACGTATTCAAAAAACCCCACAGGGCGGAGCCGCTATCGATTATGAAAACTGGGGCCTTGAGGTTGACAGCGTAACGCGTGTGTGGGTATTTCCGCTGCAATCTGGCGATGGCACGGTGGGTGTTACGTTTGTGATGGATAATAGCGTGCCCATTATACCTAACGCTGCAAAGGTGCAGGAAGTACAGGACTATATCGACGCACGGCGGCCGGTAACGGCGTCTGTTACCGTTTATGCGCCTGCTCAACAATTGCTGGACTTGACCATTCAATTAACACCTAACACACAAGCGGTGCGTGATGCGGTCAGCGCTGAAGTTGCTGATTTGTTGTCTCGATTCGGTGGACCAGGTGAAACATTGTATTTGTCACAAATCAACGAGGCGATCAGTTCGGCGATCGGTGAAACGGATCATACTCTAGTGGTACCGGTGGCTAATATTATTGTGCCTGCTACGGATATTTACTCACTGGGTACAATTACGTGGGTATAGCCGCAAGCGATTATAAGCAACAATTGGTTGCATTGTTACCGCCTGGCGATGCTATTGCCACAGATGACGAGTCTACGTTTGGAAAGTTGCTGACTGCTATCAGCCAAGAATTGGCGAGAGTCGATGGCCAAGCCGATGAGTTATTGCTGGAAGTTTTGCCCAGCACAACCAGTGAGTTGTTAGCAGATTGGGAAATGGTGCTGGGTTTGCCTGATAATTGTGCTAATCCACCTGGTACCATTGAAGGTCGCCGTCTAGAAGTACTTAGTAGACTGGTATCAACGGGCGGCCAATCTCGCCAGTATTTTATCGATGTGGCTGCATCATTAGGTTTTTCCATCACGATTACAGAACCGGCAACACACGTTTGGGATGTTCAGACGGATTCGGCAAGCAACCATTTCCGCGCTGGTTCGCCTGCGGGCGAACCACTGCGCACGTTCGGTGGTGAGAATAGTACATTAGAGTGCCGATTAGGTGTTGATAAGCCAGCTCATTCGCGTTTGACGTTTACCCATATCAATAATTCCGCCAACAACTGGAATGATTTAATCAGTGTAACCACTCAACATTTACGTAGCGCCTGGTATGACGCAACTCAGGCACTTTGGGTGGTATGTGGCGATGATGGGACGATTCTTACATCGGCTGATGATGGCGGTACCTGGCAAGCTCAAGTGAGCGGTACTACTAATTCATTGCGCACCGTTAAGAAATGGCAGGGCAATTGGTATATCGCTGGGCATGGTGATGGCGCTAACCCGGCGACGGTCCTGAAAAGTTCGGACGCCGTGAATTGGCAATCGATTAATATCGGTGGCGGTGATAGTTATCTGGTCGATATTGCTTTTAATGATTCAAAGCTGATATTTGTTGGTTGGGCCACGAATGCCGCGCCAAATAGCCTGTTAGTGTCTACCACTAATGGCATTAATTTCAATGTCACCATTGATCCAGCACAGGATTATTATTACGGCATTGTTTGGAGTGATGAGGAAAAATTATTCGGCATTGTCGGCAACGGTGGCGCGCTGTCGGAATGGTTCGCGACATCGTCGGATGCCATTAATTGGACCCAGCATATTGCTAATGTATCTGGCGAAATATGGGTCATCGACCATATCGATAATACTTGGTTGTTGGGTAATGGCGTCGGTGTGTTAAGAACCACGCACGATTTAAACACATTTAAAGCCAGGTATGCCAAGGAATTAACAGGCGAGAACATGTGGCGGTTTACCCATAACAATCGAGGCGTGATTTTATTGTGCGGTGGACTAACACAAGGCCGGATTATGCGGTCAATTGATAGTGGCGCGACATGGACCCAAGTTTACACTAATTTATCAGCACAATTAATGAGCAAAGCAGTTTATGGTCCCGGCTATTGGATAGCAGTTGGTTGGTCCGGGATTATCACCAAATCAACGACGTAAAGGAATTGGCATGCACAAAATCGGCGACGACACAATAACGGCGGATCCAAGTGAGGAATTCACCGAAGGCGATCCGGTGACAAACACCCCAGCGACGGAAGTTAAGGGGAAATGGCTGAATACACTGCAGCGCGAGCTAATTGGTGTGCTGGATGAAGCGTCTCGGGCAACCGATGTAAGTGATGATAATCAAATAATAAAGGCATTACAGTCGCTGTTCTTTCCAGCGATGGGCACATTCCCAAGCGAAAATAGTCCACCCGATATGACTGTTAAGACGAAACCGGTATACACTGCGTACCGGTCGACCATAGGTTTTAATATTGCCAGTTCGTTTCCATTCGTTGCGCCTATATCAGATCCGCGAATTGATGTGCTAGTAATGAACATCAAAACGGCAGCTAGATCCAGCGTCCAAGGTGTAGAGGCTGCTTTTCCTGTTAGACCAGATATACCGGAAGGCCATTACCCCATTTGTGAAGTGTATTTGGTGCCGGGCCAAACCGAAATTCTGAATGCTGATATCACTGATATTAGACCCACTTTTTTTGCGACCACATTACCACCGTTGGATCCGTTATTTAAGAGAGTTACTGCGGAATACAGGCATATAGATAATTCTAGCGATTTCACAGGCATGAATTTGTTAGGCCAAGCCACAAATCAATGGATTTCAGTTGGCCCGACAGGATCTGGTGCGACAGTTATATGGACTGATTTGGACAATATACCAGCAACCGCCAATTACATTATCGTGAAAGTAACCCACAGGTTACAAGTGGCTACCAACCCGACTTACTCGTTCTCTGAGATATTTACCAGGAGGTTCGGCAGCCTGCAAGATGAAACGGACGCCACCACGCTATCAAACATCGCTGGTCAAGCGAACATCGCGGAATCATTGCGTGCGGCACATGAGGCGGTTATTGCAATCGACAGTACTAGGAGGTTTGAGTTTTTTTTCAGACACAGCAACCCGGAGCCAGGTAGCGTTATTTTTTTAGAGTTGATTGGATTTAAGGGTGACTATTAGTAGTCGGTGGCGAAACGTTGTAACATTTACAAATTAGTTTCATAATATAAAATTATTACAAATCCTAATTATCGCGTTTATTTCGCCTAATTATCGCGCGCCGCCTTAGTTTACGCTAACAGTGAAGGTGGTCAATAGTAGAGATTAAATGCAATCATGGTGCTCGTTCATTTGTGCGTGGTCAACCGCGGAATGTAGCTTAAGGTTCTGGAATAAAAAAGGCGCGAGATTCGCGCCTTTTTTTGTGCTGAATTACCCGGTATTACCAAGTGCCATTGATGGTCCCGGCATTACCTGCACCATCGTTATAGGTGATGGTATAACTGGTGCAATTGTTAAAGGTAACCGCGCCTGACGAACCGCCAGTGCCAGTATAGCTGATTGTACCTGAGTCGGGCATTGCGCCGTCGCAATTGAATGTGATTGCGTGAGTTGTGCTTATTTCAACAGAGCCATGAGTGGGGTGATAAAATGTGGCATTAACATAATAACCGCTACTCGTATTTCCGTAATACGACGAATCAGATAGTTGGTAGGTATTGCCATCGGTGCCTGTGTAAAGATCCGCGCAGGAGTATTCAAACGTCTTATCATTGCCAGTACAGGTTTCTGTGCCATTTAGAGTGTGGGTTTCACCATTTATTGTTACTTTGAAGTTTGTATAGGTTGTTGTGTCGGTGTAACTCTTGCCATTGTCTGACTCTGAGTACGCAAACGACATAGATCCATTCATGAAAATTTGGGTGCCACCAAGCTCATCCGAATTAAAACATAAATTGTAGAACGTCAAGGTTCCTGAGTCAGCATCCAAGGCTGGGCCATCCAGGCTACCACCACAAAACCAATCCGCAGAATTTCCCAATATTTCATTTAGGTCATCGGATGTATATCTAATCCCTACCGGTAATGCGTTGTTTTTGGGGAGGTCATCCGAAATGCGTTTTACGATATTATTGACTTGCTGGCGGATGTTCCCTGACGAATCATCAGATAGCACTACTCCGAATGGTGTTGGTTCACTGAATTCACCATCTTGAATTGATTGTGTGGCGGCTTCAGTGACCGTAGCGCCAATTTCCCCTGCATTGGATGCGTTAACCGAGGCGGGTGCCGTATTACCTGAATAACGTAAAGCAACACTGCCGTTATTACTACCGCCTCCGCCGCCACAGCCTGCCAGGACTAGTATGCTACTGAGTAAAGCCGACCAGGTGAAATTATAGCGTTGATGTTTCATTAAATGATTCCTCTTGGACCTGTTGTGCCACTATACGAGCGCTTGAAATTCCCGGATGGTTTACCAATTATGTATGTGGTTATACCCGGCTGCTTAGTTTAATCGATATCACATGCTACACAATTCCCGGCGATTTGTTAAGTAAGTCATGCTCCTGAATTGTTAGATCATGATCATGATTTCATTGCCTAACGTTAAGTGGTAACAGCATGTTGTGTTTCCATGTTGTATTGATTTTGTGAGCACCTGTATATGTTGTTAATTATTCAGTGGAAATCATTTAGGGCGTGAGTCGCGGAGGGTAGAGTCATCCTTTATTCATCATTGATGGTGGAATGATTTAGGTTCAGTTCGAAACCAGGAAAGGCTGACAATAAAAACGATATTACCGCAGGGTTGTATCGCGGCTTGTTGTGCTCGAAGTAACGGTTTTGTGATACAAAACCGAACGGCTAGCGAGCGGGCATTATCAATGTGATACCTAGACTAATGCTCAGTTGTGGCCGGGAAGCATCCAAAAAATCGATTATTGTTGCGGGATGTCTGGTTGCTTTATTGCGTTTCGTTCTTCCTAACGTACTTAGAAACCTCCATACCATCAATCGCTTAATAAGACATTTTGGCGATCAACGGGTGAATTTCCGGGTAATACTGGTTAGAATACCCCAGCTGTAAATTCCAGGCAGCGAGTGCTCGCGCGTTTTAGGACACGTGACAATAATTGATATAAAAAACAATATCATACATGTTTTTTTGACTATTTGAATTTAATCATAGCTGATTATAAAACCGATTTGGTGTGTACAACGGATCCATTGATAATGTTGCACTAAGCAGGATATTTATGAGTAATAACCAATATGAGTACTAATTACGACGCATCATCAATAGAGGTTTTAAGCGGTTTGGAGCCGGTGCGAAAGCGTCCTGGCATGTATACCCAAACTGAAAGGCCTAATCATTTAGCCCAGGAAGTCATCGATAACAGTGTGGATGAAGCGGTTGCGGGGTTTGCCTCAAAAATCGATGTGATTTTACATAAAGACGGTTCGCTTTCGGTTACGGATGATGGTCGTGGCATGCCTGTGGATATACATCCCGAGGAGGGCATTAGCGGAGTGGAGTTAATTCTGACGCGTTTGCATGCCGGGGGCAAGTTTTCCAATAAAAATTATCAGTTTTCTGGTGGTTTACATGGCGTGGGGGTATCGGTGGTTAATGCCTTATCTAAACAACTGGAGGTTTGGGTAAAGCGCGGCGGTATCGAATACAATATCTGTTTTGCCAATGGGGATTTAAAATCCGACCTGGAAGAGGTGGGTATCGTTGGTAAACGCAACACCGGCACGACGATTCGGTTTTGGCCCAATGCCAAGTATTTTGATTCTGCAAAATTCTCCATTCCTAAGCTAAAGCATGTGTTGCGGGCTAAGGCGGTATTGTGCTCCGGCCTGCATGTCACATTCGAAGATGAAAAGTCCAAAGAAAAAGAAGAATGGTTGTATGAAGATGGTTTGTCCAGTTATCTGATCGATGAATTGAAGGGGCAGGATATTTTACCATCAGAACCTTTTACCGGCAGCATGGAAGGCAATTCTGAAGCGGCTGATTGGGCCGTAGTGTGGTTGCCCGATGGCGGCGATGCGGTTACCGAGGGCTATGTTAACCTCATTCCTACTTCGCAGGGGGGAACGCATGTTAATGGCTTGCGATCCGGTTTGACCGAGGCGGTGCGTGAGTTTTGCGAATTCAGAAACCTGGTGCCCCGTGGTGTAAAGATTACACCGGATGATGTTTGGGAAAGAGTGAGTTTTGTGCTATCGGTAAAAATGTCCGAGCCTCAGTTCTCAGGCCAAACCAAAGAGCGCTTGAGTTCCCGTGAATGTGCCACTTTTGTTTCCGGCGTTACCAAGGATGCATTTTCACTCTGGCTTAATCAACATATTGAGTGGGGTGAACAAATTGCGGATCTTGCCATATCCAATGCGCAGCGCCGGCAAAAGGCGGGCAAAAAGGTGGCGCGCAAAAAAATCACCCAAGGGCCAGCGTTACCCGGTAAGCTGGCAGATTGTACCTCACAGGATATTACCCGCACCGAGTTGTTTTTAGTGGAAGGGGATTCCGCGGGTGGGTCTGCCAAGCAAGCGCGCGATAAGGAATTTCAAGCCATTATGCCGTTACGCGGTAAAATTCTTAATACCTGGGAAGTGGATTCCTCCCAAGTGTTGGCGTCACAGGAGGTGCATGATATCTCGGTAGCCATTGGCGTGGATCCGGGCTCAGATAAAATTGATACCTTACGCTACGGAAAAGTGTGTGTGTTAGCCGATGCGGACTCGGATGGACTGCATATCGCAACCTTGCTATGCGCCTTGTTTTTACGCCACTTCAGGCCATTGGTAGAGGCGGGTAACGTGTTTATTGCCATGCCACCCTTATACCGTATCGATGTGGGCAAGGAGGTTTTTTACGCCCTGGATGAGTCGGAAAAAGTAGGTGTTCTGGATCGTATCGCTGCCGAGAAAAAGCGTGGAAAAATTAATGTCCAACGCTTTAAAGGCTTAGGTGAAATGAATCCGTTGCAACTGCGCGAAACCACGCTGTCACCGGATACGCGACGCCTGGTGCAGTTAACCATAGATCCACAAGACAACACCGACCAACTCATGGATATGATGCTGGCTAAAAAGCGGGCTGCCGATCGAAAGCATTGGCTTGAAAAGAAAGGTGATGTGGCGGATGTTAAGTGATGATCCGCAAGTTATACCATGGGCAATCTAGTTATACCGTGGGCCCTGCAGATTTGAAATTTAAACGACAAGAAATTGGAAAATTTAATGAACACATCGGTGAGTGGTAATCATTATGAGTGAAACCGGAGAAATCAATTACGAAGGTGTTGAGCAGTTACCGTTAAGAGAGTTTACCGAAAAAGCGTACCTGGATTATTCCATGTACGTGATTTTGGATCGCGCCCTTCCGTATATTGGTGATGGCCTGAAACCCGTACAACGGCGTATTGTGTATGCAATGTCCGAGCTGGGGTTAAGCGCCGCCGCGAAATACAAAAAATCGGCACGTACTGTGGGCGATGTGTTGGGTAAGTTTCATCCTCACGGTGATTCCGCCTGCTATGAAGCCATGGTGTTAATGGCCCAGCCTTTCAGTTACCGGTATCCCTTAATTGATGGGCAGGGTAACTTTGGTTCCATGGATGATCCAAAGTCATTTGCGGCCATGCGTTATACGGAATCACGGTTGTCAGCCTATGCCCAGGTGTTGCTGTCCGAAGTGGGGCAGGGAACCGTCGAATGGGCTCCGAATTTTGACGGTACCTTGGACGAGCCATCCATACTACCCGCCCGGTTACCCAATGTGTTATTGAACGGTACGACCGGCATCGCCGTTGGTATGGCCACCGATATACCACCACATAACCTCAACGAAGTGGCTGCGGCGTGTATTCGGTTGCTGGATGAGCCCAAGGCAACCCTTAGCGATTTATGTGAACACATCAAAGGCCCCGACTATCCCACCGGTGCCGAGATTATCAGCAGTAAAGATGATCTCCTGAAAATTTATGAAACGGGTCACGGCAGTGTACGCATGCGTGCCAAGTGGGAGAATGAAGGCGGTGAAGTTGTGGTAACCGAATTACCTTACCAGGTGTCCGGTGCCAAATTATTAGAACAGATAGCTGCGCAAATGCAGGCCAAGAAACTGCCAATGGTGGAGGATTTACGTGATGAGTCTGATCACGAAAACCCCACTCGTCTGGTCATTGTGCCACGCTCCAATCGTATCGATATAGAGGAACTCATGTCGCACTTGTTTGCGACGACGGACCTTGAAAAAACCTACCGCGCCAATCTTAATATGGTTGGACTCAACGGCCGACCCCAGGTTAAGGACCTGCGCACGATTCTAAAAGAATGGCTTGAGTTTCGTACCGAGACAGTAAGACGCCGATTGCAATACCGGCTTGATAAAGTGCTGGCGCGCCTGCACATCCTGGATGGTTTGTTGATTGCGTACCTGAATATCGATGAGGTCATTCGCATTATACGCACGGAAGATAAGCCAAAGCCGGTATTGATGTCGCGTTTTAAAATTACCGATTTGCAGGCCGAGGCAATATTGGAATTAAAGTTGCGGCATCTCGCCAAGCTGGAAGAGATGAAAATACGGGGCGAGCAGGATGAGCTCGGCAAAGAGCGGGATATGCTTGAGCAAACCCTCAACTCCAAGCAGCGTATGAAGAGCCTGATCAAGAAAGAGATTATTGCAGACGCGGAAAAATTTGGCGATGAAAGGCGCTCGGTTATTATCGAGCGGGACGTTGCTAAAGTTATTGATGCAACTAGTCTTATTAGTTCCGAACCGGTGACAGTGGTTTTATCACAAAAAGGTTGGGTGCGTGCCGCTAAAGGTCACGAGTTGGACCCAACGACCCTCAGCTACAAGTCTGGTGACAGTTATCTTGCTTCGGCGCAGGGTAAAAGCAATCAGTTTGCCATTTTTATGGATTCAACTGGTCGGGCTTATTCAATACAGTCTCACACCCTACCATCCGCTCGTGGGCAGGGGGAACCCATTACCGGTAGGGTTAACCCACCACCAGGTGCCCACTTTGTGGGGGTCATGATGGGGGACAACGATGCCCGTTACTTAATTGCCAGCGATGGGGGTTATGGCTTTGTGGCACAACTCGGCGATTTATATACAAAAAATAAAGCAGGGAAGGCAGCGCTTAAGCCACCTAGCGGCGCCTTGGTGATGGCCCCTAGTTTGATTCGAAATATGGAAACAGATTTAATTGCCGCCGTTACTAATCAAGGGCGAATGTTGGTCACCACGGCGGCAGATTTACCGCTGCTGTCAAAAGGAAAGGGGATTAAAATTATTGGTATTCCTTCACCCAAGGCGGCCGCCCGAGAGGAGTATCTGGTGGGTTTGACCGGCGTTTCCGTGGGTGGCAGCCTGATGGTTTACGCGGGCAAGCGCCACGTCACTATAAAATCAGCTGATTTAGTGCATTATATGGGGGAAAGAGGACGTCGTGGCAGCAAGTTACCCCGCGGACTGCAAAAAGTTGATCGAATTGAAGCTGTTGAAGAATCGTGATTTACTGTGTTGTTTGTTAAGCGCAACCCCTTGAATAAAAGTTGAATGCCCCACATATTAATGAAACCTATCGCCAGTAGCGCTGGTCCAATCGGCATGGCGGTAAAAGGTGGCGCTGTGGAAGAGTTTTATAGCGTTTCCAAGTGATGCCGCTAACTGGTGTTACTAATACGTTGCCCGCTAATTGTGGCGAGCTGCTGGTTGCATGTGGTTTATTGTCTGTAGATTGTTGCAAGCTGATAGTTACACTTAAGAAGTGTTGCTAATTTAATGGCATATCCGGCGAATGTGTGTCCGGGTTTTTGGAGTTATCAATGAAACGAATCGTGTTGTTTTTAGCCACTAATATTGCCATAGTGCTTGTGCTGGGGATTACCCTACGTATCCTCGGCGTTGAAAGTATTTTGGATGAACAAGGGGTTGGCCTGGATATCAACAGTTTGTTGATATTTGCAGCGGTGTTTGGTTTTGGCGGTTCTTTTATTTCACTGGCAATATCAAAATGGACGGCTAAACGTTTTACCGGCGCAAAGGTTATTGAGTCTCCTCAAAACAGTACCGAGCAGTGGTTACTCAACACCGTTCAGCAGCAGGCGAAAAATGCCAATATTGGTATGCCAGAGGTTGCTATTTTTGATTCACCGGATGTCAACGCATTTGCCACCGGCATGTCACGTAATAACGCCTTGGTGGCGGTGAGTACTGGGTTATTGCAGGCCATGACCCAGGACGAAGCAGAAGCGGTGTTGGCGCATGAAGTTTCGCATGTGGCCAATGGTGATATGGTGACCTTGGCATTGATTCAAGGCGTTGTGAATACCTTTGTGATCTTTTTGTCCCGCGTCATTGGGCATTTTGTTGACCGAATGATATTCAAAGTTGAACGTGGACATGGACCAGCGTTCTGGATTACTGCTATTATCGCTGAAATTGTATTAGGTATACTGGCGAGTATTATTGTGATGTGGTTCAGTCGTCAACGGGAATACCGTGCTGATGCAGGGGGCGCGCGTTTGGCCGGTCGTCACAAAATGATTGCAGCGCTGGAACGCCTCAAAGGGTCTGTTGATCAGCCGCATCTACCAGATCAGTTGGCGGCCTTTGGTATTTCGGGCGGTGCTCCTGGTGGCTTTAAACGTTTGTTTATGTCTCACCCGCCACTGGATGAACGTATTGCCGCGTTACGTGCGGCTAAATAGAGCATGATTGGCGATTGTATTAGTGGGGGCTGAGTGAGCGCCCGGTAATGTTTAGATTGTTTAGGTAAAGAGTGCAGCACTTCCTTCTGCACCCTTTCCTTTTTGAACCTTTTTCTTCTTGAACTCTTTTCTTCTGAGTCCTTGCCTTCTGAATTCTTTGTTATAAAAAAGTGGCTACAAAAAACGTTACCACCAAAAAAGTGCTATAAAAATTTTTTCGTCGATACCTGCAGGGGTTAAGGGTTAGGTATCAATTGCTGGCCCTCTTCATTTCATGGCAGTTTCGCTGCCCGCGCAATCGTTCTGGTATTATTTGTCGTTTCGCTTTTTTTAAAGAACCTACTTTTGGTGTCATAAAACGAAACTGACGCGAGCTTAACTCCTAACACTCAAACGCTACGGGTCTAACGACTATTGCTCGCTGGTAAAGTCGTAAGCCATTTTAGCCTCAGGGTGCTGTAAATAGTGGCCCTGGATAAAGTTAACCCCATGTTGCCATAACACCGCCAGGCAGGCAGGGTCTTGAACATGCTCGGCGATGGTTTGGATACCGTTGTCGCGCGACAATTCGGCAATTGTTTTTACCAACTCCTGCGATACATCACTACTGGTGAGAGTTTGGATATGTGCTCCATCGATTTTTATGTAACTTAAGCCAAAGCTGGCAATATGTTTTAAAAAGTTGGGATCGTTCCCCACATGGTCAAATGCAAACATGCAATGCAGCTTTTTGAGTCCATGCCCCAGAGTTTTTGCGGTTTTTAAATTGTTAAGTGCCAGGTGCTCGCTAATTTCGAAAACGAAACTATTGCCATGCAGTCTAGCGGCTTTGAGTAGTTTGCTAATCCAGGTTAACATGGTGACATCTTCAATGCTTTCATTGGAAAGTTTGATAAAAAATTGCACCTGTTGCCCATCCCGGCGTTTTTCTAGTGCGGCTTTGGCGGTATTTTTTAGTACCCATTTGTCAATTTCTCCCATCAGCATGGCGTTTTCGGCTGATGGCAAAAAATCATTTGGCATTATTACATTGTCCTCGGCATCCAACATACGTAACAACACCTCGTAGCGCTCCCCCGGTTCTGCATGCAAGCTCACAATAGGTTGATAGTGCAGTACAAACCGATTGTTTTTCAGGGCGATGCGAATGCGCTCTGTCCATGCTTTTTCTTCTTCTAATGTCGCTAATTGGTCGGCTACGGTGTGGGTGTGAATGCAGTTTCCTTTGTTGCTTTTGGCTGTGGTGCAGGCCCCTTCTGCTTGCATGATTAATTTTTTGGCATCCGGTGTTGTTTCAGTAATGGGGGTAATGCCAATGCTGAATGTGGAGGTAACGGTTTTGCCTTCTACGTCAAAAATATGCTGTTCAAAGAGCGCCCGAATTTTTTCGGCGGTTGCTTCTATTTGTTCCACTTCGGTAAAGTCGAGTATTCCCGTAAAAATCGTACCACCAAATCGTGCCAGAATGCTGTTGCTACCCACCTGTTCTTTTAAAATGCTCGCGATATCACTCAGCACCAAATCGCTGCCCGCAATACCTAATGTGTCTTTAATGGTTTTAAAGTTATCAGGTTCCATATAGAGTACGACACTATTGGCGTCGCCCCGGATCGCCGCTGCAACAGCGCTATCTAATTCATCCATAAAATATTGGCGATTGTACAAGCCGGTTAATAGGTCTTGTTTACGTAATTGATCCAGCTCGTGTTGCAAGTCGTTGTTATCTGATTGTTGTCGTATAACGATTTGAGTGCATGATTCGCCTTCAATGGTTGCTGTTGAAAAAGACATGTTAGCGCTAAAAAGCTCGCCATTGGCGCGTTGCGCATTGAATTCAAACCGTTCCTTGGGGGTTTCACCCTTACTGAGGGTGCGCAGCATTTCCTTGAATCCCTGCTGGTCGTCGGGGGAAATCATGTCCATGATGGGGATGCTCTCGACTTCATCCATTTCGTCATAGCCAAATATTTCGAGGTAACTGAGGTTGGCGTATATATGCATGCCTTCGTGGATATAGGCGATGGGGTCGCGCGAGCTGTCCAGGAGCGATCGGTTACGTTTTTCGCTTTCAGTCAGTAAATTGCGGCAATCTCGATGCATCCTTCGATCACGTAAATGGTTGAACTCCCGCTTGACCACCAATAGAAATAGTTCCTGGTCCTCAGCGGCAATGCACTGAGCAGCACCTGCGGTCATTAACTCCAGGTTTGATTGTTTGTCTGGGGTACCGCCAAAGACAATACAGGGGATATCCTTGCCGGCATTGGCGATTGCTTCCATCGCCTGGATTGCAGTGTAGTCGCCTACCTGGGGCGCGGCGATGACCAGATCCCAGCCTTTTTCCTTGAGGGCTTCCTGCAAGTCTTCTTCGTCCTCAACGTGTTTGGATCTAACGGCATAACCTGCATTACGAAACGTTATCGATAATACCTCGGCATCATGAGACGAATCCACCAATATGATTAAGTGAATTAAATTACTATTCGCCGATGTTTCGTTAGACACTATGTGCTCCTAAAATGAGGTGATGACCTTGGTCGACTCAATACTGAGTCAGTTTTTTACGGTATCTTACAATACAATTCATGCCGTGACGAATACTTATGGCGGTTGTGAGCCGATGCGCATACTGCTTTCAGTCGCGTTTTGTACTGACGCGGTTCTTTAATCTGTTTTGGGGTATCGTCATTCATTGATAATTTGCCGTATTATTTTAACCAGTTCTTCATTAATGCGATTTTTATTAATTTTATAAACTCATTCTTTGTTGACTAAGGGGCTATCTACTGTTTGGTGGTTAACGATGTCGTTGTTAATGCTGTTATTAACATAGCTATTAAAATAGTTATTAACTGTGTTATTAGCTATGTTATTAGCTATGTTATTAACTACAATGTTAACTGCGTCAGATCCGCTGCGCTGCGTAAATATGACTGATCGACTACTTAATGTCGTCAAATAAGTGTCCATTCGGCATTGATACCCTGAGTGTTAGGTTCTTCCTGATGTTTTGGCTGCAATTCTACGCCGATGATTTTGGTAATATCAAACTCAAAGCGATTGACGTTGCTGGTTGTGCTGATCAGTTTGGAGAGTTTTACCCGCAATTTGTAGCCATGCTTGTCAACCAGCAATTCGTCATTTTCTTTGTACTGTGGATTTAACAGCAGTGTTTGGGCCTGATTGACGGATTTAATCGCGGGTAGCAACAGGCTTCGGTCATGTTTTTGTTGCATTTGGCGTTTGTGATACGGGCAGGTGGCGACCGCATCGGCACACGCTGCCAACTTTAGTACACCAATTTGGATGCCATTATGTTGATTCTTCAGTCGTGTAACGACGCCAATGCTAACCGCAGTGTCAGTATTGTCTGCGCTGTCACGTATGCCAATGACTTCGCCAATTTGAACCCTTGGCTGTTCTGTTTTTTCCTCAGCATATCCTAGTAAGCAATATCCGCCTGCGCTTTCATTAACAGTGTTTACGTTAATGGATGCATAACTGGCGAAGGATTTAGCATCTTTTACGTCATTATTAATCCTGAACTGGTAGTGGCCTTGATCGGCTTTGTCAAAGCTTTCGTCCCATACATCGGGTTTGGTGTTATTCACCGTTGCGATACCAAGCAGATTTGGGGAGGCGAATTCTGCCCGTGTATCAAAGCTTGGTTCAATACCCTGCGTTATTTCATTGGCCTTGTTAATGTCGGTGTTACTAATGTTGCTGTTACTAATGTTACTATTACTCGTGTTACTATTACTTGTGTTACTACCATTGCTTTTGGTAAAAGATTTTACAAGGGATTGAAAGGGGCTGTGGTCGGCAGACGTTGAATCGGCGTGTTGTAGATTGTGGATAATGAAATGGGTCGCACTAAGACCAATGGTTGCGCAAAGGTTGTTTTGCCGCGGAGTTCGAGCGAAGAGGCGCTTAGATTTACCGCTCCATGTGATGATAAGCAATTTCATTACGTCATACGCTATTTCTTCGGTATCCTGTTTGCTGGGTGGTTGTTTGGTAACCGCTGATTCGCTGATATGACGAATCAGTGCACTGTTATCAATGGTGCGTAATGTATTATGACTGATGGAGGTGTCCACAAAATGATAGCCTGGTGCGTTATCACTCTTTAAATTCAACAAAATCTGGTCAGAATTACCGGAAAAATGCTCTTTGGGTAATTCTTTGGGTAATACCTTGCAAAGATTGCTCCATTTGGCCAATGATTGGTGTACTTTCCGCGTTTCAGCCTGCTGTAGACGAAATGGACTGATGAGTCCTAATAACACGGTCTGTTTATATAAGTCGTCGATCGTGCATGGCTGCATCGTGAGTGCGGTGGTCGTGTTGCAAATTTGCTGGTTATGGAGGTTGTTGATTTCAGCATATAAATACAATTGATGGATATGTTTCCACGTGTACTGGGGGGGATCTGAGTATATTTCATAATGAGCCAATAGCATCCTGTTGAGATAAAACATCGCGTGATGAATGTATCGCGCCATTGATTTACTGGTTAAAAAGGATAACTTTTTCATCCAGCGATGCTCTATTAGGATGTTGTACCCCGTTGCCATCTCGGCGTGAAGGTTTACAACAAAGGCAGCGATGTGCTGATTCTTGGTGGTGAGCGGTAGCCCCTGATTTGTGTAATGCTGCTTCAGTCGTGAACTAATTTCGGTAATATAGGGTTGAAAGGCATCGACGATACGACATCGGATTTTATCGGAAATATCAAGTTGGTTGGTTGTTTTTAAAGCAAGTATCAGGCGACGTGCAGATTCGCTGTCATCACCCATCGGTAAGTCGTCAAGCCAGGCCATTATTGCCGTTGGACGGGTATTAAATGACCCCGGAGTGACTCTGTTTAAAACAGGGATATGAAGTGAGCCAGCTGGCCATGTTGTTTCCACCAAACGATCACCTGTGCCTTCATGGGTTGATGTATTTTCTTAATAATTCAATAATAACATAAAGTTATAATGGTTTATTAATGGTTTTTCATTTAGTTGTTGCATTACTGTTTAGGGGTTCGTCGCCTATCTGAGTGCTAGTTTGGAGAAGCATCGTCTAGTGGCGGTATGGTTAGGATCATGCATTGGCATGCCCCCTCTTGATATTTCGACAGTTTTATGGATTTCTTTAGTAAAATAATCAGCGTGAAATAGTAAGCGCGAGTCAACAATAGCTAAATAACTATATCTGAATAACCATATCTAAATAACAATAGCTAAATAACCATTAATTTTTTTATTTACCCCATATCGTATAGTGGGACGTTGCTTATGCCATCGTGCCATGCAGGCTGAATCACCATTCTATTTAATACACTGTACTAGTATAGTGGTAGTTTCGACAGGGCACCGGCTTGTTCGTGGACCAGTTTAGGGACCAGGTATCCCGGTAATTGTTGCTGCAGGTTTTTTAAAAGCCGAACGGCTTCTGATTCGCAAACATCAAAATGTGCTGCGCCACTGACTTTGTCCAGTTTATGTAAATAATAGGGTATTACGCCGCAGTCGAATAACGTTTCGCTGAGTGTTTTGAGGGTCGTTACATCGTTATTGATGCCTTTTAGTAATACCGACTGGTTTAACAATGTCACCTTCGCATCGTGTAGTTGCGCCAATGCGATTTTTACCGACTCATCGAGTTCATTGCCATGATTAGCGTGTATTACCATCACCGTTTTAAAACGGCTATTTTGCAGTCGGGCGAGTAATGTTGGGGTAATCCGCGTAGGAATAACCACGGGGACTCGTGTGTGCAGCCTCAGTGTCTTCACGTGGGGGATTTGTTCAAGTTGGGAAATAAGCTCATCCAACCGCTCGTCCGATAAAGAAAGTGGGTCGCCACCACTTAATATAACTTCTTTTATATCCGGATTCGCCTCGATATAGTGGCGGGCTTTTTGCCAATGACTCGTGAGGGGGTTGGATTGACTGTAAGGAAAATGACGGCGGAAGCAATACCGGCAGTGAATCGCACAGGCACCGGTTACCACTAATAATATCCGTCCTTGGTATTTGTGAATAAGCCCTGGCGTCGATTGTGCGGCTAAATCACCTACCGGGTCTGCTAAAAAGCCTGGGGTGGTTTGTGCCTCTGCCGCTAATGGAAGTACCTGCAGCAGCAGGGGGTCATTTCGATCGCCTTTTTTCATGCGGCTGACGTAAGGGCGGGGCGCACGTAATGGAAATTGCTGAGAAACCGCCATTGCCTGGGGCAATAGATCCTCTGGCAGGGCTAACACATTTAATAGTTCCACCGGATCTCTGATAGCATCGGCCAGTTGGGTTTGCCAATGCGGGCGATCGTTATTATCGAGGTCTTTACCCGGCGTATTTGTCTTCCCGTTGGAAGTTTTTGCGTCATAAGTGTGCAAATTAGGGGCGGATATCTGTATCATAGCTGTTTTTTGTTAACTACCTTGGCGAAATGCGCTATTTAGGGTGTTTTCTATGAAAATGAGGTTGTTAACGTGGTTGTTAACACCGTTGTAAATACTTTTATTCATACTTTTGTTGCTGTTTTTTTAGGGAACAAAGGCTATGTTCCCAAATCGAGGACCAAATGGCTACCTATACTACAAATGAATTTCGTTCCGGCATGAAACTGATGATTGACGGCTCTCCTTTTAATATTATCGATTGTGAATTTGTCAAACCGGGAAAGGGTCAGGCATTTGCTCGCGTAAAATTGCGGAATTTACAGACTCGCCGAGTGGTTGAGCGTACGTATAAATCCGGTGAAACCGCAGAAGCTGCCGATGTTGTCGATGCAGAAATGCAGTATTTGTATAACGATGGCGAACACTGGCATTTTATGGACCTACAAAGCTTTGAACAGGTTGCCGCCGACGCCGATTGCATTGGAGAATCCGGGAAATGGTTAAAAGATCAGGACATGTGTACTGTGACGCTCTGGAATAATGCGCCTATTGATGTTGTACCGCCCAATTTTGTGGAACTGCAAATTACCGAAACCGATCCAGGGGTGCGTGGCGACACCGCTAGCGGCGGTGGAAAGCCAGCAACCCTTGAGACGGGCGCCGTCGTTCGTGTTCCATTGTTTGTTGAGTCCGGCGAGGTGATTAAGGTGGATACGCGCACTGGTGAGTACGTGAGCCGTGTAAAAGATTGAGTTCGCTAGCACCGGTGGGGCGTCACTTCTACTGCAAATCTTACTGTTGCATCGATAACCTTTTCTATCGCACACCATGGTTTAGTGCATAGCGAGGATGAATAGTGTGAGGTTATGTTGGTGCGAATACTTAGCCTTAATTGATAACATCAAGCCGTAACACGGTATCGTAGATCGCATATTGGTCCAGAGTAATTACGTGAAGGATAGTCGTTAGCAATGAGTGATCACGAATCCGATGCTCAACGTTGGCTGCCCAAGGCGAGCCTGAAAACCCTGAGGCAACGTGCGGTGGTGTACCGCTGGATTCGGGGTTTTTTTGACGAACGCAGCGTTTTAGAGGTAAACACACCTGTATTATCTCATTGTGGGACCACAGACCGACACATTGAAAGCTTTCGAACCCAATTCCATGGCGTCGATGGCGCTTCCCCTCAAGCGCTTTATTTGATTACCTCACCTGAGTTTCATATGAAGCGGTTGCTGGCCGCTGGATCGGGTGATATTTATCAGTTAAGCAGGGTGTTTCGTCAGTCAGAACTGGGTTCACAGCATAACCCCGAATTTACTTTGCTGGAATGGTATCGCGTCGGGCAGGATCATCACCAATTAATGGAGGAGGTCGCCGAGCTAATTAATGGCATTCTTGTTGATTGTGCGTTCGTCGAATGTTCGAATAATAAGGCATTACAGTATGAGTGCCTGAGTTATCGCGAGGTATTCAAACAACACCTCGGTATTGATCCCATCACCGAATCGACTGCAGGCTTACGCGTTTGCGCACAACAGCATGGGTTTGTTATTCCAGCCGAGACTCAGGGGGCCAATAGCAATGACTTGTATCTGGATTTTTTAATGTCCCATGTGGTGCAGCCCAGGTTGGGGGAGGGTTGCTTAAGTTTCGTTTATGGTTATCCTGCGTCACAATGCTCATTGGCGCGGTTGTCTGATGCCGATAAGCGGGTTGCAGAACGATTTGAGCTTTTTTATCAGGGCGTGGAATTAGCCAATGGTTTTCATGAGTTGGTTGATGCGGTGCAACAACAAGAACGCTTTGAACTGGACAACACGATGCGTTTGGCTGTGAAGCAGAAGCCAGTGACGATGGACCATCACCTGATAACCGCTCTTGAATCCGGTTTACCCCCTTGCGCAGGGGTTGCCGTTGGTATTGACCGTTTATTGCAATTGATCCAGCAAGAACAACAATTGGATGCCGTTCTCGCATTTCCCTTTGATCGAGCCTAAACGCTTCGAGGCGATTGCTTCCCCCTTCTACCCTTTTATACGCTTCACTATGATTTGAATTGGTACTTTCGTACAGTTCACAGATACCCTAGTCCGTGTATTATTTTTTGTCTGCTGCATTTTAATACACTTTCGATTTGGTTATATCGGCTTATTATTATATAGGTTTGCTGACATCGCGCTACGGCCAACCCCTTAGCATTTGGGTTGATTGATTTGCGTTACCGTTACCGTTAACGCTGGTTCGTAATAGCCAGATGGGTGGTCGGCGTCGCAGGCAAAGAAGCCATCGTTGTCGTGAATGCACTGCGGGTAGCGGAGTCTAAACAGCTGGTAGTGCACAATGGTATGAGTAAGGTACGAATAAGGTATGAATAATAATTTACAAAATCGTTACTGTTTATTCATTGTTGTTGTATGTATTTTAGGCGTACAATCGGCGCATAACGTGATTACGAGAGCAATTGATATACGCTAATCTTGTAAGCGATGATATTAAAAAAACAAACTTAATTCCCGTCGGGGGCTGGCTTATAACAACTAATAGTGCTGGTAAAATCGCCATATCCAGGGGGATGTTAATGGAAAAGCGTTGGAGTGACCGCAGAGAACTGCGCTTAGATGTTGATGTGATCAGACAGGGGGAAACCGTGTTTACCTGTTTGTCGCGTGATGTTGGATTGGGAGGTGTGTTTATAACACTCGCACCAAAACACAATGTAAACTATAACGCCGAAGTGGAGTTGACGTTTCATTTGATCGTGACCCATGAAAAGCGAAAGCATACCTTACGTGCCCGTGTAGTGCGCATTGCCGATGACGGCGTTGGTTTGAAGTTTCATGAGTTTGATACCAGCGTGTTTCGTTCCTTGCAGGAAATAATGAGCTATAACGGGATTGAAAAGTTTCATTGATTTACGCTTGTCCGTGACAAATCTCCGGTAACGGTGTTAATTTGCTAGCGTTTGCGTTAATACTGACAGCATGAACGTCTTTATACGGGAGAAGTGTTTCAGCATCGCTTCACCATCGCCAGGAGCGGTTAAGGCGGGTAGGCTATACGTGTACGTGGTGTAGTGAGCGCGCGATCTGCTGCTACGACACGGTGGCCAATTCAATACCCATTTGTATCGTTGAATCGTGTTGTATGCCTGAGGCCCATTGCATAACCTCCGGGCCGAATAATAAAACCACGGTAGATCCCATATTAAATCGACCCATTTCTGCACCTTTTGCCAAATGTACGCAGTGTTGGCGCGCAGTACCTGCGTCTGACGATTGCTGATTGCATTCATCATAGTACCAATGGCTGATACTTTTTCCGTGTGGGGGTGTTACCACACCATGCCAAACGGTCTCCATGCTGCCGACAAATAAGGCACCCACCAAAATAACGGCCATTGGTCCCACGGCGGTATCAAAAAAGCAGACAACCCGTTCATTTCGAGCAAATAGTCGTGGTACGGCGCGGGCAGTGGCGGCATTGACACTAAATAGCTTTCCGGGGATGTACGTCATCTGGCGTAATGTGCCGTCAATGGGCATGTGAATACGGTGATAGTCTTTAGGCGATAAATACAAGGTGGCAAAGCGGCCATCAACAAATTTATCCACCCAGGCATGTTGTTCGGCAAGTAGTTCATTGAGGGTAAAGTGCCGACCTTTTGCCTGAAAAATCGCGTGATTGTGAATGTCACCTATTTGGCTGACGGTGCCGTCCACCGGGCAAGCGATACCTTTGGCAGTGTCGCAAATGGGTCTAGCGTCGCTTTTTAGCTCCCGAGTAAAAAAGTCATTAAAGTGCCGAAACGCCGTTGCGTCTTCGCATTGCGCCAGCGACATATCGACCTGGTAATGCCTGACAAACCAGCGGATAAAATTGTTTTTCACCGATTTGGATTCATTGCGCGTCAACGCATGCATTGCATTACACAGGGCATAGTGAGGCAACAGGTATTGTGGCCAGGCTTTCAGGTAGTCCGTCAGGCTGGCGCCTTTGTGGTTCGAAGAATGGGTTGTCAAGGTCGTCAGTAGTGTTGAGCTAGCAGTCAGTTGATGGTGTTTTTACTTTTTATTATTTAATAACGACAGCATTATTGGTGGTTATGATGAGGCGGCGGGTTATTGCCTTTTTGCTTGTCATTCGCACCGTGATGTTTGTTATTTTTATCGTCTTGCGTCAGCGTATCGTGACGCTGCATCTTATCCTGGTGGTGGCCGTTGCTGCCACTGTGTTGTTTATGTCCGTTGCCATGTCCGTCGCCATGCTCGTTATCATGTCCGTTATCATGGTGATGATGCATCTGCGCGGCGGCTTTTTTCACGATGGTGGTCATGCGGATTTTGTGGCCGTTGCTAAACGCCAGTAACAAGTCCACCGTATTGCCCGATTTAAGGCGTTTTTCGGGGCCGATCAGCATCAGGTGTAATCCACCGGGTTTAAATGCCACTTTCCCCTTTGCAGGAACCACCACCTGGGTTTGCTCCTTCATCGAGGCAACGCCCTCTTTGCTGACGAGGGTGTTATGCATTTCTATTTTTTTGAAGGCATCTGATGAAACCTTAGTCAATCGTATGTCTGTGTCGGTCGGGTTTTCAACCTGGAAATAGGCGGCCAAAACATTGGCATTCGGCGGGGCTTCCCGAATCCAGGCATCCTCGACGGTAATATTACCGGCGGCGAAAACGGTTGCGGTAAACGACCATAGTCCAATGCTTATCAACATTAAAGCCGTTGTCAATCTGGCAGATGTTGTCATTATTGATAATCTATTTATTGTGTTAATTGATGGAAATCACGAATTTTATTAAAACCGGAAATTAATTCTTCAGAATAATGCGGTGCCCGAAAGCGTGCATAATAACGTGCTTGAGGATCAATTAAAAGTACGGCACTGGCATGACTGACAAAATATTGTGTTGCGGTGCCGTCGCCAATCTCAAATTTAACCCCCAACTGGGTTGTGAGCTCAGTTAATTGTTCTTTCAATCCCGTTACGGCAACGAAATCTTTATTAAAGTAACTAATATATTCTGATAACTCATCAATGGTGTCTCGTGCGGAATCTACACTCACAAACACATATTGTATTTCGCGGTTGGGTGTTTCGGTTGCCGCTGTCGGTGTTTTTGTGGAGTTTTGTTGACTGGTGAGCTGGGCTGCCGCCGTATTTAGTTCCGCGAGTGTTGCGGGGCAAATATCCGGGCAGTGGGTATAGCCGAAAAAGATAAATGTCCACTTGTTTTCCAAGTTTTTAACATTGAACGGCTGATGTTGATGGTTCATTAGCTCAAAGCGTTTTAACGGGATGGGTGACTCGATGATTAAATCTTTTAAATCCTCAGGAACCTTGGCCGTGGCTCCCCATGCCTGGGAATACCAAGCCAGGCTGATCATCATCAACGCAAATCCGATGATTGCCGGTAAGCGCACAGGGCTGGATGTGGGTGGTTTTTGTTTATTAGCGGCTTGATCGATTGATTTGCGATGTAAATCATGCCCAGATTCGCCATCATAGATCCGGATTGGGTATACTACGGCACCTGGGATAAGCTCAATGGCAGTACATGATAAGGGATTCAATGAATAACTCCAATCAAAACGATGTAAATCAAAACAGCGCAGCTCACAATAACCTCAGTGAAAGCGACGCCATTGGCCATAGTGTTACACAAAAAACCGGCGTTCAATCCGAAGCCGGTATTCAGGATAGCAATAATAAGGCATTTAGCCACGAATTTCAGCCACGCCTTGGTATCCTTATTACTAACCTTGGGACGCCTGATGCGCCGACAAGTTCGGCGCTACGAACCTATTTAAAACAATTTTTGTGGGATCCCCGCGTAGTGGATTATCCTCGCATCATGTGGTGGTTTATTCTACAGGTTATCCTGTTGATACGGCCCGCTAAATCTGCCCATGCTTATCAAAAAGTGTGGACCGAGGAAGGTTCACCGCTACTCAGTATATCCAATAAGCAACTGCAGGCCTTACGCGCTGAACTTAAAGACGCAATAAAGATGCCACATAGCGTGGCGCTGGGCATGCGTTACGGAAACCCATCCATACCCGCCGCATTAAAAACGTTACGCGATGCCAATGTTACCCATGTACTGGTTTTGCCGCTTTATCCGCAGTATTCCTCCAGTACCACGGCGTCAACGCTTGATGCCGTTGCCCAGGCGGTAAAAAATTGGCGTTATGTGCCCGAATTTCGTTTTGTTAATAGTTACCATGACAACACCGACTATATCGATGCATTGGCGGCAAGTGTGCAAGAAGCCTGGCAAACTCGCCAGCAGCCCGACAAATTACTGTTTTCGTTTCATGGCACGCCAAAACGTTTTTTAACCACCGGTGATCCCTATTATTGTCAATGCCACAAAACGGCTCGCCTAGTCGCGGAGAAGTTATCGCTGCAGCAGGATCAGTGGCAGCTAACGTTTCAATCTATTTTTGGTCGTGAAGAGTGGTTAAAGCCCTATACTATTGAAACGTTGAAAAGTCTTGGCAGTGAAGGCGATAAAACGGTTGATGTGATTTGCCCCGGTTTTTCCGCTGATTGCCTCGAGACGATTGAGGAGATCGATCAGGAAAACCGCGATGCCTTTATATCTGCCGGCGGTAAAGAATATCATTATATCCCCGCACTAAATGATAGAGACGACCACATTCAGGCCTTAGGCAACATTGTGCGTAAGAATATCCAAGGCTGGGATAGCGAGTGGAAGCCGGGAGAGGCTAACGAAAACAATCAAGCACGGTTGCAGCGGGCCAAAGCGATGGGGGCCAGTCAATAGTAAGGCTGTAGTCTTACAGATGCCAAGTTTAGTTGTTACGGCCTTGTTGTTAACACTTAGTTGTTAACACTTAGTTGTTAACACTTAGTTGTTAAGACTTAATTGTTAAGACTTAATTGTTAAGACTTAATTGTTAAGACTTAATTGTTAAGGATTGGTTGTTAAAACTTGGCCGTTAAGGCTTATTGTTAGGGCCTGACGGTTAACCCTTAAAGTTATCAATCTTAAGCTATTAAAACTCATGTGACTAAAACCCAAGCGACCAAAATTTAAGCGACTAAAACCTAAGTTTTCAAATGTCAGTTCTCAAATTTCAGTTCTCAAATTTAAGTGCCCAATATCTAGACTATAAATATCTGCATCTCAAACGCTTTGGCGATAGGGCTAATGGCGAGTTTTGCGGTCGTGTTGATGTTCTTTTGCCCACACATTTCACTGATGCGCCATCTCGTTTTTTTACACTTCCTTTTTCTTGCTATCCATAGCGATTATGTCAAAATAAGCCATTCCAGGGAAAATTTAAAAAGGATATTTCATGACATGCCCTAATATTTCAAGCTTAAAATTTAGTCAAGCCGGGAAGTCGGCGATAATAGAAATACAGCAAAAACAAGATGCTGCAAACGTACTTGCAGGTTTGCTTGGCAGCAGTGCTTTACTGGCAATCTTCAAGTATTCAGTTGAAGGAACAACTCATAAAATAGTTCAGAGGGATTGGGAAGCATGGACGCAGGCGATGGTTTCTGTGCCACATATTCTAAAAAGGGAAATTAAGCGTGTTGCAAGAGAAAGGGTTGCATATTCTGTAAGAAACGACGAGGAAAGAAAATTCTGGGAGGCTTTAGCGGATGGCTGCGAGTAAAAAGACTGTTATCAAAATTGCCTTTATCGTTTGTTTTTTGTGTCTTTTGGTGTCCGGCGTATCGGCAGAAAGTCCAATGATTATTAATAAACAGCAGGAAGATGAAATCATTAACTTTGCTTACAAAAAAATGGAAGCGTCAGTCGAAGCATTCAATAATAAGATAGGTGAGTGCGAAAAAATAGGAAAAAAGAATGTACTTACGCTTACCTGGTTACAGTTACTCCCCTTAACGAAGCTAGAAACACGTTATGTATTGCTTTATTTTCACGCGATTAATGAAGATAAATGTGTGGGTGCAGAAATTGAGGAAAGGGCTATTGTAGATTTCGTACAATTCAAATCTATAGAAAAAGATTTTAAAGGAAAAAATACTATAAAAACTAAATTGCCGTTTGAATTAGTTTGCTGTACAGGTTTGCGTAGTCATTATCGTAGAATGTGGCGATATTTAACGATTGCCCCTGAAATCAGAGAGAAATTAGAACAAATCCCAGAGTTAAAACAGCCTTTTAACTTTATTAAAACTGAATTGGCGTTGACCCAGCTGGAAAACGATGAACGTTAACGGCGATGAACGGGAGGGGGCAATTTCTCCATAAGCGCCGTCTTTATTAATTAACACCAAAAGATTGTTTTATAGACCTTAAAACCGACACCGGAGGAGGCCGGGGCTAGAAAGCAAAGCGGTGGTACTTGTTGCAGCGTTGTATTTCGTGCTTTGTCATTGGTGTGACAAACGTTAGCGCACACGCCAGTAATACCAAGGTGGGACGAGGGTATAGCGTATCGGTGTTTTTACCCTCGAGTGCCACTGACGCCCCTTAACTGTTCGTTATTAAATCCTAATTAAACCCTACCTAGTTAAACCCTACCTAGTTAAACCCTAGAAGTAACGGGCATTCACCCACAGGTGAGCATAGATGCTGGCAGCGTACCCCAGTGCAATAACGGGGCTCCATTTGAGATGGCTGAAGAACGTATAGCGTCCCCGCGCTTGTCCCATCAATGCCACACCGGCAGCCGAACCGATAGAGAGCATACTGCCACCAACGCCTGCGGTGAGGGTCACTAATAACCATTGGCCCGTGGACATCTCCGGTTGCATGGTGAGTACCGCAAACATCACCGGAATATTATCAACGATGGCAGATAGCATTCCGACGGTCACATTGGCCGTCGTGGCGCTCCACTGGCCGTACATAACCTCGGATACCAATGCCAGGTGTCCAATAAATCCGAGGCCACCAACACAGAGTACCACGCCGTAAAAGAACAACAATGTGTCCCATTCAGCCCGAGCGATCTTACTAAAGACATCAAAGGGTACCGGGTCACCGTGATACCCAACCGCCGTGTTATTGTTATTTGATGTGGCGGTTTTTTTGAGAAAGTAGCCAAACAGTTGTAAATAACCCAGGCCAGTGAGCATGCCGATGACGGGTGGCAGCCCCAGAAAATTGTGATAACAAACGGCTGTGGCAATGGTTAATAGAAACAGCGCCATAATGCGTCGAGCACCACGCTTCATGTCGAGTTGTTCACCTACGCCTTGCGGGTTCTCATTTGGTACGGCAAAATGCATGATTGCTGCGGGAACCAGAAAATTAACCAGCGACGGTATAAACAGCGCAAAGAAGGTGGAAAACCCAATGATGCCCTTTTGCCAGACCATCAAGGTAGTAATATCACCAAAGGGACTGAATGCGCCACCGGCATTGGCGGATATCACAATATTAATGCAGGCTAGGCTAACGAAGCGCTGGTTATCGCCGCCGACTGCCAGTACTACGGCGCACATCAGTAGTGCGGTGGTGAGATTATCGGCCACGGGTGAGATGAAAAAGGCTAACAATCCCGTTAGCCAGAACAACTGACGAAACCCAAAGCCTTTGCGGATTAACCAGGCTCGTAGGGCATCGAAGATCTGGCGTTCCTCCATGGCATTGATATATGTCATCGCCACCAGTAGGAACAACATCAGCTCGGCGTATTCCAGCAGGTTGTGACGCACCGCGGCCTCGGCAACGTCACTTAAACCATGGTTTGCATAAACGTAGCCTATCATGGCCCAAATAAGTCCGGCGGCTAAAATAACGGGTTTTGATTTACGCAGGTGGGTGAACTCTTCGGTCATTACAAACAGATAGGCTATTACAAAAATGGCAATCGCTAACCATCCCACGGGATGTTGCGTAAGATCCAGTGTCGAGTGGTTTTCTTGGGCTGTAGCCATTGCCGGGAACAGTAGGCTAAATAGGGTGGCACCGGCTGGCATGGATATCAATTTTACAGTCAAACCTCAATCTCCTTTCATTCTCAGTTACTCATGGATGGCTCCTGCCATCGTCACGTTAACGTTTATCGCGGCCACGAAATTAGCGGTTTCGCTGTGCTATGAGATCGTGTCAAGGAACAGGCCATATTGGATAGAGGTGGGTTGCCTATTGCTTGTTGTGTTGCTTTCTGTATTGCTTATTGGACTCGTTGTGCGAGACGCATCGCCTGAGCCATACAAGGCATAACAAGCAAGCCATAACAAGCCATAACAAGCCATAACAACGATACGTTGTGCCACGTGCACACGGGTTATTTTTTTGCGCCGAGAGAACGTTTAGTTACCCAAGAACCGCCAAATAATGCTCGATGATATGATAAAACGCGGCAAAATACATATCACCACGATGGGTATTGACTAAGATAAGCTGTTTGATTAGGCGTGGTGAGCGTAGTAACCGGAATAATACCGGGCACATTATCAGTGATCTGCGCAGTTGATGTTAATGTGAATAACTAATGAGAATAACTAATGTAAATAACTAATGTAAATAACTAATGAGAAGTGTCAACAGCCCCTAATTTGCTTTACGGATTTTTACATCATGCCGCGCATCTGGCAATGCCGCATTTTGTTGAGTATCCTTGTTGTCTCGACCAATAATGTCTGATACAGGTAGCTTAATGATGAAGGTTGAGCCCTCTCCTTCGACACTGTGAACATCAATACGGCCACCCATTAGCTCACAGATACGTTTACTAATGGTTAAGCCGAGTCCGGTGCCGCCATATTTTCGGGTGGTTGATATGTCGGCTTGGTTAAACTCTTCAAATAACCGCTCCATGTGTTCGTTAGTAATGCCTATGCCAGTGTCTTTTACGGTAAAGATGATCCAGTCAATGCCGTTGTCGCGGTGCTTTTTAGCGGCTAATGTCACGAAGCCATTTTCAGTAAATTTTGCGGCGTTACCGAGTAAGTTAATCAAAACCTGCCTTACCTTGGTTAAGTCGGCGCGCATGATCCCTAGCTTCTCTTCGCAGCGTACCTGCAGCTGATTATTGTTTTTCTGCATCAATGGAATAATGTTGTCAACGACGTCATCGATCAATTCTGATGCATTGAATTCAATGAACTCCAGCTGCATTTTACCGGCTTCGATTTTCGATAAGTCAAGAATGTCATTGATGACACCTAACAGATGGAGACCTGATTTATAAATTTTATCTAAATCTGTTTGAACTTCACGAATACTTTGCTCGTCGGCCGTTTCTGCTAGCAACTGACTATAGCCAATAATCGCATTTAATGGTGTGCGCAATTCATGGCTCATGTTAGCCAGGAAATGACTTTTTGTTTTATTGGCGTATAGCGCTTCATCGCGGGCCACCGACAACTCTGCTGTTCTTTCCAAAATGCGCCGCTCTAATTGCTCGTGAGCTTGCGTTAAGTCCGCTTTTCGGTCACGTAGATCGGCAACCACTTTTTCAATATTGCGAGCCATACGATTGAACGCGTTGCCTAATATGGCAATTTCGTCTTTTCCTCTTACCTCGGTATTTGCGCTGAGATCACCATCGGCAAGCTTTTGTGCGGCGCTTTTTAGTGTTTCCAGGCGCCTTGTTAACAGATACCCAATCACCACGCCAATAATGGCGATGATAATCATGCCGGTGAGGGCCGTAGCGATGCCAAGATCGATCGCTTTTCGATTGGCCGCAACAAAGGCTTTGTCAGAAAAGCTAATGGCGAGACTGCCCAAATTACCCGCTGCGTTGGATATTATCTGTGTGCGCCAGAACTGGTGTTTGGCGCTGGCCAGCTCTGGGTTGACTTTTCCTACATCCGATACATCACTGCTAACGACCACGCGATTATCATTGTTGAGTAAAATGACTCGTTCCACGCTCGGCGCGGTTACCACTTGTTCGATATAAGGTTGCAGTTCGTCGTACTCGGCGGTAAATAATGCGATTCGTGCCAGGTCACTGAGTAAGTTTAGTAATACAACCTCGTTTCCGTTCGATAGCTTACGATTCGCATCAAAATAATAATTGAGTGTAGTGCTTAACACAAATGCCATCATCATTCCTTCAAGAAGGAATATTAAAACCGCAATGCGGTATTTCAGTGACAGTGTGCCCACGGGAGGTTAATGGCGGGTTAACTTGTCCAGTTCACGAACGATGTCGTAATCCTGGTTTTGGATTTTTTTGTAAGGCAATAATTGCCCCCTAGCCATAATTTTTTGACCCTTTTCGCTGTGTTGTAATGTCAATATAACCGAGCGTATCTTACTTATCTGATGGGTGGGGATACGTGGATGGGCGGCGAACAAGGTATGTGGTATTGATAAGGTTTCGGATACCGTTCGCATCTTTACATTCATTTTATGTTCGAAAAAGCGTAACGCAGGTGCCGCCGTCCCACAGGCATCGGCGGCACCAATTAAGACCTGTTGCAGACATGAGACATGGGAACGGTGGTTGGATATGCTTAAATCATCTCCTGGATGGATATTGTTTTTTTGCAGATGGCCCGTTATCAGGCGACTGACGGCAGATACGCGTGGCGGCAGGGCGATTTTTTTTCCTATTAATTGCTGCATTTGCGTAATGTCACTGCCGGTTCCCACCACGATAATGGCGGACAAGGGCTCACCCCGGCTTGCGATGGGGATGTAACCTAGATGGTCTGCGATGCGTATATAATCAAAAGGATGAACAAATACAATATCAAAGACGGCTTCATCCAGGTTTTGCATAAAGATGGTATAACTTGAGCTTGATCGAAGGTGGACCTTGACGCCGATGGCGTCCCCTATTAATGCCGCTATCGGCGCGTATACTTTTTCCAGTTCGCGTGGCGGTAAGTGCGGAAAAACACCAAAGATATAGTTGTCCACGCCAGAATTAGCGGCAATGGCAGAATCGCTGAATAATGCTTGTATATTAATGGCGAACAGCAGCCAAAAGGTATTCATAATGACAAACGAGCGAAAGCGCCCTGATAAATTCATTGTGGGGTTACCTTAATATTATTTAAATTCAACGATATATGTTAACTGTGCCGCCGTATTTCCTCCTCAATAGTATCGGCCACTGATTTAATTCTTTGATAAATTTATAAAAAAAGTTTTACATTTTATATCCATCGCTAACCTGGAATGGATGGGCGACTGCCGGTTTTTAGCCTTAGCCTTATTTAGGTTTACTTAGGCTTATGAGGGGGGCGGGCGGGATTGCTTGCGGCATTAAAATCGATGCTTTCAATCGTCCCCTCCGGGCGTTATGCGTTGCAATAATAGGCACAAGCGCCCATCCGGTTATGCCAGCGTCATAATTTGTCAGAATGCTTCCCGCAAGTGGTCAGATTAAGTTGCTCTAATGGCGGTACATTCATTAGATAAGGCTATTAACGGTAATGAACAAAACCAATGTCGGCCAATGGGCCAGCCAATCACATGCGGGTCGAATACTACTATTGGGTATATTAGTTCTGGTGCTACAAATCCCCATTAACGCCGTGGAGAGCCTGGTTTTTGAACGTAGTGCTACTCAGCGTCAGGCGGTGGACGAGATACAGCAAAAGTGGGGTGGGGAGCAGAAGATAGTTGGTCCTTTGCTGGTTATACCCTACCAGGTAAGACACTACTGGACGGATGCCGTTTCAGGTGCCAAAGAAACCAAAACCGAGATAAAACGGGCCGTGTTTTTGCCTGATACGCTGGACGTAAGCAATCATTTGAACAACGAAACCCGTTATCGGGGGATTTTTGAAGTGCCTCTCTATCAGGCAACGGTTACCCTGGACGGTCAGTTTAGTTATCCGCAGTTTGATCAATGGGACATTAATCCCGACGATGTCTTGTGGGACAAAGCGCGTTTGCTGGTGATGGTGTCAGATGCCCGGGCCATCCAGAAGCAAGCCGCCGTTAATTGGAATGGGACCAAGCTATATTTTGAACCGGGTACTGATGAGACCATGCGGCATAAAGAGGGGTATCATGTTGATCTGAAAAATATCAAAGACGGTACCGCGCTAGGCACTGAGCAATTTACGTTTTCAATAGAACTTATGTTAAACGGCAGCAAAGGTTTGTATGCTGCACCCTTGGGTAAGGACAGCCTGGTAAACATACATGCGCCCTGGCCTGACCCCAGTTTTCAAGGCAAATGGCTGCCCACCTCCCGTAACGTCAATCAAGATGGTTTCGTCGCGCAATGGCAGATACCTTATTTAGGGCGCAACTTCCCCCAGCAATCACGCGACTTTTCATCAATCCAAGCGAATATCGATGAATCCCTGGTTGGTGTGGCCTTGATTTCGCCGATTGACCATTATCGCATGTCAGAACGCAGCATTAAGTACCAGCTGCTGTTCCTGTTCCTAACGTTTACGGTTATCTGGTTAATTGAACTGTTGGCAAAACTACAAGTGCACATTATGCAATATTTGCTGATTGGAGCAGGCCTGTGTACGTTCTATCTGTTGGAGCTGTCGTTATCGGAGCACCTGGGGTTTTATTGGGCTTATGGTATGGCAACAACGGCGATAGTGGTCATGGTGTCCGCTTATTCATATGTAGTGTTACAGACAGGCAAACGGGCAGCGGTAATCGGTGCCAGCTTAACGGCCTTATACCTTTATCTATTTACCCTGCTGCAAGAGCAGAACTACGCCTTGTTGATCGGCTCGGTGGGGTTGTTTGTCATGCTGACCATTGTGATGTATATAACACGCCATATTGACTGGTTTAAAATAACACAGTCCCCGCGGGTGAAGAACGGCAGTGCCTGAAAAAACGCCGGGCGAGGCATAAGGCGTGCAGATTGTGATGCGCGCCTTATCACCTTGATGTGTAGGATACACTACAGTAGCGCCAGCGAAGCCCAGGTGAAATATGTTGCAACGTCTGGTAGGGATCAACACTGCAATGCTGGCCGTTACGGTTTACATGCCGGTGCCTAAAAGCATCGCTACAAGTGCGCGATAACGAACACTACCGCCAGGATACCAACACCCCTCTCAAGGAGGCCCTGATTGCGACCTCCCTGATCGGATAAATCCCATCCTGATAACTGACGGCTACGGCATGTAATCAGATTATCCTGAAATTACTCTTTCGATGCCGACACTAAAAACTCACTTAACGTAGGGCAGGACCAGCTATCATGGCCATCGTTTATTGCGTTACTGACAACCTTTTTATAGGTTGCTTCAGGCCCAAGCGTTCTAGCGTCAATGAGATGATACAGTTGCTCAATATCACCTTCATTAAATCCATACCATACCATCCAGCGCATAAACTGAGAAAATAGGTCTTCTGACTGTTTTTCAGTGTTACTTAACGTTTTTTCACTTGCCTTGCAAGCTTGATCATAGATCGAATAGGCATTAAACCATTCCGGTAATTGTTGATATAATATTTTTATTCCATCTGAATTTTCCGCCATCATAACGCCGTCATAGAGATGAAACGCAATCTTCGGCCCGCGCTTGGCGTTGCCTTTGAGGGTCTCTGTATGGTCACTCAGTCTAAGAACCGCAGAATTATATTTATTTCGATGTTCCACACCTGTTCGCATACTAAAACCCTCAAGAACAGAAAATGTCTTTTCGTCTATGGTGTATCGCGAATCTTCAATATGCCATGGTGAAATCACATTCCAGGTGCCAATGGATTTTTTTGGCGGTGCATCTAATGACAGCTCAAACCGTTGTTGTGTACCGGGCTGCGTACTGATCCACCCCGAGTTCGCCGCAGTAAAAAATAGAGTAAATATATCATTGAAGTATGGGACAGTAGCATTTACATGATCTTTATAGACTAATTTCCCCATGGGAAGATAGTCGGGGTGGCCATCATCCATGAATGCCGCAGTGCCGTTGTCAAATCGAATTGCATCGCCATGATTAATATACAGATAGCGAATGCCTTTTGTCGGCAAATTTTTCTCATGATTGCAATCATTTATTGTTGTTTTATAGATAAGCGAATAAGGCTGTGAATTATAGTGCAAGGCCCAACAGTCGTTAGTAACACGCTCTAGTGTTACCGTTTTATTTTCGGACATTATCTGGTATTGCGTTTCCTGCAAGCGCAATATTCTTGCGGGATTGTTCGCATCAAAAATCCCTTTTATTGCATTTTTGCTGATATCAATGTTATCGGCTGGTTTTTGCCCGGGCATGATGGTCTGTTTCCAGCTACCCAAGAGTGATTCCGGAAATTCGTCCATACGAATAGCTTTGTATGTCATCCATTGCTCTGTGTGCCACAGCCAGGCCACGGGTCCCGGGCCTGCGATAATGCGTAATTGATTTGAAGGGTTATCAACGGCCTGCGCCTCGATATACCCCGCATGTTTTTGAACAACCACCATTTTTTTATCCGCAAACAGAATGTGTTTATCGGTAATAACCATGGGGGGCAAGCGATCAGATATATGCCATTCTCCAATCATGTTCTTATGCGGTGCAAGTTCTGCCGCAACCAACATGGATTGAAATGAGAAATAGAGGCTAATTAAAAGTAAATAATTTTTAGTGGAAAACATGTCAAACAGAGACCTTTTTGAATGGTGGGGTTAATTGTATTCTATCGAATGCTAATGATTGTAGCGTACTTTATAGCGATGGCCATAATTTTAATTTGCGTATAACAACAGGGTTTCCATATTTTTTGAAGCGACGAACGGGCCACTGGGTGTTTTAAATTAGGTGCGGAGAGTTTTTATATGAATGGCCGTATAGTGTCTAAGCCCTAAGCCCTAAGCCCTAAGTCTAGTCGCTTTATAGTGCCTTTCTGCTGCCCACTAAAGATGATAGTTTTGATGCGATTTATATCAAGGGCAGGGAAAAAGTGTCTGATGCCGATTAGCCGGGTGAACGATGCCCCGTGTCCCATTCATTGTCCACCTCAGCTAGGTTTGCCACACTATTGCATCACCTTGATTTGACTGACCCAGCCCAGCAAGTAGGGTTCGTATTGTTGAATTAAGGCCGGGGTGCCTGAGAAGCTGACTTTTAGTACTTTTCCTTTTTTATAGGCAGTGGCTAATTCAATACTGGCATAGTCTGATGTCGCCGAGGGTTGTCTATAACGCCCATACAGAGCGAAATCACCAAAGGGGACTTCAACGTAGCGCAGTAGGGGAATGGTGGCATCGGGATTTATTGAGGTTATGACGCCGGGCAAATTATCCACCAGGCCTTTAGCGTCGGATCTTAATCGTGCATTTTTATGCTTGGGCAGGAAATCATAGCCACTTTGAAGATCGTAAATGACCACAAGATCCCCCTCGGGTAGCTGCCATTTTTCCGAGCGTTTGGCCGAGAAATCCAGCGGCCATTGGTTATTGCCTTTGTATTCGGCGGGCGTTGGGATCTCAAAGTTAACGTAGGCGGTATAAAAACGCCGGGTCAAGGGTCGGCTGC